>Ga0255336_100190_pt1 | contig 130391 bp, 132 predicted proteins | sample MeOH1_35cm_T3_17_FD_189102 | JGI IMG/M metagenome (GOLD analysis project Ga0255336, IMG submission 189102) | Sandy soil microbial communities from University of British Columbia, Vancouver, Canada - MeOH1_35cm_T3_179 | ecosystem: Engineered > Artificial ecosystem > Sand microcosm > Unclassified... | reverse complement strand
TTGATCAGGCCATCGCTTCAGATGTCCAGTCACTCGTCGCGGCTCGGGAGAGCCGGGAGGCACTCAATGCGCGCGCAGTCACGCTGAGCGATCAGCGCGCAGTTCTGGTTGCAAAACAGACTGCGAATGTGGATGCGCAAGCCCGGTTGCGGGAACTGGCCGGACGACGCAGTCAGATCGCTTCGTCGCTGCAGGCGCTGGCGAACGACAGCGCGGCTGACGATCGCCGCTTTGCGCAGCGCCTGTCGGCCTTACGCGAGTCGATTGCCGGTCACAACGCGGTGATTGGGCAGCGTGATGCCATCCTAGGTGCTGCCGCTGCGCGCGATGGTGCCCAGGCACGTCTGGCGGGCCTTGAGGCGCGTGTGGAACCAGTGCAGCAGGCCATCGCGGCACTGGAAGCCAAGCAGCTTGAGTTGACCGCGGCCACTTCACGCATCAACGGGCTCACGTCCGAAGGTGAGTCGAAGGCGTCGTTGCTCAGATCTCTGGAACAGCAGGCTAGCGTGATCGCTGCCGTTCCCTGTGCAGGTCACGCAATGCATGACACGTGCCCTCTGCTTGCCCAGGCGCGTGAAGCCAATGCGAAGGTTCCCGAGCAGCGCATTTCGCTCAACAACCTTCGTGTCGCGTTTCGCACGAGCCGCGAAGCAGTGGATCGTTTGACGCCCGAAGTGCAGCAGCTTGCTACGCGGCGCGCCGAACTGAAGACGCTGTCGGCAGAGATTGCCGCTTTGCGGCGTGATCTGCAAATGGCTATCGATCTTGCGGCACGCAAGCCGTTACTTGATGCGGCAACCGAAGGCGTTCGCAAGGCCAGTGAAGAACTGGCCGCCGTGGAAGCCGAGGCGAAGGCTGTTCGCGAGCGACGACAGGTCCAGCAGGACAGCCTGTCGTTGCAGGCGAGGGAGCTCGACGCCGAAGTTGCACGGCTCGGTGCCGAAGACGTGAGCGTTGCCATTGCCGATCTGGACCGGCAACTGACGCAATGTCGCGACGGCATCACTGCAGCCGATGCGCGGATTGAATCGCTGATCCGTTCACAGGCGACGCGTGAAGTCGAGCGGCAGGCGATCGCAAACGAGCTTGCGGGATTCGACGCGACGCAATCGCGTGCGAACCGCATCTCTGACGAGATCGCCAGCTGGAAGCTGCTTGCGAAGGGTCTTGGCAACGAAGGTGTGATTGCCCTGACGATCGACGATGCGGGCCCGGCGCTGACGAAGATGGTGAACGACCTGTTGCTTGCCTGTTACGGCATGCGCTTCACGGTCGAGATCCAGACTCAACGCGCACTGGCAAGCGGCGAACTGCGCGAGGGCTTTGAAATCCTCGTGCACGACGCCGATATCGACAGCACCAAGGCGGTGACGGTGATGTCGGGTGGCCAGAAGGTCTGGATCAACGAATGTCTGACCCGTGGCATTGCGCTGTATCTGGCCAGTAACGCCGGTCAGCCATATCAGACGCTGTTCAGCGACGAGTCCGATGGTCCGCTTGATCCGCAGCGCAAGCTGCAGTTCATGCGCATGAAGCGGGAAGTTTTGCGGCAGGGCGGCTACGAGCGGGAGTTTTTCATCTCGCAAACGCCGGACCTGGTTGCCGAAGCGGACGCCGTTATCAATGTCGAGGCGCTAGCCGCCTGAATATTTTTTTTTCAACCCTGTGGGGACGCTCCCCACAGGGGCGTTCCTTCGCTTTTTTACGAGGAACGCAATGAAACTGAAGCACGACATGTATGCACGAACCGAAGCGGTCACCGTTTCCGTCCGTCCTGCCCCGCTGCGCACGGGTACGGTCCATAGCTACGTCCTGAACGGCACGCTCCTGCGTGACGTTCTCGTCGGCGGCAAATGGGTAACGCACCACGCCAGCATCCCTCTCGAATCGCGGGCCGCGTAAGCGGCTCGCCTCTCCAGGCTGTTAATTCCATGCAAAACCTGATCATGCTGCTCATTGCAGCGGGTAGTTCATCGCTGTGCGCCTGCACGATTCAACCGCAGGCGGAGGTGGTGCCCTCAAGGCACGTCTCAACGATTGTCATCCGGCAGCCGCGAGGTGAACCGGGTGACTTCATCATCTGCAACGACGGTCGCGTGCTGGTCTTCCCGGTTGCGCACCCTAAAACCTGTTCCTGATCCGCAAGGCCTCGACCTCGAAAGAGTGTCGAGGCCTTTCGCATGGAGAGTCTTCATGAAAAAGCAGATCACAACCGCGGCGGCACTCGGCGCATTGCTTGCCGTCGCATGCCTGCTCTGGGAGCAGCAGTCGACGGCCGCTTTGTCCGTTAGTGCAGGTAAGGCGGGACGCGTATCTCGCGCGAACCAGTCGCCCTTCGATCGGCGTTTGAGACTGGCCGTGTCTACCGATGTGCGACGCGCCTCGCGTCGCGACGATTGTGTGACGACCTAACCTCTGACGCATCTTTCACTCACCCGCCGGGGCAGCCCCCCGGACGGGGACAGCCTGTCGGCAACCTTTTTGTGGAGCAGGCCAATGACTTACTCTTGCAGTGATTTTTACGATGACGTGATGCGGTGTCTCGCTGATTCTGGCGCAATCGCAGATGGTGGCATTCCGGAGAACGACGTCGGAGCTGCCTCGGATGTTGCGATCGCGGCGATCGTGACGATGCATCGCGCGAGCCTGTCCTCGAATTTCGCTCGTGAGCTATTGGGGGAAGTTGGGACCCTTGGCACGGTGGCCGAAGAACATGGCACCCGGGGTCTCGCGTTTCTCTTCTATCTCCAGGCCGCGATACTTAACGCCACATTTGTCGAGGCGCGGAGCCACGAGGACTCAGGTCTGCTCGAGCTCATCAGTCGTCTTCCGTCAGGCGCCACCTGGATGAAGCATATCCAGGTAGCCCAATCTTCCTAGTTTGCATTCTCACCCCTACGGGACCGCGCTCCCGTAGGGGCGCGTTCCTGTTAACAACGGAGCGTTCGATGTTCGACGAAATCATGACAAAGATCGAGACGGCGATTGCCGTGCTCGTTGGACTCATCAAGGACGGCCACCCTCTGTGCGGAACCGCAAGTGGGAAAGACTCGACCTGCGCGGTAATACTGATGCTCGAAGCGGTCCGACGTGTGAGTGTGGAACAAACACGTCAGCCCGCGCACTATGTATCGACGGCTAACACAACGATCGAAAACGTTAGCCTCGCCCGCCACATTGAAACGATGCTGGAAGAGGTCGACAGCTTCGCCGCGGACCACATGCTCGACGTCGCCACTCACGTCGCTTCACCGTCGCTCGCCATGCAGTTCGTGGTGTCTACGATCGGGCGCGGAACGCTCGTCCGCACGCCGGAGAATGGTGTGCGCAACGGAAAGCGCACGCGAGCGTGCGCGACCGACTGGAAGTTGATTCCTCAGGGGCGACTCCGCTCGCTGCTGGAACGTGAGGCGACCGCGCGAGGCGATCGCGAGATCGTAACAGTTCTCGGGAACCGCACGGCCGAGAGCGTCTCGCGAGGCACCGCCATGCTTGCACGTGGCGACAGTGCCAATGCCCCGGTCCGCGATGCGCGGGGTGCGCTGGCAATCTCTCCACTGCGAGACTGGTCGGTCGACGACGTCTGGACGATGCTTACGCTTTTCGCCGACGCATCAAAGCGCCCATTTCCCTGCGCATTTTCGGAGCGTTCCATCAATCGCCTTTCGGAGCTTTATCGCGCCGGGAACGATGGAATGTGTGGCGTCGTCCTTGGCGAAGATGGTCAGCGTGCCGCCTGTGGCTCACGCTTTGGCTGTGTCTTCTGCTGCGTCGTTGGTGAGCGGGACCGCTCACTGGAGTCGATGATCCGCGAGCCTGAGCACGCATACATGTCAGGGCTCAACGACTTCCGGAACTTTCTGATGGCCACGCAATGGGACATGAGCCGGCGGGAGCTTGTAGGGCGCACCTTGAATGCCGACGGATGTGTGCGCATTCAGGCCGATACACTAAGCTATCAGGCACGTATGGATCTCCTGCGCTATCTGTTAACACTTGACGCGCTGGAGGTGGAGCGGGCTGAGCGGCACGACGCGGATCTCGCGGCGGGACGCATCGACGACAACGCGCAGAACCGCGAGTTGTGCGAGGTGCAGTTTGAGATGATCACACCGGCTCAACTGGTGGCGATCGATTTCATGCTGTCAATGCACCACTACGCGCCGCACGCTTTTCCCGCGCTGTCCGCGTGGTACGAAGTGAACCGGCTGGGTAGGCGGTACGTCATTCCAAAGGTGGAGCCATTCCCCAAGGTTCCGGTACCAAACTATGGTTGGTATCACGTCGGGCGCTTCGATGCCGAGGCTCCGGCTGATGGCCTGCGTGATTATCTGGCCGAGCAGTGGAATCCGTATCGACACCCCCAGCGCATCTCGACGTATGCGCAAACGAAGCAGGGTGAGCGGGTTGTTTACTTCGAGGAAAGCGATCAACTGCGCGCAGACGCTGTACGCGCTTGCGAGTTTGTCACCTGTTCATTCGATCACGACTGGTACTCACGTGTCCAAGGCCATCCGGCGATCGAGTCAGCGCGCTTCTGGCTTAACGAAGCGATCCTGACGCTGCCGGCCGGAAGCGCTCAACGCTATCAGGACATGGCGGTGCGCGGTCAATACTTCGCGCGGCTCGCGGAGCGCTTGAATCTTTCGCCGACTGAACTGGACCGGTATCTCATCGACAACGCGCTCAGTGACATAGAGGCGCACGTCATCGAGGCCGGGCAGCTTGATTTATTCGCGCTCGCTGCGTAGCCGTTAAACGACTCTTTTCTATCCCTTGCGGGGCATGCCCGCGAGGGGCTGCTCCGCACTTTTTTGGAGTGGCAAATGACTATAGGACCACGCGTTCCCGGCATGCCGGTGCAGCAGAAGAACGCTCATGTAGATGACGGGCTCGTAGTGCGGGTCGGCATCCCTCATAGTGGCGGCCGGCTTGCGTTCCACGCGTTCAACGAGGGTTACCCGGCGATGGTGTCGGCGGCCGCATTCTGGAACCGGAAGACCGGTCAGTTCCGCATCCCGCGAGCAACCGACCTGACGGAAGTCGACTTTGCCCTGGATAGCGCGGGTTTTTCGGCGATGAAGCTCTTTCAGTCAAAGGGTGGACAAAGCGGAATTGGGGGCGTCTATCCCTGGACGATGGAGCAGTACGTCGAGCTGGCGTCCTGCTCAGGGGCAGCCTGGGTCGCCCAGCCGGATATGTGCTGTGAACCGGAGCTCGCAGCGGATCAGGATGCAGTCGACTACCGGGTGTACGCAACGGCAACGTTGCTCGAAGCGATGCTGCGGGTGGTTTATGCCTGGCAGGACCAGCTAGCAGCAAGTTGTAGCGCCGAGGTTGTGCAGAACACTGTCCGGATTCCGGTACCCGTGGCACAGGGTTGGGAAGTCGACGATTACCGACGAAGCATCGACCTGCTGCTCCAGGTCTGGGAGAGGTGGATGCCGTGGATTGCGACGCCGGTTCTCATCGGTCTGGGTTCGGTCTGTCGGCGGCACCTGACCGATCGCCGGCACGGGCTGCTCGCCATCCTCGAAGGGCTCGAAGCGCACCTGCCGGCCGGTTCCAAACTTCACCTGTTCGGCGTAAAAGGGCAAGCCCTGGAGCGCGTCAAGATGTATGAGTGGGTGGCAAGCGTGGATTCCATGGCACCGGACTTTGCTGCCCGCGTGAAAGCGCGGCAGGCGGGAACGCCCAATACGATTGCTCACCGGGCGGCCGAGATGGACCGCTGGATGAGCAGTGCGTCGCGCCGGGTCGCTCCTAGGAGCGGCGATCAGTTTCGCCTTTCGTTCAACGGCTAGGCGCCGATAGTATTGTGATCAGCCCGCGGGTTCCTCCGGAACCGCGGGCTTTTTTTTTGCTGTGCGACTAGCGCCAGCGTAATCGCAGTCAAGCTGCCCGATCGCGCGTCTGAATGCGAGGGTTAGAGAACGTCAACGCTCACATCGAAAAAGCCACTGCATCCGGTACAGCGGAACAACCGCCGTCTGATTTCCGCCGCCGTTCGCTTCCTGGTCCGCTTGAAGCCGTGCGGCCGTGCTTCTACCCGCTTCAGGCAGTGCGGGCAGTCCATCATCGGCCACGGTGCCTTAAGGCCAAGTCGCACGCGCTTTTCGTAGTTACCCGCAGGATCGAGCACCAGTAACCATTCGCGAAACCGCCTGACCCATGCTTTGACGACCTCCGGGGTTGTGCCCAGTTGACCTGCGGCATCTGCGAGCGGGCGATGCTGGGACAAAAGCGGAAGGATCCCGTAAGCGATGTCTTTGCGCAACATCTTCGCCAACGGTGTACGGGTCGCCCGCGAATACAGACGGGCGCAAGCGCGACACTGGAATTGGGGCAAAGGTGAGTCGGCGCGCTGGGCGGAAGCAAGTCTCGTGACGTGGCGGCCGCAATGCGGGCAGGGTGGAGGTTCGACACTGTCTGACAGCACTTCATCGACGTGGCGTCGCAGGAATTTCGTCAGCTCCTCGTCCTCAGCCCACCTGCGCGGCAGATGACTGTTGTGTCGCAGCGGCCCGCCGAAATCAAACCGGCCGGCGTCGAGCGGAGCGACAGGCGGCGCGGGCACCACTGCTGGCGTAATGCGCGGCTCCGTCTTAACAGAGCCCGCCTGGACACGCGGCAGATCTGGCGCGTCGAGTCCAGCGCGGCGGCGGCGCTCCGCCGCGTTCAGCGCCAGGTCGTTGACGACGACAACGGCGACAGCGCTGGGGTTAGAGTTCATGTTGAGCGGCCAATGGCAACCGCATGAGGGACATTTCACCTGCCGACGGTTGTCAACACTGAAGCCGCCATTATTGAGCTGCCCCTCATACCCGCATCGGGTACAGGTCCCGTGAGGGCGGTATTTGAGTCCGAGCCGAACTAGCGGCGTCCAACGGCCGTCCGGATCGTTCAGTGCGATCAGTTGCCGGAACCGCATCAGCCAGTTCGAGATCGCGCTGTAGTCGATGCCGAGACGTCGCGAGACTTCCTCGAGTGGCAGTGGCTGGGACAATAACCGGAAGAATTCCGGCATCTTCGTCGCGAACCGCAGTCGGGCAATGGGGCTTCCCGTCAGACGGGTGAATAGGCGACGACAGTCGGTGCAGCGGAAGTACGGCACCGCGTGGTACGCGTTTGCCCGCGTATGAAACCGTGCCCGGTCACCGTTGCAATGCGGGCAGGGTGGGACAGGAAGCGCGTCGACCGACTGCAGTTCCGCCCATAAGGTGCTGACAAATGCCGTGAGCGCGGGAATCTCGCTCTCGCCGTAGTCACGGTCCTTACCGCGCGTCAGGGGATCGTCTGCATTGAACACGGCGGTGAGGACGGCGACTGTTCCGGACCCGGTTGCCTGAACTTTCACGCTGCGTTTCCTTGCCATCACATTTCGGGCCACTTAGACAGACACCAATTTTAATAGCATGGCCGAGGGGCCGGCCTGGGATCATCCTTGCCCCAGTGTGTCAAAGTCGCGGAAAACTTTGAGAAGGTCGTTGCGCAGTTCAGAGACATCCATTTCGTATCGCGCGCGTGTCAGACCGACATAGAGCAGGCGTTTTTCCTCGTCGGTCATCGTTGTGCGGCCGTCATCCTCGGTCCTGAAACGGAAATCGCCGCATACCTTGACCCGGTTCCATTCGAGACCTTTTGCCCGGTGGATCGTTGATACGACATAGTCTGCTTCCGCTTCCGGCGACGCGCGTGACAGGAGCGCGCGCAGATATGCTGTGCCTTCCCGATCGATGATCTGGACGATCGGCAACAGGTCACGACCTGCAAAACTCGCCGCGTACTCCTGGACGTCGCGCCACGTTTCGAAGAGGGCGAGCGATGCAGGGCTGAACGCGCGTTGCCCGCGCATCAACCGGTCGGCGCCGTCAGCAAATGCGAGGATCTCGTCGATGTTCGCGCGCACTGCTACCTTGTGCCCACTTTGCAACCCGTTTGCCAACGTTCCGATGACCGTTACGTTCTTCCGGCACAGGATTGCGTCGAAGGTACGGGCAGGGTCGTGCTCTTCAAAAAAACTGGATTTCACACCGCTCTGCCCGCGTATCGGCACACGTTCTCCGAGGAGGTTGAGAACGCGCGAGGCCAGCGCCGCGAAGTGAGGCCCGAAGCGGAAGGACTCCGTCAGTGCGCATTCCTTCGCTCTGATGTATTCCATCGCGTTGACCGCGCCACGCCACTCGTAGATCTGCTGGTAGGGGTCGCCCACATAGATGATCTGCGCGTGCTCCTGCCGACGCAGGACGGAAAGCATCAGGCCGTCGCTATCCTGGGCCTCATCAAACAGGATGAAGTCGGCGCCGATCTGCGGACGGGATCGCTCCCACGTTTTCAGATAAGTGTCCGGGGTGATGGCGGTCCTACCGTTCGGGTCGATGCTCTCGTTCCAGTGCCGCACAACGAAGGGCAGGAGCATCGCACGCAACTCGTCTGCAGCCTGCTCGGTGATCATCTCGTCGACGGGTATATGCCACATCTCTGGCTCGTCCTGAGCGGACCGGCAGAAGCGTGCGGCGCCGTCGGCGACCAGCCGGCCGACTTGGAACGCCGAGAGTTCGATGTTCTTGCCGATCACCGTGGGAACGCGCACCGGTCCGAGTCCATACCTGCTGGCGAGCATGTGAGGCGGCTCCTTGGGCAGATTCAGGCGGGCCGTGAGCGCGCGGTCGGAAGCACGGAAGGCGACCGAATGAACGGTCTGACACATGACGTTGCGGGGAAACTTCCGCTTGGCTTCGGCGGCGATGTCCCGATTAAAGGCGAGGTACTGGCCGCGCTTCGTGCTGAAGCTCTCGGCAATCATGCCGAGCGTCGAGGTCTTGCCGGCGCCGGCGTACGCTTTGACCTTTACCGTCTCGCCGGCGGCAACTGTCTCGAGTGTATGGAGCTGCTCGTCGGTCGGTTTCAATGCTGTCATGACCTGCAAGGAGGGGTAGATAACTGCGACAGTTGCGTCGCAGTTGTTGGGCAACACGAACATTCTGTCAGCCCTGCGGCGGAAAACCGTCGGGGAAAGAGGCGGGAATAGCACCGCCTTTTGGCGGTTACTGCCCCGCAGTCCCTTCCTACCTTAGCGCAAGGCGCCGGCAATCTCCCTCGGAACAGCCAGCGGCTCCGCGTGACTGGTGTGTACTCGCGTGTGGCCCGCTACAACGGACTCAGACCGGATGGCCACACGCTCCCGAAACAGTCCACGCCCCGTGGTGATATGGGTCGCTTCGTATGGATTGCCGCGCCTGATGTAATCGCCCACATCGAAATCGATGGGAAACAGGGACGACTGTGCGCCGCTCTCGACGACGAGCCGGATGGCGTTCAACGGAACACCGCGCAGGTGAGTGTCCAGAATGCGATTCAGGATCTGATCCCGGACGATGGATGACTCCATCGGACCCTGGTACTCGGCCTTCGTTTCAAGCAGGTGGACTATCGCCAGACGCTCAGTTGTTGCGGTAAGCGCGATGCGGAACTGAAGGGCGCACGGCCTGCCCGTTTCATCGGGATAGGCCATGTCCGTGAACGATGTTTTGTATGGCATGTAGCACTCCGGAGAAAGGTTGTGCCGGCACAGACGTACCGGCAAGACCAGCCTACGGAGTGGGACGCGAAGTCAAGTCGCCTGGGCTTTGATGGTGTCGCGGATGCGGATAACAGTGCGATGACTGGCCAGACCCAGCATCGCGGTCGTCTGCTCGTTGGAGCGGCCAGACAGCAGCTGACGACGCGCGAAGGTATTGCGCAACACGCGCGGGCTCATGTCCGGCGCAGCAAAACCGATTGCGTCCAGTGCGTCGCGGACGATCGCGCCGAGGAGCACATCGTTGATCGGCTTGTCGTCTGTGCGCGGCGCGGGGAAAAGAAGCGCGCCGTCGGGCGACGGATGAAGCCGTTGCCATGCGGCAAGCGCGGGCGTCGAGAAGGCGGGAAGGGCCACGGTCCTCTCAAGGCGTGCGCCTCGCTTCGGAACGGACACCTGCGGCCTTATCCCCTCTAAGACGATGTCGCGCCATCGCGCGCCGCGGAGTTCGGCCGCAGTCAGGCCCGCGCCGAGCAGCAGAGCTACGACCGCGCGGTTGCGGCACAGGCGGCCATCGTCGCCGGCGTCGGGTTGGACATAGCCTTGCAGAGCGGTGTCTGCGTCGGGATCGAGAAAGAGCGGTTCGGGCTCGTCCTCGGGCCAGGCGGCCGAGAGCGCGAAGGTTGCCGCCGGATTGCTGTGACGCAGGCCCACGTCGACCAGATGGCGACACAGCCGGTCGATCAGCTTGACGTAACGCAGCCGGGTGGTCGTCCCTGGCGCACAGCGGTTTTCGACGTCGTCAAAGAATGACTCAAGGTGCTCGGGCCCGAACGTCGTGAGTGCCACGCCGCGGGTAACCAGATGGCGCAGGAACCGGTCGAACATCGCCTTGTGCTGCACGATGGAGCGTTGGGAGAACCGGCGGCGGTCCGCGCCGGCCGCCTCGGTCGTCTGCCAATACAGGTAAGCCGTATGTGGCTCTGCTGTCCAGAGATGCGATTCGTTCATGGCATTCAGCACCTTATATACTGAAGTGGCGTCATCCCTACGCCTGGCGAATCTCCGATCCGCCATTCAGCCTGCAGGAAGGGGGGGCTATCGTCCCACTGTCATAGGCGTCATAGGCGTCGGAGATTGCACGCAGGCACTCGGCAGGACCGCCCTGGACAATCTTTGCCGCGCACGCGAGCATCAGGTTAAGGGGGAGCCCGAAATCCTCAACCAGATAGCCGCGTTCGCAGACATCGCCGAGCTGTGTCGCGCTGCGTGGCACGCGCTCGCGCAACGCGGCGAGATCCTCCCGATAAGCCCAGATGGGCTTCCCAAGCGCAGCCGCAAACCCGATTTCGAACGCGGTGCCGCTGTCCGGCACGCCCGCGCCGCGAAAATCTGCCACGTTGGCCATGACGATATCCGCGCGCCCGATCGCGGCGAGGTTGGCGCGATAGATCCACGCGGCTTTTTCCTGCGGTGACAGGTCCGCCGGCGCCAGTGCATCGAGCGGGTAGAGCCCTTCGAATCCGGCGTCCGCGCACATACGCTGGAGCGAGCGACCGTAGTCGAGCGCATCGACGCGGAAAACGTCGAACCCCGCGAGATAGATCCGGGCCTTTGCAGTGCCGTACTGCGCGCCGCTCATTCGGTGATGCGGAAGCGTTCGAGGTCCTGATCCTTGAGCCAGCGCGGTGCGCGGCCGCGTCCGCTCCACGTTTCGCCGGTCTCGGGATGGCGATACTTCGGCGCCACCGGCACGCGGGCGTCCTTGCGACGCTTCCCAAAGACGTCTTCCGGCGTGAAGCCGAACTCCGCGACGGCCTCGCGCACCCGTTCGAGCGTCGCACCGGCCTCTTTCTTATGCGCTTCGGCGATCAGCTTTTCCAACTGCTCCTTCTGCGCAAGCAGGTCCTTATAGCGTTCCATTTTGTTGAATTTTCGTTGTGAATAAAGGACGATTCTACCAGGCTCCAGCTGCTGTCAAGTCCGCAGCCGGGCCACACCAATGAGCTTACGCTCGACATTCACTGCAGCAGGTACTGATGAAAAGAATTGCTGTTCGCCGCTCGGGCGTTCACGGTCGCGGCGTCTTTGCGCTACGCCCCCTCCGCGCGGGCGAACTCATCCTCGAGTATGCCGGCACCGTTATGAGTTGGAAGCGGGCGATCGAGCGCCATCACCGTTTCGGGAAGGAGGGGCATACGTTCCTTTTCGGACTATCCGACGGGCGCGTCATTGATGGTTCCCTTGGCGGCAACACCGCGCGCTGGCTTAACCACGCGTGCGTTGCCAACTGCGAGGCCGTCGAGTTCGATGGAAAGGTGCACATCCAGGCGGTCTCGGATATCGAGCCCGGCGAGGAGCTTTTCATCACCTATGGGCTCTCGGTAGAGGGCCGCCTGTCGGCAGCCGTGCGGGCGCAATACCAGTGCCGCTGCGGTCACAATCGCTGTCGCGGTACGATGCTTGCCGTGACGGGACGCTCGACCTAGCGGGGTCGGCAGATGCAACGCGTCGCCTGCATCTCTTCTTCCGCAGGCAACACCGTTCGGGCGTCAAGCGCGGGCACCGCCACCTTGGCTTACCCAGCCCGGCCTGGCAGCGCCTCGGTTCTCGCAGCACGCAACCGTTCACGAAGCAGGACCTTGTCGACGACCGGCAGATCCGCAGCGAGCTCGTTGCATTTCTTGTGAGCCAGCGCCAGATTGGCGAGCCGCGACGAGCCTCCGTCTTTCTCTGATAGCAGGTGTTCAAGCGTGACGTTTTCATCTTCCAGCGCGGCACCACAATAAAAGCAGTTACTGCCGTCCCGGGCGCGTAAACTCCTTAGACGCGATGACCGCTTCTTCTGACTGGGATTAGGGGCCTCTGGCGCTCTTCGTGCAGACGATGGAACTCCGTTTCCCAATGGCCGCGTGAGCCTGATCGTCATCGGTGTCATGCGGACCACTTCGGCCGCACCCTTCCCGATCAGAGCCATTGCACGTTCAAGCGAGCAGCTCGACGCCGCCACGCCAGCTTGATCCAATACCGAAACCGTAGACATTCCTGCTTCCGTTTCCATACCGGGCGGCTACGCCTGCCCATCGAAAATCACCTCGCGACCCGGCGCATGGGGCCCGTGAATGGCATCGGTCATCCGCGACTCCCCAGCGCGCGTTCAATCTTCTGGTCCGTTTTGTACTGGCTCAGCGCATAGACCGACCAGATTGCAGCCGGAATCCAGCCTATCAGGGTGATCTGCAGCAACAGGCAGATGATTCCCGCAAAGGGGCGGCCGATAGTAAAGAACTGCAACCACGGGAAAACGAGAGCGAGCAACAAACGCATTTTGATCCTTGTGTGGTTAAGGTAAAAAACTTGCCAGCGACTCGCTGGCCATTGGGCGGCCGCTCATTGATGTGTTGCGTCGAGACTTAAATGCTGTTTTCGCACGTGCCTGCGGCGGGCACCGGCGAAGCAAGGGTTGCGATCAACGTGTAGCCCGGATATTGTTTCCGCGCAGTCCCGGAGAACATCGCAACGGCAGTCTCTCCGTCGTCGGCGACAACGATGGCATGGACCGGCTTGATGACGTCCGTCGTTCCGTCCTGTCGCAATACGCCTGAGACTATGAACCTTGCTGGCTGACGGACATGCCAGCCGATGTGCGCGCCGCGCTCTCCCGCAGAGGCGGGCGCCGCGCCTTGCAGAATGAGGACAGACACGAAAGAGGCAACGGTTAGAGCTTTAACTGCTGCGATTTTCAGATGCGTGCTCATGCTTCGAGATTGATTGCGGGCGCTTCGCGTCATAAATTTCCCGATGGGTGTCATTCCATCGTACTGGCGAGAATGGGTTGTCAAGTGCGCCCCTTCGATCACACCTGGGCCATTATGTGGTGTCAGGGGGCGGATGCGGCTCACTGGTTATCGGCGCACCATCAGAAAACTGAATCCTGTCGAGCGCCCCAGGAGCGCCGGTATGGAAACTGCTGTGGCCACGATGGTCGCACCGCAACGCGTGAGTTTCTGCCCACGAACGGGCGAAGGGGAGGGGCCTTATGACTCGTCACGATTTCGTACGCCAGCTTGCAATGATGCTCCGCGATCTGCCACGGGGCACAACTGCGGATTTGAGCGACTGCATGGTCGCGTATTGGAACGGCTACTCGGTGGTCTTCGCGTTCCTATGTGACCGGGGGACAGGCGCCATCGATGAGGAGTTGGACATCGACGATTACGTCTGGGAAGATTGGCGACCGGCCTTTGAACGCTGGGTGGCGGACCCGGTATTCAGCAGCCGTCCGGAAGTGAAGCAGTGGCTGATAGATGCGCCGCCGCACGAGGCCGGTGTGTGAGATGGGACGCTGGAGCCGGGGGCGGCCGGCGCGCGGAGAGGGGACGCAACCGAAATGAAGTGCGCATGCCTTTACGACAGGCAGTCACCGACCTGAGCGGCCGTCCAACACGAACCAATTGCCACGACCGCTTTCAGGCGATTAGCCCTTCCGGCTCACTCGACCGCAAGTTATTTCACAGTTGAATTTAGCGGAGGGAGTGATATCTCAATTCAGCGTAGACATGAGCGGTCTCGCCTCTTTGTTGCTAAGGGCAAGCACCGCTCACAACCTTCGAGGTTAAAGACTCGCCAGTTGTGTTCTGCGAATCGGATTTCATTGGCGCCTCCGCCTGACTTGCCTCGCTCTGCGAACCGAACTGCTTCTTGTTGACAATTGATCCGTTGCTCCTTTCAATTAGCACGCACCAAGCGGACCATGGCGCAAAGCGGCAAAATGGCCCCGCAACAGAAGGCGGACACTGGCATGTCAAGGCGCCTCGCTGCGTGTATTCAGGGTCACCAGTAGTATTTCCCGGGTAGGAGCACTGATAATCTTCTCTCATGCAATACCAAGCTTGCGGTGCCCCCAACCCTGCAGGTCCCGGACGGCATTTGCTGTTTGAAGGCCCGCCTGCGCACGTCGCGTCGAGATTTGGCCAGTTTGCAGGCGGCCCTGGGTCTCCGCCAGGGGGCACGCATGCCTGTCCCCGTTGTATTGTGCCTGCTGCGTGAGTGACCGGGATGCCCGACAGCACAAGACAAAGGAGCAACCAAATACGAAACACTAGCTGCATGGTGCTCTCCCCAGGCGGACCGGCTAGGGCTCGCCCGGATTTGGGTCTGCACCTTAGTCACAAGAGTAGGAAAACAACCCGTAATTGAAAGATTTTTACCCGGCCAAGTCCGCTCAAGGGGGTCTTTTGTCCGATTTAAAGATGTTGCCTTGACTCGAAGGGACTAGCCACTCGGCAACATGCGACCGATCGCAAATCAGCTTAAAGGAACCTTCGAGTCGCCGAATCAACCGACGGCCAATGGTCGGAGCTGGCCGGTCACTCCCTGGTCGGACAAGCCGTGGCCGAGGCGCCCTACGAGGTCTCGTCCGGACATCAGAGCGTCCCACGCGCTTAGATGTCTGATAACGGCTTGCGGGTCGCCCTCTCTGCTCGCGCAGCCACGTACGGTGGCGCAACGCTTCTTCGTTGGCCGGGCTGATCTGCAGGCAGCGCGCATACGCCTGCATCGCCTCGTCGACCGTGCCCATCTTCTCGATACGCATGGCCTGGCTCGGTGCGCTTCGCGGCGTGAGCGAGCGAGGCCACGCAAGCAGTACGCATGCTCGCCCACAGGCGCAGTACTTGCTCCAGCGTCGGTAACTTCGCGAACCAAGGAGGACCTATGGCAGACCGGCATAAACCCGGCGAGACCGTCAAAACATCCGGGATTTACAAGGTAGTGAAGGAGGGCGGAGGCGGCCCGGAATTCGAGGTCACCTGTGTGGAAGGCGAGCATTTTCCGCCAACCCGCTCAGGCAAAGGCGCACATTACGAGCTCGTACACGGCGCAACCCATTCGCACAAACACAGTGAGCTTGGCAGCGGCGACAAGTAGCAAGGCTACTAACGTCCGGAGGCCTGCGTTGAGGGAATGGTGCAGCGAGGCAGGCCGGCCGTTGATCGGCGCGAGCACGGGGCCAGGTTCGGCGGTGCCGGGAGGGCGGCGATATGAACAGACGATGGACAGTGGTGGCGGCGATGTTCGCTTCGACCTTTCTGCTCGGATGCGCGGTCCGCAGCATGCCGTATAACGGCCCTTACCTAACGCCGACAGAATGCCGTGACCTTGCGGCGCTAAAGTCGAATGCGCCCCCGACCATGGGGCAGCACCAGAGTGAACTGTCCGCGCTCAGGAAAGCCGGCTACGACCCGTCGCCCTGGTATGACGATCCGTACTACCCCGATGACCTTCAAGCGGCACAGCGCCTCGTTGACTACTGGTTTCAGACCGAATGTCAGCAGCCGCAGCCCGGATGATGGGCGTGGATGTCCTGACGATCCCTAGGGGCCGAACCCGGAGCCCGATTGGAGTTTCCCTTTGCGGATGCCGATTGCGGTCGTACCATGCGATTTCGTCCGATGAAAAGGAGGCGCGCATGGTCAAGCGTTACTACATACGCAAAGGCGACAGCACCACCGCAGGCGGCACGGTAACCGAAGGCTCGGCCGTCATGCACTGTGATGGCTTGCCTCTCGCGTTTGAAGGCGACGCGGTGAGCTGCCCTGCATGCCACAGCACTGGCAAGATTCTGTGTGACGGTCCCCGCTGGCCAAAGGCAGGTCCCGATGGCAGACAAACCGCACTAAGTGATGATCTCTGTCTGTGCCGATGCAATCCATTGCCGCGGCTCATCGCTTCGCAAAGCACAATGTCAATGTCGATGGACGGCTCGCCGGCAGACCCAGTCGTGCAGCGGGCGACGGCCCATGTGTATGCGCCGAACCCGGAAGCTTCGACCCCGGCGCCGAGCGCAATCTCCGGGTCAGCGGGGAGCGGGCTGAAGCAGTCGCCGCCGCTGGCCTTTGCCAGCAACCCGCCAAGTAGCGGGGATGCGGTGGAACTGGCCGCTCGAGGCGTGAGCGAGGACGATGAGGCCGAGTGTCATGCGCAGTACGAACTCGACATGGAAACGTGCAATGCGGCCAGGGCCATGTATAGAAATCCCGCGTATTTTCTGGCCTGCTCGCAGCGGGCGTTCGAGCGTTATCAACAGTGCAGGGGTTACTAATGGAAGCGAAGCGCAAGACGTGTGTGATCACGCTATTCGATGAGGAGGCAAAAGCCATTTCGTATCACCATGTTCCGCAGGATCTCGTGGCGACAGCCATCGCGAAAAGCACCAGCGTTGATGTGCCGCTCGAAGACTTTGATAACCGGCTCGACGATGATTTTGCACGTCGCCTGGGCGGCATGATCCTGCTCATTCTCGCCGGCCGTTCGCCATTCCTTAAAAGCCATCTTGCGCTCACCACTGAAAACAGTCGCGACGCATCTGAGCCGTCTTCCGGATCCGGTACGACGCCGCCGGAAACTGGAAAACGTTCATGGTGGGGGAAGAAGCCGTAACAGGGGGGCCAACGAGGTAAGCGTAAATTCCTATCATAAGACTTTTAGTTATGAAAACGGGCAGGATCATTTCAACGTGAGCTGGTAACGCCGGATTTTTCTTGCGCTAATCTGAGCGGCCCTCTGCGATCAGGATGACTCGCATGGCTACCATCGAGCGCACCGCCTATCCGCGTTTCCCCAAGGTCCTTGCCACACGCGACCTGCAAACCTGCTACACGCCGCAGCCCGACGAGTTCGAATGGGCGCGCCGTTCGACGCGGGGTGAGCGGCCCCGGCTGGGCCTGCTGGTGCTGCTCAAAGTGTTCCAGCAGATGCATCATTTCCCGCCGCTCGACAGCATTCCGGCTGCGATCGTCGAACACGTGCGAGCTGCAGCCCGCATTGGTTCTGCGGTTCAGTTCGACTACGACACGCAGTCATCGCCGACGCTGTTCCGGCATTACCTGACAATTCGTGAATACCTCGGCGTGAAGCCCTACTACGGGACCGACGCCAACATACTCGCGACACGCGCGGCGCACACGGCAGCGCTGTCGATGGACCAGCCCGTCGACATCATCAACGCCACGATTGACGAGCTCATTGCGCAGAATGTTGAACTGCCGGCGTTTTCGACGCTGGACCGGATCACGGAGCAGATCCATGCGAAGACCCAGACGCGGCTGTTCCGGCGTGTTGCCCGGCGCCTCACCGACGAACAGAAGCGCGCTCTTGATCGCCTCCTGGCGCGTGACCTGACGAGTCGCCAGAGCGCCTACAACCGCATCAAGCGCCATGCGAAACGACCGTCGCGCCAGCATCTCGACCTGCTGATCGACCAGATCACCTGGCTCGATGAACTCGGCGACTTCACCAACGCCATCGCCGGCATTCCCGCGTCGAAACTGCGCTCGCTGGCCACCCAGGCCATGAGCCTGGACGCCGCCAATCTCAAGAAGGACACTCTTCCCGAGAAGCGCTACACGCTGATCGTGGCATTGCTCAACCGCATGCGGGTTCGCGCCCGTGACGATCTCGCCGACATGTTCGTGCGCCGCATGGGGGCGATACACAGACGGGCGAGTGAAGAACTGGAGGTGATCCAGCGCCGGCAGCGCACGCAGGTGGAAGACCTCGTGATCCTGCTCGACGGCGTGGTCGACATCCTCGCCGATCAGTCCGATGAGACGGCCATCGCGAAGTCGATCCGCAAATGGCTCGCGCCCAGGGGCGACCTCGAACCGTTGCGCGAGAGCTGTGCGGCAGTGCGTGCAGTCAGCGGCGGCAATTACCTGCCTTTGCTCTGGAAACATTTCCGCGCGCATCGCTCGGTCATCCTGCGCCTTGCCCGCACGCTCGAATGGGATTCGACCAGTCCGGTGCGAACGTTACTTGATGCACTGGCGGTCGTGCTGGAAAACGAAACACGTCATCGCGAATGGATCGGTGCCGACGTTGACGTGAGCTTCGCGGCGCCGCGCTGGCGCAAGCTTGTACGGCGCTCGCACGGTGACGGCGCGCCGACCAACCGGCGCTATCTAGAGCTGTGCGTGTTTTCGTACATGGCGGAGGAACTACGCGTTGGTGACCTGTGCGTGTCCGGATCGGATGCCTATGCCGACTATCGGGCGCACCTGCTGTCATGGCGGGAATGCGAGCAGCGACTGCCCGATTATTGCGCTAAGGTCGGATTGCCCGGGAATGGACCGGACTTCATCACCCAGTTGCGGCAGTGGCTGAGCGAGACGGCGCGCAAGCTGGACGACGACTTTCCGCACAAACGCGAACACGTCACGATCGGGCAGAACGACGAGCCGATCCTGCGCAAGACCGTGGCCCGCGAGATTCCGGCCAGCGCAATCGCCCTGCAGGAGCGGCTCAACGCGCGGCTGCCGACCCGCAACGTGCTGGACATCCTCGCCAATATCGAACACTGGACGCATTTCACGCGGCACTTCGGACCACTCTCCGGTATCGATCCGCAGATCCGCAAGGCGGCCGAGCGCTACCTGCTGACGATTTTCGCGATGGGCTGCAATCTGGGTCCGACCCAGGCGGCCCGTCACCTCGACACCGATGTGACGGCGCACATGCTGTCGTTCGTGAACCGACGGCACATGAGTCTCGAGAAGCTCGAAACCGCGCAGCGCGAGCTGATCGAACTGTACCTGCGGCTCGATCTGCCGAAGCACTGGGGCGATGGCAAGACGGTCGCCGCGGATGGCACCCAGTATGATTTCTACGACAACAACCTGCTGGCCGGCTATCACTTCCGCTATCGCAAGATGGGTGCCGTCGCGTACCGGCACGTCGCCGACAATTACATCGCCGTGTTCCGGCATTTCATTCCGCCCGGCGTATGGGAAGCCATCTACGTTATCGAGGGCCTGCTCAGGGCGGGCCTGTCGGTGAAGGCCGACACGGTGCATGCCGACACGCAGGGCCAGTCGGCCGCCGTGTTCGCCTTCACGCATCTGCTCGGGATCAAGCTGATGCCGCGTATCCGTAACTGGAAGGATCTCGTACTGTACCGGCCGGACAACGACGCGAAATACAGGCACATCGACAGGCTCTTCACGGCCACCATCGACTGGGAACTGATCCAGCGCCACTGGCAGGAACTGATGCAGGTCGCGCTATCGATCCAGGCGGGGACGATTTCTTCACCGTTGCTGTTGCGCCGTCTCGGTTCGGAGAGCCGCAAGAACCGGCTCTATCTCGCGGCGCGCGAACTGGGTAACGTCGTGCGCACCGTCTACCTGCTCGAATGGATCGGCAGTCGCGAACTGCGCCAGGAAGTGACCGCGAACACCAACAAGATCGAGTCGTACAACGGCTTTGCGAAGTGGCTGTCGTTCGGCGGCGACGTGATTGCAGAAAATGAGCCGGAAGAGCAGCAAAAACGGCTGCGCTACAATGACCTGATCGCATCAGCCGTGATCCTGCAGAACACAGCGGACATGATGCGAGCGCTGCGCGATATGGTGGCCGAAGGTGAGAAAATCCGGCCTGAGGACATCGAGTTCCTGAGCCCGTATCCGACACACAACATCCGCCGGTTCGGGCGCTACAGGCTGCACCTGGATCGCGTGCCGGAGAGCTGGATCAACGATGCGCTGTTTGGTCGGGCGGCACACCCTGGCGACGAGATGAGGTAACGACTGCATGAGCGCAAGAGCCGCGGTGAGCGCGACGCCCTATGGAGAGGTGGACGCCGCTGCACTGGAAGCACTGGAATCGGGTTACGACACGACGCGGATGCTGGACGCCGTGGGTACCCTCGATGAGGTGCGTACCAGCCTTTACGACCCGGAAGGCCTGAGGGACGACCTGTTGCGCCTGCACGGTATCGCCCACACGCTCGTCAACGGCGCCAACCCGACGGTTACCGCGCAGGACGAGCCGTTCGTCAATCAGGTCTCAGATGTCATTGACCAGATCGACCAGTACGTCGCAGAACTGCTGGCGATTCGCAATGTTTTGCAACCGTTGGAGGCCCTTCGTCCTAATGACACGGATTGTTTCGACGGCGGCTGAGTTGCTCGTCGACGGGCGCATCGCGGCGAGGGACGGACATTGATGCGTTCGTCGGAGTCGTCACCTGATGCTTTCTCAACTTCACCAATGGTCATCTCAGCCGCCACTGCGCCAGGCGGGCAGTCTGCCGTGTCTCTGTCGTCTTTTGAGGTCGGACACCTGTCATCGATCAAGGTATTGCCTCGGCCTGATTTCGAACACGAAAGAATTTTTCCACGGGAATAACCGCCACGACCCCGTCACCGGTTGCGCCGACGTGTGCGATGTCCATGACGGTCTTCACGAGAGCATCGACGCTTTCCTCCTGCGCAAAGATTTCAATCTTGACGTGCTCCGTCGTCCAGTCGTCGGCAAAGTAATTCGGATGCGCACCGAATCCCCGCACTCTCGTAACGGTCACGCCATGGATGTGAATGGCGCCAAGCTTTCGTTCCAGTACTTCGACTACTTCGGGCCTGACAACGGCAACAACGCACTTCAGTTCCATGTCGTCCTCCTCAGCGGCTGATTGCTAGCGAACTGTCTCCTGCTATCCGTTTGGCCCTTTTGGTGCCCACTTCGCATCGACAGCTGCCTGGATCTTGCCGGCATCCTGAACTCCGGCCTGTGTCATCTGCCAGGCTATCTCGGCGGTACCCAGGCAAACTGCGCACGTCACCGCCATCCGGTCTTCAAAGCATTGAAGATTGGACCGATGTACGCCGCGATCTTCACACCCGCACCAGCAGTAGAGCTTGTTGAGCGTCGCGGGAATCTGCGTTGCAACCCAGTAGGCGTGCCTGACGGCCTTGTCGGCAAACTGATTCGGATTCAGCACGTGAGAAGCATCTGAACGTCCGGCCGGGATGATGCGTAACCCGTCAGGACGCAACATGCCAACCCGCCAACCCGGTACCTGTTGAACCGGGTTGGACGGTTCGATGGCGTTCGCCGTGGACCCGGTCAGTCGATGCGCAAGAGATGGACCCCAAACCACGGCTGCTGGTATCGCAATCACCATGGCAAGCAGAAACATGAGATGCCACAGGGGCTTTCCCGGCAGCTTTATGTGCCTGCCAGTCTTTCCATGATCCTTTGCAGATGAATGCTGCTTCATTCCAGTTCTCCCGATCTGGTGGAGAAATTTAAGGGCGCAAATGCATCGCTTCGCGGCAGGAATGCAGCCCTTGCATCATGTTCACGTGCATTGCCGTCATACCAGCCGCACCGAGCACGGCAATGAGGCCAATAGCGGCGAATACTCCGACGATGACATTCAGTCCCGTTCTTCCATTGAACATCGTTCGCTCCTACGTTGGATGGTGAGCCGGTACGATGACCATTGACGTCGCACCGGTTTCACACGATGCCACCAGACAGGTGGCTGATTTACGACGTGGTTTTATCGGACACCGGAACGACCTTGTCTCGACTGTCGGCGTGGGATTGCATGCCACGCATCATGAACAGCATCGAAAGCGGACAAACGAGCGCGATGGCAATCCCAATGAATGACGTCAGCGCCCCTCGAACCTGGGGCAGCGCCCAGTATCCGACGGTCAGAATCAGTGCGAGCGCCAGCGCCGTTGACACCATCGTCTTCGTGTTGCACTTCATGGTCAGGTCCTTATGGAAATCAGGATGAAGGTTCGTCGTTAAGCGACGGGTCCATTACTTCGATGGTGCAGTTCCGGCCTGGTCAGAATACTTGAGCATGATGTCGCCCATCGCGCGCATCATTTCTCCGTGCATACGCATCGCGGTCTTCGGGTCCATGCCCATGCTTGCCCCCATCATTGGACAGCTGCCCATCATCCCGCCCATGCCCGTCATGCCGCCCATCATCGAGCCGTGTTCGTGGCTCTGCGCAGATGTGCCTGGAGTGTTGCTGGCGCCCCCGCCGGCCGCCGCAAGACTGACGGCGCTTGCCGCCAGTAGAAATCCTGACAGGGCCGCTGCTCGTAGAAATTTCGTGTTCATCTAACGCTCCCAATTCAAGTTCGTGCATAGCTGGAAAAGAACTGAAGACATTCAGTTTGATGGTCGTCACACTCGCGACTGGGCGAGCGCAAGCCACGGCATGAAGCCGTTCAAACCCTGGTCGATATGGGAGTTACAGCGAGCGGGGCGGAGGGGCTGGCAGTTCGGGAATGAACTGCGCCGTCAGAGAATGGACGACAGCCTGATAGACAGGCGAAGAAGGTACCGTGATAGAGGTGTACGCCACGGGTATGACCGCCGCGCCACAAACAGCGCCACCCATGCCGCCATGGCACGCCGGTTGGGTGTGCACAGTCTGATGCCTGGAGCCGTGCTCGCACGCCGCTAAGGAGGATGCCTGCGAGGTTTGCATATCCTGATGCGCAGCTACCACCGACGACATCGCTGGGCAAAATGCCGCCTGCGCCGGGTAGCCAAGAAATGGCATCCAAGCAATCAGAAAGCAGGCGACGAGTTTGGCCCAGATTTTCATAAAATTCAGTATAGACCCGGCAACAGCATGCTGCCACGGTTTGCTGCAGGGCTTGTGCGCTGCATCGGCGCTAGCCTCTCCATCGTTTCAGGTGGGCGAGGAACGCATCGGCACCCACGAATCCCGCGAGTTGGGCGTCGGGTTGTTGCTTACTGTTCCTGTTGTAAAAAATCAGGGCCGGTGGTCCAAAAAGACCGAAGCGCCGTAGCATCGCCGTATCTTCTGCGGTGTTTTTCGTCACGTCGATGCGCAGTAGCTTCCAGTGCGAGAATTCGCTGACCACGCGCGGGTCGGTAAAGGTAAAACGCTCGAGCTCCTTGCAACTGATGCACCAGTCCGCGTAGAAGTCGACCATCACGGGTTGTCCGCTCGCGGACGTGAGCGCCTGGTCCAGTTCGGCATTCGACCGTATCGCCGCGAAATTTGCTGTTGGCCTCGCTTCGGTTTCTCCTCTCGCCGATGACGACGTTCGCATCAGCCCACCGAGCGGTGTCAGAACATCAAAATTCCCCGCCGCGACACCTATGAATTCCGCAACTCCAGCAACCAGCAGCAATACGCCCATCGCCTTTGCCACGCGTGAGATACCGGACGCATCGGGCGGCAGCGGGTCAATCGCCCGAAGCATCGTCCCGCAACCGGTCAGCAGCAGCGCGACCAGTACCATCAACAGCCAGGTCGGCAGTAGCGAGTAGACAAACCATAGTGCCGCGGCGAGCAGCATGACGCCCAGTACGTTCTGAACAGCAACCATCCAATGGCCTGACCTGGGCAGGATGTGTGCGCCGAATGTACCGACGAGCAGTAGCGGAATGCCGATTCCGAGGCCCATCACATACAGGGCGAGCGCTCCGCCAACGACATCATGACTGTTGGCGATGTAGAGCAGCGCGCCTGCCAGGGCGGGTGTCGAACAGGGGCCGACAATCAGGGCGGAGAGCATCCCCATCGTGAACACCGGAACAGTCCGCCCGCCGGGCAGGCGATTGCTCCACTCAGTGATTCTCGTTTGCCAGCCCGCAGGTAGCTGCAGACGGAACACGCCGAACATTCCGAGGGCAAAAATCACCATGAGCACGCCAAAGCCAGCGAGCACCCAGGGCTTTTGTGTTACGGCCACCAGCGGAATGCCGATGAGCGCGGCGATGGTGCCGGCTACCGCATAAGCAATCGCGAGTCCCTGGACGTATGCGAACGAAAGAACGAAGCCTCTTCCCAAAGACCGCCGTTGCTGCGTTCCACCAATGACGGCGGTCACGATGGGAATGAGCGGATACATGCATACCGTGCCTGCCATTAGCAGACCGGCAAATAGAAAACCCAGCAGATCAGGTACGGAGATGCCATTCGCTGGATGCAGATTCATTCCCGGTGGTGCTGCCGCGGGTGACTGGCTTTCGCCAACGCCCGGGAACCCGGAATTGGCAGCGGAAGCACTGTTCGGTGCTGTGACGGACGTGACAGAGCCATCGGCCGACACACGATAGTTCCGCGTTTGCGGCGGATAGCAAACGCCAATGTCCGCGCATCCCTGCGACGTAACGGACAGCACGACGCTGGTTGCGATGGGGCGAGGTAGAGAGACATGAATTTGCACCGGCTTGTGGTAGACCGTGACCATACCGAAGGTGGGGTCGTTCTTCAGCTCTCCGGGTGGCATCTGTTCCGGCTTTATCGACGTGCCGTCCACCGCAAAGCTGAATCTGTCCCGGTACAGGTAGTAACCTGGTTGCGTGTCGAAATCGAGCACGACCTGCTGCGGTCCGCCAGACGTGACTCGCAATGGAAAGGCGCGCTCCGGAGGTAGCAGGTCGGACTCGTTCACGGCGTGAGCGGCCAGTGATGTCAGTATGAACAGCAAGCCAGGTGCGACCCGCAACATGCGATTGAGCATATTCGTGAGACGGCAAATGCCTCGCTGAGCAAAAAGGGATGTCGTCTGCATCGCTGGCCTCTATTCGTGCAAGCCGGATTGCAGGCTCACCGGTTATGGTGAGCCTGCAAGTACAGCATCAAGACTGCTTTTCGAGTTTCACAATCGTCAGGGTGCCATTGACGTCCTCGACACGCACTTTGACCTTGTCGCCCTCATGAACCTGTTTGACCATCGCGGCATCCCTGGCCTTGAACGCCATCGTCATCGGCGGCATGCCGACGTTCTCGAGCGCGCCGTGCTTCAGCGTCACCATGCCCGTGGCGGCGTCCACTTTTCTGACCTCAGCCTCGGTGAGCGCCGTGTTCGATGACGCCTTGGAAGCCGACGGTTTCGACATGTTCATCCCGGCCATGTCATCGCCGGCGAGCGCCGGTGCGGCAAACGTGCCAATTGCGCAGAGAGCAACAGAGGTAACAATTAACTTCTTCATCGGGTTTCTCCAGTTTGGATAGATGGCACTTTCTTGCCGGAAAGTACTGCATGGGACAGACGCGCCCGGTCCAGCTTTCGCGCACGGCGGCGCTGTAGCAGGAACCAGGCTGCGGGGATAACGAACATCGAAAGAATGGGGGCTGTGACCATGCCACCTACCATCGGCGCGGCTATGCGTTGCATGACTTCGGAACCGGCGCCGTGTCCGACCATGATGGGGATGAGACCAGCCAGCACGACAGCGACCGTCATCGCTTTCGGTCGCACGCGCAGCACGGCGCCTTCGCGAATCGCGTCGAACAGAAGCGCCTCGCTTAGCTGGTCACCGTCCTCCAGCCGGCGATTGAGCGCACCCTTCAGGTAGAGCAGCATTACGACACCAAACTCGGCTGCGACGCCAGCGAGCGCGATAAACCCGACCGCCGTCGCGACAGACACCGCATGACCCAGCATCCATATGAGCCAGAACCCACCCACCAGGGCGAACGGCACCGTCGACATCAGCAACAGTGCATCGGCCGCCGAGTTGAAGGTCAGGAAGAGCAGCACGAAGATGACGACGAGTGTCACGGGAATGACCGTGCGCAGCTTTGCCGCTGCGCGTTCGAGATATTCGAACTGGCCAGACCATGCAATCGAGTACCCCGGAGGCAGTACGACGTTTTCCGCAACAGCATGCTGCATCGCTTTCACTGCCGACTGCAGGTCCGTGTTGCGGATGTCCACATAGACGTAGCCAGAAAGACGCGCGTTCTCGCTGCGAATCATCGGAGGTCCGTCGGCAATCGTGATGTGCGCGACATCGCCGAGCTGGATTTGGGCGCCACGGTCCGTGACGACCGGCAACTGACGCAGCTTCTCGAGCGAATCCCGGATTTCGCGTGGATAGCGGATGTTGATGGGGAACCGCTCACGACCAGCAATGACTTCGCCGACGTTGTCACCGCCTACTGCCGAGGACACGACCGACTGAATGTCCGCCACGGCAAGCCCGTAACGTGCTGCCGCCAGGCGGTCGATGTCGACGTCAACGTAGCGGCCCCCGTTCAGTCGTTCAGCCAGTGCAGACGTGACGCCCGGAACACCTTTGACCGCTGCTTCGACCTGCGCCGCAACCTTGTCGATTTGTGTGAGGTCCGCGCCCGAAATCTTCACCCCAACGGGCGTCTTGATGCCGGTGGACAGCATGTCCAGTCGATTGCGGATGGGTGGCACCCATACGTTTGACAGTCCCGGCACCTTGACAGTCCGATCGAGTTCGTCGACCAGCTTCTCCGGTGTCATGGCGGGTCGCCACTGGCTGCGTGGCTTGAACTGAATCGTGGTCTCGAACATTTCGAGCGGGGCCGGGTCCGTGGCAGTGTCGGCTCGGCCGGATTTGCCGAACACGGTCGCCACCTCTGGGACGGTCTTGATGAGCCGGTCCGTCTGCTGTAGCAATTCACTTGCTTTCTCGGCCGAGATTCCCGGAAGCGCTGTCGGCATATAGAGCAGGTCGCCTTCGTCGAGCGGTGGCATGAATTCGCCACCTAGCTGGGAAAGCGGAATCGCCGAAGCAGCCAGTGCTATCACCGCCAAACCAATGGCGACCCACGGCCGCCGCAGCGTCGCCTCCAGCAACGGTCGGTACAGTCGAATCAGCACGCGATTGATGGGGTTCGAGTTTTCATGAGGAATACGACCTCGAATCAGATAGCCCATCAGCACCGGCACCAGCGTCACCGACAACCCGGCAGCAGCGGCAATGGTGTAGGTCTTGGTAAAAGCCAGCGGAGAGAACAGCTTCCCTTCCTGCCCCTCGAGCGAGAACACCGGGATGAACGACAGCGTGATGATGAGAAGCGAGAAGAAGAGCGCCGGCCCCACCTCCGCTGCAGACGTCGCGATGAGTTCCCAGCGCTGTGCCGTTGCGATTGGTTCGCCCGGATGCTCGTGGTCGTACGCTTCGAGGTGCTTGTGGGCGTTCTCAATCATCACGATGGCCGCGTCAATCATCGCCCCGATGGCAATTGCGATGCCGCCCAGCGACATCAGGTTCGCATTCACCCCCTGATAGCGCATGACAATGAAGGCGGCCAGCACGCCAAGCGGCAGTGACAGAATCGCCACGAACGCACTGCGCAGGTGGAACAGGAACACGGCGCAAACCAGCCCGACGATGATGAATTCCTCGATGAGCTTGTCCTTGAGGTTGTCCACCGCGCGCTCGATGAGCTGCGAGCGGTCGTAGGTGGTCACGACCTCGGCACCAGCCGGCAACGAGCGCTTCAGGTCGGCGAGTTTCGCTTTCACCGCATCGATGGTGGTCAACGCGTTCTTGCCGGAGCGCATGACGATGACGCCGCCGGCGACTTCTCCCTGGCCGTTCAGCTCGGCGATACCACGTCGCATCTCGGGTCCGATTTGAATACGGGCTACATCGCCGAGCAGAACCGGCGTACCTGCATCGTTCGTTCGCAATACGACGTTGCGAAAGTCGTCGAGCGTATGCAAATAGCCAGAAGAGCGGACCATGTATTCCGACTCGGCCATCTCAACTACTGACCCACCCGATTCCTGGTTCGCCTTGCCGAGCGCGTCAGCCACCGCTCCCTGCGTGATGCCGTAGGCGCGCAGTTTGTCCGGGTCGAGCACAACCTGGTACTGGCGCACCATGCCGCCGATGCTCGCGACTTCGGATACGTCCGGTACTGACTTCAGTTCGAACTTCAGGAACCAGTCATTCAATGCACGCAGTTGTCCAAGGTCGTGTTGCCCGGTTTTGTCGACGAGTGCATATTCGTACACCCAGCCCACGCCGGTTGCATCCGGGCCAAGCGACACGGTCGCGCCGCGCGGCAGGCGGCTTTGCACCTGGTTCAGGTATTCGAGTACCCGCGAACGTGCCCAGTACTGGTCGGTCTTGTCGTCGAACAGCACGTAGACAAACGCATCGCCGAACGATGAGTACGCGCGGATGGTCTTCGCACCGGGCACACCAAGCAGCGTCGTCGTGAGCGGATACGTCACCTGGTCCTCGATGACCTGCGGCGCCTTCCCCGGATACGACGCCTTGATGATGACCTGCGTGTCGGACAGGTCGGGCAATGCATCAAGCGGTGTTTGCGTGACCGAATAGACACCCCATGCCGTAACGAGCACGGTTGCGAGCAGCACCAGGAAGCGGTTGTGGATAGACCACCTGATAAGACGCGCAATCATTTGGCGCCTCCAACCGGTTCGACCCTGGTCAACTGGTAGCTCTCGTCAGATTGCCTGAAGACAAAATGCACGGTCTGGCCGGGCTTCACGTCTGGAAACGCCGTCGGCGACGGTTTGCCGAACGACATCGTCATCGCGCCCCAGCCCAGTGCGGGAACGGGTTGATGTGAAAATGTGATGTCACCTGCCGTCACCTTCTCGACCTTGCCCGTGGTGTCGTAGGTCTGCGGTGCTGCTGCAGCAGGTGCGGGAGCAGGCGCGCTCGCACCGGTCGGTACGGTTGCCTCGAGCCTCGGCAGAACGGATTTCAGACTCGCTTCCGAGTCAATCAGGAACTGGCCGGATGCAACGACCTGCTGGCCTTCGGTAAGACCGCTGCTCACCTCGGTATCGTCGCCGGTATCGTTGCCAACTGTTACCGAGACAGGTTGTAACCTGCCGTCTGGATTCCTGACGATGACTACCGAGCGCTTACCCGTCGTGATGACAGCTTCCGACGGAACGAGCAATCGCGACACCTTTTTCGCCGCACCAATGCGCGCCCGCATCAGCATCCCTGGCGTCAACCTGAAGTCGGCGTTGTCGATTTCGAGGCGTGCCTGCAGCGTGCGGCTGCTCGTGCTGATGCCCGGCAGGATTTCGCGAATATGCCCTGTGAAATGTCGCGTGGTGCCGCCGGCAAAGACAGCGTCCACGCTCATGCCGGGTTGAACCTGGAGGGCCAGGGCTTCGGGCACCTCGACCACGAGCCACAGCTTGTTGAGCCCGGAGATTTTTGCGAGCGTCTGCCCAGGCGACACCATCGCGCCATCACGCACGTTCAGTTCGGTGAGCACGCCGGTTTCCGGTGCAGACAGTGTGATGTGCGTTTGTGCCTTGCCGGTATGGTCGAGACTTGCAATCACGCCGTCCGGAATCGACATCGCCCGCATGCGCGCACGTGACGCCGCAAGCATGCCGTCATCCATGGCGCCACGCTTCAGCGCCAGATACTCTTCCTGTGGCGCAAGCCACTCCGGCACGAACAGCGACGCAATCGGCGCGCCTTTCGCGACGCGCTGCATCGGGGCGCTGGCGTAAAGATGGTCAATGTAGCCGGTCACGCGTGACTGGACGACATCGGTTTTCGATTCATCGAACTGCGTGGTGCCCACCGCATCGAATCCGTCTGTTGTCTCCTGGCGGCGCACGGTCGCGTAGCGAATGCCCAGATTTTGCTGAAGACCCGGGTCAATCTTGATGCCGTTCGAGCCGCCTTCATCGGCATAGACCGGCTCGAGTTGCATGTTCATGAAAGGCGACTTGCCCGGCTTGTCGAAATGCTGGTTGGGCACCATCGGGTCGTGCCAGTACAGTACCTTCCGGCCAGTCTTTGGGTCAGTCTTGTCGCCGGAAGCTGTAGCCGCACGAGCGGTCTCACCACTCATCGCTGAACGATGCGTACCGGCGACATAGCCGGCCGCGAGCAATGCCGCAGCGGCAAACGCCATCAGGGCCGCGCGTGGCAGTCGTTTCTTTTGCATGTTGTTCTCCATCACTGACTCACGGACATCGAGGCAGGTACGACCTGGTATTCGAGCTGGGCCCATGTCTGCGATACGTCTCGTTGCAGGTCAAGCACCTGAAGCTGTGCGTCGAGTTGCGCGCGCCTGGCAGCGAAGGTGTCCGCAAGCGAACCAGTGCCTGCTTTGTACGCTGCAGTCGCAAGCAGAGCGCGCTGGTCCGCAGCGGCCAGCAGGGAATTGCGCAGATTGTCGATACGGTCGCGACCGCTGGCGAGCGTTGCCGCCTGCGTGCGAACATTCGCCTCCACCTGACGCTGCGCGTCCTCGTACATCAGACGCGCCTTGGTGCCGAGTTCCGCCTTTTCGGCGGCATCGCGGTTCTGACGGTTCTTGCGGTTGATGGGAAGCGGAATGCTGACGCCGACCGACACCATGTTCGAGTACGCCCCGCCTCGCTGCTGGTACGAGACCTCCCACGTCCAGTTGGGACTGCGGTCACTGTTGGCAACCGCGGTGTCGGCGTCGGCTACCGCAATATCCCGTGAGGCTGTGATGAGCGCCGGCTGCACGTCACGAAGTTCCTCGGGCGGCAGGGACGAGACATAGGACTGTGGCGCCGGCGGCTCGCCGGTCACATCGGAGACGGGTGTCGCCGTCCAGCGCGACAGGCCGATGAGTGCGGTCTGGAACGTCTGCCGCGCCTTGAGCAACTGGTCCTGGGTCTGCGCGAGCATGGCCTGAGCCTGCGTCACATCGGCGGCCGTCGCTTTAGCCCCTCGATACGACGCTTTCGTCGCCTCGAGCTCATGCGTCATGTGGCCGACGAGCTCCTGCTGCAACGAGACAGCTTTCTTCGCGTAGACCGCGTTGAGCCACGCTGCGGCCGTTTGCTGGCGCGTGTTCGCGAGCTGGGCCAGGTAACCGGCCCGCTCGCGGTCCACTACGTCATTCGCTAACGCGGAGCGTAACCGCCGCTTGTCGCCCGACACCCATTCCTGTTCGATGCCGATGCGGCGCATTGTCATGAAATCCTGCCCAATGGTGTATTTCTGCTGTCCGCTCACAGGCAGGTTGTCCACACCAGCCTTCAGCATTGGGTCGGGCAACTGGCCCGCCTTGACGGCCACCTCCGAGCTGGCACGCACTGATGCCTGCGCAGCCCCCATGGCGGCCGAGCGGTCGGTCGCGGACTGGAGCGCTGCATCGAGCGTGACGGGTGCTTCCTGAGCGCGGGCAGTGACGCTCGCGAGAATCAGCGCGGCAATAAATGAGTGCGCGCGCAATGACACACGCCGGCATGACGGCGTGCCAATAGTTAAAGGCATGTTCTAACCCCAACGGCGGAATCCCAAAGGAATCCACGTCCTGGACGCAGGACGACCTCACCGCAAATGCGGTGAACCTGTCAGCAAGGGATTAGATGGCGCGCGGAGGTCGCCAGAGACCGGCCAGTTCACGGACGGTCAGGGACTGCGCGTAGTGGAATACGACGGGGATGGACAGTCCGGCGGGACGGGTTACTTCAGTCGTGGAGACCGGATGATACAGACTACCAAGCTGGCATTGCGCCGTTACCTTGCAGAAGGAGCCTTTGGCTTTTTCCGGTTGCGAGGATTTCATCGTCTCGCAGCCAGGCATCTCCGAGGACATCGCACTACTATCGTCGTAGCCCATGCTCATCTGCATCGGACACTCTCCGGTCAAGCCGCTAGCCGCCAGCCCACTGATGGGCAGCGCAGCGCATAGCAACAGGAGGAGCAATGTCCTGAAAAATTTCATGGCTGGGATTATAGCGCAATCATTTTTTCACTCGAATCGCGGGTTTTCCCCGTCGGTATGGTCAGTAGCCGCATGCCATTTGTCGTCGCACGGTTGCCAGGCATATCGTGTTTCTTGACGACTTAATCCGGCATGGGCAAATACTTCGTTCTGGATAAGTGCCGCGCACGACGTGACGGTCGGGCCTCTGACTGAGCAATGGCCATCGAGAATTGCAGTCTCCTGCCGGAAACACGTCGCTTCGCGAAGAAGATGAGAGCTAGATGATGGTCATATCATCGCGCCATCATGAAAGACCGGCCAGGGATGGTCCGACCGATTGACTGTGCCGTTGGGGACCGTCCCAATGACGCTCCAGCCGTCGGCACGCAGGTATATAGCGAAGGTCGCAAGGCGCTCGAGCCTACTGCGAAACGCGGCCCGAAAACTTATCGACGCGGAAAGAGACACAGATGCGTCTTGACATGAAGGTTAGGATTGCCGCAGCGGTGTCCGGCGTAGTCGATCTGTTCGCCCGGCGCCAGATCTGCCGGCGGCTTCGCCGACTGCCCAGTCGAGAGCGTACTGTCGGCAACTGCTGCCTTGCTGCCGGGCTGGACGCACCCGGCGAGGCTCCCGATTACACCGGCTGCCAGAAGAAATTTCATCCAGTTAGTGCGCATGTTTGACCTGAAGGTTGAAGCAGGCCGTCTCCCGTCGGTCGACGACATGCGTTAGATCCAGGCGCGGTCGCACCACCAGGACAAAAAAACGGGGCAGTCCGCACGACGCCTGGAGAAGCTCTGCCAGTGATCGGGCGATCACGGCTACATCGAGCCACATCCTGCTCCACAGCCATCAACGCAAACATGACGCGAACGTTACGAAAATCTCATGTGATTCGAGCAGACGTTACTGCGTTCTCCGTGCACAGCGAACATGATCGTTTTGTCATCTTGCGATCACCGTAGCGCACCGTCCGCTGTGCAAAGTAGAGCCACCTGCCACACGGCAGCTTCGACTCAAGGAGGCAACAATGAGCATTGCAAGACTTTCTGTTTGTCTGGTCGCGGCATCAATCTCGGGGCTGGCATTTGCGCAGGCTGCGCCATCGCAAGGGAAAACACGGGCAGAGGTCACCCAGGAACTGATACGGGCCCAACATGAAGGCGTGGTGCCCTCCAGCAAGCACAACTATCCACCGAGCGTCGACCTGGTCGCGCGCAACAAGGAACTTCATACGTTGTCCGTTCATGCTGGCGAGAGCGTTCCGACGCCCGATGCCCACGACAGTCGCCTCGCATCGCGCTAGTCGAACTGCGGGGCAATGCGATGACGCTTCGTACGTTATTGCGCAAAGCCCACGAATGGTTGATCGCGCTGCGTGCAGCCTCAACCAGCTATGCGCGCGGTACCTGACATTTTTTATACCGAACGATCACGGGCAGTCACCGTCTGCCGCTCAAACCTGAGCTTGACCTGCCAACCGGGTCGAAACCAAGGAAATTCAAATGAACACTGTAAAGCTCTCTGCACTTCTCGTCGCCGCAACGTTGTCTGTCGGCGCCCTCTCCCAGGCCGCACAGGCGCAAGGCAAGACCCGCGAGCAGGTACAACAGGAACTGGCCCAGGCGCGACATGACGGCGTGATCCCGCTCAGCAAAACCAAGTACCCGCCCACGGCCGATCAGATCGCACGGAACAAGGAAGTGCATGCGGCGGCGATGCACCGTGGAGAAGGCTCGCCCACGGCAGATCATCACGACAGCATCGCGGCTCGTTAACGTGTGACCGTCGGGACGGCAACGCCGGTCCGACGGGTGTTTCCATAACCGGGCCGAGGTCATATGATGCGGTTAGCGCTGTTGCTCTGGATCGCGATCGACTACGCGTCAGACAGCTCGCCTCGGAAAGCTCAACCAGAACGTCGTCCGCACGTGGGGTTCGCTGTCGACGCCGCATTCCCCTTCATGGTTCTCCATGATGGACCTCACGATCGCAAGACCGAGTCCCGTGCCGGACGCCGAATTGTGCCGCGCCGGATCAACCCGATAGAAGCGCTCAAAGATGCGCTCCCGGTGCTGTTCGCCAATCCCCGACCCAGTATCGGAGACCGCTATCGTGGTTGCCCTATCGGTTTGCGTACATTCAAGGGTGATTTTCGAGCCGCGTGGCGCGTGCGACAGCGCATTGGTGATCAGGTTGCTAAGTGCTCTCTGGTAAAGGAGCAGATCTGCCTGAACCGTCCCTTGACCCTGCACTTCGATGGTGACCATCGCATCCTCGGCCATCGGCTCGTAGTAACCGGCAACGCGCTCGGCCTCCTGAACCGCGTCGAGCGAACGCAGCGTCAGATGACTCTTGGCGCTGTCAGACCGGGCAAGAAAAAGCATGTCTTCGATCATGCGCGAAAGGCGCTGATACTCATCGATGCTCGACTCGATGACGCTCCGGTATTCGGCTGCGCTGCGCGGCTTCGACAGGGCGACCTGCGCCTCTGCAAGAAGGTTGGTCAGCGGGGTGCGCATGTCATGCGCCAGATTTGACGAGAACTGGCTCAGACGGGTGAATGATTCATCAAGCCGAGCGAGCATGCCGTTAAATGCATGACCTAGCTCCCTCAGCTCTCCGGCCGTGTCCAGCTCAGGCAGTGGATGCGCGAGCCGGCTTGTGGACATCTCCTCGGCGCGGGAGACGAGCCGGCGAAGCGGACTCAGCCCCAGCATGGCAATACCATACGCAAGCCCCGCAGCCAGCATCACGCCGAGTACCTCGATCAGTACGATGGTATAGGCATAGGCCCGCAACAGCGCCCGGTCACTGGAACCATCATATTGCACGACGACCCGTACCGAGGGGCCTGTGGGTCCCTCGAGCGGAACGGTTGTCGCGAGGTAGCGCATCCTCGATTTTGCGGCTGTAAAGCCCGAAGGTATATGCGACATCCCCTCCGCTAGCGTCGGAGCGTAGGGCACAAATCCCGGTGTTCGGAGCAGCCGGTTTCCGGCAGCGTCGAAGATCGCAAGATCCAGATTCTGATGGCCGTGAAGCTGGTCAACCCACATTTCCGCGTTCCGGGCAATGTCGGCGGTAGCCTGGACTTCTGTCAGATGAGTCTGCAAGGCGGAAAGCGTGACCAGCATTTCCTGGGACGCTCCGTTCTCGATCCGGTTTCGCAATGTTTCATACAACCCCACGCCGCTCAGCGCAAGGATGACCGACGTTGAAATGACAATAAGCACCGTCAGGCGCAAGCGAAGCGTCCCGGGCAAGATACGTTTCATCATTGATTGCCGGCGCTCCGTACTTCGAGCACATACCCCATGCCCCTGACCGTATGTATCAGCTTTGGCTCATACGCGTCGTCAATCTTGGAGCGTAACCGCCGGATCGCCGCGTCGACGACGTTCGTGTCGCTACTGAAATTCATGTCCCAGATCTGGGAAGCGATCGTCGCACGAGGCAGGATTTCGCCTTCACGGCGCATGAGCAGCCACAGGAGCGCGAATTCCTTGGCGGTCAGCAGGATCGTGTTGCCCTGACGGATGGCCTTCCGTCGCGTCAGGTCCAGCTCAAGGTCGGCTACCCTGAGCGTTGTGGAGTCTTTCGGTTGCCCGCGGCGCAGGATGGAGCGTACGCGCGCAACCAGTTCGACGAAGTCGAACGGCTTGGCCAGGTAGTCGTCCGCGCCAAGCTCCAGTCCCTTCACGCGGTCGCCGACGTCATCGCGTGCGGTCAGAAACAGCACCGGCGTCGAACGGCTGCGGCGAAGGGTCTCCATGACCGTCCACCCGTCCTTGCCGGGTAGCATGACGTCCAGGATAACGAGGTCGTAGTCCTCGGTGGTCGCCTGGTGTAGTCCCGTCACGCCGTCTTCGACCCAGTCGACGGTGTAGCCCGCCTCAGTGAGCCCCTTGCGCAGGTACATACCTGTCTTGGGCTCGTCTTCCACTATCAGAATTCGCATCCAATCACCTTGATGAGTTGCCGGAACGTCGCAGCACGGTTCTCAGCGTCCACTTTGAGAAGCGTTCGCTGATGGCTGAGCGCAGCGACACCGAGTGGGCGACCCGGTATAGCACCGGGAGCACCAGCAGCGTGAGTGCCGTCGAGGACAGGATGCCACCAATTACCACGGTCGCAAGCGGGCGCTGAACCTCGGCGCCGGTGCCGGTGGCAAGTGCCATGGGGAGAAATCCCAGCGACGCAACGAGTGCCGTCATCAACACGGGACGCAGTCGGGTCAACGCACCTTCGCGCACAGCGGCATTCAACTCTGTGCCTTCGTCGCGAAGGTTCCGGATGAACGAAATCATTACGAGTCCGTTGAGCACCGCGACACCGGACAGTGCGATAAAACCGACCGCCGCCGTGATCGACAGCGGAATGCCCCGCATCCAGAGAGAGACAACCCCGCCGCTTAGCGCAAACGGAATGCCTGTAAAGACGAGCAGGCCATCCTTGACGTTGTTGAACATCACAAACAGCAGAACGAACACCATCAGCAACGCGAGCGGCACGACGATCTTCAAACGCTCGCTTGCGCTCTGCAGCTGTTCGAACTGGCCTCCCCATGACAGCCAGTAGCCTGAAGGCACCTGTACATCCTGGCGAATCTGCTCCCTGGCATCCGCCACGAACGATCCTACGTCACGGCCACGGACGTTCGCGCTCACAACGACACGGCGTTTGCCGTCTTCCCGGCTGATCTGGTTTGGCCCCGGGGCGACGTCAACCGTGGCCAGCTCGGCAAGCGGCACATAGGGTGCCTGCACGATCACGCCACTTGCACCCGTTGCTGCAGTGAACGGCAGGGCGATCGGCAATCGTTTGATGGCTTCGACATCCGAGCGTAATTCGTCGGGCAGCCGGACCACGATGTCAAAGCGCCGGTCGCCCTGAAACAGGGTACCCGCCTTCTGTCCGCCAACTGCAGCCGCGACCGTATCCTGTACGTCACCGACGCTCACCCCGTAGCGGGCAAGCTTTTCGCGGTCGAGGTTAATAGTCAGCACCGGCAGCCCGGTGGTCTGCTCGACCTTCACCTCCGATGCGCCCGGCACCTTCTGAAGTGCCGCGGCAATCTGGTTGCCCGTATCGTTCAGGACAGTCATGTCGTCGCCGAAAATCTTCACCGCGACGTCACTGCGCACGCCGGAAATCAATTCGTTGAACCGCAACTGGATTGGTTGCGAGAATTCATAGGCGTTGCCCGGCAGCTCAGCAAGCGCGGTCTCGATTTCCCGTATCAGCTCATCGCGCGATTTCCCCGGAGTCGGCCACTGATCAACCGGCTTGAGCATGATGTAGCCGTCCGACAGGTTGGGCGGCATCGGGTCCGCGGCAATCTCCGCCGTACCAGTGCGCGCGAATATGCGGTCAATCTCGGGGAAACGCTGTTTCAAGGCCTTTTCGATCGACTGCTGCATGGCGACCGACTGTGAGAGGCTGGTTCCGGGAATCCGCAGGGCGGACACGGCAAGGTCGCCTTCGTTCAGGCTCGGAATGAATTCGCTTCCAAGCCGCGTCGCCATCAGCAGCGTAACAGCCACGATGGCGACCGCTCCGGCCAGAACCCGCTTCGGTCGTGTCATGAACGCGCCGAGCGCGGGCTCGTACAGGCGCCTGGCCCAGGTCATCAGCCGATTTTCCTTTTCTTCGACGCGCGTTCCGATGAAAAGTGCGACCGCCGCCGGTATAAAGGTGACCGTTAACGCCATTGCTGCAGCAAGCGCCATGACAACCGTAATCGCCATCGGGTGAAACATCTTGCCTTCGACGCCGGTCAGCGCAAAGATCGGCAGGTACACCACCATGATGATGAGCTGACCGAAAATCAGTGCACGTCTGGCCTCCTGCGATGCAGCGAACACTTCCGCAAACCGTTCGTCGCGTGTCAGAGATCTGCCGGCGACTGCCTGAGCGTGCGAAAGGCGCCTGACACAGTTTTCGACGATCACGACTGCACCGTCAATGATGATGCCGAAGTCCAGCGCCCCAAGACTCATCAGATTCGCACTGACCTTCGCATTGACCATTCCCGTGAACGTCATCAGCATCGACAGCGGGATGACCAGTGCGGTGATGAGCGCGGCGCGGATATTTCCAAGGAAGAGGAAAAGGATGGCAATGACCAGCACTGCACCTTCGAACAGGTTCTTCTTGACCGTCTGAACCGCCTTTTCCACCAGCACGGTGCGGTCATAAACCGGCACGGCGCGCACACCGGGTGGAAGCGAGCGGTTGACGTCTTCCATCTTTGTTGAGACCGCTTTTGCGACGGTCCGGCTGTTCTCGCCCATCAGCATGAACACCGTGCCCAGCACCACCTCTTCGCCGTTGGCTGTGGCTGCCCCCGTGCGCAATTCCCGACCAATGTCGACCTGACCGACATCCTTCATGCGCACGGGAACACCACCGACATTGGTGAGGACAACGTTGGCGATGTCATCGACCGAGCGCGCCTGTCCCGGCGCCCGCACGAGATACTGCTCGCCGCGCTTCTCGATGTAGCCCGCTCCGACATTGTCGTTGTTCCGTTCAAGAGCACGCACCACGTCGGCGAGCGTCAGGCCATACGACATCAGCTTTGTCGGATTCGGTGCAACGCGGAACTCCTTCACGAAGCCGCCTATCGAGTTGACTTCGGTGACGCCCGGCACATTGCGCAGTTGCGGCTTGATCACCCAGTCCTGCAACTCGCGAAGATCGACAGGCGTGTAGGGTTTGCCGTCCGGCTTGCGTGCGGTGGAATCAGCTTCAACTGTCCAGAGAAAAATCTCACCGAGCCCGGTTGAGGTCGGTCCCATGGCCGGCGTGGCGCCGGGAGGCAACTTGTCCTTCGCCTCCTGGATCCGCTCGTTGACCAGTTGCCGTGCAAAGTAGATGTCGGTTCCATCATTGAAGATGACCGTTACCTGGGACAACCCGTAGCGCGAGATCGAACGCGTCTGCTGCAGATTGGGAAGTCCGGCCATTGCGGTCTCGACCGGATAGGTAATCCGCTGCTCTGCCTCAAGCGGCGAATAGCCGGGCGCAGACGTGTTGATCTGGACCTGAACATTGGTGATGTCGGGTACCGCGTCGATCGGCAGTTTCTGGTAGCTGTAGACGCCCAGCGCCGCGACTGCGGCGATCGCAAGCATTACCAGCCAGCGATGCGCGATCGCGAAGCGAATCAAGCGCTCAAACATGGAAAGTATCCTTTAAGGCCGGGAAAATGTGTGTGCGCCCCGGGGCCGGGGCGCAATGAGTCAAGCAGATGGAATTAGTCTTCCCCGGCGCTGCCCTTGCCAAGTTCAGCCTTCAGCACAAAACTGTTCGCCGCGACGTACTGCTGGCCAGGTTTCAGTCCACTCACGATTTCCACAACCTGACTGTCCCGTTTGCCCGTCTGGACCGGCTGGGCGACGAAGCCCTTCGGCGAGCGGACAAAAACCGCCTGTGACCCGTCAATGTCCTGCAGCGCATCACTTTTCACTGTGACCGGCACTTCCTGTCTTCCTGCGTCGACGGCGACATTCACGAACATGCCTGGCCGCCACGCACCGTCGGGGTTCGGCAATACAACCCGGGCCGGCGCCGTACGCGTCTGCTCGCCGAGCAGCGAGCCGACGTAAGCAATGGGGCCGCTGGATTTCGATTCGAATGCCGCGGCACTGACGGTCGCGTCCCGCCCCACGCGCACGTCATTCAGACGCTGGGCAGGAACCGCCATCTCCGCCCATACCGAAGACAGGTCGGCAACGGTGAACACGTTCGCGTCCGCGGCAATGGATTCGCCAGGCGTGACGTGCTTCTCGACAACGGTCCCTGCGAACGGGGCCCGCAACTCGTACATATTGAGCGCACCCGCCGATGCCGGAGCATTGAGAGCCGCCAGTTTCTGTCGGGCGTTCTGCGTCGCGATTTCAGCTTCACGCAACTGCACCTGCGCCTGCAGGTAATCCTGCTCGGCAGAAATGCGTTCCTGCCACAGTGTTTTTTCACGCTCGTACGACGTGCGGGCTGCTGACAGGCGACGTTCCGCGGTCAGCAGTTCGCTGCGCCGGTCCGCGAGGTCGGTGCTCGCGATAACGGCGAGTAACTGACCTTTCTCGACACGCTGGCCAATCGATACAGTTACGCGCTCAGCGATGCCGGCGACACGGGGGACGACGTGAGCCGTACGGTCTTCGTTAAACTTTATTTCACCGGGTAGCTGGAAGCTCGTCACGATCTGGGCTGGGCCGACCTGTGCGATGCCGATTCCGGCGGCCTTCACCTGCGCCGCATTCAGTGCCATCGCGCCATCTGTCCGGGAAAATCTGAATTCCGCTGGACGTCCGTCCACGCTGAGCTTGATTGACGCGTCGAATACATGTGGCTTCGGAATCGGCTGCGTCGTCGCGAACTTCGACCCCGCAACGGAGAACTGCAACTCCTCACGGGAGCCGTCGTAGCGGGTGAGTGCGCCAGACACAGCGATGTCGCCCTGGGCGGGCTTTCCATCGACCAACGGATAAACGACGATGCGCGCATCGCCGGGTTTCTCGGAAAGCACGATTTCCGCGGCGACGCGGCCGCTGGTAAGTACCGTGCCGCCGTGCTGACCAGGAGCACTGCCGGACGCAGGCGATGTCGCAGCAGCACCTGATGCGATTGCTCGCCCGGATGGTTCCCGCGTCAAGGCGAATGCCCCCAGTGCGATGGTCAGCACACCGATGGTGGCCGCAGAGGCGATAATCAGTTTCTTGCGCGGCATGGGGTGTCCTTCAAGGTAAATTGGTTGTTGGGCGGAGGTTGAGCAGCGACGCGCCAGTCAGACGGCCGAGGTCTGCGTATGCACGATGCGCATCCGTGAGTGCCTGCACGTATTGCGACTGGCCCTGAAACAGGGTGCGTTGCGCATCCAGAACATCGAGGAAGCTGAATTTGCCCAACTGGTAGCCGCGCGACATGGCGTCGAGCGATTCACGGGCCGCAGGCAGCACGTCCGCCTTCAGCCGATGCGCTTCCTGGGTGGAGTTCTCATAGTTGGCGTAGGTCTGCGTCAGTTCGAGTTGCAGACGGGCGCGTTCACTGTCGAAATCAGCATCGGCCTTCGCCGCTTTATGGACGGCCTCGAGAATCGCGCCCTTGTTGGTATCAAAGATCGGCAGCGGAATGGATACACCAACGACAGCCTGGTTATCCGGTCTTCCGCCGGTAATGACACGTTTCATCCCGGCGCTGACGGTGACATCGGGGACACGTTTTGCTTTTTCCGCGGAGACAAGCGCGTTTGACCGAAGCATCTCTGCGCGTGCCGCACGGGAAACGGGTGAAGCATCAAGCTGCTGCAGAAGTTGTGATAGCGGTTGCACCTCAGGAATATCGTCCAGGCTTCCTGTTGCGACACGGTTGCGCACCATAGCGCTGCCGGTCACGTTCGCCAGTTTTTCCCGCGCGGTCGTCACACGCGTTTGCGCACTCGCGAGTTCGATCTGCACACCGGTTGCAGCAACGCGCGCCTTCGTCGCTTCGACAGGCGACACCTTGCCGGCCCGAGCCCGCTTTTCTGCCATGTCGGCGGAGCGCGCGGCAATATCCGCCGACTCTTCGGCCACTTTTAGCTGACGCTGCGCCGCGAGCAGCCCATAAAACGCGCCAACCACATCCGCCCTCAATGCTGCGGCTCGACCGTCCAGAGACGCCAGCGCGACTTCGCGGCCGTAGGACGCGACGTCGAGCCGCGACTGACGTTTTCCGCCAAGTTCGATCGTCTGATTGACCAGAGCGGTCGTCGTACGCTCCTGGCCCCCGAATCCTTCCTGAAGGAACGAGATGCTCGGATTAGGCCGTGCACCGGCCTGAATGAGTGTGCCGACCGACGCCTCAGCATCGGACCTCGCGCCCCGCAATAGCGGATTACTTTCCGCCGCAATGCCAAGCGCGGCCTCGAGTGACAGCGCCCCAGCCGCGTTCCCGGTAGGAACCAGCGGGTTGACGGCCGGAGCACGGCCAGAGATGACTGCGCCTTCATCTGCAGTCGGAGCCAGCTGCGCCCTTGCTGACACCGCTACGGCGATCAGCAGGGATGCGGCGAATATGCGCTTGAACATGGACGGTCGAGTGGTGAAGAGACACGAGCGATGCTACGTTCCTGCTGCAATGCAAAGATGAGATGAAGATGATATTTCCGTCATGTTTGGCGTTTGCCGCCTGCGACATGCCGCCCCGGCAATATGACGCATTCGTCATGTCCGTATCATCGCCACGCACCGTATCGTCCGTAGCATGAAAACCTCGACGGATGCATCCGCGATGCGCTCGCATGGTCCGCGCCTCCGGCTGATTCGCCACCGATGGTGTCCGCCAGCACGTGCCGGCATTAAACGGCGCGCGCCCGGACACGCGAGACATGTGGATCCCCAGTGCTCCGGTCGTAACGTGAGAAAAGGAGGCGTGGGATGAAAACAGCACCCGTATTGATGGTTGCGGCGACGCTGTTTGTTTCGACAAGCGTGATAGCCGGGCCAACCGCCGACAGTGCGCCCGCACACGCGACCGGCCGCGCTGCCGGCGAGGTCAGGGTTCAACGCGTTGCCTGCCGGTTCGCCGTCGCAGACGCTGGATCGCTCAGCGCGCGTTTCAACGACGGGACCTGCGCAATCCAGGACGGTGCACTAAGCGTCGTGATTCTGGACGGCCAGCGTCAGCCAACGGGCGCAGAAAAACGCGTTGAACTACGCGACATCAGGTCGGTGTCATTGCAATCGCGGCAACTCAAGGAACAGCTGCAGTTACCTGTGGGCGACTCAGTCCTCGTACTGAACGTGCTTTCTGACACTGGACAGCGCAAATCCCGAGAGCGGGCTCTCGCATTCTTCTCGGCGCTTCGGGATGCGGGGGTCAGGCCGGCGAACGGCTTCCGCGAGATCAACGACTACCCGACCGGCGCGAGCACCTGGTAGTCACCGCTGAACGACGCCGGGACCTTTCCCATGCCCATCCGAGTGAGCGACGGCCGGGGCAACCACGCATCGCTGTCAATGCTGCCATATGCTCACGCTATTGCGCGTCGGTCATCCCTGGGGTGTTGCGGGCCGCGGTCTCCTCAGGATGACGGATTGCGCAGAGCTCCCTGTTCCTGCGGATGGTTTCAGCGCTGGGGGGAGAGCCATGCCGCCTGGACGATAACAGTCCGTCGCGTCGCGCCTGGACAAACTCCTCCCGAACCTGCTCGCGCGTCTTGCCGGGCCTCTCGGGCATGCTGTCCGCCCACGCGGCCCCGGTTGCCGCAAGCGTCGCTGCGGCTGTCAAAAGTGTCGACGATTTCGCGTCATTCCTGTCATGCCGGTTCTGGGTCCGCCAGAACCGGCCGACGCGTCCAGTGTGGCAGGCAGACGGTGCATGCAGATGATCGCAGGATGACAAAGTCGTCAGATACAACCGTCAGCCTGTCTTGACTGATGCCTCGATGACGAAGAACACGACAAAACCAGCAAAAAACGCGGCGGTTGCAAACGATGTTTCCGACACCTCGTGCGCTTCGACCAGCAGTTCCTCCGTGACGAGATAGAGGAGCGCGACCGTGCCGAATCCCAGCAACGCGGCGTAGGGTGTCGCGGGCAGGCCAGCAAGCACCGCATGGCCGCCAATCGCGGCCGCACTCATCAGCGCTGCCAGTCCGACAGGAACGAGGAAGCTCCAACTGCGCCTGACCCGGGCCGCGCCGAGCGCAGCGCTGACCGACAGCGCAAGAAAAAGCACTTCGAGAGTGAGCGCCACGGTCAGGATCAGACCGGTTTGCTCGCCCGCGGTGAACGCGATGCCGAGCACAAGACCATCAATGAGAAGATCAACGGCCGTGACCAGAATAAGGCCGGTCGGAAATCCGGCGCTTTCGAAACGGCCTTCCAGCCAGTTGGAAAATTTCCGGATCGCGAGCATCAGCGCGAGGCCCAGCGCGAAGCCAACGACCACGGGCAGCGTGGCGTGCAAACGGTCCTGTGGCAGCAACTCCAGCGCCGCTGCCGCGAACACGATTCCGGCCGTGAAATGCTGGATGACACTTGCCGCCTGGGGGCCGGGCGCTCTGACAGAAGCAATCAGTGACCCTATTGCAGCGGCAAGAACCGGCGACAACGTGACGATGGCGAGTGTGGACGATAAGTTCATTTTGCGTTCAATGCACTCTGGAGTGCGCAGGGGCATCCGGACTCAGTACGCCTGCGCGGCGGCCGACAGCACGTCGGCGCATGAGGCGAGTTCTGGGGAAAGTGGTGCAGGACGTCTGATCGTGGCTTGCACGGTCCTAGATGACGTGCGCAGGGGCAAGGTGGCAGGGGTGAGCGGGGTCGCCTTCTTCTATCTGGAATGTAGCGTGATTTATGCCGAAATGTTCTCGAAGTTCCTCACACGCAGCCTGAATAAACGCATCGTCAGTGCCCCCGTGTGGCCGGACCAGATGAGCCGTAAGGGCAATTTCGGTGGTGCTCAATGGCCAGATATGAAGATCATGAACTTCCTGCACCCCGGGCATCCCGGCAAGCAACGCCTCGACCTTCGTCGCATCGAGATTTTCGGGTACTTTGTCCAGCGCCAGATTGATACTGTCGCGCAGCAGACCCCACGTGGAGATGAGAATCAACGCGGCGATTCCGAGGCTCACGACCGGGTCGAGCCATGACCAGCCGGTCATCATGATCACCAGCCCAGAGACGACGACTCCCGCAGACACGACCGCGTCGGCAGCCATGTGCAGGAAAGCGCCCTTGATGTTCAGATCCCCGGCACGACCACGGGCAAACAGCAACGCGGTCGCGCCGTTGATCACGATGCCGATCGCGGCGACGACCATCACGGTCCTGCCGCCCACCGGATCTGCGGTTACACCGGGAAGGAGGCGGCGTATCGCCTCCACGGTGATGCCACCAACCCCGACAAGCAGAACCACCGCATTGGTCAAGGACGCGAGAATCGAGCTTCGTCCGTAGCCGTAGGTGCGACTTCGCGTGGGATGTCGTCGCCCGAGCCACGCGGCCCACCACGCCAGCAGTAGCCCGAGCACGTCTCCCAGATTGTGGGCGGCGTCTGCCAGCAATGCGATGGAATGCGCCGCAAGGCCGAACGCGACCTCGGCCACGACAAAGGCTGCATTCAGCGCGGACCCAATCGCGAACGCCCGGTCGAAGCCGGCAGGTGGCACGTGAACATGATGATGGCCGGCCGATCCGTGGTCGTGTCCGGCATGGTCGTCATCGGCAGCGCCGTGCCCTTGATCATGATGATGGTGCTCATTCATTTTTGTTCCTTTCGTCGCGAGGAGGACTGCATTCACACCAGCAAGAGCGACACGAGCAAGAGCGATGCCAACCAGGCGTCCAGTCGTCGTGGCTCAGTCCGTCACCCCGACGTGTCCACGCCGCAACGCAATTCTGTTCATCACCGGGCACCTACGTGTGCGCGCGGTTGCAAGTGGCGCACGCTTCGTTGTCGGCGACGCGTGGAAGCATGCGGGAGCTGCGCGTTCGAACTCCCGGTCGAGTGGGAAATCCGGTCACCCTCCGTTGGGCGCGGTAACCGGGGCGCGATTGAAGAAATAGATGCCATGCGGAGACCGCCCGACAGCAATGGTCTGAATCAGCCTGCGGTTCGAGAGGTCGATGATGCCAACTTGCCTGGCGAAACGGAATGTCACCCACAGGTAACGCCTGTCGGCCGACAATTCCATATCGTCCGGACCTGACAGGAGCCCGTTGATTTCTCCGACATTGGTCAGCGCGTCTTCGTCGATAATGCTGATCGTATTCGCCACGCGATTCGTGACCGCCACGTGCTTCCCGTCGACCAGGGACCGGAAGTTGTGTGCCCCCTTGCCGGTCGGGATGGTCTTCACGATTTTCTGTTCACGCCAATCGACGACGGCGACGTAGTCGGCCCCCGTCATGCCGACGAGAATGTACCTGTCGCCAGGCGTCATCCAGAGTCCTGCGGGGACCTTGCCCACCTTCATCTTCCACCTGACGTTCTGTGTCGGCAGGTCAATCGCGGCAATTTCGCCTGACACCTGCAATGAGATAAACGCCGTCCTGCTATCCCTGGTGAACGCAATGTGGCTTGGCATGGTCGCAAGAGGAAGCCGCTTTGCCAGCGTCAGATTGCTGCCGTCGTAGCGATAAATGTCCAGTCGATCGAGACGCAGACCGGTCGAGACGAACCACTTGCGGTCGGGCGAAAAGCCGATCTGGTACGGGTCTGCGATTCCGTCGATCAGCCGCTGCGTCTTGCCAGACGTCGGATCGAGAAACATCAAACTGTTCGAGACAGAATTCGCCACGATCAGTGATTCATTACCCGGAGTTGCCATCAGATGATGGGGCTCCTTGCCAGTCGGCAAGGTTGAAACGACCTGGTGCGAGCTGTCGTCGATCAGGCTGAGTGTCGCCTCGCCAGAGTTGAGCACGATCACATTGTTAGCCCGTGCGCCTGATGCCAGCAGGGCTGCCGCCAGCAGGAGCGTGAAGACGGACGTCTGCCCGTACCGCGAAATGCTGTGCATATGGAATCCTCGTCAAGACCGATACTTCAGTTTGGCTCTCCCGCCTGCATCGGCGAAGCTGCATTGGGAAGATCGGGCTTTCAGGGCGTTTCAACATTCGTTGACAACCGGCGAGCGTCCGCGACCGACGCGTGTGATAACCCGCGCCCGCTGCGTCCAAAACTCTCGCGTGTTCGCTGATCGCAATTAGTGTCTGACACGATGGGGCGCACCACGCGTTGCCATTTAATGGCAGATACGCCCGCTACCGGCAACCTGCCACGATCATCCGCGGGCATCGACAGGAACCACGTCTTGCCGACTTCGCGAAGTAGTTGCGACCTGCTGCGAGATCGATATAGCTCGGAACGCGTCCTGCGATCGGTGCGAAGCCGGTGGGCAATCAGGCGGCAGGACTGCCGCACTGGGCGCAGAATTTTGCACCTGGCGGTATCGTCGCGCTGCATTTGCCGCAAGCCAACGGCGCCAGCGACGTTCCGCATCGGCTGCAAAAAAGCGCTCCCGGTGTGTTCGATGCACGACATTGTGGGCATGCCGCGCCGACGTCCGGCGGCGTCGACGCCGGCGCGCGGCCCCAGCCGTTCCCATCGCCGTGCCCGTGACTGCGCCCGTGTCCGTACCCGCTGTTCGAACCATGACGACCACCACCGTGCCCACCATGGTGACCGCCGATCATCCTTTCCCAGAATCCCATCATTTCGCTCCAATGTAGCGGCCTGGCCGCCTGACGGTATGAAACCTGTCCCTACCTGCGCAGCAGCCGCAGCCCGTTACCGACCACCAGCAGGCTTGCGCCGACGTCGGCGAACACAGCCATCCACATCGTACCCAGACCCGCCAGCGTAAGGCCCAGAAACACGGCCTTGATGCCCAGGGCCAGCGTGATGTTCTGGACAAGGATGGTGCGGGTTGCCTGCGACAGGCGGATGAATACCGGAATCTTTCGAAGATCGTCATCCATCAGCGCGACATCCGCGGTTTCGATTGCCGTGTCGGTTCCCATGGCACCCATTGCAAAACCAATGTTTGCGCGGGCGAGCGCGGGCGCGTCGTTGATCCCGTCGCCAACCATCCCTACCATCGTGCCATTTTGCGACAGCTGCTCTATCGCCCGGAGCTTGTCCTCGGGTAGCTGATTCCCTTCGGCTCGGTCAATACCAACCTGCTGCGCAATCGCTTCGGCAGTGTGCGGATTGTCGCCCGTCAGCATCGCGGTACGCACGCCCAGCCGGTGAAGCTCGGCGATCGCGTCTCGGCTGCTGTCCTTGACGGTATCCGCGACGGCAAAGAGCGCGAGAACCCGCTCGCGGTCGATCAGCATAACGACCGTCTTGCCTTGCCGCTCCAGATCGTCGAGACGCGCCTCCAGTTCCGTGGAGCAGCGCCCCAGTTCCTCGACAAGCCGGTGATTGCCCAGTGAGTACGAGACGTCGTCGATTGTGCCGCGCACGCCGCGGCCGGGAATTGCCTCGAAGTTTTCGACCTGCAGGTGCGGTACGTCTTGTGCTTCGGCGTCCTTCGCGATCGCCAGAGACACAGGATGATCGGAGCGGCCGGCCAGACTCACCGCCAGCGCACGGCAACGCGCAACATCGATGTCGGCGCGCAATTCGAAATCGGTTTGCACGGGTTTGCCATGCGTGATGGTCCCGGTCTTGTCGAGCGCAAGCCATGCGAGCTTGCGTCCCTGTTCGAGATAGGTACCGCCCTTGACCAGTATCCCGTGGCGAGCGGCCGCAGCGAGTCCACTGACGATCGTGACGGGCGTCGAGATAACGAGCGCGCAGGGACATGCAATCACCAGCAGCACGAGGGCCTTGTACACCCAGTCGTGCCAGCTGCCGCCCGCTATGAGCGGCGGCAACACCGCAACGGCGAGGGCAATGACGAAGACAATTGGCGTATAGACGCGTGCAAACTGGTCGACAAATCGTTGCGTTGGCGCCTTCGCGCCCTGGGCCTCCTCGACCGCGTGAATGATCCGTGCCAGCGTCGTATTGCTCGCCGCAGCCGTTACGCGGTACTCGAACGAACCCGATTCGTTGATGGTGCCCGCGAAGACCGGATCGCCTTCGGCTTTCTCAATCGGCAGGCTCTCACCCGTGATCGGCGCCTGGTTGATGCTCGAACGGCCAGCCACGATATCCCCATCGAGGCCGATCCGCTCGCCCGGTTTCACCCGCACCACGGCGCCGACCAGTACGGTTCGTGCATCGACTTCGGCCCACGAACCGTTTGGCTGCCTGACGGTGGCCGTCTCTGGGGCCAGTCTCATCAGACCCTGGATTGCATTGCGCGCCCGGTCCAACGATTTAGCCTCGATCAGCTCGGCAATCGTGAACAGCACCATGACCATCGCGGCCTCCGGCCACTGGCGAAGCACCAGCGCGCCGGTAACGGCAATGCTCATCAGTGCGTTGATGTTCAGGTTGCCATTGCGGATCGCGACCCAGCCCTTCCGGTATGTCGTCAATCCGCACGCAACGACCGCGAGGATCGCGAGTGCGGCCGTCAGCCACGCCGGCTGCCCCATCCAGCTGGCCGCTTCCGAGGCGACGGCCGCCGCTGCAGCCAGCGCCAGTGGCCACCACGGCTTCTTTGCGGCCTCGGGGGGCGCCGCGAGAGAGCCGCCGGTCCCGGCGACTTCCGGCGTAAAGCCAAGGGACCGGACGGCGTCGAGCACCGAGTCCAGTGCGTTCGGGGAATGCACGACCGTCAGCACGCGCTGCATCAGATTGAATTCCATGCTCGTGACCGACCTCATTCCGCCGAGCTTCTTGCGGATTAGCGCTTCTTCGGTCGGGCAGTCCATCTGCAGGATTCGGATCGGGGTGCGCACGCCGTCGCCGGCCAGCGCTGGCGCCTCAAGTACCTGCAGGGTCGCAGCAGCTGGCGTGCAGCAACTGTCGCCATGGGGGTGTTCGTGTGCATGGTCGGGACCATGCGAGTGACCGGAGTGATCGTGGTCGTGATCATGCTCGTCGGGAGCATGGGCATGACCGTGGCCGCTTGCGTGCTGATCATGGTCGTGGTCGCGACCACAGGCATGACCTGTCTCGACAGTCTTTGTGGCGGACGGCGTGGGAAATGGCGACATGCTGGATTCCTTCCGGGGTTTGTGGTGTAGTAAACACCTTGGAGCCACTCCAAGGTCAAGCACAAACAGGAAAAGCATGATGAAAATCGGAGAACTGGCGAAAATCGCCGGCTGCACAACAGATACGATCCGTTTTTACGAAAAAGAGGGACTCCTGCCGGAGGCTGAACGCACCGGGTCGAACTATCGCAGCTATCACGACGGTCATATCGACCGGCTGCGCTTCATCCGGAACTGTCGAGCGCTCGACATGACGCATGACGAGATACGCACGTTGCTGCATGCTGCCGACGGGCCAGCGACCGGTTGTGGCACGGTCAACGCACTTGTGGACGATCACATCGATCACGTGAATGCACGTATCGAGGAACTGCAGCAGCTAAAAAACCAGCTTATCGCCTTGCGGCACCGCTGCGCGACCGAGCAACCCGTCGAGGACTGCGGCATCATGCAGGGGCTCATCTCGATGGAGACCGGGCATCCGAGAGTCCGGCCGACACACGTCGGCTGATCCGGGCAGCAGTCCCTTGCGGTTTGCGTCCCGATTGCGCGCAGTTCACAGTATTGCCGGATGCCAGGAGCTGACTACGGAGGCACCAGACGGAGAATGTGCCGATGGCACAGTCCCTTCAACTTGCATCCCGTACGCCGCGCGGCTGCCTTGGCGGAACGGCCAAAGGCACATTATGTTTCTGCCTTCAAGGCCTATGTTGTTGGGGTGCCCTCAAGAAACGGATCTTTTCGTACGTTAAGGCCACTAAGGCATGGCAGCCCTGCCGACCATGATCGGCCAAGCGTCGCTTGCCCGATTTTGCAGGCGTCTCTAACCATGGCGTGATATGCCCCCGCTCAACGCTCTGCCACACAGCCGTGGCGGCAACCCTCTCGGCACGGCTTACAACCATCCGGCCCGCATTGGCGCTCGTCTGATACAGATCAAAGTGGTCGGAAGAACGACGATCGAATATGCTGATCAAGCCACCAATCATTGATTCGGCCGGCCCGTTGATCAACGCTAGGAGATCCCGTCATGAAAAAACTTGCACTTGCGGTCGTCACCGGTCTTGCCCTCAGTGCGCAGTTGCTGCCCGCAACCGCAGCCGCACAGACTGCACAGACGAAGAAAAGCGCCCCAGCTCCGGCACCCAACACCGCTGAATTCGACAAGCAACTGGCTCAGGTTCAGGAGCAGATGAAAACGATGCAGGCACAGATGGACCAGATCCGTCAGACTCAGGACCCACAGGAGCGGCAGCGCCTTATGCAGCAGCACTGGGCGACGATGCAAAGCGCCATGAACGCGATGCACGGTCTGTGGGGGCCGGGCATGATGGGTTACGGCATGATGGGGCCCGGAATGATGGGTGGCGGAGGAACGGGCTGTTGTGGAGGCGGTTGGGGGCATATGAGCGGTTACTACTCCAACCTCACTCCCGAGCAGCTTCGGCAGCGCCAGTATATGACCGACCAGTACCTGAACATGCAGCAGCAGATGATGAACAATATGATGTGGAACCAGCAGTACTGGATGGGGCCGCCGGCGCCGACGAAATGACAGCGGTCCTCTCCGTGAGTGTTCGGGAACGCTGCCCCGGTCCACGCTAAAGAATCAGTCAAGCCTGCCGTGGCATTGCTGACGGTCGATTGTTGTGCCGGCCGGGTCAGCCTCGTTGCGAATGCGTGCCGCGTAAATGCGCCGCGTGGTGCGGACCGGCATTTTCGGGGGTGGCCGTCGGCTCGCCGAGTCCGCGAAGAATCCCGCACTCATCGACAGGCTGGCGCTGCCCGCATGAGGCCCGCAGCGCCTGCAGTTGCGCTTCGAGCCCTTGCAGTTCGGCGATGCGCCGGGCCACATGTCCGATGTGCTCGTCGAGCAGCGCATTCACGTCCCCGCAGTCCTGCCCTCCGCAATCCTTGAAGCGCAATAGCGCCCGGATCTCGTCGTGCGTCATGTCCAGTGCGCGGCAATTGCGAATGAACGTCAGCCGTTCAACATGCGCTTCGCTGTAGAGCCGGTAATTGCCTTCACTGCGAGTTGGCGTTGACATCAAGCCCTCGCGCTCGTAATAGCGAACCGTTTCGACCCCACAGCCCGCCCGTTTTGCCAGATCCCCAATTTTCATCACATGGTTCCTCAAAAGCCCTTGACCCTATAGTAGCTACAGGGTGTGCAATGACGCCAGCTCTCTTGAAAGGATTTCAGCATGTCTGGCTCCCACGACCACGATGATCAATGCGAGCACGACCACGGCAAACAGTCGCACCGTCACGATCACGCTCACCCTGTTCCGAGAGCCGAGGTTGCGCCGACCGCACCCTGCTGTTCAACGGGCGGGTTCTCCAGCGGGTCCGGCAGCGCTGATCGGGACAGGGCACCTGGCGTTGCCGTGGCGGTCTTCGGTATCGCCGCGATGGACTGCCCGACCGAAGAGGCGCTGATTCGCAACCGGCTCGACGGTATGGCAGGCGTGGTCGATCTGTCATTCAATCTGATCCGGCGCCAATTGACGGTCCAGCACACGCTCGCGTCGACCACCCCGATTAGCGACGCCATCGCGTCACTCGGCATGAAAGCCGAGCCTGTCCAGACGGAGGCACGTACCGCCATCCGCATCGAACAAATGGACTGTCCGACGGAAGAAGCGCTGATCCGGGGCAAACTGGGCAGCATGGCGGGCGTCGGTGCGCTTGACTTCAATTTGATGCAGCGCGTCCTGACCGTCTCGCATGAACCCAGCGTGCTGGACAACGTCCTGGCCGCGATCCGCGCACTGGGCTTTACCCCCAAGGTCAGTGCCGCCGAAACAACCTCGGCGCCCGGTTCGACGGAAGCCGCGCCCGAACCTCACAAACCCTGGTGGCCGCTTGCCCTGGCTGGCGCGGCCGCTTTCGGCGCCGAAGGCGCTGAATGGTTCCGGCTTGCCACGCCGTGGCTACCCGCGTTGTTTGCGCTCGCGGCGGTCGCCGTCGGCGGCCTCTCCACCTACAAAAAGGGCTGGGTGGCCCTCAGCAATAGGCAGCTCAACATCAACGCGCTGATGAGCATCGCCGTAACGGGCGCGCTGCTCCTGCGGCAATGGCCTGAAGCCGCGATGGTGATGGTGCTTTTTGCGATCGCCGAGCGGATTGAGGCCATGTCTTTGGATCGGGCGCGCAACGCTATTCGTGGCCTGCTGGCGATGACACCGGAGCGGGCCACGGTGCAGCAGGCCGACCAGAGCTGGCGGGCGGTCGACGCGCGGACTGTCGCGATCGGCGCTGTGGTGCGGCTCAAACCAGGGGAGCGCGTGCCGCTCGACGGCACGGTGCGGCGCGGCCAATCCGCGCTCGATCAGGCGCCGATTACGGGAGAAAGCGTACCAGTCGACAAGGGGCCTGGCGATCCGCTGTTCGCCGGAACGATCAACCAGAGTGGCGAGCTGGAGTACTCGGTCACCGCAAAGGCGAGCGATTCCACGCTGGCCCGGATCATTCACGCGGTCGAAGCGGCCCAGGGCAGCCGCGCTCCAACGCAGCGTTTCGTCGACCAGTTCGCCAGAATCTACACGCCGGTCGTGTTCGCGCTTGCTTTGCTGGTGGCGGTGGTGCCCCCGCTGTTTTTCGGCGGGGCATGGTTCGCGTGGGTCTATAAGGCGCTCGTGCTGCTGGTGATCGCATGCCCCTGTGCACTGGTCATCTCCACGCCGGTCACGATCGTCAGCGGCCTTGCCGCAGCCGCGCGTCACGGCATCCTGATCAAGGGCGGCGTCTACCTCGAACAGGGACGCGATCTGGGATGGCTCGCGCTGGATAAGACCGGCACCATTACGCATGGCAAGCCGGCCTTGGTCGATGTGGAGGTATTCGGCTCGCGCAACGGCGACGCTCACGATCTGGCCGCCAGCCTCGCGTCGCGTTCCGATCATCCGGTATCCTGTGCGATCGCCACGGCCGAGCGGCAGAAGGCGCACCAGCTGCTCCCGGTCGAAGGCTTTGAAGCGTTGAGCGGGCGCGGCGTCAGGGGCCGCATCGACGGTCGTGAATATCACCTGGGCAATCACCGCCTGATCCACGAACTGGGGCTGTGTTCCGATGCGCTCGAAACCAGGCTCAACGAACTGGAGCGGCAAGGTAAAACTACTGTGCTGCTGGCCGACGAGGCTGGCGCGCTGGCGCTGTTTGCGGTGGCCGATACGGTGAAGGACAGCAGTCGTCAGGCAATCGCAGAACTCCATGAACTGGGCGTCAGGACCTTGATGCTGTCCGGTGACAATCCGCACACTGCACAGGCTATCGCGGCCCAGGTCGGCATTGACGAAGCGCGCGGCGATCAGTTACCGGAAGACAAGGCGATCGCTGTCGCGAAGCTCTCGGAGTCGGGCGCGAAGGTCGGCATGGTGGGCGACGGAATCAACGATGCGCCGGCGCTGGCTCGGGCAGACATCGGCTTTGCGATGGGTGCGGCTGGCACCGACACGGCGATCGAAACTGCCGACGTGGCGTTGATGGATGACGACCTGCGCAAGGTAGCGACCTTCGTGCGGCTGTCTCGCGCGACGTCATCGGTGCTCAGGCAGAACATCGCGCTTGCCCTCGGAATCAAGGCGGTGTTCTTGGCGCTCACACTAGGCGGCATGGGTACCATGTGGATGGCAGTATTCGCGGATATGGGGGCGAGCCTCCTGGTGGTGTTCAACGGGTTGCGCCTGCTGCGGCGGTAAGCCGGCGATCGGCCGCAAACACTGATCTGAATCAATGGTCAATGCCGTCGCAGTCTTAACCTGAGGATGGATTTTCAGACGGAAGACAAGACGGCGAGGGCAGTGTATGAAGCGAAGGTCTATGTTCAGGCTGAGCGCGCCAATTCTTTTTGCCGGATTTGGCTCGTCGCTCGCACTCGGTCAAATCCCGCCCGGACCTCCCGGGCAGAACTTCCAGTCTCCTGGTCCTGCAATTGACGATGCGGACCGCGGGGCGCGTCTTGCAGAAAGCAAGTGCGCTGCCTGCCATGGCGCCGACGGTAATAGCGCGGACGCACAATACCCCAAACTGGCGGGCCAGAAAGCCGCCTACCTGTATTCGCAACTTTGGGCGTTTAAGGACGGATATCGCCGCTCGGAGGTCATGTCGGGCATCGCCGCGACGCTCTCCGACGCTGACATCGCCGACGCCGCAAGCTTCTTTAGTCAACAGACTGTGCGTCCGGACCCGGTCAAAAACCCTCGCTTAGGGGCCGATGGTGAGCGAATCTTTCTTTATGGCGCCAGTTCCGGGAGGGCGCCCGCCTGCGCCATGTGCCACGGCTCGACCCCGCAAGCAAGCATGCCCATGATGGGAATGATGCCGATGATGGCTAATGTCCCAAGCCTGAACGGTCAGCATTCGGCCTATATCATCGATCAGTTAAACCGCTTCGCGAGCGGCGAGCGTCAGGCCATGATGATGGGCGGCATCGCCGCAGCCCTGAGCGAGAGCGATAAAAAAGCGATCGCCGAGTTCCTATCCAACCTTCCGTGATGGATCACCTTCTGTTGTGGCGACTCCGTCCGATATTCGACGCTTCATTTGGAGCAACCAAGGAGATATTGAGTGAATTACTATTTTGCGAAGACGCTGCCGATCGGCTTCGACGATGCAGTTCGCCGTACGACTGAGGTACTGAAGGAGGAAGGCTTCGGCATCGTCACTGAAATCGATATCCAGGACACCTTGAAGAGGAAGATCAACGTCGATTTTCGCAGGTACCGCATCCTTGGCGCGTGCAACCCGATCCTGGCTCACGAGGCGCTCCAGATCGAGGACAAGGTCGGAACAATGCTGCCGTGCAACGTCGTGATTCAGGACGTCGGCGGTGGCCGAACGGAAGTCGCGACGATCGACCCCGTCGCCTCTATGCAGGCGATCGATAATCCTCGCCTCAAGGACGCGGCCGCGCGCGTACAGGCAAAGCTACGCAGGGTGATCGAGAACCTCTAATTATCAGGGGGAGCCTCCGCAGTCGCAGCGTTCGCGGACACGGCATACCCTGTCGCTGCCGTGGAGACCATCGCCTTCCCGATGCCGAGCCGCCCGAAGAGGGGAAATGCATCCGGTTCGCGGCGCGCGAGGCGCGCATCGAGCATGGCTCCGCTCAAAGACGCCGGAGTTAGCAGACGACGGTAGCGAAAGCCGATCCGTTCGGCTACAGACGCCAGGTATTGCCCGCGCCTCGATGTCATCTTGAACCATACCCTATCCTGATGTCAGGCAAACCTGTCAGAGTCGTCAGGATAGGGTCCATTTGCCGATTACTTGACGCTCCGGCGTCAGCGTCATAGATTTCAAGCTGACACATTTGTTCGGAAGGCGGTCATGAACGGGCAGCGTGTGGGTTACGTCCGGGTCAGCACGTTCGAGCAGAACCCCGAGCGCCAGCTCGACGGGATCGCGCTGGACCGCACCTTCACCGACAAGGCGTCAGGCAAGGACACGAAGCGACCGCAGCTCGACGCGCTAATGACCTTCGTGCGTGGCGGTGACACGGTGGTTGTGCACAGCATGGACCGGCTCGCACGGAACCTGGACGACCTGCGCCATATCGTTCAGTCGCTGACTCAGCGCGGCGTGCAGATCGAATTCACGAAAGAATGCCTGACGTTCACGGGCGAGGACTCCCCGATGGCGAACCTGATGTTGTCGGTGATGGGGGCATTCGCGGAATTCGAGCGCGCGCTGATCCGCGAACGTCAGCGGGAGGGCATCGCGCTGGCGAAGCAACGCGGCGCCTATCGCGGTCGCAGGCCGTCATTGTCCGACGTGCAAGTCGCCGAGCTGCGCCGTCGCGTGGAGGCCGGCGAGCGCAAGGCCCAGATCGCTCGTGACTACGGCATTAGTCGCGAAACGCTGTATCAATACTTGCGCTCGGCGAGGTAGATCTTGCCCCGCCGCGAATTGCTCACCCCGGCGCAGCGATTCCAGCTGTTTGCTTTCCCCGAGGACGAAAGCGAATTGATCCGCCTGGCCACGTTGTCGACCGAGGACTTCGCGTTTGTGCGACAGCATCGAGGCGGCCACAACCGCCTCGGCATCGCGGTGTTGATGGTCTACCTGCGCTATCCAGGTCGGGTATTGGGACCGGCCGAGAAGCCGCATGCGCCGATCATCGGCATCGTCGCGGCACAACTGGGCGTCACGCCGGCGGTGTGGGACGTGTACGCTGCGCGCGACGAAACGCGCCGGGAACATCTGCAGGAACTGCTGACCAGACTGGGCCTCGCGCAATTCGCTCGACAGCACTATCGAGAGCTGGTCGAGTTCCTGTTGCCGGTCGCGATGCAGACCACGCAGGGCATCGTTCTCGCACAGGCCGCCGTCGACGAACTCAGGCGGCAGCGTGTGCTGTTGCCGCCGGTCGCCGCGCTCGAGAAACTGTGTGCGGCCGTTGCCACGCGCGCACAACGCGAAGTGTACCGGCTGCTCACCGCGCCGCTGAGCACCGAGCAGCGCGCGACGCTCGATCAGCTTCTACAGCCGTTTGCCCCCCGCCCGATTAGCAAGCTCGCCTGGCTGCGGCAATCGCCGGGCGAACCGAGCGCGAAAGCCGTACTGGCGCATATCGAGCGCTTGCAAGCCATCCGCGCGCTCGGACTGCCACCGGAAATCGGCCGTAATGTCCACCAGAACCGCTTGCTGCGATTGGCGCGCGAAGGTGGGCAGACTGCCGTCTACCAGCTCGAAGAATATGAAACCGATCGGCGTCACGCTATGCTGGTCTCGATCCTGCTCGACACTGCGGCGACGCTGACTGACGAGATCCTCAATCTGCACGACCGTCTGATCGGTTCGTTCTTCACCAAGGCCAAGCACAAGTACGAAAAGCGGTTTGCCGCCGAAGGCAAAGCGGTCAACGACAAGGTCCGCCTCTACGCGAAGGTGGGCGCTGCATTGATTGCAGCGAAGGAAGCCGGCGCCGATCCGTTCCAGGCGATCGAAGCAATCGTGCCGTGGGAAGCCTTTATGGCGAGCGTGCACGAGGCCGAGCAGCTCGCACGTGACGCGGAGTTTGATTCGACCGCGCTGCTGGTCGACCACTACACGCAGCTGCGACGCTATTCGCCAACCTTCCTCAGCACCTTCGATTTCCGCGCAGCACCCGCCCGTCAGGACCTGATGAACGCGATCGACACCCTGCGCGAGATGAACCGCAACGAGGCCCGAAAAGTGCCGGCCGATGCGCCGACAGCCTTCGTCAAGCCGCGCTGGGAGCGGTTCGTGTTCAAGGAAGGCAGCATCGATCGCAGGTTCTACGAGCTGGCCGCGATGAGCGAGTTGAAGAACGCACTTCGCTCGGGCGACGTGTCCGTGATCGGCAGCCGGCAGTTCAAGGATTTCGATGAATACCTGATGCCGCGTACAGCATTCGACGACCAGCACCGCAGTAACCGGCTCGGGCTGGTCGTGGAGACCTCGGCAGCCGCCTATCTTGACGAGCGCCTCGCCCGCTTGCGGGAAGCGCTTGACGAAACGGCCCGGCTCGCAGCCGCCGGCGAATTGCCGGACGTCGAGCTGAACGATAAAGGACTCAAGATCTCGCCGATCGACGACGTGACGCCGGCGGCGGCCGACGTGCTCACGCAGCAGGCCTATGAGATGATGCCGCGCGTGAAGATCACGGATCTTCTGATGGAAGTCGATCAATGGACCGACTTCACGCGCCACTTCACGCACTTGAAGAGCGAGGCCGAGCAACCAGACCGGACGTTGCTGCTCACCGCGATCCTTGCAGACGCGTTCAACCTTGGGCTGGAGAAAATGGCCGACGCTTGCCCCGGCACCAGCTTCGCGAAACTTTCGTGGCTGGTAGCCTGGTATATCCGGGACGAGACCTATCAGAAGGGATTGACTGAACTTGTCAATTACCAGCATCAGCTTCCCTTTGCAGCGTATTGGGGCGAAGGCACGACTTCATCATCCGATGGTCAGCGCTTCCGCGCCGGCGGCCACGGCCAGGCCGCCGGCTATCGCAACGCGAAGTACGGCAACGAACCCGGCGTGCTGTTTTACACGCATATCTCGGATCAGTACGCGCCGTTTCACACCAAGGTCATCAACTCACCGGTTCGCGACGCCACGCATGTCCTCGACGGCTTGCTGTACCACGAGTCGGAATTACGTATCGAAGAGCACTACACCGACACGGCCGGATTCACCGAGCATGTGTTCGCACTGTGCCACTTCCTCGGCTTTGAGTTTGCGCCACGCATCGCTGATCTGGCCGACAAGAACCTGTACGTCCCCGGCAAACCGGGCGACTGGCCCGCACTGTCATCGTTGATCGGTGGTTCGATCAATCGAAAACTGATCGAACGGGAATTCGCCGACGTGGTTCGGCTGGCGGCCTCAATCCAGCAGGGCACCGTGACCGCCTCGCTCATCTTGCGCAAGCTGAGCGCCTATCCGCGGCAGAACAGCCTCGCCGTCGGTTTACGCGAACTCGGCCGCATCGAGCGCACGCTGTTCACACTCAAGTGGCTCCAGGACCCGGCACTGCGCCGTCGCGTGTCGGCCGGACTGAACAAAGGGGAGGCCCGCAACTCGCTCGCACGCGCCGTGTTCTTCTACCGCCTGGGCGAGATCCGGGACCGCTCGTATGAAAACCAGCGCTACCGGGCCAGCGGACTCAATCTGGTGGTGGCCGCGATCACCTTATGGAACACAGTGTATCTGGAGCGGGCGATTGCCGCCTTGCGGCAGCAACGCGAGATCGACAACAGTCTGATCCCGCATGTTGCGCCGCTGGGCTGGAATCACATCAACCTGACCGGCGACTATGTGTGGCACGCCAACAAGCGGGTCGCGCAAGGGCGATTCCGGCCGCTACGCGCGGTCAAATCGACCAAGCTGCGGTCTTAGCGTACGAAAAAATCCGTTTCTTGAGGGCACCCCAGATGCCGCTCAGCACCGCCAGCCCAAAAAACACTGCCCCAGCAGAAAGCGCCAATTTCTCAACAATCGTCAGCGCATCTTTTGCATTTCCGGTCAGTGCGAGGAAAAACGCTGCAACACCGCCAGAGGAAAGGGAAAGGAGACTACGGCGCCTTTCAGCACCCGCTTGACCAGCCCTGTCATGCGCGATCTGCAAGTAGGCATTTGAATTGCCCTCATTCTGCTGTGGTTCTCCATCGACTGGCACGGCTACCTCCATTGGGGCATATCGCTGAGGCTATCTATAGGTGAATCCGCTCCACCTCGTCGAGGCTGATGTCATCGCGACGCCGGTCGTACAGCTGCGTGGTGCGGGTCGACGCGTGATTGGCCATCGTGGCGGCATTCTCCAGCGTGCCGCCATTTTTCAGATAGGCGGTGATGCCCGTCGCGCGGAACGTATGGTTGCCGATGGCCGTGGCGATGCCGGCAGCGGCGGCACGCCGGCGCACCATCGCGTACGCGTTCGCCTGCGGCAGTGGGGTGGTGCTCAGCCGCCCGGTGCCGCGCGCGATCGTGCGGAAGAGGGGCCCCTTCGGCTCGTCGCGCAGGCCGGTCTGTTCCAGATAGGCGTGCAGATATTCTTCGAGTGTGTGGTGACAGGGCATCGCGTGCGCCTTGCCGCCCTTCTCGCGCAGGCGCACCCACAGGCGCCGCTGCTGCACATAGACATCGTCCACGCGCATCGCCAGCGCGGCGCCCACCCGCGCGAACGAAAACACCATCAGCGCGATCAGCGCGCGGTCGCGCAGCCCGATCGGCGTCGTCACATCGATGCTGTCGAGCAGCTGGCGCGCCTCGGCCGCATCGAGCACCGGGGTTTTGCCCTTTTTCGTGGAATGGCTGGGGCCGCGCACCGACGCGGCCGGGTTGTGCGGGACGATCTGGCCGGTCACGAGCCAGTCAAAGAGATGGCGGATCGCCGCGAGGCGCTGCTTGACGGTCGGCGCTGAGGACCTTTGTGTCTGTAGTTCGATCCACGCGGCGACGTGCAGCGGCTGCACATCCGTGATCGACGTCACGCCGGCGCCGGCGCCCCAGGCCAGGAAGTCACTGGCCGCGCGCGCATACGCGCGCCGCGTGTGCGGGTTGCGGATCACCGACGCGAAGAATTCCAGAAAACGCACGCCGGCGCGTTCGCCGGCCGCGATCACGAGCGCGGAAACAGGGGGGACATCAGTCAGGACGAGCGGGGTCATGATTCAGGCCGGCCAGAACGCGACATCGAGGATCTGCCCGGGGGTGAACGGGCACGTCAACGGTAGCAGCTGGCGTGGCAGGCCGCTCATCGCGGCGGCGTCGTCTAGCGCCCGCAGCCACGCCCGCGCCAGCGTCTGCGGCCAGTGCCGACACAGGCTCGGCGCGTCGGTGAGCAGGCGCGGAATCGTGCTGCGCTCTTCCTGGATGGCGGCATACCAGGCGGGGCGCTGGTCGCCCCCACTGAGCTCCCATTGCAGCAGATTCTGCAGCAGCCGGGCGAGGCGCGCGTCCAGCTCACGCCGCAATGCGCGGGCGAGACCGTCCAGCTCACCGGCCAGGTTCTCGCGATCCAGCCCGTTGAGCATGCCCGCCCGCAGCAGGGCGGCCTGTTCTTCGGCCCACAGCGCAAAGTCGGTGTGATAGCCGGTCATGACAGTCGCGCCGTGGCGGCAGGCCGGGGGGCAGCTTCGGCGGGCGGCAGGGTCAGCAGCTGCGTGAGACAGCGCTCAAGGTCATGGGGCGTGCAGGCGTGCAGTTCCCGGTCGCGCAGCCGCAGGGTGATCGAGCGGCCCACCCGGCCGTCGAGCCAGGGGCGGGCCACCGCGACGAGTGCCGGGCCGTCCAGCTGGGCCAGCGGCAGCGCGAAGCGGCCGGTGAAACCGCCATCGCCCCGTCCGGTACCGAGCTCGAAACCGGTCGCGGCGAGCGGGCGGCCACCGGCGCGCATCCGGTTGTAGAAGCAGGTGAGGGCCTGCTGGCAGCGCGGACCATAAGGCGGACTGAAAGGCGGCCCGTCACGTTCTGCCGGCACCAGCATCAGGTGCAGCGTGTCCCGGTCCGGCATGGTCTCTCCTTATATATGATAAAGGACATTATCATATATATCAGGGTCAGCGGGAGCGCAGCAGGTCAGTGGCCAGCAATCACCGGGCCGCCACGGACTGCAGGGCGCCGACAAGAGCAATCGGGATGGGCCTGGCTGGAATGTGAATGGCGGATCAGGGCCACCGTGATCACGGCGATCGCACGGATCACCGCCACCATGACCCGGGTCCAGTCAATCTTCTTCATCTGCCGGTGCCAATAAAAAACCCGCCTCGATGGGCGGGTCAGAAATGCAAAAGGCCGCACAGGGCGGCCTTCTGGAAAATGGGGACGAACGAATCCCCCACCAAGCGATATTACGCGAAAAAGGGGACCTCAGAAAGTACCCACCCGGACATCGACCGTGTTCGTGGAACGATCAGCGTGACCGGAAGCGGTATTTCGACCTGCGCCTACTGATCGATACGCCGTCAGGCGCAGACGCGGCGATTCGCTTTCATCGCTTTCCGGTTTTTCTGGGTTGCTCTTGGTTCTTTTGCCACTAAAGCAGGAGGCTCGGGGCGCAGCCCTGAGCCAGGCGGAAAAGTCACTAGTGTGAAGGGGCCGTAGGCCACCGAACGGGCGAAAATTAAATGGGCAATTTGTCAAATCTAAAAGCGTGATGTAGTTTACGTACCGTACGTATGACACATACAAACGTTTATCCGAGTCGTGCCCTGCCACTCAGTGGAGCGTGGCTTTGCGTGTTTTTCAATCAGTTGTCGCCGGTCAGCCAAGGTCCGAGCAATTGATTGCACAGGGAGAACAAAAGCTCGTTTCAAGGATCATATTTTCAATGGCCCGTACCGAGTACAGCAAGATTCAAAAGGTTGAAGCGCTGCAACAAGTCTTACATGAAGCGGAAGAGCGTTCTGCAACTTGGGGCATTCCTTTCCTTCATCATCGATTGCCCGGGCGAAAAAGAGACCTTTTCATCGTCGCGCGAAAGCTGCGCCCTGAATTGGCTGACACTGCCGAAGGGGTTCTCGAAAGATATATGGGACATCTCGCGTATAAGTTTCCTCCGGTGAATCGCAGCCTCCCATACCAAGATGCGTATCGAAAGACATTTCCTGAATGTTTTCGCTAATTGGCGACGACTTCCTCAACTCACTGCGATACCTATTCTGAGAGCGATAAGAGCTGATCTAACGTCAAAAAACCAGGGCTAGATCTTTGCTCCGGGTTGATATGGCACTTGCCAAACTCCGGAGCATTTTCGCATTCGTAAAGGACATAAAAATCAGTCCCCGAAGCATCTGCATATCCCTTTTCATGCAAAGCTTGCCCAATCACAATTTGCGGCGAACCCTTAACGGCCTTTAGCAATCCGGTCCGTTCGCGTTGATCGTCTGAGCAGACAAGTACATAGGTTGCGCTAAAAGCTCGAGGATCAAGGTTCGCTAATTCGCTAACAGCGCCGAGGCGCAGGGCAAATAGATCAGTAGCTAGCGTCCACCGATACTGCGCTTCGCCCAAGTCAGGACTAACCAAAACAAGCGTTTCTGCGAGAGGTCGAATCCTCTGCGTGGTGACAGGATCTATCTCATGCATGGCGATTGAAATTTGCGGCCTACGAGGTGCTGCGCGAACTCGGTGAGCGTGAAAGCTGATTTGCTCGCGCTGAGTCGCGCGGTCGCAAACATGCCGCACAACGTCGTCAATAAACGACCTTAGAGCCTCCTCACCACTTCCGGGCCGCAAGGGAAATGCCCCGAGCCCAGGCAGTATTTCCCGGTACTGCTCCCATCCTTTTTCCGTGTCGCCTGGATACAGGATGTAAGCGCCATGCGTCCTACGAATTGCATCGCGATAAGCGTGCATTTTGAGCAGATCGTCGCGCTTATGCCGACCGCGCGACGGCTCCAACACATCGGAAGCGGACGACTCGCTCTCCTTGCCAAATAGCTCTTCGAGGTTATCGACCCGATATTTGGCATCGAAATGCAAATGGACCATCAAGTCCTGTTTTTCCGCTTCTTTCGCGCTTAGCTCCTGCGTCGAATCACAGCCTAGCGCACTAGGCCATAGGCTCAGCGTATAGTCCGGCCTCATGCGCTCTGTCCATGAGCCAGACGCTTCGTGATGAGAGTTGCCGCCAAATGTGCGGTTGTAGCCAAACTGCACTCGCAGCTTTCGCCCACCAGTTTCGTACGTCGCGTCGAACGCTAAATGCTCGCCCGACTTTAGCTTGACTCCAAAACCGTCGCTCGTTTCTTCCATTAGCACCGACGAAGCAGGCGCAGAAAATCGAAAGAACTCCCCAACCAGATTGAGCAATTTGAAAAATACCCAATATTCATACAAGGTCGCGATGTCACGCTGGCCAGCGCTGTAGACGTCGTCACCGTTATGCCAGACAAGCCGCGCAGCGAGATCAAACTTCAGCCACGCTTGAAAAATCTCCCGGTACCCCTCCTTGCGCTGCAGCACGGGGCTGCCGAGCGGCAAGATGGTCAGCTTGGACAGGTTTTGAAACACATCCGCACTTAATGCGTGCAGCAAGCGTCCCTCTAGATTTGAGATTTGAGCCGACAATCGCTTATCAGCTTCGCTTGCGACCACGCCACGCCGCTTACTTTCGACCGCCAACTCACCGAGCTTTCGCTGCATGCTACGCAGAAAACTGGCAAATGTCTCCATTGCGAACTGAATAAATTGGTTCTCTTTCGTGTCCTCAGTTTGCGAGTTTTTGAACGTTGGGATGCGCTCTGGAATCGTTGGCAAAATGCGCGACAGAGGGTGGGCGAAGGGCGTAGCGACGCGTCGCGGTGCTTTCGCAATTTCACGCATCGTCTTGGCGTTCGAACGGAAGCCTTTGCGGACGTCAATAATTCTTTCTTCCGCCTCCCAACGCTTGTGAGGGTGAGTGGAAATGCGGTGCAGCGCATTTTTGAAAGCGGTCGAATTAATGAGCGCCTTGACGAAAGCGAAACGCTGATGAATGGTTTGAGACGTAGAGCCGGGCGACGGCGAGGCCTGCATATTCACTGGTGCTCGAAGCTCCATTGCGAGACCGACACAGACATCGGTGATGTCTTCAAGCATGCGCTTGTAATGATCTCGGTGGCCAAACTTTTTGGGCCTAATCTCGAGAGTTGCCGTACCTACCGCTTCACCAGTAACAGTCGTAACCAGCAATGCGAGCTTTCCTGTGCTCAACCCCGTTACTAAGGTGCCGCAGTGTCCCAAGTGGGGATTGGCGCTTCTTTGGACGACGCCAACTCCCGATTCTTCAACTAGAACATAGCGCGAGCTCGATAATTCGAACTCGTAGCGCAACCCTTCGAGCAACTGCACTGGCTCTTCCCCATGCTCCGCTGCTTCGGCGGCTGTAAGACGCTGAAGCGCTGCCTGGGCGCCCGACGGGGCAAATATGGTCATGGTGACCGGCGTCCCGTCGGCCGTTCCTGAAAATTCGACGAGCTCGCTTAATGCCGTCGTCGCCATCTATGCCTCAGCAAAGCTGGTGAACCCGTCCTTGAGGCGGTCTTGCATTCTCTGGATTTTCAGGAGACTGGCAGCGCAATTATTTTGCACGCAAAATTCGCCAAGTTTATTTAGAACCGGACCTAGCCGCCGGTCTGAGCCGTGAAGTTTTGGCAACAACTTTTGCAAAACCTGCGCATCTAAGGCATCGTTCAATTGCCATCCCGGCCCGGTTAAAAACGCGTGGAAATACGAAAATCGACTGATTTCAAATGCTGTTCTGAATCCGAACTCCCCTCCGATTTCAGCTAAGCCATCAAAGATTTGAACGAGCTTTGACCCAAGCTCGTGGGTCACGTCCACGCCTCCGCATATCTCCGCTTCCAGCGATGAAAGGCTTGCTTCCGATGTTGTCGCTTCGCTCACAAACGCTGACGCATAGGATGCACCTTGACCCGCTAGCGCATCCATCTTAACCGGCTGTGGATTGTTGAAAAATGCATTGATGTCGGCAGAGGTGGCGCGAAACTCAATGACGTTCGCGCGATCCAATACCTTCGGGGAAAACATGTACGTAGTTTCGTCAACGTTCACTGTCCCAATTACAAACAGGTTGGAAGGGAACGTGATTGTCGCAGGAATCACCTCAGTGTCGTTGTTGCCAGATTTGAGGTCGGATGCCGAGTTATGAAGGGCGATTTGCTGCTTCGACTCGATCGCCGACAGAATGTCCGAAAAATAACGTTCAACATGCGATAAGTTCATCTCATCAAGGATGAGAAAGTAGGGCCTGCTTGTGTCGTTCGATGCCTTGATGATCACATCCAAGGCCCCGCTGGTCGGCTTGCAATACCTGTCTGATTGCAGTGCGTCCGGGTAGCCAATAATATTCTCATTTGAAGTCCAGTCGGCCCCGACGGCAATGAGCCGATATTGGTCCGGCGACGCTGACATCCATGCCGCTAAGGCGTGAGCTATCTTCGTTTTCCCTGATCCGGAAAGCCCGGTCAAAATAAGAAATTGCTTGGCCAGCAACGAGGCGATGACATTGCGCGCCAATGATGGCGCAAGCGAGAGTTTCGCGAGCTTAGCCGATTCAACAAATGCGGCGTCAATGCCGGCAATATCCGTTTTCGGTTCTGCGTCGGTGGCAGGCAAGCTCACGCCGGCTGCGAGCTTCTCGAGAAGTGCCCAATCCCATACGCGCCAAGGCCCACCGCTACTCCCACCCTTGGCGATGGCGCCGCTTCGCTCCATAAGCGAGAGCATAAGCTTCAATCTTCGCCCGTCAGTCCCGGGAATGCTTGCGTCTGACTTGCCCACGGCTAAAGCCAAGCTCGCGTTCAAGTCGTCGCTTCCCGGCCTGAAGCCGACGTCGACGCCATAGTAAAGATCGACTAGCGATAGTGGCTTCCCGGCGTTGAGAAACGCATATGCAAGAACGCAAAACGGGCGCTCGTCGTTTTCTGTGAATTCAGCGAAGAATGTTGCCAACAGGTCGCGAGCGCTCAGCGAACCGTTGGCTAGCTGATGCCCCCTAGGCGTGAGCTGGAATGTTTCGTTAAACGACGCAAGGCCTGGCAAAGTCCATGGCTTAGTGGAGTCGCGAAAGAACGGTCTAAAGCTTCCCTTATCTTGGCTTCGCCATGTTGTCCCGGGATACCTTTCTTCGAGTTCTTGGTAAATCGCCGCGTCTTTGTCGTAGACGCGATCGCCTTCGTGGCGAGAAGCGATCTCAATAAATCCGATCCATACATCCGGTGCCCATACGCCTTCAAAGCCGTCGTCTATTTTTTTCCAAGGATCATAGGCCATCGATATCGCCCGAAAAAAGATGTTCCTGCCCAAGCAATGAAACCATTTGCTTCAGGCCTCTTCGCTCGCCTCCAAAAAATGCGCTCATGATTTCCCGCCCAACTATGGCAGCCAGCAACGGCGGCACCGCATTCCCTACCTGCCGAATCGGATGCCTCGACGTTCCTGAGAACGCCCACCAGTCAGGGAACGTTTGCATACGAGCAGACTCCCGCGGCGAGACCTCGCGCGCCTCTACCGGATGCACGTGCCCCTTGCCGCCCCCCTTGTCAGAGCCAACGATGATTGTGTAGCTCGGTCGCTCTGGGTGAAGCTTGTTAATTCTCGTTTTCGAATCTCGCTCGCCGTACTTCAGGTTTTGGTAGCGCTCAATGATCCGGGCGCTGTGTGCGCGACTGACGTGATTTGCTAGCTTCGTTCCCAGAGGGGGCATGCCTTTTAATCCATCTCTCACAGTGCGGTAGGGCAACAAATCTCTATCTGCCTCGTATGCTTTTCCTTTTGTGGGCGAGCATATCTTCGGGATGCACTCGATTTTCTTTCCTTCGCGGCTTCCCATTATGAAAATTCGATCGCGAAATTGCGGAACGCCGTAGTCGGCCGCATTCAACCGAAAAACGGAGAGTGTGTATTTGACGCCGTCCCCGGGGCTCTCGAGAAGCTCGCAAAGCTCTTTAAAAGTCTCGCCTTCATGGATTGTCAGCAACCCAAAGACGTTTTCAAAAATGAAAGCCTTCGGCTCGATTTCCCGCAATAATCTCAGATATTCATATGGGAGAAGCCCACGCGGATCCTTGAGCCCAAGCCGTTTTCCAAAAATACTAAATGCTTGGCAGGGAGGTCCCCCCGCCATTAAGTCGACCTCTCCTTTTTTAACGCCGGCAGCCGTCATTACTTGATCAGAGGTCAAGTTGATGACGTCAGCTTGCATTATCTTGGCTGACTGAAGGAATGGCAGTTCAGCGCCTCTGCAGTATTCCTTGCCGTTTTGAAGTGTTTGACAGCTATGATGATCGATATCTGTTGCGAATACTGTCTCAAAACCTGCTGCTTCCAGCCCTAGGTCCAAGCCGCCGCCGCCGCTAAAGAACGAAATCAGTTTTTTGGCGTGCTTTTTATTTGCGATAGCCGATTCAGGCTTGCTCGCTTTGGCAATTAGTGACTGAACGTGAATTTCTGCATTCAATTCTGCAGTTTCCGCCGCGACGCCTAGCGTGTCGTCCATGGAGCCTTCCTTCATTTTTTGTGTTCACGAGTGGTTGGCGCGGCTGGGGCGTCGAATATTGACAACTGCCCGTTCCGGCGCAGGTATTCATCCGCGCGGCAGAGGAACCAATCTTTTAGCGTCTGCCCATCGCGGTGGAGCGCCGCGTAGAGATCCCGTTTGGTGCTGGGATCGATCTCCATAACAATTCGACCGCTTCCGCCGACACTCATCTTGACCCTCGCGCATGTATGTTACATAACACCAGTAATATAACATTGGTTGTGGTCTCAAGGCTTAGAATTGGCTCTAAAACTGTACGTATATACAGTACGTGAACTTTGCCTCGAAGGCCGTTGCGGGGGATTGGCAAGGGCGGATAAAGATCCCTCGGACCACTTTTTGCTCGAGATTTGGTGGGCGATGGAGAAAATTTGCTCTTTGCATCCGCTCAGGTAATTGGAGGGCCTATGTCGAAATATCAAATTCCCCTGTCTGCGCAACGCTCCAAGCTCATGTCGTCTATTCGAAGTAAGGACACAAGACCTGAAATGACGGTCCGCGCGATGCTGCGCCGCCTAGGGTACCCGGGCTACCGCCTGCATCGGCGGGATTTGCCAGGAAAGCCAGATATAGCGTTTATTGGCCGAAAAAAAGCAATCACGGTCCATGGGTGCTTTTGGCACGGGCACACTTGCAAGGCGGGCATCAAAAAGCCCAAGACCAATCTCGACTATTGGCTACCGAAAATAGAGCGCACCCAACATCGGGACGTAGCGGCCTTTGAGCAATTGGAGAAAATAGGTTGGCGCGTTCTCGTTATCTGGGAGTGCGAATTGAAGGATGCGTCGACAGTCGAAAACTCCGTACAGGCGTTTATGCGCGATCCTTGACCATGCTATCTATGCACGTCATGCTATTTGCTTAGTCCGGAAACACTGATTCGAGGCTTTTTTAAGTTCGGCATCAAAGCCATTCGTTTTTATATGCCTTTCGATATTTTTTAATGTCCTGTTTGCACGCGAAAATCCTTGTGCTACCGTTGCAATGTTTCTCGCGTCCCTGACGCATCGACCTACGATCTGGCCTCGAGCCAGGTCCGATTTTTTTATCGTCGGCACTTTTGTCGCAGTATTGCTTATGGCAAGCGCATCGGATTTATCCGCCCTGCGCAGCCCCCTGAGCAACTTTTTTAATTGTCTTTCAGGCGGGCTCCGGTAGTCCGCCCATCAAAAACGCACCCATTCCCTGCCTCACGGGTCTCGCCCGCGCATCACCGTTTTATCCGGGGACGGTCCCGGCACACCCCCTTCAGGTTTCGGCGTCCGACGAGTCGCCCATCTCGCGCATCGCGCGCGCTCCCCGTTCAGCTGTGCCGACAGCGAACGCCTGCGAGCCCCCCGCGCGCGATGACTTCGCCGCCTTCCGCGACCCGCCTGCCGGGAACGCTCAACGAAGGCCACCGCTTCAGTTTTGCGCGTCACTGCTTCGCCTCGCGGAGCAGTGACGCGCTTTCGCGCCCCGCTGCCGTCCGCGCCAGCCAAGGCGCCCATCTACCGACGTGATAGTTACGCGCCAGTCAGCGCGTCGAACCGGCCAACCGGCGAACGACAAACGACCTGATCGGCATGCAGCACCCCGGCCCACGCAACCCACCTCCAGGTGGCGGCCACCCCTCCCTAAACGGAAGCAGGACCCGGCTCGCTGGAGCGCACCGGCACGACGAAAAACAGTGAACCACAACGAACGAACCATCCCAACAGAAGACAAGCATGAGCAAGCCCACGTCACCCCCGAACCGGCCACGTTCGATTGAAGCGAAGTTCATGGCCGCGTCGCTTCATAAGGGCGCCGCGACCCTGACTAGGCAGAAGATGCGCACCACCTTCCTGGCGTTCGCCGCGCATGCGAAAGAGCGGCGCTATGGCCCGGTCGATCCGGCCACCGTCACGGAGAAGCAGCTCCGGAACTACGTGGCCGCGCGCATCGAGTCGGGGATCACGCCGCGCACCATCCAGAACGAGGTCAGTCATCTGCGCCGCGCGTTGCGCGGCGCCGGGCGCGGCGACTGGGCCGATGCCGTCACCAATGCGCAGCTCGGCGTGCCCGCCGGCACGCGCATCGGCACCGGGCGCGTGGTCGATGCGCGCGTGCTTGAGCAGGCGCTCGAGCGCGCACCGGCCGACACCCGCGCGTGGATCCTGCTCGAGCGCTGTCTGGGCCTGCGTCGCGCGGAAATGATCGAAAGCCACCGGAGCCTGAAACAGTGGGAGGCGGCGCTGGCGCGCGGTCAGAGCTTCATCACTATCCGTCATGGCAGCAAGGGTGGGCGCGTGCGGGACACGGCCATCCCGGCGCCCTACCGCGAGCGGGCGCTGGTGGCGGTCAGGGCCGCGCTGGAAGTCATAAGTGGGCGGCAATACCTGGTCGACGCACCCACCAATCGCGCAGCGCAGAAACAGGTGCACGACCGGTTTGCGACACTGGGGCTAACAGGCGGGGACTCCGGACACGCATTGCGCCGTGCCTTCTGCCGCGACAACTACGAGCACTACCTGGGCGAAGGCCACAGCCAGAAAGAAGCGCTCGCGCTGTGTTCGCGCGACCTGGGCCACGGCGAGGGGCGGGGCCGCTGGGTCTGGAACAACTACCTAAGGGCTACCTATGAGCAGCAAGCCTGAATTCATGACCGCCCATCGCCTGCCGAAAGGCAGCGTGTGGAAGGTCAAGGCCGAGCTGGTGGGCGGAACGCGCCTGGAAGGCCTTCAGGGATCAGAAGACGCCCTGCCGAAGGTGCGGATATCCCCGGAGGCATTCCAGGCCCTCAAGGGACTGAGGCATCGAGGCGAGACAATCCGGGAGGTGATGGAGCGGCTGATTTTCGAGGCTGCAGGTAAGTCATGACCACCTTTTCGGCTGGCGGTCGGGATGTCGCGGGGCGGCGGAACTGACAGAAAAGTATCAGTTATCTGATACTTGGGCCAGAACACCTGGCGGGACAAATTGGCGAGCCGGCCAAACTGACAGATAAGTGGCACTTTTCTGTCAGTTTGGCTATCGGGCGGCGTTACGGACGAACGGGAAATGCCTCATGTTTAGATGAAGTCGTCCGGCCGTATGAACCGTTCGTTTTCGAACAGGATGTGGTTTACCTATGCCCTGAGCCAGTTTTGCTGTACGCCGCTGACGTCAATCGGGTGCTGGTAGTTCAGTCATTAACTATCTAGCTGCTAGATAGCACCATTTATTTTTGTGAGTGTGATTACTCGCTCATCCATAAACGCCATTGCTGGGCGTAAGCTTTACGCTGGTGTGACGGCCTCCTCGCTGGACGGAAAGTGCGATGGTTCAAAATAACAGCGTGCCTTGGGGGTCGGGCGCGAACTCGAAGCGCAGACCAGTGACCTTGCGGCCTGACTTCACAGGCTCCCACTCTACAATTAGCCCGTTCTTTTCGCGCAATTCCTTTACCGCAGGCTCAATGACGCGTTCGCGTAATGCTTTGAAATTTGCTCTGTAAGTCGGGCTTGCGTCCATCGCGTCTTGGAATTCAGTGATTGTCGGCGTCCACCGGCCCGCACCCTGCCATGACTTCAGACACTCGAAAATACGCCATGAATAGATTGAACGGAACGCGGCTGCATGCTTGAGCTTGTACGTAGTGAACTCTTTCCGAAGACCGAACAGGAATGGCACTAAGTCAGGATGCCAACGAACCTCTACCGAGCCTTCGCCTTTTGCGTATTTTCCGGTGATGACCCAACTTCGAACTTCGCGTACGGTTCCCCGTCTTGTCTGCGTTTCAGTGACGACCTTTGGCTGCTGGAGTGCTTCAGCCCCGGACTGCAATTGCTCATAAGCCGTATCTAACGTGACCGCGAATGTCTCTGCATATTCCATCGCGGATAGCTTCACGGTCTGCATTCGCTCATCCATGAGACCGCGCGCATCAGTGCTATCGGTCTTCGCTAATGCTGCGGCAATGAATCGCTTTTCAGGTAGGCTCAGACCGTGGGCGGCCCGCGTTACAGCGTTAGCCATCGTCACCTGGCGATCAGATAGAGACGTTTGGCTGTTTGGCTTCGCGGTGAGCGTCTTTTTCATTGGAACAAGTTCCCGGTTATTGGCACGCTTTGATATTTTGTTCCAATAAGGGTAATGGCACAAGTAATCTCCGATGTTCCATGTAGCATTGCGATTCCCGGTCGTGCTTATAAACTGAGAGACGTTGTCAACCATCGCGCGAAGCGCTTTGTGATTGGATTAGTTTTTGGTGGTAGTGGTGACGAGCGACGCCCACACTTTGTGCTTCCGCCCTGCTTCGATTGCATACTTGCTCGTTTTACATACGTTTTACCGTTTTACTTCGTTTTAGGTATGGTCGGAGCCTTATTGGGCGTAGCTTTGAGGTGTGCTATTGGCACAGCAACCCGGTTCTATTGGCACAGCGGCCCGGTTAAATGGCACAGCGGCCCGGACTATGGCACAGCGACCCGGTTCTATCCACAGGTCTATTGGCACAGCGGCCCGGTTCTCCTAAAGGCACTCCTCGCCTCGCCCGTTCGCCGCTCTACAGGCACTACTTCTCTCGCCCATCCGTCGGCAACGGCCGCAACATCGTTTTATTAAAATAGCTTCTATCTAGCTGCTAGTTATTGACTATCATGTGGTTACCTTAACCATCGGGGAATCGCATGGCGTCGGTTATTGCATTCGTTAGCCAGAAAGGCGGCGTTGGAAAAAGCACTCTTTCGAGGGCGCTAGCTCGAGAAGCTGCAGTGGGCGGCTTGAAAACGAAAGTGGCGGATCTGGACACGCAGCAGGGAACTTCCGTCGACTGGCACCGTACGCGGATGGATGCCGGCATTGAGCCGGTCGTGTCCGTGGAATCGTTCAGGACCGCAGCTCAGGCGCTGGCCGTGGCGGAACACTTCGATATTCTGATTCTCGATGGACCAGCGAGAACCAGCCAGGCGACTCTAGACATTGCGCGGGCGGCTAACCTCGTCGTGCAGCCTACTGGCGCCTCCCTGGACGACCTGCGACCCGCGGTGCGTGAGTTCCACGCGCTTATCAAGGCAGGCGTTCCGCGCGAACGTCTGACATTCGCCCTAAACCGGATTGGCACCGACGCAGAAGAAGCGGAGGCACGCGCATACCTCGCCGAGGCTGGCTATTCCGTGCTGACTGGCTGCCTTGTTGAGCGACCGGCATACCGGAAGGCACAGAACAGCGGTCACGCGATCACAGAGACCCGCTACGCTGCGCTGAACACGCGTGCCGACGCCCTGATTCAATCCCTGATAGACCGCGTGACGGAGTAATTCATGGTCGATATGTCTAAACTCAAGCGGCGCTCACTGCCAGCCCCGCCCCCACCTGATGAGGCGAGTCCAAACCTACGAGCACCGGAACATGCGCCCGCCGTACATCCTGGCGGCCACGCACGGATAGACGGTCGATCGCTGCGCCGATCAAATCGCACCGTGCAGTTCGCTACGCGCGTGACTCCTGAATTTGACGACCGCATACGGGCCATTGCCGAGCGTGACGGTCTATTGCTGGTGGAAGTGATGGAGCGGGCACTTGAGGCGTACGAGGCATCACGATAGAAGCTATCTAACAGCTAGATAGATGCGATCGCTTTTCACAGAGCGAGGTTACTCGACACTATCCAATAGGTATGCTCTGTCGTTAGCCTCTTCGTCTTCGTGCTGCCCATCGAACAGGATTTCGAATTTGGCGTCGTCTGAAAGGGCGAACGCACCACGCCACTGGCGTCCGCACCATCCGGCTAAGGGCAGGCATTCTTCATCCAGCCTTGAGGGACGGCCAAATGAAAAACCGGCCTGAGCGGCCGGCTTTTTCTGGGAATTCGTGGTGGAGGAGAGGAGGATCGAACTCCCGACCTTCGCATTGCGAACGCGACGCTCTCCCAGCTGAGCTACCCCCCCAACGGTGATATGGGGCTATTACAGCATGTTTTTACAGTCGCGTGAATCCGGTACTGTCATCATCGGGAAGTGCCTGTCCGGGCGCAGCGGCCCGCGCGTCATCCCTCCGGATTACAGCTAGCAACGTGGCATCGCCCTCTGGGTTGGCCTGCACAAACGGGTCGAGGCCGTCTGCAACGACACGAGCCCAGCTGGCCCATGTGTCGCGATCGCCATCAAACGCGCGTCCTGCCACCGCGTCTGGTGACGACAGGACGTCGGCCACATACGCACGGATCTGCTGCGCCTGCTGCCGAGCGCTAACCTGACCGAGCAGCCGCGCGATCCGGTCACGCTCAGCCTGCAGGCGGGCTTCGCGTTCATGCCGTTCAGTTTCTTCGCGGGCCTGCCGGGCCTTTTCGATCTTCTCGTCAAAGCTGCGCCGGTTCATCCAGTACGAAAACGCCCGTGACTTCCGGTACTGCCGCTCGCCGGTCAGCACGATCGCAACACCAATTTCCTTCAGCCGGTTTTCCAGCTTGCCGTCTTCGTCGTCCCGCCAGAACAGCTTTTCTTCAGGTTCACCATGCTGCCAGCGGGCGACGTCCACCTCAATCGCCATCGGTTCCTTTTTCGCGCCAACGACCCGGGTGCGCGGCCGCAGGGTGGCCAGCATTTCCACCCTGAACTTCACGTACTGGTCGCCGACGTGGGCGTTCAGTTCGCGGCCGTCGCGTCCCCGCGCCGAACCCTGCGTATCGAGATGCCCCAGCAACGTGAACAGGTTGCTCAGGAACACGAGCCGCCGCTGTTCGAAGCCACTTTCAAAGCGCGGCTTGTCCCACGCGTAGCGGCTTTTCGTGATCGCTTCGCGGCGCTCGTCGTCTTCCCGCAGTAGCCGTGCGATCTGCGGGTGCGCATTCTCCAGCGTCCGCACAAAGCGGAACTTTGCCGGCAGCGCGCGACGAATCCGCGCTTCGACCTCGTCCAGTGTTTCGTCATAGACGGGAGGAGGGGGAGGCAGCTCCTCCTTCACGCTGCCGTCAGCGTCTTCATGGCTGTGCGGACCGTCATCATGCTCCGGCTGGAATGCCTGCGGTCGCCCAGCGCCCACGGTGACGCGGTCCGACATACCGGGCGCGCGTCGCGGTAACGGCGTGCGCGCGACGCGCTGACTGGCGGCCAGCCTGGCCCAGTAGCCGCGTGGCGGGACCGGGATATCGCCACGCCGGCACGCCTTCGCGAGCCCGACACCGGAAATGGTCAGCGACTTCGCGAGCGTTGTGATCGGCCCGGACCAGACCAGCTCGTACAGCTGCTGCCGCGTGAACAGATAACCCATGACCAGCTCCTTGGGCGGGCAATGAATAGTTAGAGATGGATGTGTTCGACTTCATCGAGACTGACGTCGTCCCGGCGACGATCGCGCAGTTGGGTGCTCCGGTCGACGCGTGAGACTGGTCATCATGGCGGCGTTCTCCAGGGTGCCGCCGTTCTTCACAGCCGCCAAGCTTTGCTAATGGTAAATACTATCGCCGCAGCAACACCTAGAAGGAACACGGTCTGCTGTGTAATGGAAAGGAAGGTCCTTATCGTCCCCCAGCGCCTGGAAGCTTTGTAGAACCTGGTTTTTGCCGTCTTGGTTTTTGCCTCTTCGCACCTAGCCCTTGCATACCATCGCTTTGCTTCGACCTGCCATAGCCAGATGGGGGTGCCCTCAAGAAACGGATCTTTTCGTACGTTAAGGCCACTAAGGCATGGCAGCCCTGCCGACCATGATCGGCCAAGCGTCGCTTGCCCGATTTTGCAGGCGTCTCTAACCATGGCGTGATATGCCCCCGCTCAACGCTCTGCCACACAGCCGTGGCGGCAACCCTCTCGGCACGGCTTACAACCATCCGGCCCGCATTGGCGCTCGTCTGATACAGATCAAAGTGGTCGGAAGAACGACGATCGAATATGCTGATCAAGCCACCAATCATTGATTCGGCCGGCCCGTTGATCAACGCTAGGAGATCCCGTCATGAAAAAACTTGCACTTGCGGTCGTCACCGGTCTTGCCCTCAGTGCGCAGTTGCTGCCCGCAACCGCAGCCGCACAGACTGCACAGACGAAGAAAAGCGCCCCAGCTCCGGCACCCAACACCGCTGAATTCGACAAGCAACTGGCTCAGGTTCAGGAGCAGATGAAAACGATGCAGGCACAGATGGACCAGATCCGTCAGACTCAGGACCCACAGGAGCGGCAGCGCCTTATGCAGCAGCACTGGGCGACGATGCAAAGCGCCATGAACGCGATGCACGGTCTGTGGGGGCCGGGCATGATGGGTTACGGCATGATGGGGCCCGGAATGATGGGTGGCGGAGGAACGGGCTGTTGTGGAGGCGGTTGGGGGCATATGAGCGGTTACTACTCCAACCTCACTCCCGAGCAGCTTCGGCAGCGCCAGTATATGACCGACCAGTACCTGAACATGCAGCAGCAGATGATGAACAATATGATGTGGAACCAGCAGTACTGGATGGGGCCGCCGGCGCCGACGAAATGACAGCGGTCCTCTCCGTGAGTGTTCGGGAACGCTGCCCCGGTCCACGCTAAAGAATCAGTCAAGCCTGCCGTGGCATTGCTGACGGTCGATTGTTGTGCCGGCCGGGTCAGCCTCGTTGCGAATGCGTGCCGCGTAAATGCGCCGCGTGGTGCGGACCGGCATTTTCGGGGGTGGCCGTCGGCTCGCCGAGTCCGCGAAGAATCCCGCACTCATCGACAGGCTGGCGCTGCCCGCATGAGGCCCGCAGCGCCTGCAGTTGCGCTTCGAGCCCTTGCAGTTCGGCGATGCGCCGGGCCACATGTCCGATGTGCTCGTCGAGCAGCGCATTCACGTCCCCGCAGTCCTGCCCTCCGCAATCCTTGAAGCGCAATAGCGCCCGGATCTCGTCGTGCGTCATGTCCAGTGCGCGGCAATTGCGAATGAACGTCAGCCGTTCAACATGCGCTTCGCTGTAGAGCCGGTAATTGCCTTCACTGCGAGTTGGCGTTGACATCAAGCCCTCGCGCTCGTAATAGCGAACCGTTTCGACCCCACAGCCCGCCCGTTTTGCCAGATCCCCAATTTTCATCACATGGTTCCTCAAAAGCCCTTGACCCTATAGTAGCTACAGGGTGTGCAATGACGCCAGCTCTCTTGAAAGGATTTCAGCATGTCTGGCTCCCACGACCACGATGATCAATGCGAGCACGACCACGGCAAACAGTCGCACCGTCACGATCACGCTCACCCTGTTCCGAGAGCCGAGGTTGCGCCGACCGCACCCTGCTGTTCAACGGGCGGGTTCTCCAGCGGGTCCGGCAGCGCTGATCGGGACAGGGCACCTGGCGTTGCCGTGGCGGTCTTCGGTATCGCCGCGATGGACTGCCCGACCGAAGAGGCGCTGATTCGCAACCGGCTCGACGGTATGGCAGGCGTGGTCGATCTGTCATTCAATCTGATCCGGCGCCAATTGACGGTCCAGCACACGCTCGCGTCGACCACCCCGATTAGCGACGCCATCGCGTCACTCGGCATGAAAGCCGAGCCTGTCCAGACGGAGGCACGTACCGCCATCCGCATCGAACAAATGGACTGTCCGACGGAAGAAGCGCTGATCCGGGGCAAACTGGGCAGCATGGCGGGCGTCGGTGCGCTTGACTTCAATTTGATGCAGCGCGTCCTGACCGTCTCGCATGAACCCAGCGTGCTGGACAACGTCCTGGCCGCGATCCGCGCACTGGGCTTTACCCCCAAGGTCAGTGCCGCCGAAACAACCTCGGCGCCCGGTTCGACGGAAGCCGCGCCCGAACCTCACAAACCCTGGTGGCCGCTTGCCCTGGCTGGCGCGGCCGCTTTCGGCGCCGAAGGCGCTGAATGGTTCCGGCTTGCCACGCCGTGGCTACCCGCGTTGTTTGCGCTCGCGGCGGTCGCCGTCGGCGGCCTCTCCACCTACAAAAAGGGCTGGGTGGCCCTCAGCAATAGGCAGCTCAACATCAACGCGCTGATGAGCATCGCCGTAACGGGCGCGCTGCTCCTGCGGCAATGGCCTGAAGCCGCGATGGTGATGGTGCTTTTTGCGATCGCCGAGCGGATTGAGGCCATGTCTTTGGATCGGGCGCGCAACGCTATTCGTGGCCTGCTGGCGATGACACCGGAGCGGGCCACGGTGCAGCAGGCCGACCAGAGCTGGCGGGCGGTCGACGCGCGGACTGTCGCGATCGGCGCTGTGGTGCGGCTCAAACCAGGGGAGCGCGTGCCGCTCGACGGCACGGTGCGGCGCGGCCAATCCGCGCTCGATCAGGCGCCGATTACGGGAGAAAGCGTACCAGTCGACAAGGGGCCTGGCGATCCGCTGTTCGCCGGAACGATCAACCAGAGTGGCGAGCTGGAGTACTCGGTCACCGCAAAGGCGAGCGATTCCACGCTGGCCCGGATCATTCACGCGGTCGAAGCGGCCCAGGGCAGCCGCGCTCCAACGCAGCGTTTCGTCGACCAGTTCGCCAGAATCTACACGCCGGTCGTGTTCGCGCTTGCTTTGCTGGTGGCGGTGGTGCCCCCGCTGTTTTTCGGCGGGGCATGGTTCGCGTGGGTCTATAAGGCGCTCGTGCTGCTGGTGATCGCATGCCCCTGTGCACTGGTCATCTCCACGCCGGTCACGATCGTCAGCGGCCTTGCCGCAGCCGCGCGTCACGGCATCCTGATCAAGGGCGGCGTCTACCTCGAACAGGGACGCGATCTGGGATGGCTCGCGCTGGATAAGACCGGCACCATTACGCATGGCAAGCCGGCCTTGGTCGATGTGGAGGTATTCGGCTCGCGCAACGGCGACGCTCACGATCTGGCCGCCAGCCTCGCGTCGCGTTCCGATCATCCGGTATCCTGTGCGATCGCCACGGCCGAGCGGCAGAAGGCGCACCAGCTGCTCCCGGTCGAAGGCTTTGAAGCGTTGAGCGGGCGCGGCGTCAGGGGCCGCATCGACGGTCGTGAATATCACCTGGGCAATCACCGCCTGATCCACGAACTGGGGCTGTGTTCCGATGCGCTCGAAACCAGGCTCAACGAACTGGAGCGGCAAGGTAAAACTACTGTGCTGCTGGCCGACGAGGCTGGCGCGCTGGCGCTGTTTGCGGTGGCCGATACGGTGAAGGACAGCAGTCGTCAGGCAATCGCAGAACTCCATGAACTGGGCGTCAGGACCTTGATGCTGTCCGGTGACAATCCGCACACTGCACAGGCTATCGCGGCCCAGGTCGGCATTGACGAAGCGCGCGGCGATCAGTTACCGGAAGACAAGGCGATCGCTGTCGCGAAGCTCTCGGAGTCGGGCGCGAAGGTCGGCATGGTGGGCGACGGAATCAACGATGCGCCGGCGCTGGCTCGGGCAGACATCGGCTTTGCGATGGGTGCGGCTGGCACCGACACGGCGATCGAAACTGCCGACGTGGCGTTGATGGATGACGACCTGCGCAAGGTAGCGACCTTCGTGCGGCTGTCTCGCGCGACGTCATCGGTGCTCAGGCAGAACATCGCGCTTGCCCTCGGAATCAAGGCGGTGTTCTTGGCGCTCACACTAGGCGGCATGGGTACCATGTGGATGGCAGTATTCGCGGATATGGGGGCGAGCCTCCTGGTGGTGTTCAACGGGTTGCGCCTGCTGCGGCGGTAAGCCGGCGATCGGCCGCAAACACTGATCTGAATCAATGGTCAATGCCGTCGCAGTCTTAACCTGAGGATGGATTTTCAGACGGAAGACAAGACGGCGAGGGCAGTGTATGAAGCGAAGGTCTATGTTCAGGCTGAGCGCGCCAATTCTTTTTGCCGGATTTGGCTCGTCGCTCGCACTCGGTCAAATCCCGCCCGGACCTCCCGGGCAGAACTTCCAGTCTCCTGGTCCTGCAATTGACGATGCGGACCGCGGGGCGCGTCTTGCAGAAAGCAAGTGCGCTGCCTGCCATGGCGCCGACGGTAATAGCGCGGACGCACAATACCCCAAACTGGCGGGCCAGAAAGCCGCCTACCTGTATTCGCAACTTTGGGCGTTTAAGGACGGATATCGCCGCTCGGAGGTCATGTCGGGCATCGCCGCGACGCTCTCCGACGCTGACATCGCCGACGCCGCAAGCTTCTTTAGTCAACAGACTGTGCGTCCGGACCCGGTCAAAAACCCTCGCTTAGGGGCCGATGGTGAGCGAATCTTTCTTTATGGCGCCAGTTCCGGGAGGGCGCCCGCCTGCGCCATGTGCCACGGCTCGACCCCGCAAGCAAGCATGCCCATGATGGGAATGATGCCGATGATGGCTAATGTCCCAAGCCTGAACGGTCAGCATTCGGCCTATATCATCGATCAGTTAAACCGCTTCGCGAGCGGCGAGCGTCAGGCCATGATGATGGGCGGCATCGCCGCAGCCCTGAGCGAGAGCGATAAAAAAGCGATCGCCGAGTTCCTATCCAACCTTCCGTGATGGATCACCTTCTGTTGTGGCGACTCCGTCCGATATTCGACGCTTCATTTGGAGCAACCAAGGAGATATTGAGTGAATTACTATTTTGCGAAGACGCTGCCGATCGGCTTCGACGATGCAGTTCGCCGTACGACTGAGGTACTGAAGGAGGAAGGCTTCGGCATCGTCACTGAAATCGATATCCAGGACACCTTGAAGAGGAAGATCAACGTCGATTTTCGCAGGTACCGCATCCTTGGCGCGTGCAACCCGATCCTGGCTCACGAGGCGCTCCAGATCGAGGACAAGGTCGGAACAATGCTGCCGTGCAACGTCGTGATTCAGGACGTCGGCGGTGGCCGAACGGAAGTCGCGACGATCGACCCCGTCGCCTCTATGCAGGCGATCGATAATCCTCGCCTCAAGGACGCGGCCGCGCGCGTACAGGCAAAGCTACGCAGGGTGATCGAGAACCTCTAATTATCAGGGGGAGCCTCCGCAGTCGCAGCGTTCGCGGACACGGCATACCCTGTCGCTGCCGTGGAGACCATCGCCTTCCCGATGCCGAGCCGCCCGAAGAGGGGAAATGCATCCGGTTCGCGGCGCGCGAGGCGCGCATCGAGCATGGCTCCGCTCAAAGACGCCGGAGTTAGCAGACGACGGTAGCGAAAGCCGATCCGTTCGGCTACAGACGCCAGGTATTGCCCGCGCCTCGATGTCATCTTGAACCATACCCTATCCTGATGTCAGGCAAACCTGTCAGAGTCGTCAGGATAGGGTCCATTTGCCGATTACTTGACGCTCCGGCGTCAGCGTCATAGATTTCAAGCTGACACATTTGTTCGGAAGGCGGTCATGAACGGGCAGCGTGTGGGTTACGTCCGGGTCAGCACGTTCGAGCAGAACCCCGAGCGCCAGCTCGACGGGATCGCGCTGGACCGCACCTTCACCGACAAGGCGTCAGGCAAGGACACGAAGCGACCGCAGCTCGACGCGCTAATGACCTTCGTGCGTGGCGGTGACACGGTGGTTGTGCACAGCATGGACCGGCTCGCACGGAACCTGGACGACCTGCGCCATATCGTTCAGTCGCTGACTCAGCGCGGCGTGCAGATCGAATTCACGAAAGAATGCCTGACGTTCACGGGCGAGGACTCCCCGATGGCGAACCTGATGTTGTCGGTGATGGGGGCATTCGCGGAATTCGAGCGCGCGCTGATCCGCGAACGTCAGCGGGAGGGCATCGCGCTGGCGAAGCAACGCGGCGCCTATCGCGGTCGCAGGCCGTCATTGTCCGACGTGCAAGTCGCCGAGCTGCGCCGTCGCGTGGAGGCCGGCGAGCGCAAGGCCCAGATCGCTCGTGACTACGGCATTAGTCGCGAAACGCTGTATCAATACTTGCGCTCGGCGAGGTAGATCTTGCCCCGCCGCGAATTGCTCACCCCGGCGCAGCGATTCCAGCTGTTTGCTTTCCCCGAGGACGAAAGCGAATTGATCCGCCTGGCCACGTTGTCGACCGAGGACTTCGCGTTTGTGCGACAGCATCGAGGCGGCCACAACCGCCTCGGCATCGCGGTGTTGATGGTCTACCTGCGCTATCCAGGTCGGGTATTGGGACCGGCCGAGAAGCCGCATGCGCCGATCATCGGCATCGTCGCGGCACAACTGGGCGTCACGCCGGCGGTGTGGGACGTGTACGCTGCGCGCGACGAAACGCGCCGGGAACATCTGCAGGAACTGCTGACCAGACTGGGCCTCGCGCAATTCGCTCGACAGCACTATCGAGAGCTGGTCGAGTTCCTGTTGCCGGTCGCGATGCAGACCACGCAGGGCATCGTTCTCGCACAGGCCGCCGTCGACGAACTCAGGCGGCAGCGTGTGCTGTTGCCGCCGGTCGCCGCGCTCGAGAAACTGTGTGCGGCCGTTGCCACGCGCGCACAACGCGAAGTGTACCGGCTGCTCACCGCGCCGCTGAGCACCGAGCAGCGCGCGACGCTCGATCAGCTTCTACAGCCGTTTGCCCCCCGCCCGATTAGCAAGCTCGCCTGGCTGCGGCAATCGCCGGGCGAACCGAGCGCGAAAGCCGTACTGGCGCATATCGAGCGCTTGCAAGCCATCCGCGCGCTCGGACTGCCACCGGAAATCGGCCGTAATGTCCACCAGAACCGCTTGCTGCGATTGGCGCGCGAAGGTGGGCAGACTGCCGTCTACCAGCTCGAAGAATATGAAACCGATCGGCGTCACGCTATGCTGGTCTCGATCCTGCTCGACACTGCGGCGACGCTGACTGACGAGATCCTCAATCTGCACGACCGTCTGATCGGTTCGTTCTTCACCAAGGCCAAGCACAAGTACGAAAAGCGGTTTGCCGCCGAAGGCAAAGCGGTCAACGACAAGGTCCGCCTCTACGCGAAGGTGGGCGCTGCATTGATTGCAGCGAAGGAAGCCGGCGCCGATCCGTTCCAGGCGATCGAAGCAATCGTGCCGTGGGAAGCCTTTATGGCGAGCGTGCACGAGGCCGAGCAGCTCGCACGTGACGCGGAGTTTGATTCGACCGCGCTGCTGGTCGACCACTACACGCAGCTGCGACGCTATTCGCCAACCTTCCTCAGCACCTTCGATTTCCGCGCAGCACCCGCCCGTCAGGACCTGATGAACGCGATCGACACCCTGCGCGAGATGAACCGCAACGAGGCCCGAAAAGTGCCGGCCGATGCGCCGACAGCCTTCGTCAAGCCGCGCTGGGAGCGGTTCGTGTTCAAGGAAGGCAGCATCGATCGCAGGTTCTACGAGCTGGCCGCGATGAGCGAGTTGAAGAACGCACTTCGCTCGGGCGACGTGTCCGTGATCGGCAGCCGGCAGTTCAAGGATTTCGATGAATACCTGATGCCGCGTACAGCATTCGACGACCAGCACCGCAGTAACCGGCTCGGGCTGGTCGTGGAGACCTCGGCAGCCGCCTATCTTGACGAGCGCCTCGCCCGCTTGCGGGAAGCGCTTGACGAAACGGCCCGGCTCGCAGCCGCCGGCGAATTGCCGGACGTCGAGCTGAACGATAAAGGACTCAAGATCTCGCCGATCGACGACGTGACGCCGGCGGCGGCCGACGTGCTCACGCAGCAGGCCTATGAGATGATGCCGCGCGTGAAGATCACGGATCTTCTGATGGAAGTCGATCAATGGACCGACTTCACGCGCCACTTCACGCACTTGAAGAGCGAGGCCGAGCAACCAGACCGGACGTTGCTGCTCACCGCGATCCTTGCAGACGCGTTCAACCTTGGGCTGGAGAAAATGGCCGACGCTTGCCCCGGCACCAGCTTCGCGAAACTTTCGTGGCTGGTAGCCTGGTATATCCGGGACGAGACCTATCAGAAGGGATTGACTGAACTTGTCAATTACCAGCATCAGCTTCCCTTTGCAGCGTATTGGGGCGAAGGCACGACTTCATCATCCGATGGTCAGCGCTTCCGCGCCGGCGGCCACGGCCAGGCCGCCGGCTATCGCAACGCGAAGTACGGCAACGAACCCGGCGTGCTGTTTTACACGCATATCTCGGATCAGTACGCGCCGTTTCACACCAAGGTCATCAACTCACCGGTTCGCGACGCCACGCATGTCCTCGACGGCTTGCTGTACCACGAGTCGGAATTACGTATCGAAGAGCACTACACCGACACGGCCGGATTCACCGAGCATGTGTTCGCACTGTGCCACTTCCTCGGCTTTGAGTTTGCGCCACGCATCGCTGATCTGGCCGACAAGAACCTGTACGTCCCCGGCAAACCGGGCGACTGGCCCGCACTGTCATCGTTGATCGGTGGTTCGATCAATCGAAAACTGATCGAACGGGAATTCGCCGACGTGGTTCGGCTGGCGGCCTCAATCCAGCAGGGCACCGTGACCGCCTCGCTCATCTTGCGCAAGCTGAGCGCCTATCCGCGGCAGAACAGCCTCGCCGTCGGTTTACGCGAACTCGGCCGCATCGAGCGCACGCTGTTCACACTCAAGTGGCTCCAGGACCCGGCACTGCGCCGTCGCGTGTCGGCCGGACTGAACAAAGGGGAGGCCCGCAACTCGCTCGCACGCGCCGTGTTCTTCTACCGCCTGGGCGAGATCCGGGACCGCTCGTATGAAAACCAGCGCTACCGGGCCAGCGGACTCAATCTGGTGGTGGCCGCGATCACCTTATGGAACACAGTGTATCTGGAGCGGGCGATTGCCGCCTTGCGGCAGCAACGCGAGATCGACAACAGTCTGATCCCGCATGTTGCGCCGCTGGGCTGGAATCACATCAACCTGACCGGCGACTATGTGTGGCACGCCAACAAGCGGGTCGCGCAAGGGCGATTCCGGCCGCTACGCGCGGTCAAATCGACCAAGCTGCGGTCTTAGCGTACGAAAAAATCCGTTTCTTGAGGGCACCCCTTGGACGTACGTCCTGCGTGACTGAGACTCCTGCCTTGCGGGTCGCCGACCGATCCGCGGTCGCATCTGCTGACCCGGAAACGTCTTCGCCCAGCCGGAATTGACGGTGAACGCACTGGACATGCTTGCCGACGCAACTGCGTACGCCTTGTGCTCGAGGCGGTGACACGCGGCACTCCAGTCTACAAGCGGACGCCAGACACTTCGCACTGAGAGGCGGCAACGGGTCGACGAGACGCGGCCGAGCCTGTCCGATAGTGGACGCAAAGAACCCCGACGGCCGAAAGACGGCAAGATTCCTGATAACAAATTTGCTCGCCGGCCGATCTATTAAGATAACTCTTCTTATCTTTGTGGCAACGTTTCTGGACTAAACTCCAGGTCATGAAAACGCGCCTGACCCCGCCCCTTTCACTCGAACCTCGCCGCTTGGATTTTCCGGATGCCGACGAACTCGCCATGCTGCGCGCCTGGTACGCCGGCATGCCGGTTCGCAAAGCCGCGGAGCACTATGTGCCGGATCGAATCCCGGCAGGGCAGTCGGCACGCGGCCTGCTCGGCGAGCTTCGGCGGCGGCTGGCGAAGTTCGCGCGGCAGGTCTGCCGGCCGGATCTCGCTGCTGTTTTTGAACACGCCGACGGTGAGCGTTTCCGGGAAGCGAAGGCGGTCGCAGATGCGATCGAAGTTCTGCGACATGCAGGCCCGCCGTCACCGCAGATCAGTGACGACATCGGCTTGTGGCTGACGGCTCGCGCCGTTTCCGTGCTGCGTGCACATGACATTGCGACGCTGGCGGATCTCACAGTGCGGATTCCGCGGCGGCGTCAGTGGTGGAAAGCGGTCCCCGGGCTCGGTCCGGCGAGTGCACGGCGGATCGAAGCGTTCTTCGCCGCGCATCCTGCACTGTCCGAGCGGGCGCGCGCCCTGATCGCGGTCCGCGGTCCTGGCGCAGTCGTCCCCTGGGAGTCGCTGCGGCTGCCACACGAGGTCGATGGCTCGTCGGGCGCTTTTCGCGCGCCCCGGCACACCTGCACGCTCGACGCCAACAACGATTACGCCGCCGTGCAGGCGTGGCTGTCGCTGCACGAATCCCCTGCGACGCAGCGAGCCTACCGTAAGGAAGCGGAACGCCTGATCCTCTGGGCGATCGTGGACCGTGAGCGGGCCCTGTCGTCGCTGACGACGGAGGATGCAATTGCGTACCGGAGTTTTCTGCGTCGGCCGACGCCACGCGAGCGCTGGGTGGGACCCATGCGCCCGCGCACCTCGCCGGAGTGGCGACCATTCTCCGGTGGGCTGTCGGCCCGCTCATCCGCCTATGCGCTGTCCGTACTCGGCGCGATGTTCCGCTGGCTGATCGAGCAGCGCTATCTCCTGGCCAATCCTTTCGCCGGCGTCAAGGTGCGCGGCACCAGCCGCTCAAGCGTGCTCGACACGTCCCACGCCTTTACCGAGGGCGAGTGGATGCTCGTGCGCGCCATTGCTGACGGACTTGAGTGGTCGTATGGCTGGCAAGCGCCGGCTGCGCAACGCCTGCGCTTTGCGCTGGACTTAGCGTATGCGACCGGCCTGCGCGTCAGCGAACTGGTCGGCGCCCGTCTCGGCAACGTCGAAACCGATGCCCGGGGCGATCATTGGCTGAGCATCATCGGGAAAGGGCGCAAGGCGGGCAAGGTCGCGCTGCCACCACTGGCCCGTACTGCGCTGGACCGCTACCTGGTGGAGCGAAGGCTGCCGGTCACGCCGGCCCGCTGGCATCCCGATACGCCTCTCATCGGCAGCCTCGAGCAGGACAGCGCGGCAGGCATCAGCGGCGTCCGGTTATGGGAGATCACACGGCGGTTTTTTGCGAAAGCGGCGGAAGTTATCAAGGCCGACAATCCGGTGCTCGCGGAGAAGCTGCGTCGCGCGAGCCCGCACTGGACCCGGCACACCCACGCAACCCACGCCCTCGCTCGCGGCGCCGAACTGACCACGGTACGGGATAACCTGCGTCATGCCTCGATTGCGACGACGTCGATCTACCTGCACAGCGACGAAGTCAAGCGTGCCCAGCAGATCCGGAATGCCTTCGCCGAAAGATAAGATTCAAGCTGAACCGCCCTGAAACAGCATGAACTTTCCGGTCTATATAACCTTGACGCTTATGATAGGAATTCGCACTTACCTTGTTCCACCCCCTAACAGGGTGCAAATGGCGACGCGCCCCCCCTGGAAGCTCAGGCAAACCTAAGCGGCCAGCGGTTCGCGCAGCCGCGTCTAATACATAGCCGGCGGCAGACTGATCGCCCCAATTCTCAATGGAGACTGGCATGTCGATTCTGGTGGGCACCGCTTCCTGGACTGACAAGACGCTGATTGAGTCCGGCGCCTTCTACCCTCCCGGGTGCAATAGCGCAGAAGCTCGCCTGCGGTATTACGCAAGCGTGTTCCCCCTGGTCGAAGTCGATTCCTCGTACTACGCGATGCCGAGCGCGAGCAACAGCGCCTTATGGGTTGAGCGCACACCGCCAGGGTTCGTCTTTGACGTGAAGGCGTTCCGGCTGTTCACCGGCCACCAGACTGAGCCGCGATTCTTCCCGAAGGATTTGCAGGCCCACTTGCCAGACACGGGCAAGAAAAACCTTTACTACAAGGACATACCGTCGGCGGTGCTGGATGAATTGTGGGCCCGCTTTTTTGAGGCGTTGCAGCCGCTACATGCTGCCGGCAAGCTAGGCTCAGTGCTTTTCCAGTTTCCTCACTGGATCACCGCGGCACCGAAACCGAGGGAGCACGTTGAACACTGTGCCGAGCGGATGCACCCTTTTCTGACGGCGTTTGAGTTCCGCAACGAAAGCTGGCTGGGCGAGAAGCACCGCGAATCGACGCTGGCAATGGAGCGGGAGCGAGGTATCGTGCATGTCATCGTCGATGCGCCCGAGGGAGTGACCAAGCGCGCGCAGACGGTATGGGAGACGACCTCGCCTGAGCTGGCGATCATGCGTCTGCATGGCCGCAATGCGTCGACGTGGAGTGGCGCCGAGTCCGCTGCCGAGCGGTTCAACTATGAATACAGTGACCAGGAACTGAGCGAGCTTGCGTCACCAATCGCACAGATCGCACGGCGTGCAGCGCGTACGCACGTCCTGTTCAACAACTGCTATCGCGCTGTCGCGCAGCGCAATGCGGCAACGATGACACGGCTGCTCAACGAGATCGAAGTGTGAGGCGACGGGAACGCTTCGGCTAACCGCGACCCGACATCCGGGCAAGCCTGGCCAAATCGTCAGCGATGCAGGAGCCAACGCAAGCCCTTTCCCGCGGATGCCTCATCGGTCGGTGGACGAGAACCTGAAGGGCTGGTTTGCTCGCCCCCGCCTGTCCCGCCCTTTAATTCAACAGCCGGGAGCCCCATGCGGCGCTGAGCCGTCACCAGCGGTCAGAAAAGAAGCCGCTTCGGCGCTCTGATCGACCGTTTGCGGCGTGACGGGTGCGGCTATCCTGATGCGGTCTCTCAGGTTCTGCCACGGCCCAAGAAAAATGGGCAGAATCATTCAGCCGACCCTTCCCGGTCGGTTTTTTTTCGGCTGCAGGGGCGCATGGCACAAGCTGCAACACCTCGACCGGCTCAAATCCGGTCGTCCCATTTGGGCAGCAGCTCGTTCGCCAGTAACCTTGTGGAGCAAGGGCACGATATTGAGACGGTGCAGCAGCTTACAGGCCATGCGGACCACGTTTTGCCCTATCTGGCCGTGTCTGATAGAAGGCTCAGGCAGATGTTCTGCGATCTGCTATGAGGCCCGCGCGTCAGGTATGATATGGAACACCCATGTTCCATTTGATAAACATCCATGAGGGATACCGACGTGCTTTACGGCGAAGACGCGCAGGCTCTGCGCAAGAAGGCCGGGTTGACCCAAACGCAGCTTGCGGAGCGTTGGGGCTTGACGCGCCAACAAATTGGCCGCTACGAAAAAACCGGGCAGGAAGTGCCTGTGAAGGAGGCCGATGCGTATCGCGGGCTAGTGCTTACGATCAAATCAAATGCAACATAGGCGTTTCATTTGTAAATGAGGCTAGGTATGATTCCCTCATGGTCGGCGCACGTTTGCCGATAACACGGACAGGAAAAAAGGAACAGGAGCGCGGTATGTACACGAGGACTCAAGATGACTTGTCCGAGTTGAACCGGCTTGTCGCCCGAGATACGGCGAATGCCGAGCCGGTGACTCCGAACGAGCGGCGGCAGATCAAGAAGCGCATACGTGAGCTTCGGGAAAGTCTCTCCGGTGCCGCTGTCGTGTCGTTGCGACAACCGGCCCGCGCCGCGCCGCGACCAAGAATCACGAAGAACCAAGCGAGGGACCGGCTGGCCCTATCTTTTTTCGGCATACTGCTTGGCTTGATGTTTCTGGTCTTGATTCGATGACAGAAGGGAAATGCAGGGAAAACATAGCAGATGAAAACATTGACGATCAAAATTGGTACTGACCAGACGGTTGCCTACAAGGCGAGACTTATGGAGGGAACCCCACCCGAAATGGGAGCGCTGTATGTCCTTCTCCCTCCCGATGGGACAGACACGGGCAAGTCGCAACCCACAGGGGTCGAGCTTACCGAAGGAAAGAATAAGCACATCATTTTGTTCGATTGCATCGAGATCCAGGGTCCCGACGCATTTGGTTTCGTCTTTTCGACGAAAAGCCGCTCGGGCCGTATCGGTGAATTTGTATCTTTCTCGTAGCGGTAAGGAAAACGGAGAATCGAGAAACGCATGGCAGACTTCCAAAATTACCTCTCCATCGATCACAAGCCCAAGCCGATACCTTACGGCGGGAATGGAATCGTGCGGGAAGACGGTGACGCCAACTATGGATTTAAGTGCTTGAAGGGCGCGTTGTATCTCGCTGAGGAAGTACCCGAGCTTCAACGCGACCCGGCTATGAAGAGGCTCGCGATAGCTGTCAATGGCCCGGCGACCGGTCTGCTATCGATTGGTTGCGTCAGTGCGCCGGTGAATGAGGAAGAGCGACATCGCCACACAGGCTATTTCGAGTTTGCCTTCAACTCGGTATCCGGTATCAGTGATGCGCAGAACTATTTCCCTCCCTTTTTCCACTTCGATCGGCTGCTGGCCGGGCTACCTAACGTCCGGCCCGTTGTCTACCACTGGGAGTTAAAGCCTTGCACGTTCATCGAACGAGGCAGTGTTTCTGGATTTTCGTGCTTGGTCACAGTCAATACCCACTGGTCTGACAGCCACGATGTGGCGAAAGAGGACTGGGCCCAGTCACTAGACAACCTGCAGGAGCTTTTGAGGCAAATACCGCCCTTCGGCGCCGATACCCTCTATTGACGGGCACAAACACAACGGAAAATCGGGAAACGATAAGAGGTACGAATATGGGAAATTCCTGTTGGACATGGAAGCTGTTGTGCTGGCTCGTTGTTGCATGTGCCGCGCTCGCGTTTTACTCGGGATTGCCAGCGGTCGCTGTCATCCTCGTGATGGTCGCCATACTGCTGTTCGTTGTGGATTTTCGCGTCGCAATGAGTGAGCCATTTCGGGAGTCTCCGATTGGCCGGATTGCGCGTGAAGAAGGCGGCCCAACAATGCGGGGCATGGTGTATCTCGCTCTCGCGGTAACGCTGCTGTTGGCGGGTCAATTCGTCATGGCGTTGGCTGCACAGGCGTCGCCGACAGAGCCTGTTTCGGCGTTCTGCTTCATTTGCGCTCATTGATCGGAAATCGGATAAACGCTTTTACCGTGGCAGTACGTCCCGGTCGTGGCGTGTTGGCCGCTGATGCGGTGGTTGTTGACGGTGACGAAGCGAAGGGCGCTGATTGCTCAGCGAAAGCAGATGCGATCCGGCGCGAACTGGAAGCCCAAGGGTTCCGGTCCGGTGACTTCGGAACGCTTGAGTCCATCAAGTAGGAAAGTATCGTTACGACGCTGAACGTCATCAGGTCGATTGAGGCGGTGGGACTTATCGCCGTGAGCGCGTGGGGTATTCACCTCGGCAACTGGAGAATGATCGTCTTGCCAGTCGCTTGCGCGGTAGTGCTCGGCGCGGTGATTGCCGCTGGTTACTAGAACGGAAAATTCATGCAGACAATCATCGTTGTTGGGGCATCCGTAATCGTGACGGCTGCTGTGTTTGTGGTGCTGGGTCGTTCGGTAACACAGATCGGCGTCGAGTCGCACATCGTCACCGGGCAAGACGGCCAAACGCGCGAGACACGTTCGTTCAATACGTGGCGCTCGAATACGTTTGCGGGCCGCACGATAGGCATCGGTCGCCGTTCGGCTCGTTGGAAATCAATACGTCGGGAATGGACTGGCCAGAGTAGGAAGATCAGATCGTCAGTTCGCTGAACCAACGGCGATGGTTTGACGCGTTCGAAGCTAGCTGGAACGACCGATCGAGAGCGCCGGAACACGCTCCCCCTTCGAGCGGGCGGCTGTGGAATACTGGCCGCTGGATGACCGCGCCGAAGGGCGTCGAATAACACGGAAAATTAGCCGCTTCATCGTTGCCCGCGTGGATTGCGGACACGAAAGACTGATCGGAAAACGAGGAGCGAGGTGAATGATGCACTGGATGTTGACTCCGTATGACAAACATTCGGACGATGGCTTTGGCGCAATGGCTCACGCCTTCCAGGCTAGTGCGGAGGCGCTCATGGCCGCAGAACGTGACTCCACAGCTCAGCGCGAGCTACCGACCTGCTTTTTACTTCGTCACGCGGCAGAGCTGTATATCAAATCGGTGCTTATCGTCTCCCATCGGTCGCTTGTCATAACAGACAAGTCGCTGCCCACCGTGCAAGTAGATGGGAAAGCAAAACCGTTGACTAGCATCCACAACCTCGGTGTTCTGTACCGCGCTTTCATTGACTTGCTCAGTTCGAATCGCGTTGAGCTTGAAGCGCGCGCAAAAACCGCATGGCTGCCGCCGCCTCCAGAGTTGGACAAGGCTATAGCCGAGATTGATGCAATGGACCAACGAGGGGTGTTCTTTCGATATCCGACGGAGAACAACTCAACGAAGTCGAATAACAAGCCGCTGCCGCTGGAAGAGGTCCGAAGCTGGAAAACTGATCAGCAAGGGTTATTGAAGGCCTTCTTCATCGTTGGCGACAACGACGAAGTAGTAGAAGCATTTCGTTACGATCATAATCTTTTGCAAGCGGAACTCGCAACGCTAAAGACGGCATGTGAATGGCTGACATGTTTCCACGTTGGACTCCGCCACGAATTGGCGGGCGGCTGGTAAAAACCTACCGGCAAACGAAGTTGGAGTCGGAGGTGGACATGAAACTTGTGAACCGGTTCGCGGAGTACGAAGGCTGGAAAATCGAGGCGTCGCCGACTATTTTGGCGCGTCAGCGGCTCTTCGTTTCGGGCGTGATCGTCTCGCGTGGTGACATGCGGTTCATCTTCACCGACCTCGGCAATCGTGTATATCGATGGCAAGCCTACGAACGCGGCATCGAATGGGCGAAGCAGTGGATCAACAACAACTACCTGCTCGGCGCCCACAAGTCACCGCGCGGATAATGGAAAAGCAGCGCATGACTCACAACCAGAAGGTGCTTGCGCAGATTGTCGCGCAATACGCCGTACAGAAGGCTGGGCGCGTCGATGTTCGGCCACCGCAGGACCGCGTCATGAAGGCGCTGGGCGAGGCTATCGAGAGCAAGCGCAATGAAGTGCAAGCGCTCGTTCTGGCAGGAAGATTCGAGACGGACGCTTACCGCACGGCGAAGGCTCAACTTGCGAAGTGGACTGAGGCGTGGAACTCGAATCGATAACTCAGAAAACGGCTCGCGCTTAATGCTCGTGCTACACAGGGAAATCGGGAAACAGGGAAGCAAATGCGCATCGAGATACCTTCTCCAATCATATCTGTAGTTGCAGCCGTGATCGAGCGACGGGAGACGCACGCAACGATGAACAGCCTGTTCCTATACGCCAACGCACCCGGTGATGCGCCAGAAGGGAACAAGCTTAACAAGGCCACCGAGTGGCTTCGGCGCGTAAATAAAGTTGGGGACGATCCGATGCGCGTTCTCGGTAAGCTGATCGAGAACTGCATGGAGGTCGTGACGAATCCCGACGACTGGAATCACGCCCAAAGCGAGGCTGACAAGAAACGTCTGCAGGAGATACTCGCACAGCACAATCTGCAATACGTCCGAGGTGGAAACGTCGTCGGCGCTCTCGGTGTTCCATCCCGTACCCTTGACACGATGCTCCGAGAGTTTGATTTCGCTGCCGTCGATCATGAGTTCGAGCGAGCGTTGGGCAACGTCGAGTCCGAGCCGCGTGAAGCTGTGTCGGCTGCAAGCAACATTTTGGAGTCGCTGTGTAAGGCTTACATTGCGGAAGCGGGACTGACTTTGCCTCAAAGACAAGACCTGAAGCCAATCTGGGAACTGGTTAGGAAGGATCTCGGATTCGATCCGGGGGCGATCGCAGACCGCGACCTCCAAACGATCCTCACGGGACTTTTCGCCGTTGTCGAAGGAATCGGGGCGCTTCGCACCCATGCAAGCTCCGCGCACGGATCAGGCACCGTGCAGTACCGGCTTGAAGGAAGGCATGCACGCCTTGCGATTCATTCGGCTCATACCGTAGCCATCTTCCTGCTGGAGACGTGGCAGAAAAAGCGCCAGGCTCGATCGTCCGCGCCTTGGCGGCAATGACAACAAGTTCGAACAGATCGGAAAACGAAGGACATGAAGCACACCGTTTCCACAATGAAAACTATCAGCGGTAGCGCGGATAATGACCGTGTGATTGCCACTGAATTTTGCAGTGATGCGATAACCGAGGCGCAAACTCGCCTAGACCGCATTCAGTCCATCGCGGACCTTCGCTCAGTCCTTGACAACGCACAACTGGCAATCGCTGCTGATGCGAGGGCAGGCATCCGGCATATCCATGCCGCGATGCAGGACGTGAGTGAGTTCCACCACCTAGGCGGTCTGTCACAGCGGGTCGATGACGCCCTGTTGAAGATCGGGAAGATGCAGGACGAGGCAGAAGCACTGTATAGCTGGCTGCACATACTGTACACGCGAGACTGACCACGGAAAATCGATCGATGTCAGACCTTCTGAATATTTTGTGGAGGCAGCAGCCAAACGCTGACGGGTGGGATGTAGCTCCTGATGCGGTGATCTGGATTTCCGTAGGGGCCCTCGATGCAGCTTGGTGCGAATCCGACGACTACGTTGCGCACGGAGCTGCGACATCGCCCCATATCGGACGATACGAGCGCTTCGGCGAGTTCTTTGTCGGCGCAAGTTTCATATTTATGCCGACGGTTTCGTTCGACGACAAAGGTGAAGTGGGTTTTACCAATGGGCGTCATCGGTTTGCGTGGCTTCGTGATCGCGGCTTGCGCTCGCTACCGATCGAAGTACCACCCAACCAAGTGCCTGCTTTCGAGGCTCGGTTCGGGACCGTAGAGCGAATCGGCTGTGTCTTGTAATTGACAGTGGAAAACACGACGATGAATGCAAAGACAATGATCGATGATGCGCGTCGCTATCGCGAGCAAGAAGCGCTTGTTGGAAAGGGTGGCGTCGTGGTGTTTTTCCAAGGTGAGGTTCAAGGTTGGGTGAACCAACTGCGCAACCCTGAGCATTGGCAACCTGGCTGCATCGCGGGCGACGAGCGTGACGGCGCGCTGATGTGGCTCGCGAATGACGAACTATAGGAAAAATCACGACGCTATGAAAATCGCCTACAGGGAATTTTCCAAGGCTTCGAGACTCGCCGGGTTCTCGAGTGGCCCATTTCAGACTGCAGTGGACGCAGCCAACGACTGGCTGCGATCCGACGAAATCCAAGTGATCAATATCGAAACCATGACCACTGGCCAGATAGGCGGTGGCGAAAACCTCGATGAGATCGGTGTGCGCGTGTGGTATCGAGAAGTCTAGGAAAGCAGTTCGGAGACCGGATTTGACGCTGGTTTGCACGTACCCCATCGATGACTGTGTGCGCACATATCGAGATATCCAGTCGGCGGTCGATCGGGCTTCAGGAGGCTCACAATGTGCGCTGGTGAGCAGCTTTTCTGGCGAATGGACCACGACAATCTCGGGTCTCACCGAAGGTCAGGAGCTTCATTTCAAGGTCCTGGTTGGCGAGCGCTGCTCGGTTACGGACGCGTAGGAAAACCTGAACCGGTGGAGAGCCCGGCCGCATAGCGATCGTTTCGGCCTTGTTTGATGCAAAGTGCTCTGGTGCAATCGAAGCGCCTCAACCACCTGCTATAAAGGATTTGAACATGGAAGAATCGATCACGCTCGAGCGCATCGACGATGGTATCGGGGAAACATTGCGTGGCGAGATCCGTACGCTGGTCGATGCGAAATACTTGGTCGACGCACTAGCGCACGAACGTGCCGGGAGACGTCTGACCGGTGCCTTTCATGACGGATCGAGGGGGCCGCGGGACGGAAGCGAGATCTTTCGCGCCGTCCTCCCGTTCGCCGGTATCGAGCAGGACGGCGAGGATTTCAGTGCGCTCGTGCCGTCGGCGCAGACCATCGGCGCCAGTTGGCGGTGGCACACAGAATCCGTGAAGGTGCACGAGCGCGAAGACCTGCTCGCGTTTCTCCAGTCGCCGGAACGCGCCATGCCGCGAGGCAGGGAGCGTGCCGAGTACTTCTGGATCAAGCCGCTGGGCCTTTTTCTGGCTCACGAAGGCAAGAACCGCGTGGGCTTCCTTCGCGACATGAACGTCGATTGGATTCCGGCGCGGGTGTTCCCATGCGGCTACGTTGCACCGGAACGGCTGACGCTCTATGAAGTGGGTCCACGCGAGCGAACGTCCTGGTGGGCGGTGCTTGATGGGACATGGCTTGAACCTGTGGCGCGCCCCACGTGGACGCTGCCGGTACTGCGAGCCTATGGTGTACGTGAGACATCCGATTGGCCAGCCGCTTTTCCGTCGATCGAGCTCACCACGGCCGCGCTGCGGGAGCGCTCGCCTGACCCGGCTTTGTCCGCCCTCCCGGTGCTCAATCTACCGCTGGTGCTCGAGAAGGATGCCTACCAGAACGAGGTAATTTCCTGCAGTCTGCTCGACATCGACGAAATGCCGGTGCCGCGGAATTTCGGGATAGGGATGGCGGTCTGCAGCATCGCTGCGGTGGTACTGATCGGTGCCGTGCCGTCCACGTGGGACAACCTCCGTATTGTCGCAGGCATGGTTGCTGGCGTCGGGATCGGGGCGATGCTCGCGTTCATGCTCCGCATCTTGAAGCTGCCGCGCCGGCTGGTGGATCCCTTCGCGGTTCACCGCAACTTCGGCCTTCGGGAGCGGGAGCATAGGCTCGGGGCGCGTAGCGCGTAGACTAGGGCGTCAGCGAGCTACATAACTGATCGGAAAACTGACCACGGAAAATTTCATGAAACTACCGAGTTTCGTACAGCGAGTCTTGGAGCGGCGGCGACTCAAGCCGGCTTTGACGCCCGAAGGCATTGCGATCGGACATGGAATCGAGACGCTCGAAATCGTTACTGGCGCTGCGCGCCGGTTGGCCGCGCTACAGGCACGCGCCGCTGTGGCGTCAGCGGCTGAGTCGGCTCTGCGTGTCGAGAAATCGTCTGCGACGCAACTTGCGCGCAAGTACAACGTATCGACGGCTTCGGTCCAGAGCAAGCTTATTGAACTCGGATACATCGAGGTTCACAGTGGACTGCACTTCTTCACCGAATTGGGTCGAAGCGTTGGCGGCGAATTCCGCAAAAACCATGCTGATGCTAGCGACGTGGACGGGCACATGGTCTGGCCTTTCGATGGGCCGCTAGTGACCGCCTTACAGTCGATCAGCAAGTAACTCGGAAAATAACAGCCAGTGCAAGGAATTGATTGATGGAATATCACCGGTTCAATATCGGCAACCCAATTGCCGCGCATGAGACCAACGACTGGTGGGCAGAAAATCTGGCTCGCGGCGTCATTACAGCTGGATTCGATGGCAGCCCGGGCGACGAGGGCGAGCAACATCTACACGCGATGAGCGAAGGGGATTGGGTTCTCGCGTATGTAAGTAAGAGAGGGTTCGTCGGCGCTGGGCGAGTGCTAGGCGCGAATACGTACCGATTACACGCTCAGCCACCCAAGGGAACACTTTGCGACCATCGACACGAGCGTCGCGTGAAATGGGCGTTTGTCATCCGCAATGTGGAGCACGCGATATCCGAGCACGACGCTGGGCTGCACCACCCCGTTTCAACGCGTCAGCGAGTTACTGACATCGCAGCAGCAGAGCGTCTGATCACGATTTTGCGAGCCCGCGGTGAGTACCTAACAAGGCCGGAAAGTGCGGCGTCGCCGATAACATCTGCAGACCTGGTCGAACTCCTGAACTCGCTCGATGCGCCGATTGTCATTACGAAGAACAAAAAACCGGATTCATCGTGGACATTCCGTGAGGATCACGAAGTCGCGGGCCGTTACCTCGACGGCTTCTGGACGGTGCGCCCCACACCCGTGGAGGACGGGCGTGGCTACGTACTTCATCACGTTGTACACGAGTCGATCGTCTGGCTTGGCCGATTCGGTGGGCTGGTCGAGGATGAAGGCGACCGATATTCCTATGTGATGGATGCGGCGACACCTTTCCTGCTTTCGGATTTCGGGCAGTCGACCGCCGAACAGCGTGCGCTATGGGCAATCCTCAAGCAGGAAGGCCCAGTTGTAACTTATTACGAGCCGCAGGGGGTCAGTGGCGAGGCTCCTACCCTCGCATTTGCGTTAGCCAAGCGCCGCCTGCAGCAGGCCGACTTCAGGCTTGCGGTCTTCGCGCTCCACGGGGCGCGGTGCAAGGTGACGGGTTGCGCGGTGCCGCAGTTACTCGAAGCGGCACACCTGCGCGGACGCAATTGGGAGGACGGTCACAACGCTGCGACGGATGGAATTCCGCTGCGCGTCGACTTGCACCGCGCGTACGATCGTGGCCTCATCGAACTCGATAATCAACATCGACTGATTGACGTCAGTGATGAACTGCGCGAGCAATACGTTGAGTACTTGCGCCGCGAATGATTCGGAAAAGCCGCATGTCCACGTATCTAGAATTGAAAGCGCAACTTGCGACGCTGAACCTCAAGATCGAGGTTGCGCGCGCTGGCGAAAAAGCCCATGCGATTCGCGAGATTCAAACAAAGATGGATGAATGGGACATCCAGTTACGGGATCTTCAAGACGTGCGAAATGGTCGCCGCTATGTCCCGACGAAGAGCGGCCAGTATGTGCCGAAGTACAGAGACCCGGATAGCGGAGCCACTTGGAGCGGCAAGGGCCGCGAGCCCCAGTGGATTGCTGGGAAAGACCGCACGGCATTCTCTTTCGATCCGGCCAAGGCCGATCAAGCGCCAAGCAACCGAGAGTAGGAAAAGCGTGCCACGGCACAGGTCAACACTGACAATTGCGGTTATTACGACAAGGAAGTGTGATGAGCTGTTACTACAAGCAAATCGAATTCAAAACCACTTTGCTGGCCCAATGGGCTGCGTTCTTCGATCTTGCCGGGTGGACATGGCAAACCAACCCGGCTCCGGTGGGCGACTGGGTGCCTGACTTTTATGTTGAGTTTCCGTGTGGCCACTCGGAATGCCCGGACGAGCATTCTCTTTTGGTGAGTGTGTTGCCTATCCTCGATGTTGCTGACGTGCCTAAACACCCGGCTTTAGAGCATCGATATTCAGTTCCCGGCCCAAATGGAACCTCGCGGGCAAATGCTGGGGCGGTCCTTGGATCTAACCCGGCTGTGTCCAGCTGGGAAATGGCTCACGGCGCTGGCGGCGGCATAGACGACGTACCGGTTTGGGTGAACGACTGGCGAAAGTTTTGGCATCAAGCCGGCGAGATCGTGAAATGACGGGCACAAAAGATTGATCGGAAGAGACACTGGCGCGAGAAGCGCCCCGACCGGCCGGAAGCCGCAATTTGGATGGACGATATGAACAAGAATCTTCGCGACCTCGGATATACCGATGAACAAGTAGCGGCGCTTTCGGCCTCACTCGAAAAGACAGGCGCAACGGTCTTTGCCCCGTGCGGGTCAACAGCGCGGGATGTGTACTCAATCCTCAGCCTGAGCGACGCCGAAGTGGCTGCCATCCGCATGCCGAACACCGCGCAGTAACCACGGAAACGCCATGCCGGGAAAGAGTCAGTCATGAAGGCACACGAAAATGCGGAAAAGCTTACGCGGTGGCTGCGTCAGCACCAGCCCGCGACGGTGGCTCAGATAGCAGCCAACGGCGTGCTTAACTCACGCGATGCTTCTGATGCGGTCCAATACGGCGTGCGACACGGCGTGCTTGAACGCATGAAACGTCCCGGAGCGAGCGGCAACGCAAGAGTCCAGTATCGTTTGACCGGGCAGGCGCTCCCGGTCCGCAAAGCCGTGGCGGCTCCCTCATTCGACGGGCTACTTCAAGCGTGGGGGATTGCGCGAACACCTCCCAACATTGAGTCGCACACGTCACGCAAGCTCGAACTGGCCGATTAACAGGTCAAGGGAACGCCACAATCCGATGAACCAAGAGTTCACGAACATATCGCATCCGATCTCGATCGCACTTGCCATTGCGGGGCTCATCGTGGGCCTGATTGCGGCGTGGTATTGGCTGCGCTCGGCACGCGTGCCACTAGCTTTGCACGAAGGCGAGCCTTACGATACAAACGCGATCGAACCGGTTGAGTTGGATCTCAAAGTGCTCACCTGGCATGCGGAACAGTTCCGAGCGAATCAAGCCACGTGGGAAGCGCAGGTTCTTGCGAGCATGGAGATCGGGCGCTTGAACGCGATCGCCGCGGTGTCGACCGCGATAGCCTTGGGGCTCAGCACAGCGTCGGCCGTGATTGCGGCCTTGTGATGAAGCGCGTGTTGCGAGCCGCTAAAGGTCGCGTGACTAACGCGACGGCGCTCTAACATGGCTTGCCAATGACGAGTTGTAGGAAAAGCATGTGAGAGCTCATCGTGATGAAAAAGCCTGAGCGCGAAAGCGACGATTCGAACGATGACGATGAAGCTCGGTCGCCGGGCAAACCGTGGGGAAAGATTGTCGCGGCGGTCGGGACAGTGATTGGTGTGGCCATCATTTATGTAGTACAGCACTGTGTTGAGCAAAAATAAAGTTGTATAGCGCCACATCTGATTCGCAAGCGTTTTTCCAACAATCGTTGATCAGACCCGCCCGGGTTGTATAGTGGTAGCGTTGATTTTAAAAAGGAAACTAGCGAAAACCGGGGCGCGATTTTATGAGGGGAAGGGACAGTGCTTCAGTTCGATCTGACAAAGCGGCACGCCGGCGTCGTGCTCTGGGGGGATACGTGGTCGTTGCGCGCCGTTCATGATCTCGTGCACAAGGTCAACGAAGAGAGTCCTTTGGTCCAGAATAAGGAAGGGTTTCTTCTGCGGTTGGCCTACGACGTGCGCAAGGCCTACGAGGGCCAGCGGGAGAAGGCTGTCCGGGAGTGGTTCGAAGATAAATGTCCAATCTACGGCGTGCATATACTCTGGCCGGTCCTCATCACTCAAGTCGCGCTACTAAGGGCTGGGATGGCATTTATTCCCACCGACAGAATGGACCAGTCGGTGACGTATGAACTCGAGCATCTCATCGATCGGGCGGTTCGTGAAGCTTCACCGGCCGGAGCGGACGAGATCTTGCAGCAAATGAACCGCATCAGAGAGGCGCCCGCGCATGTCGAAACTGTCATCGACAGTCGATGCGGATACTTTGTCTCACTGCCGCCGAAACAGCGCGTCCCCCAGTTGGCGATGTTGCTTGCAAGCCTAGATTCGATGTACGGATTCCACGTTGAAATGGCCACGAGAAACGGCGTGGAGGGTGTGATCGCGCTTAGTAGTTTCGAACCGTACGCCGGTGGGGCCGAATGGCCGCATTTTCAGTGGTGAACGGCGTCTTCGGTCACTGTACAACTTTATTTTTGCCACTATACAACTTTGTTTTTACTCAGCAGGCGTCATTCTTCGGAATCTCCCCGATGGTTCAATGGATTAATCGCGGAATGCTGCAGTCGCTTACGGGGCTTGAACCTCTGCCGCAGAAACAGTAAGGAAAACAGATATGCACCCTTTGGAACAGATCATCGACGCCGAGCGTGAGCGTTGGGCATCCAACCTTGTCGCTGCCATTCGATCGCTCCGCAAACACGGCTTCAGCGTAATTCAAGATCCGCTTGCGGCAGAGCAAAGTGAAGACGCTCAAGTGCGTCAATCGCATGAGGCTGCATGCGTTCTGCTTGGGTTGCCGGCGACGCCTGAGAACCTCGGGCATCAAGTCGTCCAAGGCCTCGGCACCAAGCTTCGTGAGAACGGTGCGATTGCCGCTCAGCAACTGCGTGCGCGCGGTTTTATCTAACGCCACGGAAGACAATGCGATGACTTTGGCTACGATGATTATCTCAGCTGTCGCGCTGCTCACGTTACTAACGGCGGCGAGCGTCGCGCTGGTGAACCGTTGGTACGGCGAGCATTTTTCGTCGGCAGTGGAGTGCAGAAAGATGATGCACGCGGATGGTCAAGAGCGCGATGATTATTCATTCTCGGCTTCGCGGTCGAATACGTTCATCGGCCGCACCGTGGGCCGAGCCTACATCTCGTTCGCGGCAGTTCGCTATAACCGCTTGATGCTCAAGCATCGGCGGCCCATAAGCGCATAGGAAAGCGACATGTTCGAAATTTGGGCGATCGAGGCCGATGGTAACCGCGTCTTGGTGCGCGATGCCGTAGCGGATCGTAGCTTGGCCCGCGCGCTGGTTAGTGAAGGCAATAACGGCGCGGCCATCCGAGGCGAGCCGCACAGGTACGTCGCCGTTCCCGACCCGGATGCGGTCGATGCAGACAGCGAGGCTTGAAACGGGAGACAGAGCATGAAACGACTCGAATACAAACTTTGCAAAGACCGGCATGGCGCGCCGCTCGTCACGCTCGTCTCTGCGATGGGGAATGGGCAAGACATCTATCCCGCGACGCTCCGGGCGCTGGCGAATGCTTTGTTGCAGGTCGCGGACGCGGCGGAACAGACGCAGCTCGGCAAGCACGAGCACTGGAAGTCGGGTGTTATCGAGCTGGAATAGCAAAAACATGCGAAAACCTTTCATCGCTGTGAGCGCGCCCATCACAAGTTCAAGCAGCCTGTCTGGTTCTCCATAGCACACGACGTCCTCCCGGCGATGGCATGTGTGCCGCAGCAAGACGGATTCCCGCAGGCTCCTGGCAGTCGCCGGAAGATCGCCCTAGTGTTCCGTCCCAGAAATAACTTTACGTAAATTTGGATTGTTCTATGATCGAGTCGTAATGGACAGGAGGCGATCATGGGACGCAAGGGGATCGAGGTTGTCGTGTCGGAACTGGAGCGAGAACAGTTGCTGTCCATGAGTCGCTCGCGTTCGCTGCCTCATTCTCTGGTGCGTCGGGCAAAGATTGTCCTGATGGCCGCTGACGGTTGCACGACCAAGGAAATTGCGATGCAGTGCGAAGTGACGCCACCGGCGATCACGCACTGGAAGAAGCGGTTTGTCGCTCAGGGGCTTGCGGGTCTGCATGATGAAGCTCGCCCTGGCCGACCACGCACACATGACGACGAGGCGGTCGCGGAATTACTGGCCAGGGTGTTGCACGAGAAGCCGGACGGGGCAACGCACTGGAGCGTGCGTTCTGCAGCCTCGCAGACAGGGATTTCGAAGAGTTCGGTGGCCCGCTATCTGTCGCTGTTCGGTATACAGCCCCATCGTTCAAAGAGCTTCAAGCTGTCTACCGATTCATTCTTCGTCGAGAAGGTGCGCGATATTGTCGGGCTGTACCTGAGCCCGCCCACCAACGCCCTGGTGCTGTGCGTCGACGAGAAGAGCCAGTGTCAGGCGCTGGAGCGCACGCAGCCGATGCTGCCGATGGGGCTGGGCTATCTCGAAGGCGTGACGCATGATTACGTCCGGCATGGCACCACAACCTTATTCGCTGCGCTCAATGCAGCGACGGGCGAAGTCATTGCTCAATGCAAGCCACGCCACCGGCATCAGGAATTCCTGGCGTTCCTCAGGCATATTGACCAGGCGGTGCCGGCCGATCTCGACGTGCATCTGGTCGTCGACAACTACGCGACACACAAGCATCCGAGGGTCAGGGCGTGGCTCGCCAGGCATACGCGCTACCACATGCATTTCACGCCGACCTACTCGAGCTGGCTGAATCAGGTTGAACGCTGGTTTGGCCTGATTACGCAACAGGCGATCCGTCGCGGGTCATTCAGAAACGTGCGCCAGCTCATTGCCAGCATCGAACGTTATACCGAGCAGTACAACCAGCACAAGCGGGCGTTCGTATGGACCGCGACAGCCGATTCCATTCTCCAGAAAGTGGCCCGGCTATGCAAAGTTATTTCTGGGACGGAACACTAGTGAACCTGCCGCCATGCACGTTCCAGTGCGCCGAACACGATCGGGACGAAGTCATGCCCCTCGAACGACGCAGGCCGATCGTCATTCGGATATTCCAGCACCGCCGGCGCGCAGATCATCTGAAGCAATCGGTCACCGAACCTGCCACCGGCCGTGACCTCGGCCAGCACTTCCTCTTCCATCTGATGAAGCAGCTTCCAGGTCAGGATGCCTTTCGAGCGATGACGCTCGACAACGCGCGGTATGACTTCCTCAGCGGCCGCCTGCGCATCAAACAGGACGTTGTAGTTCGCCATCGTTTCTTTCCTCGTTGGTTCAGTGAAAATTGCGGCTCGCCGTCGGCAGTTCACCAAGGAGATGTGACACGTCGACGAGCCGTTGCGCGACAAGGTGCATCACGTCGCCTTCGCGTTGCCACACGCCATACACAGCGAGCAGCGATGCCCCGAGCGCCTCGCGCCGTTGCCGCTCGAGCACCGACTGCCAGACGATGACGTTGACCGACCCCGTCTCGTCCTCAAGCGTCATGAACATCACGCCGTTTGCGGTGCCGGGGCGCTGCCGCACCGTCACAATCCCGCATCCCCGCGCGAGCTGTCCGTTGCGGTAGCGCGTCAGCGTTTCGGCGGGCATCAGCCGCATGGACAGCAGCTTTTCGCGCAGCAGTGCAAGCGGATGACGGCCGAGAGTGAGACCAGTCGAGCGGTAGTCCGCGATCAGGTCCTGTCCTTCCGTCGGAGCCGTGAGTGCCGGCGTATCTTCCTCGCATGTCGTTGCGCGCAACAGATCCTTGTCGGGCACCGCGGCGACTGCCGCCCACAGTGCCTGCCGGCGGTCCCCGGAGAGCGGCTTGAGCGCGTTCGCTGCGGCCAGCACCTGCAGGTCGTGGCGGTCGAGTTGCGCGCGGTTGGCAAGATCGGCGACGTCGCGAAACGGCCTGACTGCGCGTGCCGCCTCAATGCGCCTGGCAGTTTCCTCGCGCATGCCGCGAACAACGGACATGCCGAGCCGCACGGGCGCCATACTGCCATCGCCTTCCATGGCCGAATCCCAACCGCTGATGGTCACGTCAACCGGCAGCACGCCAACGCCGTGGCGCTTCGCGTCCTGTACAAGCTGCGAAGGCGAGTAAAAGCCCATCGGCTGGCTGTTCAGCATCGCGCAGAGGAACGCTGCGGGTTCATGGCGCTTAAGCCAGCAGCTTGCGTAGACGAGAAGGGCGAAGCTTGCCGCGTGACTTTCAGGAAAGCCGTACTCGCCGAAGCCCTGGATCTGCGCAAAGATCGACTCAGCGAATTCGCGGTCGTAGCCGCGCTGAAGCATGCCTTCGACGATGCGGTCATGGTAGTGCTGCAGGCCGCCCTTGCGCTTCCATGCCGCCATAGCGCGGCGCAGCTGATCAGCTTCGCCGGCGCTGAAACCTGCCGCGAGCATCGCGACCTGCATAACCTGTTCCTGAAAGATCGGCACGCCGAGCGTGCGTTTCAGTGCCTGCTCGACTTCGGGGCTCGGGTAGGAGACGGGCTCGATGCCCTGACGCCGCCGCAGATACGGATGCACCATGCCGCCCTGAACCGGGCCCGGCCGCACGATCGCGACTTCGATGACGAGATCGTAGAACTCGCGCGGCTTCAATCGCGGCAGCATGCTCATCTGGGCACGCGACTCGATCTGGAATACGCCAACCGTGTCGGCCGCGCAGATCATGTCGTAAGTCGCTCCGTCCTCGGGCGGGATGTCCTGCATTTCGAACGGCTCGCCGCGCTGATGCGATACGAGCTCAAGGGCGCGGCGGATCGCCGACAGCATGCCAAGTGCGAGGACATCGATCTTCAGCAGGCCGAGCGCTTCCAGATCGTCCTTGTCCCACTGGATCACGGTGCGATCCGGCATCGACGCATTCTCAACCGGCACGAGACGGGACAATTTGCCGCGCGCGATCACGAAGCCGCCCGTGTGCTGCGACAGATGACGCGGAAAGCCGAGCAGCTGCGCTGCAAGTGTCGCCCACTGCTGGATCATCGGCGTCTCGGGATCAAGGCCGCTGTCCACGAAACGCCTTACCAGATCCGCGCTCGAATCGAACCAGTGATGTTCCTTCGCGACGCGGTCAACGATGACAGGGTCGATGCCAAGCGCCTTGCCAGAATCGCGGATCGCGGAGCGGGGCCGGTAGGTCGTCACTGCGGCCGCCAGAGCCGCGCGCGTGCGGGAGTACTTCCGGTAAATGTACTGGATGACTTCCTCGCGGCGCTGGTGCTCGAAGTCCACGTCGATGTCCGGTGGTTCGCCGCGCTCCTTGCTGATGAACCGCTCGAACAGCATGCTGCTACGCGCCGGGTCGACCTCGGTGACGCCAAGGCAATAGCACACGGCGGAGTTGGCAGCGGAGCCACGCCCTTGACACAGGATTCCCTCGTTGCGCGCGAAGCGCACGATGTCGTACACCGTCAGGAAATACGGCTCGTATTTCAGGTCCGAAATCAGCGCTAGTTCGTGCTCGATCTGCACTTGCACGTTGTGCGGAATGCCGCGTGGATAGCGGCGCTGGGCCCCCAGATAGGTTTCGCCGCGCAGGTAGTCGGTTGGAGTCGTGCCGGGCGGCACCAGTTCGTCTGGGTATTCATAGCGCAGTTCGTCCAGCACGAACGAGCACCGGGCGGCGATGTTCAACGTCTGCGCGAGCGCCTCCGCTGGATAGACGTTGGCAAGCCGCAAACGCGAGCGCAGATGCTGTTCGGCGTTCGGCGCGAGTTCAAAGCCGCACTCAGTGACCGGGCGGTTGAGCCGGATAGCGGTGAGGGTGTCCTGGAGAGGCTTGCGCGATCGTACGTGGATAAGTACCTGACCTGTCGCGACGACGTTCAAACCATGTCGCTCCGCGACGTCAAGCACGACATTGCGGTGAATATCGTCCAGCGCCCGCGCGTGCAAGGTCAGGCCCATCCAGCAGCGATCTTCGCCAAACGTGCGCACTGCCCATTCGGCCTGCGCGTCGAGGCGCGCTTCCTTCGCCGGGAATTCGGGCGTCAGGATGATCAGGCAGTCGGACAGGGCTCGCAAGTGCGCATACGGCGGGTCCGGATGGTCGAGATCGTGCGGATAGAGCAGGTACGTGCCCTTGGCGGTGCGCGTGCGTGCGAGCGTAATCAGTTCGGACAGGTTGCCGTACCCTTCGCGATTCTGTGCGATCGCCGTGAAGGCAAGGGCAGGAGAGCCGTCCGAATTGGTCAGCCGGAAATGCGCGCCGACGAGCAGCTTGATGCCCGCTTCTTTCGCCGCGACGTGCGCGCGCACGATGCCAGCGAGCGAGCATTCGTCGGTGACAGCGATCGCCTCATATCCGAGTTGCGCCGCGCGCGCGGCCAATTCCTCGGCATGTGACGCGCCGTGAAGGAACGTGAAGTTGGAGAAGCACTGCAACTCGGCATAGCCGGGCAGGGCGAACGACGGATACGACATTGCCTATCCGAAGAGACCATGCAGATACCAGCGCGGCTCATCCTCGTCGACCGCACCGATCCGCTCCCGGAAGATCCAGTAGCAGATGTGGTCGGCGGCTTCCGCGACGAAGTAGTCGCGTGTGACCGCCTCGCCCTGGAACCAGCCTGCTTCAACGCGTTCGCCGGACGACACGGTGCGCAGCGGCGTGCCGTAGAAGGGGCGTTCGCCGCGCATTAGCAGCTTCAGCGGCTGTTCCAGCAGCCACGTCGGCCGCGGCGTATCGCTCGCCGGCCGCACATACTTTGTTTTATTGTCCGTCACGGACACCCAGCGCGCGGCGACCTCTGGCCGGTGGTCAGCTACCGGCGCCGGGCGCAGCACATTTTCCGCGCCGAGGCGCGCGACCAGCAGTTCTAGCAACCGCGCATGATCGGACGCGGTGCCGCCCGGCTCCGGAAAGAGCGAGTCGGATGCCGCTTCCGCCTCGCTGACTTCCTGCACAACGAGTTGGAGGGCGATGACGGCGGCCGCAAGTTCCACGCGCGTAAGCCTTTCCTTCAGCAACCGCACGAGGTGATCCTCGCGCCACGTCGGTTCCGCGAGCGAAACTTCGATGGCGGTTGGCTCAATCGCATCGCGGCCGCGTTCATGCTCGAGCAGTAGAACGATGCGGGTCACGGCAAGCTGCTTCTGCGACAGCCAGCCGGTTAGCTGAACCACTAGCCGGCGCGCCGCAAACAGGCAGGCCTCGGCGTGTTCGATGCGATCCGGCAGTTCCACGCGCGCCTGAAAGGTCGGCGGCGTCTCAAACCATTCGTACACTTCGGGTGCATCTCCATTGGCGCGGTCGAGCAGATCCAGCAACGCTGTCCCGCAACGCTTCTTCAAACCTGCACGGGGCAGTCGCATCAGTTGTCCAACCGTTTCGCAGCCAATGCCAGTGAGCCAGTCCATATGGCGACGCGCGGGCGGCGGCAGGCCGACCGGCAAACCGGCCAACGCGCGCTGGAGAGAATCGTGCGACAGTGCGACACCGCCACGAGCGCGCGCGAGCAACCATGCCGCCTGCCCCGTCGGCGCAACGCTGACGGTCGCGGTCATGCCGATAGCATCCACGACCCGGTGCGCCATGCGGCGCAGCGAGCGGATGCCCCCAAAGAGCCGCAGGCTTGCTGATACGTCGACGAGCACAGTGCTTTCCTCCGCGATGACCACTTGGGGCGAAAGATTCAACAGGCCTGTGGCGACCTCGCGCACCGTGTTCACCTCGGCCGCGCTGTCGCGCTCATGCATGACAGTAGCGGGGGCAAGCGTGAGTACGCCGCCGCGGCGCATGCCCATACAGACGCCTGCCTCTCGCGCCCGCGCGTCCATGGCGATGACGCGCTCTTTCTCGAGCACGGCAATACCGTTGGCTGGGTCCAAGGTTTCACGCGACCACTTCGGCCGGAACACCTCGAGGCACAGCGACGGGAGATGGACGCCTAACCACAGTTGCATTGCGTTTTACGTTCAGAATCGGGGAGGGCGTCAGCGGGACGAAGAGCGGCTCATCGCGTGCGGGGCCGCGGCGCTTGATGAACTGGATATCGACACCGTCTTTCGCGGCCCGGATCGCAAGCCGAAGCGGCGCCGGGGAGGCGTCGCGCGTCGTCGCAAGCGGTCGCAACACGAAAAAGAGCGACTCGGACGCCTGTGCGGCCAGATGCAGTCGGCGCAGCGAGTCGGGCCGCACGTGGCTCTGCCAGAAAAGCAGAGCACCGCATGTGCCTGCGCGCAGAATCTGCTCCGCGGCCCACAGCGCATCGGCCGTGCGGGGCGCTTTGACCGTCATTACATTTGAAGGATCGAGTCCCCACCAGGCGAGAGCCGTCGGCTGAAGGTCATGAGGCGGCTGCAGCATGGCGACAGGCCTGGTCGACAACTGCTCGAAAGCAGGACGAAGCAGCCGTAATTCGCCGCAGCCCGTCTGCTGCACAAGCAGATCGGTCAGTGCGCCACGTGGCCAGCCCCCGCCGGGCAACTCCCGCGCAAGATTCACGTCGCCGCAGTCAACGACGCGCGACCGGGTGTGCGCAAGTTGATTGCCCCGCCACAGGGCCGGATGAATCGTTTCGGGCAGCATGACGGCATTCATGGCTCTCTCCGCCTCAAAACCTGTATAAAAACACAGTATATCCTGGGCGCCAGCGTGGATCCTCAAGAAATAAGGGGTCGCATCGCAAACCGGTATTGCACCGGTGCAACTCGTCTGTTGCTGTGATTGACAAAGAAAACGATTTATTAGAAATTATTGTGTTGTTCTAAATGATGCCGATCATTGGGCTCCGTGATAGATTCCGGTTCTCACGATTCACCAAACGCCAATTATGCAAATCCGCTTTGTGCTCGCCCTTGCCGTCGTGGTCGGGGCCATGTCGTCGCTTACCGCTTGTTCGGACAAGTCAGCCCCGAATGAAGAAAACTTCACCGCGGCGGTAAACCAAAAATTGGCCTCAAGCCCGCAGCGCTGCCTTCCCGCCGTGTCGTGGCCGGCCTCGGCGGAGCCAACGGATCACGGCAACCCATACGCGTTCTACGACGCCGGCGTCGGTTTCGTGAGCGCGGGGCTAGCGACAGTTAAAGAAGCGGGCCCAAATGCGTCGACCAATTTCCGTAAGAAGGCGATTTTCTCCCTTACCGACGAGGGCAAAAAGATCTTGGTGCGTGAGCCATTTCAGCCATATCCGAATCAACAGACCGGCCGCTTTTGCTACGGAAATTTCAAGCTGACCAAGATACTGAAATGGGACGCGCCGGTGACGATCGGAAGCGCGACCGGCACCACCGTCTACTATGCATATGAAATCACCGACGCCCCCAAATGGGCTGTCAACGAGCAACTGAGGGCCGCATACCCGGACCTCGCAAATGACATGGCAGGTAAGGGACAAGCAACGCTGCCCGTCACCCTGACAAACGAGGGTTGGAAAGCGGCCAATTGAGCGGTCTGTCAAAGGTCATCCAATGTCGCGGCCGGGGTAACGGGAGCGGATTTCGTTTTTCGTTCCACTCGGCGTTCGACACACTTGAGCCTACATTTGTAAAACCAGGCTGAGCCCAGTGACAGCCAGAGCATGAACTGAGTCGTGTCCCCGAGACCTTGACGATCAATATGCGGCAGGGCTCCCTGAGTTGCCGCTATGGAAGTGTATAAGGTGATAACGGAGGCAACGAGCAACACCACAGCGATGATCAACATGGTGTCTTGATCGTCATGCCCTTTTTTCTGGAGTTGAAGGCTCTTCAATGAGTCTCTGAGTACTTCAAAAAAAGCAATGAAAACGACGAACATGGCGTCGGGTCCACGGAACGCATCGTGCAGTGACGCGCCTATCTCCAGATAACAGAAAAAAATTATCACCAAGGGTATGCAAAGATAAAGCACCTGGACGAGTGCCCATCCCGCAATTTCCGTATTGACGGATAGCCAGGATTTGACTCGCGTCCAACGGCACTCGTCTGCGATATCTTTCATTTGCGATCGATTGCTAAAGGTCGAGTATTTGTTATCGGCATCTATCACCTTAGGTTGAGCGCTCAACGGCCAAAGTACACGTAGCGGCACGCAACTGCCGCTGTGATAGCGGCCAGCATTCGAACTCTGATCGGCTGTTTTCAACCAGAGATGGCCGCTATTCCGCTGCCTCGGGGTCGCCGGTGCAGTGATCGACCTAGCGTTACGCGCCGCAACATTGCTCTCTTATCGACTTACAATGCTCTGCGTTAATAAGCTGCTAGAAACTTCAGCCCAGACGATGCGGAACACTCGGGAGGCTCTGATCGCCACAGGTAGGCTCGGACGGATCCAAGCCTGAGAGATCGCGTTCGATTAATACCGTGGTCCCCCGCGCCAGCTGAGGGGGCGCTGCGTTCGAACCTTAACTCCCGCTCATTGAAGAACGGAATAACTATGGCAACAAAAAGAGCCGGCGGAGCTACGCGCGGCACGAAACAGGCGGTCGCGCCGGCAGCGGCGCCCGTGAACATACCGGGTCGACAACGTACAGTTCTTGACGTCGTCGATGAATTGATGCCGGAGGGTTCGTCGTCTTTAGAACTGCAAGAGACTGCCGACCCGCGCTACAACCGTTTGCAGCGACTGATAGTGCCACCACAATGGCCTGCGGACATGTTCGCGGTCGCGGCCACCTTGATGGAACTGTCGGGGTGCTACACCGAAGCGTCGCTCGTCGGCAATCATCACGGGATGCACGATGCGTACATCGACGAAGTGTTGGACGCTGCAAAGCTCTGGCGCAAGACAGGCAACTGCCCACGGGACGTCGAAGAATGGTGGTCTGATCTTATTGCCATCCATGGCTCACTACCGCTGTCTGCTCTCAAACACGAAATTCCATACAGTCGGGCCGTAGCAACTTTGATGCGCCTTCTCGCGGTCTCTGACGAAGCGTCATTGGGCGTTGGATGGTGGCCACGCGAAGACAAAAAGGAACTGACCAAGTTTGCCTTGCGGGCGTCCGTATCATTTCTCGACGTTGACGCCGATCAGGGCGCAAAGCTGCGGTACGCGCCCCATTCGCTCTGTGAACGCGTCCCGCCTTGGGCGGCGACGGTGCTGCCAAAGTCGCTCACGCCGTCCGTTGGGTGTACGGTGCGCGCGATGAGCCATCATCTGGCGCTGCTTCCGCCATCATCGGTCGTCGAATCGGAATGGGTTGTGCCCGACAACGGTCCAACGGACGGGACGATGCGCTTGCTGGTGATCCCGTACCCGTTTCGCGTGGACGACGAAAGTTTTGTCCCTTCGGGACCCACTCGAAACATGACAAGCCGAGCGAAGATGCCGCCGTATTTTACGCTCGACCCAACCTGGCTGAGGAAGCCAAGGAAAGTCACGGCCAAGTTAATCCGGAATGAGTTGATCGCCCCGATGGTCAAGCAGGCGGTGGCGAAGTTCGGCGCGAATGCTATCGACGGCGTCCTCTTTCCAGAATGCGCACTCACTGAACAGCTTGCGGACGAGTTGCTTGACGAGCTCGCAAAGAGACCGATTCCTGGCCTCAAGTTCCTGATCACCGGAACGATAGCTGCGGGTGAGCCGGGTGACGCGACCAAGGACGGGCTGCCGGGCCACAATCGCGCGAAGACCATGGTGTTCGCGCCGAATCAGAAAGATCCAAAGCAGCGCGTGCTATATGGTAAGGCGCATTCGAAACATCATCGGTGGGCGCTCGACAGGGAACAGATCAAGCGCTACGGCCTGACTGGGATTCCGTCGCCAGAGCCGCTCAAGGTCTGGGAGCATATTTCCGTCGGCAAGAGGCAATTGCCGTTTCTGGCGCTACGCGACGATCTGTGCATGACGGTGCTGATCTGCGAAGACCTAGCCCGTGCCGACCCCGCGATGCCGGTGATCCGGTCAGTGGGTCCAAATCTCGTCATCGCGTTGCTGATGGACGGCCCCCAACTGGCTGTTCGCTGGCCAGGCCGCTACGCGACGGTGCTTGCTGAGGATCCCGGTTCGTCCGTTCTTTCGATTACGTCGGCCGGCATGGTTGACCGCTCCAATCTTGGCGAGCGCAATCCCGCGCGCGCAGTAGGTTTGTGGCGGCATGAGCAGGGCTATAACACTGAGCTCTATCTGCCTATGGGGCACCATGGACTCGTGTTGACCGTAGCGGCGAAAGAGGACGAGCAGTACTCCCTAGACCATCGAAGTGACCTCAAAACGACCCGACGGTGGAAACTTGAAACAGTAACGCCGCTTGCAGTGGATGCAGATTGGCTCTAGTCTGACGGCATAGCGAGGTGAAATTATGGCAAAAACACTTATCAAGGCACGGGAAGGCGTGTACGGCCGCCAAGTGACTGAAAAGGAACGCGAACTGTTACAGCGATTCGCGATCGACTATGTATCGTCCACGCCGACCCGGACAGCGGCCGACGCGGCAGCGCTCAGACGGCTCAAGGGAAAGATGCTTCTCGTTGAAAGCCACCCTGTTTCCCAGACCCAAGGGGTGCGATCCAAAGCGGTTGCCACGACCATCGCCAAGGCCCGCGCTGGTACAAGGGTACGGCGAAAGGCCGCTTCAGCGGTAAAGGTTGCGAAGCCGCCTGCAAAGCGTGCGGCCAAAGCGGCATAGGGCCGCGTAAAGGTTAACAGTACTGCCGCCAAACTCTGGCGGCTTTTTTTTGCGCCGCTTCAATCCTGATAAGTCGTATTATCAGGATTACGTTTAATGGGCTAAAATAGGGGTAGGGCGCTTCGTGCCTTGTCCAGACGTGCCCTCGGGCGGCAGATAAACGTGGTGGGCATACTGCCTGTCCCGTTCCAATCACAACATCGCATGACAGACCACACCGTTACCCTTGCCGCCGGCGCCACCACCCATTTCCCTTCGGTCGGCCATACCGAACCAGCGTTACTGAAAATCCTGCGCGCGGTCGTTGTCTCCAATCCCACATTGCTTGACCGGCCGCTACTGCTCGGCACCGATCACGACGGGTTTCTGGGGAACCTGTCCGTCGCGACGGAGAACGTGTATCTCGACGTGCCGCTGCGGGCCATCCACGCGACCCAACACAAGCTCTTCGGTTACGCGCCCACCTGGCGTGCCGCACTGGCGTGCCTGACCGGCGAGGACAAGTCTCATCGAAAGTGGGATGACAGGGCGCTGGCCTACTTCGAATCAGAGATTGGCGAGCAGCCGTTTCCGTGCGACGCAGCGTCATCGGCCCCGCTGGATCTTGAGGCGTGGGGCGGGGCCGTTTTCTGCGCCAACGGTGCGCAGCGGCTCATTGCGGCGATGGGATGGATCGCCGCGCACAAGGGCGAAGCGGGTGAACTGCGCAAAGCGCGCGTTACTCACTACCAACTGAACGGCGAGGCCGTCGGGCTAATGGCCGAGGCAGCCCTGAGAAAGGCCGAGATTCGCTACGGGCGAGTTGGGGGAACATGGATGCTCGCCATCCATTCCCGTTCCGGCCTCAGCTTCCTGGCGCGTCCCAAAGCCTGGCTGGTCGAGAACGGTACGCTCGTGTCCGCGACCGCCGCGCAGGTTGACGACCGTTTTGGTCAGGGGACGCTCGACAGCCTCCAGATTCTACCGCCCGAACTCGCGGTGGCCGTAGCCGATGATGGGTGGCTGAAAAGACAGCTTGACCTTAAGCACCGACGCTACGAGTCGCGTCTGAATAGCAGCAGGAGCGAGTAACCCGTGGCAAACCGTTCCCAGACTGTCAATCACGCGCGCAGCTACTCGCGCAACGACTTTGCCGCCATGCGTGCTTTTGTACAGCGCGTGCCGGCCGCGACCATCGCCCGCCTGTATTTCACCGAAGACGAGGACGGCAATGCCCCGACCGCCGGGTGGGTCGACGCGTACCTGCGGCGCATGCAAGCCGTGCTGGTGGAGCTTGCGCTCGAGCATGGCTCGCCGGTGCTGGCCGATTACCTGAAAGCCTCCGCGAAGTCGCACGGCAGCGCCCGCCTGACGGCCGTCAGTCTCAAGATGGTCGAACAGGCCGCGGCGCTGGCGGTCGCGCAGCCGCAGCTGGATCATGGCGTTGGAATGTGGTTCCGCCCGCTGGTCGCCCAGCGCCTGAAGGCAGAAAACATCGCGACGCTTGGCGATCTGATCGACTTTTGCAACGGGCGCGGCGGTAGCTGGTGGCGGTCGGTACCGCGGATCGGCGCGGGTCGGGCCCGGCTTATCGTGGCCTGGTTGCGCCGGCATGAAGCGGTCCTCGGGCGACGCGTCGACGCGGACGTGGATCTGGCCGACCCGCTGGCCGCGCCGGTGAGCGAACGCGTCACGATCGACGGCGGCTCGCGAGCGTTGGTGCCGCTTGAGCGCATGACGATTGGTCACGCCCTGTCGGGCGCGCATGGGTCAAACCGGTCCGTTGCCTTTCCCTACATCAGCGCACATCACGATCTCGATGCGGTGCGCGCGTATCTCTATCGCTTCCGCCAGCAGCCAAAGACGCTGCGTGCGTACACGAAGGAACTGGAGCGTTTTCTCTTATGGTCAGTCACGGTCCGCCAGAAGCCGCTCAGTTCGTTGCTCGCCGACGACTGCGAGGCCTACAAGGATTTTCTGGCGTCGCCCGATCCCGCTTTCGTGGGCCCGAAGGCGCCACGCAAAAGCGGCCGGTGGAAGCCGTTTGCGTCGGCCAAGTTGGGAGCGGACAGCCAGAAATACGCGATTCGCGCGCTACGGGCCGCATTCGGATGGCTCGTCAGCGTCCGGTACCTCGCGGGCAATCCGTGGGAAGCCGTCACTGACCCCGTCGTTGTGGAACGGATTGACAAGATCAGGGTCGATCGCGCGTTGCCTGCCGCATTGTGGCAGCGCATCCGGAATTTTATTGATATGCAGTGTGATGCTGCCGACGCCTCTTACTGGCGCGCAGTACGCGTCGTGCTGCTATTGGGAGGCGATTCGGGCCTCCGGCGCGAAGAACTGGCGCGGGCCACTCGCGAACGGCTGTCGCCTACATCGTTTGGCGACGCGGAAACGCCGGTATGGCAACTGCTCGTGGTCGGAAAACGCAGCAAGGAGCGTGTGGTGCCCGTCAGCCCGGCGACCATCGATGCGCTCCGGATGCACTGGCGCGATCGCGGCCTTGACTTGAGTACGGCCACAAGTGGTCCGTTGCTCGCCCCGATGTTTATTCCGCGAACCCGGTTGGCACAGAAGAAGCATGCGGATGGTACCCCCCTCGCCTATCATCCCGACTCGCTCAATACGATGGTTGAGTGGGCCATGAAACGGCTTATCGTCGGGATGCCGGATTTGACGACGGCCGAAATGAAGTTGCTGGCCGGTACGTCCCCTCACGCTTTTCGCCATACCTTCGGGACCCAGGCGACGGCTGAAGACGTGCCGCTTGACGTCGTGCAGCGCGTGCTCGGCCATGCCTCGCTGCAGACCACTTCCATCTACGTTCAAGCCGAAAAGCAGCGGATGCTGCGCGAAGTCAACGACTTCTACCGGAAAAACGGCAGCGTGTGAATCGTTGCGCCGCGATTCGTCATCTCCAAGTGCGTCTGTTTTCATGCGGGCGGGAGGTCCGACGAAGTGCCCGCCGTTCTGTTTAGAAGGGACCCACACGCGCGGTGTCCAAGTCGTGCACAAGCGCCTGGTCGCCACTGGCTCCGGCGTATCTTCGTGTCGCGCGATGGCCAATCGGATGGCGAAAGCTCGCCGAACTTTGCGGCCACGACTCGCTGGATGCCGGGCTCCGAAAAAAACGGAGGATGCGTAACAGTAAAAACCCGTGACTTTCCAAGCAGGTACATTCGCGATTTCATCAGAGCATAAGCATCGTCCGGTGAAACGGATTCGCTACGGTTTAGTACCGCCCTGCCCCCGAAGCCACGCGTTCTTACGGCAGGCCCCGGTCCGAATGGATTCCGACACACGAGCGTTCAAGTCACAGGTTCCCGACATGGAAAATCGCCTAACTGATAGAAAACTGGCAGAGAAGTGATAGGAACCCCGTCTTGCGTTCGTGCCGACCGTCCTTTCTGCTAGTTTTCTGACATAAATCTCACCTTGGGGGCCCTCCTCCTTGCGAGACGCCGTTCGCGCGAAGCGCCCCCTCGCGTCCGTCTGCATTTTCAGTATATAAGGTGAACGGTTAGCTCCGTATCAGTAACTTTGTCAAAGAAAGCGCAGTTGCATCCCAGGCTAGGACTGCGTTAATGATGGGCTCGATCTCCTTAAGCGCGGCGCAACGCTGGCGAAGTCGGAGTATCAATCCGGAGCCACAGCGGAGAGCGCCCGTCAAGTACCTGGAGGCCGTGACATTCCTGCGGCGAGCGTCGGCGCACAGGGACAGTGGACTAACAACCGGCGGGAACGCCGAAAAAGCAAGACCGAGCAACCGCCTTCGAGAAAAGTAACCTGCATCGCTTCGACACGCCCTGCTTCCCCCTTCATCTTTACGCAGGAGCGCGCGCGACCGCTACCCACACCGACTACTGGGGATGTAAGTCCACCGAGGGCATGCATTAATCGGCGGCTCGATGCCGCCGCTTCGAGAACGCCGGGGTACCTTTTCGACGCCTAACATCCCCGGCCTTCACCTGGGGCGCAAAAAATCTGGGCGAATAGCGGTACCCGTCGAAAGTAACGGCATCCGCCTAATGTAGTTTCTACGTAGAAACTGGACCCGCGCTGACTCGGTCGGCATGGCCTCGACCGATCTCTTTAAAAACGACGGAAGAGCCTACTCGTTGAACCGAGCAGCTAAAAACTGAGAAACATATCAGACCTCTTCGCTTTCAATGATACGTCGCAGTGCTCATCGGCCAGCCGACGAATACTACAGACACACCAACGATCGTTTGCCAGCGAGCCCGAGAACGCAGGACCGCAGTTTCTACGTAGAAACTCATGCCGCACCGACCGACTCGAGGATCTCTCCTGTTCTTGATTCTTAGCCAGATGATTGGAAGCGCAGCTTACGCTCGCGCCTGAGTTGTCTCAAATCCACGCGACGCTAGCGGCGATTTTGTGGCACCGCCCAAAAAAATCGGTCGATGTTTCTTGAAAAATTCCGACAACGTTTTTATCATTCACCCCATCGCAGTTTCTGCGTAGAAACCGTGCTACTGCTGGACTCCTGCAAGGAACCGCTTAATGGCCGCAAAAATCATTACTGTTTTCAATCAAAAGGGCGGCTCGGGAAAGTCGACTGCTTCCTGCAATCTAGCGGGCGTTTTGGGCATTCGCGGCTTCAAAACGCTTTTGGTGGACTTGGACGAGCAAGGCACCGCAACCCTGTCCGTCGGCGCCGCGTCAGACGATCGCCCATTCCCCGCCGCGCTGAGCAATCTGTCACTGAGTCCCCGTCCCGACCGCGAAATTGCAAAATTCGTCGATGACTATCAGTACATCGTGATTGACTGCCCACCTGCTATCCGGTCCAGCGCCCCCTCCGTTGCGTTGCTGATTTCAGATCTCGGATTGATTCCGATCGGGGCGTCAGGTGGCAATCTATGGGCGGTCCAGCAAGCCAAGAAGCTTGGCCAAACGGCGCGAATATCCAATCCAGACCTCAAGTTATGTTCCCTCGCAAACATGGACCAAAAAGTCACAATTGTTCAGCAAATTTTCGATGCTATTGCACAAGATGAAGAAATGAACATGTTACGAACGCGCTTGGGGTTCCGAACGGCATATAAAGAGGCCGAAGTCTCAGGTTGTACCGTCTTGCAGATACGCGGCGCGAAGGCGGCACACAAAGAAATCAACGCGTTCGTCGATGAAGTCCTCGAGATCATAGGGGAGTAAGGAAATGGCAAAAAAGAACTTCTCTGCGGCTCTGAATGCGGGCGTGGCGAGAGATCAAAAGCTCCGCGAGGAGGTAGTTTCTTCACGGTTTGGTCGGGTGGAAGCGGCGCTAGCTGGACGGGCGACCTTGCTGGACACGTCACCGACCGATGAGCCGCGCGCTGAGTTGTCAGCGCCGGCCAATTCGTACGTTGAGTCCCTAGAGAAAGCCGGCAGGATCAAGTCCTCTTATGCCGCGTGGCCGATTGACAAAATCGAAGACAACCCTCTGAACAGTCGTACTGTGTATCGCGAAGAGCTTATCTCAGCGCGCGCAGCATCAATGGCCAAGGATGGGCAGTTGATTCCGGCGCTGGCGGCACGGCATCCGACCGATCCGGAACGCGCGATACTGATCGACGGGCATTACCGCAAGCAGGGGGCGCTTCGCAATCGCGCGCACACCTTGGATCTCAAGTTGCTCGACGGTCTTGAAGCCATCGACTTCTACCGCCTCGCTCGTGCAGCAAATAACGAGCGGGAACAGGAAACAGTCCTCGACGTTGCATTGGGCTACAAAAAGCTCTTGACCGAAGGCTATGCCAAGACCAACGACGAACTGGCTCTCCTCGTTGAGGAAGGAAAGTCGAAGGTCAGCAAGACCTTGGCAGTTCTCGACCTTCCTTCGTCCATCCAGGAGTTTATATCGCTGTACCCCCAACAACTCGGTATCAACATTGCGTACGAGCTCACTCTGTACTTCAAGCTGGCGGGCGAGAGCCGGACACGCGATCTTGTACAAAAGATCGTTGACGAAGGCTTGTCTTTTCAGAAGGTAAAGGCGCTCCGGGAAGCGCTCTCTCACGAACGCACCCCGAGGCGAACCTTCTCGCGGCAGTACAAGGTCTCGGGAGCGGATGGCTCCTCGATCGGAGCAATCAAGGAGTGGGGCAACGGCAATATTCAGGTGAATCTTGCCCTCAACGACCCGGAGAGGGCGGAGACCTATATCGAAGCGCTAAGGAAACTGCTTGCCGAGGACGGCCATAAAGCCACCTGAGTGGACTAGGTGCCGGAGTTGGCCTTTGAGAGGACAAACTCGAGTAGGTCGTCGGCCGTGGGTTCACCCCACGTATCCAGCGAGAGCCATTTGAAAAAGCTCGTCTCCGCGAGCTTCGTAGCTTTCTTGGAGGGGTTCAACTTCAAGTTTGTTGCGTCGACCGACTCGTTGTAGCGTTCGATCAACGTCGACTGGTCATTGATCTCCAGCTCTTGAAAATAGGCTTTTGCTTCGCCGATCCTCCACGCGTCGTAGCGACTGCGCAATTGCGCCTGTTGCTCAGCTTTTCCAGCGGTCGGTCTTTGCGTCCTGTCGTCAACCGACTCTGCGAGTGGAGCGTACTCGTTAAGCAATGCCTTGCGAAAGTAGGCGGGAATATTTTCGACTGGGGCCGCGCCACGTTTATTTATGCGCCCGTTCGTGTATGAAATTGCCGACCGAATTCGCTGATCCCCATACTGGGAAAGCAGCCTTTTCGCCTCTGATCGCGGGACGCCCAGCTTCGTCATTTCCTCTACCAGTCCCTCGTCTCGTCCATTGCCCTCAGAATCAAGAGTAACAGTCGGTTTGCGGGTCACCCGAAACTGCACAGCCTCAACTTTTCGGCCAGCCTTGTGTTCAATGAGCTCAAGCATGTGATCAGAGAGCTCGTTGACTTCACGAATGCACGGCAAGAGCACCTTGCTTTTGAAGAGCTTGTATTCTTGGTACGTCTGCGCTCCCTTGTCCTGCCCGAGAATCAAGTCCCTGAACTTGTGAAGTGGAATTCTCGCCGTCAAGCCGACGCCTTCATACCGCACAGTGTTTTCCCATAACGCAAGCGAGTGCGAACGCCGAAACTCCCGGGCGATGCGCATGTCGATCAGTGCGAAAACCTCTGGATTAAGCAACTCGCCACGAATCTGTTCAGAAAAACTATAGCGCAAGGTTGCCTGCTTTAGCTCTGCGCCGGCAAGCAGCCCGGAAGCGCGCCACACCGAGCTGCTATCTGGCGCGAGGTAATCCCAGTTCACAACCGTACTGATGAGCGAATTTACGGTTTCCTTAACATATTGCGTGTTGTTGCTGTTCAGCCCACTGTCCTGTGACAAAGCGCTGATAGTGATTGTGAAGTTGGAACGGCCTGGCTCGATAGACTCCTGCCTGATCGCGTTCTTGATAAGCGAGCTAAACATTTTCCGCTGTTGCAAGCCGATCTTTCCAGACCGGGGAGCAATGTGGATTGCCTGGACGGCTTTTCTCAGCAGATCCGGAGGTTGGACCGCGTTGAAGAGCGAAGCCTGAATATCTTTGCCCTCGGTCGACTTGGAGCGCGCCATAATGAAATAGGTAACCAAAGTTCGCACAGACTTTATACCTTAGGAGCAGGCCGCGCAAGTTGTAGCCGAAACCGGGTCAAGCTCAACACGTAAGCCGTTGAACTTAAGGACTCTCTTGAGAGAATTGACGAAGCGCCGCCCCCATACGCTACTACCTAAGGGGGGTGAAAAACATGTCGCTTTGCGGGCAGGCACAGGTCGAAAGCTGCACGATTTTTGCCATCTAAGGTAGCAGGTCATGGGGGTTCCCCATAGACGGCTACCTATATGCCTCTAAAGAGGCCGCAGAGGGTGCGCGAAGAAGCGCGATTCCCAAAGAACGCTACCTTTGCGCCCCCCCATAAGCTTCTACCATTGCCCTTGTCCAGCGTCAGCAGGGAAGCGAGTTGGCACCATAGTCGGCTACCTTAGCCCGCTCCTATAGACGGCTACCATACCCGCGATGACTCGAGCAGGACGCCAACTCCACCGTTTCACGCTTCGCGAAACGGGCGCACGGCCCCATAAATGGGTACCAAACTTTCTGTCCCATGAATGGCTACCAAAGATCGCAAACTGTGAGCAGTGCCGACCCCATAAATGGCCACCTAGCGGTCGCCCCATAACTCGCTACCATTCCGCGATATACGAGACTGTCCTATAGGGTGCTACCTATCTCCCATATCCAGAGCCCTTTTCCCCCATGAACGGGTACCGGGTTCCCCATATCCACAGCCCCTTTATCCCATCAATGGTGACCGCCTATCCCATAGACCACAACCATAACGGCCGCAAACCCTTACGCAGCAAGGTTTCCCGCCAGCTAAAGGTTTACTAAAGGTGTAAAAGTGTTTTTAAATCTCTAAACGCACCCCGTGCAGTCTTTGTAAGAGGGGCAGACACTACACCCCTGCAAGGGCTTGCCATAGATCACACGCAGCCGTACGTCGGAAAGGTAGCCAAATTTGGGAGCTTTGCCGTCTTCCTGCACAGACGCCGGGGCCGTGGACTGGTTTCCTTGTGCTCCCCGTCGAAGGGCCTCCCGAACGGCGCGTTTCTACATCAGGTTCTGCTATCGGACCATTGCTGCGCGACAAGGCCCCGGCTATCCCACGCGCGTCGGTGTCAGTTTCGACTGAGCTTTAGCAGGCTCATGACCAATGAAACCTAGTCAGCGTCCGCTGCGATGACGGCATTGATAATCTGTTCACTTTCGCTTGCTCGGCGGACGAGGCTCGCAAAATCAGTCGAGTCAATACGGGGGTACTTCTTGCCCCCCACGACGCTAATCCGCACGGGCCCATCTGAAGGACTTCAGGGGAACGTTGCAGGCCAATGCGTTCGCGGAGTACTACGCGGTCTACGACGGTGGTGATGTGCGTGAGGCGGCATGCATGGCACACGCGCCCCGCAAATTCCACGGTTTGTTCGTCGCGCGCAGAAACGAGGTCAACACTGAAGAGTTGCGGCCGGCTCGGCGAACTGGACGCACTTGAGGCCGCGATTCGCGGCAAGCCGCCGGACAAACAAGACGTGTCAGGCAGGAGCTGGCTCGTCCGCTACTCGATGCCTTCGAGATCTGGCTGCGTTCGACATTGGGTACGGTGTCGCAGAAAGGCGATACCGCCAAAGCTATCAACTACGCGCTGAGTCAGTGGGCGGCGCTGACGCTGTACGTCGATGACGGCGCGTGGACGACAACAAAGCAGCCGAACGCGCTTTACGTGCCGTCGCTCTCGGCCGAAGAAACTTTCTGCACTCCGGTTCCGACACTCATCGTCATACGTCTCCGGCACGTCGCCGATCAGCTTCACCACGAAGCCACCGACCCATGGCAACAGCTCGTCGACGCGATTGACGGGATGCTCGGCGATGCGAGCGATGGCGTGGCGCAGGTAGGCCTCGAGATCAAGGCCATTCAGTTTAGCGATACTAACCAGAGTGTAGATAGCGGCCCCGCGTTCACCGCCGCTAACCGACTCACCACAAACCTCTTGGCCTGCGCCACCGTACTGGTCGCGCGGATCGCGCCCACTTCGACCATTGCCCAGCTCATCCTTCGAGCTTGGCCGAAGGTATCCCAGCGTCACCGCCGCGCGGCGTCATCGGTCTCCAACAGCGCATTCACGAGTAGTTCGATCTCTCGAACGCGCGAGGCAACGCTCGCGATGTCTGGCGTGTCAATGCGGAGGTATTTCTTGCCTCCTTTCTTGCCTCTTGCAACGCTGATTTTGACGGCCTTTTGCGAAGGACGTTGTCCAGTGGTCAGAAAGGCGAAGATGTCCGCCGTCGTGCTTCCAGGCGGAAGACTTGCGGCGCGCTCCGAGATCAGCTTTTCTCCGACCTGCCGCATGAGCGCATGGAGTGTGGCCACTTGTGCGGCAGACAACGGCTTGTCGGCGATTGCGTCCAACAGGACTTCGGGCAACCGCGCGACGGCCAACATCCGTGATGTGTGAGCCGTCGAAACGCCGAGTCCAGCGGCCAACTCCTTTTGCCTTACCCAAAGACCGCGCTCAATCATTGCCGAATAGAAACGGCCCATAACGACCACGGGCGCCTTCGCGGCACGGAGCCGGTTGTGCATTGAGACTGCGGTCAGCTGGTTGGGAATCTGACGCACACTAAAGTCGTACTGCATGTTCGGGGCCTCATGTATTCGTTCGAATCTTTACGTCCCGATCTTATCGTGCCGATAGTTCTGTCAAGACCCCGATCGGCGTCCTTGCAAGGATTTTTTTCGGATTCGAGGGGAAAATCCTAGCGTCCATTGATACGCTTGGTAGCGGCCATTTGGCTTGATAAGCAAGCGCCAGGTCGGCGAACTATTTCAAATCGCGTAATGATATGGCGATGTGCGCTCGCTGTATCGCATCACAGTTGCCGGATATGAAATAGGCCCGTTAGCCGGCTAACGGGCCTATCTGGTCGCTCTAGCGCTTATTTTTTCGAATAACGCATAAAAATCAAATACCTATGGCTGATCGCCCGTCAACCAGGCAGTCAAACTAACCTTGTAATTTATGGAACCGGCTTGACGACGGAAACTGCTCTACTTTACGTGGATGAAAAGGTGCACCGACCGTGAAAGCTACACGTTTTTGCCATCATTCCGCCTTAAGGCCGTGAGCCGGCTCATCCCAGTCGGGAGAGATCGGCCTTGTCGCTAATGCGGCCGCAAATCACATCTCTTTTGCATGACTAGCTTCCTGCTGGCGCTGATTCAATTGAGTCGGCACAAATGGACCGACCGTCATGCGTTTATTCCGCAGTAAAAAGCAGGTAGCGCTCTCTACAGCGCCAGGTGGTTATTCGGAAGAGGATCCTGAAGGGGTCATCTTCGATATGGGCGCGCGCCTGCGCACGGAAGCGAATCACTGGAAGCTTTTCGCCTTCTTCCTGGCCGTTGTTGCGGGTGGGGCGGTGTACACGCGAAATCCTCCGCCGTCTGTGGTCAAGGCTTACGGCGTCTCGTCCGACGCTAACGGCCATGCGGTTGTCCGCCAGTTGACGGCCTACAAGCCGGATGACCAGGCGATCCGGACCGCGCTGAAAGAAACAGTAGAGAGCTGGTTCACGATCGAGCCGGTGCTCACAGACGACATCCAGGCTTCGCGGATGGCGCGAAACATCAATGCCGTCAAAGCGATGATGGTCGGCAACGCACGCAACCAGTTCGCTGACTGGATCAAGGCTGACGCGCCATTCCAGGCCATTACGCTGAACCCGAAGCTCGTGCGCGAGCCGCGCGTCTTCAACGTCGCATTGCTCGAGGATTCCACGGCTGTCGTTGAGTTCACAACCAGCACGACGCAGTCACCGACCGACAAGCCGGTCGTGCAGAAATACGCGCTGACTTTCCGCTACCAGATTGTCCCTCCCACAGCCGAAGACGCGCTCGGCCGCAATCCGTTCGGGCTCTTCTATCCGTTGTTCTCCATGCAGAAGACCCAATGATGAATGCGAACCGAACGTTTGCCTCGTTGATGGCCGCCGCGATGTGCGTCGGCGCCATGTGCCAGCCGGCCAGTGCCGCGAGAAAGGGCGAAGTGCCGTCAGGCGCGTCGTTCGATATTGCGAACGCCATGAGCGATCCAATGAGCCCGGTTAATCCTTACAACGCTGGCACCGATCCCGTCACGATGCCCGGCGACGCGCGCATGGCAGTGTTTCCGTACAGCCGCGACCAGATCTACCGGATCATGACCGCACCGTTGAAGAACACGACAATCGAGCTCGCGCCCGGCGAGCGGCTGACCACGGACCCGGCAATGGGCGACTCGGTGCAATGGATCGTGGACACCGACGGGGCTAACCACGTGTTCGTGAAGCCGATCAAACCCGGGCTCGTCAATACGCTGCATCTGACGACGAACCTGCGCGAATACGACATGACACTCGTCTCTTCTCCGATGGGTGGGCTGTTCTATCAGACCGTGCGCTTCAATTACCCCGGATCGTTGATGGCAAAGGTCCGTGCGCGGGAAGAGGCTGGCTACGACTCGCGCGACGGCCAGAGTTCAGCGAATGACTCGGGTCCCATTGGCGTGTCGCCGGACAAGCTGAACTTCGACTACACGGTTTCCGGCTCCGCGTCGTTCAAGCCTGAAGCCGTGTTCGACGACGGCAAGTCCGTCTGGCTGCGGCTGCCGCCCGATGCTCCGTTCGCCGTTCCAATCGTGAAGGATCATGGCGACGTCGTCAGTCCAAACTTCATCCGCCGCGGGCAGTACATCGTCATTCAGGAAATGGCGAAGGAAATCGTACTGCGCGCGCCGAACGAGGAAGTGACCATCAAGCGCGGCCGTCCGGGCCTGTTCGGATTCTGAGCTGAATCATGGCTAACCAGAACGGACAACCCGACAGCGACCGCGCGACGATCATCAAGGGCAAGTCGCCCCGCAATGTGCTGATTACCGCAGGCGTGGTAGTCGCCGTCATCATTGGCGCGCTCGGTTTTTACTATCAGGTGCAGGAAGGAAACAAGGCCGAGGAGGAGGCGAAGCTCCAGAAGAAAGCGAAGCAGGCGGAGATTGTCGACAAGTCGAACAATACCCAGGATCTGAACAAGACCATCGACGACCAGATGGCAGCAGCGCGGCGTCAGGCGGCCTCGGAAGCGCGTGCGGCCGCTGCGCCGGGCGCGCAGGTGGCAGCGGGGGCTAGCTCGACTCCTGCGTTGAACGCCGATAGCTTTCTCGGCGACCAGCACACGCAGCAGATCAAGTCGCAGGCAGATTCCGACGCAGTTTTCGCCTCCCCGATCTTTCGCGCTGGCCTGAAGGTCAAGGACACCGGCCCGCAGCAGGCGCCGCAAATCCCGGGCATCCTCACACCAGCCCAGGTCGCGGCGCAACAGGCCGCCGCACAGCAGGCAGCAGGCGCTTCGGTAGGGGACCGGGTGGCAGCTGCCTTGTCGGCTGCCGGCGTCGGTGGGCAGCAGGGCACGCGCGCCTATTCGAGCCAGGATCACGATGGCGCCTTCATCAAAAATGTCGCGAATCAGTCCGGGAATGGCCAGGACTTCGCTCGTACGGGCTTCGTCGGGCAGGCGCGCGGCTGCGTCCTGTCGCCCCCGCATCACATCCCGGTATTGTCGATCGAAGGCCTGAATTCGGACAGGCCCGGCACTGCTGCGCTGGTTGTCGAGAAGGACGTCTACGACAGCATCCGCGGTGACTGCCTCATGATTCCGAAGGGGAGCATGATCACCGCGCCCTACAGTTCCGATATTCAGCCTGGTCAGGAAAGCATTCTCGTTGCAGCAACCGAGATGCGTCTGCCGAACGGCAAACACGTACCGTTGTTCGGTGCGCAGGGCGCTGATGCCGATGGGACGGCCGGATTCTCCGGTGACGTCAACAACCACTTCCTGAAAATCTTCGGCACATCTTTTCTCGTTGCCATTCTGCTTCGGAAGTTCGACGGTGGCGACACCTCGACAACGACTGGACCGCTTGGCGTCACGCAGGTCGGGAGTACGGGCGGGCAGGTCGCGGCGACTACCGCCCAGTCCGTGCTCGACCGGTACAAGAACATCCCGCCGACTATCACGGACGGACCGGGCGAGCGTCGCTTCATGTTGAAAGTGAATCGCGACATCTACATGGAGCCGTACCGTGATCAGTAAGCGATTTCTTCCCGCCTTGCTGGTCGCGGTGTTAGTGCCCTTGGCGCATGCCGCAACGATAGAAGAGGTCATCAGTCCGACAAGCGTCGTGCTCGCGCAGGGCACCGCGCGCACGATCGCAAAGATCGATGGAAAACCCGTGTTCTATTGCGGGCTTTCGGCCTTCGGCTCGTGGGCCGCGCATCTCGTTGGCCAACCGGTAGGCAGCAACCCCGAGAGCGGGATTACCGTGGCTGTGGATGAGCGCGACGTTGCACTGGCCGGGCTGCTCGTCAGTAAGGGCTGGCTCCAACCCCCGATGCTTGACGACGAAGCACAGGCAGCTATCACGGAGAGGCGCGGAGGCTGGGCGTGCGCGAGCGCGGTCACGCCATTCGAGCTCATGCATAGCAGCGTCGATCCGAAGGTGCTGGCGGGTATTGCGCTGAACGAGTCAGGGCTCAATGGGCACGCGTGGCCCTGGACGCTAAATATCGCAGGGCAAGGCTACTTCTTCAGGTCGCGCGAGGACGCCTATCGCGTCGTGCAGTCGCTGATCGCGCGTGGCCGCAGCGACTTCGATGTCGGCATCATGCAGATCAATTGGGGCTACCACGCCCGCCGGTTCGCATCGCCCTGGGATGCTCTGGCGCCGGCCACAAGCATCCGCGTCGCTGAAGACATTCTCAACGAGAACTACAGCAAGACACATTCGGTTGCAAAGGCGATCGCCTATTACCACAGCGCCAATCCGGTCCCGGGCCAGGCGTATCTCGCGCGCTTTGCGCGGCACCTCAACCAGATTCAGGCCGGACTATGAAGCACACCGTTTCCCGCGTCGCCGTCGCATGCGCCATGCTCTTCGTGGCGATGGCCTCGCATGCTGCGAACACCGACCCATTCGACTTCGATTACGAGATCGCGGGCGGGATCGCCGAGCGCCCGGCATTGATTTTCAATGACGGCGCGAAAACGTACATCCAGCCGCGTGCGGGTCAGGTAATCACCGCCGCTGGCGGTCATCAGGAAGGGCCGTACGTCGTTGTCGACGGCACGCCCGAGACGATCACCTACACGGTGGCGGGTCGCTCGGCCAGTGCGCGCTGGACCAGGGCAAATGCTTTCATCGGCGCCGGTGCGCGCGGTCCACTCGCGTCGTTGCGCGACGACCAGCCCGCAGCATTCGACGGCTTCACGAATCGACTGGTGCTGATTGGCTCCCACGGGTCGCTCGAGCCCGTTCGCGTACTGAGCGGTTCGATGCCGGTCGCCGCAGTCGTGAAGGCGCTCGTCCCACAAGGCTGGACGGGGTCTGCCCAGAAGGATGTGGACCTGACTGAAAACACCGGGTTCGCCACCCGCGCCGGCGAGAACTGGATGCAGGCGCTTGATCGCCTGATGACGCAAAGCGGACTTTACGCTGACGTGGATTTCACGTCACGTCATATCAGGGTGCATCGCGACGCCCCCAAGTCTGGCGCGCTGAACTACGCGGCTGGCCAGAAGTCGTCGCCCGACGCAATCGCGCAGACGGTCGCAATGAAGGAAAGCGCAGCAAGTGGCCCTTCCGATGCTGCGCCGCAAGCGTCGCTGCTCGCGCAGTACTTCGGCGCTCAGGCGATCCGCGATGGCGACGACACACACACGCAGATCCGCTTCGCAGCAAAGCCCGCAACGGAGCTGACGTTCAGGACGCTGGACGGTCGATCGCTGCACCCGAAGTGGGATAACGAAACCGCGGTCATGACGGTTGAGCGTGCCGAACGCATGCTGGTTTCGGATGGAACGCGCACGGTTGAGCTATGCCGCTCGGCAGGCACGGTGTACGACTTCGACGCGGGCAGCGCCGCGCATCTGGAGGCGGTGTTCGATCGCGACGGCCAGACGTTCTTCAAGTTCGCAGACTCTGTCGTGCAGGTCCATGTGAGCGACGTGAAACACCTCGGCTCCGGCGAGCAGAAGGGCCGCTACTACATGTTCAACGGCACGGCGGACCAGTTCATCGTGTCCGCCGATGGCACAACCGTGAATGTCACGCGGCGTCACGACGTGAAGTATTTCGAGCGTCCTGCCGCGGGCACACCGACAACGGCGTCGGCGGCATCCGGAGCCGCGAAATCATGAGGCGCGCGATTCCTGTTCTCGTCGCCGCGGTTCCTGCGCTGTGCGGGCCGCTCGCGCACGCCGACTGCCTCGATGACGCTGCCGCGTACCAGCACGTGAGTGCGCAGCTTGTCCATGCGATCGCACAGCACGAATCGGGGATGCGTGCGAACGCTGTCAACGTGAACAGCAACGGTACCGAAGACATTGGTCTGATGCAGATCAATTCATCGTGGCTACCGCGACTCGCGCGTTACGGCATCCGGCGTCAGGATCTTTTCAACCCGTGTGTGAACGGCTACGTCGGCACGTGGATTCTCGCATCGAATATCCGGCAGTTTGGCCCGACATGGAAGGCGGTCGGCGCCTATAACGCGGTCTCGACGCAGAAGCAGCTGATTTACGCAAACGCCATTTATCGCCGCCTGCAGCGGCTGGGGCAACAACAATGAATGTGACCATCGAACGTAACGACCGTGCGCGCGTTGTGGCGCGTGTTCTCGCCGTAATCCTGCTTATCGCCGGGCCCACCTGGACGTGCGCAGCGACCAATCCGGATCAGTCGCGCATCGCCGGGTCGGCAGGGGACGGCTGGCAGGTCCTTTCAGCTGCGCCGGCCGGCAGTGTGTCTGGCGAACCGCCCGTCGCCGCTGTGAGTGGTCCGGCGTCGGCTCTCTCCACCTCCCCAGTTTCGACTGCCGTAACTCCGGTTGTTCTGCCAGCGGCAACGGCAACGACTGCGACGGCGGCTGCGGCTTCTGGCGGTGCACTCACGTTTTCGCTATCGCCTTCGGACCGCAATCTGCGCAACGCCCTCGACCGCTGGTTACAGACCCAGGGCTGGCAACTCGCGTGGAAGGTGGACGACGACCTCCCACTTGAATTCAATGCGACCTTCACAGGCGACTTCACGTCCGTCCTTGTACAGGTCATGAAAGCGACCAATCACATGCGCGTGCCGACCCGCGTCTGCCGCCATACGAACAACGTCATCCGCGTGGTCGCACGCGCGGCCAACTGCCAGGAGTAACGATGCGTCACGCCCAGATTCTCAGGACTTCGATTGCGGCTGCCTGCCTGCTCGTCATCGCTGGCTGCGCCGTCACGCAAGGCGACGTGAATTCAGCCTACGACTCGGCCAATAGCACCGCGAGTGCTGCCATGAATAATCTTCCGGGCTCAATGGCGCTCGTTGAAGATGTTCCGACAGCGTTCCTCGGCGATCGTCTCGTGCCGGTCGCCTACGAGGCAACGCTGCCGGCGACGTTCCGCGAAAAACGCATCACGATGCCAGCGAATCTCGATATCAACCAGATCGCGAACCTGGTGTCCGGCGCGACTGGCTATGCCGTTCACTTGAGCCCCGATGTCTTCGTGCCGCGTAGTTCACTCGTACCGCGTGAGGGCGCGTCATCGACGTTGAGCAGCGCTGGCGGCAGCAATTATGAAAAGCCGGTCTATGCCCAGGTCTTTGATGGGTCGGCGGGCGAATACCTGACCCGGATGACGGAGGATCTTGGCCTTGACTGGTCGTTCGATGGATCGACCATCAATATCACGCGTTTCGTGACACGGATGTACCAGATTGCTGCGATCCCGGGCAAGGTCTCGATCAAGTCCACCATGTCCAAAGGTATGGACACTTCCACGGGCAACCAGGCGAACGGCAGCAGTGGTGGCGGAAGCGGTGATACGGGATCCTTCTCCGCTATGACTTCGACTGGCCGCCAGGGTGAGTTCGACCAGATCCAGTCGATCACGGATGCGCTGAACAAGCTGCGTACGCCGATGGGACGGGTCAACGTCAACCCTCAGAGCCGTCTGGTGATGGTGCATGACACACGCGAGGCCGCGGATGCGATGGGCAAGCTGCTCGCGCAGGAGAACGCGGTATCTACGCGTCAGGTGGCGATCCGCGTGCGCACCTTGCAGATCGCACTGAACCGCGGCAGTCAGGCAGGTGCAAATGCAGACGTTGTGT
>Ga0255336_100189_pt1 | contig 130928 bp, 125 predicted proteins | sample MeOH1_35cm_T3_17_FD_189102 | JGI IMG/M metagenome (GOLD analysis project Ga0255336, IMG submission 189102) | Sandy soil microbial communities from University of British Columbia, Vancouver, Canada - MeOH1_35cm_T3_179 | ecosystem: Engineered > Artificial ecosystem > Sand microcosm > Unclassified... | reverse complement strand
GCTCCATCACCCGCCGCTTCGGCGGCACCGGCCTCGGCCTCAATATCTGCGCCCAGATCGTCGAGCTCATGGGCGGCGAGATCGGCATGCGCGACCGACAGGGCGGCGGCAGCGTCTTCTGGATCGATGTGACGCTGCCATGCGGCAAGAAGCCGGCGGCGCGGCACGAAGCCAGCCTGTCGAGGCTGAACGGCAAGCATGCCTTGATCGTCGACGATATCGAGATCAACCGCTCGATCTTCGTGCGCGAACTCGCCGAGGCGGGCGTGCGATCCATGGAAGCGGCCGATAGCGACGAGGCGCTCGCCGCCCTCGACGCGGCCGAGCTGGAAGGCCGCCCCTTCGATTTCGTGCTGCTCGACCAGATGATGCCCGGCCGCTCGGGCGAAGAGCTGGCGGCCCTCATCCGCCGGCGCGGTACTGCCCCGGAACCGTGGCTGATCCTGGTCTCGTCGAGCGGGCTGCCACCGCGCTCGGCCAAAGGCCATGGCGTCCGGTTCGACGCGGTGCTGACGAAACCGGCGCGACGGCAGCAGCTGCTCGACTGCCTGGCCGGCTTGATCGGCGCGGCGGCGGCCGAGCCCGAGCCACCGCCCGCGGAGCCGGAAATCCCGCAGCATGGCGGCCATGTCCTGCTGACCGAGGACAACATCATCAATCGCGAGGTCGCCGCCACCATTCTGGAGAAGCACGGCTATCGCGTATCGATCGCGCTGGACGGGCTGGAAGCGGTCGAGGCCGCGCGCGGGACCGCCGCCTACGATCTGATCCTAATGGACGTGCAGATGCCCAATCTGGACGGCTTCGGAGCGACGAAGCAGATCCGCGCGCTGAGGGGCGCCGCCGGACGCGTCCCCATTGTGGCCATGACCGCCAACGCGATGGAGGGCGACCGCAAGCGCTGCGTCGCCGCCGGCATGAACGACTATGTCTCGAAGCCGATCCATCCGGACAGCTTCCTCGCCACCGTCGCGCGCTGGATCGGCAAGTCGGGCGGCGTGCCCGCCCCGGAGGCCGTCCAGCCGGACGCCAGGGAGCAGCCCATCCTGGACGAGCAGCACCTGGCCGGACTGGAACGGATGCTGTCGTCCGACCGCTATACCAAGCTGCTCGGGATCTATCTGCAGAATGCCGGCACCGCGATGGCGCAGCTCTCGTCGCTGGCGGCCTCGCGCGACCTCGCCTCGCTGAAGCGGCTCGCCCACAGCCTGACCAGCACCTCGGGCAGCTTCGGCGCCCGGCGCCTGCAATTCCTGGCGGAGCGCCTCTACGCCGCCTGCGAGGCCGGCGACGAGACCGAAGCCGGACTGCTGGTGCCGGCGATCCTGGAGGCATCCGACAGCGCCAACGACCTATTGCGGACCCGATCGGCCACGACGCCTCGAGCTGGGAGCACCGTCCATTGAGCATGACATTCGAGACACGCCGGAACAAGATCGTGCTGGTCGTCGACGACACGCCGGCCAACCTCCACTTCACCCAATCCGTCCTCGAAGGCAGCGGCTACGTCACGCTGGGCGCGCAGGGTGGCCCGGAAGGCATCAGCATGGCGCTCGGCACCACGCCCCACGTCGTCCTGCTGGATGTCGAGATGCCGATGATCGACGGCTACGAGACCTGCCGCCTGCTGCGCAAGCACGAGATCCTGCGCCACATCCCGATCATGTTCCTGACCTCGCACAAGACCGACGCGGCCATGCGCGCCGGCACCGTCGCCGGTGGCAATGATTTCATGGTCAAGCCCTTCGACCCGCATCTGCTGGTCGAGCGGATCGACCATTGGGCCGGGCACGCGCCCATCGATTAGAGCCGGATTTCACGCATTGGCTGCTTCCAGCCAATGCGATCATGCCATCGCCCGATGAATCGCCGCCCTTGGCGACAGCCGTCAATGCGGCTCAGATCGCCGCGGCCGTCACCATCTTGGTGTTGAGGTAAGCCTCGATCGCCTCCGTCCCGCCTTCCGAGCCGTAGCCGCTGTCCTTGACGCCGCCGAACGGCACTTCCGGCAGCGCGATGCCGTGGTGATTGACCGACAGCATGCCGACCTCGACCCGGCTGGTCAGCGTCTGCAGCGTCTTCTGCGAAGAGGTGTAGGCATAGGCGGCGAGGCCGAAATCGAGGCGGTTAGCCTCGGCGATCACCTCGTCGATGGTCGAGAAGCGGCTGATGAGGGCGAGCGGGCCGAACGGTTCCTCGTTCATCGCGCGCATCTCGGTGGTCATGCCGGTCAGCACGGTCGGCTCGAAGAAATTGCCGACATTGCCGATGCGGCTGCCGCCGGTGGCGATCGTCGCCCCCTTGGCCACGGCATCGGTGATCAGCGCTTCCATCGCCGGAATGCGGCGCGCGTTGGCGAGCGGTCCCATGGTGGTGCCCGCTTCGAGACCGTTGCCGACCTTGAGCTTCCGGGCCTGTGAGACGAACTTCTCGACGAACTCGTCATGCACCGCTTCCTGCACGAGGAAGCGGGTGGGCGCCACGCAGACCTGGCCGGCATTGCGGAACTTGTTGGCCGCGAGAATCGCGGCGGCGGCATCGATGTTGGCGTCGTCGAACACCATCGACGGCGCATGGCCGCCGAGCTCCATCGTCACCCGCTTCATATGCGCGCCGGCCAGCGCGGCCAGGTGCTTGCCGACCGGGGTGGAGCCGGTGAACGAGATCTTCCTGATGATCGGATGCGGGATCAGATACTCGCTGATCGTCGCCGGCACGCCGAAGACCAGGTTGATCACGCCGGCCGGCACGCCGGCATCGAGCCAGCACTGCACATAGGCCGCGAGCGAGCCCGGCGTCTCTTCCGGACCCTTGACGATGATCGAGCAGCCGGCCGCGAGCGCGCCGCAGATCTTGCGGTTGGCCTGGTTGATCGGGAAATTCCAGGGCGTGAAGGCGGCGACCGGGCCGACCGGCTCCTTGATCACGAGCTGCGTGATGTTCTCGGCCCGGCTCGGCACCACGCGGCCATAGGCACGGCGGGCTTCCTCGGCGAACCATTCGATGATGTCGGCCGAGAACGCCGTCTCCATCTTCGCTTCGCCGAAGGGCTTGCCCTGCTCGAGCGTCATGATGCGGCCGATTTCCTCGACGCGCGTGCGCAGAATCTCGGCCGCCTTGCGCATGATCCTGCTGCGGTCGTAGGCTGACATGCGGCGCCAGGTCTCGAAGCCCTTGTGCGCGGCCGCGAGCGCGCGGTCGAGATCGGGGATGTCGGCATGAGCAACGGTGCCGTTCACCTCGCCGGTCGCCGGATTGAGAACATCGAGGGTCTTGCCCGATCGGCTCGGGCCCCAATTGCCGTCGATGAGAAGCTGAACAGCCGGATACATGGCACCATCCCTTGGATCATAAAGCGCGAAGCTCGCCTAGTTTGTAAGATCGGCGGTTGCTTTGTCGAGGCATTGGACGCTCGGCCGGCCCAGTTCGGCCGTGAGACGAATGTGCGCAATCGTCGCACCAATGCCTCGGCCGCCTGATCTGCTGACTCGGGTCCGGAACATCGCTAGGCTGCGGTCCCATGAAAAAGATCGGCTTCCTCTCGTTCGGGCATTGGACGCCCTCGTCGCAATCGCAAACGCGCTCGGCCGCCGATGCGCTGCTGCAAGGCATCGACCTGGCGGTCGCGGCCGAGGCGCTGGGGGCGGACGGCGCCTATTTCCGCGTCCACCACTTCGCCCGCCAGCTCGCCTCGCCCTTCCCGCTCCTGGCGGCCGTGGGAGCGAAGACCAGCCGGATCGAGATCGGCACCGCCGTCATCGACATGCGCTACGAGAACCCGCTCTACATGGCGGAGGATGCTGGCGCGGCCGATCTCATCGCCGGCGGGCGCCTGCAACTCGGAATCAGCCGCGGCTCGCCCGAGCAGGTGATCGACGGGTGGCGCCATTTCGGCTACAGCCCGGCCGAGGGCGAGAGCGATGCCGACATGGGAAGGCGCCACGCGACGGTGTTCCTCGACCTGCTGCGCGGCCAGGGTTTCGCGCAGCCCAATCCGCGCCCGATGTTTCCCAACCCGCCCGGCCTCTTGCGACTCGAGCCCTATTCGCAGGGGCTGCGCGAGCGCATCTGGTGGGGCGCCGCCTCCAACGCCACCGCCGTCTGGGCGGCGAAGCTCGGACTGAACCTGCAGAGCTCGACGCTCAAATTCGACGAGACCGGCGAGGCCTTTCACATCCAGCAGGCGGCCCAGATCCGGGCCTACCGCGCCGCCTGGAAGGAAGCCGGCCATGCGCGCGAGCCGCGAGTCTCGGTCAGCCGCAGCATCTTCGCGCTGATCGACGACCGCGACCGCGCCTATTTCGGGCGCGGCGGCAAGGAGGAGGACCAGGTCGGCTACATCGACGGCGAGAACCGCGCGATCTTCGGTCGCGGCTATGCCGCCGAGCCGGAAATCCTGATCGAGCAACTGAAGCAGGACGAGGCCATCGCCGAGGCCGACACGCTGCTGCTGACCGTGCCGAACCAGCTGGGCGTGGACTATAATGCGCACGTCATCGAGGCGATCCTGAAGCACGTCGCCCCCGCGCTGGGGTGGCGCTGACAGATCGGCGCGTTCGTGCTAACCTACTGACCATGGAAACAAAACTGCCGGTGCCGCGGGCGATCCTCGTGGGCATCCAGCTCGATGGTGTCGACGACGTCGCACACCAGGCGAGCCTCAACGAACTTGGCCGACTGGTCGAGACCTTGGGCTACGAGGTCGCCGGGTCGGTGTCGCAGAAGCGCGACGATATCGGGCTGACCGTACTGGGCAAGGGCAAGCTCGCCGAGCTGGCGGCGATCACCGGCGGGACCGGAATCGTCAGGGGATGGACGGCCCAGAAATCGAAGGCGCGCGAGCGCTTCGAGACTGCCGAGACGGCAATGCCGGATGTCCCCGCGCCCGAGCCGGCGGCGGACGGCGCGCGGCCTCCGGAATTCGTCATCGTCGATCACGAGATATCGCCGAGCCAGGCGCGCAATCTCGAGAACGCCACCGGCGCGCAGGTTCTCGACCGGACGGGCGTGATCGTGGAGATCTTCCATCGCCATGCCCGCAGCCGCGAGGCCAAGCTGCAGGTCGAGATGGCCCGCCTGAAATATGTGGCGCCGCGGCTGCGGGAGTCCGGGGCGAGCAGCGAGCGCCGGCGCGGCGTGGGCTCGGGTGAAAGCGATATCGACCTCGATCGCCGCAACATCCGCGACCGGCTGGCCGAGCTGAAGGAGCAGCTGGAGCAGGTCCAGCGCGACAGCGACCAGCGCCGGACCGCGCGCCGCGACCAGCTGCGCGTGGCTCTCGTGGGCTACACGAATGCCGGAAAATCGTCGCTGATGCGGGCGCTCACCGGCAGCGAGGTGCTGGTGGCGGACCAGCTCTTCGCCACGCTCGACACGACGGTGCGCGCGCTGAAACCGGACGCGAAGCCGCGCGTGCTCGTCTCCGACACGGTAGGCTTCATCAAGCAGCTGCCGCATGACCTTGTGGCCTCGTTCAAATCCACGCTCGACGAGGCGCTGGAGGCGTCGCTGCTGCTGTATGTGGTCGATGCGTCCGATCCGACCTACGAGGCGCAGCTCGAGGTGAGCCGCTCGGTGCTGCGCGAGATCGGCGCCGATACGGTGCCATCGCGCCTCATCCTCAACAAGATCGATCGGGTGGACGAGCCGGCGCGCGCGGCACTGGTGGCCAAGCACCCGGATGCGATCCTGCTGTCCGCGAAGTCGCCGACCGACGTGGCCGCGCTGCGCGAGACCATCATCGCGTTCTTCGAGGCCGCCATGGTGGAGGGCGAGCTCGTGCTGCCCTACGCCAAGCAAGGGCTGATCGGCGAGATCTACGAAGGCACCCAGGTGCTCTCCGAGGAATACGACGCCACGGGCCGGATATTGAAGGTGCGCGGATTGCCGGGTGCGATCGCGCGGTTGCAGCGAGCGGTTGCCGGGGGGTGAGGCGGCCCGTCGGGCGCCGATCAAGCGACGGTTTCGGTCCGAGTCGGACGGCCAGGAAGGAACGGGCATGAGCAACGGCGATCTGAACTGGATCACGAACTTCATCTGGGGCATCGCCGACGACGCGCTGCGCGACCTCTATGTGCGCGGCAAATATCGCGACGTGGTTCTGCCGATGACGGTGCTCCGCCGTCTCGACGCCGTGCTCGAACCCACGAAGCAGGCCGTCCTGTCGATGAAGACGAACCTCGACAAGGCGGGCATCACCAACCAGGACGCCGCCCTTCGGCAAGCGGCCGGACAGGCGTTCTACAACACCTCGCGCTTCACGCTGCGCGACCTGCGCCACCGTGCGAGCCAGGCGCAATTGAAGGCGGATTTCGAAGCCTATCTCGACGGCTTCTCGCCCAATGTGCAGGAGATCCTCGACAATTTCGAGTTCCGCAACCAGATCCCGAAACTGTCCAAGGCCGACGTTCTGGGCACGCTGATCGAGAAATTCCTCGACTCGTCGATCAATCTCGGCCCCAAGCCGGTCCTGAACGGCGACGGCTCCGTGAAGCACCCCGCGCTCGACAACCATGCCATGGGCACGATGTTCGAGGAGCTGGTCCGCCGCTTCAACGAGGCCAATAACGAAGAGGCCGGCGAGCACTGGACGCCGCGCGACGCGGTCAAGCTGATGGCGCGGCTGATCTTCACGCCGATCGCGGATCAGATCACGTCCGGCACCTACCTGCTCTATGACGGCGCCTGCGGCACCGGCGGCATGCTGACGGTGGCCGAAGAGACGCTGAACCAGCTCGCCGCGCAGCACGGCAAGCAGGTCTCGACACACCTTTTCGGCCAGGAGATCAATGCCGAGACCTACGCCATCGCCAAGGCCGATCTGCTGCTCAAGGGCGAAGGCGAGGAAGCCGACAACCTCGTCGGCGGCCCGGAATGGTCGACGCTGTCCAACGACGCATTCCCCTCGCGCGAGTTCGATTTCATGCTGTCGAACCCGCCCTACGGCAAGAGCTGGAAGAGCGACCAGGAACGCATGGGCGGCAAGGCCGGGATACGCGATCCGCGCTTCGTCATCGAGCATGCGGACGATCCGGAATACAGCCTCGTCACGCGCTCCAGCGACGGGCAGATGCTGTTCCTGGCGAACCTCCTGTCCAAGATGAAGCATAATACGCCGCTGGGCAGCCGCATCGCGGAGGTCCATAACGGCTCCTCGCTGTTCACCGGCGATGCCGGCGGCGGCGAGAGCAATGTGCGGCGCTGGATCATCGAGAATGACTGGCTGGAAGCCATCGTCGCCCTGCCGCTCAACATGTTCTACAACACCGGCATCGCCACCTATGTCTGGGTGCTGACCAACCGCAAGCCGGGCCGTCGGCGCGGCAAGGTGCAGCTCGTCGACGCGACGGCGTGGTTCAAGCCGCTGCGCAAGAATCTCGGCAAGAAGAATTGCGAGCTGGCCGAAGGCGATATCGAACGCATCGTCGAGACGTTCCTGGCGTTCGAGGAGACCGAGCAGTCGCGCATCTTCGACAATGCCGAGTTCGGCTATCGGAAGGTCACGGTCGAGCGGCCGCTGCGCGCCACCGGGATCGATCCTGAACGCGCCTATACGCCCAAGGAGGTCAAGGCGCTGAAGGACGAGGGCCGGATCGCCGAGGACGGCGACCCGGTCATCCGGCGCATCCACAAGCAAGGCAAGGTCGCCGCCGATCCGCTGCGCGGGCTGTTCCCGGCGACGATCGACGGCAAGCGCTGCGTGGTGGAATACGAGCCCGACAGCGATCTGCGCGATACGGAGACGGTGCCGCTCAAGGAGCCCGGCGGCGTCGAGGCCTTCATCCGCCGCGAGGTGCTGCCCCACGCGCCGGATGCCTGGATCGAGGAAGCCAAGACCCAGATCGGGTACGAGATCAGCTTCACGCGCTATTTCTACAAGCCGCAGCCGCTGCGCCCGCTGGAGGCGATCCGCGCGGATATTCTGGCGGTGGAGCGGGAAACCGAAGGCCTGATGGCGGATATCATCGGGGTTGGCCGATGATCGACGGGCTTCGCCCCTATCCGGAGATGAGGCCGAGCGGCTTGGCTTGGCTTGGCGATGTACCCGCGCATTGGGATGTGCGGCGGATTGGACGGCTGTTCGGTGCGCGGCGGGATACCGGTTTCCCCGAATTGCCCATCCTTGAGGTCTCGATCCGGAGCGGCGTGCGCATCCGCGATTTCGACGAGGGCGGACGCAAGCAGGAGATGGCCGATCGATCCAAATATCAGCGGGCCATGCGGGGGGATATCGCCTACAACATGATGCGCATGTGGCAAGGCGCGGTCGGAATCGCGCCGACAGACGGACTTGTCAGCCCTGCTTATGTCGTCGCGCGACCATTCCCAGAGACCGATGCCGCCTACTACGCCTATCTGTTCCGCACCACCACCTATATGCGCGAGATCGATGTGTTCTCGCGCGGGATCGTGCCCGACCGCAACCGACTCTATTGGGAGTCGTTCAAGCAGATGCCGTCGGTCTATCCGCCGCTTGATGAGCAGCGGCTGATCGTGCGGTTTCTGGATTGGCATGGGGCGCAGACGGCGAAGCTGATCCGCGCCAAGAAGAAGCTCATCGCGCTGCTGAACGAGCAGAAGCAGGCGATCATCCACCGCGCCGTCACCCGTGGCCTCGATCCGAATGTGGAGCTCAAACCCTCCGGCATCCCTTGGCTCGGCGACGTGCCCGAGGGGTGGGAGGTAAAGCGGCTGCGCAGCATAAGCCGAAACATCACGAGCGGCTCGCGCGGCTGGTCACGCTACTCGTCAGATCACGGCCCTTTGTTCGTTCGAATCGCCAATTTGTCCCGAACAGGCCTTCACCTTCGTTTTGACGACGTTGTGCGCCTCGCGCTGCCCGTCTCCGAACTCGGTGAAGCAGCACGCACGCGAGCGACGGCTGGCGACCTGTTGCTTTCCATCACGGCCTTTATCGGGTCAGTGGCGATAGTGCCTGATGACATCGGGGATGCTTACGTCAGCCAGCACGTTGCCTGCTGCCGGCTCGTTTCCGAGGTAAACCCGCGTTGGATAGGATATGTTTTGCTATCGCCGGTCGGACAGGCTCACGGCACGCTGTCGATGTATGGTGGCACTAAGCAAGGCTTGTCTCTCGAAGACGTCAAAAACTATGTAGTCCTTCTTCCACCTCGTGAAATTCAAAACGACGTTACGGACTGGATTGATAAAGCTACACGTCAGATCTCAAATTCAATTTCCGTAGTCGAGCGCGAAATCGCCCTCATCCAGGAATTCCGCGCCCGCCTGATCGCCGACGTCGTCACCGGCAAGCTCGATGTCCGCGCCATGGCTGCCAGCCTGCCCGAAACCATCGAGCTTGAGCCCATCGACGAGCCCACCGATGACGAAGATCTCGACGAAACCGTCGACGATCCCGAGAACGAGGAGGTCGCCGCCTGATCATGCCCGTCCACGCTCTCAATGCTATGCTGTCCGACACGGCGGCGATGTCCCGTCGAGGAGACAAGGAATGAGCGAAACCCATCGCATCACTGTCGATCCCGGACAATGCGGCGGCAGGCCGTGCCTGCGCGGCCTGCGCATCCGCGTGCGGGACGTGCTCGACCTGCTGGCCGCCGGCGCCAGCCGTGAGGAAATACTGGAGGATTATCCGCTGCTGGAGGCGGGCGACATCACCGCCGCGCTGGAATACGCGGCACGGCAGAGCGACCATCCGGTGTTGCGCGTGGCCTGATGCGCTTCCTGGTCGACGCGCAGCTTCCCCCCGCGCTCGCCGTCTGGCTCACCGCCAAGGGGCATGAGGCGGCGCATGTCGGCGAGGTGGGGATGCAAGCGGCGTCCGACGCCGCGATCTGGGATTATGCGCTGGAATCGTCCTCGGCGATCGTCACCAAGGACGAGGATTTCGCGCAGCGCAAGGTATTGGCGGACACCGGCCCGGTCGTGGTCTGGATCAGGCTGCCGAACACGCGGCGGCGCGACCTGCTCGCCTGGTTCGAAACGGTCCTGCCGGACGTTCTGACCGCGCTGGAGCGCGGCGAAACGCTAGTCGAAGTGACATGACACAGAGGGATGCAAGCAAATTGACGGACCCGATCGGTATCGCCTCTGAGCCGCTTCGTTCGAACTGCCGCCTGTCGGCCGCATGACGACCGATACCTCCGAAAAGGGGCTGGAGGCGCTCATCGTCGCCGACATGACCGGCCACGCCGCGGCGCCGGCCGGCGGCGGCTTTTCCGAGGCGCCGGAGCCCTTCATCGGGCTGCATAATTGGCTGCTGGGCGACCCGAGAGCCTATGACCGGGCCTGGACCGTCGATCTCGTCCAACTGCGCGCCTTCATCGCGGCGACGCAGCCGCCCCTGCTCGAAGCACTCGATCTCGATGACGACAGCCCGGTGCGCCAGAAGTTTCTGGCCCGCCTGCAAGGCGAGATCGGCAAGCGCGGCGTGATCGACGTGCTGCGGCACGGGATCAAGCACGGCCAGCATGATGTCGACCTGTTCTACGGCACGCCGTCGCCCGGCAACGCCAAGGCCGCCGGCCGGTTCGCGCTCAACCGGTTCTCGGTCACTCGCCAGCTCCGCTATAGCCGCGACGACACCGCCCACGCGCTCGATCTGGCGCTGTTCATCAACGGCCTGCCCGTGGCGACGTTCGAGCTCAAGAACAGCCTGACCAAGCAGACGGTCGAGGACGCCGTCGAGCAGTACAAGCGCGACCGCGATCCGCGTGAGAAGCTGTTCGAATTCGGCCGTTGCATGGTTCATTTCGCCGTGGACGACATGCAGGTGATGTTCTGCACCCAGCTCAAGGGCAAGGCATCCTGGTTCCTGCCCTTCAACAAGGGCTGGAACGACGGCGCCGGCAACCCGCCCAATCCGCGCGGCTTGAAGACCGACTATCTCTGGAAGGATGTCCTGACCCCGCAGGGCCTGACCGATATCATCGAGAACTACGCCCAGATCGTCGAGCGCAAGGACGCCAAGACCGGCAAGGTGAAGCGCGATCAGCTCTTCCCGCGCTTTCATCAGCTCGACGTCGTCCGCAAGCTGCTGGCCGACGCCCGGGCGAAGGGGGCCGGGCGGCGCGTGCTGATCCAGCATTCCGCCGGCTCGGGAAAGTCGAACTCGATCGCGTGGCTGGCGCATCAGCTGGTCCGCCTCGCCAACGACGCAGGCCAAGTGTTCGATTCGGTGATCGTCGTAACTGATCGACGCATACTCGATCAGCAGATCCGCGACACCATCAAGCAGTTCGCGCAGGTCGGCGCGACGGTCGGGCACGCCGAGCATTCCGGCGATCTCCGGCGCTTCATCGCCGACGGCAAGAAGATCATCATCACGACCGTCCAGAAATTTCCATTCATCCTGAACGACATCGGCAACCTGCATAAGGACCGGCGCTTCGCGATCATCATCGACGAGGCCCATTCCAGCCAGGGCGGCAAGGCCGCCGCCGCGCTGAACGCCGCCCTGACCGGCGCGGACGATGGCGACGAGGACGAGACCGTCGAGGACAGGATCAACGCGATCATGGAGCAGCGCAAGATGCTGCCGAATGCGAGCTATTTCGCCTTCACCGCGACGCCGAAGAACAAGACCCTGGAGATATTCGGCGAGCCCTGGCCGGAAGGCGACAAGGTCAAGCATCGCCCGTTCCATAGCTACACGATGAAGCAGGCGATCCAGGAGGGCTTCATCCTCGACGTGCTGCGCTATTACACGCCGATCAACAGCTATTACCGGCTGGTCAAGACCGTCCAGGCGGACCCCGAGTTCGACACCAAGCGCGCCACGAAGAAGCTGCGCCGCTATGTCGAGAGCAACGACCACGCGATCCGCCTCAAGGCGGAGATCATGGTCGATCATTTCCACGAGCAGGTGCTGGCGCTGAACAAGATCGGCGGCCAGGCCCGCGCGATGGTGGTGACCTCCGGCATCGAGCGGGCCATCCAGTATTTTCAAGCGATCACCGCCTACCTCGCCGAGCGCAAGAGCCCGTACCGCGCCATTGTCGCATTCTCGGGCGAACATGAATTCGGCGGGACCAGGGTGACGGAGGCCGATCTGAACGGCTTTCCTTCGAAGGATATCCCCGACCAGATCGAGAAAGATCCCTATCGGTTCCTGATCTGCGCCGACAAGTTCCAGACGGGTTACGATCAACCACTCCTGCACACGATGTATGTCGACAAGGCGCTCTCCGGCATCAAGGCGGTGCAGACGCTTTCGCGGCTCAATCGAGCCCACCCGCAGAAATACGACGCCTTCGTGCTGGACTTCTTGAACGATACGGAGACGATCCGGGCATCGTTCGAAACCTTCTATCGCACGACCGTTCTCAGCGACGAAACCGATCCGAACCGGTTGCATGACCTCAAGGCGGCGCTGGATGAATATGAAATCTACCAACCCGGCCAGATAGACGCGCTCGTCGAATACTATTTGGCGGGTGCCGACCGGGATCGGCTGGACCCGATCGTCGACGCGTGCGTGGGGGCCTATATTTCGGATCTGGACGAGGACGGTCAGGTCGATTTCAAGGGTAAGGCAAAGGCCTTCGCCAGAACCTACGCCTTCGTCTCGTCAATCCTGCCCTTCGCGAACGCGGCGTGGGAAAAGCTCTCGATCTTTCTGAATTTCCTGATCCCGAAACTACCGGCGCCACGCGAGGAAGACTTGTCGAGGGGCATTCTCGAAGCGATCGATATGGACAGCTATCGGGTCGAGAAGCAGGCGGTCCAGCACGTCCAATTGGCTGATCAGGAGGTCGAGATCGACCCCGTTCCCACCGACGGCAGCGGGCATCGGCCGGAACCGGAACTCGATCGGCTGTCCAATATCATCCGAAGCTTCAATGACCTTTTCGGGAATACCACCTGGCAGGATGCCGACCGCATCCGCCAGTTGATCGGCATCGAAATCCCGAACAAGGTAGCCGCCAATATCGCATACCAGAACGCGAAACAGAATTCCGACAAGCAGAACGCCAGGATCGAGCATGACAAGGCGCTCGGAAGCGTCATCATCGGCTTGATGAAGGACGATACGGAATTGTTCAAGCTGTTCAGCGACAATCCCGAATTCAGGCGATGGCTAGCCGATACGATTTTTTCGGCGACTTACGATCGGCCGACGCCAACCGCTCCCTGAAGCGGGAGCGCCGAGAGTCGGCGGACCTGCTTTGCCTTCCGCCGCCGCCGGGTTTCACCGTGTCGAGCGTCCGCTTTCACAACCAGCCGACCGCAAGCGGTCCGGCCGCTCTCCCGCCCTACTCCGCCCGCTTCAGCAGGAACACCCCCTGCGCCGCCAGCCAGTTGGCGGCGGGATGGCGGGCGGACATGCCGTAGGGGCGGCCGGCGGGGTCGAGCATGCGCGCCTCCTCGATCGCGACGCCGAGATCGTCCGCGAGCACGGTGAAGTCGCGCAGCGTGCACAGATGGATGTTGGGCGTGTCCCACCAGCTATAGTTCAGCAGCGGGCTGCGCGGCATGCGGCCGGTCAGCAGCAGCGACAGCCGCACGCGCCAATAGCCGAAATTCGGCAGCGACACGATGGCGTGGCGGCCGATGCGGGCGAGGCTGTCCAGCACCTGGCGCGGCTGCCGCGTCGCCTGCAGCGTCTGGCTGAGGATGACATAGTCGAAGGCGCCGGTCGGGTAGGCTTCGAGGTCGTTGTCGGCATCGCCCTGGATCACCGACAGGCCGTTGCGCACGCAGGCATTGACGCCGGCCTGGCTCAGCTCCATCCCGCGCGCATCGACCGATTTGGCGCGCGCCAGATGCGCCAGCAGCGCGCCGTCGCCGCAGCCGATATCGAGCACGCGGCTCCCCGGCGCCACCATCTGGGCGATCAGCGCCAGATCCGCGCGCAGCCCGGCCGCCCCGGCATCGAGCGCCGGGATCGATGCCATATCCTCGGCCGTCACCGCCATCTGAGGCCTCTGTGCTTGGCGCAGCCGTCGAGGAAGCCGCCCAGCGTCCGGAACAGTTCCGGCTCCTCGAGCAGAAAGGCGTCGTGCCCCGAATCGGTCTCGATCTCGACGAAGCTGACATCGGCGGCGACCGCGTTCAGCGCCTTGACGATGACGCGGCTCTCGGCGGTCGGATAGAGCCAGTCGCTGGTGAAGGAGATGACGCAGAAGCGCGTGCGCGTCTCGCGGAACGCCTCGGCCAGCACGCCGTCGAACTCGGCCGCCAGATCGAAATAATCGGCCGCCCGCGTGATGTAGAGATAGGAATTGGCGTCGAACCGCTCGACGAAGCTGATGCCCTGGTGGCGCAGATAGCTCTCGACCTGGAAATCGGCCTCGAAGCCGTAGGTGAAGCGCGGCCGGTCCTGGAGGTTGCGCCCGAATTTCCGGTGCAGCGCCGGCTCCGACAGATAGGTGATGTGCGCGGCCATGCGCGCCACGGCCAGGCCGCGCTCGGGCCGCTTGCCCTGCTTGATGTAATCGCCGTGGCACCAGTCGGGATCGGCCATGATCGCCTGGCGCCCGACCTCGTGGAAGGCGATGTTCTGGGCCGAATGCTTGGCCGCGGTCGCGAGCGGCACGGCGGCGAACACGCGCTCGGGATAGGCTTTCGCCCATTGCAGCACCTGCATGCCGCCGACCGAGCCGCCGATCACGCAGAAGAGCTGGCCGATGCCGAGATGATCGATCAGCCGGCGCTGGGCCGCGACCATGTCGCCGATGGTGATGACCGGAAAGTCGAGCCCCCAGATCTCGCCGGTCTCGGGATTGATCTCCTTGGGACCGCTGGTGCCGAGGCAGCCGCCCAGGACGTTCGAGCAGATGACGAAATAGCGGTCGGTATCGACGACCTTGCCCGCCCCGACCAGGCTCGTCCACCAGCCGGGCTTGCCGGTGATCGGATGGGTATTGGCCGCGTACTGATCGCCGGTGAGCGCGTGGCACACCAGGATGGCGTTGGATTTGTCGGCGTTGAGCGCGCCGTAAGTCTGATAGCCGATCCGGTAGGCGGGCAGCACCACGCCGGATTCGAGCGTGAGCGGCTCGGTCACCAGCAGGCTGCGGCCGGGATCCTCGGCGGTGGAATGATCGCCGTCGCTCGGAGGAATGACGGCCCCGGACAGGCTCATCTTGCGTATCGAACTCTCGCCATGGCCTTGGAGGCCGGAATTGAGCCGGCTATCTCCATTCTAACAAAGGGGCCTGTCAATGCTTTGTTGCCGTGGCGGGCCGCGGAGGGCTGCTGGAGAGGGGCGGCGATATTGCAGTTGTGGCCTGTTGGTCCGCGGAGCAACATGCGGACCGCCGGTTGGCCGGCGGCTCGAGCACGCATGTTTGTATTCGTTTATATCGCAGGCGTTTGATTCACACATGACCATTGATGATCAGAGCCTGGCTGGATTGCGGCAGCAGATCGACAGGATCGACGAGCAGCTTCACGATCTCGTGATGGCCCGCGCGGACATCGCCGAACGCATCCGCCAGCTCAAGGACCGGAACGGCGTCGCCACGATTCACCCGGCCCGCGAGATCGACGTGCTCCGCCGGCTCGCGCGACGCCACCACGGGCCCCTGCCCTTCAGCGCCGTGACCCGCATCTGGCGGGAGCTGATCGCGGCCATCACCCATCTGCAGCGCCCGCTCGCCATCGCCGTCTACGCGCCCGACGAGTTGCCCGGACCCTGGGACCTCGCGCGCGACCATTTCGGCTCGACCGTGCCGATCACGCCCTTGGGCTCGGTCAGCCAGGTGATCCGCGCCGTGACCGACAAGACCGCGACGGTCGGAATCCTGCCGATGCCGGCCGAGCATGAGCCCGACCCCTGGTGGCGCCACCTGATCAGCGTCGATCCCGCGGCACCCAGGATCTTCGCGCGACTGCCGGTCGGCGTCCGAGGCAACGCCCGCGGCGCCGGCAGCGTCTTCGCCATCGCCAGCCATGTCGGCGATTTTTCCGCCGTCGACAAGTCGCTGGTGGCGCTGGAGATCCAGGGCCCGATCAGCCGGACCAAGCTCGTCAGCGGGCTCAAGAACGCCGGTCTCGATTGCGACATGCTGGCGGTGCTCACCCGCGACAGCCTATGCTGGGTGTTCGCCGAGATCGCCGGCCCGGTGGCGGATCACGATCCTCGCCTCGACGAGCTCGGCACGCAGTTCGGCACGCCGATCAACGGCGTGTATCATCTCGGCGGCTACGCCGATCCGGTGCTGCCAGCCGAAGCTTGAGAAGAAGAGGCCGATTTGTCCGCGTCCCGTTCCGAACCTTCCGACCAGGCCCCGACAGGCCCGGTCGTCCGCCCCGGTGTTCTCGACCTCGCGCCCTATGTCGGCGGCGAGTCGAAGGCGCCCGGCGTCAACCGCATCATCAAGCTCTCCTCGAACGAGGGCGCGCTCGGGCCGAGTCCGCAGGCGCTTGCCGCCGCCGGTGCCGGCCTCGCCGCCATGCATCGCTATCCCGACGGCGGCGCCGAGGCGCTGCGCGCGGCACTCGCCGCCGAGTTCGGGCTCGACGCCGCCCGGATCGTCTGCGGCTCGGGGTCGGACGACCTGATCCTCCAGACCGTCCGCGCCTATGCCGGCCCGGGTGACGAGGTGCTCTACAGCGAGCACGGCTTTCTCATCTACGCGATCTCGGCGCTGAGCGTGGGGGCGACCCCGGTTTCCGCCCCCGAGACCGGCTACACCGCCTCCGTCGATGCGCTGCTAGCGAAGGTGACCGAGCGGACGAGGATCGTCTTCCTCGCCAACCCGAACAATCCGACCGGCACCTATCTGGCGGCGAGCGAGGTCAGGCGGCTGCATGCCGGCCTGCCGCCCCATGTCGTGCTGGCGATCGACTCCGCCTATGCCGAGTTCGTCGAGACCGAGGATTACGAGCCGGGGATCGAGCTGGTGCAATCGGCCGAGAATGTCGTGATGCTGCGCACCTTCTCCAAGATCTACGCGCTGGGCGGCATGCGCGTCGGCTGGGCCTACGGCTCGGCCGGCATCATCGACGTGCTGAACCGACTGCGCATGCCCTTCAATGTCAGCGGCGTCGGCCAGGCGGCCGCGATCGCCGCCCTCGCCGATCACGAGCACACCGAGCGGAGCCGCCGCCATAACGCGACCTGGCGCGACTGGACGGCGGATGCGCTGCGCGGCCTCGGCCTCGACGTGACGCCGAGCGTGTGCAATTTCCTGCTCGTCCATTTCCGGGACGAGCAGGAGGCCGACGGCGCCTTCGAGTATCTGAAGCAGCGCGGCATCCTGGCGCGCAAGGTCGGCGCCTACCGGCTGCCGCAATGCCTGCGCATCTCGATCGGGCTCGAGGACGAGATGCGCCTCGCCATCGCCGCGCTCGCCAAGTTCCTGGGCACGCGATGAGCACGCCGCTCTTCGACCGCATCGCCGTCATCGGCTTCGGCCTTATCGGCTCGTCGCTCGGCCGCGCCATCCGCCGGCACGGACTCGCGCGCACGCTGGTCGCGACCGATGCCAACCCGCAGGCGCTCACCGACACCGAAGCGCTGGGCCTGGCCGACATCGTCACCGCCGATCCTATCGAAGCCGTCACCGGCGCCGATCTCGTCATGATCTGCATCCCGGTCGGCAGCTATGCCGAAATCGGCAAGATCATAGCCCCGCACCTCGCCCCCGGCGCCATCGTCAGCGATGTCGGCTCGGTCAAGCAATCGGTCATCCGCGACCTCGCCCCGCTCATCCCGGCCGGCGTGCATCTGGTGCCGGGCCATCCGATCTCGGGCACGGAGAAATCGGGCCCGCTCGCCGGATTCGCCGAGCTGTTCGAGGGCCGGTGGACGGTGCTCACGCCGCCCGAAGGCACGGACCGCGCCGCCATCGACCGGGTCGCCGCCCTCTGGCGCGCGATCGGCAGCGATGTCGTCGAGATGGATGCGGCGCATCACGACAAGGTGCTCGCCATCACCTCGCACCTGCCGCATCTGATCGCCTACACGATCGTCGGCACCGCGGTCGATCTCGAAGCCACGCTCAAATCCGAGGTCATCAAATTCTCCGCCGGCGGCTTCCGCGACTTCACCCGCATCGCCGCCTCGGACCCGGTGTTCTGGCGCGACGTCTTCCTCAACAACCGCGAGGCGGTGCTGGAGATGCTGCAGCGCCTGACCGAAGATCTCTCGGCCCTGCAACGCGCGATCCGCTGGGGCGAAGGCGATTTCCTGGAAGAACGCTTCGCCCGGGCGCGCGAGATCCGGCGCAGCGTGGTCGAGGCGAAGCAGGCTTAGGATCGTAGCTACTGAAGGGCTGGCTAACATCAGGACTGGGACGCCTAGATAACGAGCGACCTTTGACGATGCTTTCTCGCCGATCCTATATCATTTGCAGCACCCCGAGGAGCGGCAGCACGTTGCTGTGCGGCCTTCTGGAAAGCGCCGGGTGCGGTCGTCCGCATTCCTATTTTCGTCGCGAGTCGATACCTGATTTCGCGCGGGATTTGGGTGTGTCGGGTGACGGAGATTTCGAGTCGGCCGACTTCAGCCAAAGATATCTGGAAGCCGTCCAGGCCGAAGGAAAGGGCGGAACCGAGATATTCGGCCTCCGGGTCATGTTCGACACCCTCGACGAGCTATCCGTGCGCCTCGATAAGCTCCTTCCGGGACTGGAGACCACGCCCGCTCGCTTTGGAAGGGCCTTTGGACAGCCCCTTTATGTTCATCTGTCTCGCGAAGATAAAGTGGCGCAAGCCGTTTCCTTGCTCAAGGCAACGCAAACAGGGTTGTGGCACATCGGCTCTGACGGATCCGAGCTGGTACGGACGGCGCCGCATCGAGTGGCGACCTATGATCGGGCAATTATCAGGACATTGGTGGATGAACTGACGGCTCAAGATGATGCATGGCGCGAATGGTTTGCGGCTCATGGGATCGAGCCGGTGCGGCTCACTTACGAGGTTCTCTCGCAAGATCCTCAGTCAAGCTTGCGGGCCGTGCTGCAGGGCTTGGGCGTGGACGCGTCCCAAGCCTCGATCATCGTGCCCCGGACGGGCAAGCTAGCCGACCCGCAAAGCGACGACTGGATCGCCCGCTTCCGGGCGGATAATTCCTGACCGCCATCGTCGCCTACCAAGCGATCGTCGGCAGCTTCGCGATGCGCGCCGGCCCGAGATAGAGCAGCCGGTTCTGCAGCGTGATCGAGGTCGAGAAGCGCTCGTCGCCATCTTCGCTCTTGCGGGCGAGGAGCGTCAGGCCGGTGCGCACATAGTTCGCCTCGGCCTGGGTCAGCACGCCGCCCGCGGCGAAGGCGTCGAGCGCTGCCTGCCACCCGTGCATCTCGGCGCTGAAGGCGCCGACCGGCTGCAGCGTTTGATCGAGCGCGATGGTGCCGTTGCCGTCCAGGCGCAGCGTGCCGTAGCGGATGTGGACGCGATGCAGCTCGATCGTGCCGCCCCGGTCGCGCCATGCGGTGAGCGCCTGCATCGGGGCGGCCTCGGCGATCGGGCCTTCGACCGCGGCATCGATCGACAGCTCTTCGATCTTGGCGCCCAGCGGCCCGATGCCGGACGGCAGGACGGCATCGTCGGCGAGCAGGGAAACGCCGAGCGATTCGGCGGAATGATCCTCCGCCGGCCGGTTGGGCGTCTCGAAACGCAGCTCCAGATGGTGAGCCGTGACCGGCTCGCCGCCGGCCATCGTCGCGGATATGTCGTGCGCATCCACCTCGATCGTGACGCTGCCGGCATCGCCGCGAACCAAGACCGCCCGCCCCTTGGTGCTGCCGACCGCCGCCGTGGCGCCCTGCTGCGGCAGCTCGAGCGACAGGCCTTGGGGTGCCTCGAACCGCCAGGTATCCGGCAGCCAGGGCCGAGCCCGCGCGATGAGCACGGGGGCTGTGAGATGGGCGCTGGGCAGATAGGGCAGGCCATCGACCGAGACGCCGCCGAACTGGGCCTCGATGCGCAGGGGAAAGCCGCCGATCTCGGGCGCGCCGGTCTTGACGATCATGCCCTTGGCCGCGCGCGCGGCGATGAAATCGGCGAGTCCGGCGCGGATCCGGCTCGCTTCGTAAAGCCACAAGACGCAGTAGAGGCCGGCGAGCAGAAGCGCTAGGCCGGCGAAACGGAAGACCGAACGACGTTGCAGCATGGCGCGCGGTTATACGCGCTCGCCGTCCCGGGGTCGATGCCAAACCGAGCCTGGCGGATCGAGCCGCTCGCTGTCGCCTTTCGCACCCTTCCCGTGCGATAAGAGCCGATGCATTGGATCGAGGATGCGCCGGCCCCACCGGCCTTGGCCGTGCCGCCAGGCGAGCTTTGGATATTCGGCTATGGCTCGCTGATGTGGAACCCCGGCTTTCCCTATGACGCGGTCGAGCCCGCCACCGTTCGCGACTGGCATCGCGCCTTCTGCATCCACAGCGCCGGCCATCGCGGCACGCCGGAATGGCCGGGGCTGGTCGTGGCGCTGGCGCCCGGCGGCGAGTGCCGGGGCCTCGCCTTCCGCGTCGAGGCCCGGCACAAGGGCTCGGCGCTCGCCTATCTCTGGGAGCGCGAGATGGCGCTCGCCGAGGGCTATCGGCCGCATCGCCTCGCCGCCGCGTTCGACGACAACCGCAGGCTCGAAGCGCTCACCTTCGTCGCCGACCCGGCGCACGAGGCTTATGCCGGCGAGCTGCCGCTCGCCACGGCAGCCCGGCAGATCGCGGCGGCCCGGGGGGCGCGCGGCAGCAACCGGGACTATCTGCGCCGCACGCTCGAGCAGCTCGACCGGCTGGGCATCCGTGACGCGGCACTTTCGGCCCTCGATGAGGCGGTCGGCGCGATCCCCGGCCTGGACGCCATCGTCCCGCTCGGGTAAAGAGCGGCTTTGTAACGTAAAATCGGTCTAGTGTGATGGTTCCGAAATTCGTGATACTTCGTATCATGAATTTCGAAAGCTGAATCACACTAGATTCAATAGGTTGGTGTGCCGATTCACCTGAAATTCGATAGGTCGGATTTCAGGATCGGGACACGAGCCGGAGCGGATGCCATGACTGCAATACCCGATCAAGCCGGAGAAAAAGTGCCGCATATCGTCATCGTCGGCGGCGGCGCCGGCGGCCTGGAGCTGGCGACGCGGCTGGGTGACAAGCTCGGCCGGCGCGGCCGGGCGGTCGTGACCCTGGTCGAGCAGAGCCGGACCCATCTGTGGAAGCCGCTGCTGCACGAGATCGCCGCCGGCAGCATGGATATCGGCCATCACGAGCTGAGCTACCTGGCTCAGGCGCACTGGCATCATTTCCACTACCGCATGGGCCGGATGATCGGCCTCGACCGCGCGCGGCGCGAGATCATGGTCGGCGCGGTCATGGACGAGGACGGCATCGAGGTCACGGCTGAAGGCAAGGTGCCGTACGACACGCTCGTCATCGCCGTCGGCAGCACGACCAACGATTTCGGCACCAAGGGCGTCGCCGAGCTCGCCTTCAGCCTCGACACGCCGGAACAGGCGAAGCGTTTCCATCAAAGGCTGATCAATGCCTGCCTGCGCGCCCATGCCGGCGAAAGCGCCGAAGGCGGCCATCAGCTGCAGGTCGCCATCATCGGCGCCGGCGCCACCGGCGTCGAGCTGTCGGCCCAACTGCACAACACGACGCGCCAGCTCGTGGCCTACGGGCTCGACCGGATCGATCCGGAACGCGACATCTCGCTGCATCTGATCGAGGCGGCCGACCGCGTGCTGCCTGCCCTCCCCGAACGGCTGTCGCGCGAAACGCGCAAGCTGCTCGACAAGCTGCATGTCAGTGTCCACACGGATTCGAAGGTGGCCGAGGTGCGCCCGGACGGCGTGCTGCTGGCCGACGGCCGGCTCATCCCGGCCGAGCTCGTGGTCTGGGCCGCCGGCGTCAAGGGGCCGGAATTCCTGCGCCAGCTCGACGGCCTCGAAACCAATCGCGGCGCGCAGCTCCTGGTTCGGCCGACGCTGCAGACGACGCTGGACGACGACATCTTCGCCATGGGCGACTGCGCCTCCTGCCCCTGGCTCGGCACCGACAAGACGGTGCCGCCGCGCGCCCAGGCGGCGCACCAGCAGGCGAGCCATCTCTACCGCCAGCTCCTGCGGCGCATGGTCGGCAAGGAGTTGCGGCCCTTCCGCTATCGCGATTTCGGCTCGCTCGTCTCGCTCGGCGAATACAGCACCGTCGGCAATCTCATGGGCGCGCTCGTCGGCGGCAGCCTGATGATCGAGGGCTATTTCGCCCGCATGGTCTATCTGTCGCTCTACAAGCTGCACGAGCTGGCACTGCACGGCCCGGTCAAGGTGGCGCTCGACACGCTCGCCCGGCTCATCACCCGCCGCACCGAGCCGCTGGTCAAGCTGCATTAGCGCGGCCCGGCTCCAGCGCATTTCCGTTGACTGCGCTCCGCCGCTTCGCATTCTGGCGGCCGAGCTGAATTGAGGTTGAGGAAGCATGGCAACGACCAACGGTGCGACAGCACCGACCCAGGAGATGAAGCAGCCGCTGCTGTTCAAGCAGATCGAGGGGCTGGACCCCGCCCGGCACGGCAATCTGAAGCTCGACCGCGTGCACCGCAATTACCGGTTCGTGCGCAATGTCAGCGCCGTGCCGGTGACGATCCTGGAATTCTGGGCGGCCGGCGTCGATTACCCGATCATCTTCACCGAGGGGCCGGAGCCGGTGCCGCTGGTGGCGATGAGCTATCGACCCGAGGAGAATCTGTTCGTCGACAGCGCCGGCGTCTGGAACCCCGAGACTTATATTCCGACCTATGTCCGGGGCTATCCCTTCGCCGTCATCGACGATCTGGCAGCACAGCGCATGGTTGCCTGCGTCGACGCCCAGGGCCAGGGCATCGGCTCCGAAATTGGCGAGGCGCTGTTCGAGAACGGCAAACCGACGGCGATGCTGAACGAGATCGTCGAATTCTGCGGCGGCCACAGCAACGCCTTCCGCAACACGCGCGAGATGGGCCGGATCCTCGCTGAATCGGGCGTGCTGGTGCCGCATCAGGCGACGGTGAATCTCGGCGCCGGCCGAGAGGACGCCAGGATCACGGGCTTCCAGGCCGTGGATGCGAACAAGCTGCTGGAATTGCCGGACGCGACCTTCCTCGCCTGGCGCAAGCGGGGCATTCTGCCGGCGGTCTATCAGCATCTGCATTCGCTGTGCTGCTGGCGCAAGATCTCCGCGGCGGCGCAGAAGCGTCTCGCCGAGTAAGACCGATCTTGATGCTGTAGAGAGAAATGCGCCCCTGGATCCACGGATCCGGGGCGCTCTCATCGAGTGTCCCGATCCTGAAATTCGATATATCGAATTTCAGGTAAATCGGCGCACTAACTTGTTGAGTCCAGTATGACTCAGCTTCCGAAACTCATGAGACGAAGCATCACGAATTTCGGAACCATCGCACCAGCGCGACTTCCGTTTAGACCGTCTCCAGCAGCATCATGCGGCTGTCGGAATTCCATTGCCGGCGAATGCGGCCGAACCCCTCCGACGAGACGACGTGCCGCCGTTCGGGCGACGGCCCACTCTTCGGGAAAGTCTTCACCAGGTGTTCGATGATCGAGCTGTCCTCGCTCACGCGTCCCGGTCGTTGGTCGTTATTGGCTTGCCCAGACATGTTCCCTCCCGAGCAGATCCTTCCGAACGATCAGGCACTATAACGCCGACTCGGGCCAAAGCCAATCGTTCTGGTCGAGATAATGGGTACCTGTGAGCAATCCTGACTTTCCCAGTACAATCATAAGGTTGGGAGAGCAAGTGAAAGAGTGAGATAAACTTGCCGCTCAAAAATGCTTTGCTTGGATCGTCCGCGGCGAGGCCTCGCGATCTCGTGCAGCAGGTCCCTAAAATGCCTGATTTTCATTAATTTTTTGGCGGCGCAGCAAAATCCGTGCGATGGCGGCCCGATCGAAACTCGCGCTCGGGATTATGCGACCCTTCGATTTTTCCGAGCGTCGGGAAGTCAAGAAAACTATGCCCGCCGACGAGGAAAAGACGCGGATCGCGTCCGGTGCGCCATAGACCCGGCGCTCAGCCGCATTTCGAATAGCCGCAATTGGTGCATTGCGCGCAGCCTTCCTGACGGATGAGCGCCGCCTGGCCGCATTTCGGGCATTGGCCGAGGCGGCTGCCGGCCTCGCCGGCGGCTACCACTTTGCGGACGGCGCCCTCGATCGTGCCGGCCTCGCGCGGCGGCAGGAAGCCGATCTCGATCATGTGCCGCTCGATCACATCGCCGATCGCTGCCAGCAGCGACGGCACGTAGCGCCCGCCCATCCAGGCGCCGCCGCGCGGGTCGAACACCGCCTGCAGTTCCTCGACCACGAACGAGACATCGCCGCCGCGCCGGAACACGGCGCTGATCATGCGCGTGAGCCCGACCGTCCAGGCGTAGTGATCCATGTTCTTGGAATTGATGAACACCTCGAACGGCCGGCGCCTGCCGTCCTGCACCACGTCGTTGACGGTGATGTAGATGGCATGGTCGCTCTCGGGCCATTTGAGCTTGTAGGTCCGCCCCGGCAGCGCCTCCGGCCGCGACAGGGGCTGGGTCATGTAGTAGACCCCGCCCGCCTCCTGCGGCTCGGGCTTGGCCGAGACCGCCTCCAGCGGCTGGGTGGCCGGTTCCGCCACCGACAGGACCGACCCGGTCACCTCGTTCGGCCGATAGGTCGTGCAGCCCTTGCAGCCGAGCGCGTAGGCGCGGGCATAAATGTCCTTGAACGCCTCGAAGGAAATGTCGGCCGGCAGGTTGATGGTCTTGGAGATCGAGCTGTCGATATATTTCTGCACCGCCGCCTGCATCACCAGATGATCCTCAGGCGCCAGGCCCTGGGCGTCGACGAAGGCATCGGGCAGCTCGGCCTCTTCGCCGCGCAGCCGGCGGAACAGGCGATAGGCATGGTCGCTCACCTCCTCCTGTCGGCGGGCGCCGTCGGGCATCAGCACGGTTCGCGTGTAGCGGAAGCTGAAAACCGGCTCCAGCCCCGAGGAGACATTGTCGGCGAGGAGCGAGATCGTGCCCGTCGGCGCCACTGAGGTGACGAGCGCATTGCGCATGCCATGCTTGGCGATGGCCGCACGGATATCGGCATCGAGCCCGCGCACCGTCTCGCCGGCGAGATAGGGCTCGCGGTCGAATAGTGGAAAGGCGCCCTTCTCGGCCGCGAGCTCGGTCGAGGCGAGATAGGCAGCGCGCTGAATGACCGCCAGCCAGCGCTCCGTCAGCGCCACCGCCCCGGGCGAGCCGTAGCGCACGCCGCACATGATAAGCGCGTCGGCTAGGCCGGTGATGCCGAGCCCAATCCGCCTTTTGCCCAGCGCCTCAGCCTGCTGCGCCTCCAGCGGGAATTTCGAGAGGTCGATGACATTGTCCATCATCCGGACCGCGACCGGCACCAGCTCGCCCAGCCGATCGAGATCGAGCGCCGCCGTCGGCTCGAACGGCGCCGTGACCAGGCTCGCCAGATTGATCGAGCCCAGGAGGCAGGCGCCGTAAGGGGGCAAGGGCTGCTCGCCGCAATTATGGACGACGATGCCGTTGGCGGAGAAGGCGTTCTTGCCGGGAATGCGCGCATCGAAGACCGGCTCTTCGCCGGCCGGCTCGATGCTCGCCACCCGCGCCAGGAACCGCTCCCGGTTGGGCTTCCGCACATAGCTCGACAGCAGCGATTTGAGCCGCAGCGCCTTTCCCGTGTGCGCGAAGCCGATCATCTCGGCATAGCGGCCGACATTGTCGTTCGCGAGGATAAGCTCCCACTGCTCCTTGGTCCGGTAGTCCGCGTGGCCGCCCTTGCCGTCCGGCAACCGCGTCGATCCCGCCGCGCGCCGCCTGTGGATGCTGCCGACGATGCCGAAGCGGAGCAGCATGCGCTGTACCGCCTCGAGACGCGGCCGGTCGCTTTGCGCCAGCCGGACGCTCACGCCCTTCTGCTGCGTGCCCATCACGCTGCCTTCGCAATCGAAGAAGCCTCGAAGGAAACCGCGATAGAAATTCGAGGAAGCGCGCTCCATCGTCGGCGTGATCGTCTTCGATCCGGGCGCCATGCCGAGCGCCAGCGCCAGGCTCCTGACGGCGCCGAGGCTGAGGCGCCATTCGCCACGCCCCGGGATCTCCATCCATCCGACGAAATCGGATCGGTGCGGGAGCGTCTCCGCCGCCGCCAAGGCGGCCGCCATCATCCCGTCTGCGAGCGGCATGGTGGCGCCGCCGTTGCAGGCTTGCCGATCCGTCCAAACCGACAGGACGGCCTTGTCGTTCTTCAAGGTGCCGTCGCCGAGCAGGAGCCCGATGAGGTAGCCTTCCGCCTCGGAATAGCCGCCCGGCCATCCGGCGCTCCCGGCCGGCTCGCTCATGATGATCTCGTCGCCTTGGACGAGCTGTCCCGCTTCCTTCCATTCTCTTTCGAGGCGCCAGCGGGTCCGGACGCTCGCGGTCAGTACCCGGTGATCGCTGGTGAGGCGCAGCGAATAACCCTCGGTCGTCGTCAAGCGCACGAGCGGCTTGGTGCCGGTGGCAAAGAAGCCCGCGGCATCCGACGCATGGACGCCGCCATCGACGATCGCCTGGAACGGCTTGCCGACAAGCTCGCCGACCTGTCGCGGGCCGTCGACCGTATCGATCCAGCTATCGGCCGGGATACACGGATTGGTCGCGGCGATCGTCTCGCAATAATGCAGATTGTTCCGGGCGTTGATCCGGTCGATGAAGATCACGCCCGGCTCGGCGCTGGCGTAGGTCGCGCGCATGATCGCGTCCCACAGGTCGCGCGCCTCGACGACGCGATAGACCGTGCCGCCGAATTTGAGCTCCCAGGAACCGCCCTCCTCGACCGCACGCATGAATTCGTCGGTGACCAGGACCGAGAGGTTGAACATGCGCAGGCGCGCGGCATCGCGCTTCGCCTCGATGAAGGCCTCGATGTCGGGATGGTCGCAGCGCAGCGTCGCCATCATGGCGCCCCGGCGATAGCCGGCGCTCATGATCGTCCGGCACATCGAATCCCAGACATCCATGAAGGAGAGCGGCCCGGAAGCATCGGCGCCGACGCCGTGGACGAGCGCGCCCTTGGGCCGGAGCGTCGAAAAATCGTAGCCGATGCCGCCGCCCTTCTGCATCGTCAGCGCCGCTTCGCGCAGATGATCGAAGATGGCGCCGAGATCATCCTCGATCGTGCCCATGACGAAGCAATTGAAGAGCGTCACCGACCGGTCGGTGCCCGCTCCTGCGACAATTCGTCCGGCAGGCAGGAACTGGAATCCTTCGAGCGCCGAATAGAAACGCGCTGACCATTTGGCCGGATCATTTTCCCGCACGGCGAGACTGTCCGCGATCCGGCGCCAAGTATCCTCGATGGTCTTATCCACAGCTTGACCATCCGGCGTCTTGAAGCGGTATTTCATGTCCCAGATCTGCTGGGATATCGCCGCTATGCTCGCCATGCTAAGCGCTCCGATCGTCCTTGTGAGAGGGCCGAACCGCCCGGCACCCGCTTTGCCGAACGCGAGGATCGGCCCTTGTGTTCCTTAAATGTTCCTTTAGACTAGTCTTCGCCGGCCCGCAGCGCTACAAATTTCCCACAACCTTATTCACAGGGTGGGTGGGCGGCCCCGCCTCTGTCAACAGCCGTCCGGTCGCCTGCTCGATCCGCTCTTCCAGCAACGCCAGGGCCTGGCGGCGATCGAGGCCGGGCGCGATCGGCGGCAGGATCTCGACGGTGATCCGGCCGGGAAATTTGAGGAAGGTGTTCCGGCCCCAGAAGCGCCCGGAATTGAGCGCCACCGGCACCAGCGGCACGCCGAGCTGGCTGTAGAGGGCGGCCACGCCGGGCTGGTAGGGCAGCTTGCCGCCGATGGGGCCTCGGGTTCCCTCCGGGAAGATCGCGATCGGCCGACCCGCAGCGACCGCCTGCCTCCCCTGCGCCACCAGCTTGCGCAGGGCGGCGGCACCGGCCTTGCGGTCGACCACCAGGCCGCCGGCGCGCAGCAGATACCAGCCGAACACCGGGATCAGCGTCAGCTCGCGCTTCAGCACGATCGCCGGATCGCGAACCAGCTGATTGAGGATGAGCGTGTCCCAGGCCGATTGATGCTTCGGCGCCAGGATGAAGGGCGGCGGCGGCAAATTCTCGAGCCCGCGCACCTGATGGTCGAGGCCGACGCTGAGCTTGAGCCAGACGAGCGACAGACGCGTCCAGAACGCGCTGTAGCGCAGGATCCAGCCCTGCCGGAGCAGCAGGGGCAAGCCCGCGATCGCGAGTAGGCCGGTGCCGGCATAGAAGCCGAGATTGAAGAGGAACGCGCGAAGACGGATCATATCGGGGCCGAGCCGGGCGGTTGGGACGGAAGGAGCGGCCGGATCAGCGCCCCCAGATATTTCAGATATTCGACCACGACCACCCGCCCGGGGCGCGTCCAGGATGGCCCGACACCGCCATTGCGCACCGCCTCGGGAAAGACCGGATGGATGACGATCGCGATATCGGCCGGGAGCACGCGCCGGAATTCCAGGAGCGCCCTCGGCATATGGTAGCTGGCCGTGACCAGGCGGATGCTGTGGTAATTCTCCCGGCGCAGCCACTCCGCCGATTCGATCGCATTCCCGACGGTATTGTCGGCGGTGTGGCCGAGCACGACGCAGCATTCGACCCATTTCGGCGCGCTGCGATCGAGACGCAGCATCTCGGCCGTATCGACGCCGGGATGGACGCCGGAGATGAAGAGCTTCTTGGCCTTGCCCTCGGCCAGCAGTGCGAAGCCGCTCTCGATCCTGAGGCTGCCGCCGGTCAGCACGATGATGGCGTCGGTGACGCGATCGGGATCGGGGCCGGGCTGGTCGAGATTATGGATGAACCAGGCGAGACCGCCGAGCAAGAGCGCCGCCAGGATGACGAGCCCGGCCAGCATGGCCCGGCCGGTCGAGCGGAACGGGTTGCTCATGGCATCCGCGCCAACGCGCGCAGCACGGTGATCCGCGCGGTCATGAGCCCGGCCAGCCCCATGCCGAGCGGCAGCGCCAGGACGCTGATCCACGCGCCGATCGGCAGGCGGAAGCCCGGCATCAGGTCCGCGGTGGCGGCCCCCTGCTGGGCGGCGAGATAGAGGGCGCCGAAGGCGAGCAGCGCCAGAACCAGGCCGATGACCCCGCCGCGAACGCCCAGGCGGAAGGCGTGCCATTGGAATTGCCGGGCGATATAGAGGTTGGGCGCTCCCATCAGATGCAGCAGATCGACCACCGGCGCATGGATCATGAGACCGGTGCGGGTGGTGAAGATCACGGTGACGATCGCGACCGAGCCGATCAGCAGGACGATGGCGGCCGTGCCGATCTCGACCATGGAGGCCAGCCGGAACAGCTGGTCGAGCCAGGCGCCGTGTGTCTCCACCCGCGCCCCCGGCACGAGATGGTCGAGCTTGCGCGCAAGGGCGGCATCGTCGATCGAGGCGCCGGCGGCGAGACGCAGATCGACCAATACCGGCAGCGGCAGCTCGACGGCATCGGCATTATCGCCGAGCCAGGGCTTGAGCAGCGCCGACTGCGCGGCCGCGTCGAGCGGCACGGCCGAGACGATTCCGGGCACGGCGCGCATGGCGGCGAGCGCCGCCTCCATCGTCGCGGGCGCCAGCGGCCCGCCGCCGGCCGGGCGCGGCAGCTGGACGGTCAGCGTGCCGCGCAGCCCGTCGTTCCAGCGTTCGAGCGCGGTATCGAGCGCGAAGGCGGCGCCGACCGCCAGTGCCGCCAGGAACACCATCAGGGCGATCAGCCAGGGCAGGAAGCGGGTCGAGCCGTCCTGATGCAGCGGCAAGGTGCGGGCGCGCGCCATATCGTCAGCCCGCCCGCGCTCGGCCGGCGCGATGCCTGACCCGGCCATTCTCGATCTCGAGCGTCGGATAGCCGAACCGCTCGATCAGCGCCTCGTTGTGGGTGGCGATCACCACGGTGGTGCCCCGCCGGTTGAGCTCCTCGAACAGATGGAGCAGGCGCAGCGCGATCGCGTCGTCGACATTGCCGGTCGGCTCGTCGGCCAGCAGCAATTGCGGCCTGGTGATGACGGCGCGGGCGATGGCGATCCGCTGCTGCTGGCCGCCGGAGAGGGTCGACGGCTTGGCATTGACGAAATTCTCCAGCCCGACCCAGCGCAGCAGATCGACGACATGCTCGCGAATCGTGTCCTCGCGGGCGCCGGCGACGCGCATGGGCAGCGCTACGTTGTCGAGCGCCGACAGATGGTCGAGCAGCCGGAAATCCTGGAACACCACGCCGATCTGGCGCCTGAGCCCCGGCAATTCGCGCTGCGGCACCTGGGCGATGTCGCGGTCGAACAGGAAGACCCGGCCGCGCGTCGGCCGCTCGGCCAGATAAAGCAGGCGCAGCAGCGTGCTCTTGCCGGCGCCGCTGGCGCCCGTGAGGAAATGGAACGCGCCCGGCGCCAGGTCGAGATCGAGGTCATGCAGGATCTCGGGCCCGCGGCCATAGCGCATCGCGACGTTTTCGAAACGAACCACTTCCTCGCCCGCTCCCCGCCGCACGTCCCAGAGCCGGATCGGCTCGTGCCCGAATCGATCCGGCGATTCCCGCGCTGCTTCGAATAGGGGCGCCCAGGCCGGCCCGAATCAGGCCCCCGGCACCCCGGATGGGTGTAAACTCACACCGCCGCCGCCGCAACCTTCGCCGGACGAGCAAATCGGCACAATCTATCCTCGCCTCTTGCGTGGCTTGCGCCGCAGCAGGCAGCTTGCCTATAACGGCTTATAGCTACAGCTTGGCACCAGCATGATCCTTTCCTGCCCGGCCTGCGCGACTCGGTACATCGTCGACCCTGCCTCCCTGGGAGCGGGCGGGCGCAAGGTTCGCTGCGCGAAATGCGGCGAGACCTGGTACCAGGAACCGCCCCCGCCGGAACCGGTGCTCGCTCTGATCGAGCCCGAGCTGCCGTCGGCGATGCCGGTGACCGCCCCCGCGATGGTCGGCGGCGGCACCGCCGTGCCGGTCGACGAACCGATGCCGACCTTCATCGGCGCCCGCCCCCTGCCACCGCGCGCCGGCCTGCCCGCCCTGCCGAAGAAGCAGCGCGTCAGCGGCCTGACACTCGGCTGGGCGGCCCTCATCCTGTTCGTGGCGCTGGTGGTGATCGGCGGCTGGCTGTTCGCGCCCCAGATCACCCATGCCTGGCCCGCCTCGGCCCGGCTCTACGCCGCCCTCGGCAAGCCCGCGCCCGATTCGGGGCTGGAGCTGCGCGGCACCAACTCGGCGCGCGGCACCGACGAAGGCGGCGTGCAGACGGTGATCGTGACCGGCGAGATCGCCAATATCTCGGACGGCGACCGGGACGTGCCGAAGCTTCGCCTCAGCCTGCGCAACGCCAAAGGCGAGGTGCTGAAGAGCATGGATTTCCCGCCGCCGCGCGAATCGCTCAAGCCGGGCGAGAGCACGCCCTATCAGGCCTCGATCCCGGCACCGGAGGATGCCAGCGCCGCCACCTCGGCCTATGTCAGCTTCGTGCGCTGAATCGAGAGTCGGATAGTGGAGGAGAGCCCGATGCCGTTCGTCGTGAAGGCCGCGCTCGGACCGGACGCGGCGTCCGGTGCCATGTCGTTCGATGAGAAGACGATGTACCGGGGCAAGGATCTCCGCATCGGCGACGAGATTTTCGTCTTCGCCTCGGATCATCAGGGCGGACAGGGGCTGTGCGCGCGGGCGACGGTCACCGAAGTCGAGCGTGGCCCCGGCATACGATTGCGGATCAAGGTCAACCCCATCGCTACGGCGAAGCGAAGGCTCGGGCGCGCCGAGCTGAAGTCGTTTCGCGGCCTCGATGGTAGCGACCCCAGGACCGAGATCGATTGGAAGCTGTATCGCCAGGCGACCAACAAGATCGCGGGCGTCTCGGACGAGGCGGCTGCGTTCCTGATGACGTGCTTCTAGGGCGGTTCATCTATCGACCGGATCGTGCTGGATAACCCTTTGGTGCGATTGTATTTAACCGTCATCACCGGGCTTGACCCCATAGGCGCTAGGATAAGGCGGGCCTTGGGATTTTCTGGAGCGTTCGGCGCCGTTTTGCCTCTCTGAATTGGCGCCAGCAGCTTGAGAGGTTTTTGACGATCTGGCCGGGGGTCAAGGCCGGCCAGATCGCCGCACAGAAGGCTTGGGCGAGGATACAGGTTTGCCGCCAGAGCGAGGCTGGTCGTTCGGTGGCATGCTCAGGGGGGAATATCGGCCATTTCGGCCGCGGCATCGTCGATCAGTAAGGCAACGAGGAGGTGGGCCAGAATCCAGGCCTTGGCGAGTTCTGGGTCTTTGGCCGGCAGGCGGTCGATGCGCAAGATTGATTTGAGGCGTTTGATGGCGAGTTCGATTTGCCAGCGCACGCGGTAGAGGATGCCCAACTGGTCTGCCGAGTAGTCCTTGGTATCGAGCGAGGTCAGGAGGATCAGATAACCGGCGGCCTCGATCGTTCGAGGGTCGATTTTGTGCTGGTTTTTCTGTGCGGTACGCCGCGCCGTCTGGCGCGCTTTTTCGGCCATTTCAGGCGGCTTTGGCAGGATGACCAGACGCAGGGCCAGCGGCTCGAAGGCGCCGCGCGCCTTGCGAACCGTAACCGGGATATCGAGCCTGCCAACTGTGGCCGTTTCGGTAAAGCGCGCCAGCCAATCGAGCGGCAGGCCGGCCGCATCGCACAGATTGAGGCCCTTCCAGCTCAGCCGCACCAGCAGATCCGCCCCGCCATTACGAACCGCGCGCAGGGCTCGGGGGCTCCGGTAGGCGCGATCGCCTATCCGGATCTCACCTTGCCTGACGGCGGCGCGGTCAAGTTTTTCGGCTTGATCCAAGCCGGTGACGGCGAAATCGACAATGCGCTGGCGTTCCGGATCGTAGCAAAAGTGCAATCGCAAGCAGCTCTGTCCCGGGCCTTCGAGGCGGCTGCCGTCGATCAGGTGGATAGGCGGTCCATCGCCACGCGGTTGATCACCGAGGGACCCCAACAGCTTCTCGCAAAGCGCTGTCAGCCATGCCGGGCACCGCTGAAAGCGCTCCAGCAAAGAAACGTCGCTGATATCGGCGATCCCGTGGAGTGCCGCCTCGGCCGCGGTCATCCGAAGCGATCGGCCGCCGGGGCCGTAAGCCAGGATAAGCCGAAGCAAATCCGCAGCGCTCTTGACCTCACGGGCTCGCAGGAACGCACCACAAAGACGGGCCGAGACATCCAGAGCCTCGGCACCACCAAGCCGCCCAACGATGTCTGCCCAACCAGCCGACGACGACGGCGCAAGCGATAAATCAGTCATCCGGAGCTTGAATCGCAATCGACCGGCCGTGCCAAGCACACCAAGCACAACCGATTCGATTTGCCGCACCAAACTGCCTTAACCCCGCTAGCCCCGCCTTATCCTAGCGCCTATGGGGCTTGACCCGATGATCCACGTCTCTTCGTCTGGCATGGAGGCGGCGGTGAGGCGTGGATGACCGTGCCAATCACGGTCATGACGAATAGAGCGTGACCGCAACTCCGTAAACGCCCGGATACGCTGCCGCCGAAATGTGGAACGCTCTGACCTAGAACCGCTTCAGCAGCCGGTCGATATAGTCGCGCTCGGTCTGCGGCCGGGCGCGGTCGGAGGCTCTGCGGCGCAGCTCGTCGAGGATTTCGCGGCTCTTCTGCATGTCGGCCTCTTCCGGGATCTTCACGTCGCCCCGGTCGAGATCGCCCTGGCCGCCCGGCAGCGGCCGGCCGAAGGGGTCGCGGCCGTTCTCGGCGGTGCCGTCCTGGCCGCCGGAGCCGTTCTGGCGCATCTGCTCGGCCATCTCGCGTGCCGCCTGCTGGAGCTGGTCGAGCGCCTCGCCCTGCTGGCCGACGGCGTCGCCCGGCGCATTGCGATTGAGCGCGTCGACCGCGTCGCGCATCGCCCGCTCGGCGCGCGACAAGGCTTGCGGCGTCTGGCCGTCCTGGCCGAACTTGCCCATCATCTGGCCGAGCTGGCGGCGCAGGCTCTCCTGCTGCCCCGCGAGGTCGCCGCCCTCGCCGGCCTGATTGCCGCTCTGGGTTCCGCTTTGGCCGCTCTGACCATTCTGGCCACCCTGGCGCTGCGGCTGGCCGCGGCCGCTCTGGCCCTGCTGATCCTGGCCACCATTCTGGCCGCGCTGGGCCTGACGATAGGAGCGATCGAGCAATTGCTGCTGCTTGCGCGCCAGATCCTGCATGTTGCGCATCATCTGCTGGGCGGCACCGTCGGCCTGACGCGGCTGCGACTGGCCGGCGCGCAGATTTTCCAGCATGTCCTGAAGCTGCGACAGCGCCTCGCGCGCCGCGTCCTTGGCGCCCGACCGCGCCATCTGCTGCGCCTGGTCGAGCATCCGGTTGATGTCGTCCTGGGTCAGGCGCTGATTGTTGCCGTTGGGATCCGACTGTGGCTGCTGGCCGTTCTTCTGGGCATTCTCCATGAGCGCCTGGAGGTAGCGATTCACCGCCTGGCGCATCTCGTTCATCAGGCGGTTGATCTCCTCGTCCGGCGCATTGCGGTCGAGCGCGTCCTGCAGTGCCCGCTCCGCCTCGCGCAGCGCCTTCTGCGCCTCGGGCTGATCACCCTCGTCGATGCGCAGTGCGGTATCCCACAACAGCTTCTGGATGCCGGCAAGATCGTCCCGGCCGGCGCCGAGCTGCAGCCGGTCGGATGCGGAGCGGAGCGCCAGGAAGGCGAGCGCGTCGTCATGGAAGAGCGCCGGGCGCGAGGCGAGATCGCCCAGCGTCTCGGCGACCGCGTCGGACTGGTTCGGGTCCTTGGTGAGAAGCTTGCGCTGATCGATGATCGCACGGGCGACCGGATGACGGAACTTGTGCTCAGGCAGGATCAGCTTCAAGGGCGCACTGATGCCGATCTGGTCGATCGCGTCATGGGCGATGAAGCGCAGCTCGACCGGCAGCCCGGCCCAGGGATTGGGCGTCAGATCCTGGAAGGTGGCGCCCTTCAGCTCCTTGCGCGGGTCGGACGGCACCGGCAGTGCGATCACCGTCGGCGGATCGCTCGAATTGGGCCGCCGGATCTCCAGGCTCAGGCTCTTGACCCCGTAATCATCCTTGGCGAGATAGTCGAGATGCAGCGCACCGCGCGCCGTCACCTGCGGCTTGTCGCCCCAGGCCGCCGTCGGCGGCAGGTCGGCCACGATCTGCAGGTCGTAGGCGGCGAGTGTGCTGCCACCCTGGGTCACGGCCAGGTGATGCGCCTCGCCGACCTTGGCGGTGACGTTGAAGTCGCTGGCGTCGAGGGCCGCGAGATCGGTATGGGCATCGTCGAGCGCCAGCTGCGGCGTGCGCCTGCCGCCATGGACCTGGACCAGCACGGTGCTGCCGGCCGGCACCGGGACCGGCTTGCCTGGCTCGATCGCCGCGAGCGTGCCGCCGCTCTGATTGGGATCGGAGCCCAGATAGATCGGCGGCAGGCCGGTATAGTCGGGCGGCGTGATCCACAGATCGACGCCGGGCGGCCCGAGCGACGCGGTCCGGTCGAGCTGGGGCATGAAGGCGCGGCCGAGCCGCGACCAGACATCGCCGCCGGCCGAGACGAGGCCGATCAGCAGCACCAGCGATAAAGCGGCCCTGAGCGCGTAGGGATCGCGCTCCATGAGCCCGCCGCGCGGCCAGCCGAACCGCAGATTTCTGGCCGAAACCGCCATGCGCTGCCGGTGCGCCGCCCACAGCGCCTCGGCGAAGGGATCGGCGGCCCCGGCCATGCGATCGTCCAGCACCGCCAGCGGCCGGTGCGTGAGGCCGCTATCGAGCTCGATGCGGCGCCGCGCGGCCGAGCGGTCGGGCAGATCGATCTCGCGCCAGGCGCGCCAGAAGGCGAAGCCGAAGGCGCCCAAGAACAGGACCAGCACGATGGCGTGCAGCCAGCCGGGCAGCTCCGGCAGCAGATCGAAGCAGGCCGCCGTCCAGAACAGCATGACGAGCGCCGTCACCGGCCAGAGCGCCGGCCAGACCCGCTCCCAGGCGAGCGCCGCCTGCGCGGTGCGCAGACGCCAGGCGAGGAGATAGCGCCCGGCGCTCAACCGGCCGCCCCCTCGTCCAGCCAATCCGGCACCCGGTCGAGGCCGATCAGTTCCTCATAGCTCTGGCGCGGGCGGACGACCGCCCAGCGGGTGCCGTCGACCAGCACTTCCGGGATCAGGCGGCGCGTATTGTAGGTCGAGCTCATGACCGCTCCATAGGCTCCAGCGAACATCACCGCCAACAAATCCCCCGTGGCGACCGGCGGCATCGGCCGGGCGACGGCGAGGTAATCGCCGGTCTCGCAGACCGGGCCGACGATATCGGCGATCGCTTCCTCGGCGCGATCGGCCTTCCGGACCGGCAGCACCGGATGATACGCCTCATAAAGCGTCGGCCGAAGCAGATCGTTCATCGCCGCGTCCTGAATGACCAAACGCCGCGTGACGCCCTGTTTCACCACGATGACGCGGCTCACCAGCGCGCCCGCCTCCGCGACCAGGAAACGCCCGGGCTCGAAGGTGAGGCTGCAGCCGAGATTGCCGCAGATCCGCCGGACGATGCCGGCATAATCGGCGAGATCGGGCGGCAATTCGCCGCGGTAGGGCACGCCCACGCCGCCGCCCAGATCGAGATGGCGGATCGGGATGCCCGCTTCGCGCAACTGCCGGACGAGTGCCGCGACCTTGGTGAAGGCCGCGTCGTACGGCGCCAGATCGAGCAGCTGCGAGCCGATATGGACCGCGACCGAGACCGGTTCGATCCCCGGCATCGCGGCTGCGCGCGCGAACAGCGACGGCGCCTCGTGGAGTGCTACGCCGAACTTGTTCTCGGCCTTGCCCGTGGTGATCTTGGGATGGGTCTTGGCGTCGACATCGGGATTGACGCGCAAGGCCACCCTGACCGGCCGGTCCCGGCCGGCGGTGAGGCGCGCCAGCACATCGAGCTCGCCGGCGCTCTCGATATTGATCTGGCCGATGCCGATCGAAAGCGCGTAGCCCAGTTCGGCCTCGGTCTTGGCGACACCGGAGAAGACGATGTGCTCGGCCGGGATGCCGGCGGCGAGCGCGCGGCGCAGCTCGCCCTCGGAGACGACATCGGCGCCGGCGCCGAGACGCGCGAAAAGGCGCAGCACCGCCTGGTTGGAGTTGGCCTTGACGGCGTAGCAGATACGCGCCTCCTGCCCGGCGAAGGCTCGGGCGAAAGCGTGGTATTGCCGCGCCATGGTCGCCGCGGAATAGCAGTAGAAGGGGGTTCCGACGCTCTCGGCCAAGGCCGCGAGCGACACGCCCTCGCACTGCATCACCCCGTCGCGATAGGGGAAGTCACTGAGCGGGCTTGGCATCTTGATCCGGACTGGAAGCAGGCTTGGCGGGTTGATCCGAAGCTGGCTTGACGGGCGCGGCCAGCTCGTCGGGCCCGGCGCCGCCACGGGATGTCGGCGCCGGATAGGCGTGCGGATAGGTGCTGACCTCGCCCTTGGGCACGCTCGGCGGTCCCAGCTTGCCGCAGCCGGCGAGCACGGCCAGGCAAGCGATCAGCAGCAGCCGGGCGCTCACAGGAATCGCTCCCGCGCCGCCTTGACGGCCTCGCGCACGCGCTCGGGCGCCGTGCCGCCATAGGAGGTGCGGCTTTCGACCGCGCGTTCGACCGACAGCACGCTATAGATCTCCTCGGTGATGCGCGGCTCGATCGCCTGCAGCGCGTCGAGCGGCAGCGCCTCCAGCCCGCATTGCAAACTCTCGGCGTGATGGACGATGGCGCCGGTGACGTGATGGGCCTGGCGGAAAGGCACGCCCAGCCGGCGCACCAGCCAATCGGCGAGATCGGTCGCGGTGATGAAGCCGCGATCCATGGCGGCGCGCATCGCCCCGGCATCGGCTTCGAGATCGACGATCATGCCGGTCATGGCGGCGAGCGCCAGATCGAGCGTGTCGGACACTTCGAAGCTCGGCTCCTTGTCTTCCTGCATGTCCTTGCCGTAGGCGAGCGGCAGGCCCTTCATCATGACCAGGAGGCCGACCAGCGCGCCGATGACCCGGCCCGACTTGGCGCGGATCAGCTCGGCGGCGTCGGGATTGCGCTTCTGCGGCATGATCGAGCTGCCGGTGGTGAAGGCGTCGCTCAAGCGCACGAAGCCGAACGCGTCCGTGGTCCAGAGCACCAGCTCCTCCGCCAGCCGGGAGAGATGCATGGCGATGAGGGCGGAGGCCGCCATGAACTCGATGGCGAAATCGCGGTCGGCGACGCCGTCGAGCGAGTTCGCCATCGGCCGGTCGAAGCCCAGTGCGGCGGCCGTGGCGTGCCGGTCGATCGGGAACGAGGTGCCGGCGAGGGCCGCCGAGCCGAGCGGGCTCTCGTTCATCCGCTTACGGCAATCGGCGAGGCGCGAGCGGTCGCGGCCGAGCATCTCGACATAGGCCATGAGATGATGGCCGAACGTGATGGGCTGCGCCGTCTGCAAATGGGTGAAGCCGGGCATGAGTGTCGCCGCATGCCGCTCGGCCTGGTCGATGAGCGCCTTCTGCAGCGCGCGGAGCTGGCGGTCGTGCCGGTCGAGCGCGTCGCGCACCCACAGGCGGAAATCGGTCGCGACCTGGTCGTTGCGCGAGCGCGCCGTGTGCAGCCTGCCGGCCGGCGGCCCGATCAGCTCGGTCAGCCGCGCCTCGACATTCATGTGGATGTCTTCGAGCGCCCGGTCGAAGCGGAACTTGCCTTCCTCGATCTCGGCTAGGATGCGGTCGAGCCCGCCGCGGATCGCCGCACCATCATCGGCGCCGATGATGCCGGTCTCGACCAGCATGGCGGCATGGGCCTTGGAGGCGGCGATATCCTGGGCGTAAAGCCTGCGGTCGAAATCGATCGAGACGTTGATCGCCTCCATCACCGCGCTCGGGCCGCCCTTGAAGCGGCCGCCCCACATCTCGTTGGCCGAGGGGGCTTGATCAGGTGCCGCCCCAAGGGGCATATCCGCATTCATGGGCAGGCGAACTCTGGATCTGGAAACTCGATGAACATGCGGTTGAAGCTCTCGACGGGGTTAGCGGTGGTTTGTGGCGTCATCGTGACCGTATGGCATTTCGCGGCTGTCGGCGATACCGGCGGCACGCCGCCGCTCGATGGCGAGATGATTCAGTTTAGTCTGGCGACCCCGCCCGTGCCAGCGCCCGAGATCGGTTTCACCGATGCGCAGAACGCCAAGCTCGATTTCTCCGCCTTCAAGGGCAAGGTGACGCTGGTCAATATGTGGGCGACCTGGTGCGTGCCCTGCGTGCGCGAGATGCCGACGCTGGAGACGCTGAAGGAGACCCACGACAGCGACAAGTTCGCGGTCGTCACCATCTCCGAGGATCGCGGCGGCGCCAAGGTCGTCGATGAATTTTTCGACCAGCATGGACTTGGCAAGCTCACGCGCTATCTCGATCCGAAAAGCGAGATCGGTCGCGGCCTGAAGCTGCGCGGCCTGCCGACGACCATCCTGCTCGACGCCGAAGGGCGCGAGCTCGGCCGGTTCGAAGGCGGGGCGAACTGGGCGAGCCCGGAAGCGGTGGCGCTGATCGATTGGTATGTGAAGCAAGGCGACAAGACGCCGGACCATAGCTGACGGCATCTCGGCTCCTGCGGCCGTTCGGCCGATTTCGGAGCGTGCGATGACGGTAACCGGGCTGCTACTGACCAATCTGGCGCTTCTGCTGCTGTGCGCGCTCGTCCTGTGGGCCTATTCGCTCGGCCGGCGCGATGTCACCATCATCGACAGCTACTGGCCGCTCGGCATGGTGCTGGCGGCGCTCGCGAGCGATTTCCTCACGGGCGGCGGAACGCCGCACCGCTGGGCGCTGACAGCCCTGACCGCGCTCTGGGGCCTCCGGCTCGGCATCCATCTCTTCCGGCGCTGGCGCCACCACGGCGCCGATCGGCGCTACCGGGCGCTGCTCGACGGCGCCATGGCCAAGCGCGGCTGGGGCTTCGCCAAGGCGTCGCTGCTGCTGGTCTTCCTGCTGCAGCCGCCGCTGCAATTCATCGTCTGCCTGCCGGTCCAGCTGGGCCAGCTCGACCCGCAGCCGGCCGCGCTCGGGCTTGTCGGCTGGGCCGGCGTGGCACTGGCGCTGCTCGGCATCCTGTTCGAAAGCATCGCCGACGGGCAGCTCGCCCGCTTTCGCCGGCAGGCGGCCCCCGATGCCGTGCTCGATACCGGATTATGGCGCTATACTAGGCATCCGAACTATTTCGGCGATGCCTGCGTCTGGTGGGGGCTTTACCTGATCGCGGCCGAGACGCCCTATGGCGTCTGGTCCCTGCCCGGCCCGCTGCTGCTGACCTGGACGCTGATGCGCTGGAGCGGCGTGCCGATGCTCGAACGCGGGCTCAAGGCGCGCCGGCCGGCCTATGAGGATTATGTCCGGCGCACTTCCGGCTTCGTCCCTTGGCCGCCCTTGGGTGAAAGCTGAGAAAGCTGTAGCATGGGCCCCTCCAGCAATATGCTCGGCGGGACATCATGACCATCCTCGCGAACCGGCTGAACACCGCGCTCCTCGTCGTCGACGTGCAGAACGGCGTCGTCGAGCGCGCTCATGAACGCGACGCCGTGGTCGCGAATATCGGCAGGCTGGTGGAGAAGGCGCGGCGGGAGCGGGCGCCGGTCGTCTGGGTCCAGCATGCCAGCGACGGACTCGCCAAAGGCAGCGACAGCTGGCGGATCGTCGGCGAATTGAAGCCGGACGATAGCGAGCCGCTGATCGAGAAGAGCTACGGCGATGCCTTCGAGGACACTTCTCTCGAGAGCGTGCTGTCCGGCCTCGGCGTCGGACGCCTCGTCATCGCCGGCGCCCAGACCGATGCCTGCATCCGCTCGACGCTCCACGGTGCATTTGCGAGAGGGTACGACGTGACCTTGGTCAAGGACGCGCACACGACGGAGGATCAGACGGAATGGGGCGCGCCGCCGCCTGGCCAGGTCATCGCCCACACCAACCTCTACTGGACCTACCAGACCGCGCCCGGCCGGACCGCCGGGACGGTCGAGACCCAGGATGTCGAGTTCGGCGGCACCTAGTAGGTCATCGCCCGCCACACCTTGGCCTTGTCGAACGGCGCGCCCGGCTGCTCGATCAGGGTGGTGTCGCCGATCCGCTGGTTTTCCGCCGTGATCTGGTAGGTGACGTAGGGCACCTCGACCCATTGATGGAATGTATAGCCGGGCTCGGTCGAGAAGGTGATGGTGCCGCGCGTGCCGGTGAAATGGGCGGCTTCGAGCGCCTTGATCACCGGATCGGCATCGGTCGAGCCGGCGCGCTTGATCGCATCGGCGAGTAGCAGCAGCGAATCCACGGCCTGGAACAGCAGCCGGTTGGGCTCGTGCTGGGTCTTGGCGATGTACGCTTCGGCGACCTGCTTGCCGAGCAGCGGCGTGTTCATGCCCGGATGATAGAGACCATAGACGAGCATGCCGTTCCCCGCCGCGGCGACGTTCTCCCAGAAATCCGGATAATCGGCGATGCCGGCGGCGTCGTAGAAGAAGGTCCGACCGGTCGGCGCGATGCCTTGCTCGTAGACCTGCCCGATCATGGCGTAGGCCGCCGGCGGCAGCATGATATTGACGAGCACATCCGGCAAATCATGGCGCAGCGGCGCCATGGCGGCCTGAAAATCATGGCTCGTGCGGTCGAGCGTGACGTAGCTGTAGCGGATCTCGGGCGCCACGGCCTTCAGCCTTTCGCCGATGATCTTGGCGAGGCCGGTGCCGTAATCGGTGTTCTCGGCGAAGGCCACGACCGACCTGGCGCCCAGCCCGGCGAACGCCGCCGCCGCCGCCGCTCCCGCCCGGCTGTTGTAGTTGGACGGGTTGAAGACCTCGGCATAGCCCTTCTCGCGGATCGCGTCGGACCAGCCGTTGGTGTTGATGTAGGGGATGTGATGGCGATGGGCGACCTCGATGCCGGCCAAGGCCGCCGAGCTCTGATGCTCGCCCACGATCGCCACGACATGATCGCGCGTGATCAGCGTCTCGACCGCGGCGGCCGCCTTGTCCGGCGTGCCCTGCGTATCCTCGACCACCAGCTCGATCTGCCGGTCGAGCACGCCGCCGGCATCGTTGAGCATCTGCTGGGCGATCTCCAGCCCATCCTTGACCTGCGTGCCCTGCACGACCGAGCCGGGGGCCGATTGCGCGACGGTCACGCCGATCTTGATCGGCTCCGCCCACGCGGTTCCGCATGAAGCGGCCAGGAGGGTCGCGAGCCATGCCTGCTGCCAGCGTCTCGACATTCTCCTGCATCCTCTTCCGGATTGTTTTCATTCATGGTGAGCGGCCCGGGGCCGGGCGGTCAAGCCTCCTCGCCATCCTCGCTTTGCTCCACGGCCTCCCCCGGAACGGCATAGCGACCGGTAAACCAGCGGCCGAGATCGACCTGCTGGCAGCGAGCCGAGCAGAAGGGCCGGTGACGCTCGATCTGCGGCTTGCCGCAGACCACGCATGAAGGTGTCTTGGGTTTCCTGTCGTCTGTCATCTTCGCGTCCATCTCGTCCATCTCTGTTAGATAGGCTCAGAGAGCGCCGATGTCGAAGGTCTCGGGATCGCGGCCGGGCTCGATCCCGATGGTGACGGCGCGGCCGGCCGTCGCCGCGGCCGCCTCGCAGGCATGGGCCAGCCGGCCCTGCAGTTCGGCCGCGACCGAGCCATGAACGCGGATCTCGAGCGGACCCGGCCGGAAGTTGCCGCGCGTCAAGGCGCGCAGCACCTCCAGCGCCGTGGTCAGCGCGGTCTTGGCCCGCCGGCCGCCCGGTTTCGCCAGCATGAGATCGGCGAGCGAGGCGAGGCCGCGCTTGCGCGTCAGCTCCAGATGGCCGAGCCGGGTCCAGCCATGCAGCTCGACCGGCTGCGGGTCGCCCTCGGCCGCCGCCGCGAACGCCGCCTCGACCTCGCGGCGATGCTCGCGGCCGGCCGCCGACCCGCCCATAGAGATGAAATCGACGATGATCGCCCCGCCGATATTGCGCAGCCGAAGCTGGCGCGCAATCGCCTCGGCGGCGGCGAGATTGGCGCGCAGGATCTTGTCGGCGGCCTTGCCGCGCCCGCTGGCGGCGGCTGCCATGTTGACATCGACGAGCGTGGCCGCGAGCCCCTGCTCGATCACGATCTCGGCCCCGTCGGCGAGGCCGATGCGCGGCGCCAGAGCTATGTCGATCGCCTCGTCGAGCCCGTGCCGCTCGCTGAATCCCGGCTCGGTGTCGAGCTCCAGCTTGGCCGCGAGCTCGCCGCGGCCGAGCCGGCGGCGCAGCATCGTATGCGCGGCGCGATCGTCGATCAGGATGCGGTCCGCGGCCGGTCCGAGCGCGCGCACGATTCGTTCCGCCGGCCCCGTCGCCGGATCGAGGCGCAGGGGCGGCTTGGCCGCGGTGATCGCCTGGAGCAGCGCCTGATAGTTCCGGCGCAGTCCCGCGACATCCTCGGCCAGCTCGGCCTGGCCGGCGCCGGCGGCGTGGCTGCGCAGCACCACCCCCTCGCCCGGCTCGATCATTCCGGCCAGCAATGCTGCGAGCCGCGCCCGCTCGGCCGGCGGGATCTGGCGCGACACGGCGGCGCCGGGCTTGCCCGGCGTCCAGACCGCGAGCCGGCCGTGGAAGGACGGGGCGGCGCTCACCTCCGGCGCCTTGTCCTCGAATGCGTCCTTGACGATCTGGACCAGCACCGAGGCGCCCTCGACCATCGGTCCGGTCGGCAGCTTCGCGCCGGGCAGGAAGGCCGGCCGGTCGAGCCCGAGCTCGATGAAGGCGCCCGGCAAGGCTGGCACCACACGCAAAATGCGACCGAGGAAGAGCGCGTCGACCAGGCTGCCCTGATCGCGCTCGATGCGCAGCTCGACGATACGGTCCGCTTCGACCAGCCCGGCGCGCACCTCGCCCGGTGCCGCGGACAGGACGAGCGTCCGGCTCACGGCGCCGGTCGCGCGCCGCGGCCGAGCAACAGCTGCGACGTCTCGAAGAGCGCCAGCCCGACAATGTTCGAATAAGATCCGATGACCTCGCGCACGAAGCGGGCGGCGAGGCCCTGGATGGCATAACCGCCGGCCTTGCCGTGCCATTCGCCCGTGCCGAGATACCAGCCGATCTCGGCCTCGGTCAGGCGCTTAAAGGCGACCGAGGATTGCACCTGCCGGCTCGCGACCGTGCCGTCCGGGGCGACGAGCGCGATGCCGCCCTGGACGCGATGGCGGCGCCCCGACAGCAGCTCCAGGCACTTGCGCGCCGTCGCCTCGTCCTCGGCCTTGGGCAGGATGCGCCGGCCGCAGGCGACCACCGTGTCGGCCCCCAGCACGAAGGCGGCGGGATGGCGGGTGGCGACGGCCTGCGCCTTCTCGATCGCCAGCCTTTCGGCATGGCGCGGCGGGGTCTCGCCCGGCTGCGGGGTCTCATCGAGCTCGGCCGGATCGACCAGATCCGGCGCGCAGCCGATCTGCCGCAGCAGATCGAGCCGGCGCGGCGAGGCGGAAGCGAGCACGAGGCTCGCGGGCGATGTCATGAGCTTTTCCGCCGCCTCAACCCCGCCCGCGCAGCACGCGCTGGACATTGGCGACGGTGACGGAGGAGACGCGAAGATTGGCCTCCTCGGTGACGCCGGCGACATGCGGGGTCAGGAACAGATTGGGGGCGCCGGCGAGGACCGAGCCCACCGGCAGCGGTTCGATCTCGAACGCGTCGAGGAAGGCCGCGCGCAGATGGCCGGATTTGAGCGCGTCCGCCAGCGCCGCATCGTCGATCATGCCGCCGCGGGCGGAATTGATCAGCACCGCGCCCTTCTTCATGCGACCGAGCGCCGCACGGTCGATGAGATTGCGCGTCTCGGGCAGGAACGGCGCATGCAGGCTGATCACGTCGCTGGTCGCGAGCAATGTCGCGAGATCGGTGAACTCGACGCCCTCGAACGGCTCCGGCGTAAAGCCCGCCCGTTCGCTCGCCACCACCTCCATGCCGAGCGCGCGCGCTCGGATCGCGGTCTGCCTGCCGATATCGCCGAAGCCGATCAGCCCCATGCGCTTGCCGCTGACCTCGCTCAGCATCAGCTCGTTGCGCGGCCATTGCCCGGCCAGCACGGCGTCCGTCACCTGCCAGACGTTGCGCAGCCCGATGAAGCAGGCGGCGATGACATATTCCGCGACCGAAACGGCATTGGCGCCGCGCGCCGGACAGACCTCGATGCCGCGCGCCCGGCACGTCTCGACATCGATATTGTCGAGCCCCACCCCGAGCCGGCCGACCACCCGCAGGCGCTTGAACGCGTCGAGCACGGCGCCGCGCACCTGGGTACGATGGCGCACGATGAGCGCCGGCACATCGGCGCCGAGGGCCGCGATGTCGTCCGGCCTGCCGACCAGGGTCGGGTCGTAATGAACGGCGAACTCCGCCGCGAGCGTCCGGACGGCGGCGTCGTCGAGATATTCCGTGATCAAGATGTCGGTCATGTCTGGCCATCAGCGTGGGGATGCGTCACTTTGCGTGCAGCACCCCTTTCTGTCCAGCCTTCGCCCGAGCGAACCAATTGCGCGTCACAGCGTTAGGGTTTCGAACTTCGCCGAAAAAACGACATGAAGGGATGCCATCGTTGTTTCCGGCGAATCACTTGACGGCGCGATGCTCACGGATGACTCCATCCCTGCGCTGAAACGCTCCATTATCATACTGGTCCGGCAGCCAAATCTTGGCTTCCGGGGACCGGCAACCGCCGATAACCGTCCAACGCGACACATCACCACAGAAGGCTAGCAAGATGCTCGAAAGCACCCGTTCCGCGGCTACCGCAGTCGCCGCCGTCCTCCTCGCCGGCACTTTCGCTTTGGCCAGCGCTCCCGCCTTCGCCCAGGCACCCCCGACATCGGAGACCAGCGGCGCTCACATGCACCATGCCAAGCGGGCCAATCCCGAGGACACGGTCGAGACCCGCATCAAGTCGCTCCACGACAAGCTCAAGATCACCGACGCCCAATCGGCGCAGTGGGACACCTTCGCCACGGCGATGCGCGACGGCGCCAAGGCGACCGGCGATCTGATCAAAACCCGCCAGGAAAACGGCGCCTCGATGACCGCCGTGGACGACACCAAATCCTACGCCGACATCGCCCAGGCCCATGCCGATTCGGCCAAGAAGATCGCCGATGCCTTCGCGCCGCTCTATGCCGCGATGTCCGACGATCAGAAGAAGAACGCCGATTCCGTGTTCGGCCATTGGGAAGGCCGCGGTAAGAAAGCAGCGGCGAAGTGAGTTCACGAGCCGCCCTGGCACTCGCGATCGTCGGCGCCGGCATGATGCTGTCGGCGACGGCGGCTTTGGCCGACGACTGGGACCGCCACGGCAGGGAAGCCGAGCGTCATCGGGAAGAGTGGCGCTATCACCATGATCGCGGCCCCGGATACGTCTATGCGCCGCCGGTGGTCGTGGCACCGGTCGCACCGTCGCCGGCGCTCAGCTTCGTGTTCCCGATCCACATCCGCTGATCGGGTGGATGGGGCCGGAGCGATCCGGCCCCATCCCATTCAGTTGAAACCGAAGATGCCGCGATAGCCGAACAGGCCGGCCGAACCGCCGGTATGGATGAAGACGACATTGTCCGTCGGTTTGAAACGGCCAGCGCGGACCAGCCCGACGAGGCCGGCCATGCCCTTGCCGGTGTAAACCGGGTCGAGCAGGATGCCCTCGTGGCGCGCGGTGAGCTTGATCGCCTCGATCATCGCCGGCGTCGGCTTGCCGTAGCCCTCGCCGACATAGCCGCCATCGGCCACGACCAGCGCGCGCGGAAAGGCGCCTTTCAGCCCGACATGTTCCGCCGTCGCCTGACTCAGGCGATGGACGTTCTCTTCCTGCTTCTCGCGCGGCTGGCGGACACTGATGCCCATCAGCGGGATCTCGGCATTGGAGCCGTGGAGGCCGACGAGCAATCCTGCCTGGGTTCCCGCGCTGCCAGTGGCCATGACGATGTGATCGATGCGCAGGCCGGTCTCGAACGCCTGCTGCAAGAGTTCAAGCGCGCAGGCGACATAGCCCAAGGCCCCGATCGGGTTGGAGCCGCCGCCCGGAATGACGTAGGGCTTGCGGCCCTTGGCCCTGAGCTCGACTGCGAGATCCTCCATCGCCTTCTGCATGTCGGTGCCGGCCGGTAGGCGCGCCACGATCTCGGCGCCGAACAGCTTGTCGAGCAGCACATTGCCCGATTCCTCGTACTCGACGCCGAAGCCGGTCACCCGCTCCTCGAACAGCAGCTTGCATTCGAGCCCGCATTTCGCCGCCGCGGCCGCCGTCTGGCGGGCATGGTTCGATTGCGTCGCCCCCTGGGTGATCACCAGGTCAGCGCCCTGGGCCAGCGCGTCGGCGATCAGGAATTCGAGCTTTCGGGTCTTGTTACCGCCGCTGGCCAAACCGGTGCAGTCATCGCGCTTAATATAGAGGCTGGGGCCGCCGAGCGCCCTGGACAGGCCCGGCATCGGCTCCAGCGGCGTCGGCAGATGGCCGAAGCGGATCCGGGGGAAGCGCGCGAGATGCATTGTCATTCTCCTGCGAGACGTTGGGTGCCGGCGACATCCAAACCGAGCGACCAGGCGGAGGAAGCTTTGGCCAGCGCCAGCGTGGGATCGATCGTATTGACGAGATAGGGCGACTTGATCGCAGCCAGCGCCGGCGGCAGCTCGGTGCAGGCGAGGATCACGCGTTCCGCCCCCTGCCCGACCAGCTCGGCGACCGCGCGCTCGGCCAGCCGCCCGGCCCCTTCGAGTCGCCCCTGCTTTACCAGTGCAATCGCGGGCACCACCCATTCGGCGCGGCGCTCGGGGGCGTTGATCAGGAATTCCAGCCCCTGCTCCGCCAGACGATCCTGATAGATCCGCGCGGCGAGCGCCGCCTCGGTGCCGAGTAATCCCACGGGAGCGTTGCCCTTCGGCAGCTCGTCACGACAGGCATCGACGATGTGAAGGATCGGGATGCCGGCCTCCCACTGCATCGCCTCGTACCAGAAATGGGCCGTGTTGCACGGCATCGCGATCGCCTCGGCGCCGGCCCGGCGCAGCGTTTCGACACCGGCGAGCAAGGCCGGCAGCGGCGACTCGCCGCCGCCCATGATCGCCGGCACGCGCGGCGGAATCTGCGGCACGCCATAGACGATCACCGGCACATGGTCCTGATCGACCTTGGCCGGCGTCACCTCGATCAGCTTCTGCAGGAAGTCGACCGTGGCCAGCGGCCCCATGCCGCCGAGCACGCCTAGCAATCGCGGCATCGGCACCCTCATCCCGTGAAATCCGGCGGAAGCTTATGCCGCCACGCCCCGCCCGAGGCCATGCTTTTCGCGCATGTTGCCCAACCCACCTCACCACCGCGCGAGGGTCGGCACGGAAGAGATGAATTATTCGTGTCAGGCGGGAATAAAGAGATCGTCCATTCGTCAAGGGATCGTGGCCGTCGGCTGTCAGTCTTTGATAAGGATAAAAAATGCATCGAATGGCCACGGAAAATGATCATCCATCAATAATCAAACCGGAGAAATGATCGTGCCGAGAGATACTGTTTCTGGTTCGGGCCCTGACTCGACGAAAACTGACGACTCGCAAGACGCTCCTGCAACGAACCGGGTGAACATTGACAAGCGACGTGCTTTCTTGAAGGGCATGGGCATGGCCGGCGCCACGCTGGCGGCCGGCGCCGTGCTGCCTGCGGCGGCACAGAGCGATGACAGCCAGTTCCGGCCTCAGCGGGTGAGCCGCGGCGACATCGCCATCCTGAAACTGCTGGCCGCGGCGGAGTTGATCGAGACCGACCTCTGGCAGCAATATGCCGAGCTGGGCGGCGTGACCAGCGGTGCGCAGAGCGCTTATCAGACGGCGCTGCAGAATCTCGACGGCGACGGCTCGCAATACATCACCAGCAACACGCTCGACGAGCTCAGCCACGCCACCTTCCTCAACGCCTATCTCGTCTCGCTGGGCGAGGTGCCGGTCAATCTCGACCGGTTTCGCACGCTGCCGAGCAGCCAGGCCACCGGCGCGCAGCAGATCGGCCGCCTCACCAACCTGACCAAGCTCACCATCGATACGAGCTGGTATACGCGCTATCGCAGCAGCGCCAGCCCCGATTTCGGCGCCAGCTTCCCGCAGGCGCTGCCCGCGCTCTTCAACGGGCAATTCACGGCGATCCCGCGCAATAACAAGGATTTGACCTCCGCCGATCATATCCAGGCGATCGCCAATACCGCGGCCTTCCATTTCGGCTTCATCGAGCAGGGCGGGTCGAGCCTCTACGCGGCGATGAGCCAGAAGGTCACCAGCGCCGAGGTGCTGCGGATCACGCTCGGCATCGGCGGCGACGAGATCTGTCATTTCCTCGAATGGGTCGATTTCGCCGGCAACGGCGTGCAGACCGGGGTCGCTCCCGTCACCGATCCGACCAATGGCCTGACATTCCCGGACTTCAACGCCACGGGCAATCCGTTGCTGCAGACCAACCTGATTTTCCCAGTGCCGTGCGAGTTCATCAGCCCGCGCTTGCCCCATTGCGCCGTGATCCGTCCGATCTCGACCCAGACGGTGACGGCGGAGGGCGCCATCAGCAGCCTGATCGAGGACGGGCTGTTCATCGGCCAGTCCGCCGAGTTCCTCAATACCATCCTGAAGCTGGCGAAGGCCGCCGACGCCGCCTGAGCGGCGCTTTCGAGGGATTGCCCGTCCGGGGCAATCCCGTCCCTATCCGCGGATCGTCAGCAGATAGGCGTAGCCCGAAAAGATGTCTTCGTCATGGGTGGGACCGCCGCGGGATGCTGCGATCTCGCGCAAGCCGCGCTCGATCTCGGCGCGCGGATGGACATCGAACAGGCTGAGCCAACCGAGCAGCAGGCGCCGCCGCCAGGCCGGCGCCGACAGCTGATCGCCGAAATCGACAATGGCGAGCGTGCCGCCCGGCGCCAGTTGGGTCAGCGCGCGCTCGACCACCGGCCGCCAATCCGGGATCATCGACAGCACATAGCTGAAATAGATCACGTCGAACCGCTCGACGCCGACACTCGCCGGGTCGAAACCCTGGCCGCCGGCCTGGGCCAAGGCCACCTCGCCCGCGAGCCCGGCCCGCGCCAGATTGTGCTCGGACTGGACCAGCATCTCGCGCGAGACATCGACACCGTAGAGCTTGGCGCCAGTCTTGCGGCGGGCGAGCTTGACCAGGTTTCGGCCGGTGCCGCAGCCCATCTCCAACACCGTCGAGCCCGGCCGCGCCGGTAGCAGATCGATCAGGCGGTCGCGCCCGAACAGGTAGAATTTCCGCGTCAGGTCATAGATGTGCCGCTGGTGGCGGTACATCGCATCCATGCGGGCGGCCGTATCGGCCGCGGCCTCACCCGGCGAAGGAGTAGAGATGGAAGCCGCCATAGATCGCCGACCGGTCCTGTTCGAGATAGCGCCGCGATTCTTCCTCGTGATATTTCCAGCCTTCGAGCAGTGCCGGATCGACCAGGGTTTCGAGCGGCGAGCGCGCGCCGGCGGTGCGGAAGATGACGCGGGCGCCGGGCTTGGCCGTGCGCCGGATCTCGGCCCAGACATCGCTCAGCATCTCGGCATCCATCCAGTCGACCGAGTCGAGCAGCACATAACGATCCTTGCTCTGATCGGGCTGGCTCGCGAGATATTCGGTCATCGAGATGGTGTGCGTGTGCACCCGGTCGAGCCGTTCCTTGATGGTCAGGAAATTCTCGGGCTGCAGATAGGGCGGGGTCGCCCGCCGCGCCTCGACATCGTAGTGCCGGCCGAAGGCCTGCCAGGCGAAGTAGTTTTCCTGGAGCGAGAAGTCGCAGGCGAGACGGCGGATGCGGTCCTGGTAGAGCCGTGCCAGATCGCCCGAGGAATCCTGCTTCATCTGGTCGAACTGGTTGGCCGGGATGCCGAGGCTGTAGAGCAGCACCGGCTGGCGGCAGAGGAGCCGCACCAGCTTCAGCTCGAACAGCGGCTCGATCTCGCGATTGTAGATGGCGCGCTGCTCCTCGAGAGTCGTCGCCGACAGGAGCCGTGAGGGCTTGCGGTCGGCGAGCCGGGCGAAGCCGTGCAGGAAGCCGATGAACTTGCCGAGCAGCGCCTTGCGGTAAAGCCCCTTGGCGAAGAACTCGATGCGCGGCTTGCCGATGAGCGAGCGATGCTCCCAGAATTTCCGGGTCGCCGGGTCGAGCTTCTCGGAGAGGTGGCTCCAATAGAGATCGACATTCACCTTGTTCTTGGCGATGCCGAAGAACTGGAAGAACGCCTCGTAGCCAGGCAGATGCCGCATGGCGGCAAGCTTCAGCCGGGTCAACGCGATATGCGCGGGGTTGAGATCGACCGCATCGATCTGGGCCGGATCGGCGACCAGATAGTTGAGGATGTTGCAGCCGCCCGACGAGATGGTGACGACGCTATGGTCGGGCCCCAGCTCCAAGGCATCGAGATCGACCGCCGGATCTTCCCAGATCTGGTTATAGACGAAGCGGGCGAACCACAGCGCGAAGAGTCGGTCGAGCAGCGCCTGGCGCTTGCTCGGGGCCTGGCGATACACCGCCTTCTTGATCGCGGTACGCGTTTGGGCCACTGCCATTTGACGAAGACCTCAATACCGGCTGCAATGGATGAGCGATAGGGGCAAAGACAAATCCGGGTCCAGGAGATTGATGCAGCCGCATGACAATTTCATGGAAACGAGATCATTTTGTCTCGGAATCGTCACGCAGCCACCGGTTGCTGGGCTTTATTTGCCGATCGCCCGGGTCCCGGCGGCACGATGTTCCGTCGGGACTCGGGCGCGCTTCGCGCCATCATACACCAAGCGCGCTGCCCAAAACGACGAGTCCGCCGACGATCCAGCAATAGAGGGCAAAAGGCCGCATCGCGTCGAACTCGTGCCGGCGGAACCAGCTCATCAGCGCCCAGACGCTGAAGAAGGCGACGATGCCGGCGACGAGGCCGCCGACGGCGCCGATGCCGAGCGTGGCCGCCCCACCTTCGGTATGGACGAGCTTCGGGATCTCAAGCAGGCTGGCGCCGGCGATGAGCGGGGTCGCGAGCAGCATGGAGAATCGCGCGGAGGCCTCATGCGAGAGACCCGCCCAGAAGCCGGCGACGATGCTGGCGCCCGAGCGCGAGAAGCCCGGGACGAGCGCCAGCGATTGGGCGAGGCCGATCAGCAGGGCGTCGACCCAGCCGATATCCTTGAGTTCCCTGGTGCCGCGGCCGCGCGCGCGCTCGCCCAGGAACAGGATGAAGCCGTTGATGACGAGGAAGATGCCGGCCGAGGTCACGCTCGGGAACAGCTCGCGCAGCCGCCGCTCCAGGACCAGGCCGATGAGCGCCGCCGGGATCGTGCCGATGATCACCCGCACCAGCTCGCGCCTGGCATCCCGGGCACGGCTGTCGAACAGGCTGAGCAGAAAATCGAGCCAGTCGCGCCAGAAGAACAGCAGCAGCGCCACCGCCGTGCCCAGATGCAGCATGACGACGAAAGGCAGGAAATGGTCCTTCAGAAACTCCGGCGTGAGCGACCATCCGAATATCCAGGGCGTCAGCACGGCATGGGCGACGCTGCTGATCGGAAACAATTCGGTGATGCCTTGAACGATGGCGAGCAGCAGCGTTTGCAGGAGCGTCATGGGGCCTCGTTCCGAAAATGGGATCGATTGCGTATACCGTCCCGTTCGGAAGGTGCCCAGGAATAAAATCGGCGCAATCGAAGTCAGGAGCTCAGGTCAGGATGGATCGAGGATATACACCGATGCCCTACAAGACGAGCGCCGACCGCTATGGCTCGGTCGCGATAGCACTCCATTGGCTGACCGCGGCGCTGATCGCGGCGGCTATCCTGGTGATCTGGAGCTTCGGCTATGCAGAGCCGCACACGCCGCTCAAGACCGATCTGCTGATCATCCACCGATCGCTGGGCCTCACCGTGCTCGCGGTCGCCATCGTCCGGCTCGCCTGGCGCGTGATCCATGGCGCGCCGCCGCTCGATCTCGGCTTGCCGGCCTGGCAGCGCCTGATCGCCCTCGTCACCCACTGGGCGTTCTATCTCCTGTTCTTCGTGCAGCCGATCACCGGATATCTCTCCACCGCCGCCGACAATCACGAAGTCTCCTATTTCATGCTGTTCGACGTGCCGCAGATGGTGCCTTACGATCACGCACTGGCCGAGGCGATGGACGGCGTTCATTCGGCGCTGCAATGGGTCATCTATACGCTGATCGTGCTCCACACCGGCGCGGCGCTGGCTCATCACTATCTGTTCAAGGACGGCACGCTGCGCCGGATGCTGCCTTCGGCCTGAGCCGCTATCGGCCACGCGCCGCAGCCGAGATGCGGCGGGTTGACGCGGGCATGGACGGAAAGCCCAGACATGCTCGCGCATGGCTGCAAATCACTACAATTTTACATAGTTCCGATCACAGCGCCATGTTATCGAACGGGCGAAAATTTCGCCACGGAGATGCATTGATGCGTCGATTTTCTCTCGTCAGCTCGTTGATCGTTTCGGCATTCGCCTGCCTTGCCGGCGCTTCCCCCGCACTTTCCCAGCAGCTTTACGTTCCGACGAACAGCGGATCTGGATCGACTCTGCTGACGATCGACTCCTCGACCTTCGCGGTTACGGAGCAGATGATGCTGCCCCTCCTCGGCCCTGACTTTGTCGCAAGCCCCGACGGTTCCGTGCTTTACGGGACAACCGGAAGTTCCATCGTCGTAATCAATCCGGGAACGGGTGCCGTCATCGCGACCATTCCTCTCGGCGCCCAGCCTGGCGGCATGGCGATCACTCCCGACGGCACCAAGCTCTATGTTTCCGACGGTACCCTTGCCCCGAACTTGGGCAACAGCATCTCCCTGATCGATACCGCCACGAATAAAATCGTCTCAAAGATCACGGTCGGCAACGAACCCAGCGACATTGCCATCAGCCCGGACGGGCGGACGGCTTATATCGCAAACACGTCCGACAACACGATCTCGGTCGTCGATACAGCGACCGGCACCGTCAGCCAGATCATCCTCCTGAACAGTCTCAATGCCGCCGGCAACCCGAGCGCTCTCTCGATCACGCCGGACGGCACTCAACTCTATGTAACCTTCGGGGCCAACTTCATCGTCGGCGTCATCGATACGGCAACCAACACGATTGCTCATTCCATATTCGTCGGACTTGGCCCAGGCCGTGTAGCCTTCACCCCCGACGGCAAGACCGCCTATGTTGGGGTCAGCTTCGTCAACAATCCTGCGCCCCCGATCAATAACGTCCTCGTGGCAATCGATACCGGCACGGCCACGGTTACGCATAACATCCCGCTGCCGGAGGGCCCATTTGCCGTTCAGGTTTCTCCGGACGGAAAGAATGTGTTCGCATTGGGCTTCCAATCATTGATGGTCGTGCCGACGGCAACGAACATTTTCGCGAGCGACATTCCGCTATCCATGGTAGGTCAGACCAACTTTTCGGTCGGCGGCATGACACTCGGCGGCTTCCCCTCGCTGGCCGCCGCCGACCTGCCGAGCGGACGCTCGGTCGAGGTCGGCAGCCCTGCGACGCTGTTCGCGAGCGTGATCAACGGCTCGGCGAACGATCTGCAGAATTGCCGCATCGGCCTGCGCGGACCGGTTCCGACCGCGGCCACCGTCAGCTTCCAGACCACCGATCCGAGCAACAACCAGACGACCGGGCAACAGAACCAGCCCGTGACGATCGCCGCCGGCGCCGCCCAGAGCTTCCTTCTGGCCGTGACCGCGAGCGCGCCCCTGTCGTTGCCCGCCGAGCCGCTGCTCTTCACCTGCGACGGGCTGCTGCCGGCGCCGGTAATCGCCGGCGTGAACACCGTCGACCTGCTGTTCTCGGCCTCGCCGATCGCCGATGTGGTCGCCATCGCTGAGACGGGTACGGCCGACAACACCCTCACCGTCCCGCTGTCCCAGCAACAGCAGGGCGCCTTCGCGCTCGCCAGCCAGAATGTCGGCGCCACGGACACCATCACCGTCAGCGCGGATACCGGCGCCACCGCCCTGCCGCTGAACATCCTGGTCTGCCAGACCGGGGCGGGCGGCGCCTGCCTCGCCGCACCGGCGCCGACGGTGACGCTCAGCTACGCCGCCAGCGCCACGCCGACCTTCTCCTTCTTCGTGGCGGCCACGGGCGAGGTCGATTTCGCACCGGCGACCGCGAGGATCTTCGTGCGCTTCAAGGATGCGGGCGGCTCGGCCCACGGCTCGACCAGCGTCGCGGTCAAGACGAGCTGAGCGGAATTCTCAGACCGAGACAGGCTGCCCATCCCTCGCTATCGTTGCCGCTCCCCCGACTTCATGGAGCAGAGAGATGGGCACCTGGCTCGACGCCGCGCTCGGCTATATTCCCCGCTGGCTCGACTATCAGATGCGCCAGACGGAGCAGCCCGGCTGCGTCATCGCCGTCGCCAAGGATGGCGAGCTTTTGCTCGAGCAGGCCTGGGGCGCGGCCGATCTCAAGAGCGGCGAGGCGCTGACGCCGCGGCATCGCTTCCGCGTCGCCTCGCATTCCAAGAGCTTCACCGCCGCGGCGATCCTGAAGCTGCGCGAGCAGGGCAAGCTGCGGCTCGACGATCCGGTCGGCCGCCATGTCGCGGGGCTGCATCCGGACGTGGCCGCGGTCACGCTGGCGCAATTGCTCTCGCACACGGCCGGGCTGGTGCGCGACGGCGCCGATACCGGCCAATGGTCCGATCGCCGGCCTTTTCTCAACGAAGCGGAGATCCGCGCCGATCTCGCCGCCGGCCCGACGATCGAGCCGAACACGCGGCTGAAATATTCCAATCACGGCTTCGGCGTGCTGGGGCTGGTCGTCGAGGCGGCGACGGACGAGCCCTACAATGTTTGGATGGCGCGCGAGATCGTGGCGGCGGCCGGCCTAGCCGAGACCTCGCCCGACATGCCGATTCCGCCGGGGACACCGTTCGCGCGCGGCCATGGCAGCAAGCTGCCGCTCGGCCGGCGCGTGGTAATTCCGGGCGAGAATCCGACCAACGCGCTCGCCGCCGCCACCGGCTTCGTCAGCACCGCCGCCGACCTCGCCCGCTTCTTCAACCAGCTCGCCCCCGAGGCCGAGACGAGCCTGCTCACGGTCGCGAGCCGGCGCGAGATGACCCGGCGCCATTGGGCCGAGGCGCATTCGAGCGGCCAGCGCCATTACGGGCTCGGCACCGGCAGCGGCAAGCTCGGCGACTGGGACTGGTTCGGCCATTCCGGCGGCTTCCAGGGCTATATCACCCGGACCACGACGATCCCGGCCGAGCGCCTGACGCTATCGATCCTGACCAATGCCGCCGACGGGCCGGCACAGGGTTGGAGCGACGGCGCGCTCCATATCTTCCAGCGCTTCGCCAAGGAGGGTGCGCCCGCAGCCGAGCTCGCCGATTGGCGCGGCCGCTGGTGGGGCTCATGGGGAGCATTCGATCTCCTCGCCATGAAGGACAAGGTCCTGGTCGCCTCGCCCGGACTCACCAATCCGCTGCTCGACGCCAGCGAGATCACCGTCATCGGCCCCGACGAGGGCCGCATCGCGCTCGCCGGCAGTTTCGCCAACCATGGCGAACCGGCCAGCCTCGAACGCGGCCCGGACGGCACAGTCGCGGCGGTGAAGCTGGGCGGCAGCCGGCTGCAGCCGGAAGCCGAGTTGGCGGCGGAACTCAAGGCGAAATATGAGGATTGACTGAACCTGTTAGCGAGCGAGCGTCAATCTTCGCCGTCGCGAAGCAATTCATCCAGTTCTTGGGGTTGGATGTGCCTCAGGCGCCTTTGCGTTCTCTTATCGTAGTGACGGTCGTTCGGATCGTATCCGGCATGGGCCTTCCGCCCGTACTCCTTCACGAAAAGCTGTAGAGCGGCGGCCTTCAACTGCCGCCGCTCTACATTGTTCAACCTCTTGCGCCGCGGCTTCGCCAAAGAAGCGCCAAGATCTTTATTTTCCGGGAGAGAACCAGGTTGCCTCACTCCCTTCGGCATATTCTCTCCGTTGAAACTGCTGAGGCGGAATGCTCTGCCTCAAACGATATCACGCCCTTGACACACATCCTATCTCGGATATGATCCGCGTATAGAAACCCCAACCCAGGAGGCGACCGATGACTGCCCTTGCCAGCTCTTCCATCCGGTCGCCCCGAATAGAGCTCGACGCCTCGCGCCTGCTGCCGTTCGGCCCGGCCGGTCTCCGACCGACTCTTTTTCCGAACCGGGAGCAGCGCTCGAATGAGCCTCGATCTTCTGACCGCCTATGGCTGGGATTCCGCCTGGGCCGATAATTTCTCCGCCATCGCGGCGCCGGGCTGGGTCCCGGCGCGCATCCTTCAGCAACAGCGCGACCGTTGGACCTGCGTCACCGCGGCGGGCGAGCTGCAGGCCCGCTCGACCCTGCCCGACCCGCCCGGCACCGGCGATTGGGTAGCGCTGGAGCCGGTCGCCGACACCCATCTCGTCCGGGCGCTCCTGCCCCGGCGCAACCGGCTGTCGCGCCAGGCCGCCGGGCTCGCGACCGAGGAGCAGGTGCTGGCCGCCAACATGGACACGCTGTTCCTGTGCATGGCGCTCGGCCGCGACTTCAATCTGCGCCGGCTCGAACGCATCCTGACGGTCGCCTGGTCGAGCGGTGCCGCGCCGGTGATCGTGCTGACCAAGGCCGACCTCGCCGAGCCGGCCGAGGCCGAAGCCTGCCGGACGGCGGTCGAGGCGGCGGCGCCGGCCGTGCCCGTGGCGCAAATCAGCAGCCTCGCCGGCACCGGCCTCGCCGGCCTCGAGCCGTGGTTGACGCCCGGGCGGACCGTCGCCTTCATCGGCGCCTCGGGCGCCGGCAAATCGACGCTGGTCAACGCGCTCGCCGGGCAGGAGCTGGTGCTGACCGGCGGGCTCGACGGCGACGGCAAGGGCCGGCACACCACGACCTGGCGCTCGCTGGTGCAACTGCCCGACGGCGCGCTTGTCATCGACAATCCCGGCATCCGCGCCTTGCAGCTCTGGGATGGCGAGGACGGGCTCGACCGGACCTTCGCCGAGATCCGGACGCTCGCCCAATCCTGCCGGTTCCGCGACTGCCGGCACGAGGGCGAGCCCGGCTGCGCCGTGCGTGCCGCGATCGAGGCCGGCGATCTCGATCCGGCGCGGTTGGAGAACCGGCGCAAGCTCGCCCGAGAATTCGCCTTCGCCGAGCGCAAGCAGGACAAGGCGCTGCAGGCGGCCGAACGGCGGCATCTACAGCGCCGCGGCCGGGAGATCAGGGCGCGTTTGAAGGAGAGATAGAATAGGCCCTGGCCCGCCTGCCTAAGAGCGTCACGGCCGAGAGCGCCAGAAGCCCGCCGGCGAACAGCGAAAGGCTGCCCGGCAGCGGCACGGACGACGCGGGCGGCATCACATTGACGCCGGCGCTTGTGGAAATCGAGAACTCGTCCGCCAGCGGAAATGCCGGGTCGATCTCGAGAAACTCGTTCAAAGACAGGGCGGCCGTCGAATTGGCCATGATGTCGGCGGTTACCGATTCGGAAATGCCGATCTGCGTATCCGACGCGAAGGTTTCCGAGACGACGAACGATCCGCCGCCGGGCGGGACACTCGGCGTCATTGGGAAATTCGAGCAGCCGGCAGGATCGATGCACAGGCCGGCGATGATGGTCGCGGGCCCCGTGCCTTGGGGCGGCTCGACGCCGGGGCCGATCGCCAACAATCCGGAAACGCTGCCGTCGCCGGTCGCGGATCCCGTGATCGAGCCCTTGATCAGGATCGGAACGCTGACCCCCGGCGGCCCGTCGATATCGAACCAATAGGTGAGCGTGGCAAAGGATTCCGCCGCGACGACCGGCGGGAAAGCGGGTCCGCTCGAGGCGGAGACCGAGAGGAGGTTGGACGGCAGACCCAATGATTCCGCCGAATAGAAGTCGCCGCCATATTGGGAGCCGCTCGCGGTGAGGCCGGGCGCGCCGGCGTCTCTGAAGGTCGGGATGACGACCGAGGCGAAGGCATCGGGCAGCGGGATCGCCGACGCGTTCGCGGTCGCAACGGCGATCGGAGCGAGAAGGGCGATAAGCGTCAGCGCGCGTGCTTTTCCCATTGTGCCAACCCCGGGCGACAACCCCAAGGAGAACGAGAGACCCAACCACAACGTCCAGTGTTGTGTGCAAAATGTGTTTTGACGAGGTCTCGATCGGCAATCCCTAGGAGGCGGGAATCTCCTCCCGCCGGACCGAGATGCGGCTGTGGGCCTGGAGTGTGCTACTGCCGGGCGCGACCGGCGTCACCTCGATCGGCGCACGGGGCGGTGCGGCGGCGTGCTGGGCGGCGAGGAAATCCCCCAGGAACTCGCACTGCCGGCGGATATCGGGCACGGCGGTCATTTCCCAGAACTCACCCTTGGTCGCCGGCCCTATCGCGAACAGGCGGCGCGAGATCGAGCCGTCGGCATGCTTGATCGCGCAATTGCCGGTGACGTCGAGGCCGAGCCTGAGCTCGTCCGGCCGCGCCAGCCCGCAATCGAGCAGGCTGCGCACCAGCGGATCGGTGATGCGGTCATAGTCGCAGCCAGGCCCCGAGCAATTGATCACGCGGGCGACGGTGAGCTCGGCCGCCTCACCGCTCTTGCGCTTACGATAACTGACGGTGACGCCGGTCTCGCTCGCGCAGAATTGCTGGATCCGGCCGGCATGAACATGGAGCTGGCCGCGCGAGAGCGCCAGATCGACGCGCTCGGCGACGCCGGGCGCCATGCGATGGCGATGAACCTCCCACCAGGGCCTGAGATGGCGCAGGAAGCGCTTACGGTCTTCGGCCGAAAGCGCGTGCCAGACATCCTGGGTGAAGGGGCGCAGGGAATCGATGACCGCCTGCCAGTGGCCGCCGGCCTCGACCGAATTGCGGCTCTCTCGGCGCAGATAGCGTGTGAGCGCGGAAAGCCGGGTCGGAAAGGCGTCCTGGCAAACAGCCGCGTTGCTCGGCCCGGTGCCGTGGCGGCGCGGCAGCAGGCCGCGCCGGGACAGCGCATGGATCGGCCCGCGATGGCCCTCGTCGAACAGGGTGATCGCCGTGTCGACCATGGTGAGGCCGGTGCCGATGAGCAGCACCGGGGCATCGGGATCGATGCCGGACAGGCTGTCGGGCGCCCAGGGGTCGGCCTGGTAGCGCGGGCTGTCGAGAAAGGCCGGATCGGCGCCGGGCGGCGGCTCCGGCGGGAAATTGCCGATCGCCAGGACGGCCGTATCGGCCTCGATATGGCGATCGCGGTCGAGATGGAGCTTGAGCGTCGGCCCCTCCTCCACCGACAGCACGGCGCCGCGCGACAGCTTGAGGCGTCCGGCATTGGCGGGCTTGCGCATCTCGTCCAAAAGCAGCCGGCGGATATAATCGCCATAGAGGCCGCGCGGCACGAAAGTACCCGCCGCCTGCGCCGAGGGCAGCCCAGGAGTCGATGCCGCCAGCCATTCCTGAAAATCCTGCGGCCGGTCGCGGAAGGCGCTCATGCGCCCGGCCGGGACGTTGAGGAGATGGCTGGCATTGCCCGTCGAATAGGCGGCGCCGGGGCCGAAGCGCCGATTGCGCTCGATCAGATGGATCCGGGTCGAGGCCGGACAGCGCCGCAGCAGATGCAGGGTCAGCAGCGTGCCGCTGAAGCCTGCTCCCACGATCGCGATGGTCGACATCGTCACCTCCCGAAGACCCACTGCAATCGATCATCCCGTCTCGCCGGGGATCTTCCATGAGTTCGGAAGGAAAAGCGATTTCAATTTTCGGGCTCCGTCATGGAACGAAATTGGCCCGATCTTTCCTTTCGTCAGAGGGTTAACGCAGCAGATGCGCAAGGATCTGCGCCTCGATGGCGCCCTGCACGGCACCGGCGCGCGGACGCGGGCGGCGCTCGCCGACGACCCAGCTTGCGGCGATCCGCCCCGCTTCGAGCACGACGATCCGGTCGGCGAGACGAGCCGCCTCGGCCACGTCGTGGGTGACGAGCACGGCCGTGAAGCGCTGGGTCAGCCAGACCCGTTCGATCAGCTCCTGCATCTCGAGCCGGGTCAGCGCGTCGAGCGCGCCCAGCGGCTCGTCCAGCAGCAGCAGCCGCGGATGCGAGGTGAGTGCGCGCGCCAGCGCCACGCGCTGGGCCTGGCCGCCCGAAAGCGTCGACGGCCAGACATCCGCCTTGGCTTCGAGCCCGACCTGGCGCAGCGCCGCCCGCGCGGCGTCCCGCCCTTCCGGCGTGCGGCGGCCGATCGCGACATTGTCGAGCACCCGCTGCCAGGGCAGCAGCCGCGGGGTTTGGAACAGCAGCCGCGTCGCCGGCGGCTGGCCCTCGCTCGGCCGACCGTCGAGCTCGATCCGACCTTCATCGGGCGTGTCCAACCCGGCGAGCAGCCGCAGCAGCGTGGTCTTGCCGCAGCCGCTGCGGCCGACGATGGCGAGGAACTCGCCCGGCCGCACGGCGAGATCGATATCGTGCAGGATGCGGTTGGCGCCGAAGCTCTTACCGAGACCGTCGAGCCGGATGCCCATGCCGCCCGAAGGCGCCCGCACCGGCGGATCGATCACGCCGGCCTCGCCGCGCGCGGTCAGGCGCTCGGCCAGGTCGGCCGGCAGGTAATCGGAGATCAAGCTCATGCTGCAGCCTTTCCGCTGAAGGCGGGATGCCAGGCGAGCCAGCGCCGTTCCAGCCACCGCGCCGCCAGATCGGCGAGCTTGCCCAGAAGCGCATAGATCAGGATGCCCAGCACCACCACGTCGGTCTGAAGGAATTCGCGCGCATTCATGGTCATGTAGCCGATGCCTGAGGAAGCCGAGATGGTCTCGGCCACAATCAGCGTCAGCCACATGATGCCGAGCCCGTAACGGAACCCGACCAGGATCGACGGCAGGGCGCCGGGCAGGATGACGGTGAAGAACAGCCGCGCGCCGGTCACGTCATACACCCGCGCCATCTCAACCAGCCCGGCGTCGACCGTGCGCACGCCGTGATAGGTGTTGAGATAGATCGGGAAGAACACGCCGACCGCGACCAGGAAGAGCTTCGCCTCCTCGTCGATGCCGAACCACAGGATGACCAGCGGGATCATCGCCAGATGCGGGATGTTGCGCAGCATCTGCAGCGAGCTGTCGGTCAGGCGCGAGGCGGTCTCGGACACGCCGTTGAGCACGCCCAGCACCAGGCCGATCGAGCCGCCGATGAAAAAGCCGATACCGGCACGGGCGGTGCTGACGCCGAGATCCTGCCAAAGCTCGCCGGTCTTTGACAGATGCCAGCCGGCGAGGAGAACGGTCGAGGGCGCCGGCAGCACGCGCGAGGAGACGATGCCGGACCGGCACAGTCCTTCCCACAACAGCAGCAGCGCCACCGGCAGCAGCCAGGGCTCGAACGGGCGAAGCGCGCGTCGCACCGCGCTCATCGCGCACCCGCCCGCTTCGGCGCCAGCTCGTTGGCGACGATCTCGCCGAACGGGCCGGTGAAGCCGGACGCTTCCTGCGGCTGGGAGAGGCCGAGCAGCGGGAAGACCAGCTCCGCGAAGCGATAAGCCTCCTCCAGATGGGGATAGCCCGACAGAATGAAGCTCTCGATGCCGAGGGCGGCATATTCCTTGAGCCGCGCCGCGACCGTCTCCGGATCGCCGACCAGCGCCGTGCCGGCGCCGCCGCGGACGAGACCGACGCCGGCCCAGAGGTTGGGGCTGATCTCGAGCGCCTCGCGCGCGCCGCCATGAAGCCGGACCATGCGCTTCTGCCCGACCGAATCCATGCGGGCGAAGATCTTCTGCGCCTCGGCGATCTTGGCCGCATCGACATGGCGGATGAGATCGTCGGCGGCGCGCCATGCCTCGGCGTCGGTCTCGCGGACGATGACATGAAGACGGATGCCGAACTTGACCGTCCGGCCGCGCGCGGCGGCCCGGGCGCGCACCTCGTCGAGCTTGCGCTCGACCTCCTCGGGCGGCTCGCCCCAGGTCAAATAATGCTCGACATGCGTGGCGGCGACCTCCTGCCCGGCGCCGGACGAGCCGCCGAAATAGAGCGGCGGATACGGTTGCTGGACCGGCGGGAACAGCAGCTTGGCGCCTTCGACCCGAAGATGGCGGCCGATGAAATCGACCGTCTCGCCGCGCATGAGGCGCCGCCAGATGTCGAGAAACTCGTCGGTCAGCGCATAGCGCTCGTCATGATCGAGGAAGATGCCGTCGCCTTCGAGCTCGACCGGATCGCCGCCGGTCACGACATTGATCAGCAGCCTGCCCTCGGACAGCCGGTCGAGCGTCGCCGCCATGCGCGCGGCCACGGTGGGCGATTGCAGCCCGGGCCGGACCGCGACCAGGAATTTGAGCCGCTCGGTCGAGGGGACGAGGGCCGACGCCACCACCCAGCTATCCTCGCAGGATCGGCCGGTCGGCAGCAGCACGCCCTCATAGCCCAGCTGATCGGCCGCCTGGGCGATCTGGCGAAGATAAGGCAGCGTCACGGCCCGGCCGCCCTGCGCGGTGCCGAGATATCGGCCATCGCCATGGGTCGGCAGGAACCAGAAAGGCTTGATCGCCATTTTGGGAAAACTCCTAGGATTTCGGGGCCCAGACGATGTCGCGCACCGTCACGGGCCGGGGAATGAGGCCGAGCCCCAGGAAGGTGTCGGCGATACGCTGCTGACCGGCGATGGCGTCCTCATCGAGCGGCTTCACGCCGTAGCCGAGGCGTTTCAGCGAAATTGCGAGCACGGGGGCGGCAATGCCGGTGCGCGGCGAGAGCAGCGCCGCCACCTCGCCCTGATGCTCTTCGGCCCAGGCGTCGGTGGCGCCGATCGCCTCCAGCAACGTGCCGATCAACTCGGGATGCGCTGCGGCGAAGCTCTTGGATGCCAGATAGAATTGCCGGTTGGCGACGAGGCCGGTGCCGTCGGTGAGGCTGCGGGCGCCCGTCGCGTCCTGCGCCGCGGCCAGGAACGGGTCCCAGATCGCCCAGGCCTCGACCCCGCCGCTCTCGAAGGCGGCGCGCGCATCGGCCGGCGTCAGATACACCGGCTGGATATCCTTGGGCGTGAGGCCGGCGGCGGCGAGCGCCCGGACCAGCAGGTAATGGACATTCGAGCCCTTGTTGAGCGCGACGCGCTTGCCTTTGAGCTCGCTCACCGACCGGATCGCCGAATCCTTCGGCACCAGGATCGCCTCGCCGGTGGGGGCCGCGGGCTCGACGCCGGCATAGACGAGCGGCGATCCCGCGGCCTGGGCGAAAATCGGCGGCGCCTCGCCGGTCGTGCCGAAATCGATGCTGCCGACGGTCAGCGCTTCCAGAAGCTGCGGGCCGGCCGGAAACTCCTTCCACTCGACCTCGATGCCTTGCGGCGCCAGCTTCTGCTCGAGCGTGTGCCGCTCGGCCAGGATGACGAGCGTGCCGTATTTCTGCACGCCGATGCGGAGCTTCAGCGGCTCGGCCACGGCCGATACCATGCCCGACATGAGCAATGCCGCGACGAGTAGGGCCTTGACGGCGTTCGAGAGGATCGGCATCGGCGCAGCTTCCTGGCGGGAATCACAATGTGATTTCGTCCATAAGAACGAATCCATATTGTGATTATCCACACGCCGTCCAGAGATGCTACATAAATTCGATGTGATATCGTGTTATTTTTTAAAACACAGTTTCCATACGTTTTTTATGCGGCCGGAACGGGGCGCCATGGCGGTTGGAACATTTTGGAGGCCGAACGATCCTACGGGGGACCCCGTCGCCCTATTGTTCTAAGCTTGCCAGTCCCCAAATTAGGGGCAAGTCCCGCATCGGAGAATGGGAGAGACGGCATGACCCTGAGAACGCGCTGGCGGCTTCGCCTCGGCTGTTCCGCCCTGCTGCTGGCGGCCACGGTGCCGGTATCGGCGCGGGCGGATTTCTTCGACGGTGCGCGCCAGACCTTCCAGAACGACATACCGCACTTCTTCCAGACCGACGTGCCGCATTTCTTCCAGGACGACATCCCCTGCGCCTTCGGCGGGCAACCGACGAGCCACACCAAGACCTCGTGCAATGCACCGAGCCGTCCGGCCCGGCCGGTCGCTACGTCGCCGGAAGAAGCGCGCGAGATCCAGGATGCGCCGCCCAGCCCGATCGCCACGCCGAACCGGCCGTCCGACCAATAGTCTCGCGCGATAGGGCTGGCGAAACGGCGCGAACGGCGTCACATCTCTAGGATCGCCCCTGCCGGAGCCCGCCCCTTGCCCGAGTCAACCGCGTCTGCGCCGATCAAGGCCGTCATTGTCCGCGTCACCCCCTTTTCCCAGAATTGCTCGATCGTCTGGTGCACCGAGACCAGGCGCGGCGCCGTGATCGATCCCGGCGGCGATCTCGACCGGGTGCGCGCAGCCCTGGCCGAGCAGGATATCGTCATCGAGAAGATCCTGCTGACCCACGGCCATATCGACCATGCCGGCGGCGCCGCCGAACTTGCCGAGGAATTGGGCGTGCCGATCGAGGGGCCGCAGCGGGAGGACAAGTTCCTGCTCGATCACCTCGCCGAGCAAGGCGCCAAATACGGCTTCGTCGGCAGCCGCGCGGTGACGCCCGATCGCTGGCTCGACGAGGGCGATGTCGTGACGCTGGGCGCGCAGCGCTTCGCCGTGCGCCACTGCCCGGGCCACACGCCCGGCCATGTCATCTTCGTTCATGAGACGGCGCGCGTGGCCTTCGTCGGCGACGTGCTGTTCCAGGGCTCGATCGGCCGCACCGACCTGCCGGGCGGCGATCATCCGGCCCTGATCAAGTCCATCGTCACCAAGCTCTGGCCGCTGGGCGAGGATGTCGCCATCGTGCCCGGCCATGGCGAGCCTTCGACCCTCGGCCAGGAGCGGCGGAGCAACCCGTTCGTCGGCGACCGGGTGCTGGCGGCCGGCGATTGATCGTTCCCCCAGGCCACTGCCTTCTTCTAACCCGTGCGGAAAAGTTCGCATGCAAGTCGAAAAATGGGGAAGCAGCCTAGCGGTTCGCCTTCCCGCCGCCATTGTCGAAGCACTTGAGCTCAAGGAAGACGACGAGATCGAAATCCATGTCGCCGGCGCGAGGCAGCTCGGTATCGCGCGCAAGCCCGGGCGTGAAGAGCCGTTAAAGCGGCTTCGCGCCTTCCGGGGCCGGCTTCCCCCCGATTTCAAGTTCGATAGAGACGAGACGAGTAGCCGCTAGCCTTTTCGACACGCTGCCCCCTCCATTGCGTCCGGGAATACGGCGAGGGCAGCGATTTTCGCGCGCCCTCACCCCCGTTCCCGGATGAACCGTTCGAACGCCGCCAGCGTCGCCTCGCTGACATGGTGCTCGATGCCCTCGGCATCGGAGCGCGCGGTTTCGGGATCGACGCCCAGCGCCTCGAGGAAGCGCAGCACGATGCCGTGCCGGTGCTTCGACATGGCGGCGAGGCGGGCGCCTTCGTCGGTCAGGAAGATCGCGCGGTAGGGCTGCGAGGAGACATAGCCGTCGCGGCGCAGGCGGCCGACGGCGTTCACGACCGTCGCATGGCTGACGCCGAAGCGGCGGGCGATGTCGACGGCCCGCGCCTCGCCCGCCTCGTCGATGAGATCGGCGATGAGCTCGCAATAATCTTCGGCCGTGGTCGAATGGCGCTGCCGCCTTTGCCGCTCGAAGGCGCGGAGCTGGGCAGTCTCGGGATCGGAAGGATCTTCGGAAGGCGTCATGAGACTCGTCCGGGCAACAGAAAATTCATCATAGCAGGGGCACCGCCCCTTGCGGATTGTAGCGTCGGCTATATTCTAAAGACATGACTATATCGTGCCCCCGCGCGTCGTGACCGACAGCACCGCCCAAGCTTGGCGCCGGGAAGCCGGGGCCGCATCACTGCACGGGACCGTGACGATCCCGGCCGGGGCCGGATTCCTGCGCAAGCTCATAGCTTTCGGCGGACCGGGATACCTGATCTCGGTCGGCTACATGGATCCTGGCAATTGGGCGACGGATCTCGGCGGCGGCTCGGCCTATGGCTATACACTACTGTCCGCCGTGCTGCTGTCCAGCCTGATGGCGATGGTACTCCAGGCGCTCAGCCTGCGGCTCGGCATCGCCACCGGCCGCGACCTGGCCCAGGCCTGCCGCGACACCTATTCGCGCCCCGCGTCGATAGCGCTCTGGATCCTGGCCGAGATCGGCATCGTCGCCTGCGACCTGGCCGAGGTCGTGGGCACGGCGATAGCGCTCGAACTGCTGTTCGGCCTGCCCTTGCTCGCGGGCGTGGTCCTGACCGTGCTCGATACGCTGATCGTGCTGTCGCTGCAGCGCTTCGGCTTCCGGGTGATCGAATCGATCGTGATCGCGCTGGTGGCGCTCATCGCCCTCTCCTTCGCCTACGAATTGGCGGTCGCCCGGCCGGACCTGGCGGCGCTGCTGCACGGCATCCTGCCGCAGCGGGCGATCCTGACCGATCCGGGCATGCTGTTCATCGCCGTCGGCATCGTCGGCGCCACGGTCATGCCGCATAATCTCTATCTTCATTCGGCGCTGATGCAGACGCGCCGGTTCGACCCGACCATCGAGGGACGGCGCGAGGCGATCCGCTTCGCCACGATCGATTCCTGCATGGCGCTGATGCTGGCGCTGCTGGTAAACGGCGCCATCCTGGTGCTGGCCGCGGCCGCCTTCCACCGTATCGGCCGGACCGATATCGCCGAGATCCAGGACGCCTATCATCTGCTGGCGCCGGCACTGGGGGTTCCCCTCGCCGCCCTCGTCTTCGCGCTGGCGCTCCTGCTCTCCGGCCAGAACTCGACGCTGACCGGCACACTCGCCGGCCAGATCGTGATGGAGGGTTTCCTCGATCTGCGCATCAAGCCCTGGCTGCGCCGGCTGATCACGCGCGCCGCGGCCGTGGTGCCGGCGGCCCTGGTGATCGCCATCGCGGGCGAGTCCTCCGCGACCAGGCTGCTGATCGTGAGCCAGGTCGTGCTGTCGCTGCAGTTGCCTTTCGCCATGATCCCGCTGGTGTATTTCACCGGCGACCGCCGCAAGATGGGCGTGTTCGCCAGCCCGCTCTGGCTCAAGGCCGCGGCCTGGGCGATCGCCGTGCTGATCACAGGCCTCAATATCAAGCTGCTGATCGACCTGGTTTAGGCGCCGGCGACCGGAAGTCCCTGATGCGAATGACCAGGGGCTTCGGCGCCGAACGCATCGAGCGCGGGCTGGCGATCGCCGGATCAATCGCGGTCATGAGCTTCTCCGGGCTGCTCATGCTCGACGCCTGGGACCGGATCTAATGCCCCTTGCAAATGTTATAATGTAACGTAATATCCCCCTCATCAGAGGTTAAAGGTGGAGCTGCCCGGGATGGCACCCCATGAGTCAGTGTTGGGCGGCGCCGAGTCGGTCCATGTCCATCGGCGATCGGCGCGGCCGAAGCTCGGCCCCTTAGCCTGGGGCGTCGGCTCGCGCCTCGCCTGGGCCTCCGGCCTTTCTGCCTTGCTCTGGCTTGCCGTGTTCCTGGCATTGTCATGACGGTGCTTCGCTTGGGCGCGCGTATCGCCGTCGAAAATCTGACCGTCGCCTATGAGCGGCATCCGGCGCTGCACCATGTCAGCGGCTGCTTCGAGCCGGGCTCGCTGACCGCGGTCGTCGGCCCGAACGGCGCCGGCAAGAGCACGCTGGTCAAGGCCATCGCCGGCACGATCCGGGCCAGCGGCGGCCGGGTCGTACGCACCGGGCTGGAGCCGCGCGGGCTTGCTTATCTGCCGCAGCAATCCGAGATCGAGCGCAGCTTTCCGATCACCGTGCTCGACACCGTGCTGCTCGGCCATTGGCGCCAGATCGGCTGGCGCCGGGGCGTCTCGGACGAGGCGATGGACGCGGCGCTCGAGGCGCTCGACACGGTCGCGCTCGGCCGCTTCGAAGCGCGACCGATCGCCTCTCTCTCGGCCGGCCAGTTCCAGCGCGTGCTGTTCGCGCGGCTGATCCTACAGGATTCGCCGCTGATCCTGCTCGACGAGCCGTTCACAGCACTCGATGCGCGCACCACCACGGATCTGCTGACCCTGGTCGGGCGCTGGCATCGCGAGGGCCGCACGATCATCGCCGTGCTGCATGATTTCGAGCAGGTGCGCGCTCATTTCCCCGAGACGGTGCTGCTCGCCCGCGAGCTCGTCGCCTGGGACGCGACGCCTTCCGTGCTGACGCCGGCCAACCTCACCCGCGCCCGCCATATGGCCGAGGCCTGGGACGATGGCGCCGAAGCCTGCGCGCTTCCGGCGGAGGCGGTATGATCCTCTACGACCAGTTGGTCGCCCCCTTCGTCGAGTTCGGCTTCATGCGGCGCGCGCTGGTCGGCGCCATGGCGCTCGGCCTCGGCTCCGGCCCGATCGGCACCATGCTCGTGCTCCGGCGCATGAGCCTGATGGGCGATGCGATGAGCCATGCCGTGCTGCCCGGCGCCGCCATCGGCTTCCTGCTCGGCGGCTTGTCGCTGCCGGCGATGAGCCTGGGCGGCCTCTGCGCCGGCCTGATCGTCGCTCTCCTCTCCGGCATTGTGACGCGGCTGACGCCGCTGCGCGAGGATGCGAGCTTCGCCGCCTTTTATCTGATCTCGCTGGCGCTGGGCGTGCTGCTCGTCTCGACTCACGGCTCCAATGTCGATCTGCTGCATGTGCTGTTCGGCACCATCCTGGCCGTCGACGACACGGCGCTGCTGCTGGTGGCCGCGATCAGCACGCTCACCCTGTTCGCGCTGGCGCTCGCCTACCGGCCGATGGTGCTGGAAGCGTTCGATCCCGGCTTTCTGCGCTCGGTCGGCGTCGATGGCGGCAAGGTGCACGCGCTGTTCCTGACGCTGGTCGTGCTCAATCTGGTCGCGGGCTTCCAGGCGCTGGGCACGCTGATGGCGGTCGGCCTCATGATGCTGCCGGCCGCCGCCGCGCGCTTCTGGGCGCGCGAGGTCTGGTCGCTCGCGGCGGTCAGCGCCGGCATCGCCTGCCTCAGCGGCTATCTGGGCCTGCTCGCGTCCTATTACATCGAGGTCCCTTCCGGTCCGGCGATCATCCTCGCCGCCGGTGCCGCCTATGCGCTGTCGGTGCTGTTCGGCCGGCGGGATTCGATCCGCACTACCTATCTCACCCGCCCGCATCTGGCCGCCTGATGCTGCTGCGCGCGCTGCTCCTGTTGTCGCTGGCGCTGGTTTCGGCAGCACGGGCCGAGCCGATGCCCGTGGTCGCCAGCTTCTCGATCCTAGGCGACATGGTCCACGAGGTCGGCGGCGACGAGGTGAAAGTCACCTCGCTGGTCGGGCCCGACGGCGACGCCCATGTCTATCAGCCGAGCCCGCGCGACGCCAAGGGGGTGGCCTCGGCCAAGCTGGTGGTGATCAACGGGCTTGGCCTCGAAGGGTGGATGGAGCGGCTGATCAGTTCGGCGCAGTTCAAGGGCACGGTCGTGACTGCGAGCGCCGGCATCACGCCGCAGCGCCTGTCCGACAGCGCCGCCGTGCCGGACCCGCATGCCTGGCAGGATATCGGCAATGGCGAGATCTATGTGCAGACCATCGCCGCGGCGCTGGAGGCCGCCGATCCCGAGCATGCAGCACTCTACCGGCAGCGCGCCGACGCCTATCTGGGCAAGCTCACCGAGCTCGATCGCTGGACCCGCGACGAGATCGCGAGGGTGCCGCAGGACAAGCGCGTCATCATCACCACGCATGACGCGTTCCAATATTTCGGCCGCGCCTATGGCGTGACGTTCCATGCCGCCGTCGGCATGGACGAGGATAGCGAGCCCGACGCCGCAGGCGTGGCGCAGCTCATCCGCCAGATCCGGCGCGAGCATATTCATGCGCTCTTCATCGAGAACATGACCGATCCTCGCCTCATCGAGCAGCTCGTACGCGAGACCGGCACCAGCCTGGGCGGCGAGCTGTTCGCCGACGCCCTGTCCAAGCCGGGCGAAGGCGGCGAGACCTATCTCGCCATGTTCCGCAACAATGTTCCGAAGATGGTCGAGGCGATGAGCCGGAACTAGATTTCGAGACGGCAATGCCCTGCATCGTCGCTTGAAGTCGTGATCACTGCACTCGGCCGAGCGGAAGACTTTCCTTCCGTCGCCGTATAACGGCTCGAAATTCTCCTGCCGCCATATTCGGCAACCTTCACTCAATCAGTATACCGACAGTTCGATGGTGGTGATAGCCATCGTTGCCAGGTTACGATTGTCACTCGATTCTTCATCAATGAAATATAAGCGTATTGCACGGAAATTTTCGTGTATTTTCTAGCTCATATGGTCCTCTGCCGTGACGCGGACGAAATCACTGCTCAGTCGTCTTGCTCATACTGCTGAAAACCATCCGGAGCGTAGCGTAATGGTGCCGATCGATTAGCACAATCTGAAGAATATATACTGTCACCCCTAATACTCATTCCCGCATAAACTGATCTCAATTCTCATATTCACGGAGAAATAGACGTGAGCATTCGATGCCTCATGAACCCTTCCGCACGTCCTCGTGCCGGCATAACAGCACTGGCCTTGCTGACCCTCCCGCTCCTCGCCGGCCCCGCGCTCGCCCAGGTAACGGCAAGCGCCGCCTCGGTGAAACCGCCCCAGGCGTTCGACCCCGGCCCCCGGCCGGTAGGCAATCAGAGCATCACCGTCACGAGCGCCGCCTTCGCCAACGGCATCGTCGATCCCCGCCAGCCGCAGGATGCGGCCGGCAACGGCGCCGGCCGGCAATTGGCCGTGCTGACACCGGGGCAGACCGCCTTCTGGTTCTCCTCGCTGCTGGTCTTCGGGCAACCGGTGACCGTCGGTGGCGGAACCGATCCGGTTTCCAACGACCCGTCGATCCCCGGCCTGGGGCCGGCATTCAACGGCGACAGTTGCTTCATGTGCCACTCCTATCCGGCGATCGGCGGCACCAGCCCCCCGATCAATCCGCAAGCCGTCGCCGCGACCGCCCGCGGCGCCCAGAACAGCGTGCCATCCTTCGTCACGCGGAACGGGCCGGTGCGCGAGGCCCATTTCATCGAGTCGCCCGGCGATGGGCTGCCGGACGGCGCGGTGCGGGAACTCTTCAGCATCCAAGGCCGGGCCGATGCCCCGCCGGGCTGCACGCTGGCGCAGCCCAACTTCAGCCGCGAACTCAAGCGCGGCAACGTCGCCCTCAGAATTCCCACTCAGACTTTCGGCGTGGGCTTCATCGAAAACACCTCTGATGCGGCGCTTCGGGCGAGCTTCCAGGCGACCGCGTTTCAAAGATCGGTCCTTGGCATCGGCGGCCATTTCAACACCAGCGGCAACGACCAGACCATCGCCCGCTTCGGCTGGAAGGCGCAGGATAAGTCCCTGCTCGAGTTCGCGGGCGAGGCCGCGAATGTCGAGCTCGGCATCACCAACGAGCTCTTCCCCAATGAACGGATCCCCGGCCGGAATTGCGATGTCCACGCCTTGCCGGAAGACGTGACCAACGTCGTGCCCGTCGCCACCCTCGCCACGCTGCCCAACGACGGCGATGCCGCCTCGCTCGCCGCATCGGCCATCACGAATTTCGGCGTCTTCATGCGCCTCAATGCGGCGCCGAGCCAGTGCGCGTTCGACAGCGGCGTCGACGCCACGGGTGCGGCACTCTGCACGCCGCTTGCCAGCAGCAAGAAGGCGGCGAGCATCGCCGATGGTCAGGCGAAGTTCACCGCCGTCGGATGCGCGCTCTGCCATACCGAGAGCCTGCAGACCGGCCCATCGCCCTTCGGGTCGCTCAACAACGCGGTCTACCACCCCTTCTCGGACTTCGCGCTGCATAAGATGGGCGTGAACCTCGCCGACGGCGTGGTGCAGGGAGCGGCAGCGGGTGACGAATTCCGGTCGGCACCGCTTTGGGGTATCGGCCAGAGGCTCTTCTTCCTGCATGACGGCCGGACGAGCGACCTGCTGGAAGCCATCGATGCGCATAAGAGCCAGGGTTCCGAGGCGAATACCGTGATCCGGAACTTCGACAATCTGCCGGACGCGCAGAAACAGGACGTCCTGAACTACCTACGCTCGCTCTGAGGCGAGGCAGGTTCGGCGATCAGGCCGATTGGGCCTGATCGCCGAGCCAGGTCGAGGCCGGAAGGTTTCCGGACGATCCTCACTCCACGTCTTGTCGCGCCTGCATCGGCTGGCCGCAATGCGGGCAGATCCGCCCTTCCTCTTCGATCGCTTCCAGCACGATCTCATCGGTGTCCGCCACGGGCACGCCCATGCGCTTACCCAGATCCTCCATCACCAATATATCGGCGGGCGTCATCGGACCGGTCGCCATGCCGGCTTCGACCATGCGGCGCAGATGCTCGCGGCGCAAGCGGAGCTGGTCCATGAAGCTCACCGTCAGCACGCCGGAAAAGAGCGCCAGCGTGCCGATGCCGATGATCGAGACGAAACCGCCAAGGAGCTTTCCCAGCGGCGTGATCGGCACCATGTCGCCATAGCCGACGGTGGTCAGCGTCTCGATCGCCCACCACATCGCCGCCGGGATCGAGCTGAAATTCTCGGGCTGTGCGTCGCCTTCGACCATATACATGACCGAGGCGCTGAGGATCAGCGTCAGCGCGAACAGGAACAGCACCGCGCCGATCGAGCGCGATTCCTCCCGGAATACCGCCCAGAGCAGGCTGAAGGTGGTCGAATGCCGGCTGAGCTTCAGCATGCGCAGCAGGCGCAGCAGGCGGAGCACGCGCAGATCGTCGGCGCCGAGCATGCCCAGGATCGCCGGCAGGATGGCAACGAGATCGATCACCGCGAAGGGCCGGGTCGCGTAATGGAGGCGGCCCTGAACCGGGTGCCGGTACTCGCCGTTGACGCGATCGACCGAGCTCCAGACCCGCAGCACATATTCGATGGCGAAGACGGTGGTGGCGATCTGCTCGATCCACCAGAAGGCCGGGTCGAAATCGATGCGGATGCGCTCGACCGACTCCAAAATGATCGACGAGACATTGATGACGATCAGCACAGCCAGCCCGATGTTGACGAAGCGGCTGACCCCGGTCGGCGGCACATCGTGATCGAGCACGGCGCTGACGCGGCCGCGCAGTCGGATGAGCCAGCCCATTTTTTCCGCGCCCCCCGCCGCCGACTCTACCTTGAGACGAGCCTAACCCGGCACCGTCGCGGCGAGAAGGCGGTTGACGGGTATGGCGATCGAGTCGATAGTTCGTATAAACTAACTAATTGGGAGGAGCGCATGGCCGCGCAACATGATCTCGTCATCCGCAACGGGACCATTGCCGACGGCACCGGCCGAGCGCTGTTCGAGGCCGACATCGCCATCTCGGACGGCAAGATCGCGGCGATCGGCCGCGTCGCCGGCGGCGGGCGCGAGGAGATCGACGCCAGGGCCAAGCTGGTGACGCCGGGTTTTGTCGACATCCACACCCATTATGACGGCCAGGCGACGTGGGACCAGCGGCTGGCGCCGTCGAGCTGGCACGGCGTCACCACCGCCGTCATGGGCAATTGCGGCGTCGGCTTTGCGCCGGTGCGGGTGGCGGATCGCGACCGGCTGGTCGAGCTGATGGAGGGGGTCGAGGACATTCCGGGGGCGGCGCTCCATGAAGGGCTCGGCTGGGACTGGGAATCCTTCGGCGACTATCTCGACGCGCTCGACCGGCAGCCGCACGACATCGATTTCGCGGCCCAGCTGCCGCATGGCGCGCTCAGGGTCTACGTCATGGGCGAGCGCGGCGCCCGGCTCGAGGCGGCGACGCCGGAGGACATCGCCGAGATGCGGCATCTGTCGGCCGAGGCGATGCGCGCCGGCGCCATCGGCTTCTCGACCTCGCGCACGCTCAATCACCGCACCGTCAAGGGCGATCCGACGCCATCGCTGCGCGCGACCGAGGCGGAGCTCACGGGCATCGCGCTCGGCCTCAAGGATGTCGGCAAGGGCGTCATCGAGCTGATCTCGGATTTCGACACGCCGGATCTCGCGACCGAGTTCGCCATGATCCGGCGCATCATGCACGGATCGGGGCGGCCGCTGTCGCTCTCGCTCGCCCAACGCCATCGCGACCCGCAAGGCTATCGCAGTATCCTCGGCCTGATCGAGGATGCCGCCGCCGAAGGCCTCTCGATCAAGGCGCAGGTGGCGCCGCGTCCGATCGGGCTGCTGCTGGGATTGCAGGCGAGCCAGAACCCGTTCACCGGCCTGCCCTCCTTCGGGGCGATCGCGCACGAGCCGCTCGAGCGCAAGCTCGCGATTATGCGCGATCCCGAATTCCGCGCCCGGCTGCTGGCGGAAGTGCCGGTGCCGGAGATGGCCGGCCGTTCGCGCATGCTGATGGGGTTCGAACGCATGTTCCCGTTGGGCGAGGAGCCCGATTACGAGCCGCCCAAGGCGAGCTCGGTCGCCGCCATCGCCCGCGCTCGGGGTGTTGCACCGGCGGAGGCGGCCTATGATCTGCTGCTGGAAGACGAGGGCCGCGGCTTCCTCTTCACCCCCTTCGCCAACTACGCCGAATTCAGCCTCGATGCCTGCCGGGACATGATGGACCATCCCCATTCGGTGATGGGTCTCGGCGATGGCGGCGCCCATGTCGGCCTCATCTCGGATGCGAGCTATCCCACATACCTCTTGACCCATTGGGGCCGCGACCGCGCGCATGGTCGCTTCGACCTCGCCTGGCTGGTCAAGCGCCAGACCGCGGACACGGCGCGCGTGGTCGGCCTCCGCGATCGCGGCACGATCGAGCCGGGCATGAAGGCCGATATCAACATCATCGATTTCGACCGGCTGAGGCTCGAACGGCCGGTGATGAAGTTCGATCTGCCGGCCGGCGGCAAGCGCCTCCTGCAGCGGGCCCAGGGCTACAGCGCCACCATCGTGTCGGGCGTGCCCGTCTATCGCGACGGCGACGCCACGGGCGCCCTGCCCGGCCGGCTCGTACGCGGCCCGCAAGAGGCCGCTCGATAGGAAGATCAGGGGAGGCAACACAGATGTCCGCAAAGGCGCTCGAAACCCATATCGACTGGCAGGCGAAGGACGTGGCCGACCCCTCGGTCTGGACCGTGACGCTGACCGAGGCCGATCAGCGCGAGCTCGATGCGGCGCTGACCCACGCCAAGCGCCGCTCCAACGATCTGCTCGAGATCGGCCGCGAGGATTTCCCGCTCGACCGGCTCGCGGGCAAGCTCGCCCGGATCGAGGCCGAGCTCATCGACGGCCGCGGCTTCGTCCGCATCGGCAAGCTCGATACCGGACGCTACGGCGACGACGACCTGACCCTGCTCTATTGGGGCATGGGGCTGCATCTGGGCGATCCCTGGCCGCAGAACAAGCACGGCCATGTCATGGGCGACGTGACCGACCAGGGCAAGAAGAGCGGCGATCCGACCGCGCGCGGCAACGAGCTGGGGCTGATCGCGCTCGACTATCATACCGACGGCTCCGATCTGGTCGGGCTCATGTGCCTGCGCACGGCCAAGTCGGGCGGGCTCTCCTGCGTCGCCAACGCGGTCGCGATCTATAATACGCTGGTGCGGACCCGGCCGGATCTGGCCGAAGCGCTCTACCGGCCCTTCCCCTACGATGCGCGCGGCGAGCAGGCGCCTGGCGCGCCGCCCTATTACAGCTTTCCGGTTTTCACCGAGCATCGGGGCCGGGTCTTCATCCGCTTCATCCCGAAATACATCAAGGCGTCGCAGCGCCATCCGCAAGCGCCGCGCCTGTCGCCGCTCGAGATCGAGGCGATCGACACGATGAGCGACATGGCCAATGAGCCGCGCTTCAACGTCTATATGGATCTGCAGCCGGGCGAGATGCAGTTCATCAACAACTATCACGTGCTGCACGGCCGCAGCGCCTATGTCGATGACGCCGCGTCCGGCCACAAGCGCCATCTGAAGCGGCTGTGGCTCGCGACCCGCCTGCTCGCTGATCGGCCCGAGCCGTTCGCCCGGCGCGAGAATTCGCATTGGACCAAGAACCGCTCAGTCAGCAAGATCCAGCCCGTGGCGGCAGAGCTTCCGGCGGCGCCATAAAAGGTTGAAATAGCGCGGCCCGGCTTCCATGCTTCGATTCCCGTCGAAGGAGCCGGGCCAAACTCATGAGCAAAGATTTGAAGCCGGCGAGCCGGCTCGTCCATGCCGGGCGCGTGCCGCGGGACTATCACGGTGCGGTCAATCCGCCGATCTACCGCGCCTCGACCATCCTCCAGCCGACGCTCGAAGCCTGGGAGGCCTCGCGCCAGCCCGGTTACAAGGGCCTGCGCTACGGTGTCGTCGGCACGCCGACCACGCTCGCCTTCGAGGAGGCGATGGCAGAGATCTATGGCGTCGATCACTGCGTCGCCACCAGCTCGGGACTGGCCGCCGTCACCACGGCGCTGCTGGCGTTGACCAAGGCCGGCGACCATCTGCTGATGACCGACAGCGCCTACGACCCGACCCGGCGTTTCTGCGATGCGATGCTGAAGCATTTCGGCGTCGCGGTCGAATATTACGACCCGCGCATCGGTGCCGGCATCGCCGATCTCATCCGGCCCGAGACCAGCCTCGTCTATACCGAGTCGCCGGGCTCGCTCACCTTCGAGATCCAGGATATTCCCGCCATCGTCGCGGCCGCTCACGCCAAGGGCGCCAAGGTGGCGCTCGACAACACCTGGGCGACGGCGTTGCTCTTCAACCCGTTCGAGCACGGCGTCGATGTCGTGATCGAGGCAGTCACCAAATATGTCGCCGGCCATGCCGACGTGCTGATGGGCGTGGTGCTGGCCAAGGGCAATCTCGGCCGCGTCGTGCACAGCACCGCCAAGATGCTCGGCAATTGCTGCGGACCGGAGGAGCTCTATCTGGCCCAGCGCGGCTTGCGCTCGATGGCGGTCAGGCTGGAGCGCTGCGGCGCCACGGCGCTGATCCTGGCCGACTGGCTGGCGACACGGCCCGAGGTGAGGCGCGTACTGCACCCGGCCCGGCCGGATCACCCCGACCATGCGCTGTGGCGGCGCGATTTCCGCGGCGCCAGCGGCCTGTTCTCGATGCTGCTGGAGCCCTTGCCCAGGCCCGCCCTCTCGGCCTTCTTCGACGGACTCAGGCTGTTCGGCATCGGCGCCAGCTGGGGCGGCTATGAGAGCTTGATCATGCCGGCCGATCCGGCGCGCACGCGCACGGCCGTGCCCTGGACCGAGACGGGGCATCTCATCCGGCTGCATGCCGGACTCGAGGATCCGGACGATCTCATGGCCGATCTCGAAGCAGGGTTCGAGCGCGCCGTGGCACAAAGGTAACTGGTACGGGAGAACAAGCCCGGCGATTTCGATCCCTGCCCCCAAACCGCTGCGCTGGACAGCGATAGCATGATCCGACAGGCTCACCGGCAGGGAAGGAGATCGTCATGACCAGAATTGCATTCCTCTCGGCGCTGCTCGTCGCCTTCGCCGGTACGGCCCACGCGCAGACGCCGCAGCAGACGGAACCGCCGCCGATCTTCCGGAACGGGCCGATCGTCAACGGCAAGAATCTGCAGCCGCATCTGACGCCGGGCGAGAAGGAGCAGGATCCCGAAGCGGCCAACCATCTGCTGCAGTTTGGCGCTCATGACCAGGCCGCCCAATCGCCGATTGTCGTGCCGCGCGATATCTACGGCAATCCGCTCGGCGGCAATCCCGGCCTGAACCCGCCGGGCCTGACGCCGCAGCAGCAAGCCTCGCCGAAGCCATAGCAGCTAGTGGACGCTCCCGCCTCACGCCCACGCCCGAGCGGCGCGCTGTCGGTAATTCGCATCCTGCTGCCACATCTCTGGCCGCCGGGCGAGGCGGAGCTGCGTTTCCGCGTCGTCGTCGCGGTCCTCTGCCTGATCGTCGCCAAGCTCGCCAATGTCTATGTGCCGATCCTCTACAAGCGCGCGGTCGACGCGCTCGGCAGCCAGCCCGGCCATCTGCCACCCGCGACCGTGCCGCTGGCGATCATCCTCGCCTATGGCTCGGCCCGCATCCTGTCGCTGATCTTCGCCGAGCTGCGCGACGCCGTCTTCGCCCGGGTGGCGCAGCGCGCGATCCGCAATATCGGCCTTTCGGTCTTCCGTCACCTGCACGCGCTGTCGCTGCGCTTTCATCTCGAACGCCAGACCGGCGGCATGACCCGCGCCATCGAGCGCGGCACCAAGGGCATCGAATCCCTGCTCTCCTACAGCCTGTTCAACATCCTGCCGACCCTGTTCGAGATCGCGCTGGTCTGCATCATCCTGTGGCGGCTGTTCGATATCTGGTTCGCGCTCATCACGCTGGTGACGGTGACGCTCTACATCGCCTACACGCTCGGCGTCACCGAATGGCGGATCAAGTTCCGCCGCCAGATGAACGAGACCGACGCCGAGGCCAATACCAAGGCGATCGACAGCCTGCTCAATTACGAGACGGTCAAATATTTCGGCAATGAGGAACACGAGGCCGGGCGCTTCGACAATGCGCTGCAGCGCTACGAGCGCGCCGCGGTCAAGAGCCAGGTCAGCCTGTCGATCCTCAATATCGGCCAGGCGGCGATCATCTCCGTCGGCCTCACCGCGATCATGTGGCTCGCCGGCGCCGGCATCGTCGCCGGGCGGTTGACCCTGGGCGACTTCGTGCTGGTCAACACCTATCTGGTGCAGCTCTACCAGCCGCTCAATTTCTTCGGCTTCGTCTACCGCGAGATCAAGCAGTCGCTCATCGACATGGAGCGCATGTTCAATCTCCTGGGCGTCGATCAGGAGGTGCGCGACCGGCCGGACGCCCTGCCTCTGGCGGTCGACGGCGCCACGCTCGAATTCCGCGACGTGCATTTCGGCTATGATCCGCGGCGCGCCATCCTCAAGGGCGTGTCCTTCACCGTGCCGGCCGGCCAGACCGTCGCCGTGGTCGGCCCGTCGGGGGCCGGCAAATCGACGATCAGCCGATTGCTCTTCCGCTTCTACGATGTCGATAGCGGCACGATCCAGATCGACGGGCAGGATATCCGCACCGTCACCCAGAAGAGCCTGCGCGCGAGCATCGGCATCGTGCCGCAGGATACGGTGCTGTTCAACGACACGATCTTCTACAACATCGCCTACGGCCATCCCGGCGCCACGCGCGAAGCGGTCGAGACCGCGGCCAGGCTCGCCCATATCCATGATTTCATCCTGGCCATGCCGGACGGCTACGACACCATGGTCGGCGAGCGCGGATTGAAGCTGTCGGGCGGCGAGAAGCAGCGCGTGGCGATCGCGCGCAGCATCCTCAAGGATCCGGCGATCATGCTGTTCGACGAGGCGACGAGCGCGCTCGACACCAATACCGAACGCGAGATCCAGCAGAATCTGCGCGAGGTCAGCCGCGGCCGCACGACGTTGGTGATCGCCCATCGGCTGTCCACCGTGGTCGATGCCGATGAGATCATCGTGCTCGAAGCCGGGCGCATCGCCGAGCGCGGCAGGCATCCGGCGCTGCTCGCGCGCGGCGGCCGCTATGCCGAGATGTGGCGCCGCCAGCAGGAAGCGGCGAACAAGGGCCAACCGATCCCGGTGCCCCCGCCCTTCCATCAGCCGGCCTGAGTGCCGCGCTCGCAAGCGCTACATTTGTAGTGCATCCGGCAAAAGGCGACGCGATCGCGAAACAGGCGCGCATCATGATGGCAATGAATGCTTATGATCGTGGGGATTCGACAATGAGCCAGTCGTGGCAACATCAGATTCGATTGTACCTGGCTGAGCCGGCGGCGACGGCCGCACGCGAGGGAAGTGGCAGCTCTTTGCTGACTCCCTTGACGACGATCTTGACCGCACACGATGCAACGCTCGTAAACCAGCTCGCCGCCTTCGAAGACTATGTCGCTGGCGCCGAAAAGGGTGGGATTGAAAAATTCCCTCTCTATAAATGGACGAAGGCGGTCGTCACCGATCCTGAGAAACGCGTGAAGTATGGACAGGTTTTCACGGTGCATATCTCGGGTGAGGAAGTTTACGCCAAGGATGCGACGGATGCTCTCGAAGCCGCTTTGCAGCCCCTTGTCGGAGGCGAACTGATTACCCGCCTGTCCAGGCACGATACGAACCCGGCGAATAATCCGCAGATGCCGTCTCAGTATCGGTGATAGCCGGCGCCGAGAAGTGCCGCGCTCATCCTATCCCACCCTCGAAATATTACCGATGTAACCTTCGCTGACGACCTGAAACACTCTGGTAATAAAATATCGTGCGCTGAATAAAAATGACATGTGAACCGTCTACCCAATCCTGCGATTCATCTGGTTGGAATGCCCGCTTCATTCGGTCGCCCCGTAAGAATTAAGGTTTACCGGTACCGATCGACGGCATCTCGCGCAGAAATAAAGGGAGACAGACATGATCAAACACTGCCGAGCCCTCTTCTCCGTCAGCCTGCCGTTGCTCATGGCCGGAACCGCCTTGCCGAGCTTCGCCCAGTCCGGATCGACCGCTCCCTGGGTCGGCACCTGGGCGACCCCGCCGGAAAATATGGGTTCCGGTTTCGGGCAGGTCACGGTGCGGGAATTCGTGCACACCAGCGTCGGCGGCACGGCCGCCCGCATCCGCCTGTCGAACGAATTCGGCACCGATCCCCTGGTGGTCCAGGATATCCATATCGCCCGCCGGAATCCCGCCGTGAGCGGCGGTATCATGGCCGGCACCGATCACGCGATGACCTTCTCGGGCAGCACGTCCGTGACCATCCCGGTGGGCGCGGTCGCCATCAGCGATCCGGTCGCGATGACGGTTCCGGCTCTGTCGGACATCAGCGTCAGCTTCTTTCTTCCGGCATCGGGCTTCACTGCAGTGACCGGGCAGAACGCGACCTTCTTCAAGCCGAGCTTCCTCGCCTCCGGCGACGTGAGCGGCGCCACCACCTTGCCGGCGGGAACGACGACGCAGCCGATCTCCTTCTTTCTCGACGGTCTCGATGTCCAGGGGACGACCACTGCCGGCGCCGTCGTGGCGCTCGGCGCCTCCATCACCGGCGGCGTCGGCAGCGACGAGGACCTGAATGATCGCTGGACCGACGTCCTGGCGCAAAGGCTGTCGAAAGCAGGCATGAGCGTCGGCGTGCTCAATTCCGGCATCAGCGGCGACAATTCGCTCAACGATGCCGGCGGCCCGAACGGCCAGCGCCGCTTCAACGGAGACGTGACCGCGCAGGCGGGCGTCGAATGGGTGATGATCTCGGATTTTCCGATCAATAATTTCGGCTCGACTCCCGCGACCGCCGCGGATCCGATCGCGAGCCTGAAGCAATTCATCGCCCGCGCCCATGAAAGGAAGATCAAGGTGCTGTGCGCCGACCTGACACCGTTCAAGGGCTCCAGCGGCTGGACCGCGGATGGCGAATCGGGGCGGGAAGCCTACAACGCTTTCGTCCTCGGCGGCACCAGCGGCTGCGACGGGACGGTGGATGTGGCCAGCGCGGTCAGCGATCCCAAGAACCCGCAGCAATATCTCCCCGCTTTCGACAGCGGCGACCATCTTCACCCGAATGCGGCCGGACATGCCGCTATCGGAAACGCGATCAATCTCGCGCTTTTCCATTGAGGTAGGCCGGCCGAACGTCCTGGATCGCTCCGACCCGGGACGTTCGGCCGGAGGCATACGAGATCAACCGGACAGCGACGGCGCGCTAGGATAAACTCGCCACGGGTTTGTCCCGCCTCCAGGGCGACCCCGCCCCATACGGAGTGTCCGCCGATGCCTCGCAGCCTGCCCGCTCGCATACCGCTGCCGCGGCGACAAACGCCGAGCCGGCCGGGGATCAAGCATATCAGCCTGGCGCTGCAAGGCGGCGGCTCCCATGGGGCGTTCACATGGGGCGTCATGCATCGGCTGATCTGCGAGCCGCGGCTCTACATCGACGGCATCAGCGGCACCAGCGCCGGGGCGATGAACGCCGTGGTATTCGCGGACGGGTTCATCAAGGGTAGCCGCCAGGGAGCGATCGACGGGCTGGACAGATTCTGGGGCCGGATCGCGGGCCTGAACGCCTTGCCGCGCAGCTTCATCCGCGGCATTCCCGGCTTGTCCGACGGCTGGCAGGTCGATGCCGATCCGACCTTCATGATGATGGATTTCATCTCGCGCATCTGGGCGCCGACTCAGCTTAATCCGATGAATCTGAATCCGCTGAGCGATCTGCTCGAAGATCTCATCGATTTCGAGGGGCTGCGGGCTCATCCCGACATCAAGCTGTTCGTGACCGCTTCCAACGTGCGCACCTGCAAGTCGCGGCTGTTTCGGACGCCGGAGCTGACGGCCCGGACCTTGCTCGCCTCGGCGTGCCTGCCGCTGATGTTCAGGGCGGTCGAGATCGATGGCGAGCACTATTGGGATGGGGGCTATCTCGGCAACCCGTCGATCTATCCGCTGATCGACGAATGCTCGTCGAGCGATGTGGTCATCGTCCAGATCAACCCGATGAATCGGCCGGAAGTGCCGGTGACCGCCCGCGACATCCTGAACCGCATCAACGAGATGAGCTTCAACTCCAGCCTAGTCAGCGAGATGTTCGGCATCGCCACCGTTTCCAGCCTGATCGAGAGCGGATCGCTCGAAGACGAGCGCTACGCCGCCGTGCGCTTCCACCAGATCGGCGCCGAAGCGGAGCTGGCGAAATATGGCGCGCTCAGCAAGCTCAATACCGAACGCCCGTTCCTGGAGCATCTGCATGAGCTGGGCTTCAACACGGCCGACCGTTGGATCGCGGAGAATTTCGACCGCATCGGCTGGGAAAGCACGCTCGACGTGCTCGACAGCTACGCCTGACGGGCGCTCATCCGGGCATGGCCTCGAAAATCGTGAGCCCCGGCGGGATGATGGCCCAGTCCGAGCGGCTGCGAGCGAAGATCGCGACCTTCGGATGGAAGCGCGAGGGATCGTCGAGCGAGCCCGCATAGATCGTGAAGGATTCGTCCTTGCCGACCTCGCCGCCGAAGACGAGGCCGCCGCAGATTGGGCAGGAGTTGCGAACGGCGTCGCCGCCGTTCGCGGCCTTCGAGGTGAATTCAAGTATGGCCGGCCCCGCCCTACTCGTCCGGATCCATCCGCCGAACCACGACCTTGGGATCGATCGCCGCCTGATAGAGCTGGCGGAACGCTGCGAGGCGCGCGGCGCGGACCTCGGGATTGTAGATCGACCAAGGCTCGGCCAGCTTGATCACGGGCACGGACTCGGCCATCACCGCGCGGAAATTCTCCAGCGCCACGCCGGCCTGGTCGAACTTGCCGGCATCGCTCGCGGCACCCACCGCATGCAGCGCCAGCACCATCTCCTTGATCGCGGCGCGCGCCTTGGCGCGCTCGGGCTTGCCACCGGTCACCGTCTGGTCCTTGCGCTCGGGGAAGCCTTCGGCCAGATCGCGCAGCTCGCCGCCGACCGTGTCCTGGGTCATGGCGATGACCGGCGCGTTGTGGGCGGGGATCGCCGTGTCGAGGACGCTGAGGAAGTCCCGGACCTCCTTCATGCGGATATCGACATTGTCGGGAACGGTCGGCTCCTGGCCGTCGCCCACCGCCTTGAGATAGGCGACCAGATCGTCGCGATCCTGCTTGCTGAGGCCGAGATAGAACATCCGGTCGAAATGGATGACGACCTGATCGTAGGTCGCATAGCGCCCGTCATGAAAATAGGGCGCGTTGAAGTTCGCGTTCCGCAAGGTCGGCGTCTTGAACGAGCCTAGGGAACCGACATCATGCTGCTGATGATCGAGGAAATTGCCCGACGGGATGTGGCAGCCGGCGCAGCTGAGGTTGGGATCGTGGGTGAAGGGCTTGGAGAAGAGCGCCTCGCCGCGCTTCTCGGACTCGCTGGCCGTGCCCTTGAGCTTGCCGTTGAGGTCGAGGCGCGGATTGGGCAGGAAATCGATGTCCTGAATGTAGGCCACGACCGCATCGAGGATTTCCGGCGACGGTTCCGTCCCGGCGAACTCGTTGACGATGACGTTGCGGACGAACTCGTGCAGCGAGGTGAAGCGCCCGTCGTGTCCGTACGGCGCCTGGAACCGCTCGCCGCGAAGGCTGGGGATCGTCACCGGATCCTGAACGCCGTTATCGGCCCTGGGATTGAAGATCGGGCCGGTGGTGTCGAAGGTGCCGGGCACGGTCGACATGCCGGGAACGAACAGCCGGGCGTTGTTGGTGCCGTTGATGTGGCAGGTGTCGCAACTAATGCCGGCCTGGCGCGCCGGGCCGCCTAGCAGCGAGGGCGAGCTGAACGCCATGTCGCCCAGCCGGACCATGTAGGATTTCGAACCCTGCATCGCCTCGGACTTGAAGATCTCGCGCGGCTGGGTCGTCGAGAATTCGTCATCGAGCTCGGTTCCGGCCGGCAGGATGCCGCCATCGCCGCCATATTCGGCGCGGGCGACATGCCCGAGGACGACACTCGACGCCAGGGCGAGGGTGAGGATCAGAGAACGTGCGGACACGGGCATGCGTCAATCTCCAAGAGCGGGCTTGGTCAAGCCGAGCGGAGCGGCAGCGGCCTGCAGGGTCGCGGCCAGATCCTCGCTATCGCTCAGCAGGGCATCGGCATCGAGGCTCTTCAGATCCGGCGCCTTGAGCACGGCGCCGAGCTGGGCGATATCCTTCTCGGCGGTGGCGGCGAGCACCGGATCCTTGGACTTGAGCCTGGCCGCGAACACATATTTGTAGGCGGTGCGGATGCCGTCGACATTGGCGATCATGTCAGCGAGCGAGGTGCCGGCGAACTGTGACTCGCCGCCATCGGCCTTGTTCTCGCCAACCTCGTAAGCGAGCTTAGTCAGACCGTTGAGGAGGCCCTGTTGGGTCAGCGTCACGGATTTGAGCTTCTCGTCGAAATAGGTGAGATTCTTCACCAGCTCATCCGCCTGCGCCAGGCTGTCGGTCTCGTGCGCCCCGAACAGGCGCGCCTCGATCGAATGAAAGCCGGTCTTGCCGTTCGGCCAGGAATCGATCGCGTCATCGAGATCCGGGAAGAATTCGTCGGTGATGACCTCGGCCTGCTCCCAGCCGGCACGGGCGCCGAGCCAGGCTTGTTGGGCCCCTTGCAGGTCGTGGGCGGCGATGCTGTCGCGCATCTTCCTGGCGCTGGCCAGGCTCTCGCCGACGCCTTTGACGACGAACGGCTTGAACTGCGCGATCCCTGGATCGACCGGAGCGGCCGAAGCGCCGGCGGCGATCCCGGCCAGGACAAACCAGCCGAAAGCGCGCAGGGGAAAGCCGATATTCAAACGGGAAACGGAGGTCACTGGATATCCTCGCAGCCGAATGTTCAATGCCCCAAGCCCAGACGGGAAGGCGACGCGGCGGAGTTAGCCAGCAAATTTTTGCAGTTTTATGATAGCGGCGGCGTTTTCCGGTGATCGTCCGGGACTGGGGCGAATAGACGCTGCAGCGTTTCTCCAGCGGCCCGGTTGAATATTAATCATAACGGCGGACGGGCCGATCAATATTGAGCTCAACCAACTGTTTTCGCGGGTCTTTTACCCGATCGGCACCGCAACAGAACTGTCATCTTTTAAGCCCTAAAAAGTAACATTTTCAATAAAAAACCGACATTGGCCGCCTATATGGTCCCGGCTTACTCGCCAATTTTATTCAAATCCAAGCGGGCGGGAGGATGAGGCCGTGTCGGATCGCCCGTCACGGCCAGGGCAGTCGACGAGTGCTGCCCAGGCCGCTCACCCACCAGCATTTTTTTTATCTTCCATGGGGGATAATCAGTGAAGCACGCAACTCTCCATCGCGGCGGCAAGACGCTCGCCGCCCTCGCCCTCGGCACCGCGCTCTCCACGGGGTGCATCTCGTCGAGCTTCGCCGCCAGCCCTGACGCCGACACGACCACGCCGATCAAGCACGTCGTCGTGATCTTCCAGGAAAACGTTTCTTTCGATCATTATTTCGGCACCTACCCGGTCGCGACCAACCCGGAAGGCGTCCCGCAATTCTTCCCGAGCGTCGACACGCCGACCATCAACGGCCTGTCCGCCGTCCAGCCGACCGCCGGCCCGTTCGTGCTGCCGAGCCAAGGTGCTCTGTTCTCCTCGAACGGCAACACGGTGCAGCCCTTCCTGATCGGCCGCAACAACGCGCTCGTCTGCGACCAGAACCACAATTACCAGGCCGAGCAGCAGGCTCTCGACGCCGGCGCCATCGACCATTTCGCCCTGCCCTCGGGCCAGGGCGGCACGTCCGCGACCGGCCTCGGCTGCCAGACCGCGACCGGCGCCAACGTTCCGGGCTACGCCATGGCCTATTATGACGGCAACACCGTCACGGCGCTGTGGAACTACGCTCAGAATTTCGCGATGAGCGACAATTCCTTCGGCACCACCTTCGGCCCCTCGACCCCGGGTGCGATCAACCTGATCTCCGGCCAGACCCACGGCGTCCAGGCCGGCGGCCCGAACACCAACGCCCAGCTCGTTTCCGCCGGCACGATCGTCTCCGACGGCGGCACCGGCTTCACGCTGATCGGCGACATCAACTCCAACCTCGACGATTGCGGCTCGCCGACCTCGGGCGCCAGCTTCACCGACCCGAACTTCAATCAGCGCAACGTCGGCGACCTGATGAACGAGCACGGCATCAGCTGGGGCTGGTTCGGCGGCGGCTTCACCCCGACCACGCCGGCGACGGCGACCGCGCCGGCCTCCTGCGCCGCCTCCAGCACCGGCCATCCGGGCGTGACGGTCCCCCCGCCGGGCGCCACCTCGGCCCAGATCCACAACCAGATCACTAACTACAACGCGCATCATTCGCCGTTCCAGTACTACACCAGCACGGTGAACCAGCATCACCTGCCCTTCTCGACGGTCGCCAAGATCGGCAAGACGGACCAGGCGAACCATCAGTACGACCTGAACGACTTCTTCACCGGCCTCAAGGCGGGTGTGATGCCGGCCGTGTCCTACCTGAAGGGCCGCAACGTCGATGACGGCCATGCCGGCAACAGCGAGTCCGACGCTCTGTCCGAGCAGGCTTTCGTCGTGAACACCATCAACGCGGTCATGAGCAGCCAGTTCTGGAAGAACACGGCCATCATCATCGCCTACGATGACTCGGACGGCTTCTACGACCATGTCACCGGTCCGCTGGTCAATGCCTCGGCCACCAACCAGGACGCCTTCCAGGGCTCGGGCAAGTGCGGCACGCCGGTTGCGGGCGCTTACCAGGGCCGTTGTGGCTACGGTCCGCGTCTGCCGCTGCTGGTCATCTCGCCCTTCGCCAAGTCGAACTACGTCGATCACAACGTGACCGACCAGACCTCGGTTCTGCGCTTCATCGAAGAGAACTGGGATCTGGGCTTCATCGACGGCGCCGTCACGCCGGCGGCCGGCACCGGCTCGTTCGACCGCCTCGCGGGCCAGATCAATGGCATGTTCGACTTCGAGAAGAAGGGCAAGACCCTCTCCCCGGCCGTCATGCTCGATCCGTCCCAGGGCACGGTCATCAGCAGCACCAACTAATACCGTTCAAGGCGCTTGAGGAGATGGCCGGACCGAAAGGTCCGGCCATTTCTTTTTCGTCGAGCCGCCGCTCTCGTCCCCACTTGCCGGGGCTGCGGAAGCCCTGATCCGCCATCGCGTGATCACCCCTTCCGAACGGACGCCCGAACGCGCATTGCTGGGCTGATCGAAACGCAATCGGCGACATGAGGTTTGCCGGCGCGCGGCGACAAAACGAACGCCGCATCCCCGCTCGCCCATGCCGATTCTCGGAAGAGGGTATTTCTTCGTGCTCGCTCGCATGCGCGCGCGGATGTGAAAACATCCGCCCTCAAACAGTCAATAACCAATCCCGTCCGGCTATTTCTGCCATCAATATAGAGTTGATGAGCAGCACCTCGACTCAATTCATATAAATCAAAATGTCATAATTACCGTCTAAATCCGCCACTCCTGGAACGGAAGAATTACGGACAAGACCGGTCAAAAAATCGTCACATCTTCATTTGAAAGTTGCCGGACATGTCGATCGACCATTTCAGAAAACTCTTTCCGACTTCATGGGGGACGATGTGAATTATATTTCTTCAGGCCGCCACGGCCGCATGCTCGCCACCCTCGCGCTCGGCACCGCGCTCACGACTGGCGCGGTCGCGCCGAGCTTCGCCGCCAACCCCGACAACGACACGACCACGCCGATCAAGCACGTCGTCGTGCTGTTCCAGGAAAACGTTTCCTTCGATCATTATTTCGGCACCTACCCGGTCGCGACCAACCCGGAAGGCGTCCCGCAATTCTTCCCGAGCGTCGACACGCCGACCATCAACGGCCTGTCCGCCGTCCAGCCGACCGCCGGCCCGTTCGTGCTGCCGAGCCAAGGCGCCCTCTTCTCTTCGAACGGCAACACGGTCCAGCCCTTCCTGATCGGCCGCAACAACGCCGTGACCTGCGACCAGAGCCATGGCTATCAGGATGAGCAGCGCGCGATCGATGCCGGCGCGATCGACCATTTCGCCCTGCCCTCGGGCCAAGGCGGCACATCGCAGACCGGTATCGGCTGCCAGACCGCGACCGGCGCCAACCTCCCCGGCTACACGATGAGCTACTATGACGGCAACACCGTCACGGCGTACTGGAACTACGCTCAGAATTTCGCGATGAGCGACAATTCGTTCGGCACGACCTTCGGCCCGTCGACCCCGGGGGCGATCAACCTCATCTCCGGCCAGACCCATGGCATCCAGGCAGCTGCCCCGAACACCAATGCCCAGATGGTCGCCGACGGGCTCTTCGTCTCGGATGGGGGCACCGGCTTCACGCTGATCGATGATGTCGATTCGAGCCTGGACGATTGCGGCTCGCCTACCTCCCATGCCGCCTTCACCGATGCGAACTTCCCGGCGCGCAATGTCGGCGACCTTCTGAACGAGCAGGGCATCAGCTGGGGCTGGTTCGGCGGCGGCTTCGCTCCGACCACGCCCGCCACGGCGACCAAGCCGGCCGTTTGCGGCGCCGCCAGCACCGGCCATCCCGCCGTAACGGTACCGCCGCCAGGCGCCACCTTGGCCCAGATCCGCGGATCGACCAGCGATTACGTCGCGCATCACACGCCGTTCCAGCACTATGCCAGCACGGCGAACCCGCATCATCTGCCCTTCTCGTCGGCCGCCAAGATCGGCAAGACCGACCAGGCGAACCATCAGTACGATCTGAACGACTTCTTCACCGCCCTCAAGGCGGGAAACCTTCCGGCCGTGTCCTACCTCAAGGCCAAGAAGATCGAGAACGGCCATCCGGGCAACACCAGTTCCGATCCGCTTTCGGAACAGGCCTATATCGTCAACACCATCAACGCGATCATGAGCAGCCCGTTCTGGAAGAACACGGCGATCATCATCGCCTATGATGATTCGGACGGCTGGTACGACCATGTGACGGGTCCGTTGGTCAATGCCTCGGCCTCGAGCGCCGACGCCTTCCAGGGACCCGGCAAGTGCGGCACGCCGACTCCGGGCGCCTATCAGGGCCGTTGCGGCTACGGTCCGCGCCTGCCGCTGCTGGTCATCTCGCCCTTCGCCAAGCAGAATTATGTCGATCACAATCTGACCGACCAGACCTCGGTGCTGCGCTTCATCGAGGAGAACTGGAATCTCGGCTTCATCGACGGCGCCGTGACGCCGCCCGCCGGTACTGGCTCGTTCGACCGGGTCGCCGGCCAGATCAACGGCATGTTCGACTTCGACAAGAAAGGCAAGGCACCGGCCGTCCTGCTCGATCCCTCGCAAGGTACAGTCGTCAGCAGCAACTGAGACTGCTCTATACACGCAGAGGGATGCCCGGTCCGCACGGACCGGGCATTTCCTTTTCGAGTTCCCCTTCCAGCCACATTTTCTTGGCGTCGTTCGAGCGGAACGGCCGCAGCGCGATCGCGTTCTATCCCCCACGGTCTCGTAGCCACATGCTGCGAGCAGCGACAACAAGGCGAGGAGCGAAACATGCGCGGCGTTCTCCTATGGGCTGTCGGTATCCCGATCCCGGTGATCATCCTGCTCTATGTGTTTCACGTCATCTGAAGTCCGGCGCCGGGACTTCGCACCCGGCGCCGTTACTGAACGCTGCGACGGCTCTGATAGATCGCGGCCAGAAAGGTCACGATCGAGACGAGGGCGATGACCACCGTCGCCAGCGCGTTGATCTCGGGATTGAGGCCGAGGCGCACCTTGGAGAAGATGACCAGCGGCAAGGTCGTCGATCCGGGCCCCGAGACGAAGGATGTCGTCACCAGATCGTCGAGGCTGATCGAGAAAGCGAGCAGCCAGCCCGCGATCAGCGCCGGCGCCATCAGCGGTAGCGTCACCAGGAAGAAGACCTGGATCGGCCGCGCGCCCAGATCCATCGCCGCCTCTTCGACCGAGAGGTCGGTATCGGCGAGCCGGCTCTGGATGATCACGGCGACGAAGGCGGTGGTGAAGGTGATGTGGGCGATGATGATGGTCTCGATGCCGCGCCCGACCGGCCAGCCGACCGCATCCTGCATGCCGACGAACAGCAGCAGCATCGAGATGCCCATGATGATCTCGGGCATGACCAGCGGCGCCAGCACCATGCCGGAAAAGAGCGTGCGGCCGTGGAACTGCTTGAAGCGCGCCAGCACATAGCCCGCGAGCGTGCCGACGACGAGAGCGCCGGTGGCACTCGCCAGCGCCACCTCGAGCGAGAGGCCGGCCGCGTGCAGGACCTGCCCGTCATCGAGAAGAGCCGCGTACCATTTGGTCGAGAAGCCGGACCAGACGGTGACGAGCTGCGATTCGTTGAAGGAATAGATGATGACCGACAGGATCGGGCCGTAAAGGAAGGCGAGCCCGAGGATGAGCGCCGTCGGCAGGAACCAGGCGCCGCGCATGAAACGCTTCATCATGTCTCGCGCGCCTCCTGCCGCTCCTGGGCACGCTGGAGTAGGATCAGCGGCACGACCAGCAGCACGATGAGCGCCACCGCCACGGTCGCCGCCACCGGCCAGTCGCGATTGGAGAAGAACTCGTTCCACAGCACGGTGCCGATCATCAGCGTGTCCGGGCCGCCGAGCAGGCTCGGAATCACGAATTCGCCCACCGCCGGAATGAACACCAGCAGCGAGCCGGCGAGGATGCCCGGCATCGATAGCGGCAGCGTCACCGACCAGAAGGTGCGCAGCGGCTTGGCGCCGAGATCGCTCGCCGCCTCGAGCAGCGAGGTATCGAGCTTCTCCAGCGTCGAATAGAGCGGCAGGATCATGAAGGGCAGATAGGCGTAGATCATGCCGATATAGACGGCCGTCTGCGTGTTCATGATCTCGAGCGGCTGGTCGATGATCCCGAGCCACAGCAGCAAATTATTGAGCAGCCCGTTCTGCTTCAGGATGCCGATCCAGGCATAGACGCGGATCAGGAACGAGGTCCAGAACGGCATGACGATGAGCATCAGCAACGCCGAGCGCCATTCCGGCCGCGAGCGCGCGATGCAATAGGCCATCGGATAGCCGATCAGCAGGCAGACGAACGCCGTCACCGCCGCATTGCGCACCGAGCTCAGATATGCGGCGACATATTCCCAGTCGGAGAAGAGATAGTCGAAATTGCCGGTATGAAGCGTGATCTGGATGGCGCCGTCGGCCCAGGTGACGAGCGGCGCGTAGGGCGGGATCGCCACTTCGGTCGTCGAGAAGCTGATCTTCAGGACGAGGATGAAGGGGATCAGGAAGAAGACGATCAGCCAGGCGAAGGGTGCGGCGATGACGAGCGAGCGGCCGCGGAGGCCCAAGCGCCGGAACAGAGCGCGCACCGCGCTCAGGCCCCGACCAGGACGTTCGCCTCGGGGACCCACCCGACCTGCACGCTCTCCTCGCGCGCGAAGGGCTGGTCGGCCCAGCGGCCGTGCGTCGGCTCCGTCACCTTGAGCATTTTCCCGGTCGCGAGCACGACATGGTAGACGCAGCTATCGCCCAGATAGGCCATGTCCTTGATCGTGCCGGTCAGGCGGTTGGCGAAGTCGAAGGCGGCATCGGCCTTGGCGATATAGATCTTTTCCGGCCGGACCGCGATGCAGAGCTCGTACCCTTCTTCATGGGCGACCGCCTGGGCAAGCGTGAGCTCGGTGCCGGCGTCCGGGCAATCGACCACGGCATGGTCGGCGAAGCTCTCCTTCAGCCTGCCGTCGAACAGATTGACCGAGCCGATGAAGTCGGCGACGAAGCGGCTCGCCGGAAATTCGTAGATCTCGCTCGGCCGCCCGACCTGGACGATGCGGCCGTGATCCATGACCGCGATCCGGGTCGACATGGTCATCGCCTCCTCCTGGTCGTGGGTGACCATGATGAAGGTGATGCCGACCTGCTCCTGGATATTGACCAGCTCGAACTGCGTCGCCTCGCGCAGCTTGCGGTCGAGCGCCGACAGCGGCTCATCGAGCAAAAGCACTTGCGGCCTTTTCACGATCGAGCGCGCCAGCGCCACGCGCTGACGCTGGCCTCCCGAGAGCTGCGCCGGCTTGCGCCGGGCGAACCGGCTCATCTGCACCAGTTCCAGCACCTCGCCGACGCGGCGCTTCAGCTCCTTGGCCTCGACCCCATCGCGGCGCAGCCCGAAGGCGACATTGTCCTCGACATTCATGTGCGGGAACAGCGCGTAGGACTGGAACATCATGTTGACCGGCCGCTCATAGGGCGCCAGCGGCACGATGTCGGTGCCGCCGAGCGTTATCGTGCCGGCATCGGGGACGACGAACCCGGCGAGCATGCGCAGGAGCGTGGTCTTGCCGCAACCGGAGCCGCCGAGCAGCGAGAACAGCTCGCCCTTGTGGATGCCCAGGCTGACCTGGTCCACGGCGGTGAAGTCCCCGAATGTCTTGACGATCTTGTCGATCTTGATGTGGGGTTCGGCAGCCGGATCGAGCCAAGGCTGAGTGTCCCGAACGGAAGCTGCCATTGCGCCCGAAATCTCCTTCACATCGATCGAAAGATCATCGCCGGTCTCTTAGCGTCCGGTCTTGACCTTTGTCCAGAGCCGGGTCCGCAGGCGGTCGATATCGGGGGTGGAGACCGAGATGGTGAACAGCGTCTTGTCGATCTCGGCCGGCGGGTAGATGCCCGGGTCCTTGGCGATCTCGGGCTTCACGAAGGGCAGCGAATCGGCGTTGCCGTTGCCGACATAGATCTCGTTAGTGGTCTCGGCAATCACCTTCGGGTCCATGATGTAGTTCAGGAACTTATAGGCGGCGTCGGCATGCGGCGCATCCTTGGGGATCGCCATCGTGTCGATATAGCGCTGCGAGCCTTCCTTGGGGATCGCATAGACGATCGTGACGCCCTTTCCCGCCTCCTGCGCGCGGCGCCGCGACAGGTTGACGTCGGAGGAATAGCCCCAGACCAGGCACATATCGCCATTCGCGAGGTCGTTGATATATTCGGCGCTGTCGAACTTGCGGATAAAGGGCCGGACCTTGGCGAGCAGGTCGGCCGCCTTCTGCAGATCCTCCGGCTTCTGGCTGTCGGGATTGAGGCCGAGATAGTTGAGCGCTGCCGGAAACACCTCGGTCGGGGAATCGAGCATGGCGATGCCGCAGCCCTTGAATTTCTCCAGCAGGGCCGGATCGAAGATCATCTTGAGACTGTCGACCGGCGCATCGGGCAGCAGCGCCTTGACCTTCTCGGCGTTGTAGCCGATGCCGAGCGTGCCGGTGAGCCAGGGGATCGCGTACTGATTGTCCTTGTCGTAGACGGCCATCCGCTCGAGCAGATTCTTGTCGAGGTGGCTCCAGTTCGAGAGCTTGCTCTTGTCGAGCGGCAGGTAGAAGCCGGCCTTGATCTGGCGGGCGAGGAACGGCGTCAGCGTCGGCACCACCAGATCGTAGCCGGAGCTGCCGGCGGAGAGCTTCGCCTCCAGCGTCTCGTTGGTGTCGTAGGTGTCGTAATTGACCTTTACCCCCGCCGATTTCTCGAAATTCGGCACGGTGTCGGCGGCGATGTAATCGGACCAATTATAGATATTGAGCGTCGGCTCCTCCGCCACGGCGGGAAGGACGGCCAACGCCAACAGACCGGCCGGCAGGATGAAGGACAATCTCCACACCACGCCACATCTCCTCATCGCCAAAGGAACAATCTGGGAATGGGCATAGGCCTGTGCCGCCGCCTCTTGTCAAGCGCCAGGGCGCGCCGGCTTCAAGGGACGATCGACCGGATGAAGGCGCCGGCCTCCGCCAGCGCCGCGCGCGCTTCCGGCAAGGCCGGCGCGAAGATCTGCCAGACATGGGGCAATCGCGGCCAGGCACGAAAGACGACGGCCACGCCGGCCGCCCGCGCCTTGTCGGCGAAGCGGCGCGAATCGTCGAGCAGCACCTCGCTGTCGCTGGCCTGGATGAAGAGCGGCGGCAATCCCGAGAGATCGGCATAGAGAGGTGAAGCGAGCGGGTCGGTCGCCGCAATCTCGCCCAGATAGACCTTGCCGGCCTCGCGGATGCCCTGGCCGTAGAACATCACGTCCGAACGGTCGTTGCTGTCGAGCGTGGCGCCGGTGCCGGCGAGATCGGTCCAGGGCGAGAACAGGACCGCACCGGCCGGCAAGGGATCGCCGGCATCGCGCAGCGCCAGCAAGGTCGAAAGCGCCAATCCGCCGCCGGCGGAATCGCCGCCGAGCACGATCCGGCTCGGCGCTGTCCCGTGGGCGAGCAGTCCGCGATATGCGGCGACCGCGTCGTCGAGGGCGGCCGGGCAGCGATGCTCCGGCGCCAACCGGTAATCGAGCGAGAAGATTCGCGCATCCGCCGCCGCGGCCAGGCCGAAGGTGATCGGCCGATGCGTCTCCGGGCTGCAGAAAAAATAGCCGCCGCCATGACAATAGAGCACGGTGCGCCGCGCCTGTCCGGCCATCGGTTCGGTCCATTCGCCCTTGAGCGGCGGGTCGAGCGATGATACGAGGCGCCAGCCCGGCGGCGGCTTTGGCCGAAACATCGGCGTCGCCGTCGCCTTGCGAACCCTGTCGATGTCGGGAGCGTGCTTCGACATCGGCTTCATGCGCAACCGCAGGAAGGTCGAGAACGCAAGATTCTGCCAGCTCAAGATCGCTCGCCCTCCGCCCGGACATGCGCCATGATCGGCCTTGAGCGGCCGAGGTCAAGCGTCGTCAAGCCCGTTCCACCTGAACGAGATTTAATATGTAGCATGATAGGCACATGCTAAATCTCCATGGCAGCCCTACGGTTAACGTGTAGCATCCGGCTTATGAACGATCGGTCCACGCAACTTCACCAACTTCGCATTGATCGCACGGGCGAAACAAGGAACGGACGGTCCGGGCTCTGGTGGCTTGCCGGCTGCCTGCTTGTAGCGGCCGTGGCCGCGGGCGGCGCCTACCTGGCGCTGCATGACAGCGGCGTCGCCGTGCGCACCGTGACGGCCCGGGCCGTGCCGACAGACGGGGCCGGAGGCGCCGGCGCCTCGCTGCTCGACGCCTCGGGCTATGTCGTCGCCCGGCGCGCGGCAACGGTCTCGGCCAAGATCACGGGCAAGGTCACCGACCTGCTGATCGAGGAAGGCCAGCATGTGACCGTCGACGAGATCCTGGCCAAGCTCGATGATTCGAACACCTTGGCCGCCCTCGCCCAAGCCAAGGCGCAGGTGACCCAGGCCGAGGCGAGCCTGGCCGCGGCCAAGCTCGCCGCCGCCGACGCGAAGCCGCTTTATGAGCGCCAGAAGAAGCTGCAGGGCCAGGGCTGGGCCAGCGCCGAAACGCTCGACAATCAGCGCGCCGCTTACGACGCGGCCGCGACCAACCTCACCGTGGCCGAAACCACACTGACCGTGGCGCGCATGGGGCTCGCCGTCGCCCAGCGCAATCAGGACGACACGATCGTGCGCGCGCCCTTCACCGGCATCATCACGGTCAAGGCGGCCCAGCCGGGTGAGATCGTCTCGCCCTTCTCGACCGGCGGCTTCACCCGCACCGGCATCGGCACCATCGTCGACATGGATTCGCTCGAGCTGGAGATCGATGTCAGCGAGAGCTTCATCAATCGCGTCCACGCCAAGCAGCCGGCGACGGTCCGGCTCAACGCCTATCCGGACTGGCAGATCCCGGCCGAGGTCATCGCCGTGATCCCGACCGCCGATCGCTCCAAGGCGACGGTCAAGGTGCGCGTGGGCTTCAAGGTCAAGGATCCGCGCATCCTGCCGGAGATGGGCGCCCGCGTCTCCTTCCTCGGCGACAAACCGGCGGAAGGCCAGACCGCGCCGAAGCCGGCCGGCGTTATCGTGCCGCCGGACGCGGTTTCGGGCACCGGCGATACCGGCACGGTCTTCGTCGTCCATGAGGACCAGGTCGAGCGCCGGGCCGTGAAGCTCGGCGGCAAGGCCGACAAGGACCAGATCGTGCTGGCCGGCCTTTCCGCAGGCGAACGGATCGTGGTCGGCAATCTCGACAAGCTCAATGACGGAACCAGGATCCGGGCAACCGAATAGCGGAGGGATCATGACCAGCGCCGTCACGCTCAAGAACATCGTCAAGCGTTACAAACGAGGCAAACAGAGCGTCGAGGTGCTGCACCGCCTCAACCTCGAAGTGCCGGCGGGCGAATTCCTGGCACTGATGGGACCGTCCGGCTCGGGCAAGACGACGCTGCTCAATCTGATCGGCGGGCTCGACCGGCCCGACGAGGGCGAGGTGATCGTCGGCGAGGACCGGATCGACCGGCTGTCCAACAGCCAGCTCGCGAAATGGCGCGCGCGGCATGTCGGCTTCGTCTTTCAGTTCTACAACCTCATGCCGATGCTTTCGGCCGAGCGGAATATCGAGCTGCCCCTGCTGCTGACGAACCTCAGCGCCGCCCAGCGCAAGCAGCATGTGCATACCGCGCTCGACATCGTGGGGTTGACCGACCGCGCGCGCCACAAGCCGAATGAGCTGTCCGGCGGCCAGCAGCAACGCGTCGGCATCGCGCGCGCGCTCGTCACCGATCCGGCGCTGCTGATCTGCGACGAGCCCACCGGCGACCTCGACCGTCAGACCGCCGACGAGATCCTGGCGCTGCTCCAGATGCTCAACCGCGAGCAGGGCAAGACCATCGTCATGGTGACGCACGATCAGCGCGCCGCCGATTTCGCCACGCGCCAGCTTCACGTCGACAAGGGCCAGCTCGTCGATGCCGAGGCAAGGACGGCCGCATGAAATATCTTCCGCTGATCTGGGCTGGGCTCTGGCGCAAGCCGCTTCGGACGATCTTCACGCTGCTGTCGATCATCATCGCCTTCCTGCTGTTCGGCCTGCTGCAAGGGGTCAACGCCGCCTTCGACCAGAGCGTGGCGACCGCGAGCGTCAACCGGCTGGTGGTGCAGAGCAAGATCAGCTTCACCGAGCCCCTGCCCTATGCCGACCTGCCGCAGATCGAGGGCGTGCCTGGCGTCACCGGCGTCGCCTTTGCGAGCTGGTTCGGGCCCTATTACCAGGACCCGAAGAATTTCCTGTTCGCCTTCCCTGTCGATCCCGAGCGCTATTTCTCGCTCTATCCCGAGCTGAAGATCCCCAAGGAGCAGCTCGATGCCCTCGTCCATACCCGCACCGGCGCCGTCATCGGCCAGGAGATGGCGAAGAAATACGGCTGGAAAGTGGGTGACCGCATTCCGCTGATCTCGACCATCTGGACGACCCGCGACGGCGGCTCGAACTGGAATTTCGACATCGTCGGCATCTATACCGACCCGGACGATAGCTCGAACGAGAATATCTTCCTGTTCAACCACGCCTATTTCGACGAGGGCCGGATCTTCGGGCGCGGCACGGTCGGCTGGTACATCGTGCGCATCGCCGATCCGCATCAGGCCGCTCAGGTCAGCGCCGCGATCGACAAGCTGTTCGCCAACTCCATCGACGAGACCAAGACCGTGACCGAGAAGGAATCGGCCCAGGCATTCCTGAAGCAGCTCGGCGACATCAATTTCATCGCGACCATGATCATCGGTGCCGTGTTCTTCACGCTCTTGTTCCTGACCGGCAATACCATGATGCAGTCGGTGCGCGAGCGAACGCCCGAATTCGCCGTGCTGAAGACCCTGGGCTTCTCCGAGACCGGCGTGCTGGCGTTGGTGCTGGTCGAGGCGCTGGCGCTGTGTGTCGCGGCATCCCTCATCGGGTTGGCGCTCGCATGGTTTACCTTTCCAGCGCTCAAAGCCTTCATCGGCGTGGCGGTCCTGCCCTGGAACGTGATCGTGCTCGGCATCGCCCTGGCCGTGCTGCTCGCCCTCGTGGTCGGCATGCCGCCGGCCTTGCGGGCGCGCCGCCTCAATATCGTCGATGCGCTGGCGGGACGCTGAAAGATGAGCAGCCTTACCCAGATCGGCACCGTCGCGCTGATGAACCTGCGCAGCATTCCGCAGCGCCTCGGCACCTCCTCGGTCATCGTCGTCGGCATTGCCGGCGTCGTCGCCGTGCTGGTCTCGGTGCTGGCGATGGCCAACGGCTTCGAGGAGACGCTGGCCGGTGCCGGCCGTCCGGACCGGGCGATCGTGCTGCGCGGCGGCTCTCAGGCCGAGCTCAACAGCACGCTCACCCGCGATCAGGTGCTGACCATCCTCGATGCGCCCGGCATCAAGAAGAACGCGGCCGGCCGGCCGATCGCCTCGGCCGAGGCGGTCACCATCGTCGAGATGCCGCTGAAGAGCAGCGGCACCGGCGCCAATCTGACGCTGCGCGGCGTCGGCCCCGAAGGGGCCGAACTCCGGCCCGAGATCAAGATCGCCCAGGGACGCATGTTCGAGACCGGCAAGCGCGAGCTCATCGCCGGCAGGGCGGCACAGATCCAGTTCAAAGGCCTGGAGCTAGGCAGCCACATCTCGTTCCGCGACAGCGACTGGACCATCGTCGGCATCTTCGAGAGCCACGGCGATTCGCATGAATCGGAGTTGCTGGGCGACGTCGATACCGTCCTCAACGCCTATCGCCGCAACCTCTACAACAGCGTCACGGTCAAGCTCGAGACGATCGATTCCCTCGACGCCTTCAAGACGGCGCTCACGACCAACCCGACCCTGTCGGTCGATGTCAAACGGGAGCCTGAGTACTACGCCCAGCTATCCAAGCAGATCAACACCGAGCTGTCGTTCATCGCCTATTTCGTCGGCGGCATCATGGCGGTGGGCGCCCTTTTCGGCGCGCTCAACACCATGTATTCGGCCGTAAGCGCGCGCACGATCGAGATCGCGACGCTCCGGGCGATCGGCTTCGGCGCCGGGGCCGTCGTCATCTCCGTCTTCGTCGAGGCGCTGCTGCTGGCGCTCATGGGCGGGATCATCGGCGCCGCGATCGCCGCCTTCGCCTTCAACGGCAATGCCGCCAACACGCTCGGCGGCAATTTCACCCAGGTCGTGTTCCATCTCAACGTAAGCCCGGCGCTCGTCGTCATCGGTATCGTCTGGGCCTGCGCCATCGGCATCGCCGGCGGACTCTTTCCCGCGATCCGCGCCGCCCGCCTGCCGATCGCGACGGCGTTGCGCGCAGTATAGGCTTGAGAAGGACGACGACCCGCATCTTCGTGCGGATCGTCGTCAGCCGTAAGCTCTCGATCCGGCGAGCTTAGTTCTTCACCTCGAGCAGCTCGACCTCGAACAGCAGCGTGGCGTTCGGCGGAATGACGCCGCCGGCGCCGCGCGCGCCGTAGCCGAGCTCGGGCGGAATGATGAGGGTGCGCTTGCCGCCGACCTTCATCGTGGCGACGCCTTCGTCCCAGCCCTTGATGACCCGGCCGGTGCCGATCGGGAACTCGAAGGGCTGGCCGCGATCGAGCGAGCTGTCGAACTTGGCGCCCTTGGTGCCGTTCTGATAAAGCCAGCCGGTGTAGTGCATGACGCAGATCTGGCCGGTCTTCGGCGTAGCACCGTCACCGATCTTGGTGTCGGTGATATGCAGTCCGGATGATGTCACGATCGTTTCTCCAATGGCGGCGGGTTGGGGGGATGACGGCGCGTCGGCCGCACAGGCGGGCGACACCATGGCGAGGGCGAAGGCCGCAGCCACGCTCGAAAGGCGCGAGGGGAGCATCTTTCCTGACATCCGTATTGTGGGTGAACTGACCGGGGCGGCGCCCGTTGCAATTCCAGCGGCTTTCGCTAACCTCACCGGCGCGATTTTGCAACGGTTCTAGCTGGGCAACGGCCATGGGCCAGATCATCTGGCTCGCATCCTACCCGAAATCGGGCAATACCTGGCTGCGAGCCTTCCTGCATAATTACCTGCGCCGACCCGCCGAGCCCTATGACATCAATCGGCTCTCGGATTTCACCGTGGCGGAGAACGACGCGGCGCATTTCGAGCTCCATGCGCCCGGTCCGGCTTCGGCCTATTCGATCGAGCAGGTGCAGCGCCTGCGCCCGCTTGTGCATCGCGACCTGACCCAGGCCTTTCCGGACCTGGTTTTCGTGAAGACCCATAATGCCGTGGGCAACGCCGCCGGGCGGCCCCTGCTGACGCCGGAGGTCACGGCCGGTGCGATCTATATGCTGCGCGATCCGCGCGACATCGCCATTTCCTACAGCCGTCACACCGGCCTGTCGCTCGACGCCACCATCGCCTTCATGGCCGAACCGGGGGCAGCCGCCGGCGGCGATGATAGCAAGGTGTTCGAGCAGCTCGGAACCTGGTCGGGGCATGTGCTGAGCTGGACGCCGGTCTTGCATCCGCGCCTGCTCACGCTGCGCTACGAGGACATGCTCGACGATCCCCGGCACAGTTTCGGCAAGGTCGTGCGCTTTCTCGGCGGCGAGCCGCCGCCCGATCGGCTCGAACGGGCGATCGGCTTCAGCAGCTTCGCCACGCTCAGGACGCAGGAACAGAGTCACGGCTTCGTCGAACGGCCGGCGACCAGCAGCGCCTTCTTCCGCGCCGGCCAAGCCAGGCAGTGGCGCGAGGCGCTGTCGCGGGCTCAGATCTCCCGCATCGAGCGCGACCATGGCGACCAGATGCGGCGTTTCGGCTATCTGCCCGGCTTAGACAGCGATGACTTTAGGTCGAATCGACCTAATGTCTGAATCGCTGTCTAGTTCATCAGCCTTTCAGCCCGGCCGGTCCTTGAGCTCGATCTCGACGAAGGCGAGCGGCGCGTTACCGCCATTGACGACCTCGTGATCCACGCCGGCCTTGCGGAAATAGGCGGCGCCGGGCGACAGCGCGGCTCGGGTCTCGCCCGTCTCGCTCAGAATCTTGAGCATGCCTTCGGTCAGCGGCACCACGACATAATCATAACCGTGCCGGTGCCGGCCGGTGGTAGCGCCGGGTGCGAAGCGCCATTCCGTGACGCGTACCTCGTCCGTCTCGGTCCGCAAGACCGCTTCTGCCTGCTCCATCGCCCGCCCCGCATCCGATTGATCCGGCGCCATCCTATCAGCCGTTGGGCAGCATCGGCTTGCCTTCATGCATGACCAGAAGGTCGTGCATGTCGTCGGCATGCTCCTCCTCGGTGACGAGGATACCTTCGAGCATCACCCGTGTGGTCGGGTCGTCATTGCCGAAATAGCGGATGAGCTCGCGATAATGTTCGACCGCGATGCGCTCCGCGATCAGGTTCTCGCGGATCATGTCGACCAGATTCTCACCCTCGGCATATTGCGAGGCCGAGCGGCCGGTGAGGTTTTCGGGATTAAAATCCGGCTTGCCGCCGAGCTGGGTGATCCGTTCGGCGACCACGAGCGCGTGCGCATGCTCCTCGCGCGCATGCTCGGCGAACTCCTGCTTCACGCTCTGGCTGGAGAGACCGCTGGCATTGATCGAGTGCGCCGTGTAGCGCAGCACGCAGACGAGCTCCGTCGCCAGGACCGATTGCAGGATGTCGATCGTCTTGCCGACATCGGCGCCATAGGCCGGCGTCACCGCGCCGTCGTTGAGATGGTGCCGCGCCCGGGCGCGCAGCTCCGTTATATCGGTGAGGAAAACCTCTTTCGATCGGGGCCGGTCGGCGATGCTCATGATGCGTCTCCATGCGAGGGGCGTCATGCCCCAAACGCTCGGATACCGCCGGGCGATCCCGGCGCTTCATGGACCAAATAAAAAGGCGGCCGGGTGGGTCCCGGCCGCCTCGTCTTGTCGACGACGATCCAGATTAGCCGCGGAGCAGCGTCAGGACCGACTGGTTCTGCTGGTTGGCGCTGACCAGGGCCTGGACGCCGAACTGCTGACGCAGCTGGAGAGCCTGGGAATTCGCGGCCTCGCTATTGAGGTCGGCGAGAGTCAGCGCGCCTGCGCCCGTGCTCAGCGAGTTGGAGTAAGACGAGCTGAAGTTCGAGCGGGATTGCAGGATGGACACGTTCGTGCCGAGCGCCGAAGTGATGGCTCGGAGCTGGCTGATCGCGTTCGAGATGCGGTTGTCGGTACCGGAGAAGATCGCATTCGCGATCGATCCCGCAACCGTGCCCTGGCCGGCGGCCGTGCCGGACAGGTCGAGGGACGAGAAGCCCGCTACCTCATGCGTCTGGCCCGAATCACCGACCAGGGCGCTGAAGGTAAGGCTGCCGTTCGACTGGAATACGGCGGCCTGCGTGAACAGGGTCTTGCCGTTGCTTGTGCCGGTGGCGACGAGATTGTAGCCCTTGATGGTGAAGGTCGCGGCCGTCCGCTCGGAGAACTGCGTCGCCAGAGTCGACGAGGTCGAGGTCAGGATGTTGAGGCCCTGGAAGGACGCGTCCTTGACCAGCTGCGAGAGCTGCTGGCCGATATCCTTGAACTGCTGGGTCGCGGCGACACGCTGGTTGAGCGAGGCACCGCGGGCGCCCTGCTCGACAGCTTGCAGCTGCTTCAGCAGGCCGGTCACGGCCGAGGTCGCGGTCAGCGCCGTCTGAAGGGACTGAACCGACTGATCGATGGTGCTCTTGCGGTTGAGAATGTCGGATGCGCGGTCGGACAGAGCCGAGGCCTGGAAGAACGCGGTCGCGCCATCGGCGGCCGAGTTGATCTTCTTACCAGAATTAAGGTGGCCCTGGGTTGTATTGAATAGCTGAGAAGTATTCTGCAGCGAGAGAAGGGTATTGCGTGACGACGAATCGAGAGTAATGGAAGACATTTCAGTATCCTTTAAGGATGTGTTGCGCCGCGTTTGCGGCGCAAGGTTTATTCAAAAACCGTTCTCGTAACCTCCGGAGAGATCAGGCTTAGCCGGATTATTTCCTCTCCGAATGGCTCGTCTAATATATTATTTTCGACATGTCGCAAAGAAGTATCGTATCTACTTTTACCATATAAAACTTGATATTGTATTTTATATTATAAACAACCTTTCCGAGCGAATCGCCATCAAATCTTCACACAAGCACGCCCTGACGCCTCCGTCAGGTTGGATATCGATCTCGTTTTTTAATCGAAAAAAATGTCAACCCGCTGAATCTAGGGCATCATTTCAGGAATTGACCCCAGATTATACAGTAATTTCTAGAGCCATTACACTGGAATCAAAATGATTCCGATCAGAACACTTCATAAATACAACCGAAGATGCAGTACCGGCCCGATTCAGCAAATCAAGGCAGGAGCTCAGAATCTCAAGCCGAACCGGGCCGAGACGAGTTGCTCTTCAGAATCAGATCGGATAGCAGCCGGCAAGCCGCGCGCGCTCGCGCACCAGCGCCAGCACCAGCTCGCAATTCGGCATCGGCCGGTCGACCAAACCGCCGAGCTCGACCACGGCGCCCAGGATGGCGTCGATCTCCATCGGCCGCCCGCGTTCGAGATCCTGGAGCATCGAGGTCTTGTGCGCGCCGACCTCGGCACCACCGTCGAGACGCTTGTCGACATCGATCGCGAAACGGATGCCGAGCGCCTCGGCCACGTCGCGTCCCTCGACCATCATGGCGCGCGACACGGCCCTGAGATCGGGCCGGCCGGCAATCCGGTCGAGCGTCGATCCGGTGAGCGCCGAGATCGGGTTGAAGGCGAGGTTGCCCCACAGCTTGACCCAGATCTCGTCTCGGATGCGCGGCCGTACCGGCGCCTTCAGCCCGGCCGCGATCATGAGCCTGGAAAGCGCCTCCGCCCGCTCGCTGCGGCTGCCATCGGGCTCGCCCAGGCTGAAACGGTCGCCATAGCCATGTTCGATCACGCCGGGCTCCGTCACCTCGGCCGCAGGATAGACGATGGCGTGGAGCACGCGCGAGGGGTGCAGAACGTCCCACAATCCGCCGCCGGGATCGACGTTTTCGATCACCCGGTCGCGCCAGGGTGAATCGATGCCGTAGAAATACCAGTAGGGCACGCCGTTGATGCCGGTGACGAGCGTCGTGTCCGGTCCCATCAGGCGAGCGATCTGCGGCGCCGCCCCCGGCAGCGAATGCGCCTTGAGCGTGACGATGACGTAGTCTTGCGGCCCCGCCTCGCCCGGATCGTCGGTACAGAGCAGCGGCCTGACATTGTGGGTTTCGCCGCCGCTCTTCAGCGTGACGCCGTTCGCCCGCATCGCCGCCAGATGCGGACCACGCGCGATGAAGCTGACATCGGCCCCGGCTTCGGCGAGCTTGACCCCCAAATAGCCGCCGATGGCGCCGGCACCGAAGATCGCGACCCTCACAGGATGATACCCAGCCGCTCGGCAAGGCCGATGCGCTGCATCTTGCCGGTCGGTCCCTTGGGGATCTCCTCGAGGAACAGGATCTTGCGCGGCACCTTGAAATCGGCGAGCCGGGCGGCAGCGAAGCTGCGCAGCTCCTGCTCATCGGCGCTGGCGCCCTCGCACAGCACCACGACCGCGACGACCTCCTCGCCCAGCATCGCATGCGCCGCGCCGAATGTGACGATCTGTGCCACTGCCGGGTGATCCATCAGCACGGCATCGACCTCGAGCGGGCTCACCTTCTCGCCGCCCCGATTGATCAATTCCTTGAGCCGGCCGGTCAGGCGGAGATATCCGCCCTCGTCGATCACGCCCTGATCACCGGTGCGGAACCAGCCATTGGTGAAGGCCTTGGCGTTGGCGTCGGGATTGTTCTCGTAGCCGGCAGTAACGTTGCGGCCGCGAATCACCACCTCGCCGAGGCCGCCGGGCGGCAGCAATTTGCCCGCCTCGTCCATGATCGCGATCTCGGGACCGGCGGCGATGCCGACGGATCCGGCGAAGTGCGGCCGCGGCGGCAGCGGATTGGACGCCATCTGATGGGCCGCCTCGGTCATGCCGTAAGCCTCGATCACCGGCGCCCCGAACACTTCCTCGAGCTGGGTCATGACCTGTGGCGGCAGGGAGGCCGAGGAGGAGCGGACGAAGCGCAGACGGCCGTTCCTGATGGTCTCGGCATTGCGCGCGGCACGGCCCAGAATCGCCTGATGCATGGTCGGCACGGCGGTATACCAGCTCGGCCGCACCTCCTCCATCCAGCCGAAGAATTTGAGCGCGTTGAAACCCGGCGTGCAACTGACGGACGCCCCGGCGGCGACGCTCGACAGAACCGCCGCGATCAGCCCATGGATATGGAAGAGCGGCATGATGTTGAGGCAGACATCGCCCGGCACCAGCGCCAGCGTCGCGGCGATGTGATGGGCCGAAGCCGTGATGTTGATTTGGCTCAACGGCACGATCTTGGGCCTGGAGGTGGTGCCGGAAGTGTGAAGCACCAACGCCACATCGTCGGGACCGGCGAAGCCGGCCTGTTCAGGCGTCCCGGCCAGCGGCCGCGCCGGCCGCAGCGTGAAGAGGCCGGCCGGGCCGGCTTCGGGCACGAGTTCGATGATCGGGATGCCGCGCGCCTCGGCAGCGGTGCGTGCGGGACTCTCCATGCCGGTCTGGACGACGAGCGCCTTGGCATCGAGGTCGGAAAGGTAGAAATCGCACTCGTCCGCCCGATAGGCGGGATTGAGCGGCGCGGTCGTGGCGCCGGCGGCGACGGCAAGGAAGACCGTCGCCATCTCCGGTCCGTTCGGCAGCACGATCGCGACCCGGTCGTTCCGGCCGATGCCCATGCCGTTGAGCGCCTCGACGGTGCGTCCGGCGAGCGCGCGGAGCTCGCCGTGGCTCAAGCTCGGCTGCCCTGGCGCCCCGATGGCCGGAGCCGAGGCGGCACCGGCATCGAGCAGGCGGATGACGGTATCGGCGGGATAGTTCAAGGCTTTCCTCCAGAGGTCCGGCTTCGTTGGCGTCCGGTCGATCGAGGTTTAACGCGCCTTCTCGGGTCAATAGACCTTATAAGGCAGGAACTTGCCGCTCATGTTGATGCGCACGCGGTCGCCCTTTGGGTTCGGTTCGCGCTCGATCGACATGTCGAAATCGATGGCGCTCATGATGCCGTCGCCGAACTCTTCCTGGATCAGCGCCTTCCAGGTCGTGCCATAGACCTGCACCAGCTCGTAGAAACGGTAGACCAGCGGATCGGTCGGCACCGCCGTCGGCAGCGAGCCGCGATAGGGGATCTCCTGCAACAGCAGCGTCTCGTCCTCGTCGAGCCCGAACAGAGCCGCGGCCTTGCCGGCCTCCTCCGCCGTAAGCGTCATCTGGCCGTGAAGGGCCGCCGTGTACCAGACCGGCGAATTGGTGCCGAGCTGAGCGGCAATTCCCTTCCAGGTCAGCCCCTTGCGGCGCTTCACTGCGAGGATCTTCTGGGTAACGTCGGCACGAATCGTCATCGGCATCGGTCTCCGCTCCATTGCCGCTGAATCCTATGATGGATCTTCGCGCTTTGGCAAAGAATGTCGGCGGCCGGACCAGGCGCCCGGCCGCCTGCACGATCAAGCGGCGGCGTAGCCGATGACCGCCTTGGTCTCCAGGAACTCCTCGAAGCCGAACTCGCCCCATTCCCGGCCATTGCCCGACTGCTTGTAGCCGCCGAAGGGCGCCCCGGTATCGAGGCCGGGATAGTTGATGCTGACATTGCCGGCGCGCATCTCGGCCGCGACGCGCCGGGCACGGTCGAGGTCGCCCGATTGGACGTAAGCCGCCAAGCCATAGACCGTGTCGTTGGCGAGGCTGATGACCTCCTCCTCCGTCTGGTACGGCAGGATCGACAGCACCGGCCCGAAGATCTCTTCGCGCGCGATGGTCATGTCCGGGCGGACATTGGCGAAGATCGTCGGCCGGACGTAATAACCCCGATTCAAGCCCTCGGGCCGGCCGGTACCGCCGGCGACGAGGGTGGCGCCTTCGTCGATGCCGGCCTGGATCAGGCGCTGGATCTTGTCGAACTGCACCTGGCTGACCACGGGGCCCAGCACCGTGTCGGCGGCGTCGGGAGCGCCGACCTTGAACTTCTCCGAGGTCGCCTTGGCGATCGCCACCGCTTCGTCATGCTGGTCGGCCTGGACGAACATGCGGGTCGGTGCGTTGCAGGACTGGCCGCTATTGAGGAAGCAGCCGGTAACACCCTTGGACACGGCGGAGCGCAGATCGACGTCAGGCAGCAGGATGTTCGCCGACTTGCCGCCGAGCTCCTGATGCACGCGCTTCACCGTGTCGGCCGCCGCCTTGGCGACCAGGATGCCGGCGCGGGTCGAGCCGGTGAAGGAGACCATGTCGATATCGGGATGGCTCGCGATCGCCTGGCCGACGCCGGCACCGTCGCCATTCACCAGATTGAAGACGCCCTTGGGCACGCCGGCCTCGTGCAGCACCTCGGCCAGGATGATGGCGTCGAGGGGAGCGATCTCGCTCGGCTTCAGCACCATGGTACAGCCGGCGGCAAGCGCGGGTGCCACCTTGCACATGATCTGATTGATCGGCCAGTTCCAGGGCGTGATGAAGCCGCAAACGCCGATCGGCTCCCTGCGGATCATGGTGGTGCCTTGCAGCCGCTCGAACCGGTAGTCGCCCAGCACCTCGATCATCTTGGCCAGATGGGCGAGGCCCATCGCCGCCTGGGCCTGATTGGCGAGTTTCGTCGGCGCCCCCATCTCACGCGAGATGGCACCGGCGATATCCTGATACCTCGCCTGATAGGCCGCCACGATGCGCTGCAGCAAGGCGATGCGGTCCTCCCGGCTGGTGCGGGAGAAGCTCGGAAAAGCGGCCTTGGCGGCGGCGACGGCGCGGTCGACATCTCGGGCCGTGCCCATCGCAATCCGGGTGATGACTTCCTCGTTAGAAGGATCGATCACGTCGAGCGTCGCCGAACTTGCGGGCGCCACCCATTCCCGGTTGATATAGAATTGCAACTCATGCGACATAGGCTTTCTCCCTTTTCCGGTCTCTCTGGCCGATAGTCTTTGGTATCATTCTCCGGCCCGGTTCGGCCACTCCGTTCGCCGACCGAGTGAACGACGCAAGTGCATGAGGCGATGATGCAGGCAGGAAAGCTAAAACCGTCCACAATCGAGATCGTGCCGACCGGCGGTGGTGTCGGCGCGGAGATCCGAGGCGTGGATCTTCGCCATGTCGATGCGGACAGCTTCCGCGCCGTCCAACAGGCTTGGCTCGACCATCAGGTTCTGCTGTTCCGCGGGCAGACGATCACCGATGGCGAGCTGATCGAGTTCAGTCGCCGCTTCGGCCAGCTCGATCTCGCCCCCAACCAGGAGACCGGCCGACGCTTCGTCGAGGGCTATCCCGAGCTCTACGTCGTCTCCAATGTCGTCGAGAACGGCCAGCCGATCGGCAGCCTGGGCTCCGGCGAGGCGGTCTGGCACACCGACATGTCCTATCTGGAGGATCCGCCGAAGGCGAGCATGCTCTACGCGCTGGAAGTGCCGTCCAGCGGCGGCAATACCGGCTTCGTCAATATGTACAAGGCCTATGAGGCGCTGCCCGAGGCGCTGAAGGGGCGCGTCGCCGGCCTCAGGGTCAAGCATGACGGCACCTTCAACAGCGGCGGCTATGTCCGTCAGGGCGTGACCGCGACCGACGATCCGATCGCCGCCCCCGGCACGCTGCATCCGGTTGTCTGCACCCATCCGGAGACGGGCCGGCGCATGCTCTATCTCGGCCGCCGCCGCAACGCCTATATCGACGGGCTGTCGCTCGCCGAGTCCGAGGTGCTGCTCGACGAGCTTTGGACCTACGCCACGCGCGACGAGTTCACCTGGTACAATCGCTGGCAGGTCGGCGATCTGGTCATGTGGGACAATCGCTGCACCATGCATCGCCGCGATCCGTTCGACCCCACGGCGCGCCGGGTCATGCATCGCACTCAGATCAAGGGCGAGGCCAGACCGGCGGCTTGATCCCGAACCGAGCCCGCCCCGCATATTGAGGACGAGGACGATATCGAGATGCGTCGCTTGAGGTTGAGCCTTCCCAATCAGGTACTGGCCGTGCTGTGCCTGATGTATCTGACGCTCTATATCGACCGGGTCAACATTTCGACCGCCGGACCGATCATCACGCAGGAATTCGGCCTGACAAATGGCCAGTTCGGCCTCGTCCTTTCCGCCTTCGCCTATCCCTACGCCTTCCTGCAGCTTTTGGGCGGCTGGCTCAGCGACCGGCTGGGATCGCGCGTGACCCTGACGCTCTCGGGCGTAATCGTGTGCGCCGCCACGGCGTCCACCGGGCTCGTCGGCGGCTTGGCCTCGCTGTTCGCGGTCAGGCTGGCGCTTGGCCTCGGAGAAGGTGCTGCCTTCCCGACGGCCACGCGCGCGCTCGCCGCCTGGCTGCCGGAATCGCGCTGGGGCTTTGCCCAGGGCATCACCCATGCCGCCTCGCGCTTCGGCAACGCCGTGGCCTCGCCGATCGTAGCCCTGCTGATCCTGACCCTGTCATGGCGCGGCTCCTTCGTCGTGCTCGGGCTGGCCAGCCTGGTCTGGGTGGCGCTGTGGCTGTGGCGCTTCCGCGACGATCCGCGCCAACATCCGGGCATGACCCCGGCGGAGCTGGCGCCGCTACGCCCGAGTGCTGCCGGCGGCCGGCCCGCAGTGCCTTGGTTCGCGCTCCAGCGGCGCATGCTGCCGGTGACCGCGGTCGATTTCTGCTATGGCTGGACGCTCTGGGTGTTCCTGACCTGGATCCCGAGCTTCTTCGCCAAGAATTTCCATCTCGACCTGCAGCATTCGGCCTATTTCACCACCTGCGTACTGCTGGCGGGCGTGCTCGGCGATTCCGTCGGCGGTATCGCCAGCGATTGGCTCTATCGCCGATCCGGCGATATCGGCACGGCCCGGCGCAACGTCATCGTCGTCGGCATGATCGGCGGCTTCCTGTTCCTGCTGCCGGTGGTGACCGTGCCCGACCTCACGGTCGTCACGATCTGCCTGTCGGCTGCCTGTTTCTTCGTCGAGCTGATCGTCGGGCCGATCTGGTCCGTGCCGATGGACATCGCGCCCCGCTATGCCGGCTCGGCCAGCGGCATGATGAATTTCGGCTTCGGCATGGCCGGAATCATATCGCCCTGGGCGTTCGGCGCGATCGTCGATTGGACCGGCAGCTGGACCCTGCCCTTCATCGGCTCGATCATGCTCCTGCCGATCGGCGCCGCCCTCGCCTTCCTGATGCGGGCCGACCGACCGTTCGTCGAGCCCGCGGCGCGAATGCCGGCGGCAACGGTCGCGAAATCCATATGAAACGTTTCCTTCCGCCCCTGGCCGCGCTCGCCATCGCCTATGTACCTACGGCCGAGGCCGCGCTGACCGGCTGGAGCGGCACGAGCTGGGGCGAGAGCACGGCGGCGTTGAGCGCTCAGTTCGGCTCGGCCGCGACCAAGCTCGACCGGCCGCTCGATTTCGGCGATTCCCATGTCGATCTGGTGCTGAAGAACTACATGCTCGGCGGCTATCCCTTCATCGTCTATTTCCAGATGGCGAATGACGGGCACGGCCTCAAGCGCATCCAGATCGAGCGCGCCCGCCATGGCGCCGTGGCACAAGTCTCGACCGCGGCCTTCGGCGAGCTGGTCAAGCTCTACGGGCCACCCAGCGAAAGTTGCTCGACGCCAGCGCGCACCGTTGGCGAGCAGACCATGGTCGAGCATATCTGGCGGCAGGACGGCACCGTGATCCGCGCGCTGTTCCGCGATATGAGCCTCAATACGCTCGACCCCTATCTCGCCCGGGCCACCGGCGATTTCGAATTCTTCGGATCCGGCTCGGTCGGCCTGTCGCAGCAATTGCTGATCCGCATCGCGCCTGCCGGCACCGAGCCGGACGATTGCCGGCGCAAGCGGTAAGCGCAATTCCCATGCGCCGCATCGATGAAGGGCGCGCCGATTGGCGGCATAAGTGAATCATTAAACCATAAAGCTCATGATCCGCGGAGCGCAGCAACTTAGCCGAGAACACTCATGTCTGCATTCCGCGATCTCAGGATCGGCTCGAAGATCTTATGCATCGTCACGCTTCTGTCGCTGGTTGCCGCGGTCATCAGCTGGCGTGGGATCGACGCGCTGCAGACTTACAACCAGGCCGTCGGCGATATGCGCCTCGCCTCGGAGCGCAGTGCCATCGGCCTCGAGGTCAAGGGGCTCATCTATGCCGTCGTCATGGATACGCGCGGCGTCTTCATGGGCCGGAACCCGGAAGAATCCGAGAAATTCGCCAAACCGCTGCTGGCCAATTTGGTGCGCATGCAGAATTACATGAAGCAGTGGCAGGATCTGCTGCCGGCTTCGGAGAAGCAGAGCATCGAAAGCGCCGTTACCGGGGTTCGCGACTTTGTCGCCTACCGCACCGAGACGGTCCGGCTATCGCGTGAAGAGAGCCTGGCGAAGTCGCGCGAATATAGCGACAACGACCTCAATCGCGGCAACCGCCAACAGCTTAGCAACGACATCGAGAAGCTCGCCGCGGCTAACCAACAGCGTATCGCCGACATCAACAAGCAGATGGACTCGCTTTACAGCGCCCGCCTGATCGAGCTTCTTTCCATCACCATTATCGGCATTCTGGCCGGGTTGCTGCTGTCATCCGTCGTTACCTTCAAGTTCATCCAGGGACCGCTGCAGGCGCTTACCCGGGTCATGCGCGTGCTGGCCGGCGGTGACTATCAGATCGACGTACCGGGGGCCGAGCGCAAGGACGAGCTGGGCGACATGGCTCGCGCCGTCCAGGTGTTCAGGGAGAACGGCATAGAGGCGGCGCGGCTGACCGCGGCCGATGCCGAGCAGCGCGCGGCGCGCGAGGCCCGGTCATTGTCGCTCGAACGCATCACGCAGGCCTTCGAGGCGCGTATCGGCCGGGTGGTCGGCACGCTGTCGGGCTCGGCCGGCACGCTCAAGACGACGTCGATGACCATGAATTCGATTGCCGACGAAGCGAGCCGCAAGGCGACCGAGACCGCCGATGCCGCGGCCGAGGCGACCGCCAATGTCCAATCCGTCGCGGCCGCGACCGAGGAGCTGACCGCTTCCACCGCCGCCATCGCCGAGCAGGTAACCCGCGCCGCCGAAACGGCCGCGACCGCGGTTCATGCCGCCGAGAGCGCCGATGCCAAGGTGCGCGGCCTGGCCGACGCGGCGCAGAAGATCGGCGAGGTGGTGGCGCTCATCAACGGTATCGCCAGCCAGACCAACCTGCTGGCGCTCAACGCCACGATCGAGGCGGCGCGCGCCGGCGAAGCCGGCAAGGGCTTCGCCGTCGTAGCCTCGGAGGTCAAGGCTTTGGCCAACCAGACCGCCAAGGCGACCGACGAGATCCAGTCTCAGATCGAGGGCATCCAATCGGCCAGCCGCGCCGCGGTGGACGCTATCAGCGGCATCATGTCGACGATCGGCACGACCAACGAAGTCTCCTCGATGATCGCCGCCGCGGTCGAGGAGCAGGGTGCCGCCACGCAGGAGATCGCGCGCAGCATCCAGCAGGCGGCGCACGGAACGGAGCAGGTCGCGGCCAATATCGCCATCGTCAACCGCTCCGCCGGCGAAACCGGCAACTCGGCCCGTTCCGTGCTGCAGTCGGCCGAGACCTTCGATCAGGAGGCCGAAGGGCTGAGAACCGAAGTCGAGCGCTTCCTGGCCGAGGTCAAGGCGGCGTGATCTAAATATATGAGACGGCGATTCAGACTTTGGGTCGATTCGACCCAAAGTCATCGCAGTCTAGCTGATCGAAGCCGGGAATGCCCTCGTCGAGCCGGACGCCCAAGCTATTGAGCGCCATCGAGACGAGGTTGTAGTTGCCGACCGTGAAGATGATGTCGAGCAGCTGCTGCGTATCGAAACGGGTGGCGAGTGCCGCCCAGGTCGCGTCGCTGATGACGGCGTCGCGGTGCAGCTCGTCGACCGCGCGCAGGAGTGCCGCATCGATCGGGCTCCAGCCGGGCGCGTTCGGGCCGGCCGAGATCCGTGCGATCTCCGCCGACGTGAGCCCGGCGCGCCGGCCGATCTGGACATGCTGGCCCCATTCATACTCCGCCCGGCAGAGCCAGCCGATGCGCAGGATCAGGATCTCGCGCTCGCGCCCCGGCAGGCTCGATTTGCCCAGAATGTGATTGGCGAAGACCAGCCAGCGCTTCAGGAGCTTCGGGTGATGCGCCAGCGTGGTGAAGATGTTGGGGATGTGGCCGCGCTCGGCGAAAGGGGCGAGCACCTCGCGCTGCTCGTCGTTCCAATCCTGTTCCGGTAGCGGTTCGAGCCGCGGTCTTGCCGGTGTCATGCTTTTGCGTTCCTCTCTGTTTTTCTTCTTTCAGTTCGCGAAGATCTTGGGCAACGGCGCGATATCGACCCCCGCCGCCGTGAGCGCGCTGCGGACGGCGCCCGCGACCTTGGCCGCCGTCGGCTCGTCGCCATGGATGCAGAGCGTCTGGACCGACCGCTCGATGAGCTTGCCGCCGACGGTCAGGATGCGGCCTTCGAGCACCATGCGCACGGCCTGCGCCGCCGCCACGGCCGGATCATGGACGACGGCACCCGGCTGCTTGCGCGAGACAAGCGTGCCGTCCTCGTTATAGGCGCGGTCGGGGAAGCCCTCGGTGGCGAAGCGGAGCCCGGCCGCCTCGGCGGCGTCGACCAGCGGCGAACCGGTGCCGGCGATCAGGATCAGGCTCCGATCGACCGCCTTGACCGAGCGGGCGATGGCGCCCGCCACCGCCGGATCACGCTCGGCCATGTTGTAGAGCGCGCCATGCGCCTTGACATGGGCGACGAAGGTGCCGGCCCGCGCGGCGATCGCCATGAGCGCGCCGACCTGATAAGCCACCATCGTCTCGATCTCGGCCTCGCTCATCGGCATGGGCCGGCGGCCGAAGCCTTGCAGGTCGGGCAGGCCCGGATGGGCGCCGATGCTGACGCCGTTGCGCTTGGCGAGCGCGCAGGTCGCCGCCATCACCTGCGGGTCGCCGGCATGGAAGCCGCAGGCGATGTTGGCCGAGGTGACCAGCCCCAGCACGGCCTCGTCATTGCCCATCGGCCAGGCGCCGAAGCTTTCGCCGCAATCGGCGTTGAGATCGATCATGCGCGCCATTCGGTACTCCTTTGCCTTCTCCCGCATCCGGGCATTAGGATCGCTCCGCCCGCCTCCGCCAAGTGCTTTCAGGACATGAGTGTGACGATTTCCCCGCGCTTCCTCGCCGCCGGCGACGCGGCCCTCGTGGTCGAGTTCGGGACGGTGATCGACCCGGCCTTGATCGAGGCCGTGCAGGCGCTCGATCGCGCCCTCGCCGGCGCCGCCCTGCCCGGCGTGATCGAGACGGTGCCGAGCTTCCGCTCACTCATGGTGCATTATGATCCGCTGGCGATCGGCCGAGACGACCTGATCGAGCGGATCGGCGCGCTCGAGACCGGCTCTGCCGCCAGTACCGAGCCGGGTCGGCGCTGGCTGCTGCCGGCCTGCTACGAGGCGAGCTTCGCCCCCGATCTCGCCCATGTCGCCGAAGCGACCGGCCTCCTGCCCGACGAGGTCGTCGCCCGGCATCAGGCGACCGGCTTCACCGTCGCCGTCATCGGCTTTTTGCCCGGCTGTCCGTTTCTGTCCGGTCTCGGCGACCCGTTCGACCTGCCGCGCCGGCAGGAGCCGCGCACACGGGTGCCGGGCGGCGCCGTCGCGGTCGCGCAGAAGCTGAGCGTGATCTATCCGACCGAGAGCCCGGGCGGCTGGCACCTGATCGGCAATTGTCCCCTGCGCCTGTTCGATCCCGCGCAGCAAAGGCCGGCGCTGCTGGCGCCCGGCGACGGCGTGTCGTTCCGGCCGATCGACCTGGCCGAGCATGCGCGCATCCGCGCCGCCGTATCGGCCGGCGACTATGATCCCCGGCGCGAATGCGTGGCGCCATGAGTCTCAGGATCGAACGGCCCGGCCTCAGCAGCACGATCCAGGATCTGGGCCGTTTCGGCTTTCAGCGCTATGGCGTGCCGGTCGCGGGCGCGCTCGACCCGCTCGCCGCCCGGCTCGCCAATGCGCTCGTCGGCAACGATCCAGGCGAGGCAGTGCTCGAAATCCTGGCGCTCGGCCCGAGCTTCACGGTCGAGGCGGAATCCGTCCGGCTGGCCCTGGTCGGATCCGATGTCGGCCTCACCATCGACGGCAACCGGATCGAGCCCGATCGCAGCGTGACCGCAGCACGGGGCGCCAAAGTCGCGATCGGCGGCTTCACCAACACCGCCTGCTGCGTGTTGGCGGTCGAAGGCGGCTTCGATCTGCCGTCGGTCATGGGCAGCCGCTCGACCTATGTGCGCGGCGGCTTCGGCGGGCTCGCCGGCCGGGCGCTGAAAGCCGGCGACATGCTGCCGCTCAGGCGCGCTGCCGCCGCGGCCGGGCCGGAACTGCGCGCCGGTGCGATCGAATATGGCAAGGGGCCGATCCGCATCGTGCTTGGCCCCCAGGAGGATTGGTTCGAACCGAGCTCGGTCGCGCAATTCCTGGCCGAGCCCTATGAGATCACTGCCGAGGCCGATCGGATGGGCATGCGCCTTTCCGGCCCGAAGCTCGTTCATTCCCGCGGCTTCAACATCGTGTCCGACGGCATCGCCACCGGCGCCTTGCAGGTGCCGGGCACGGGCCAGCCGATCGTGCTGCTCACCGATCACCAGACCGTCGGCGGCTATCCCAAGATCGGCACGGTCATCTCGGCCGACCTGCCTCGGCTGGGGCGGATGCGACCGGGCGCCCATATCCGCTTCACCGCGATCGAGCCGGCCGAGGCCGAAGCCATGCGGCAGGCACAGGAAACCGCGCTCGCCCGGCTGATCGCGGAGATCGGGCCAGTTACCGCGGTGCCTCGGACGGAAGATCTGCTGAAGGCCAATCTGATCAGCGGCGTCGTGCGAGCGGAGTAGTTTTTGCAATGACTTAGCCGGGCTACCGTTGACCCCGCAACGGCGAGCAGGCAAAAGCGTCCGATCGGAATAGTGTCGGAGAGGCCGGATGCCCCCATCGCCCCACCCCGGAGCGGCCGGACGTCCCAATGTCCGCAGCAAAAAGAGGTCCCAACGCTGGGGCCAGATCCTCTTGGGCCTGGTGACGGCGCTGGTCGTGGGCGGCGCCGGCATCGGCCTGTGGCTCTATCTCAACCCGTCCTGCCCGCGCGACCCGATGGCGGATGCGCAAGCTTTCCTCGCCGGCAATCCGCCGGCCGAGGCGATCTACGCCAAGGCAGTCACGTGCCAGCAATGCCAAGCGGTCGACGCCTCGATCCTGCTGTTCCGGCGCGCCGCCGATGCCGGCAACGGCCCCGCTGCCCACGAGTTGGGCAAGATCTACGATCCCGCCGATTTCGCGCCGCCCGGCCTCGGCAAGCGCGCGCTCCAGGCGCCCGAGGCCAATCCGGTCATGGCGGGGAACTGGTATGGACGCGCCATCGCCGGCGGCGATCAGAGCGCCTCGTCCGATCTCGACGGGCTGGTGAATTGGGCACGGGCTGCCGCCGCCAAGGGTGACGACCAAGCGAGCGAGCTGCTGCGCCAGCTCGGCCGGTAAGTCCGGACCTCAACTCTACGCCCTGACCAACCCGCCCATCGGCCTGACGCCGCTGCCCGGGAACACCGCCGCGTCGATCCGGTCGCCGGCGAGACCGAGATGGTCGCGCAGCACGGCCTTCAGCACGGCGCGCTGATCGGTCGCCGCGCGCAGGTCGCGATTTTCGGCGAGCTGCTCCAAGCCGGGCCAATCGCCCGCGACCTTGCCGCCGCGGACGGCGCCGCCCAGGAGCATCGTCACCGAGGCGGTGCCGTGATCGGTGCCGCCGGTGCCGTTCGGCGCCACGGTGCGGCCGAACTCGGTGACGCAGACCACGACGGTCTTCTTCCAGGCGTCGCCCAAGGCCGCATGCAGCCGATCGAGCCCGGCCGCGAAGCCGGCGAGATTGTTGCCGAGCCGGCCTTTGACCGTACCCTGGCCGACATGCGTGTCCCAGCCGCCGATATCCATGACGGCGATTCGCGGCCCGTCCTTCGAAGCGAGGAGGCCGCCCGCCGCCTCGGCCATGGCGCGGAAGGCGCCGGCCCCCGCCCCCTTGCCGGCCATGTCGCCCATATCGGTGCCGAGCACCTCGTCCGACAGATTCTGCGCCTTGATGCCGTCAGCGAGCGCCGGACCGAAGAGCGGGTCGGCGGCATAGAGCTTGGTCATGATTGCGAGCAGCGCCGGCGCCGCCGGCTTCATGTTGGGCGGCTCCCAGGAGGCGACCGGCACCGTGCCGCGCAGCATGAGCGGGGTCGAGGCGCCGAGCGCCAGCCCCAATCGCCGGGTCGAGCCCTTGGGCTGCAGCTCGAAAAGCGCGCGGTTGAGCCAGCCGGCTGCTTCGCCATGCCGCTCGGTGAAACCGGTCTCGAGCAGATCCTGCGCATCGAAATGCGAGCGCGTATGGTAGCCGCCCGAAGTCGCCGGCACGATCAGCAGCTCGCCCGCATCCCAGAGCGGCCGGATCGGCGCAAGGGCCGGATGGAGGCCGAACATGCCATCGAGCTTCAGGATCCCGTCCGCCTCGCCCGGCATGGGGAGTGCCAGGCTCGCCCGCCGCTCCTGGTAATGCTTGTCGCCATAGGGCGGTACCGCAGCAAGCCCGTCGAGTGCGCCGCGCTGGATGATGACGACCAGCCGGTTGTCGCTCGGCTGGTCGGCGAAGGCGATGCGCGGGAAGGCGGCGACCAGGCCGGCGGCCCCCAGCAGGCGCAGGGCGGTACGACGGTCGGGGCAGGCAAGATCGATCATCATCGTCACCGGCGTTGGAAGGCGGGGCTGGCGAGCAGCAGGGCAAGGGCGGCGGACCGGCTTTCGGCCCGCTCGGCAGCTTGATGGGCGTCGGGCGAGAGGCTGTCGCCGATGGCGTAGTTGGCCAGCATCAGCGGATCGACCTGATCCTGGAACCGGTCGGCGAAACTCTGGCACCATTCGACCCGGCGCAGCACCGCCTCAGGCCCGACCCAGCTCGCCGCATCATCGGGCCAGCCGGAGGGCTGCGGCGCCATGAACACGGGTTGGCCCAGCCGGTTGAGCCAGCCCGCCGCCTGCTGGACCGGCAGCGCGCTACCGGTCGCGACCGCGGCCGAGACGACCAGATCCCAGGGCGTCTTGACCTTCTGCTGATAGAGGCTCCAAGCCTCGGGCAGATCGATCAGCGTCTCGGTCACATGGCGAAGATCGCCGTCGCTCTCGCGGAACGAAGCGGCCAGCTTCTCGACCGCGCCCGGCGGCGGCTGGTCGGCGATGAAATGGCGGGCGAGCTTGGTTGCGATATGACGCGCGGTCGAGGGATGGCGGCAGATGTCGTGGATCGCGGCCAGCCCCTCGCCCTCACCATTCTCCGGATAGGTATGGCCGAGCAGGGTCTTCGGACCAGGCTCGTGGATCGGCTCATAGAAATGGAAATGCCCGGGATCGGGATCCTTGAGCCGGCCGATCGACCAGCCGGTGAGGATGCGCGCGAGCGCCCGCACATCCTCCTCGGTATAGCCGCCATCGACGCCCAGCGTGTGCAACTCCAGGAGCTCGCGACCGAGATTCTCGTTGAGGCCGCGGTCGCGCCGCGCGCCGACGCGCGAATTGGGGCCGACCGAGACGGCATTGTCGAGATAGAGGCCCATGGCCGGGTGGCGCACCACCGCCAGCACCATCTCCTCGAACTTGCCGGTGACATGCGGCCGAATCGCCTCGCGCTCGAAGGAGCCGACCAGCGGCCGCACGATGGGCCGGACGCCGGAAACGGTGAAATGATTGGCCCAGAAGATGGAAAGGCGCTCGATGAGCGGCGTCTCGCTGTCGGTCGCGGCGGAAAGGCGTGCGGCGATCTCGGCCAGATAGCGCTGGCGCTGCTCCATGCGTTCGGGCGACATCTCCTGCTTGGCGTCGGCGAGCTCACCCGCCTGCTTGGCTTGCTGCCGTTCCTTGCGGAGCTCGAAGATCGCCACCGCCTGCTCGGCCGAGCTCGGCAGCCCGTCGAGCGCCGGCGGCCGGGCCGGCCGCGCCAGCTGCGCCTTCAGCCATTGCCTGGGGTTGGTGCCGGCATTCGAGCCGTTCGGGCCGGCGCCATAGCCGAAACGGGCGGCGGCGATGATCGCTTCGTTCATGGTGAAGAGGCCTCCAGGCCGCGTCTCTTCCTGGTGTTACGCCATCAGACGAGACGACATCCCTGTCCTGTCTCCGGAGGCACGGCCTCCATGCCGGTTGGTGCGCATGGCGGAATATGCTAAACGCCCGGCTTCGCGAGACAGAGGCATGTTGGATCCGTTGGAGCTTTCCGTCGTCATTCCGGTCCGGAACGAGGCCCTGAACATTGCGCCGCTGGTCGCCGAGATCCATGCGGCGCTCGATCCCGTCGTCCCGTTCGAGATCATCTATGTCGATGACGGCAGCAGCGACGACACGGTGGCGCGCATCCGCGCGCTGCAGGCGAGTGATCCCGCCTTGCGCCTGATCCGCCATGCGGTGAGCTGCGGCCAGAGCACGGCCGTCCTGACCGGGGTGCGCGCGGCGCGCGGCGCCTGGATCGCGACGCTCGACGGGGACGGCCAGAACGATCCGGCCGACCTGCCCAGCCTGTGGCAGCGCGCCAAGGCAACCGGACCGGGCCGGCGCATGCTCTATGCCGGCTGGCGCGCCAAGCGTCAGGACAGCACGGTGAAGCGCGTCTCCTCGCGCATCGCCAACCGCATCCGCGCCAAGCTCCTGGGCGATGCCACGCCGGACACGGGCTGCGGCCTCAAGCTGATGGAGCGCGCGACCTTCCTGGAGCTGCCCTATTTCGACCATATGCACCGGTTCCTGCCGGCACTGGTGCTGCGGGCCGGCGGGCAGGTCGTGTCGATCAAGGTCAACCACCGCCCGCGCGAACGCGGCAAATCCAATTACGGCACTTTCGACCGGCTCTGGGTCGGCATCAGCGATCTCTTCGGCGTCATGTGGCTGCAGCGCCGGGCCAAACGGCCGGTGCTGATGAGCGACGGCGAATGATCGACCGCGCGCTCGGCATGCGGCTGCTGGCGGTGTCGCTGATCGTCGCCGCCGCCGGCCTGTGCTGGATCTATCGCGACAGCTTCCAGCCGGCCCATCTCCAGGCGATGCTGGCGGACAATCCCTGGGCGCCGCTGATCTTCATCCTCGTCCATATCGTCGCCAGCCTGGTGTTCATCCCGCGCTCGATCATCTCGGTCGCGGCCGGCCTCATCTTCGGCTTGTGGTGGGGCATCGTGCTGAGCACGGCCGGCGCCATGGCCGGCTCACTCGCCGGTTTCTTCCTCGCCCGCCAGCTCGGCGGCACGTCCTTCGGCAGGGACGGCAAGCGCTGGCTCAATTGGGTGACGCGGCTGCAGGAGCGGCTCGAGCGCGGCGGCTGGCGCGCGGTCGCCCTGGTGCGGTTGATGCCGATCATGCCGCACACGCCGGTCAACTACGCCTTCGGCCTGACCCGGATCTCTCTCTCGGCCTATATCGCCGGCAGCTTCGTCGGGCTTCTGCCCAGCACGGTCCTCACCGTCGATATCGGCGCCGCGGGCGGCCAGGTGCTGAGCGGCTCATGGAACTGGGTGACGCCGACATTGATCGGCGTCGCAGCATTGGCCGCGTCGTTCCTGCTGCCGAAGTTGAAGGCTTAGGTAAGAACAAGATCCCGCCAGCCATAGGCGATGTCGCGGAAGGTGCCGTGCTCGTCGGTCTCCGTTCGTTCGCCGACCCTTACGCCGCCGAGCCGCTCGTAAAAGCGCATGGCACCATCATTGCCGTCCAGTACCCACAGGCTCGCCGCCGCGAAGCCGCGCTCCCGGAGATCACGGAACATCGCCTGCATCAGCGCCCTGCCGAGGCCACGTCCATGACGGGCGCTCCTCAGGTAGAGCGTGCCGATCTCGGCATCGAAATCGCTCAATTCCGCGCTGCGCTGTGGTCCGCACGCGCCGAAGCCGATGAGTGTCCCGTCATCGTCGGCGACGAAGATGCCGGCCGGACCGGCTTCGGTCAGAATCCGCCGCCACATCGCTTCGCGGGCCGCGACGGTCCGGGCGGCGATCACCGCCTCGGGCAATAGGCCGGCATAAGCCTCGTGCCAGCAGGCCACATGCACCTGGGCGATGGCCAGGGCATCGTCGGCCGTGGCAGCGCGGATCGCCGGCATTAAGCTCTGGCGCTCTGCACGACTGCGCCCGAACCGGTGAGCGCGGCGATCTCCGCCTCAGCGTAACCCAGCTCGCGCAGGATCTCGACCGAGTGCTGGCCCAGATGCGGAGCCGCCAGGCGCACATCGGCCGGACTTTCGCTGAATTTGGTGGTCGGACGGATATAGGTGAGCTTGCCCTCGGTCGGATGCTCCATCGTCTCGAACAGCCCGACTGCGGCCAGGTGCGGATGCCGCGACAGGTCGTCGAGCGCCACGATCGGGGTCGCCGGAATGTCGGCCTCGGCACACATCGCCATCCATTCCGCCGTGGTCCGCGTCGCCGTGATCTCCGCCATGGTGCGGTAGATGCGGGCGATGTTCGCGTTACGCGTATGCCGGTTGCCGACGCCCAACGTCTCGGCCAGATCGGGCCGCCCGGCGGCGCTGAAGAAGGCGAGCCACTGCGCTGCCGTGTAGGGCAGCATGGCGATATAGCCGTCCTTGGTCGGCGCGGGCTTGCGGCCGTCGGCGAGGAGGCGCGCATAGCCGGCGCCGGCCGGCTTCGACTCGAAGGTGATGCCGCCCAGATGCTCGGCCAGCATGAAGGCGGTCATCGTCTCCAGCATCGGCACTTCAATATATTGGCCCTGCCCTGTGCGCTCGCGATGGAAGAGGCCGGCGAGCACGGCATTGACGACCGCCATGCCGGTGGTCTTGTCGGCAACCAGCGAGGGCACGTAGTCCGGCTTGTCGCGGCCGGTGCTCATGACCGCCGCCATGCCGCAGGCGGCCTGGATGATATCGTCGAAAGCGGGCTTGTCACGATCGGGCCCGTCCTGGCCGAAGCCGGGGGCGGCGCAATAGACCAGGCGTGGATTGAGCTGCTTCGCCGCCTCGTAGCCGAAGCCCAGCCGCTCGACCGCCGCCACCCGCATGTTATGGACGACGGTATCGACGGTCGGGATCAGCTTTTCCAGGACCGCCTTGCCCTCAGGCCGCTTCAGATCGATCGCGAGCGAGCGCTTGTTGCGGTTGATGGCGAGGAAGATCGAGCTCATGCCCGGATGGAGCGACACGCCGTTGGCGCGCATCAGATCGCCTTCGGGCGGCTCGACCTTGATCACGTCGGCGCCGTAATCGGCGAGGATCTGGGTGGCGATCGGCCCCAGTACCACCGCCGTCAGGTCGAGGATGCGGATCCCGGCAAGCGGCCCGGTCGAGGTCGGCGGGACCGCACCCGCCATCTCAGGCGCCGCGCCGCTCGGCGATGGCAGCTGGCATCGGGCCGCCGGTCGCCCAATCGAGCAGCTCGACCGTATGGACGACCGGAATGCCGGTGCCGTTGGCGATCTGGGTCATGCAGCCGATATTGCCGGCGGCGACGATATCGGGCGCCGTGCTCTCGATCGCCGCGACCTTGCGCGCCTGGAGCTGGGACGCGAGCTTGGGCTGCAGCAGATTGTAGGTGCCGGCCGAGCCGCAGCAGAGATGCGCTTCCGGCACGTCGCGCACGATGAAGCCGGCCGCCGCGAGCAGCGCCTTCGGCTGCGTGCGCACGGCCTGGCCATGCTGCAGCGAACAGGCGCTGTGATAGGCCACGGTGAGGCCGCCGGTCGCGACCGGTGCCGCCAGCCCGAGCTCGGTCAGAAGCTCGCTGATATCGCGCGTAAGGGCCGAGATGCGCGCGGCCTTGTCGGCATAGGCCGCATCGTCGCGCAGCATGAAGCCATAATCCTTGATCGTCGTACCGCAGCCCGAGGCGTTGACCACGACCGCGTCGAGGCCGATGCCGTCCAGCTCTCGGCTCCAGGCGTCGATATTGGCCTTGGCCTGGACATGCGAGGCATCGGTCTTGCCCAGATGGTGGACGAGCGAGCCGCAGCAGCCGGCGCCCTTGGCCACGACCACCTCGCAGCCATGCCGGGTCAGCAGTCGGATCGTCGCCTCGTTGATCTCCGGCGCCAGCACCTGCTGGGCGCAGCCGCTCAGCATCGCCACCCGCTTGCGCCGCGTGCCTTGGGCCGGAAACACCTGCGGCCGGTCGACCCAGGACGGCGCCGGCACCATGGCGGGCGCGAGGCGCAGCATGGCGCCCAGGCGGCCCGGCAGCTTATGGCGCAGGGGCCGGACGAACCAGGCGCCGATCAGGCTCAGCCGGAACAAAGTCGGGCTCGGCAGCAGCCGGGCCAGCAGCGCCCGCAGGAACCGATCGGGCCAGGGCCGGACATAGGTCCGTTCGATATGGGCGCGGCCGTGATCGACCAGATGCATGTAATTGACGCCCGAGGGGCAGGTGGTCATGCAACTGAGGCACGAAAGGCAGCGGTCGATATGCTTGACCACCTTCTCGGTCGCGGGCCGGCCGTTCTCCAGCATGTCCTTGATCAGGTAGATCCGGCCGCGCGGGCTATCGAGCTCGTCGCCGAGCAGGACGTAGGTCGGACAGGTCGCCGTGCAGAAACCGCAATGGACGCAGGCCCGCAAGATCTTCTCGGCTTCCCGATTGTCCGGATCGGCGAGCTGAGCCTCGGTGAAATTGGTCTGCATTGCGGCACTTCCGTTGACGAATCTGCTTGGGAGCCCCTGCCCGCTAGATGCCCGCCTGCATGCGGCCGGGATTGAGGATGCCCTCGGGATCGAAGGCCTGCTTGACGCGCCGGCCGAGCTCGCCGAGCGGACCGGGGCGCGGCTCGAACACCGGCAGGGCGGCACGGGTTGCCGCATCGGCGCGGACGAGCGTGGCGTGACCGCCGTGAGCCGCCACCAGCGCCCGCAATTTCTCAGCACCGGCCTCGGCGCTCGGCGGCAACGCCAGCCAGACCAGCCCGCCGCCCCAATCGAGGAAGGCATCGTCCTTGGGATATGCCGCGACGATGGCGGCGCCGGCCATCGGCGGCACCGAGATCTTCCAGATCTGACGGCTCTGCTCGGCGGCGAAGGGCTCGGCATCGCGGATAGCGCGCCAGAGCGTGGCCGACGCCTCGCTCTCGATCCGTTCGGCGGCGCCGAAGAGCGTCGCCAGGGCATCGGCCCGGAACGCGACCGAGGGCGCCGGCCCTTCGAGCCGGAGCGCCGTCGCGGAACCGAAGCCGGCGAGACCGGCGGCGCCGAGCAGCGTCGCCGGCAGCCAGGCGGCGGCCGCGACATCGTGCGGGCCGCCGAGCGCCCGGCTCATCGCCGCGACCGCTTCAGCGGCCGGCAAGCCGCGCAGCAGCACCGTGACGGTCGCTTCCGGGCGGGGCAGCACCTTGAGCGTGACCTCGGTCATGACCGCGAGCGTGCCCCAGGAGCCGCAGATGAGCTTGGAGAGGTCGTAGCCGGTGACGTTCTTCACCACCTTGCCGCCCGACTTGAACGCCTCGCCGCGGCCGCTGACGGCGGCGAAGCCCAGCAGATGGTCGCGCACCGCGCCGGCGGTCAGCCGACGCGGGCCGGCGAGATTGCTCGCGACCACGCCGCCGATGCTCTGCCCGCCCGGCTCGCCGCCCAGAAGCTTGCCGTAGTCCGGCGGCTCAAAGGCGAAATGCTGCCGAGCCTCGGACAAGGCGATCTCGATCTCAGCGAGCGGTGTGCCGGCGGCGGCGGTCAGCACCAGCTCGGCCGGCTCGTAGGAAAGGATACCGGAGAAACCGCCGACATCGAGCAGCCTGGCACTCTGGACCGGACGGCCGAGCGCACGCTTGGTCCCCCGCCCGATCAGCTCCAGCGGTGTCTTGGTGGCGACCGCCCAGGCGACGGTCTCGACGAGCGCGGCCGCATCCGACGGCTTGATTGCATCCATGGGATCAGAACCGCGGCAGGTCGGGGAAACGGGTAGCGCCGTGATGGACATGCACCCGCCCGAGCTCGGCGCAGCGCCGCAATTGCGGAAAGACCTTGCCGGGGTTGAGCAGCTGCTGCGGATCGAAAGCGCATTTGAGGCGCATCTGATGATCGAGATCCGATTCGGTGAACATGACCGGCATCAGGTCGCGCTTCTCGACGCCGACGCCATGCTCGCCGGTCAGCACGCCGCCGACCTCGACGCACAGGGTCAGGATCTCGGAGCCGAACGCCTCGGCCGTGTCGAGCTCGCCCGGCTTGTTGGCATCATAGAGGATGAGCGGATGCAAATTGCCGTCGCCGGCATGGAAGACGTTGGCGACGCGCAGGCCGTATCGCTCCGACATCTCGGCCATGCGCTTCAGCACCAGCGGCAGGGCGCGGCGCGGGATCGTGCCGTCCATGCAGTAATAGTCCGGCGAGATACGGCCGACCGCCGGGAAAGCGGCCTTGCGCCCGGCCCAGAAAGCCAGCCGCTCGGTCTCGTCGCGGCTGATCCGGCACGAGACGGCGCCGCACTGGTTGGCGATCTCCTCGATCCGGGCGGTCAGATGCGCGATCTCGACATCCGGCCCGTCGATCTCGACGATCAGCAGCGCTTCGACATCGAGCGGATAGCCCGCCTTGACGAAGGCCTCGGCGGCATGAATCGCCGGCCGGTCCATCATCTCCATGCCGGCCGGAATGATGCCCGCAGCGATGATCGCCGCCACGCAATCGCCACCGGCCTCGCTGGTCGGAAAGCCGATCATGACGGCGCGCAGCCCTTGCGGGCGCGGCAGAATGCGCACCGTGACCTCGGTCACGACGCCCAGCAGCCCTTCGGACCCGACCATCACGCCGAGCAGATCATAGTCGCCGGCATCGAGATGCTTGCCGCCCAGCCGGATCACCTCGCCATTCATCAGCACCATCTCGATGCCGAGCACGTTATTGGTGGTGAGGCCGTATTTCAGGCAATGCACGCCGCCGGAATTCTCCGCGACATTGCCGCCGATGGTGCAGGCGATCTGGCTCGACGGGTCGGGCGCGTAATAGAAGCCTTGGCCCTCGACCGCGCGCGTGATGCCGAGATTGGTGACGCCAGGCTGCACGACAGCGCAGCGATTGGCGTAGTCGATCTCCAGCACCCGGCTGAGCTTGGACAGGCCGAGGGTGATGCCGTCGGCGAGCGGCAGTGCCCCGCCCGAGAGCGAGGTGCCGGCGCCGCGCGGGACGACCTTGACGCCCTCGGCATGGCAATAGGCCAAGATGGCCGAGACTTCTTCGGTGTTGCCGGGCAGCGCCACGACGAGCGGCAGCTCGCGATAGGCGGTGAGGCCGTCGCTCTCGAAGACGCGCCGCTCCTCCTCATCCTCGATAACGGATTCGGCCGGCAGGATGCGCCGGAGCGCGTCCGCGATCTCGTGTCGGCGCCGCAGGATCGCGGCGTCCGGAGTCGGCATCTTCATGGCCGCCCACCTCCCTTCGATGGTCGGGACCTGATCGAAGGTCTCGTGCGAGGCCTATGATTCGGCAAGAAGAATGGCCGGCGCAAGCGAAAAGCGGCGGCGGCCAGCCGCAGCGATCAGCCCTGGCGGGCTTTGAAGCGCGGGTTCGACTTGTTGATGACGTAGACGCGGCCCTTGCGGCGAACGACGCGGCAGTTCTTGTCGCGCTTCTTCAACGTCTTCAGGGAATTGACGATCTTCATGATGACCTGTGAATCCGATCCGGCCCGAGCCGAAGAGCGCGGGAACCTATGACAGCGGCGGGGTTATGTCAACGGCTGAAGCGCGTGTTCGATGCAGGGCTGGGACGATGCTCGTCATGAAATGCAGAACCAGCGAGCCGTTGGTCGGAACCGCGTCCCAGCGACGCGCGAGATCGGCCATTTCTTCGCGGATCCGCTCGATCTGCCGGCTCGAAACGGGCAGAATCGGATGATTCCGCGCTCGGCATGCGGATTCGTAGAGTTGGATCAGCTCGTCTGTTGGGACCGGACCCGACCAGACCTCCGCCTGCATGGTCTCGACCAGCCGCTCGACCGTTTCCGCGCCATCATCGCCGTCCATCTGAAATCCGGTGGCCTCGCCGGCCCCGACCTTGGACAGAAACCCTTGACGCAGCAAGCCCTTCTCGACCGCGAAATGGACCATGTCGTGCGGGATCATGCCTTGCTTGGGGCAAACGATATGCTCGACACTGCCGCCCTCGCGCGTGACCAAGAGTTCATCCACCTTGCCCGCCCGTTTCGTGAAGGCGAACTTCATCTTGCCTCCCCGACCAATCATACACCCGCTTCTACAAATTTGCCGCCAAGCTTCACCATGCGCGGCCTCCCCGTCAGCGAGATGTTACCCCCACTCGTCAACTCCGCCAACGTCGTAGCCGCCCGCTAGATAGTAATGCCCTCCGAGCGATGTGGACGTTCCCGAGCAGGATAGCTGGACACCGATCGGTCGATGCTTCCATTCGATCGACCGCTCTCGGGCAGGCTTGATGATCTCATCGGCTTCGTCGTAGACGACCCCGTACCAACTCGATCCAAAACCACCCCAGGCAAAGATGATGGTGACAGGAGCCTTGCAATCGACAGAATCGATCGCAACAGGCCAATGGTTCACATCGTCGGGCGGGCATTTGCCGTGTGAAGCATCCGAAACAACTTGGTCGTATCGGGCACGATCGAATTGAAATCGAACTGTGTCGCCGATGGAGAGGCCGAAGAAGTAAGTCGCCGCCGCAGCAAACGGCACGACAAGCCGTCCGAGCGCGTTTACGGTCCGCCCTGCCAGAAACAGTTTCATCGACCGGATGATCGAGAGTAATGGGACGACCAGCCATAAACCAACAAGAATCCACCCAGGTCCGGCCGCCAGCATCACCGCTGATGTTAGCCGAACCGATCCGTCGCTCGAGACAGTCACCAAGGCGATTGTCGCGGCGCCCCAAATTACGTAAGCTCTCGGGAGAAGAACGGGCGATTGTTTTGTATTAAAAGGAGGCAATTTGTTATTTCTTCCGGTTAGAGAACCCATGACGCTTTAACCCGTCTATCGCGACATAGATTATACCCCAACGCCGCATTATTGAGATTCTGCTTTGAGAGGCTGGCGTAGGCCTCATCATATATGGTGCCCGGCGGGAATTTTGACGTTTTCGCCGCGATATTCGAAGGGTACGGCATGGCAGGCAAAGGAACAGCCGAAGCAACCGCCCGTCCGTGGCAGTCACCGCACCATCCGCCCTTCCCAATCCGGCCGCACGAACCGGACGGTGTGCAGGAAGCGCCGGAAGAGCCGCACATCCTCCTTCAGATGGGCGGCATCGGTAAGAAGATGCATGTCGTAGTTCACCCGCGTGTCAGAAGGAAATCTACGCGGCGCTCGCGTTGACTGTGCCAGGATCATAATTTCGATCGAACCGTCCGCATGGTTCACCCGTCCCGACCGGCTTCGAAAACTCTTGAGGCCTAACCCCTTGGGCGCAGGCAAGCAGCGCTCTTCATCTTGCCCACACCAGTGTTTCACGTAGCCCTCAAAAGTCTCGATATCATCGGAGCTGTTGTAAAACGCGAAGATTCCGAAATTTCTGTATTTTTCACTGTTCCGAATACAAGCACTGCGGGTTTTAGCATCGATCAAAATTTCAATCCCATGATCGTGCTCCTCCGGCCTCGGCACGCAGACGGTCATTTTCGGCAAAGGCGACACAACAACGCCAAATTCGGCGTTCCAATAGGTTCCAGCCTCGGCTTTGTACCCCACGCATACCATAAACAGCATCGCTCCAAGCACTGCTGTCCAACGCTCAAGACGGAGGGCGGAAGCCATCATTCGCCCTTTCGTAGCGCCTGATAGAGCGGCACATCCCGCCGCATCTGATGGATACCGTCCCTAACCATCTTCAACCATTGCTCCGCAAATTCGGAGTTGTAGGTCCTCCAGGCCTTTACTGGTGCACCGGTAACATCCTGGCCTTCCAAGGCCTTCAGGAAAGCATCTGCATCGCTACCGACCCCATAAATCTGAGCACCATAAATAGCAAAGAAATGTCTGACATTTTCGGCCGGGGACGAGGCATATGTCATATGGTCAGTGGTGCCCCCAGTCATGCCGAAGGCATCATGTGTTTTGAGATAGGTGCCAGCGGTCGCGTAACCGGACTCAGCTCCAAGCGCGAGGACCAACATTGGATCAACCGAATATTTCTTAGCCAACGCAACGACCGGCTCGTAATACCGGACGAGATAGGCTCGGTCTCTGCTTGAAAGGGCGCCGCCGGTCGCGGCAGCCTGCGCATCGACCTTTGCTGCCGCCCGTTCAACAAAGCCCGACCATCGATCGATACCAACGTGGCGAACAGCATCTGCCAGATGCCGGGCGGCATCAGAAAGCTGGCCGTGAGTTGCAGCCTTCGACGCCTCCGCCGCTGCCATGCGCAGATTCCGAACGGTCGCATCTTCCACGCCGCCACTCAAATATCGCGCGCGAAAAACCTCATCGCTTAAGTGAGCATCTGCGTTCCAGCATCCCAGCAGGCGTACCAGACGAGTTCCCTGGGCCTGATCTGCCCAATCGACTCGCCGGCGCATTTGTGGCGGCAGATAAAGTGCAACATGGCCTGCCAAAGCCATCCCGGTGCCGCTAGCAGAGGAATCGGGCAAGGCCTTTTCCCGCCAAGCCGCCGTGACACGCCCACTTCCGGCTCGTGAAGATAGCCCATCGCTCGTCCACCGCCCTTTCTCGTCACGAGCCTCGTCGGGGTTGTAGCTGCCGCCTGCCATCTCGTAGTTCCATCACGGTTGCATATGTTCCCTTTATGTTCCCACTATCGGGCAAAAACAAGGCCCGCCGCGCCCTTATCTACCGTGGACGAAGTCAAGCGGTGTGGCTCATCGCGCCGCTCGCCTCAAGGCTGCCGCTTCGCGTCCCCGCGCGTGGCGCGGCCTTGGCCTTGACCCGATCGGCGCGCTGATCCTTGGGCT
>Ga0255336_100188_pt1 | contig 130976 bp, 141 predicted proteins | sample MeOH1_35cm_T3_17_FD_189102 | JGI IMG/M metagenome (GOLD analysis project Ga0255336, IMG submission 189102) | Sandy soil microbial communities from University of British Columbia, Vancouver, Canada - MeOH1_35cm_T3_179 | ecosystem: Engineered > Artificial ecosystem > Sand microcosm > Unclassified... | reverse complement strand
ATGGCGCGCTGGTCGCCGGCCTGGACCGCAGCGGCGTGTCGGCAACCCCGGCGCGCAGCGGCAACCGCGACGCCTTCACCGACGGCGCCCGCACCGGCAAGTTCGACGTCTTCACCGAAGGCGCCAATGCCTGAGCGCGGCAGCGCGGCATGCAGTACCGGGTGGCCGGCAAGTGCCGGCCACCGCGCCTGACCCGCGACGCGGCAGGCAGATAACACCGAACTGGAGTCGATGATGAATCTACGGGACAGCTTCCTGATCCTGGCCGGCTGGGTAGGGCTTTGCCTGGTCAGCGGCTCATTGATCACGGTGGTCGCGCAAGTGCTGCCCTCGTGAGCGGCGCAGCCTGACTTTTTGCGACCGCACGTGGAATTGCCTTGAGTATCTACCGGCAGATAGATAAGATCACGCCATGAAAACGAAATCCGTCCGCGAACAACTGCTCGAACACACGCTCGTGCTGATCCGCCGCCGCGGTTTCAACGGCTTCAGCTATCGTGACCTTGCCGAGCTGGTCGGGGTGAAGACCTCGAGCATCCATTATTACTTTCCGTCCAAGGACGATCTGGTACTGGAAGCGGTCAAGGAATACAGCGCGCGCATCACCGAGCGGATCCGCAATATCGACGCCAGCCTGCCGCCGCACGTGCAGGCGGAGGCCTACCTGAGCTTTCTGCGCACCGCGGCCTGCGGCGACCAGATCTGCCTGGCCGGCATGCTCTCGACCGAGACCCTGTGCCTGCCCGAGACCGTGCATGCCGAGCTCAAGGCGTTCTACCGCATGAACGAAGACTGGCTCACCGGGCTGATCGAGCGTGCCCAGAAAGAGTACGGCAAGGTCTACCCGGTGTCGCCGAAGGCGCTGGGGCAGGTGATCTACGGCGCGCTGCAGAACGGGCTGGTGGTGGCGCGGCTGTTCTGCGCGCCGGAGCGGCTGGAAGCCGCGGCCGAGCTGCTGATGGCCTCGCTCACCAAATAGGGCAAGCCGGCGCCGGCACGGCACGCGGACAGTCTCTTCTCATCGTGAAAGGCCCCCGAAACCGGGGGCCTTTGCTCATGGGCGCGCCACCATGCGCCACACCCCGCCATCGTCCACCACGGCGCCGTCCACGGCGAGCTTGTGCAGGTGCGCCAGCAGCGAGCGCTGCGCCACCGGCAGCATGCGTTCCGGCACGTCGTCGTACACGCGCAGCAGCAGCACTTCGATCACGCTGTCGCCAAGCTCGCGCAGCGCGTTGAGCACCTTGGCCTCGCGCTGCAGGCGGTGGCGGATCAGCGTGCGGATCGCATCGGCCGGCCTGGCCATCAGGAAGCCGTGGCCCGGCGCCAGCCATTCCAGGTCTTCGTGCTGGAGCGCCGCCAGCGATGCCAGGTAGGCGTGCATGTCGCCGTCGGGCGGGTTGATGACGACCGTGGAGCCCTGCATCACGTGGTCGCCGGTAAACAGCGTCTTTTCTTCTTCGAGCAGGAAACACAGGTGGTTGGAGGCATGCCCCGGCGTGTGCACCACGCGCAGGGTGCAGCCGTTGCCCAGCGCCAGCCGTTCGCCGTGCTCGAGAATGCGGTCCGGCTGGAAGGTCTGGTCCTGGCGCGGCGTGGCCGGCGCCGGGCGGCCCAGCACCGGCGCGCCGGTGGCGGCCTTGAGCCGGGGCGTGGCCGGCGAGTGGTCGAGATGGGTGTGGGTGGCCAGGATCCAGCGCACCGGGCCGGGCGCCGCGGCCAGCACGGCGGCGAGATGGGCGTCGTCGTCGGGGCCGGGATCGATCACGGCCCACTGGTTTTCGTCGGGGTCGCCGACGAAATACGTGTTGGTGCCCGGCCCGGTCATCACGTTGCCGTTGCCGGCGGTCACGCGCCACACGCGCGCCGACAGGCGCACGGCCTGCCCGGTGGCGAGCTCGTAGCGGGCATGGCCTTCGCCGTGCGGGTCGATCCGCTCGATCTCGGCATAGGCCGGCTCGCTCGGCAGCACCGGCCGCAGGCCGCCGCCGCCCTGGGCCAGGCGCGGCATGATGCGCGCGATGCCGCGCAGCTGCGCGGCGTGGTCGAAACAGGCCTGCGCGCTCTCGAAGCGGGCGATCGAGGCGAGCGTGCGGCGCGTCACCGGCACCATCTTGTAGCCGCTGGCAGCATCGAGCGCGTCGGCCGGGCGCACCCAGACATGGGCCATCGCCTCTTCGCCGTCGTGCACGGCGGTCTGCCCGGCCGGCGCGAGGGCCACGAAGAAGCGCGTGTCGAAGCGCTTGGGCAGGCCCGGCGGCGTGAGCCAGTGGCTGTGGTAGGCCAGGCGGTCCACCGCCAGCCGCACGGCCAGGCGCTCGCAGATCTGCGCCATGCCCGGGCCGCCGCCGCGCGCGGGCTGGCGCAGCCAGCCATGCTGCCGCGCATCGCGCGCCTGCAGCGCGTCGAGCGGGGCGAGCGCGCCGTCGGCGCCGGCCGCGAACAGCAGGCCGGCTTCCTCGAAGCATTCGCGCACCGCCGCCAGATAGTAGTCGAGGCCGCCGTCGGGCACGCCCAGGCGCTGGCTCGCCGCGCTGTCGTCGAGCCCCGCGCACCATGCGTGCAGCGCCTTGTCCTGCGGGTCCAGCGTGCCGCCCGGAAAGACGAAGGCGCCGCTGCTGCGGTCGTCGTTGCGCTCGGCGCGGCGCACCATCAGGACTTCCATGCCGGCGGCGCCGTCGCGCACGACCAGGATGCTGGCGGCGTGGCGCAGGGAAGACGCGCGCGCGGGCTGGGACTGGGACTGGGACTGCGATTGGGGCTGGGAGGCGGAATGCGTGCTGCCGCTCTTTTGTGGCTCGCTCATGGCTGGCGGTGTCTCGTTGTGCTGGCGGGTGGCGGGGGACGTGAAAGCCCCGGGGAAGGCCCATAGTGTAGCGGCATCGCCCGGTTATGCCAGCGGGCGGCAGCGAGGCGCGAAGCGCGCGGCGGGGGAGTGCTGCCGCCGCCTCCGGACGGGGGCGGCAGCGGCACTTGCCGCGGTCTGGCGGGATCGATGAGACCCTGCCTGCGGCCTTGCTTGCAGCCTTACTTGCTGTTGCTGCTGCTGTTGTTCATCGCGGCGAACTGCTGCGTGAGGTAGGTGCTGGTCGAGTTCAGCTTGGACACGATCAGGTCGAGCTGCTGGAACTGCGTGCGGTAGCGGGCCATGGTGGCGTCGATGGCGGCCTGGGCCTTCGTGTACGTCTTCTCCAGGTTCTTCATGTTGGCCTGCACGCCCTCGGAGGCCGTGGTCAGCGTGCCCTTGGGGTCGTTGAACGACTTGGCCAGTGCCGACAGCTGGTTGCCGTAGCCGGACTTGCCGTCCGTGCCGCTGAACAGCTGCGCCACGCCGGTGCGGTTGGCGGTCAGGGCCTTGTTCAGCTTGACCGTGTCCAGCGCCATGCTGCCGTCGGACTTGAACGTGATGCCGACCTGCGTGAGGTTGACCAGGCTGTTGTCGCCGGCGGCGTCCTGCGGCTTGTTGAACACCGAGGCGAGCTGGTTCTGGATCGAGCGCAGCGCGCCGTCGCCGAGCAGGATGCCCGCGCTCTTGGTGTTCTTGTCGAAGCTCGCCAGCTTGGCCGCGGTGCTTTGCAGGGTGTTGTAGGCGGTGACGAAACTCTGCACGGCCGAGGCCATCGACCCGGTGTCGGTGGAGGCGATGACGGTGCTGTCGCCGGTCTTGAGCAGGTTCAGCGTGAGGCCCGGCACCGCTTCCTGCACGGTGTTGGACGCGCTCGTGATGGCCAGCCCGTTGACGGTCAGCTTGGCGTCGACCGCCTTGATGTTCTCCGTCATCGACTTGGTGCCGGCCGGGTCGTAGGTCATCAGGTCGGCGATCATGCTGGGGTCGCCCACGCCGTTGCTCGCGACCGAGACGCGCATGCTGGACTTGGCGCCGGTGGTGTTGGAGGTCAGCACGATGTGGTATGGCGTGCTGCCGCCGTCATTGACGATGCTCGCGGTGACGCCCGAGTTCGATGCGTTGACCGCGTCGCGGATGCCTTCGAGCGTGTTGTTGGTGCCGTTGATGTTGATCTCGGCCGCCTTGGCGCTGCCGGGCGTGAAAACGCCGGCTTCGGTGATGCCGAATTCGATCTTGATCTTGGCGCTGCCCAGCGGCATGCCCTTGCTGTCGACCACGCCCTTGGACACCAGCGTCTGCGAGGTGGCCAGCTGCGACACGTTGACCGCGTAGTTGCCGGCCGTGGCGGTCTTGTCGCCCGACACGGTCAGCACGTCCTTGTTGCTCGACGACGTGGTCGTGCTGCTGTACAGGCTTGCCTTGCCGAGCGCGGCGGCGGCGGCCTGGAACGAGGACAGCGCGCCTTGCAGCAGCCCGTAGGCGGACAGCTTGTTGGTGTGGACGGTTTGCTGGTTGACGAGCGGATCGAGCTTCTTCTTTTCCGCTTCTTCCAGATTGGTTAGCAGAGTGCCCAGATCAAGTTTCGATCCGACACCTATCGAGGAAATTGCCATATTTCAGCCTCTGATAATGCGTTGGAGGGAAAATCAGCCGCACCGCCCTGGCGGTCCGGATATTCAGGAGGCCCCGGCGCGCGCAGATGGAATGGCTGGCACGCGGGGTGTTTCCCGGGCGAACAGATGATGACGCCCCGCAAGGCAGGCGCCGTATTGCGACGGGTGCCGGCGCCAGGCAGGTGATCCGGTGCCGGCCGCTGGCGGTCGCTCGCCCTTGATGCGGTCGGGTCGAGGATGACGCAGGCGCGCATCGATCCTGTCCGCGACCTGCCGGAAGAGCGCTCGACACGGTGGCGGTTGACCGGGGGGAAAGCCGCTGCCGTGTGCTTAACTCTTCACGCTCAAGATCGTAAAGGCACGCGGCCCGGGCCAATCGCCGGAACAAGGGCGGAAAAACCGGCTTGCTCGCGCTCAAAAAAGGGCGCCGGCGGCCGGCCCCCGGGGAAAACCGGGCAGCAAATGTCTGCTTTGTCATCTAACATGCAGTCAAAAGCGCATGCCCGCTCCAGCCGGACCATCCAGGGAGAAGACAAATGAACCGCAAAGGCCTGCTCGACGCAGCCGAAGTGCTGGAAGCCCTCGCGGCCGGGGCGCAGCCGGACGGCAAGCGGCTGGCCGCGGGCGCCAGCGCGCTGGGCGCCATCCATGCGGACCACCCCTCGTGGCGCGACATGACCGACGCGGCCTTTGCGCTGGAAGCGCTGGCGGCCGGCAGCGCGCTGGGGCTGGACCAGAAAGGGCGCGCCCGCGCCGCGCGGCTGGCGGAAGTGGTGCGCAGCCTGGTCGATCCGCTCTAGGCACTACAAGCGCTACAAGCACCATAAGCACCATAAGCACCACAAATGCCGCAATCACCATAGACGCGACAGGGCGGCGATCCGGCGGACCGCCGCCGGCAAGGCAGGCCGCGCGTCAGAACGCGACCATCGCGAAGTCTTCCTTGCCCACGTCGCACAGCGGGCAACGCCAGTCGTCGGGGATGTCTTCCCAGCGCGTGCCGGGCGGGATGCCTTCCTCGGGCAGGCCGGCCGCCTCGTCGTAGACCCAGCCGCAGATGATGCAAACCCATTGCCGGAACTCGTCAGCGGGCGCGGCGGGCGGCGGCGCTTCGCTGGCGCCGGACGGCGCGGATGGCGGCGCGGTTGCCGCGCCGGGCTCGTCGAGACTGAATATCGCGGGCGCGTCCGTGCCTTGCCCGTGGTGGGCGAGCTTGTCCTGCAGCACGGCCAGCAGTTGCCGCGCTTCCTCCGTGGTCAGGTCGATCCAGTACGGATCGCCGGCGCCGTCGTTGAGGCGCGCGGGGGAAAACTGCAGTTCGATTGCGGTGCCTTTCTTGTACATGCCTGTGGAATGAATGCTGGAATCCGCGCGGCGCCGCCGGGCGGCGCGCGCGTGGATAGGGGTGTCGGGGCGATGCGGCCGGAAGCCGGCGGCGATATTGTCGTTCAGTTCCGCCCGGCTCGCAGCGAGCCGAACACATACGACTCCATCGACAGCATGCCGTAGACAATGCCGCCGTCGATGACCTGGACCGGATCGCCGGCCGTGGCCGCGCCGAGGGCCACCAGCAGCGGCAGGAAGTGCTCTTCGGTTGGATGGGCGCGGGCAGCGTCCGGCGCCTGGCGGCGGTAGTCGAGCAGCGGCGTCATGTCGCCGTCCTGCATGGCCTTGCGCACGGCTTCGCGCACCCAGCCGGTGAACCTGGCCACGTAGGGCGCATCGCCGCCATCGCCGCGGAATTCGTGGAGGTTGTGCGTCAGGCTGCCCGAACCCACGATCAGCACGCCTTGCGCGCGCAGCGGCGCCAGCGCGCGGCCGAGCGCGAGTGCGCCGGCGGGGTCCAGCGGCTGCGGCAGCGACACCTGGAATGCCGGCACGCCGGCGTCCGGGTACAGGTGCAGCAGCGGCACCCACGCGCCGTGGTCCAGGCCGCGCTGCGCGTCGGTCCGCGCCGCAAAGCCGGCTTCGGCCAGCAACGCCGCGGCGCGCCGGGCCAGTTCGGGATGGCCCGGGGCCGGGTATTGCAGCGCGTACAGGGCGGGCGGGAAGCCGCCGAAATCATGGATGGTCTCGGGATATTCCGCGGTGCCCACGCCGGCGCCGCCGCGCGTCATCCAGTGGGGCGACACCACCAGCACCGCCGCCGGCGGCGGCAGCGCGCGGCCGAGCGCGGTGAGTTGCGGGCCGGCCAGGCCGGGTTCGACGGCAAAGGTGGGCGCGCCGTGCGATATGAACAGAGCGGGGAGGGGGGCTGACACGAGGTTTCTCCGGTACGCCGGCGCCGCTGTGCTTTGCGCATCTGGCGGCGGGGTCGACGGCGGAGTTTATTGCCTGCGGACGAGGCGATAAACCCGGATTGGCGCGACATATAGTCTCGCCAGTCGGGACAATCGAGGGAAATGGAGAGGGTGCGAGAGGTCAGGATGGAGTGGCCGAGCCACCGCCCGCGGCCGTGCCGGCCGCGGGCTGCGCAGCCGGCATTTCCGCCGCCGCGGGCGTTTGAGGCGTTTCCACCATTTCAGCCGGTTCCGTCGCTTCCGGCGCTTCCGTCGCTTCCACGGTTTCCGCCGGCTCCGGCGAAACCGGCGCCTCCACGATTTTCGGCTGCGGCCCGGCCGCCACCACCTCGTGCACGAAACGCAGCTTCTCCACCACCTTGGGCGACAGCGCGAACGGATAGCCGTCCGCGAGGCCCAGGCTGCGGTTCAGGCTGTTGAGCACATAGGTCAGCGGATACCAGCGGTGCATCAGGCTGTCGAAGCTCGACACTTCCACCGGCGTCTGGTCGGTCAGCACCGGCTCGCCCGCGGTGCTCGGCTTGAGCGCCAGCCCGCACGCGGCGGCGGTGTCCACGGTATCGACGATGTGCAGGTAGTGCGCCCAGGTCTCGGCCCAGTCTTCCCACGGATGCATGGTCGCGTAGGCGCTCACGTAGGCCTGCTCCCAGCCCTGCGCCGCGCCCTGTTCGTAGTGCGCCGCCAGCGCCTCGGCGTAGTCGGCCCGCTCGTCGCCGAACAGCACGCGGAACGGTTCGGTCCAGCGCGTGCTGGCCACCAGCTGGTCGAAATAATAATGGCCGAGCTCGTGCCGGAAATGGCCCAGCAGCGTGCGGTAGGGCTCGCTCATCTCCGAGCGCGTCTTTTCCCGGTGCGCATCGTCGGCCTCGGCGATGTTCATGGTGATCAGGCCGTTGTCGTGGCCGGTCATCACGCGCTCCTCGCCGACGTCCTCGAGGAAATCGAACTGCAGGCCGCCCTCGGCGTCCACCTCGCGCGAGACCACCGGCAAGTCCAGCGCCGCCAGCGTGTAGAGCGCCCGCCGCTTGGCGGTCTCCAGCCGCCACCAGTAGAGGCGGTTGTTCGGCGTGGCCAGGAACGGCGTGGTGCGGGTCAGCTCGCAGGACGCGCACAGCGTGTCGCCGGCGTCCGCCGGGATCATCCAGTTGCAGACGTCCTGCACCGCGTAGTTGTGGCATTGCCGGTGGAGCGCGCCGGCGGCCTCGTCGTTCAGGCAGCGCCACACGCCGTCGCCGGCGGGCTCGAAGGCGCAGATCTGCGAGAGTTCGGGAACATAGCCGAGCAGGGCGCTGCAGCGCTCGCACGAGACGTTCTCGAAGAACACGAGGTTGCCGCATTTTCCGCAGTGGAATGTCTTCATGGCTCGCCTGTGGTTTTGCGCGCGCGCCCGTGCGCGCCGCCCGTGCCATTTTCACATCTGCAGCGCGGATTTACACCGCCGGTAACAACTGCACGCACGGCGGCGGGCGGCGCCCACGCCGCGCGGCGGCGGGCGCGCTACTGCTGCGGGCAGTGGCGCGCGCCCTGGCCGAGCCGGTCCGCCGGCTGGCCGTTCTGCGGGTCGCGCTCGCCCGGCTGGCTGGTCTTGCGGCCTTCGCCGGGCTGCTCGGCGTAACCGCGTTGGCTCGGGCTGGGCCGCCCGCTTGTCTCCGTCCGCCTGCGCAGATCGTTCATGGCGTGTCTCTCCATGCTTGAAAGGGGTCTACCGTGGCTCGCCCGGCAACGGTGCATGCGGCACCGGGCTGCATCAAAGCTGGCAAGTTCCGTGCCGGCGGATGGCCGCCTTGCCAGCGCGGTTCCGGCTCCGCCCTTGCAGCCAATGCAGATACCAGGGAATGCCCCGGTCCGCGCTATACCGCAAAACGAAAATGACCGCTATGCAGCACGATGTTGTGGGCCGCCGTCATCTCGAACAATTGCCGGGCCACGCTCTCGATGTCGTCGCGGTGGCCTTCGAAGGCCTGTATCAGGTCGCCCTCGCGGTGCGAGCGCGCGCCGAAGTGGTCTTCGAGCGCCTCGGCGGTGATCGCGTAGCGGGCCGGCGCGCCGTCCACGCAGGCGGGACAGGCGAGGCAGAGTTCGGCCGAGCAGTAGGAAGGGGTGGCCTTGGGAAAGCGGACCTGCTTGACGGACATGGGTGATCCCCGGAGCAAGAAAGCGAAGAAAACGGCAAGGACGGCGGCAACGACGCGGCGCTCTGCCGCGCCGGCTTGCTGCCAGTCTAGGCAGGGCCGCGGTGGCCGCAAGGCGAATCGCGCGGTTGGCTGACGGGCATCAAGGAAGGGGAGTTTCCGGGCCGCGCCGCCATCGCCCGCTGCCCGGCGGACACCTTTGACTTGCGCCGGCCCCGGTATAAGCTTGCCCTGTCGATATGCCGCCCGCCGCACGCGCGGCATGCGCGTGCCGGCTGTCGTTCCCGCCTCATCGCGCTTGTGATCATGCGTGATCGTGCTTGTGATCGCGTTCGTGCCCGCGCCGGAGCAGAGATGACCAACGAGGCATTGCCGGGACTGATTGGCGACATCTACGACGCGGCCGCGGCGCAAGACCGCTGGCCCGCCGCCGACCGCCAGCGCGCGCTGGCGGGGCTCGCCGCGCTCGAATCGATGCCGCTGGCCGTGGTGGTGGTGGACGACGCCATGCGCGTGGTGTTCGCCAACGAAGCGGCCGGCGCGCTGGCGCGGCGGCCGCAGGCCAGCCTGCGCATGGCGGTGGCCGGCCCCGCTGCCGGCGGGCAGCCGGTGCGGCTGGTCCTGCGCGACGCGCGCGAGGATGCCCGCCTGGCCGCGCTGGCGGCCACCGCCGCGCACGGCGGAGCGGGCGGACGGCTGCGCCTGGGAGTCCGGGGCGAGGCCACCGCGCCGGTCGAACTGCTGGTGACACCGGTGCCGTGGCGGCTCTTGCCCGGGGCCGCGGATGAAGAGAGTGGCGCGGCGACCGGCATGGCCGTGGTCATGCTGCGCGACCTCGCGGATACCGTCGCGCGCCGCCAGAGCGCGCTGACCGAATTGTTCGGGCTGACCCGGGTCGAGGCCGCCGTGGCCGCGGCGCTGGCGGGCGGGGCCACGGCCGCGCAGGTGGCGCGCAGCCGCAACGTCTCGCCCGACACCGTGCGCACGCAGATCCGCAGCATCCTGCGCAAGATGGGCGCGAGCAACCTGCGGCAGTTCGAGTCGATCGCCGGGATGCTGATCTAGCGCGGGGTGGAAAAATCCGTCAGCGCGGAAAGCGCAGCAGTCCTTCCCCTTCCGCCGGCACCGGCACGCCGAGCTCCTTCATCTTGTTCAGCAACTGCATGACCGGCAGGATCGGGTTGGCTTCCGCCGACATCGGCGCGCCTTCCATCTCGGGCGCGGCGCGCAGCTTCGCCATCAGGTCGGGAACCCGGATGCCGCCGGGGTGCTCGCGCAGGATGCGCGTGATCGCGGCATCGAAGGCGAGGGCGCTGCCTACCAGGCGCTCGAGGTAGGCCGTGGCCTGCTCGCGCGGGTAGAACTCGAACGAATGCCCGTCCGTGAGCGAGCGGATCGCGCCTTCCCTGAGCGCCTGCGCGGTGCGCTCGAGCGTGAGCAGGTTGGTTTCCGGGCTGCCGCCGCTGAACGCCTGGTAATAGCTGGTGGTCTCGTCGGCAAGATGGAGATGGCCGATGGCCGGCAGCAGCACGGCCACGTGGCCGACCGTGTGGCCCTGGGTCTTCAGCGCCACGACCTCGCCGCCGAACAGCCGCCAGCCATTCCACAACGTGCTGCCGATGCGGATCTCCTCGGACGGCAGCGATTCCAGCAGCGTCAGCGAGCGGGTCTCGACATCGAGCGTGCCGAACTGCCCGATGGCGCTCTCCGCCAGCACCCGGCCCGCCGGCATGCCCGGCACGAACGGCCGGGCCTCGTCGAACATCGGCACGAAGGTGTTGATCTGGTCGCGCATCATCGCCAGGTCGCGCACGGACATATAGGCTTCGGCGGGCACGCCCAGCGTGTCGATCCAGCCGTTGTTGCCGGTGTGGTCGCAATGCCCGTGCGTGGAGATCAGCGTGACCCGGTCATAGGGCTGGAGCCGGCGGGCGGCTTCGTCCAGATAGGCGCGAAAGCCCGCGGTCGCGCCCACGTCGATCACCACCAGCCGCGTGCCGGACTTGTACATGACCGCGTTGGCGACGGAAGAGATGCCGGCTTCGAGGTTGCGCATGCGCCCGACGATCAGCAGCGCGCCGGGCGCGATCTCCACCAGTTCTCCGTAGGAGCGCGAGCCGCCGGTGGCGGCCGGGTTGATGACGTTGCACATTGTCGTATCGGGGAGAAGGCACTTGCGGTTCGGTACGCCCTGGGCGGGACCCGCCGCCCGCCAGCGGCCCGTCGCGGGCGGCCGGCGTGGGGGATGCGGCTGTTCCATTATTGCCGTGGGCGGCCCGGCGCGGCATCGCCAGAACTGGTGATGGCCGGACATCGAGAGGCGGAAGAGGGCGCCCGCCCGCCGTCAGGACGCCGCCCCCGGCCCGCCGCCGGCGAACGCGGCGGCCAGCGCCTGCAGGCCGTCGCGGTAGATGCCCTCGAACAGGCGCTCGGCCTCGGCGTCGCCGACGCCGGCCGGCGTGAACTCGCCGGACCAGTCGACGCGCGCGCCTTGCCCGTCACCGGCCAGCCGCACCTGCAGCGTGGAGCGGTAGCCCGTCACCGGGAACGGCGCTTCGAGGATCGCGTAGCTGTAGCTGCGGTTCGCCTCGTCGAATGCCAGCAGGCGCTCGACGATGACGTCGCCGCTGGGGGTGGCGAGGCGGCGCACGCGGCCGCCTTCGGATAGCTCGCTGCTCGGGATGTAGGGCAGCCAGTCGGGCAGCGCGTTGAAGCCGCCGATCAGTTGCCAGACCCGATCGGGCGAAGCCGGAATCGTGATGGTTGCGGAAGCGCTTGCCATGTCGGGCTCCCGGCTCAGGCGTGATCGCCGGGCAGCGGCGCGTCGGCGGCCACCAGCTTCTGCTCGCGCATCTCGCGCCAGAACTCCGCCGGGATGGTCTCCGCCAGCGCCGCCATGTCCTCGGCGATGCGCTCGGGTCGGCTCGCGCCGGGGATCACCGCCGCGACGGCGGGGTTGGCCAGCGAGAACTGCAGCGCGGCGGCCTTGATGCCGACGCCGTGGCGCCGCGCGACCGCCTTGATGCGCTCGACCCTGGCGACGATTTCCGCGGGCGCCGTCTGATACTCGAAATGCGCGCCGCCGGCCAGGATGCCCGAACTGTACGGGCCGCCGACCACGATCTCGGCCCGGCGCGCGGCCGCCGCCGGCATCAGGCGCTGCAGCGCGCGCGCATGATCCAGCAGCGTGTAGCGGCCGGCCAGCAGGAAGCCGTCGGGCTGCGCCTCGGCCAGGTCCAGCGTCAGCTCGATCGGCTCGACGCGGTTCACGCCCAGGCCCCAGGCCTTGATCACGCCTTCCTCGCGCAGGCGGGTCAGCACGCGGAACGCGCCGGTGCGCGCGCTCTCGAATCTGGCGAGCCATTCGTCGCCGTAGAAATCCTGGGCGATGTCGTGCACCCAGACGATGTCGAGGCGGTCCGTGCCCAGGCGCCGGAGGCTGTCCTCGATCGAGCGCAGCGTGGCGTCGGCCGAATAATCGTTGACCATCTTGTTGGGCCGGCCGGTGGCGAACAGGCCGCCTTTCTCGCCGAGATCGCGGGTGCTGGCGTCTTCCACCTCGTCCAGGATCAGGCGGCCGACCTTGGTGCTGAGCACGTAGTCGTCGCGGTTGCGCCGGGCCAGCGCGCGGCCCAGGCGGATCTCCGACAGGCCGGCACCGTAGAACGGCGCGGTGTCGAAATAGCGGATGCCGTGGTCCCAGGCCGCGTCGACGGTGGCGGCGGCCTCGGCCTCGGGAATGTCGCGGAACATATTGCCCAGCGGCGCGGTGCCAAAGCCGAGGAGGGTGCCGGCAGGCAGTTTGTCTTTGATGCTCATGACTTGCTCCAGTGAAGTCCGGTGAAGGAGTGACTTGGGTGAGGCAAGTCTAGGGTTGCAAGTTAAGTCTGTCCAAGACAGAATATGGCTAACTTGAGTCCCGTAAGGTCTTATAGGTCTTATAGGTCTTATAGGTCTTATAGGTCTTATAGGTCTGATTGGGATCGATGACCGGATCCGAAGAGAGCCCGACATGCTAGACATCCGCCAGCTTCACTATTTTGTTGCCGTCGCCGAGGACGAGCACGTCGGCCGGGCCGCCGAGCGGCTGCACATTTCGCAGTCGCCGCTAAGCCGGCAGATCGCCCAGCTCGAGGAAAAACTCGGTCTGACGCTATTCGAGCGCTCCCAGCAGCGCATCCGCCTGACCACCGACGGACGCACGTTCCTGGCCGAGACGCGCGCCTTCCTGACCCATGCCAACCGCCTCGAATCGCTCGCGCGCCGGCTCGGCAAGGGCGACGAAGGCGGCCTGTGCATTGGCTACCTGGAATACGCGATGCACTCCGGCGTGCTGCCCAATGCCCTGCGCGACCTGCGCGGCAAACGCCCGGCGGTGCATATCGCGCTGTACAACCAGCAGTCCGAGGCGCAACTCGAAGGCCTGCGGCAGCGCAGCCTCGACATCGCCCTGGTCTGCGAGCCGCCGCCGGCCGACGACCCCGACCTCGACGCCGCCCAGGTGCTCAACGACCCCATGCTGCTGGCGCTGCCCGAAGGCCATCCGCTGGCCGCCACGGAACGCCTCACGCCCGACGACCTCGCCGCGCAGAAGTGGATCGGCGTGATGCACAAGGAAAGCGCGCTGCGCCACGACACCTTCGTCGCCGCCTGCGCGCGCGCCGGCTTCACGCCCGACATCACGATGGAAGCCACCGAACCGCTGGCCGCCCTCGGCCTGGTCGCCGCCGGACTCGGCATGACCATGATCCAGCAGAGCCTGCGCCACCAGGCGCCCGCCGGCGTGGTGCTGCGCGAACTGTCGTGGTTCAGCTACCGCACGCCGCTGTGGGCCGCGTGGCACAGGATCAACCTGCGGCCGCTGGTGGAGAGTTTCCGGAGGACGTTGCTGGGGAGTGGTGGGGTGAGCGAGGCGGTGATGGCCGTGAGGGAAGGGCGGCAGACTGCTGCGGTTTGAGGCATGGAACGAGCCCTGTCGACTTGAGATAAACTATTCCCGCCTCAGGGAATGATTTCTTGTTGCGGGAAATGAAAGGAGCACCTCATGCTGACCGCTGGCAAGTCCGTGTCCGCCGCGCATGTCGCGTTCATGGCCGACGTAACCGACACCGATATCAATCGGCTGGTTGATACCGATGTACTACCGCGAGCCTTGTTTCTTCGGGATCATGGCCGACGCTTCGCGCCGCTGACCGCCGCCTTTGCCTCCTTCTATTTTCAAACGCAGGATGAACTCACTCGTTCGGCTCGCCGACAAGTGATCTGGGACCTGACCGCGCGCCTGGAACGCCGCCCCGATTTCGATGCGTTTCTGGCCCTGAATACAACGGTGCTCCACGCTGACTTCGACTGGTCGATACATCACGACTTCCTGACGGTGACACTGGACCGATGCGTTGAAACGGCACTGAACCGGGCCAGCCGGGTCCAGGAAGCAGAAAGGAGCATCGTCGAAGATCCCGAGATTCTGAGCGGTACGCCATGTTTTGCCGGTACGCGATTGCCGGTGGCCCATGTCGTGGCAGCGATCGAAGCCGGCGCAACCATTGCGGAACTGCAGGAAGCCTATCCGTTCCTGAACGAGCGCTTGATCGACGACGCGCGTGTCTATGTCCAGGCCCATCCCCGGCCGGGACGCCCGCGCCGCATTGCGGACATCGATGCTGGTGCGGCTCTCGTGTCGCACAAAGTTGTCCGCCGCGGACAGAACCGGCGTGACCTTTAAATTCCTCATAGACGAGTGCCTTTGGCCAGGACTCGCGCAAATCGCTCGCGAATCGGGGTATCCGGAATCGACGTGCGTGAGGGATCGAGGCTGGTCGGGCGCGAAAGATCATCAGTTGATCCGCCATGCGGTGGCTGCGGACTTCACGCTCGTCACCCACAATGCGGTGGACTTTCGCGGCCCGGCCGGAGGGCCACGGACAGGCCTTCACGCAAGGGAACCCATCCATGCGGGCCTGGTTTGCCTGGTGTCTCCGTTCCCGATGACCGCGGATCGTCAGCGCGAGCTGTTCAGATACGCGACTCAGGAACTTGAAACCATGCCTGATCTCATCAACCATGCGTTGGAGGTCATCGAAGACGAGAGCGGGGACGTCGCGATTGCGGTGTATCGGATTCCGGATGGGGATATCTAGGTCTATCCTGGTTTGGTCTCTTCATGATTTTACATAATCATCACCCGACCAGTGGGACTACCTGCTAGGCTACGCCGCGCGCAAGGCGGGGCGCTGTCCCATCATGCCTAGCAGGCCTTCAAAATTTGCGGCGAAGCGGTCGAACAGGCCGGTCCATACGCGGCGGGCGTCCTCGCTCTTGGCACGCTCGCGGTTCGCGACGGCAATCACTTCCATCGGATTCAGGTTGAGCAGTTCAGCGACACGTACAGCGGTCAAATCGTCAAAGCCGCCCTTGCCCAAGCGGTAATTGCTCACGGCCTGTTTCGAGACACCCAGCAGCTTGGCAAGCGCGTAGTCGGACGGCAGATCGTGTTTGATCTTCACGGCGTCCACGTAATCAAGAGTCGTTTTCATCACTACCCCATAAGTTCTACCCGCTTCGCAGCATAGTCAGTTGCGGCTGACTGTCAAGGTCATATGACTTGGACAGTCACAATTGCTTGACTAGTCCAAAGCACATGACTATATTCCGTTCCAGACGCGCCGCCGCCTGGAAACCCTACCCGCCAGGGCCGTGCCTGATCCGCCGGCAGGCGGCGCGCCTCCCCCAAAGGGGGTCTTCCGCAACAGGGTAGGGGGAAAAGGGGTGTGACATGTCGTTACAAATTTCCGAATGGGCCTATAGCGGCAAGGACCATGAACTGATCGGGAACACCGGGCACGTGGTGGTCACAGGAAAAGGGGTAGACGCGCGTTTCGAATATGCGGGATATCGGGGAATCACGCGCGCGGATGCGATGCGCCAAGCACAGATTTTCATCGAGGCAGTGGAAAGGGGAGCTGAAGTGCCGGGCGCCGCCGTCGCCGCTGACTTCATGAAGGGTTGCGCATGAAGCCCGCTCGCGTCCACCGCACCGCCCTGGGCGGCTTCACCATCGACGGCCCATACTTCCGCCGCCCCTCGCGCGCCGCCGTGCTGGCCGCGCGCTTTTTTCATTGGCTGGGGGCCTGAGCATGGCCGGCTACACGGAGGATGTGGCCTACCTGCCGGGCAGCACGCGCGAGGGCGCGCATGCCTCGCACCGCCCGGCCAGCGTGGGGCCGATCGGCAAGCGCAGCGCGGAGGGCGACGCGCGCGCCGTCGAGGCGCTGGAACAGGCGCGCGCCGTGCTGGCGACGCACCGCAGCGCGATCAAGACCCCGCGCTGGTACTGATCCATGTGGGGATACCTGCGCGACGCCGCCACCGCCTTGCCGGGCCTACCCGAGCTTGCGGAGGCGCGCGCGCGGGTGCCGATGCGCTGGTACAACCGCGCGTTGAAGGCTGCGGACAAGGCAGGCCGGGACAGCGCAATCCGGTTCGGTGCGCCGCACATGTTCGACCTGGGCGCCGCCGCCGGCGCCGTCGCCGCCTTCCTCGCGGAGCACGCGCCGGCCAGCCTGCCGGTGCGCCCGGACGCCACCGACTACGAAATCTGCATGCAGGCGCGCAAGATCGCCGCCGATGTGCTGCTGCGCACGACAGGCCTGGGCCCCGATGACGCGCTGATAGTCTGCGCGGCCGAGTGCGAGCGCCAGGGCGTCGAGCAGCCTGATTTTCCCGGCGCCGCCGACCGCGTGGCGCGCGTGCGCTGCGAACTGTGGTGGCGCCGCCGGCTGCGCGCTGCGCATATCCGCGCGCTCGAGCACTCGAACATCCGGCTGCACTACGTGCACTACAGATCGGACCCGTACGCAAGCAACGACGCCGTGCGCCGCCGCGTCGCGCAGAACCGCCGCAACGCGGCGACGCTGACGGCCATCACGCTCGAGAACGAGCACGGCAACCGCTTCACGCTCGAGGAGCTGGCGGCGAAGTCGGTCAGCAACAAGGCGCTGCGCCGAGGCGAATTGATGACGCGCCTCAAGGGCGCCGAGGAACTGGCGGACGCCGCCGGCTTCGCGGGCGTCATGTTCACCATTACGTGCCCGAGCCGGTTCCATGCCGTGCGCCAGATCGGCAACAAGTTCCAGCCGAACCCGAAGTACGACGAGAGCGCCGACCCGCGCGCCGCGCAAGCCTACCTGCGCAAGGTGTGGGCGCGGGTCCGCGCCGAGCTAGCGCGCCTGGGCATTGCCTACTTCGGCATGCGCGTGGCCGAGCCGCACCACGATGCGTGCCCGCACTGGCATGGCCTGCTGTTCTCCGACCGCGTGAACGATGTGTGCCGCGTCATCCGCGCGCACGCGCTGCGCGACAGCGGTGATGAGGCCGGCGCGCAGCGGCGCCGCTGCCGCTTCGAGCGCATCGACCGCGCGCGCGGGTCCGCTGTGGGCTACATCGCCAAGTACATCGCCAAGAACATCGACGGCCACGCCGTGGGCGACCACAAGACCGGAGAGGGCTACGTGGTGCAGGCCGACATGCTGGGCGATGACGTGATCGTGCCGAGCCAGCGCGTAGAGACATGGGCCGCGCTGTGGGGCATCCGCCAATTCCAGGCGTTCGGCGGGGCGCCGGTGGGCGTCTGGCGAGAGCTGCGCCGCGTGAAGGAAGCGGACCTGCCGGCGGAGGCCGAGTGCCCGGAGATTCGCCGTGCCTGGGCGGCAGCGCAGCGCACCGAGGGCAAGCCGGCAAGCTGGGCCGCGTACGCGCGCGAAATGGGCGGCGTGGCCGGCGAGGGCAAGCGCATCGAGGTCACGCATGCCGAACGTATGGAGCCGGGCCGTTACGGCCTCACGCTGCGCCGCGTGCCGATGGGCGTGCGGGCGGTGGGGCGGGTCTATGTCGTGGACGGCATTGCGGCCTACTGGCGCACGCTGCCGGTGTTCGCGCCGGCGACGCGCTACCAATGGACGAAGGTCGAGCGCAGCGGCGCAGCCGCGAGCACTCGGACTCGTGTCAATAACTGTACGCGCCCCAGCGGCGCGCGCACCGCGGCGGACACCGGCGAGCGCCGGCCCGCCTGGATGGATGGGCCAGAAATGGCCCCAACCGCGCCCGACCGGGCGCCAACCTAGAGGGGAACCACGTGCACGACAAGACTTTCTACGACCGCGCCGACAAGGCGCTGAAGCTCTACGGGCTGATGCTGCCCGCAGACATTCGCCAACTGCTGCGCGACATGGCCGGCGCCATCGACAAGCTGCGGGAGGGCCAGCAATGACCATCAAGACCGATCTGCACACGCTGGTGGACGACCTGACCAGCCTGCGCATCCACGTGCGCGACACCGGCGAGACGAAGTACGCCGCCATCCTGCATCAGGCGGACATGCTGGCCGACACCGCAGCCGCCGAACTGGCGCCGCCGACCGAGGCAACGGAAGCGATGGTTGCCGCCGGCATCACGGCGATGGCGAACATGCCCGCCAACACCACGGCCGCCGAGGTCGTGGCCGGAGTGCTGCGCGCCGGCCTGCTGGCCGCGCGGGGAGCCTGACGCCATGAGCAAGTGCACCTGCCCGGTTTGCCAGCAGGGCGCGCGCTGGTCGCTGATGCGCAACGGGCGGGTGTGCGTGACGTGCACCGCCCCGGCCTGCGGCATCCAGCTATTCGCTCGCTCCGACGACGCCGACGAGAGAATCCGCGAACGCTTCATCCTGGGCGACGGCGCGCCAGAACGTACCGAACGTAACGTAACGGACCCCGCGCCCGAACGTACGGCACTGAGCGGGGGAGGGCTGATGCAATGGGAGGTCTGATCGAGCTTGACGCGCTGGACACGCTCAAGCGCAAGGCGCATGCCTATGAATCACAGGCCGGACAGGACCTGCCGCCGCTGCCCGGCGAGCCGGCGCCGGTAGACCCGGCCGCCGAATGGGAGATGACCATCTCTCTCGTGGTGGCGGTGCTGTCGCCCGCGCTGCCGTACCTGCCGACCGTCTACACGCCGGACACCATCAAGGCGCTGTCGGGCGCCATCGTGCCGGTGGCCGACAAGTACGGCTTGAACGTGGGCGGGATCATGGGCGGCCCGGAAATCGGCCTGCTGATGATCGCGGCGCCGCTGGGCCTGTCCACCTACGTGGCACACAAGCAATGGCGCGCGCAGCAGGAGGCCGAACGTACGGTGGATGACGCGCCGCCGGCGGTGGTGGTGCCGCCGCAGGCGCGGTCGCACCTGGGCGAGAACATGCAGGACAACGGCGGGCGGTTGCGCGCAGTGGGGGAGTGATGGACGAAGTACAGAACGTGGAAAGGGCGCCCGCGCAGGGTAGCCAGAACGTGGCCCGCATCATCGGCGTGATCGGTGCATCCGGCAGCGGAAAATCGCGCTGGCTCAAGGACGGCTTGCGCCGCATGAAGCCGGCGCGCCTGCTGGTGTGGGACCCGCAGGACGAATACGGCGAGTTCGGCCAGGTGGTGACGGACATGCGGGAACTGGTGGAGGTGCTGGCCGCGCTGAGCCCGGCAGACGGCTTCCGCATCGTCTACCAGCCCGGCGACGACATGAGCACCTACAAGTGGAAATTTGACCTGTTCTGCGAAATCGCCTACCAGATCGAACGGCTGGTGCTGGTGGTCGAGGAGGTGGCGGACGTGACTAGCGCAAGCTGGGCGCCGCCGTTCTGGTCGCGCCTGTCGCGCAAGGGCAGGCACCGCGCCATGATCATGTTTGCAGTCACCCAGCGGCCCGCCGTGATCGACAAGACCTTCCTGGGCAACTGCACGCTGATTCACTGCTGCCGCCTCAACGACAAGAACGATATCGCGGTGATGGCGGCCATCCTGGGCGTGCCGGTCGATGACGTGCGCAACCTCAAGGCGGACCCCGACACTGGTGTGTTCCAGTTCATCGAGCGCCGGATGCAGACCGGGCAGACCGGCGTCGGGCAACTCGATTCGCGCGGAAGCCACAAGCCGGCGCCCGAACGTAACGTACGTTCGTTGCCCGAGCCGGAGGCCACCACGTAACGTAACGGCGCGCCCTTGCCGGCCCCCGCCAGCCTTGCCCATAGTGGGAACTGAGCGGGGGCAATCCCCGAATTTTTGCACCACGCATCCTTTCGGGAGAAACCATCATGGGCGTGAAGGAAATCGGCAAGGCGGTAGCCATGACGGCTATTTCGCTGGTCATCATCAACTTCGGCAAGCAGTACCTGCCGGACTCCATCAAGAAGCTGTTGGGCTGACGCCATGAGCGAAGTCAAATCCGCTGTCAAGACAACCGCGCTGGTGCTCCTGACCATCTACGTGCTTCGCCGGCTGCCGGTGACTGACCAACTCGTCGCCACCGCACTGGCTGGCTAAGGAAAACGCATGTCCATCATCCAACAACTGCCGCCGTTCCTGAACGTGGTCAACTCCGGTGTCGCCACGCTGCAAATCCCGCGCTACGCCAACACGCTCAACCGCGTGGTGCTGGCGCTGGCCGGCACGGCCTTCACCAAGGCCATGATCACGGACATCAAGGTGAAGATCGGCGCGCGCACGGTGTACAACACCAACGGCACGCGCCTGGACGCCATCAACAAGTACAAGGGCATCTACGACGATGCGAACTTCCTGACCATCGATTTCAACGAGCGCGACGCGCCGAGCATCGACGGCAAGGAAGTCGGCGGCTACGACATGACGGCGTGGCCGGACAACCTGAATCTGGAAATCACCCTGGCGGGCGCCACCGCGCCGCAGTTGGCCGGCTACATGATCCTGACGCCGCCGCAAGGCCAGGGCGCGGGCGAACTGATCCACAAGCTGCTGTACTTCCCGGCCTCCACCAGCGTGGCCGGCAAGTTCCCCATCAACTTCGCCGCGAAGGGCGCGCTCATCAAGCGCGTGCACATGTTCTACAGCGGCACCGACTGGACCGCCACCACGGACGGCAACGTCAACCGCGTCGAGGTCAAGAAGAACGGCCTGATCGTGTGGGACGCCACCAGCCGCGTGCAGCGCTTCATCGAGCAGGAACAGCGCAAGGTGCCCCAGGCGAAGCACTACTGCGTGGACTTCATCTACGACAACAATCAGTCTGGCGCGCTCAAGACCGCCGACGCCGCAGCGCTCGAGTTCAACGCCTTCCTGACTGCTGCCGATGGCATCGACGTGTATGTCGAGGTGATCGACCTGCCGTTCAACCTCTGACCGGGAGCCAGTCATGGGCGAATGGGACACTGTGCAGCCGCAGTCGTATTACTCCGACCCGATGGTGAGCACGGCGGCGGATGCCAGCGACCTCAACCCGCTGGCGCAAACCGGCGCCGATCTGCTGAAAATGGGCCTGTCGCGACTGATCGACGTGCAGACCGTGCGCGCGCTGCAAGGCACGAACACGTCTGCCGTGCTGCAATCGGCGGGCGCCACCATCAGCACGGCCCCGGCCTACTACGTGCAGGGCCGTGCCCTGTTCGGCAGCGGCCTGATGCCGCTGCTGGTGGCCGGCGCGCTGATCTGGCTGATCGCGGAGAAAGGCTGATGGATCCGTACGGGCAGGCTGGCATCAGCGCGGGCATGGGCCTGATGTCGTCAAATCCGTATGCGGCCGGCATCATGGCGGCAAGCTCGGTGGCCGGCCAGATGCTGGGCGGCCCGGCCCCGAGCAATACCGCGCTGTCAGGCTCGGGCATGTTTGACCAGCACTTCGACGGATCGGGCTGGGTGGTGGCGACCGGCGGCAGCGACGCCAGGGCGCTGCCGACCGTCACCAGCGCGGTGCAGGCGACTGCCGGCCAGGCGCTGGGCCTGCTCCAAAACCCGATGGTGCTGATCGCAGGCGCTGTGATCGCGCTCGCCTATTTCCGGAGCCGGGGATGAAGATCGAGATCATCCCGGAGTCGTGGACGGATGCCCATGACGCGGAGATTCTCGCGGCGTTCTCGGGCCGCACGCTGCGCAAGACCGACACCAGCGGCGGCATGCAGCCGTCCACCGAGTACCTGCGAAACGGGGCGTTCTGCCGGGTCTATCAGGACGGCGCGCCAGTGATGTGGTACGTGGCAATCGCCCACACCTACCTTGACGCGACAGAAATCGAGGTGGCGCTTGCCTATGGTCACGCCGATTGCGACTTGGTGGCGGAGGTGATGCCGCTGATCGAATGGCAGTGCCGCGAGGCGGATTCCATCCGCGTCACGACGCGCCGGCGCGGCATGGTGCGCAAGCTGCAACGCCTGGGCTACCGAAGCGACGCGGTACTAATGCGCAAGCGCATGGAGAAACAGCATGGGTAGCTTTTTCGGCGACGGCGTGAAGCGTGAGGACACTTCGTCCAACGTCAGCACGACCACGACGACCACAAGCAACACCGACAACCGGATGGTCAATGACGGCGGCAGCGTCGGCATCAACGGCACCGGCAACGTGGTCACGGACAACGGCGCGGTCAATGCCGCCTTCGACTTCGCCAAGACCAGCACCGAAACCAGCTACAAGTCCACCGCGGATGCCATCGGCCTCGCGCGCGACGGCTTGAAGATGAACCTTGACCAGTCGGCCATCAACGCGAAGGGCTTCTTGGACAGCATGGGCAAGCTGCTGGACACGGCCAAGTCGGTGAACGAGACGGCCACGTCCAACGTGGCCCAGGCATACAGCAACGTGCAGGAAATCAGCACGGGGCAGAAATTCATGGTGGCCGGCGCGCTGTGCATCGCCGGCATCGTCGCCGTCAAGAGCATGGGGAAGGGCTGATCGTGGGCATCATCGAATCCGTACAGCAGTACGACCTGAACATTCCGGCGGGCGGCGCGCAAAACATCGACGTGGCCGGCGACCGCGTGCAGTTCCTGTCGGCGACCGATCCCTTTGCGCAGATCGAGATTCGACCGAACTACGCGCAGGGCAACATCAGCCTCAAGCCGGGGCAGGGCTTCAAGTTCAGTGAGCAAGTGACGCGCTGGGTGGTGTTCAACCGCAGCAACCTGCCGCTGTCCGGCTATCTCCTGATCGGATCGGGAGACTTCTTCGACCAACGCATTGCCGGAACCGTGGATGTGATCGACGGCGGCAAGGCTCGCACGATGGGCGGCGTTGCGATGATGGGGTACGGATACGGCGTGGCGACGGTGGGACAGTTCTCGCATATCCAGTTGTGGAACCCTGCCGGCAGCGGAAAAAATCTCTTTGTCGAGCAGTTATCGTTTTTCTCAACCGGCACCGTCGCGAACGGTGTCGGTGTGAAGCCGAGTAGCACGCCGCTGGTGAATTTCTACAGCAACCCGCAAAGCAAGAAGCTCAACGCACAAGCATCAACGGCAGAAATCCGCAACCAAGCAAATGCAGCATTCCTGGGCGGAATCTTCATGGGCGTGCTCGATAAGGTCAACCGACTGATGCGGCCAGCAGAGCCGATCATGGTCAGCCCAGGGGCCGGCTTGATGGTAATCGGCAGCGTGCCAAATGAAGACCTGGGCGCGGCGTTCGAGTTTTTCGAGGAAGCGGCCTGATGGACCGCAACACCTTCGCGCTGCTGATGCTGGCAACCGTGGGCTACGTGGTGTGGCGCGACATGCAGCGCAGCGAGGAAATCGGTGCGCAGATGCCAGACCTGATCGACCAAGCTGAGAACTACTTTTACGACGCCACCGAGGGCAATGTCTTCGGCGGCACAGAGGAAACCGATATGGGCCAAGCTGCGAACAACCGCGCCGCCTTCCTGCTGATGATCCGCACCGCCGAGGGCACCGCCGGGCGCGATGGCTATCGCACGCTGTTCGGCGGCGGACTGTTCGACTCGTTCGCGGACCACCCGCGCCAGGTCGTGACGGCCATGTCCAACGGCAAGCCCATCAGCAGCAGCGCGGCAGGCGCCTACCAGTTCCTGCGCCGCACGTGGGACACGCTCGCGGCTCGCTTGGGCCTGATGGACTTCTCGCCGGCCAGCCAGGACACGGCCGCGCTTGAACTCATCAGCGAGGCGGGCGCCCTGGGCGACGTGGACGCGGGCCGCTTCGCGCTGGCGGTGCGCAAGGTGCGCAAGATTTGGGCGAGCATGCCCGGCGCCGGCTACGGACAGCCCGAAGTGGCGCTGAACCAGTTGCAGGCCGCCTATCAGGCGGCAGGAGGTGTGGTGAATGGCTAAGGCATCGCAACGTGGGGGCGGCGGCGGCCCCGATATTCTGCTGATCGCAGCGGTGGGCGCGATGGCGTTCCTCGCGCTGCGCTCGCGCACGGCAGGCGCGACCGGCGTGCCGATGACGACCGCCGCCGGACTGCGCCCGGACTACACCGCGCAGCGGAACATCGCATACACGCAAGCAGGCCTTGGCCTGCTGGGCACGATTTCGGGCCTGTTCGGTGCCGGCTCGCCGGATACCGTGCTCAACGGCGGGCAGGTGTCAGGCATCTTCGGCGGCGGCAACTCGGCGGCGCTCGAATACAACAACCTGAACGGCTATCTCGGGCAGTTGGGCATCGACGCCACGAACGGATTCACGCCGGCGGAGTTCGGCAACCTCAATGGTGCCTACACGTATGGCTCGCAGGTCGAGTCGCCCAGCCTGGGCCAGTGGATGAGCTGGTGACATGAAAGACAGCACCGCCAAGCTGCTGATCGCCGCCGGCGCCGTCGCGGCGCTGGCCTACATCGTAAAAAAAAACGGCGGGGTGGGGGGTGTGGCTGCGGGTGCAGCCAGCGCGCTGGTGGGGGCGGTGGGGGATGCGGCCAGCGGCGTGGTGCTGGGGATCGGTGACGCCCTGGGCGTGCCGCGCACCGACATGACGGAATGCGAGCGGGCGATTGCGGAAGGGCGCACGCTGGACGCTTCCTTTGCCTGTCCCGCCGGCACGTTCGTGGGTTCGCTGGTGGGCAACGACCGCCAGCCCGATTATTCGTTTGGCGACTGGCTCGGCACCATTGCGAGCCGGCCCATTACACCTTGGGTCACGTCCGAGAACGCGGGCGGCGCGGCCTTTATCTATCCGCGAATCAGGAGTGCATCTTGAAATTTCTGCAACGTCTGCGCGAGCCGTCCACGATGGCCGGCCTGTCGGGGCTGGCGGTGATCGTCGGCGCCAACCCTTCGAAGGTCAATGCGGTGTCCGCCGCTATCGCCGCGGTGCTGTCGGCGCTGGCCGTGCTGCTGCCCGAGCAGCCGAAGGGCGAGTAATGAGCGTCGCGGAGGGTGTGACGCTCGCATGCGGCGTGGTGAATCTGCTCGGCGTGCCGCTGTTCGCCTTCCGCTACGTGATCCGCCTGGAAACGCGCCTTGCGCGGATCGAGGCGAAGATGGGTATCCAAGAATGAGCGGGCGCAGCTGGATTCCAACGCCGGCGGAGGTCGGGCGGGAAACGCTGATCGTGATCGGCGGGGTGATCTGCGCCGCCGTCATCCTGTCGCGCTTCCCGGCGCTCAAGGAGTGGATCGCAACACAAGGCACGGTCACGCTGAAAGACCAGCAGGGCCGGATTTTATGGTGACAACGGAGAGAAGCATGGCAACTCGGAAACGCAAGACCCCGCCGCGCAAGGCCAACGGCCAGTTTCGCAAGCGCAAGAAGCGCTGACCGATCCAGATCGCGCGACACGCAAGAGCCCCGGCATGCCGGGGCTTTTTCGTTACACTGGCGAAAACAACAGGGAGGTCATATGCGAACAGTGGGGGCGGTGGTGTTGGTGGTGGCGCTGGGTGGCTGCGGGCTGCGGTACACCGGCACACAGGAACAGATGCAGCAGGTCGCGCGCGGCGCCGCCGAATTGATGAAGAAAGACCCCTACAGCGATACCGTGGCGGCGGCAGGGACCGGCGCGCACATGGCACTATCCGCCATGTTGGTGCCGGACCAATCAGAACCGGAGGCAGGGTGCGTGCCGCGGATAACCGGGAGCGGGTGCATAAAATCGTGGCAAGCGGGTGCTGCGGAGAAGGCAGATCAAGACCCGAAGAATTCGATGAAGAGCTTTACGGGCCTGCCGGACGATTTCTGGAAAACAACGTCCATCGGAAAGGACTAGGCCTGCAACATGCCGGGTTCAGGAAGCGGCGTGACGCTGACCAGCTGGGCAGGTGCCGGCGGCGGACGCCGTGACGGGAAGTCGATGACTTCGCCGCGCACGATGCCGAGCCGCGGCAAGGCTTTGGCGTAGCCCATCTGGCGCGCCAGGTCGAGGGCCTCCATCTCTTGCAGGCGCAGCAGTTCGGCGGCCCACCAGGGCGGTGGACGGCGACCGGAGCGCCATGCGGCGATGGTGGCGCTGGTGCAGCGCAGGCGGCGCGCCAGGGCGGCAGATGGAATACCGGCGGCGTAGTGATCGAATTCCCGAAAAGTGGCGTGTTGGTACATGGCTCGTATTCTTGTGGTCGAAAAAAAGCCCCGGCAAGATGGCGGGGCCAGAATTATCGACGCGGATGGTATTTTTGCTGGAAAGCCGCGCCGGTATTGGCTGGCAGTCCCACCGAACGGATTTGACATAATCATCATTATGCGAAAAACAGATGCCAGAACCACCATGACCAACCCCAGCTTCCAGGCACTCAAGAAAACCGCACCCACCCAAAATCCACCATCCCCCAACACCGAACCCGCCCACGCAAGCCGGCAGCAAATCGACGGCCGCGCCCCCACGCTAAAGCTACAGCGTAAAACCCCCATCAATAGTCAGGCTTGCCCCGGTAACGTAACCCGCCTCATCCCCCGCAAGATAAGCAACAAGACCGGCAATTTCCCCGGGCTTCGCCACTCGTTTCAGCGGGTTCATTCCCGCCAGCATGTCGAGCGCGCCCGCGGTCATGTCCGTTTCCGTGGGGCCGGGCTGGATGTTGTTGACGGTGATGCCTCGCGGCGCCAGATCGAGCGCGATGCCCTTGACCATGCCGGCGAGCGCGGTCTTGGTTAGCTGATACACGCTGGCACCGGGCGTGCGGGTGTGGAGCGCGACATTGCTGCCGATCGTGATCACGCGCGCGCCGGGCTTCAGACGCGGCACTGTGGCCTGGATCGACAGATACACGCCGCGGACGTTGACGTTCAGCATCAGGTCGAGATCCTCCAGGCTGACCGCGTCGATGGTGCCCATGCGGAAGACGCCCGCGTTGACGACCGTCACGTCGATGTCGCCGAATCGCTCCACCGCCTGTGCGACGGCGTTGCGGATCGCGGCCGGGTCGGCGCTGTCGGCCTGTATCGCGAGTGCCTGGCCGCCCTGCTCCGCGATGCGATCGACGAGGGTTTTCGCCTTGTCGGCGCTCGACACATAGGTGAATGCGACAGCGAAGCCATCCGTGGCGAGACGGTCGACGATTGCCGCGCCGATGCCGCGCGAGCCGCCGAATACGAGTGCTGCCTTGCGTGCCTGTGCATCTGCCTGGTTCATTTTGCCTTCCTTTATGGATCAATCAGTCAATAACAGACCAAAAAAAAGCGCCTGCCTCGCTGGCGAGGCGCGCGCCAGATTCTCAAACCGCCTTGAGGCGGCCAACAGCGAATTCCGCGAGCGTGTGCAGTGCTTCCCGGCCGGCGCCGGCGCGGGCGGCAACCTGCAGACCGGCCATCGTCGTCTGGATGAAGGCGGCGGCCTGCGCGGGATCGGCAGCGGGATCGATCTCGCCGATCTCCTGCGCTTCCCGGATCCGCTCCACGATGCGTGCCCCGAGTGTCACGGCGACGCGATGCGCCATGTCGAGGACCTCGGCATCCGTGGTGCCGAACTCGCCCACCGCGCACACCCCGAGGCAGCCCAGCGCCTGTTGCCCGTCGTCGTCGGCAATAAGCCCGCGGAGTAGTTCACGCATGCCGTCCAACGGCGACGCGGCTGCGTTCAGCCGCTTCAGATGCCCCGCCAGCACGTTCTGCTGATAGGTCTGCAGGACTTCCAGGTACAACTGCCGCTTGTCGCCGAAGGCGTTGTACATGCTCTGCCGGCCGATGCCCATCGCCTTGAGCAGATCGTCGGTCGACGTCGCGGCGAAGCCTTTGGCCCAGAACAGCCTGGTTGCCGTGGCCAGCGCGGCGTCGCGATCGAATTCCCGTGGTCTCACCATGCCGGCAACGATAGTGATTATGGATCGATGTGTCAATAACAAATGAAAAGACGCCCATCGACCGCTTGTCATGCCGGGTCCGCGATGCCGGCCTAGTACAACCCTCGGTTCCGTACCGGTGCCAAAGGCTCGTATCATGGGCAACACGCCAAAGAGGCCGATCGGCCCGCCTAGTGCCCTAGCCCCCAGCCATGCCCGAATCTCCGATCAAGACATCGAAACGCGTCTTCGAAATCTTCGAGGCGTTTGAAAACGTGCAGCGCCCTATGGCGCTGAAGGACTTCACCCAGCGCTTCGGCTATCCGCCGTCGAGCGCGTCCGCGGTGCTCAAGAGCCTCGTCGCGCTCGGCTACCTGGACTACGACCGGTTCTCGCGCACCTACATGCCCACCATGCGCATCACCTCGCTGGGCAACTGGATTCAGCAGGCCATCTTCGGCCAGAACGAAGAAGTGCTGCGGCTGATGCAGCAGTTGTCGGAGGCGTTCGGCGAGTGCATCACGCTCAGCGCGCAGAGCGACCTCTACGTCCAGTACGTCTACCTGATTCCCTCGCGCCTGCCGATCTGGTACTCGGTCCCGATCGGCACGATCCGGCCCCTGGCCCGCTCCGGCAGCGGCTGGATCATGCTGGGCGCGCGCACCGATGCGGAGATCGAGGAGTTGGTGCGCCGCATCAACTTCCACGAGCCCGATCCGGCCCGGAAGGTGAAGCTCGCCGAGTTGATGGCGCATGTCGAGCAGGGCCGCCGCGATGGCTACCTGTTCAACAAGCACACGCTCGAGCCGGGCGCCGGCGGCATCTGCATGGTGCTGCCCGAGCGGCGCTTCGGCCGGCTGTTCGCGCTGGCCGTCTCCGGCCCGGTCGAGCGCCTGGAGACCATCCAGGAGCGTGTCATACACGCGATGCGCGAGGGCATCGCGGCACTGGACACGGCCGCGCCCCGGCCGGCCGGCGGCGTGGAAGTCCCCGCCGGCACCGCTCGTTCCGAGGCCGCTCCCTGCTGACCGCTTCCCCTCCTTTCATATATGTGTAAATGCAGGCGGGAGGCGCCTTTCCCGCCTGTCCGCCCAGGGCGCGGTGCTAGACTTTTTGCCACGTAACCGGGCGCCGCGATGGCGCCCCGCTACGCACAAGAAAAGGAGACAAGTCATGCGCATCGAGCAATTGCACGAAGAGTTTGGGGCGGAGATCAGCGGCATCAACCTGATCGACGCGGTATCGAATGCCGATGCCTTCGCGGCGGTACGCGCCGCGTTCGAAGAGCATTCGCTGCTGGTCTGGCGCGACCAGCCGATCAGCGACGACATCCAGGCCACCTTCTCGCGTGGCTTCGGCCCGCTCGAGCTGGTCAAGGTCGGCTCCGTCGGGCATGGCACGTTCTACTCGCGGATGAACAACATCGGCCCCGACGGGCAGGTCGTGCCGCTGCGGGACATGGCGATGATCGTGGCGCGCGCCAACCAGCTATGGCATACCGACAGCTCGTTCAAGCGCCTGCCGGCGCTGGCTTCGGTGCTGTCGGCCCGCGTCATTCCCGAACAGGGCGGCGAGACCGAGTTCACCTCCACGCGCGCCGCCTGGGAGCGCCTGGACGCCGCGGAGCAGTCCCGGCTGCGCGATGCGGTCGCCATCCACAGCTACGCCACCTCGCGCAACAAGATCGATCCCGGCATGATGACGCCGGAGGAGCACGCTGCCCTGCCCCCGGTGCGCCGCCGCCTGACCTGGCGCAATCCGGTCAACGGCCGCCGCGCCCTGTACCTCGCCTCGCACGCGGGCGCCATCGAAGGCATGGCGCCGCAGGAGGGCGCGGCGCTGCTGGAGAGCCTCGTCGCGCGCGCCACCGAACCCGGCCATACGTACGTGCACGCCTGGCGCCCGGGCGACGTGATCATGTGGGACAACCGCGCCACGATGCACCGCGGCCGCCCCTGGGGCGGAACGCTGCCCCGCTCGATCGTGCGCACCACCATCTCCGCCTCCCTCGCGGACGGGCTGGAAGACGTCCTGCCGGAATTGTGGGCCGAGCGCGCCGCGGCCTGACCCCCGCTCGCGGCAAAGCCCGACAGCAGATACAACAGGCACGCTCGACAGAAGCGGCCAAGAAGGAGACAACATGAAATCCAAGTTCGCCCTCGCCAGTTGCCTGGTCGGCGCTGTGCTCGGCGCCGGCGCCGCGCAGGCGGCCGGGCCGTATCCGGACAAGCCGGTCCGCATCGTGGTGCCCTACCCGGCCGGCGGCTCCACCGACATCCTCACGCGGCTGCTCGCCAAGGGCCTGACCAAGCGCTGGGGCCAGGCCGTCGTGGTCGACAACCGCGGCGGGGCATCGGGCATCATCGGCACCGAGGTCGCGGCCCGCGCCGATCCGGACGGCTACACGCTGCTGATGAACGGCAACGGCCCGCATACGATCAACGTCAGCCTGTTCGAAAAACTGCCCTACGACCCGGTCAGGGATTTCGTGCCCATCGTGCGCGGCATGACGATCCCGCTGCTGATGGTGGCGCCGGCCAACGCGCCCTACAACGACGTGAAGTCGTTCATCGCCTGGGCCAAGGCGAACAAGAGCACCGCCAACTATTGCTCCATCGGCCCGGGGTCGCCTTCGCACCTGGCCGGGGAGCTCTTCAAGTCGATGGCCGCCCTGCCCCAGCTCACGCACGTGCCCTACAAGGGCAGCGGCCCGGCCATCGTCGACACCATCGCCGGCACCTGCCACATATTGTTCGACGCGGCGCTGTCGTCCGGGCCGCAGGTGAAGAACCGCAAGCTCAAGCTGCTGGCGATCGGCACCGAGCAGCGCGACTCGTCCTGGCCCGACACGCCGACCGTGGCCGAAAGCGGCCTGCCCGGCTTCAGCGCCTACACCTGGAGCGCGCTGTTCGCGCCCGCCGGCACGCCGCCGGCGATCGTGAAGAAGATCCAGCAGGATGCCGACGCCGTGCTGCGCAGCCCCGAGCTCAAGGCCGCGCTCGTCGAGCAGGGCGCGCAGGCCGGCGGCGGCTCGTCGGAGGAGCTGGCCAGGTTCGTCGATACCGAGATCGCCAAGTGGGGCAAGGTCATCAAGGACGGGCACATCACCATGAACTGACCCGCCGCGCCGGCGCGGCGCAGGCCGGCGCGCAACCTCCCCGCCAATCGTTCCCGCTTGGGAACATCGCAACAACAGGAACACTCGACGATGGAAAAAATCGCAATCATTGGCGCCGGCCTGATCGGCTGCGCCTGGGCATCGGTGTTCGCCCGCGCCGGCCACACGGTGACGCTGTACGACGTCGACAAGGAAGCGGTGGCCACCGCGCGCGGCACCATCCTGGCCGCGCTGGCCGGGCAGCACGAGCTCGGCCTGATCGGCGAAGCGCCGGAATCCGTGATCGAGCGGGTGCGCGTCACGCAGTCGCTCGAGGACGCCATGCGCGGCGCGGACTTCGTGCAGGAAAACGTGCGGGAAACCGTTGCCGCGAAGCGCGAAGTCTACGCGCTGCTCGACAAGCTAGCGGGGCCCGACACGCTGATCGCCAGCTCGACCTCGGGCATTCCGGCGTCGAGCTTCACCGAGGACCTGGCCGGCCGGCGGCGCTACTTCGTCGGCCATCCGATCAATCCGCCGTCCGTGGTGCCGCTGGTCGAACTGGTGCCGGCGCCGTGGACCGACCCGGACGTGATCGAGCGCGCAAGCGCGATCTATGCGCGCGCGGGCCAGGTGCCGATCATCGTGAAGCGCGAGATCCAGGGCTTCATCGTCAACCGCCTTCAAGGCGCCCTGCTCGCCGAAGCGTTCCGGCTGGTGGAAGACGGCTATGTGAGCGGCGCCGACATCGACAAGGCGGTCAAGGACGGACTCGGCCTGCGCTGGTCGTTCATGGGGCCGATGGAGACCATCGACCTCAACGCGCCGGGCGGCCTGCGCGACTATTGCGGGCGCTATGGCCCGCTCTACCTCGACATCGCAAAGCAGGCCACGCCGCGGCAATGGGACGATGCGCTGATCGGCAAGCTCGAACAGGAGCGCCTTGCCGAACTGCCCGCCGACCAGCGCGCGGCGCGCCAGGCCTGGCGCGACCTGCGCCTCATGCAGCTGGTCGCGCACAAGCGCGGCGCGCCAAGCGAATAGACCGCAGCCGGGGCGCCAAGGCGAGCCCGCCGGACGGAGCACGGCCTGTATGGGCCAGCCGGGCGAGGCATCCGCCAGGTTCGCGCCGGACGGCATGCCCCGGTGGCCGGAGCCCCTGCGCCGAGGTCCCTCAGAACCCCAGGCGCGCCTGCACGTACACCATGCGCGGCGCGCCGACCATGCGGCCGGCGTTGCCGTCGACGTTGCGCGTGTAGAAGCGCTTGTCGAACAGGTTGTTCAGGCCGATGCTGATTTCGCTGTTCTTGTGCTGCGGCACCTTGAACATGGCCTGGATGTTCCACAGGCGGAAGCCCGGGATGCGGCCCACGCTGCCGTCGGCGGACTCGGCCACGGTGTTGGTGAGGTCGGAGTACTGCGAACTCTGGTGCGTGGTGGACAGGTTGAAGGTCCAGTTGCGCAGTGCGTAGCGCGCGCCGAGCGTGTCGGTATTGCGCGAGTAGAACGGCACGTCGAGCCCCGAGGTCGCGCCCGATTTCTGGATCGCCCTGGTGTAGGTGTAGTTCGCGTAGACGTTCAGGCCGGACAGCGGGCCCTTGCGGTCGAAGGTGTAGTCGAGCGCCAGTTCGACGCCGTCGTGGTGCGTCGCGCCGATGTTCTGGAAGGTGGCCGGCACGATGCCGGGCACCTGCAGGATCTGGTTGTCGAACTTCATCTTGAAGGCGGTCAGCTCGGCCTTGATCTTGCTGTCCTGCCAGCGCGTGCCGACCTCGAAGGTGCGCGCCACTTCCGGCTGCAGCGGATTGCTGGCGGTCTGCGAGTTGAGCTGCAGGTTCTGCACCGGCCCGAACGACGTGCTGTAGTCGGTGAAGATCGTCCACGCATGGTTGACCAGGTAGGACAGGTTCACCGACGGCAGCGGCTTGTTGTTGACCGTGTCGAACTGCTGCGTGGTGCCGCGCTGCTGGCGGGTCGATTCGATGTGCTCGAAGCGCAGGCCCGGCGTGAGGCGCCAGTTGCCGAACGCGATGCGGTCGTCGATGTACGCCGCGTGCGCGTCGGTGGCGTTGTCGAAGGTGGTGGTCGGGCCGCTGATGCCGGTGGACAGGCTCTGGTTGAAGCTGTTGTCGTCGCCGCGCTCGCGGATGTAGCGATAGCCGACCGTCACGTCATGCGTGGTCGGGCCCAGGCCGATGCGCTGGGTGTAGCGCGGCTCCACGCCGAAGGTCTGGTAGTTGCGCGGCTGGTGCGACAGCTGCGCGCCGCTGATCAGCGTGCTCTGGCGATAGCTGTCGTTGTAGTAGGCGCGGATCTCGAACTCCTGCGCGTCCGACAAGGTGTTGATGTAGCCGATGTCGAACGCCGTGCGGTTGCCGCTCCAGTAGTCGGTCGGGCGCGTGTTCTGGAACGGGTTGGCGTTGTATTGCGCCACCGTCAGGCCGCCCGGCGTGCGCGACTTCACGTCGTAGTACGAGAACTTGCCGTACACCTCCGAGGTGCCGTTGATCGCGTAGCGGTACTTCAGCGCGAGGTCGTTGACGTTGTCGTCGCTGCCCGCGCGCCACTCCCGCCCCGTCATGCCGGAATACAGCAGCGCCAGGCCCAGGCCGCTGTCGAGCTGCGTGCCGACGAAGGCGCTGTATTGCGTGTTCAGGCCCCCGCCCTGCGTGTAGATGTTCTGGCGCACCGAGGCATCGCCGCTCAGGCCCGGCGTGGTCGGGATCGGCCGCGTCGTGAAGTTGATCACGCCGCCCACGTTCTGCGGGCCGTAGCGCACCGCGCCGCCGCTGCGCACCACGTCGATCGACTCGATGTTCTCCAGGCTGACCGGCACGAACGAGAGCTGCGGCTGGCCGTAGGGCGCCACCGCCATCGGGATGCCGTCGAGCAGCACCGTCGAGCGCGGCGTGTAGCGGCCGGTCAGGCCGCGCACGCCGATGTTCAGCGAGATGGCGCTGCCCGCCGTGCCGGAATTGTCGGTCGCCTGGACGCCGGGAATGCGCCGCATGACGTCGCTGATGCTCGTCGCGCCCGATTCCTGGATGGACTCGGCCTCCACCACCGTGCGCGCGCCCGGGAAGGTCCGCACGCTGTTCTCCAGGCCGGTGCCCAGCCAGTTGCCCGTGACCTGCACCGTGTCGAGCGTCACCTCGGCCTTGCCGCCCTCGCCCGGCGCCGGCGTGCCGGCTTCCTGTGCCCGCAGCGCATCGGGCGCCCCCAGCAGCGCAAGCGCCGCCGCCGCCGTCAGGCAACGCGCGAACCGCCGCGAGGCCGCCTGCGCCACACTGTTCTCAACCATCATCACTACGCTCCCTTTCTTTCTCTGATCCCGCCTGAAGAGGCGCTAAAGAAGGGGCACATTCTAAATGATAATTAGTTTCATTCAGTCATAAAAATTTATTCGGCGACAAAAAACAATCAACTTGCGGGACGTTTCGTGCGCCTTGCCCTGGTTTTTGGGTGCCGGTGGATTCACCTGCAAGAGCCACTAACTATTGTTTTCTCTCATTTAATTTTCATAATTCATCGACCGAACGGTCGGCTTATCAATATACTCAGTCACCAGTCCCCCAGGAAGCTTCCCCATGTACACCCAGTCCCTTGATCTCCCGGGCGGCCAGCAGCCGGCCGCCGCGGACAACACCGAGGTTTCTCCCGAGCAGGCCCGCTTCGACGCGGTGATGCGCGCCGACGGCAAGATCGAGCCGCGGGACTGGATGCCCGAGGCCTACCGCAAGACGCTGGTCCGCCAGATCTCGCAGCACGCGCATTCCGAGATCATCGGCATGCAGCCCGAGGGCAACTGGATCAGCCGCGCGCCCAGCCTCAAGCGCAAAGCCATCCTGCTGGCCAAGGTGCAGGACGAAGGCGGCCACGGCCTCTACCTGTACAGCGCGGCGGAGACGATGGGCGTGTCGCGCGACCAGCTGGTGGACGCGCTGCATGCCGGCAAGGCCAAGTATTCGAGCATCTTCAACTACCCCACCCCCACCTGGGCGGACGTGGGCGTGATCGGCTGGCTGGTCGACGGCGCGGCGATCATGAACCAGATCCCGCTGTGCCGCTGCACCTATGGTCCGTATGCGCGCGCCATGATCCGCATCTGCAAGGAAGAGTCGTTCCACCAGCGCCAGGGCTTCGACGCCCTGCTGGCGATGATGAAGGGCACGCAGGCGCAGCGCGACATGGTGCAGCAGGCGGTGGACCGCTGGTGGTGGCCGGTGCTGATGATGTTCGGGCCGAGCGACAAGGACTCGATCCACAGCGGGCAGTCGTTCCAGTGGGGCATCAAGCGCATCTCCAACGACGACCTGCGCCAGAAGTTCGTCGATGCCATCGTCGAGCAGGCCAGGGTCCTCGGCGTGATGCTGCCCGACCCCGACCTGAAATGGAACGCACAGCGCAAGGCATACGACTACGGCGCCATCGACTGGGAAGAATTCTGGCGCGTCGTCAACGGCGACGGGCCGTGCAACAAGGAGCGCCTCGCCACCCGCGTGAAGGCGCACGAGGACGGCGCCTGGGTGCGCGAGGCCGCGCTGGCCTACGCCGAAAAGCAGGCGGCGCGCGCGCGCAGGCAAGCCGCTTGAGCCGCCAGCGCTAGCAACCGCCCGCAACCGCACAGGAGACAGCAATGAGCAAGGAATGGCCGATCTGGGAAGTCTTCATCCGCAGCAAGCAGGGCCTGGACCACAAGCACTGCGGCAGCCTGCACGCGGCCGACGCCGCCACCGCGCTGCGCATGGCGCGCGACGTCTACACGCGGCGCCAGGAAGGCGTGAGCATCTGGGTGGTGCCGTCGGCGGCCATCACGGCGTCCGACCCGGCCGACAAGGAATCGCTGTTCGAGCCCGCCGGCGACAAGATCTACCGCCACCCGACCTTCTTCGTGCTGCCCGCCGAAGTCGACCACATGTAAGGCGGGCCACGACCACCATGCCCACGACGAACACCATGACCACCATGCCCACGGCTGCCGCCGCGCATCTGTCCTACGTGCTGCGCCTCGCGGACAACGCCCTGATCCTCGGCCAGCGCAACGGCGAATGGTGCGGCCAGGGCCCGGCGCTGGAGGAAGACATCGCGCTGGCCAACATCAGCCTGGACCTGATCGGCCAGGCCCGCCTGCTGTATTCCCACGCGGCGGCGCTCGAGGAAGCGGCCGGCGGCGCGCGCAAGACCGAGGACAGCTACGCCTACTTCCGCGACGAGCGCGAGTTCGCCAACTACACGCTGACCGAGCTGCCGCACGCCGGGCCGCTGGCGGGCACGGCGCGCGCCGCGCGCGACTACGCCGTGACCATCACGCGCAATTTCCTCTACGCGGCGCTGATGTGCCACCTGTGGTCCGCGCTGCGCGCTTCCGCCGACGCGCAGCTGGCGGCGATCGCCGCGAAGTCGCTCAAGGAGGCCCGCTATCACCTGCAGCACGCCGGCGAATGGCTGGTCCGCTTCGGCGACGGCACCGCGGAATCGCACCGGCGCGCGCAGGCCGCGGTCGACTACCTGATGCCGTACACCGCGGAGTTCTTCTCGGCCGACGCCGTGGAGACGGCGGTGGCCGCGGCCGGCATCGGCCCGCTCAACGCGGACCTCCAGGCCGCGTGGCAGCAGGACGTGGCGGCGACGCTGGCCGAGGCCACGCTCGCGGCGCCGGCCCCGGTCCGGCACGTCACCGCCGGCAAGCACGGCGAGCACTCCGAGCACATGGGCTTCCTGCTGGCCGAGATGCAGTCGCTGGCGCGCCAGCACCCGGGCGCCACCTGGTAGGCCGTCATGAACGCCGCCGCCACTATCACCGCCATCGCCACCGCCGTCACCGCCCGGCCGGACGCCACGCTGGAACAAGCCTGGGCCGTGCTGGAAACGGTGCCCGACCCCGAGATCCCCGTGGTCTCGCTGCGCGAGCTGGGCATCCTGCGCGCGGTGCGGCGCGGCGCCGACGGCGCGGTCGAAGTCGTCATCACGCCCACGTATTCGGGCTGCCCGGCCATGTCGCAGATCGCCGAGGACATCGAGCGGGCGCTCGCCACGGCGGGCATCGTGCCGCACCGCGTCGCCACCGTGCTGGCGCCGGCCTGGACCACCGACTGGATCACCGCCGAGGCGCGCGAGAAGCTGCGCCGCTACGGCATCGCGCCGCCGCTGGGCCACTGCGCCGGCCAGCCCGCGCCCGCCGAGGCCACCATCCGCTTCGTGCCGCGCGCCGGTGCCGCCGGTGCCACGCCGGCCTGCCCGCAATGCGGCTCCGTCCACACCGAGCGCCTGGCCCAGTTCGGCTCGACCGCGTGCAAGGCCCTGTACCGCTGCCTCGATTGCCGCGAGCCGTTCGACTACTTCAAACCGTACTGACCTGGACCGACATCATGGCGACTCCGCAATTCCATCCGCTGCGTATCCGCGAGGTAAGGCCCGAAACCGCCGATGCCGTCACCGTCTCGTTCGAGGTCCCCGACGCGCTGCGCGAGGCATACCGCTTCACGCAAGGCCAGTTCGTCACGCTCAAGACGCACCTCGACGGCGAGGAAACGCGCCGCTCGTACTCGATCTGCGTCGGCGTCACCGACTACGACCGCGACGGCGAGCTGCGCATCGGCATCAAGCGCGTGCGCGGCGGGCGCTTCTCGAACTTCGCCTTCGACACGCTGCGCCCGGGCCACGAGATCGACGTGATGACCCCCGACGGCCGCTTCTTCACGCACCTGAACGCCGACCTGTCGCGCTCCTACGTCGCGTTCTCCGGCGGCTCCGGCATCACGCCCGTGCTGGCCATCATCAAGACCACGCTGGAGATGGAGCCGACCAGCCGCTTCACGCTGGTGTACGGCAACCGCAGCGTCGACGCCATCATGTTCGCGGAGGAGCTCGAAGACCTCAAGAACCGCTTCATGAGCCGGTTCTCGCTGTATCACGTGCTGTCCGACGACCTGCAGGAAGTCGACCTGTTCAACGGCGTGCTGGACCAGGACAAGTGCGCGGCGTTCCTGCGCACGCTCGTGCCGGCCGCCGAGATCGACGAAGCCTTCATCTGCGGCCCGGCGCCGATGATGGACGCCGCCGAAGCCGCCCTCGAGGCCGCCGGCGTGGCGCCCGGGAAGGTGCACGTGGAGCGCTTCGGCACGCCGCTGCCGCAGGCGGGCGTGGCGCAGGTGGCAATCCCCGACGACATGCCGGCCGCCGACCTCGAACTCGTCATCGACGGCAAGACGCGCCGGCTGCGGCTGCCCTACGAGGGCATCAGCGTGCTCGACGTCGGCCTCAAGGCCGGCCTCGCCCTGCCCTACGCCTGCAAGGGCGGCGTGTGCTGTACCTGCCGGGCCAGGGTGCTCGAAGGCGAGGTGAGGATGGAGAAGAACTACACGCTCGAGCAGCGCGAGATCGACGATGGCTTCGTGCTGACCTGCCAGTGCCACCCGGTGTCGAGCCGGGTCGTCGTGAGCTACGACGAACGGTAGCCAGCCGGATCCCCGCGGCGCCTTGACGCCGCCGCACCGACGCTACAGGATGCACGGGTGCCCCCGCCCCGGGGGCTGGCCATCCTGGAAAGGCGGAACCATGAACGATGCATCCCTGACCCTCGGCGTCGACCATATCGGCTTGAGCGTGCCGGACCTGGCGCGCACGCGCGACTTCTTCATCCGGTGCCTGGGCTGGCAGCAGGTCGGCGAGAAGCCGGACTACCCGGCCGCGTTCGTCTCGGACGGCAAGCTGCTGGTGACGCTGTGGCAGGTCGCCGACACCGCGGCCTTCACGCGCTTCGACCGCAAGGCGAACGTGGGCCTGCACCACCTCGCACTACGCGTGGCCACGGAAGCGCAACTCGACGAAGTCTTCGCGCGCGCGTCGGCGTGGCCCGGCGTGACCGTCGAGTTCGCGCCCGAGCTGCTGGGCGCGGGGCCGAAGCGGCACGCCATGATCTGCGAGCCCGGCGGCATCCGCATCGAATTCGACTTCGATCCGCGGCTCGCGGCCGGCTGACGCACAGGCTGACCGGGCTCTGCGACAAGGCAGGCGCGGCACGCAGCGCCGCGAAGCCCGGGAGCAGCGCATGCCGCACGTTCCGTGCCCGTTTCGCACCCGTTTCGCACCCGTTTCGCACCCGTCTCGCACCCACCTCGCACCCACCTCGCGCCGGGCGCGCGCACGATCGTGAACTTGCCGCCAGCACCTATACTCGTCATCTGGAACCGGCAGCCGCCGGTTCGCCTGCGCTGGAGCTCGACGGCTTGAGACCCCGGATACACCACTTCCGCCCGCATGGCGCGGCCCCGCCACGCGGGCTTCCCGGCATGCCCGCGCCGCGGCCCGGCGGCCGCCCGACATGAACACGTCCGCCAATTCGAATGTGCACGTGGTTTTGAGCAGCGAAGGATACTGGACCGTCGCCGTGGAAGGCGTCGGCCGCGTCACCACGTGCGTCTCGCGCGAGGCGGCGATCGAGGCCGGCACCGCGTTGGCGCAGGAGAACCGCGTGGTGCTCTACGTCCACCAGCGCGACGGCCAGTTCGACTGGTGGAAGGACTACGGCGACGGCGGCGCGTCGTCGCTGAACTGAACGGGCCGGCCCGCGCTAGCCCGCCGGCCGCCAGCCCAGTCCGAGCGACTTCTGCAGCGAGACGAAATCCCCGACCAGGCTGGCGTCGCCCGCGATGCGGTCCTGCTGGGCCAGCACGCGGGTGCGCTCGGCGTCGAGCCATTCGAGCATGGTGGCGGTGCCGGCGCGGTAGCGCTGGCGCGTGAGGTCGGCGGCGCGCTCGGCCGAGGCTTCCCGGCGGCGCAGCACGATCACGTTCTCGCGCTGGTGGCCGTAGCGCGCGAGCGCCACGTCGGCATCGCGCAGCGCCTTGAGCACCGTGCTTTCGTAGTTGGCCAGCGCCTCGTCGCGCCCGGCCTCGGCGCCCGCCACGCCGGCGGCCACGCGGCCGAAGTCGAGGATGTTCCACTGCAGGCGCGGCAGCGTCAGCCAGGTGGCGTTGTCCTTGCGCGCGAGGTGGCCGGGGTCGGCGGCGCTGAAGCCGAGCGAGCCGAGCAGCGAGAGCTTGGGAAACCAGTCCGCCTCGTGCGCGCCGATCTGGGCGTGCTGCGAGGCCAGCCGGCGCTCGGCGGCGCGGATGTCGGGCCGCGCCTTGAGCAGCGCGGCGGGATCGCCCACCGCCACGGTCGCGGGGATCGCCGGCATGGCGCGCGCGTCCCGCAACTGCGCGTCGAGCGCGCCGGGCTCGCGCCCGCTCAGCATGGCGAGCTCGTCGAGCAGCTCGGTGATCCTGGCCTGCACCGGCGCCATGTCGGAGCGCGTGCCGTCGAGCTGCGTGCTCACGCGCTCCACTTCCAGTTGCGAGGCCACGCCCCGGCCGCGCCGCTGCTCGGTCAGGTCGAGCATGTCGGCCTCCAGCTTCTCCGAGTCGCGCAGGTGGTCCAGCCGCGATTGCTGCTCGCGCAGGTTGACGTAGGCCTGCGCCACCTCGGCGGCAAGCTGGACGTGCGCGTCGGCCAGCTCGGCCTGGCTGGCGTCGGCTTCGGCCGAGGCCGCCTCGATGGCGCGGCGCGTGCCGCCGAACACGTCGATTTCCCAGCTCGCGTCGAAGCTGGCCAGATAGAGCGAGAGCGGGCCGCGCCCGCCGCCGCTGCCGTCGCCGGTGAGCGCGCTCAGGTCCGGCGAGCGCGTGCGCAGCATGGCCGCGTCGACGCCCACCTTGGGCAGCTCGCCGGCCTGCTTGCCGCGCAGCCCGGCCCGGGCCTGCCGCACGCGCGCCCGCGCGGCGCGGATGTCGGGACTGTTGGCGAGCGACTGCTCGATCAGCGCGTCCAGCTGGGCGTCGCCGAGCGCGCGCCACCAGTCGGCGGCCAGCGGCGCCTGCGTGTCCACGCCGGCGGGCGCGTGCGGGAACGCGCCGCGCGTGGCGGTGCCGGCCACTTCGGGCGCGCCGCGGTAGTCGGGGCCGACGGTGCAGCCTGCCAGGCCGAGCGCGACGGCCAGCGCTGCCATCGTGGGTTGAAAGCGAAACTTCATGGATCAGTGACCGGAAGAGACAGGGGCGCCCTGCCTGGGCGTCTTGAGCAGCAGCGCCAGCGGGATGCACAGCAGCAACGCCACCCCGAGCGCGTAGAACGTTTCGGAATAGGTCATCACGGCGGCCTCGCGCGCGATGGTGGCGGCCATCTGGCCGGCCGCCTGCAGCTTGGCGTGCGCCATGTCGCCGTGCTGGGCGAAGAAGCTCGCCGCGCTCGAGGCCAGGTGCTCCTGCCCGACCGGGCTGTTGGCGCTGACCGATTCGCGGATCACGGCGTCGTGATAGGCGCTGCGGCGGTCGATCAGCGTGCCCAGCAGGGCCAGCCCGATCGAGCCGCCCAGGTTGCGCGCCATGTTGTAGAGCCCGGCCGCGTCGCCCGCCTCGTGCGTGGCCACGGCCGCCATCGAGGCCTGGTTGAGCGGCATCATCGCCAGGATCTGGCCGAAGCCGCGCAGGATCTGCGAGCCGGCGAAATCGTGGCCCACGCTCTGCGCGGTCAGCGAGATGTCCAGGAAGCAACTGGCCACGAAGCACAGCAGCCCGGTGATGACCAGCACGCGGATGTCGAAGCGGCCGAGCATGCGCGGCAGCACCGGCATCATCAGGAAGGCCGGCAGGCCGGACAGCAGCATGATGCCGCCGGCCTGCTCGGCGTTGTAGCCGGCGATGCTCGCCAGGAACTGCGGCAGCAGGTAGGACACGCCGTACAGCCCCGCGCCCACCGTGGACACGATCAGGATCACGCTGGCGTAGTTCTTGTTGAGCAGCAGCCGCAGCCGCACGATCGGCGTCTTCGCGGTGAACTGCGCCACCAGCATCATCAGGATGCCGCTGGCCGAGATCAGCGACAGCCACACGATCATCGACGACTCGAACCAGCGCTCGCGCTGCCCTTCCTCCAGCACCACGGTCAGCGAGCTCAGGCCGATGGTCAGCCCGACGATGCCGAGCCAGTCGGCGTCGACGAACTGCCTGAAGTCGGCGCGGTCCGTCTTGAGGCCGAAGTACAGCAGCGCCACCAGCACCGTGGCGACCGGCAGGTTGACGAAGAAACACCAGCGCCAGTCGACGTTCTCCGCCAGCCAGCCGCCGATCACCGGCCCCAGCAGCGGCCCCAGCAGCACGATCAGGCCGAACGCCGACATACCGATCGGCAGCTGGTGGCGCGGCAGCCGCGTGCGCACGATGGTCTGCGCGGTGGGAATCATGGCGCCGCCGGCCAGGCCCTGGCCGATGCGGCCGATCACCATCACGCCCAGCGTATGCGACAGCCCGCACATCATCGAGAACGCGGTAAACAGCAGCGCGTTCCACATCAGGAAGCGGCGCAGCCCGAATACGCGCGTCAGCCACGCGGTGAGCGGGATGATGACGATCTCGGACATCAGGTAGCCCGTGGAAATCCACGTGCCCTCGGTGCCGGCCGCGCCGATCTGCCCCTGGATCTGCGGCAGCGCCGAGTTGGTGATGGAGATGTCGAGCGTGGCCAGCAGCGCGCCCAGCGAGCCGGCCGCCACGGCGATCCAGTCCGCCACCGAGGCGTTGGCCACCGTGGCCCGCGCGGCAGGTGCGCTGCCCGCGGCGGCGCCGGCCGGCGCCGCGGCCTCAGCCATGAGCGGCCCCGGCGGCGGGCGCGCGGGCGCTGCGCACTTCGTGCCCGCGGGTATCCACGTCGACCGTCACCGACAGCCCCGGCACCAGCGCCGGGCGCGCGCTGGCGGGGATGTCCATGTGGATGCGCACCGGCACGCGCTGCACGATCTTGGTGAAGTTGCCGGTGGCGTTCTGCGGCGGCAGCAGCGCGAACTGCGCGCCGGTGCCGGGCGCCAGGCTTTCCACGCTGCCGTGCAGGTCGCCGTCCGGCAGCGCGTCCACGTGGATGACGACCGGCTGGCCCGGACGCATGCGGCCGACCTGGGTTTCCTTGAAGTTGGCCGTCAGGTACAGGTCCTGCACCGGCACCACCGTCAGCAGGCGGGTGCCCGGCTGGGCGAACTGCCCCACGCGCACCGCGCGGTCGGCCACGCGGCCGGCCAGCGTGCTGCGCACCACGGTGTCCTGCAGGTCGAGCGCGGCGCGGCGCGCGGCGGCCTGCGCCACCGACAACTGCGCGCGCGCCTGCTCGATCTGCGCCTGCAAGGTGCCGGTGCGGACCTGCGCCGCGCGCAGCGCCGCCTCGTTGGCGGCCAGCGTGGTGGCGGCGCGGGTCTGCGAGTTGCGCAGCTCGGCGGTGCGCTCCTCGGTCTCGGCGCCGGTCCTGACCAGCGGCGCGTAGCGGTCCACCTGCGAGGCCGCGTAGCGCACGTTGGCCTGCGCGCCGGTCACTTCGGCGGCGGCCTGCGCGATATTGGCCTTCTGCTGCACCAGGTCGGCCTCGGCGCGCGCCACGTCGGCCGCGCGCGCGGCGACCGTGGCCTGCGCCTCGTCGGCGGCGGCCTGGTACTGGCGCGCATCGAGCCGCGCGAGCGGCTGGCCGGCCTCGACCACCTGGTTGTCGCGCACCAGCACCTCGGCCACGTAGCCGCCCACCTTGGGCGCCACGGTGACGCTGTCGGCCTGGAGATAGGCATCGTCGGTCGATTCGATGAAGCGGCCGACCAGCCACCAGCGCACGCCCCAGGCGAGTGCGCCGAGCACCAGCACGGCAAGCAGGCCGAGCAGGATCGCGCGGCGGCGGCTGGCGGGCCGGGTCCGGGGAGAAGTCGCGGCGTCGTCGCGCGGCGGCGGGTTGCCGAGCGAGTCGGCGGTGGGGGCGTTGGCAGGCATAGGTGCTCACAGGTTCCGTCGGCGCAATTATTCCATTTGGAAAAAATGTGTCAAGTGGTATATTTTCGTCTCTGCGCACCGTCCCCGCCGCCGCGCCGGCGGGACCGCACCAACATGAATACGCGGCCGGCCGGCGATCCGGCCACGGCAAACCGGCCACATGCCGCACAATAGCGGCGCCGCCCCCGCCATCACGCAATAAAGGAGACCCGAGCATGGCCAGACACCGCCCCGCAGCCGAAGGCGGATACCAGCGCGGAGAAGAAACGCGCGCGCGCATCGTGGACGCGGCGCTGCGCCTGTTCGGCGAGCGCGGCTACGAAGGCGCGTCCACCCGCGACATCGCCCGCGAAGCCGGCGTCAACGCGCCCGCGCTGCAGTACTACTTCGACAGCAAGGAAGGCGTCTACCTGGCGTGCATCGCCTTTTTCGTCGAGCGCGTGTGGGAACACCTCGAAGACGTGGTGTCGCACGCCGAGGCCGTGCTGGCCGACGCCCAGGCCGGCGACCGCGCGCTGACCGACGCCTACCTGGGCATCCAGGCGCGCTTCGCCTCGTTCGCCTGCGACGTGCCCGAAGCCGTGCACTGGCGCATGTTCATGGCGCGCGAACGCGCCGGCCTCGGCCCCGCGGCCTCGTTCGACGTGATCGACAAGGGATTGAACCGCCGGCTGTTCGCGGCCACCTCCGGCCTCATCGGCCGCCTGCTCGGCAAGCCGGCCGACGACGAGGAAACGCGCATCCGCACGCTGACCATCGACGGCCAGGTGCTGGTGTTCCGCATGATGCGCCGGCAGGTGCTCAGCATGCTGGGCTGGGAAAACATCGGCCAGCAGGAAACCGAGCGCGTGGCGGCGGTCATCCTCGACCAGACCCGCGAGCTGCTGGCGGCACTGGTGAAAAGCCGCAAGGCGCGGCTGGCGAAGGCGGCCGGGGGCCAGGCAAGGGACTGAGCCGGCGCGGCTCCCCCTGCCATTCGCCGCCGCGCAGCACGCCCTACTGCAACTCGATCTTCGCGATCTCGGCCAGCCGCTTCCAGCGCGCGATTTCTTCCTTCTGGTAGTTGTGCAGCTCCGCCGGCGTCGACAGGATCAGCGCGGTGGACTGGTGCTGGTAGTACTCCTTGACGTCGTCGGCCGCGCCGGCGGCGGCGAACAGCTCGCCGAGCCGGCGCGCGATGGGCGCCGGCGTCCTGGCCGAGACCGCGGCCGCCACCCAGTTGTAGGCGAGGAAATCCGGCACGCCGGCCTCCGCCGCGTTCGGCACGCCGGGCAGCAGCGGCGAGCGCTGCGGCGCGGTGTAGGCGAGGCCGCGCACCTTGCCGCCCTTGACCAGCTCGATCGCGCCGCTGGCGTCGACCACGGCGAAGTCCACGTTGGCGGCCATCACGCCGTTGATGGCGTCGCCGGCGCCCTTGTACGGCACCGCCGTGGTCTTCATGCGGCCCTGCTCGTTGAGCCATTCGCTGTACAGCGTGTAGGACATCGAGCCGGTGCCGTAGTTGAGCGCGCCGGGCCGCTTGCGGGCGTCTTCCATCAGGTCCTTGAGCGTGCGGTACGGTGAACTCGCGGGCACGATGATCAGGCACGGGCCGCGCGACAGCAGCGTGATCGGCGTGAAGTCGGTCAGCGGGTCGTAGGGCAGCTTGCGGAAAATGGCGGCGTTGGTGGACAGCGTGGAGTTGCTGCCGATGAAGACCGTGTAACCGTCGGCCGGCGCGCTGAGCAGCGTCTGCACGCCGATGAAGCCGTTGCCGCCGGGCTTGTTCTCCACCACCACGCCCTGCCCGGTCAGCTCGCCGATCTTCTTGGCGAACATGCGCGCGGTGGTGTCGGTGCCGCTGCCGGACGGGAACGGCACGATGAAGCGGATCGGACGGTTGGGAAAGGCCTGCGGCTGCGCCAGCGCGGCGGCGGGAAAGGCCGCCAGCGCGGCGCCGGCCAGCGCGCCCTTGCCGGCGAGGCTGGCAAAGCGGCGGCGCGAGAGCGTGCGCGGCCGGGATGCGGGTCGGGATGTGGATTGTGTATCGAATCGGGTCATGCTGTCTCCTTGATGCTCCGCCCGGCAGTGGGTCCTCCCGGTGCGGATGTGGCGTTGAATCGCGGCGCCGTGGCCGCCTGCGCTAGCGCCTGAGGCCGAGCAGATCGCGCGCGATGACCCAGCGGTGCACTTCCGAGGGGCCTTCGTAGATACGCATCAGGCGCGTCTCGTTTGCCATCTGCTGCAGCGGCATTTCCTTGGTCATGCCCATCGCGCCGAAGGCCTGCATGGCGTGGTCGATCACGTCCCAGGCCATCTCGGTGGCGAACACCTTGATCATCGAGACCTGGGTGCGCGCCTCGTTGCCGGCGTCGATGCGCGCGGCGGCGTCGTACGTCATCAGGCGGCAGGCGTGGATGCGCGTGGCGGCATCGGCCACCCACCACTGGATGGCCTGGCGGTCCGCCAGCGGCGCGCCGAAGGTCTGGCGCTGCGGCGCGTACTCGCACAGCATGTCGAGCGCGCGTTGCGCGCGGCCGATGCACCATGCCGCCATCTGCACGCGCCGGCTCGACAGCCGCGCCTGCATCGGCGCGAAGCCCTTGCCTTCCTGGCCGAGCAGCTGGCTGTGCGGAATGCGGCAGTCCTCCAGCACCACCTCGTAGGTGGAGGCGCCGCCGATCATCGGGATGCGCCGCTCGACCTTGAAGCCGGGCGTGCCGCGGTCGACCAGGAAGGCCGAGATGCCGCCGCGCGCGCCGCGCGCCTTGTCGGTCACGGCCATGACGATGGTCCAGTCGGCGCGCGCGGCGCGGCTGATCCAGATCTTGCGGCCGTTGAGCACCCAGCCGTCGCCGTCGCGCTCGGCGCGCGTGGACATCATGGCCGGATCGCCGCCCGCGCCGGGCTCGGAGATGGCGATCGCGGAAATGGTCTCGCCGCGCGCATACGGCTCCAGGTAGCGCGCGCGCTGGTCCGCGTCGGCGGTCTTGAGCAGCATGCGCAGGTTGGGCGAGTCGGGCGGCAGGTCGTAGGGCGTGATGGTCTTGCCGAGTTCCTCGTTGACGCCGACCATCGCCACCACCGGCAGGTCGGCGCCGCCCATCTCGGCCGGCGCGTCCAGGCCCCACAGGCCCAGCTCGCGCGACAGCGCGTCGAGCCGCGCCTGGTCGTGCGGCAGCAGCGTGAGCTGGCCGCCCTGCGCCTCGCGCGCCAGCGCGTCCGCCTCCAGCGGAATCAACTGCTCGCGCACGAAGCGCGCGACCAGGTCCTTGAGCATCTGGTGCTCTTCATCCAGCGCGAAGTTCATGCCTCGTCTCCTCTCGTTTTGATGGTGTGCGTGATATGCGTGACGTGCGTGGTGTGCGTCATGCCGCGCCGGCGGGCACGCCGCCGGCCAGTTGCGCGATCGCCTCCGGCGCCAGCCCCGCTTCGCGCAGCACCTCCGCGGTGTGCTCGCCCAGCGCCGGCGCATGGCGGCGCAGCGACAGCGGCGTGGCGGAGAAGCGCGCCGCCGGCCGCATCTCGCGCAGCGGCCCTTCGGTGGGATGCTCGGTCTGCTGGAACAGGCCGACCGCCGCGAGGTGCGGATGGCCGGGCAGCTCGTCCGGCGTGTAGATCGGCGTGGCGGGAATGTCCAGCTGCTCGAACAGCGCCATCCACTGCGCCGTGGTGCGCGCCGGCGTGATCTCGCCGAGGTGCCGGTAGAGCGCGCGGATATTGGCGTTGCGCTGGGCGCGGCTGGCGATGTCGTACTTGTCGGCCAGGTCGTCGCGGCCCACGGCATGGAAGAAGGCCTGCCAGTGGCGGTCGGTATAGGGCAGCGCGCAGATCCAGCCGTCGGCGGTCTGCGCCGGGCGGCGCCCGCCCTGCAGCAGGCGCGCGTAGCCGGCGGCGCCGGTGGCCGGCTCGAAGGTCAGCCCGGCCAGGTGCTCGGCCATGACGAAGCTGGCCATCGTCTCCAGCATCGGCACCTCCACCGACTGGCCGGCGCCGTGGCGCTCGCGGTGCAGCAGCGCGGCCAGCACGGCGTTGGCCAGCGCCAGCCCGGTGGTCTTGTCGGCGATCAGGCTGGGCACGTACTCGGGGCGCTCGCCCACCGACGAGCCCAGCGCCACCAGCCCGCAGGCGGCCTGGATGATGTCGTCGAAGGCCGGCTTGTCGCGGTGCGGGCCGTCCTGGCCGAAGCCGGTGGCCACGCAGTAGACGATGCGCGGATTGAGCGCCGCCACCGCGGCGTAGCCGAAGCCGAGCCGCTCGATGGCCGCCACGCGCATGTTGTGGACCAGCACGTCGGCGCCGGCGATCAGGCGCCGCAGCGCCGCAGCGCCCTCGGGGCGCTTGAGGTCCAGCACCACCGAGCGCTTGTTGCGGTTGAGCGCGAGGTAGATCGAGCTCATGCCGGCATGGCGCGAGACGCCGTTGGCGCGCATCAGGTCGCCCTCGGGGCCTTCGATCTTGATGACGTCGGCGCCGAGGTCCGCCAGCGCCTGCGTGGCCATCGGGCCCAGCACCACCGAGGTCAGGTCGAGCACGCGGATGCCGTCCAGCGGGCCGGCCGGCGCCGCTGCCGCTGCCGAATTTGCTGCCGAGGTCGGTTTGTCCATGCGGCCTCCCTCAGCAGCGCCGGAACACGGGCGCGCGGCGCTCGGCCATCGCCGCCACGCCTTCGCGGAAATCGGCGGTGGCGAACTGCCCGCGCTGGATGGCCAGTTCGCGCTGGTTGGCCTCGGTCACGCGCTCGGCCAGCCCCAGGCGCAGCGTCTCGCGCGTGCTTTCCACCGCCAGCGGCGCCGATGCCGCGATCTCGTGCGCCAGCGCCAGCGCGCGCGCCAGCACTTCGTCCTGCGCGACCAGCTCGTCGGCCAGCCCGATGCGCACCGCTTCCTCGCCGCCGATGCGCCGGCCGGTGTAGAACAGCAGCGCGGCCTGCTGCTCGCCGACCAGGCGCGGCAGCGTCACGCTCATGCCGAAGCCCGGGTGGAAGCCCAGCCGGTTGAAGCTGGCGCTGAAGCGCGCCTCGCGGCAGGTCACGCGGAAGTCCGCCACCAGCGCCAGGCCCATGCCGGCGCCGATGGCCGCGCCCGCCACCGCGGCCACGATCGGCTTGCGGCTGCGGTACAGCTTCATGGCCTGGGCATAGAACGCCGACGGGTCGCGCGACACGGCGCCCTGCTCCGCGCCGCTGAAATCCGCGCCGGCGCAGAAGGCGCCCACGCCGGACGACAGCACCACCGCGCGGCAGGTGTCGTCGTCGTCGAGCCGCAGCAGGGTTTCGGCCAGTTGGCCCATCAGGCCGGCGTCGACGAAATTGTGGGGCGGGCGCGAGATCTCGATCTGCGCGACATGCTGGTCGCGCGACAGGCGGATCTCCGGCGGGGATGCCAGGGTCATGGCGTGGGCTCCGGGTAAACGGTGAGGAAGGAAGCGCGGCGCCGCCACATGCCGGCGCCGCATCGCTGGCCAAGAGTATTCGCCGATGCCCCGCGCGGCGCTACGCTACAATTTCGGATACCGAAATCATGGGTGGCCCATCAACATCGCCGCCGGCCGCATGCCAACGCCCTCGCCACCAGTCTCCACGCGCCAGATCACCCACAGCACCGGCCGCTTCACGCGCCAGACCGGCGGCAGCCAGTCGCTCGAGCGCGGGCTGATGCTGCTGCGCGCGTTCCGCGTCGGCTCGTCCAGCCTGACCAATGCCGAGCTGGCCGCGCGCACCGGCCTGCCGCGGCCCACCGTGAGCCGCCTCACGCGCTCGCTGGTCGATGCGGGTTTCCTGCGCTACGACACCACCGAGCGCGCCTACCGGCTGGCGGCGGTGATGCTGAGCCTGGCCGACGCCTTCCGCCACGCCAGCGTGGTGCCGGAGGTCGCGCTGCCGCTGATGCGCAGGATCGCCGAGGACAAGAAGGTCAACGTGGGCCTGGCGGTGGCCGACCAGACCGCGATGGTCTACCTGGCCTCGGTGCGCCACAGCGGCGACAGCGTGTCGCGCACGCGGCGCGTGGTGCCCGGCACGCGCGTGCCGATGGAAGCCACCGCGATCGGCCTGGCCTACCTCGCCGCGCTGCCCGCCGCGGTGCGCGCGGACCTCGTGGAGGAAATCACGGAGAAGGCCGGCGAGCCATGTCCGGTGCTGCAAAAGGAGGTGGCCCGCGGCATCGCGCAGGCGCAGGCCCTGGGCTACTGCACGGCCAACTACCAGCCCGGCCACCTGACCGCCGTGGGCGCGGCGTTCCAGGGCCCGGACCACCAGTGGTACGGGCTCAACATCAGCTTCCCGCACAAGGCCAGCGAGAAGCGGCGCGACGTGGAGCGCTACGCGCCGCTGCTGCTCGGCCTGATCGCGGAGATCCGCGCGGCCTGCGACAAGCACGGGCACGCCTGAGCCCGGCGCGGCCGCTCCGTCGGCGCAAGTCAGTGTTCTCGAAACGGGCGCCGGCCCGCCTTGAACAAGTTGCGGATCGCAAGTATATTGGTTGCGGATCGCAACCTTGCGATTGCCGGATCGCCAGCCCGCCAGCCCGGTATCCCGGCCCGCCGCGCCACCTCAATCCCGCTCCCATGGACTTCGTCGACCTCCCCGCCCAGACCCGCGACCGCACCATCCTGGAACTGCGCGAGTTCTCCCGCAAGCTGGTGCGCGAGCTTGGTTTCATGCGCAACACCCTGGCCGACAGCGAGCTCTCGCCGTCGGCCGTGCACGCCATCATCGAAATCGGCCTCGCGCCGGGCCTCCCGGCACGCGATCTCGCCCTGCTGCTGCGCCTGGACAAGTCCAATACCAGCCGGCAGCTCGCCAAGCTGGAGGCCGCCGGCCTGCTGCGGCGCGAGGCCGCGAGCGACGACGGGCGCTCGGCCCGGCTCTACCTGACCGAGGCCGGCCAGAAGCTGCGCCGCAAGATCGACCGCTTCGCCACCGACCAGGTCTCCGGCGCGCTGCGCAAGCTGATGCCGGCCGACCAGCAGACGCTGGTGCGGTCGCTCTCGCTGTACGCCGATGCGCTGGCGCAGGACAACGCCACCAGGACGGCGCACGCGGGCAGCGATGGCGACGGGCGGATCGTCGAAGGCTACCAGCCCGGATGCATCGGCGACGTGGCCAGCCTGCACGCGCGCTACTACGCGGCGGCGTCGGGCTTCGGCGTGTATTTCGAGCGGAAGGTGGCGACCGAGCTGGCTGCCTTCGCGGCGTCCCCGCCCGCCCCCGGCAAGGCGCTCTGGCTCTACGTGGAGAATGGCAGGACGCTGGCTTCGCTCGCCATCGACGGGGACCCGGCCGGCGGCGTTGCCCATCTGCGCTGGTTCATCGTCGACGCCTCGCTGCGCGGCACGGGCCTCGGGCGGCGCTTGCTGGCCAAGGCCGTGGCATTCGTCGACGCGCGCTTCGGCGAGACCTATCTCTGGACCTTCAAGGGCCTGGACGCGGCGCGCCATCTGTATGAATCGTTCGGCTTCCGGCTGACCGGCGAGGCGGAAGGCGCGCAGTGGGGCACCGTGGTGGTGGAGCAGCGCTTCAGCCGGCGCGCGGACGAGACTGGCGGCGCCGGGGAAGCCGCGGAAGCCGGGGAAGCGCCGCGCTGACCCTGCCCGCGCGCGGCGGCCATTCCGGCCAGCCGGGGCGCCGAAGCCCGGCCATGCTTCATGCGCCGGTCTTCGGCGACAACTTGCCGGGCGCGAACCTGGTCCGCGCCACCGGCACCTTGCGCCGGCCGGTCTCGCTGCGCCGCAGGGCGGCAGCCTGCGCCTCGGCGTGCCCGGCGCGGCGCGCGGCGGCTTCGAGTTCGGCGCGCAGCGCATCCAGCGCTTGCGCCCTCCCGGCCAGTTCCCGCTCCGCCGATGCCAGCCGCTGGCGCAGCGCCTCGCCTTCGGCCTGCAGCCGCGCGCGCTCCGCGCTGCCGGCCACCGCCGCTTCCTGCGCCCTGGCCTGCGCGGCCGACAACTCGGCGCGCAGGTCCGCCGCCGCCTGTTCGCCCTTCTGGCGCAGCGTGCGCTCCTGGTCGATCTCGCGCAGCGCGCGCCGCTCGGTGGCGCCGGCCCGCTCCTGGGCCACGGCGGCCTGCTCGCGCGCGCGCTCGAGTTCCGCCGAGAACTGCGCGCGCAACTCGCCCAGCTGCCGTTCCTGCGCCTGGGCCTGGTTCCTGCCCTCCTCCAGCCGCGCCCGGGTGGCGGCATGGGCCTGTCGCTCGGCATCCAGTTCCGTCCGCAGCGCGGCCAGCGCCTGGCGGGCCGCCTCCAGTTCGCCCGCGACCGCGGCGGTCTCGCGCTCGGCGGCCGCCACCGCGGCGCGCGCCTGGTCACGCTGCGCCTGCGCTTCGCTGGCCTCGCGTCCTGCCTCGTCGCGCAGCGCCGCCAGCTCGCTGGCGGCAGACTCGCTGGCGGCCTGCCAGATCTGCTGCACGGCATCCGCCGCGACCTGCTTGATGGCATCGGGCAGTCCGGGATGCTCGATCCGCACGCGCGCCTGCTCGCGCAGGTCCTGCCAGAACTGGCCCAGCACCTCCAGCGGCGTGCCCATGCTGCCTTTGCGCACCAGTCCATAGAGCTTGTTGGCGGTCGGCGTGATGCCGTAGCGGAAGAACAGCAGGCCACAGACCTCGCGGTACAGCGCGCGGGTTTCGGGGAAACGCTCGCGCAGCGCGGCCACGTCGGCCTGCAGGCTGGCGTCGGTGGTTTCGGGCGATTCGGTCGATGCGGGCTGGATTGGCATGGCGGCGGTGGCGTAGACATGGAATTTATAAATATTACTACGTAATACGTAGCATTTCATGATTCCACAAGATAACTTTAGACTTAATTGCGCTTCTGTCTATAATTGCTGGCCAAGCCGCTTTTGGATCGTCATTTGGATCGCCCGTTGGATCGCTCCCCACGCATGCCAGTCCCTGTCCCGCCCCTCGCCGCGCTGCCGGCCATGCCGCTGGAACAGCTCCAGCTGCCCGCCGACCTCTCGGGCGCCGAAGGAAGCAACCGCGCCCGCGGCGGCACCCCGCAGATCGCCGCGCGCGACGACGTGGCCGCCGTCGCCGCGTGGCTGGCGCGTTATGCCGGCACCCCGGCGACCTTGCAGAGCTACCGGCGCGAGGCCGAGCGCCTGCTGCTGTGGGCGGTGATGCAGCATGGCAAGCCGCTGTCGTCGCTGACGCACGAGGACCTGCTGCTGTACGAGCGCTTCCTGGCCGATCCGCAGCCGGCCGCGCGCTGGATCATGGCCTCGCGCAAGAAGCTGGCGCGCGGCGCGCCCGCATGGCGGCCCTTCGCCGGGCCGCTCTCGCCGGCCAGCGTGCGGCACGCGCTGGTCATCATCAATGCGCTGTTCGCGTGGCTGGTCGAGGCCGGCTACCTGGCCGGCAACCCGCTCTCGCTGGCGCGCCGGCGCCGCGGCCATGCGCAGCCCCGCATCACGCGCTACCTGAGCCACGAGCTGTGGCAAGCGGTGAAGGACACCATCGAGGACATGCCGCGGCAAAGCGAGCGCGAACGGCTGCACGCGGCGCGCTGCCGCTGGCTGCTGACGGTGCTGTACCTGGGCGGGCTGCGCGCGGCGGAAGTGGCCGGCGCCGGCATGGGCGCGTTTTTCAGCCGGCGCGACGCCAGCGGCGTGGAACGCTGGTGGCTGGAAGTGACCGGCAAGGGCAGCAAGACGCGGCTGGTGCCGGCCAGCGACGAGCTGATGGCGGAACTGGCGCGCTACCGGCGCGCCCACGGCCTGCCGCCGGCGCCGCTGCCGGGCGAAGACCGGCCGCTGGTGCTGCCCGTGATCGGGCAGGCGCGCGCCCCCAGGCCGCTGTCGCGCGGCGCGCTGCACCTGGTGCTCAAGGAAGTGTTCGCGCTGGCGGCGGAGCGCCTGCGCGCGCGCGGCCCGCAATGGGAAAGCCGCGCCGAGCTGCTGGCCAGCGCCTCGGCGCACTGGCTGCGCCACACCGCCGGCTCGCACATGACCGACAGCCAGGTCGACCTGCGCTTCGTGCGCGACAACCTCGGCCACGCCTCGATCGCCACCACCAGCGGCTACCTGCACAGCGAGGACGACGCGCGGCATCAGGCCACGGGCGCGGCGCACCGCATCGGCTGGCGCGAGCGGGACACGCCGGCCGAGCCCGACTGTTGACTGAAAATCAAGAGATTTTCACCGATACTCCTGTTTTTCAATCGAAGCGGGCCAGGCAGACTTCGCCTCATCGCTTTGCTCGCCGAAGCACGCGCGGCGAGCGCCTGCCGCGCGGCATGGCCCCGCATCCGCCCCCAACCGAGGAGAATTTCATGACCGCGTCCAGCGCCCCCGCCGTCGAGGCCGCGCCCCGTTCCGCCCTGCCGCTGCTCGCGCTCGCGGCCGGCGCCTTCAGCATCGGCACCACCGAGTTCGCGCCGATGGGCCTGCTGCCCGTGATCGCGGACGGCGTCCACGTGTCGATCCCGACCGCCGGCATGCTGATCAGCGCCTACGCCATCGGCGTCATGCTCGGCGCGCCGGTGATGACGCTGCTCCTGTCGCGCTGGCCCCGGCGCTCGGCGCTGATCGCGCTGATGAGCATCTTCACGGTAGGCAACCTGCTATCCGCGCTGGCGCCGAACTACACGGCGCTGCTGCTCGCGCGGCTGGTCACGAGCCTGAACCACGGCGCGTTCTTCGGCGTGGGCTCGGTCGTCGCGGCCAGCCTGGTGCCGCGCCACCGGCAGGCCAGCGCCGTGGCCACCATGTTCATGGGCCTGACCATCGCCAACGTGGGCGGCGTGCCGGCCGCGACCTGGCTCGGGCAGGTGCTCGGCTGGCGCATGTCGTTCGCGGCCACCGCCGGGCTCGGCGTCGTCGCCATGATCGGGCTGTGGTCGGCGCTGCCGCGCGGCCAGGCGGGCCGGGCGCCCGACCTGCGCGGCGAGCTGGCCGTGCTGACGCGGCCCGTGGTGCTGGCCGCGATGGCCACCACCGTGCTCGGCGCCGGCGCCATGTTCACGCTCTATACCTATATCGCGCCGACGCTGGTGGAGATCACCGGCGCCTCGCCCGGCTTCGTCACCGCGATGCTGATGCTGATCGGCATCGGCTTCTCGATCGGCAACGTGGCCGGCGGGCGCCTGGCCGACCGTTCGCTCGAAGGCAGCCTGATCGGCTTCCTGGTCCTGCTGAGCGCGGTCATGCTGGTGTTCCCTTGGCTGGCCACCACGCACCTGGGCGTGGCCGCCGGCCTGCTGGTATGGGGCACCGCCACCTTCGCCATCGTGCCGCCGCTGCAGATGCGCGTGATGCGCGCGGCGGCCGAGGCGCCGGGCCTGGCGTCCTCGGTCAACGTCGGCGCGTTCAACCTCGGCAACGCGCTCGGCGCGGCCGCGGGCGGCGCCGCCATTTCGTCCGGCTTCGGCTACCAGGCCGTGCCGGTGGTCGGCGCGCTGCTGGCCGCGGCCAGCCTCCTGCTCGTGCTGGTCCAGGCCGCGCGCGCGCGCCAGCGCGCCTGACGGCGGCTCCCTACTTCCCGCGGCCCGGTGCGATACCGCGCGGGCCGCCGCGCCTAGCCGGGCAGCTCGCCCACCGCGCGCGACGCCTGCTCGATCGCCGCCGTCAGCGACGGGCTGCCGGCGCTGTCGCAATTGGCGATGACCACGTTGCCCGCCGGCGCGCGCGCCCGTTCCAGCGCGGCCTGCACCGCGGCCGCGTCGTCGTAGAGGCTATTGGGCAGGTAGCTGTAGCCGTGCGCCCAGCGGTTGACGGTGATGCCGCGGATCACGTCGCCGGAGGCAAAGCCGCCGCCGGCCAGCATGCGGTCGAGCTGGCCGCGGATGCCGGCTTCGAGCGTGGCGAACGGCGTGCCGAGCAGGAAGGCGCGGCCGGCGCGGAAGCGGTCGCGCGCGGGCATGCCGCTGTCGGGCACGGTCGGCACGTAGAGCATGTGCAGCACCACCGGGTCGGACGGCCGCGCGCCGGCCGGGGTTTCCAGCCACAGGTCGGTGTAGGCCATCGCCGGCGCGTGGATGCGGCGGGCCTTGAGCGCGGCGAAGGCCCGCCAGTTGTCGAGCGCCACCTTGCTGTAGACCACCGGCGCCTTGACGTTGGCGCGCAGGGCCTGCTTCTGCGGCTCGGGCAGGCCGGGCATGATGAACGGGATCATCATGTTGTAGCCGGCCAGCACCACGTGCGCGGCTTCCACGCGGTGCAGGTTGCCGCTCCAGCCGTAGGTCACGCGCGTGATGCGCTGGTCGGGCTCGATGGCGATGGCGGTGCTGTTCAGGCGCAGCTTGACCTTGGCGTCGTCGGTGTCGAGCCGGCTGTAGTCGAAGGCCGCGCCACCGATGGCATCGGCGCCCGCGCCGCCGGCCACGCCGGGAATCAGGCTGCGCACCAGCAGGCGCGCCAGCGTGGCGTTGCCGTCGGGAAACCACAGCGTGGAAGCCGGCGACTTGCCCAGGCGCGCGTCGCGGCCCGGCCGCGGCATGTTCGCGCCGCCCGGCAGGCCGATGGCGAGCGCATCGAACACCGAGACGCCGTCCGCGTCGAGCGCGTAGGCATCGTTGCCGCGGCTGCGGAAGAAGCGCTGGCCGGCCAGCCCCAGGCCGGCCTTGTCGCGCAGGAAGGCGGCATACGGCGTGCGCTTGAGGTAGGCCAGCCGCTCGGCCTCGCCCAGGCCCGCGAGGTAGTCGGTGCCGCCGTCGGCCAGGCGCGCCAGCGCGGCGCGGTCCTGCGGCGGCAGCGGCGTCTTGTCGAGGAAGGCCTTGAAGGCGTCGGACGACGGCGGCGCCGCGCCTGTATTGCCGGCGTTGCGCGCGTCGGTCAGATCGGCGAACGGGTCGCCGGCCAGCAGCTGGTCGCGGCCGAAATGCTCGGCGTCGAAGAACACCGCGCGGCCCATGCCGAGGTCGCGGTAGGGATCGGGCGCGGCCGGCGGGCGCTTCGTCTCCACGCCCAGCCCGGCCAGCAGCGTGGCCACCGCGCGGCTGTCGAGCGCGGCCGCGGGCATATCGGCGCTGCCGCCGTAGGTGACGAGTTTCTGCCCGCGCACGGTGAATTCGTTGCGCTTGGCGTGGCCGCCGAAATCGTCGTGGTTGTCGAGGATCAGGATGCGCTTGCCGGCGCCGAAGCGGCGCTGGTAGAACCACGCCGCCGCCAGCCCGCTGATGCCGCCGCCGACCACCACGAGGTCGAACGCTTCGCGCGCGAGCACGCCGGGGTATCTGGCGCCTTCGCGCGCCAGGCTGTGCGCCAGCGTGTAGGTGCCGGCGTGGTTGCCGCGCAGCCCGGTGAGCGCCGGCGGATACACCGCCGCGCCGCGCTCGGCGGCCCGCAGCAACTGGCCCGGCACGAGGCCGGCGGCGATGGTGAGCGCGGCGCCGTTGAGGAAATCCCTGCGCGTGATGGTCATGTCGGTGTGGCCTTCGCTTGTCGCTGCTTGTCTTTGCCCGGTCCCTGCGTATCCCTGCCCGCGCGGCTCAGCGCCCGGCCGCCTGACGGCGGCGGTCGAGCTCGGCGCGGCGCGCGGCCACGGCGGCCTCGCCGACCGGGCTGGCGTCGTTGCCCCAACCGGCGCGGATGAAGGTCAGCACGTTGGCCAGTTCCTGGTTGTCCAGGGTCCAGCCGTAGCCGGGCATGTGATAGTCGGTGGCGGCGGTGCCGACCTGGGCCGTGACGGCGCCGTCGAGCAGCAGGCTGGCCAGCGCGGACGGGTCCGGGTCCATCACGGTCGGATTGCCCGCCAGCGGCGGGAAGACCCGCGCGAAGCCCTTGCCGCCGGCGCCGTGGCACGGCATGCAGAACTCCGCGTACTGGCGCGCGCCGGTCGCGTCGAAGCGGCCCTGGGCCAGCCGCTCGGCGGTGGCGGCGTCATAGCGGTATGGCGTCTCGCCGCGCGCGCCTGGAATGGACTTGAGGTAGGTGGCGACCGCCTCCAGGTCCGGGCGGGTCATGAACTGCGTGGACGAGGCGATCACCTCGGACATCGGCCCGAACGAGGTGGCATGCGCGTTGCGGCCGGTGTGCAGGTATTCGGCGATGTCCTCGCGCGACCAGCCGCCCAGCCCGGTGCGCGGGTCGCCGCGCAGGCTGGTGGAGGCCCAGCCGTCCACGCTGGCGCCGGCCAGGAAGTGCCGGCTGCGCTCGTCCAGTCCGCGCTCGGCCAGCAGCGTGCCGCGCGGCGTGTGGCAGGCGCCGCAGTGGGCCACGGCCTGCACCAGGTAAGCGCCGCGCCGCCATTCCGCGCTCTGGCCGGCGCCGGCCCCGGCCGGGCCGCTGTCCAGGAACAGCCAGTTCCACACGCGCAGCAGCCAGCGCATGCCGAACGGCCAGCGCATCTCGGGCGCGGCGGCGGCCCGGCGCACCGGCTTCACCTCGGCGCGCAGGTAGGCGTAGAGCGCCTGCACGTCCGGCTCGGCCAGCCTGGCGTAGGACGGGTAAGGCATGGCCGGATACAGCCGCTTGCCGTGCTTCGCCACGCCCTCGCGCAGCGCGCGGTCGAACTCCGCGAGGCTGTAGCCGCCGATGCCGGTCTCGGCGTCGGGCGTGATGTTGGTGGAATAGACCGTGCCCACGCCGGTGCGCAGCGGCAGGCCGCCCGCGAACGGCGCGCCGCCGGGGGCGGTATGGCAGGCCGCGCAGTTGGCGACCTTGGCGAGGTAGCGGCCGCGCTCGACGCGCGCGGCATCGGCGGCGGCGGGCTGGGCCGCGGCCGGCGGCGCCAGCCCGGCGCCGCCGGCCAGCAGCAGGATGGCGCCGAGAGCACGGCGCAGGCAGCCGGACCAGCGGCGGGCAAAACCATCGGCAGCGGCAGGCCGCCCGGGGGATAGGCTCAGGTCGTCGCTCATGTCGTCGTTTTCTTGTTGTCGGTGCCGCCGGGGAGGAGCGGAAGCCAAGCCTCTGCGGGCCAGTAGCGATTATCGCCGCAGCCGGCAAGCAATAACAGCATCAGATCGGCGATAATTTTGCGTATCAGTTCGATTGCCGGTCCGCGCGCCCGGCCCGCCCGCCCATGAAACGCTACGAAGAACTGGCGGAAACGCTGGCCAGGGACATCCGCAACGGCAGCCTGCCGCCCGGCACCAAGATGCCGTCCATCCGCAAGACCGTGGCGCAGTACAGCGTGAGTCCCGCCACCGCGTTCCAGGCCTACTACCGGCTGGAAGAGCGCGGGCTGGTGCGCGCGCGCGAGCGCTCGGGCTACTACGTGACCGGGCCGGTCGGGCGCACGCTGCCGCTGCCCCAGCCGGTGGTGCGGCGCGCCCAGCAGGTCTCCACCGACGTCGATATCTCCAAGCTGGTCTTCTCGGTGCTGGACGCCGCGCGCGACCCGCGGCTGATCCAGCTCGGCTCGGCCTTCCCTTCGCCGGAGCTGTTCCCGTGGGAGCGGCTGGGCAAGTCGCTGGCGCGCGCGGGCCGCGAGCTCGATCCGTGGTACTCGGTCAGCGACATGGCGGCCGGGCACCTCGCGCTGCGCCAGCAGATCGGGCTGCGCTACCTCGGCGCGGGCGCGCCGCAGCCCACCGAAGAGATCATCGTCACCAGCGGCGCGCTGGAGGCGCTCAACCTGTGCCTGATGGCCGTGACCGAGCCCGGCGACGTGGTGGCGATCGAGTCGCCGGGCTTCTACGCCTCGCTGCAGGCGCTCGAGCGCCTGCGCCTGCGCGCGGTGGAGATCCCGGTGGACTCGCGCGAGGGCATCGACCTCGACGCGCTGGAAAGCGCGCTCGAACGCCATCCGATCAAGGCCTGCTGGTTCATGACGCAGTTCCAGAATCCGCTCGGCGCCAGCATGCCGGAGGCGCGCAAGCAGGCGCTGGTGGAGCTGCTGGCGCGCCACCGCGTGCCGCTGATCGAGGACGACGTGTATGGCGAGCTGTATTTCGGCAACCGCTGCCCCTTGCCCGCCAAGGCCTTCGACCAGGAAGGGCTGGTGATGCATTGCAGCTCGTTTTCCAAGACGCTGGCGCCGGGCTTCCGCGTGGGCTGGGTGGCGCCGGGCCGCTTCGGCGACGCCATCCAGCGGCTGCGCCTGATGACCACGCTGTCGGCCGGCGTGCCGACCCAGGTGGCGCTGGCCGAATACCTGCAGCACGGCGGCTACGACAAGCACCTGCGGCGCCTGCGCCATGTGCTGGAGATGCAGCAGGGGCAGCTGATCGCGGCCATCGGCCGGCATTTCCCGGACTCGGTGCGGGTCTCGCAGCCGGACGGCGGTTATTTCCTGTGGGTGGAGTTTCCCGAGGGCTTCGACGCGCTGGCGCTGCACCGCGCGGCGCTGGAGCACGGCATCGGCATCGCGCCCGGGCCGATCTTCTCCGCGCGGCAGGGCTACCGCAACTGCATCCGCCTGAACTATGGCCACCTGTGGAGCGAGGCCGTGGAAAACGCGGTGGTGACGCTCGGCGCGCTGGCCAAGGCGCAGTTGTCGCGCTAGCCGGCGCGGCCATGCCGCCCGAGGTAGTGCTCGGCCAGCGCGAAGCCGCCCTGCGCCACCAGCGCCAGCGCGGCGGCGGGGATCGCGCCGCCCATCAGCAGGCGGTCGTCGTTCAGCGCCAGCCCCATGACGATGCGCTCGCCGTAGCCGCCCGCGCCGACGAAGGCGGCGATGGTGGCGGTGCCTACGCTGATGATGGTGGCGGTCTTGATGCCGGCCAGCAGCACCGGCATGGCCAGCGGCAGCTCGACCAGGCGCAGCACCTGCGCGGGCCGGAAACCCAGCGCGCGCGCCGCGTCGCGCATGCCGGCCGGCACCTGCCGCAGGCCGGTCAGCGTGTTGCCGACGATGGGCAGCAGCGCGTAGAGGAACAGCGCCACCAGCGCCGGCCACACGCCGATGCGCCCCAGCAGCGGGATCAGCATCGCCAGCAGCGCCAGCGACGGCACCGTCTGCAGCACGCTCACCGTGGCCAGCAGCACCGGTCCCAGGCGCCGCCGCCGCGCGGCCAGGATGCCCGCCGGCACGCCCAGCAGGGTGGCCGCGCCGACCGCGCCCAGCACCAGCCCCAGGTGGCGCCAGGTCAGGCGCAGCGTGTCGCGGCTGAACAGGATGCCGGCCAGCCCGGCGCGCGCGCCCCGCTCCGCCGACACCACCCCGCCGATGCCGCGCGCGAGGAAATTGCGCGCCACCGTGGCGAACGCATCGCCATCCAGCTCGGCGGCCGCGTTCATCGCCACCATGTCCGCCGTGCTGATCCTGCCGGCCAGCCCGGCCAGCGCCTGCCACGCGGCGGGAAAGCGCCGCGGCACGTCGCGCCGGTAGAGCACCACGGCTTCGTAGCCGGGGAAGTAATGGCGGTCGTCGGCCAGCACGCGCAGGCCGTACTTGCGGATCTTGGCGTCGGTGGAATAGATGTCGATCACGTCGACCTGCCCGCTGGCCAGCGCTTCGTAGGCCACGCCGTGGTCCAGCCCGGTCGGGCGCTGCGGCAGATGGTAGCTGCGCGCCAGCCCGGGCCAGCCGTCGGCGCGCCCGAGGAATTCCTGCGACAGCCCCAGGTGCAGCGCCGGGTGCGCGGCCAGGTCGTCCAGCGTGGCGATGTGGAGCTGGCTCGCCCGGGCGGCGCTCATGGCCAGCGCGTAGGTGTCGTCGAAGCCGAGCCGGATGCCCGCGGCCAGCCCCAGCGGCGCCAGCGCCTGGTTGATCTGTTCCAGGCTGGCGCCAGGCGGCAGCTTGAGGATCTCGGCGGCGATGGTGCCGGTGTAGTCCGGGTAGAGGTCGATGCTGCCGGACTTGAGCGCCTCGAACACGATGGCCGTGTTGCCCAGGCCCGGCGTGTTCTGCACGCTGGCGTGCGGGGCCGCGGTCAGCGTCAGGATCTCGCCGAGGATGTAGGACTCGGTGAAGCGCTTGGAGCCGATGCGCAGGGTGTCGGCCTGCGCCGGCGCGGCCAGCCACGCCAGCGCCCAGCACAGGGCCAGCGCCAGCCAGGGGCGCGACGGATGGAATGGGCCTGCGCGGGCGCTGCGTGGTGCCTGTGTCAACGGGACTGTCCTGAGCGGCGCCGCGCGGGGGTTGGCGCCTGTGCCTTGCATGATACGTGCTGGCCCCGGCGCCTGCCGGTTCCATGCGGCGTGGCATGATGGAATGCAAAAATAGTATTTGCAATCAGAATACTGGATGGCAGAGAATTCCAGAATCACATACATCGGCAGGCCACGCCCACCGCCTCGCAGCATGGAAATCCGGCAACTCGAAGCCTTCGCGGCAGTCGTCACCAGCGGCAGCGTCACCGCCGCGGGCCGCCTGCTGGGCCGCTCGCAGCCCGTCATCACGCGGCTGATCCAGGAACTGGAGGCGGAGATCGGCTTCGCGCTGTTCGTGCGCAGCGGCCCGCGCGTGACGCCGACCGAGCGCGGCTTCCTGCTGTACGAGGAGGTGGAGCACGCGCTGGTGGGCCTCAAGCAGATCCGCGCGCGCGCCGACGAGATCGCGCGCGACGAACACCGCCCGCTCCATATCGCCGCCACCCCGGCGCTGGCGGCCGGGCTGCTGCCGCTGGCGCTGGCCGGGCGCCAGCCGGACCATGCGCGCGACCGCGAGGACAGCGCGGGCGGCGAGCGCGGCGTGGCCGGCCAGTCCAGCCAGATCCATATCGACAGCCTGTTTCCCGAGAAGGTGGTGCACGCGGTGCTGACCGGCGCCGCCGAGATCGGCGTGACCAGCCTGCCGCTGGAGCATCCCGGCGTGACCGTGCACTGGATCGGGCAGGCCGCCTGCGTGGCCGCGGTGCGCGCCGACGACCCGCTCGCCGCGCTCGCCACCATCCCGCTGGCGGCGTGCAGCGGCCGGCGCATCGTCACCATGCACAACCCCTACCGGCTGCGCCGCCGCCTCGACGAGGGCCTGGCCCGCGCGGGCGTGAAGCCGGCCGCGCTGATCAACACCAACTCGTCGTTCAACGCGCTGACCTCGGTACGCGCGGGCCTCGGCATCGCCGTGCTGGAGCCGGTGACGGCGCGCGGCGTGCCGCTGGCCGACATCGTGGTGCGCCCCATCGACGCCGACATCCCGTTCTATTTCGGCGTGATCACGCCGCAAGGCCGCCCCGCCAGCACAGCGGTGCTGGCGCTGATCGACGCGCTGGCCGCCGCGGCGCGCGCGCTATTGCCCGACTTCACCCAGCGCGGCCCCGGGCAGCACGGCGCGCTGCTGCAGGCGCTCTACGGCGCCGCCGGCATGCCGGACGACACAGAGACCGACCCATCATGACCCTGACCACACTCCCCGCCGCCGGCGCCGAAGGCCTGGCCGCGCTCGAAGCCCGCCTGCGCCAGGACCTGGCCTGGCTGGAACTGCCCGCCAGGCCCTGGAGCCCGCCGCGCACGCACGAGGGCCAGCCGGTGCTGGACGTCGCCGTGATCGGCGGCGGCATGGCCGGCATGGCCGCCGCCGCCACGCTCGGGCACCTCGGCCTCGACGCGCGCATCTTCGACCGTTCTCCCGAGGGTTTCGAAGGCCCGTGGGCCACCACCGCGCGCATGGAGACGCTGCGCTCGCCCAAGCAGCTCACCGGCCCCGCGCTCGGCCTGCCCGCGCTGACCTTCCGCGCGTGGTTCGAGGCGCAGTCCGGCGCGGCGGCGTGGGAGGCGCTCGACAAGATCCCGCGCCTGCAATGGATGGACTACCTGCGCTGGTACCGCCGCGTGCTGGGCCTCGACATCCGCAACGGGCACGACGTGACGCGCGTGCTGCCGCGCGCCGACGGGCTGGTGGCGCTGGAACTGCGCACGCCCGCCGGCGCGCACACCGTGCTGGCGCGCCGCGTGGTGCTGGCCACCGGCCGCGACGGTCTCGGCGGCGCCTACGTGCCGCCGTTCGCGCAGGCGCTGCCGCGCGCGGCGTGGGCGCATTCGAGCGACGCCTGCGACTACGGCACGCTGCGCGGCAAGCGCGTGGGCGTGATCGGCGCCGGCGCCTCCGCGATGGACAGCGCGGCCACCGCGCTGGAAGCGGGCGCGGCCGGCGTGGACCTGCTGATCCGCCGCGCCGACATCCCGCGCGTCAACAAGAGCAAGGGCGCCGGCAGCCCGGGCTTCACGCACGGCTACGCCGGCCTGCCCGACGCCTGGAAATGGCGCATCCGCCATTACATCAACGAGCAGCAGGTGCCGCCGCCGCGCGGCAGCACGCTGCGTGTGTCGCGCCACGAGAACGCGCGCTTCCACCTCGGCTGCGCCATCGAGCGCGTCGAGCCGGCCGGCGATGCCGTGCGCGTGCACACCACCAGGGGCACGTTCGAGCTGGACTTCCTGGTGTTCTCCACGGGCTTTCGCATCGCGCTCGACACGCGCGCCGAGTTCGCCGCGTTCGCGCCGCACATCCGCTACTGGCGCGACCGCTACACGCCGCGCGCGGGACAGGAAGACCAGGAACTGTCGGACTCGCCGGACCTCGGCCCCGCCTTCGAATTCCTGGAGGCCACGCCGGGCGCCTGCCCGGGCCTGTCGCGCATCCACTGCTTCAACTACCCGGCGGCGCTCACGCACGGCACCGTGTCGGGCGACATCCCGGCCATCAGCGACGGCGCCCGGCGGCTCGGCCAGGGCATCGCCGCGCTGTTCTACCAGGAAGACATCGAGACCCACTTCGCCAACCTCGAAGCCTATGCCGAGCCCGAGGTGTTCGGCGACGAATGGGTGCCCGCGCCGCCGCCATCCGCGTGATCCCGCCGATTTCCGAGTCAACCGTACCGAGAGCAAGACAAGCCATGACCCAAGCCAACCCCCACGCCGACGTGGCCGACCAGGTAGCCGGCCTGGTGCCCGGCTCCGCCACGCATGCGCTGCGCCACCAGCGCGACAAGGTGGCCGCGGCCACCCAGGGCAGCTACGACGCCCTGTTCGATCCCGCCCTGCCCGGCCTGCCACTGGCCGAGCGCCTGCTGGTGGCGCTCTACGCCGCGCGCCTCGCGCCGTCGCCCGAACTGGCCGCGCACTACCGCCAGCGGCTGGTGGCCGCGGGCGCCGACGCCGCGCGGATCGAGGTGGCCGAACGCGGCGACCCCGCCACGCTGGCCGACGCGCGCCTGCGCGCCATGCTGGACTTCACCCGCGCGCTGATCGAAAAGCCGGTGGACGGCGACGAAGCGGCGCTCAGGACGCTGCCGGCCGCGGGCCTGTCCACGCCGGACGTGGTGACGCTGGCGCAACTGATCGCCTTCCTGTCCTATCAGGTGCGGCTGGTGGCCGGCCTCAAGGCGCTGAACGCACCCGCCGCGCCGGCTGGGGGCGGGGAACCCGTCCTGCCCGCTCCCGCCAAGGTAGCCGACACGGTGCTGACCAAAGCGCCGATCCGGTCCCACGGCTTCACCAACGAAGTGCTCGACTGGAAAGCGTGGCTCGACGTGGTTCAGCTGGACCACGCCACGCCCGAGCAGATCGCGGTGCTGGAGGAAAGCCATCCCAAGGCCAAGGTGTCCGACTACTACCTGTTCCTGGTGCACCAGCCCGAGATCCTGCGCCAGCGCTCCGCCGCGTTCAACGCCATCATGTACGCGCCCGGCGGCATGGCGCGCGCCGAGCGCGAGCTGGCCAGCACGGTGGTGTCGCGCGTCAACGGCTGCGTGTACTGCGCCTCGGTCCACGCGCAGCGCTTCGAGCAACTGGCCAGGCGCAACGATGTGATCGTCCAGGTCTTCGCCGACCCGCGCGGCGCCGGCACCACCGCCCGCGAGCAGGCCATCGCGCAGTTCTCGATCGCGCTCACCGAGCGGCCCGACGCGATCGGCCCGGGCAGCCTGCGCGCGCTGCGCGCGGCCGGCGTGAACGATGCCGAACTGCTCGACCTGATCCACGCGATCGCCATCTTCGCGTGGGCCAACCGCCTGATGCTGAACCTGGGCGAGCCGGTGTTCCCGGCGCAGCAGGCCGCATGAGGATGGCCGGCCCGCGCCGCGCGCGGGCCGGTATCGCGCGGCGCTGCCCGCTGGCCAACAGTGCCCGCACAAACTGTGCGCGGGCCAGCAGGCGCCGGCATGCGCCGCGGCGCACCCGCGGGTCCTCTGCCTCCCTCCAGTCCCGCCGCCAGTCCCGCCATGCCGCGCTGGCACGGCGCGCCGCCGGGCACCAACGCATATCCGAGTAAGCATCTTCGCAAATATTCGTGGGAAGACCGCGGGGTGCCATGCTGCAATGCACGGATGGTTTTCCCTGTCCAGACTCCCCGATCCGAGGCCCTCCCGGCCGCCAGCCTGACCGCGCCGCTGCTTGCCGTGCGCGGGCTCGACGTGCATTTTCCCGGCAAGCATGCCGTGCAGGCGCTCGACCTGCAGATCGCCGCCGGCGAGATGCTGGCGCTGGTGGGCGAGTCCGGCTGCGGCAAGTCGAGCGCCGCGCTGGCGCTGATGGGCCTGCTGCCCGCCTATGCGCGCAGCACCGGCAGCGTGCGCCTGGACGGCCGCGAGCTGATCGGCCTGGGCGAGCGCGCGCTGAGCGCCGAGCGCGGGCGCAGCGTGTCGATGATCTTCCAGGAGCCGATGACCTCGCTGAACCCGGTGCTCAGCGTGGGCCGGCAGGTCGCCGAAGCCATCACGCTGCACCAGCCGCTGTCGCGCCGCGCCGCGCGCGAGCGCGCCATCGAGCTGCTCGAACTGGTGCGCCTGCCCGAGCCCGCGCGCCGCTTCGACGCCTATCCGCACGAGTTCTCCGGCGGGCAGCGCCAGCGCATCATGATCGCGATGGCGGTGGCGTGCGGGCCGCGCCTGCTGATCGCCGACGAGCCCACCACCGCGCTCGACGTGACCATCCAGGCGCAGATCCTGGCGCTGATCGACGGCCTGCGCCGCGAGCTCGGCATGGCGGTGCTGCTGATCACGCACGACCTCGGCGTGGTGGCGGATTATGCCGACCGCGTGGCGGTCATGCACGGCGGGCGCAAGCTGGAGGAAGGCGCCACCGCGGACGTGTTCGCCGCGCCGGCCCATGCCTACACGCGCGGCCTGCTCGGCGCCTCGCTGCACGTCGCCAACGGCCTGCACTACAGCCGCGCCCGGCTGGCCGAGATCCGCGCCGGCGCCGACGGCGCCGATGGCGACTTCCGGCTGGTGACGCCGCCCGCCGCGCCGCGCGCCGCGGCGCACATCCCCGCCGCCGGCGCCGCGCCGCTGCTGTCGGTGCGGGACCTGACCCTGACCTACCCCGGCGCGGACCACCAGCGCGTGCGCGCGGTGGACGGCCTGTCGCTCGACATCGCCGCCGGCGAGACGCTCGGGCTGGTGGGCGAGTCGGGCTGCGGCAAGTCCAGCCTGTCGCGCGCCATCGTGCGCCTCGCGCAGGCCGATGCCGGGCGCGTGCTGTTCGCCGGCCAGGACCTGCTGGCGCTGGCGCCGTCCGCGCTGCTGCCGTGGCGCCGCCGCGTGCAGATGGTGTTCCAGGATCCCTACGGCTCGCTCAATCCGCGCCAGCGCGTGGAAGACATTCTCGGCCACGCGCTGGCCATCCACGGCGTGCGCGAGCGCGCCGAGCGCGCGCGCCGCATCGCCGCCATCCTCGACGACGTGGGCCTGGGCCGCGCCGCGGCCGGGCGCTATCCGCACGAATTCTCGGGCGGGCAGCGCCAGCGCATCGCCATCGCGCGCGCGCTGGTGCTGCGCCCGGAACTGGTGATCTGCGACGAGCCAGTGTCGGCGCTGGACGTGTCGGTCCAGGCCCAGATCCTGAACCTGCTGGCCGACCTCAAGGCCGAGCACGGCCTGACCTACCTGTTCATCTCGCACGACCTGTCGGTGGTGCGCTATATCGCCGACCGCATGTGCGTGATGCAGGCCGGGCGCATCGTCGAGACCGGCACGCCCGATTCGCTCTGGCACAACCCGCGCCACCCGTACACGCGCTCGCTGCTGGCCGCCATGCCGGGCACCGCGCCGCCGGACCGCGACGAGGCCACGGCGGCGCCGCTGGCGCTGGCCGGCTGACGCCGCTCCGTCCGTCTCCACCCGCCGCGCCGCGAGATCGCCGCCTTCGTTCTTCCGTCCTGCTGTCTTCGTTCCTTCGCCTCTCTCAACCTTCGCCATCCGGCCACACAGACGCCCCATGACCGCACCCGACCATCCCTTCGCCGCTCCGACCTCCGCTGCCGACGCAGCTTCCGCCGATCTGCCGAGCCCGCAGCGCCGCCAGTGGCTGGGCGCCGGCGGCGCGCTGCTGGCGGGCGGCCTGTTCGGCGGCCTGCTGCCCGAGGCGCGGGCGCTCAACAAGGCCCTGCCGAATACCGAGCAAGGCGCGCAGCGCGGCGGCGCGCTCGATGCCGTGGTGCACCCCGAGCCGCCCACGCTGGCGTTCTTCATCAATACCTCGACCCCGGGCCGCACCGTGGTCAGCAAGATCTTCGACGGCCTGCTCGACTACGGCCCCGACCTCAAGCCGCGCCCGCAGCTGGCCGAGAGCGTGGACGTCTCGCCCGACGGCCTGACCGTGCGCATCAAGCTGCGCCGCAACGCGCTGTGGCACGACGGCAAGCCCTTCACCGCGGCCGACGTCAAGTTCTCCGCCGAGCAGATCTGGCCCAAGTACGCGCCGACCGCGCGGCGCGTGTTCCAGCACCTGCGCAAGGTGGATACGCCCGACAACTACACGGTGGTGCTCACGCTGGCCAAGCCCACCCCGGTGATCCTCAACGCGCTCGACGTGGTGGCCGCGCCGGTGCTGCCGCGCCACCTGTACGAGAACACCGACATCCCCAACAACCCGTACAACAACAAGCCGGTCGGCACCGGCCCGTTCGTGTTCAAGGAGTGGGTGCGCGGCCAGCACATCGCGCTGGAGCGCTTCGACAAATACTGGGCGCCGGGCCTGCCCTACCTCGACAAGCTCACCTTCAAGATCATCCCCGACGTGGCCGGCCGCGCCACCGCGCTGGAGACCGGCGCGGTGCAGTACGGCGAGCGCAACCCGGTGACGTTCGCCGACGCCGACCGCCTGGCCAAGTCGCCCGACCTGGTGGTCAGCACCGAGGGCTACAACGGCTTCGCCGGCTGGCTGTGGCTGATCCCCAACCTGCGCGACCCGATCATCGGCAAGCTCAAGGTGCGCCAGGCCATCCTCCACGCGATCAACGTCCAGACGCTGGTCAAGACCGTGTGGGGCGGCTACGCGGTGCCCGCCACCGGGCCGGCGTCGTCGCTGCTCAAGACCTTCTACACGCGCGATACCCAGCAATACCCGTACGACCGCAAGAAGGCCGAGGCCCTGCTCGACGAAGCCGGCTTCCCGCGCAAGGCCGACGGCTGGCGCTTCAAGCTCGACCACGACTACATCCCGTTCGGCGACGACTACCGCCGCACCGGCGAGTTCATACGCCAGTCGCTGCGCGCGGTGGGCATCGACGTGAACCTGCGCGGACAGGACCTGCCCACCTGGACCAAGAACGTGTTCACCGACTACAACTTCCAGCTGGTCAGCTCGTGGGGCCTGAACTGGCAGGACCCGCAGATCGGCGTGGAGCAGCACTACTGGTCCAAGGCCGAGGCCAAGGGCACGCCGTGGCAGAACGCCTCCGGCTACGCCAGCCCGGAGGCAGACCGCCTGCTCGAGGCGGCCCAGGTGGAACCGGACCCGGCGCGCCGCGTGCGGCTCTACCAGGACTTCCAGAAGCTGGCACAGCAGGACCTGGCGCTGCTCAACCTGTTCGAGTTCCGCTGGTTCGGCGTGTGGGACAAGCGCCTGCGCAACGTCACCGACACCTTCGACCACAGCCAGAGCAATTTCGCCCGGGTCTGGCTGGCCGCCAAGTAACCGCGAGGACGCCGTGCGCATAGCCAGATCCCTGCTCAGGTCGCTGCTGCGGCGGCTGCTGCAACTGCTGGGCGTGGTGTTCGCCACCGCCGTGCTCGACTTCGCCCTGCTCAAGGCGCTGCCGGGCGACCTGGTCGACGTGATCGCCAGCGAGAGCGGCAGCGTGCCGCCCCAGTACGTGGCGCAGCTGCGCCAGCTCTACGGGCTGGACCGCAGCCTGCCGGAACAGCTGCTGGGCTACCTGGGCCGCATCGCGCAGGGCGACCTGGGCTATTCGTTCCGCTTCGGCGAGCCGGTGCTCAACCTGCTGCTGGACCGGCTCGGCCCCACGCTGGCGCTGGTCGGCGCGGCGCTGCTGCTGTCCACCGTGGCCGGCGTGCTGCTGGGCGTGGCCGCGGCGCGGCGCCCGCACGGGCTGACCGACACGGTGCTGTCGGCGCTGGCCACGGTGGGCTATTCGGCGCCGATGTTCTGGACCTCGCTGATGCTGATCGTGCTGTTCGGCGTGCAGCTCGAATGGCTGCCGGTGGGCGGCCTGCGCGAGGTCAACGCCGGCTACCACGGCGCGCGCCTGTGGCTGGACTACCTGCGGCACCTGGCGCTGCCGGTGCTGACGCTGGCGATCTACTACGTGGCGGTGTACGCGCGGCTGGCGCGCGCGGCCATGATCGAGACGCTGGCCGAGGACTACATCCGCACCGCCCGCGCCAAGGGCGCGCGCGAGCACCAGGTGATCTTCCGCCATGCGCTGCGCAACGCGCTGCTGCCGGTGGTCACGATGCTGGGCGTGCAGAGCAGCGCGCTGCTGGGCGGCTCGATCGTGGTGGAAACCGTGTTCGCCTGGCCGGGCCTCGGGCAGTTGTCGTTCGAGGCCATCAAGAGCCGCGACATCCCGGTGCTGCTGGCCGTGCTGATCTGCAGCGGCGTGCTGGTGGTGCTGGCCAACCTGCTGGTGGACCTGGCGCAGGCCGCGCTCGATCCGCGCGTGCGCCGCGCCGCGCAGCCGCCGCGCCAGCCTTCGGCCGCCACCGGGAGCGCCGCATGAAACGCTGGTACCTGCAACCCTCGATCTGGCTCGGCGCCGCCGTGCTGCTGGTGGTGGCCGCGGCCGCCGCGCTGGCCGGCGTGCTGTTTCCCGACGACCCGCTCGACATGGTCGGCGCGCCCTATACCTGGACCGGCGCCGATCCGGCCACGCCGCTCGGCACCGACCTGATGGGCCGCGACCTGCTGGCCGGCCTCGCCCACGGCGCGCGCGTGTCGCTGCTGGTGGGCGTGTCGTCGGCGCTGGTGGCGCTGGCCATCGGCGTCGCGGTGGGCGCCGCGGCCGGCTTCTACCGCGGCCGCACCGACGCCGTGCTGAGCCGCATCACCGAGTTCTTCCAGACCATCCCGGCGTTCCTGCTGGCCATCATCCTGGTGGCGGTGCTCAAGCCCACGCTGGGCACCATCGTGTTCGCGCTCGGCGTGACCTCGTGGACCAGCGTGGCGCGGCTGGTGCGCGCGGAGTTCCTGTCGCTGCGCGAGCGCGAATACGTGCGCGCCGCGGTCGCGGTGGGCGCCAGCGACGCGCACCTGATCTTCCGCGAGATCCTGCCCAACGCCTGGACCCCGATCATCGTCTCCACCGGCCTGCTGGTGGCCAACGCCATCCTGTCCGAGGCCGGGCTGGCCTTCCTCGGCCTGGGCGACCCCAACGTGGTGAGCTGGGGCTCGATGATCGGCCTCGGCCGCGACGCGCTGCGCACCGGCTGGTACATGACCGCCATCCCCGGGCTGGCGGTGGTGCTGACGGTGCTCGCGCTCAACCTGCTCAGCGACGGCCTGCAAGCGGCGCTCAATCCGCGCCTGCGCCGCGTGCGCGCCGCCTAGATGTCGTTTCAAAAAGATCCTGGCGTCGTTGCGCGGCCTTGCCGTACCACTTGTACTGTCTGCGGCCGCGCGCCTAGCCAGGACCGCTTCGCTTCATTTTGAAACAACACCTTAACCCCGGCCATCTTCCCCGACTGCCATGACCACACTGTCCGATTTTCCCGCCACCGCCCTGCCGGCCGCGCCGGCGCACCTGCCCGACCCGGCCGACGTGCGGCGCATCGCCGACGACGCGCAGGCCCTGCAGGCCGCGCGCGACCTTGCCGCCCGCTTCGCCGAGGGCGCGTCCGAGCGCGACCGCACGCGCCGCCTGCCGTGGGCGGAGCTGGACCAGTGGTCCGCGAGCGGCCTGGGCGGCATCACGGTGCCGCGCGCCTACGGCGGCGCCGAGGTGTCCTACGCCACGCTGGCCGAGGTCTTCGTGATCCTGTGCGCGGCCGACCCAGCGCTGGGCCAGATCCCGCAGAACCATTTCGGCCTGCTGGGCGTGCTGCGCGAAGCCGGCTCCGAGGCGCAGAAGCGCCGCTTCTACAGCGAGGTGCTGTCCGGCGCGCGGCTCGGCAACGCCGGCCCCGAGCGCCGCTCCGAGCACAGCCAGAACGTGCTGCAAGGCACCACCCGCCTGACCGAGACCGCGCAGGGCCTGCGCCTGAACGGGCACCGCTTCTATTCCACCGGCGCGCTGTTCGCGCACCGCGTGCCGGCGCGCGCGCTCGACGACCAGGGCCGCGCGGTGCAGGTATGGTCGCCGCGCGAGGCGCGCGGCCTGTCCATCGTCGACGACTGGTCCTCGTTCGGACAGCGCACCACCGCCAGCGGCAGCGTGGTGTTCGACAACGTGCCGGTCTCGCCCGACGACGTGCTGCCGGTGTGGCAGCTGGCGGACCGCCCCGGCCTGTACGGCGCCACCTCGCAACTGATCCAGGCCGCCATCGACCAGGGCATCGCCGAGGCCGCGCTGGCCGACGCCATCGCCTTCGTGCGCCAGTACGCGCGCCCGTGGATCGACTCGGGCCTGGAGCACGCCACCGACGACCCGCACCTGATCGCCGACGTGGGCCGCGTGCAGATCGACGTGCACGCCGCGCGCGAGGTGCTGCTCGAAGCCGGCCGCGCGCTCGACGCCATCGCCGCCGCGGCCGCGCCGCGCGGGCTCGACGCCGAGGCCAGCGCGCGCGCCTCGGTGGCCGTGGCCGAGGCCAAGGTGCTGACCACCGAGGCGGCGCTGTCCGCCAGCGAAAAGCTGTTCGAGCTGGCCGGCTCCGCCGCCACGCGCGCGCGCCACAACCTCGACCGCCACTGGCGCAACGCGCGCACCCACACGCTGCACGACCCGGTGCGCTGGAAGACCCACCTGATCGGCAACTACTACCTCAATCACGTGCTGCCCGCGCGCCACTCCTGGAACTGACATGTCCCTGCTCCTTACCCCGGTTCCCGCCGACAACAGCCCCGCCAGCCGCCCCGCGCCCGCCGCGCCGCCGGCGCAGCCGCCCGCGCTGATCCGCGACGACGCCGACGCCATCGCCACCGCGCGCCGGCTGGCCGCGCAGTTCGCGCCCGGGGCCGCGCTGCGCGACCGCGAGCGCCGCCTGCCCTGGGCCGAGCTCGACGCCTTCAGCGCGAGCGGCCTGTGGGGCATCACGGTGCCGCGCGAGTTCGGCGGCGCCGGCGTGTCCACCGTGACGCTGGCCGAAGTGATCTCCACCATCGCCGCGGCCGACGGCTCGCTGGGCCAGATCCCGCAGAACCATTTCTACGCGCTGGAAGTGCTGCGCGTGGGCGGCAGCGAGGCGCAGAAACGCTTCTTCTACGCGCGCGCGCTGGCCGGCGAGCGCTTCGGCAACGCGCTGGCCGAGATCGGCCACAAGGACTTCAAGCGCCGCACCCGGCTCAGCCCGGACGGCGACGGCTGGCGCGTGGACGGCAAGAAGTTCTACTGCACCGGCGCGCTCTACGCGCACTGGATTCCCACGCTGGTGGTGGCCGAGCAGGACGGCCGTGAGGTCACGCTGCTGGCCATCGTGCCGCGCACCGCGCCCGGCGTGGCCATCGTCGACGACTGGGACGGCTTCGGCCAGCGCATCACCGGCAGCGGCTCGGTCACGTTCGACAACGTGCGCGTGGAGGCCGACTGGGTGGTGCCGTTCCTGGCCTCGTTCGAGCAGCCCACCACCATCGGCCCGGTGGCGCAGATCCTGCACGCGGCCATCGACCTCGGCGTCGGCCGCGGCGCGTTCGACGCCACGCTGCCGTTCGTGCGCGAGCAGTCGCGCCCGTGGCTCGACGCCGGCGTCGAGCGCGCGGCCGACGACCCGCTGACCATCCACGAAGTCGGCAACGTGGCGGTGCGCCTGCGCGCCGCGGCGGCACTGGTGTGCCGCGCCGGGCGCATCGTCGACGCGGCCCAGGCCGCGCCCGACGAGCGCAGCGTGGCCGCGGCCTCGATCGCCGTGGCCGAGGCGCGCGCGCTCACCACCACCGCCTCGCTGCTGGCCGGCAGCAAGCTGTTCGAACTGGCCGGCACCGGCGCCACGCTCGACGGCCTGGGCCTAGACCGCTTCTGGCGCAACGCGCGCACCCACACGCTGCACGACCCGGTGCGCTGGAAATACCACGCGGTCGGCAACTACTACCTCAACGACCGCCTTCCCACCCGGCACGGAGCCCTGTGATGGCACGCAAGCAAATCCTGCTCAACGCCTTCAACATGAACTGCGTGGGCCACATCAACCACGGCCTGTGGACGCACCCGCGCGACCGCTCCATCGACTACAACACCATCGAATACTGGACCGGCCAGGCGCGCACGCTCGAGCGCGGCCTGTTCGACGGCCTGTTCATCGCCGACATCGTGGGCGTCTACGACATCTACCAGGGCAACGTCGACGTGACCCTGCGCGAATCGATCCAGCTGCCGGTCAACGACCCGCTGCTGCTGGTCTCGGCGATGGCCGCGGTGACGCGGCACCTGGGCTTCGGCGTGACCGTCAACCTGACCTACGAGCAGCCCTACCTGCTGGCGCGGCGCTTCTCCACGCTGGACCACCTCACGCGCGGGCGCGTGGGCTGGAACATCGTCACCGGCTACCTCGACAGCGCCGCGCGCGCGATGGGGCTGGACAACCAGATCGCCCACGACGAGCGCTACGACCGCGCCGACGAATACCTGGAGGTGCTCTACAAGTTGTGGGAAGGCAGCTGGGAAGACGGCGCGGTGCGGCGCGACAAGGCCGCGCGCGTGTTCGCCGACCCCGGCCGCGTGCACAAGGTGAACCACCAAGGCAAGTACTACAAGGTCGAGGGCTACCACCTCGCCGAGCCGTCGCCGCAGCGCACGCCGGTGCTGTTCCAGGCCGGCAGCTCGGGGCGTGGCCAGCGCTTCGCCGCGCGCCACGCCGAATGCGTGTTCATCTCGCCGCCCAGCAAGGAAGCCGCGCGCGAGACCGTGCGCGCGCTGCGCGAGCAACTGGTGGCGGCCGGGCGCCGCCCCGACGACATCAAGGTGTTCGCCGGCGCCGCCGTGGTGGCGGGCCGCACCAGTGCCGAGGCGCGCCAGAAGCATGCCGACTACAAGGACTACGCCAGCCGCGAGGCGGGCCTGGCCCACTTCGCCGCCAGCACCGGCGTGAACTTCGGCCGCTACGACCTCGACGCGCCGGTGGACTACAACGGCGGCAACGCCATCGAATCCGCCTCGCGCGCGGCCCAGCAGCACGGCTGGACGCGCCGGCGCCTGCTGGAGCTGTTCGAGCTGGGCGGGCGCTATCCGGCCATCGTCGGCGACGCGGCGCAGGTGGCCGACGAGCTGCAGTCGTGGATCGACGAGACCGGCATCGACGGTTTCAACCTGAGCCGCACCGTGGTGCCGGAAAGCTACGAGGATTTCGTCGAGCTGGTGGTGCCCGAGCTGCAGAACCGCGGCCTCTACAAGACCAGCTACGCCGAGGGCAGCCTGCGCGGCAAGCTGTTCGGCGAAGGCGACCGCCTGCCGGCGCGCCACGCGGCGGCGCGGTTCCGCCACGCGGCCGATTGAACCACCCGACATTCATCCAGACACCATTCCACCCGCCCCATGACACGCAAGCCGACACTCAAGCGACTGCTGATCTCCGCCCTCGCCACGCTCTCCCTGGCCACTGCCGCCCACCTCGCGCACGCCGCGCCGCTGCGCATCGGCGTGACGCCGGGCGCGCTCGCCGATTCGGTCGAAGTGGCCGCCGCCGAGGCGCGCAAGCAAGGCCTCGACGTCAAGGTGGTCGAGCTGACCGACTGGACCACGCCCAACGTGGCGCTGGCCTCCGGCGACCTCGACCTCAACTACTTCCAGCACCAGGCCTTCCTCGACAACGCCATCAAGGAGCGCGGCTACGCCTTCAAGAGCGTGGCGGTGGGCGTGCTGCCCAACATCGGCCTGTACTCCAGCCGCATCAAGCGCTTCGACGAGCTCAAGGACGGCGCGCGCGTGGGCGTGGCCAGCGACCCGGTCAACCAGGGCCGCGGCCTGCTGCTGCTGCAGAAGGCCGGCCTGATCAAGCTGCGCGACGGCGTGGGCGCGCGCGGCGGGCTCGACGACATCGTGGCCAACCCGAAGAAGCTCAAGTTCGTGGAGATCGAAGGCCCGCAGCTAGTGCGCGCGCTCGACGACGTGGACCTCGCGCAGGGCTACCCGGCCCACTTCGTCAACGCCGGCAAGCCGCAGGTGGCCGGCTCCGGCCTGCTCTATTCGGGCGTGGACGACGTCTATTTCGCGATCCGCTTCGTCAGCCGCCAGGACAATGCCGGCGACCCGCGCATCGCCCGCTTCGTCAAGCTCTACCAGGAGTCGCCGGCGGTGCTGCAGAAGCTGCGCGAGTCCTACGCCAACAACGACAAGCTCTACAGCCTGCCGTGGCGCAAGCAGTGACGTCATGGGCACGCTGACCTTCCTGCGCCGGCGCGAGGCCGCGCCCGGCCCGCTCGAACCTCCGCCGTCCGCCCGCGCCGGCGGCCAGCACGATGGCCCGCACGACAGCCCCGGCGCAGCCGCCGGCTCGGTCTCGTTCCGGCAGGTCGGCAAGGTCTACCGCACGCCGGCCGGCGACGTGCACGCGCTGCGCGAGATCGACATCGACATCCCCGCCGGCGGCGTGTTCGGCATCATCGGCCGCAGCGGCGCCGGCAAGTCCAGCCTGCTGCGCACCATCAACCGGCTGGAGACGCCCAGCAGCGGCCGCGTGCTGGTGGACGGCACCGACCTCGCCACGCTCGACGCCGCCGCGCTGGTGGCCCTGCGCCGCCGCATCGGCATGATCTTCCAGCACTTCAACCTGCTGTCGGCCAAGACCGTGTGGGACAACGTGGCGCTGCCGCTCAAGGTGGCCGGCGTGCCGCGCGCCCAGATCGCGCCGCGCGTGGAGGAACTGCTCGGCCTGGTCGGGCTGGAAGGCAAGCAGCGCGCCTATCCGGGCCAGCTCTCCGGCGGCCAGAAGCAGCGCGTGGGCATCGCCCGCGCGCTGGTGCACCGGCCCGAGATCCTGCTGTGCGACGAGGCCACCTCGGCGCTGGACCCGGAGACCACGCAGTCCATCCTGGCGCTGCTGCGCGACATCAACCGGCGCCTGGGCCTGACCGTCGTGCTGATCACGCACGAGATGCGCGTGATCCGCGACATCTGCGACCGCGTGCTGGTGCTCGAAGGCGGCCGCATCGCCGAGCACGGCCTGGTGTGGGAGGTGTTCGGCAATCCGCGCCACGCCGCCACGCGGGCGCTGCTGCAGCCGCTGCAGGCCGGCCTGCCCGACGACCTCGCGCGCCGGCTGCTGGCCGCGCCGCCCGCGCACGGCGCCTGCGAGCAACTGGTCGAGCTGCGCTACAGCGGCGCCGGCGCCGCGCCCGAGCTGGCCGGCATCGCCGCCGCGCTGGGCGGGCAGGCGCGCCTGCTGCACGCCGGCGTCGACCGCATCCAGGGCCACAGCCAGGGCCGCATGCTGCTGGCCGCGCCCGCCGGCGGCCTGTCCGCCGAAGCGCTGGCCGGCGCCACCCGATCCCAACACGCCAAGGTAATCGGCTATGTCCCCGCTGACCATTGAACGCATCTGGCAAGGCCTGTTCGACACGCTCACGATGGTCGGCGCCTCGGCGCTGGTGGCGGTGGCGCTGGGCACGCCGCTGGCGCTGGTGCTGGTGCTGAGCGCGCCCGGCGGCGTGCTGGCCGCGCCGCGGCTGCACCGCGTGCTGGGCAGCGTGGTCAACGGCTTTCGCGCCACGCCCTTCATCGTGCTGCTGGTGGCGCTGCTGCCGTTCACGCGGCTGGTGGTGGGCGCCACCATCGGCGTGTGGGCGGCCGTGGTGCCGCTGTCGATCAGCGCCACGCCGTTCTTCGCGCGCATCGCCGAGATCAGCCTGCGCGAAGTGGACCGCGGCCTGGTGGAAGCCGCGCAGGCAATGGGCTGCCAGCGCCGCCACATCGTCTGGCACGTGCTGCTGCCCGAGGCGCTGCCCGGCATCGTGGGCGGCTTCACCATTACCGTGGTGTCGCTGGTCGGCGCCTCGGCGATGGCCGGCGCGGTAGGCGCGGGCGGGCTCGGCGACATCGCCATCCGCTACGGCTACCAGCGCTTCGACACCACCGTGATGGTGGTGGTGATCGTGCTGCTGATCGGCCTGGTCAGCATCATCCAGTGGCTGGGCGACCGCTGCGTGCGCCTGCTGCGGGCGCCCTGAGCGCCTCCGCCTGACCGGCGGGCCGGCTCGCCGCCGGCCCCGCCATCCCTCGGCCGGGCGCTTTTGCGAATCCTCTCATGCATGCCCGGGGAGAGCCGGCCTACGCTCTCCGGCAGGACCGCGAACGGTCCGCCAGGCATGGACCTCCTCCATCCTCCGCATCCGGCGGCCACGCCGCCGGCGTCTCCGACGCCTGCCCTGGGCGGGCATCGCATCGGGGCGCCATTCCGGCATTGCGGATGCGGGCGCGGCAGCGTCGTCGCCATACATAACGCCACACGAATAACGCTTGACGTTAAACTCAGCGCATTATAGGATCGTCACCATGATTCGAAGCTTCGCCAGCAAGGCCACCGCAGCGGTGTACGCCGGCAAGTTCGTCAGCAGCCTCCCGCGCGAGATCCAGCAGGCCGCGTTCCGCAAGCTCGAGATGCTCGACGCGGCGGCCGTGCTCGAGGACCTGCGGGCGCCGCCGGCCAACCGGCTGGAGGCGCTCAGGGCTGACCGCCAGGGCCAGTGGAGCATCCGGATCAACGACCAGTGGCGGATCTGTTTCCGCTTTGGCAACGGCGACGTCTACGAGGCAGAGATCACCGACTATCACTGACCACGCCGGCCATGCCGTCCATATCGACTACACCGACCATCGAGGCCACCATGACGATCAAGCGCGAGAACCTGAAGAAGGTCGATTTCTCGGACATTGCCACCGGCGAGAACATCGAGCCGGTCCACCCCGGCGAGATCCTGCGCGAGGATTTCCTCGTGCCCAACAACATGACGGCGCATGCCCTGGCGATGGCCCTGCACGTACCGGCGCCGCGCATCAACGACATCGTGCGCTGCCGTCGCGCCATCTCGCCCGAGACGGCGCTGCGCCTGGCGCGGTACTTCGGCACCACGCCGGAATTCTGGGCCAGCCTGCAGGCGGCCTATGACCTGCGCGTGGCGCTGGCGGCCTCCGGCGAGGCGATCGCCCGCGAGGTCGTGCCGCTGGCGGCCTGACCGCGCGGGCCGCCGGCCCGCCAGGGAACCGTGCCCGTCCCCCGCTCAGGCCGCCTTGGCCCCCACCGACCAGTAATAGGTCGGCGCGGCGCCGTTGATGGCGTTGTCCCCGACCGCCCTTGCCTTGTAGATGGCCGGGTTGTGCGAGGCCAGCGTGCGCGCGTTGCGCCAATGGCGGTCCAGCCGGCGGCTTTCGTCGAGGGCCGAGGCACCGCCGATGTCGAACAGGCGCGTGGCAGCCGCCAGCACGAGGTCCGGTATCACCGCCTGGGCCTTGGCGGCGCGCAGCTCCACCTCGTCGAGCAGGGCCGCGGACACCGGCTCGCCGCGCAGGCGCGCGCGCTCCACCTCGCCGAGGCCCTGCGCCACCGCCGCCACCGTGCTGGCCGCGACGAAGGCGGTGCCGCCGAGCTGGCCCACCACCTGCTGCACCAGCGGGTCCTCGGCCGGCGTGGCGCCGCTGCCGTGGCTGTAGACGCGCCGGCGGGCGCGCACGAAGGCGGCGGCGTCGCGCTCCACCGCGCGCGCGATGCCCGCCAGCGTGGCGAGGTGCACGAGCTGGAAGAAAGCGGTCATCGGCGTGGGCACATTGCGCGGGAAGCTGATCACCTGGTCGTCGCCGACCGCCACGGCGTCGAAGCGCGTGGTGCCCGAACCGGTCAGGCGCTGGCCGAAGCCGCGCCAGTCGTCGATGCGCTCGATGCCGGCGGCATCGGCCGGCACCAGCACGTTGACCGTATCGACAACGTCGGGCTGGCCGGCGTCGCCGACGCGGTTGGCCGCCACCGCGATCCAGTCCGCGTAGAGCGTGCCGGTGCTGTAGAACTTCTCGCCGTCGAGCCGCCAGCCCTGGCCGTTGGACGCATCGCGCGCGAGCGTGGTGCGGTGGCGGCCCAGCGCGCCGTCGCCGGTCTCGGTGGTGGCGTTGCCGAAGATCGCGCCCTGCGCCACCAGCCGCAGCCAGCGCTCGCGCTGCGCGGGCGCCACCTCGGCATGGAGGCGTTCGACGAAACCGAAATGCGCGCGCAGGATCTGCGGCAGGTTGGAATCCGCCTCGCCCAGCTCGATCAGCAGTTCGGCCAGTTGCTCGGGCGAGGCGCCGAGCCCGCCCAGCGCCACCGGCACCCGCAGCGCGCCGAAGCCGGCCGCGCGCAGCCGCTGCACGGCATCGAAGGCCAGTTCGCGCGTGTGCTCGCGCTCGGCCGCGCGTTCGGCGATCTCGGCAAACAGCGGGCGGAAGCGGGCGGCCAGTTCGGCCGGGGCCGGGTAGACAAGTTGTTCAGGCATGGTGGTATTGCGCCAGTGAATGGTTGCGGAATGCCGGCGAGGCTCAGATGGCGATCGCGAAGACCTTCGCCGCGCCGGGCTGCGCGGGGTCGGCGGCGGCGGTGTCAGCCATGCCAGCCATGTCAGCCACGCCGGCGATATTGGCGGTAGCGGCCGGGCCATTGCCTCCCGGCCCCTCGGCCTCGCCCGGCTTGCGCCGGTTGACGCGCAGCTCGCCGATCTGGATCAGCCGGGCGCGCGTGATGTTGCGGCTCAGCCCGAGCAGCGCCGCGGTGTGGACCTGGTTGTAGCGGCAATAGCGGAAGGCGGCGCGCAGCAGCGCGCGCTCCACGGTCTCGTGCACGCCCTCCGGCGCGTCGTCGAACAGGCGCAGCAGCGCGCGCTCGAGCAGGGCGGCGGCGGGCTCGTCGGCGAGTTCACCGGCAGCCTCGCCGGCGGCGGGCATGGCGCCGGCATCGGCGGGCACCGCCAGCGCGGCGGCGGCATCGGGCCGCGCCGCACGGGTATCCGCACCCGGCTCGCGCACGTGCAGGTCGTCCGCGTCGATGCGGTCGTCCTGGCAGGTCAGCAAGGCGTGGTGCAGCACGTTCTCCAGTTCGCGGATATTGCCGGGCCAGGCGTAGCGCTGCAGCTTGTGCTGCGCCTCCGGGCTCAGCGCGACCTCGCCGTAGCCGAGCCGCTCGCCGTACTTGCGCAGGAAATGCTGCGCCAGCGGCAGGATGTCGCCGGGGCGCTCGTGCAGCGGGCGGATCTCCAGCGTCACCACGTTGAGGCGGTAGAACAGGTCCTTGCGGAAGCTGCCGTCGCGGATGGCCGCGTCGAGCGGCCGGTTGGTGGCCGCCAGCACGCGCACGTCGATCGGCACCGGCTTGCGCGAGCCCAGCCGCACCACCTCGCGCTCCTGCAGCACGCGCAGCAGCTTGACCTGCAGCGACATCGGCAGGTCGCCGATCTCGTCGAGGAACAGCGTGCCGCCGTCGGCCTCCTCGAACCAGCCCGGCTTGGCGCCGAGCGCGCCGGTGAAGGCGCCCTTCTCGTGGCCGAACAGCTCGGCGTCGACCAGCGATTCGGAGAACGCCCCGCAGTTGACCGCGACGAAGCGCCGGTGGCGGCGCGCGCTCAGGTTGTGGACGTGGCGCGCCATCATCTCCTTGCCGGTGCCGGTCTCGCCCACGATCAGGATGCCGGCCTCGCTGGGCGCGACCTGTTCCACGTGGCTGAGCAGCGCCAGCGACTTCGGGTCGGCGAAGACGTGCGAGAGATGCTGCGCCGGACGCGGCGCCGGTGGCCAGGACACTAGCTGCATGGGCTCATGAATAGAAGGATGGGCTGGGCGCGGCGCCATTCAGGGCCCAGTCGCCAAGCTCGTGGAGCTTGTAGTCGAGCGGGTCGTGCAGCGACTGCGTGCGCAGGTTGCGCCAGTGGCGGTCGAGCCGCAGCGCGCCGTGCGTGGCGCGCGCGCCGGTGACTTCGAAGATGCGGCTGGCGAGGTCGAGCCCGGTGCGGGTCGAGACCACCTTGGCCGCGGCGATGTCCACCGCGAGCGCGCCGCGCGCGCTGGCGTCGAGCCGCTCGCCGGCTTGCCAGGCCCGGTCGAAGTGCGCGGCGGCGCGCTCCACCAGCAGCCGCACGCCTTCCAGGCCGACCCAGAACTCGCCGTAGCGCGCCAGCACGTAAGGATCCTCGGTCACGTGCGCGGCCTCTGAGCGGAACCACGGGCGCGCCTCGGTCAGCGTGTAGCCGCGCGCCTCCTCGAAGGCGCCTTCGGCGATGCCGAGGAAGGTGTGGCAGAACACCAGTTGCGCCAGCAGCGGCCGCAGGCACGCGAACGGCGTGCTCAGCGGGCCGGGGTCGAGCAGCAGTTCCTGCGGCTCCACGCGCACGCGCTCGAACGACACGCTGCCGCTGTCGGTCTGGCGCTGGCCGATGCTGTCCCAATCGTGGTGCGGCGTGATGCCGCTGCGGCTGGTCGGCAGCGCCGCGATCAGCAGGCGGCCGCTGCCCTCTTCCAGCGCCGAGGCCACCAGCATCTCGGAATCGATGGCGCCGGAGCAGAAACTCTTCTTGCCGGAGAACTCATGGCAGCCCTCGCCGCTGCTGGCCACGGTGCGCGTGTCGAGCGGATTCAGCGCGTTGCCCCAGAACCAGCCACGCAGCGCGGTCTGCTCCCACCACGGGCGCCACTGGCCGGCGTTGCCGAACAGCCGCAGCGTGGCCAGCGTCAGGTGGTGGAAGCCGTAGACGTGGGCCAGCGAGGCATCGGCGCGGGCCAGCGTGCGCACCACGGCCAGCATGTCGGTCCAGTTGCCGCCCAGCCCGCCGAGTTCCGCGGGAATGGTCAGGGCCAGCAGGCCGCTGGCGCGCAGCGCGTCGCGCTCGGCCTTGGGCGTGCCGCCGCGCGCGTCGCGCTCGGCCGCGGTCTGGGCGAAGTCGCGCGCCAGCGCCTGCGCCGTGCGGCGCGGGTCCAGCGGCACCACGCGGGGGCGCACGCTCATGCCGTGGCCTTGCCGCCGGGCAGCACGTCGTTGGCGATCATCTCGCCGAACGGCCCGGTTAGGTTGGTGGCGCCGCCGCGCGCCAGGCTCGCGTACGGCTCGGGCAGCAGCGGGAACACCAGCTCGGCGAAGCGGTAGGCTTCCTCCAGGTGCGGGTAGCCCGAGAAGATGAAGCTCTCGATGCCGAGGTCGGCATACTCCTTGATGCGCGCCGCGACTTCCTGCGGATTGCCGACCAGCGCGGTGCCGGCGCCGCCGCGCACCAGGCCCACGCCGGCCCACAGGTTGGGATAGATCTCGAGCTGGTCGCGGCGCCCGCCGTGCAGTTGCGCCATGCGGCGCTGGCCGACCGAGTCGAAGCGCGCGAACGACTTCTGCGCGGCGGCGATGGTTTCGTCCGAGATCCGCGCGATCAGTTCGTCCGCGGCGCGCCACGCTTCCTCGCTGGTATGGCGCACGATCACGTGCAGCCGCACGCCGAAGCGCACCGTGCGCCCGAGCCGCGCGGCGCGCTCGCGCACGTCGGCGATCTTCTGCGCCACCGCGGCCGGCGGCTCGCCCCAGCTCAGGTAGACGTCGACCTGCTCGGCCGCCAGTTCGTGCGCTGCTTCCGACGAGCCGCCGAAGTACAGCGGCGGGTACGGGCGCTGCACCGGCGGATAGAGCGCCTTGGCGTTCTCCACCTTGATGTGCTCGCCCTCGAAGTGCACCGCCTCGCCTTCGAGCACGCGGCGCCATACGCGCAGGAACTCGGCCGAGGCCGCGTAGCGCTGGCTGTGGTCCAGGTAGAGGCCGTCGCCGCGGTTCTCGTCGGGGTCGCCGCCGGTCACCACGTTGATCAGCAGGCGGCCGTTGGTGATGCGGTCCAGCGTGGCCGCCATGCGCGCCGACACCGTGGGCGAGATGATGCCCGGGCGGATCGCCACCAGGTAGCGCAGCCGCTCGGTCCACGGCGCCACCGCCGAGGCGATCACCCACGAGTCCTCGCAGGAGCGGCCGGTGGGAATCAGCACGCCGTAGTAGCCGAGGTCGTCCGCGGCCTGCGCGATCTGCTTCAGGTAGCGCAGCGAGACCGGCCGCGCGCCCTCGGTGGTGCCGAGGTAGTGTCCGTCGCCATGCGTGGGAAGGAACCAGAATACGTTCATCGCCGGTGCGTTCCTCAGGCGACGCGCTGCAGCGCCGTGCGCCGGTGCTCGGCGAACAGCGGCGCCGCGCGGTCGGCGGCCAGGCGGATGCGCTCGGCCAGCGCCGGGCTGCTCACCTGGTAGTGCTCGAACTCGCCCGGGCTGCCGTACACGCCGATCGGCAGCGTCAGCGCCTGCATGAAGCCGAACAGCGGGCGCAACTGGTGCTCGAGCACCAGCGCATGGCGGTCGCTGCCGCCGGTGGCGGCCAGCAGCACCGGCTTGTCGACCAGCGCCTCCTGCCCGATCAGGTCGAACAGATGCTTGAAATGGCCCGGATAGGAGCCGCGGTAGACCGGCGCGGCCACCAGCAGCAGGTCCGCCGCCTCGATCGCCGCCAGCTCGGCCTCGATCTCGGCCGGCAGCTCCGCGCGCGTCAGCGCGCCGCCCAGCGGGCGGGCGATGTCGCCGAGGTTGACGATGCGGCTCTCGATCACGAGCCGCGTGTCGAGCTCGGCCAGCAGGGCCTGGACCAGCGCCAGGGTACGCGAGGGTTGCTGCGCGCTGCCGTTGACGGCAACTACGTTCAGCGGTTTAGCCATTGGGAAAATCTCCTGTGGAATGCATCCGGATGGGCGCGGCGGCAACGCCGCCGGGCTCGCCTGCGCGAGCGCCTGTGGGTGGACAAGGCAAGAAGCAAGCCCGGCGTGCGCGGCCGCGATCGGCGCCGTTCGCGACCCTGTTCGCGGCCATTTCCGGCCTTTCTCGCGGCCATCCGTGGTTTCGCGCGGCAGCTCGCGTGGCGGCTGCGGGCACAGCTTGTTGAATCGCTGTTGCGCCGGCAACAGCGGACGCGCGCGCCTGCGGCGAGGGAAAACGGCGAACGCGGCGCACAGCCGCGCCGGGGGCGGGAAGAACATGATTCGGGATGGGGGCCGGCCGTGGGACATCGTGGCGCAAGCCGCCACGGACCGGCCGGCTTGCCAGGCTCACACGATAGCCGAGCGGCACGCCGCGCCGAAGCGCGCATTTCGTCTATGCATAGAGGCACGGTCCGCATATGGGTATGCGAACACGGATGCGGCGCGCGTGGCGGCGCCCAGGCGGATGCCGATCAGCCCTGCGCGGCCGGGTCGAAATGCACGGCGAGCCAGACCGAAGGCTGCGCCGCGTCGGTCCACGCCACGCGATGGCGGCAGTGCGCGGGCAGGTGCAGCCAGTCGCCGGGCAGCAGGCGGCGCGCCTGCGCCTCGCCCTCGATGTGCAGGCCGGCGCTGCCGCTGAGCAGCAGCACCCATTCGTCCTGCGCGCTGTCGTACCAGAAGCCAGGCGGACTGGCCTGCCCGTTCGAGACGATGCGCTCGATCTTGAGGCCGGGGCGCGCCAGCAAGGCGTCGAAGCGCTCGGCGGCGCGGTCCGCCGGCACGTCGGCCAGAAGATTGCCGTGCGGCACGCCGCCGGCCGGCTCGTTGGTGGTGTCCATCATCGTCTCCGCACTGGCCGGCGGCGCCGGCCTCCGCCATTTTGCCGGTTTGCGCCGGCGCCGTGCGTAACGGTAACGACGGCGACGGCGCGGCGCTCAGCGGCCCGGCAGATGCGGCAGCCCTTCGTTTTCCGCCAGCATGAGCTGGTGGGCCTGGCGGGCCGACTTGTTGAGCTGGGCCTGCGCCGCGACGCGCAGGCCTTCGAGCCGGGTCAGTTCCCGCCGCACCTGCTGCTGGCGCGCGTTCAGCGCCTGCTCCTGCAGCGCCACGCGCTGCAGGTCGCTGCGCAGCCGCTCCGCCCGTTGCTCGGACTGCTCGAACAGGCGCGCGAGATGCGCGTTGCGGGCCTTGACCAGCGCGCAGCGCGCCTCGCCCTCGGCCCAGCGCCGCGCGCGCTCCTCGAAATGGGCGAACACCGATTCGCTGGTCTCGTGGTCGGGACAGGCCATCACACGCCACGGCGAGCCGTCCTGGTAGAGCACGGTGTAGAACACCATCTCGGTAGCGTGGAAGAACAGCACCACCGAATAACCAAAGCTGCGGAACACGCGGAATTCCGTCAGCGCGTCCTGCTCGGCAAGCCGCTCGAAGCCGGCGATGTCCGCCACCTTGACGGCGCGCGCGCCCGGCTGGGCGGCTGACGCCACCGGCATCAGGCGCGGGAACTGGCGCTGGCCTTCGCGCGCGTCGGCCTGGCCCGGAGCGGGCTGCGCCGGTCCGATGATGGCGTCGATGGCGTCGATGGCATCGGCCGCGTCCAGGGTGTCGATATTCTCGACCGCCCCGGCGGCAGCGCCCGCGAGCGCTTCGCCGAGGATCTGCCTCAGCGTGGACGGCTCGTCGGCGTCCACGTCCATGTACGGTTCGGCGATCTGCTTCACTGGAGCTCCTTGCGCGCGATGGAGGATGGGCCAGGCGGGCGTCAGTCCCACTGCCGCTGCAGCGCGCAGCGCTGCTGGCTTGCCGCGACCACCTTCTGTTCGCACTCGGCGACCACCCGCAGCGTGGCCTCCTGCAGCAGCGAGCCCCGCGTCAGCACGCTGGCGAACGCCTTGAGCTCGTCGAGCGAAAGGGAAACGGGGAGGACTGGTTCTTCGCCCATGCTGGCCTGCCGAAGTTCGATCGTTCCAGCATAGGGGAGGCGGCGCGGCATCCAGCCGGACATTAGCGGGGGAAAGACGGCGTTATTCGGCCATTGCGCGCGGGATGTGCGGCTTGTGGCATGCGTGGGCGGCGAGGCGCCGATTGCCGCTGTGCGGCTTTCTCCCCTCGTCCGCCCTCAGTCCCCCGACCCGGGCGCCAGCACGTCGCGCGCGCCGTTGCGGCCCATCGGCGAGACCAGGCCCGCCACTTCCATCTGCTCGATCAGGCGCGCGGCGCGGTTGTAGCCGATGCGCAACTGGCGCTGCACGGCCGAGATCGAGGCGCGCCGCGTGTTGAGCACGAAGGCGGCGGCTTCGTCGTAGAGCGGGTCGGCCTCGGCGTCGCCGCTTTCGCCGAACAGGTCGGCCGCGGCCGCTTCGCCGGGGTCGCCGGCGAGGATGGCTTCGTCGTAGTCGGGCTCGCCGAACTGCTTCCAGTGCTCGACCACGCGGTGCACTTCCTCGTCGGCGACGAAGGCGCCGTGCACGCGCTGCGGATAGCCGGTGCCGGGCGGCAGGAACAGCATGTCGCCCTGCCCCAGCAGGCTCTCGGCGCCCATCTGGTCGAGGATGGTGCGCGAGTCGATCTTGCTGCTGACCTGGAACGCCACGCGCGTGGGGATGTTGGCCTTGATCAGGCCGGTGATGACGTCCACCGAGGGCCGCTGCGTGGCCAGGATCAGGTGGATGCCGGCGGCGCGCGCCTTCTGCGCCAGGCGGGCGATCAGTTCTTCGATCTTCTTGCCGGCCACCATCATCAGGTCGGCCAGCTCGTCGATCACCACCACGATCAGCGGCAGCGTGCGCAGCGGCTCGGGCGCGTCCGGGGTGAGCGAGAACGGGTTGGGCACGTGCTCGCCCGCGGCCTCGGCGGTGCGTATCTTCTGGTTGAAGCCAGCCAGGTTGCGCACGCCCAGCGCGGACATCAGGCGATAGCGCTTTTCCATCTCGCCCACGCACCAGTTGAGCGCGTGCGCGGCCTGCTTCATGTCCGTGACGACCGGCGCGAGCAGGTGCGGGATGCCTTCGTAGACCGACAGCTCCAGCATCTTGGGGTCGATCATGATCAGGCGCACGTCGTCGGGCGTGGCCTTGTAGAGCACCGACAGGATCATGGCGTTGACCGCCACCGACTTGCCCGAGCCGGTGGTGCCGGCCACCAGCAGGTGCGGCGCGCGCGCGAGGTCGGTCACGACCGGGTTGCCGGTGATGTCCTTGCCCATCGCCAGCACCAGGTTCGAGCTGTGCGCGAGGAAGGACGAGGCGGCCACGATCTCCGACAGGCGGATCATCTGGCGCCGCGCGTTGGGCAGTTCCAGCCCCATGCAGGTCTTGCCGGGAATGGTCTCGACCACGCGGATCGAGGTCACGCCGAGCGCGCGCGCGAGGTCCTTCATCAGGCCGACCACCTGCGCGCCGCGCACGCCCATCGCGGGGTCCACCTCGAAGCGCGTGATGACCGGGCCGGCCGAGGCGCCGACCACCGATACAGGCACCTTGAACTCGGCCAGGCGCTGCGCGATCAGGTTGCCGGTTTCCTGCAGGCGCTCTTCGCTGACCTGCTCGATGTCGGCGGTGGCGGCCTCCAGCAACTCGAGCCGCGGCAGGCGGTAGTCGGCGATGCGCGCGGGCGCCGGCGTGACGGCGATGGCCTGCGAGGGCGGCAGCGCGGGCGCGGCGGCGGCGCCAAGCGGCACGGTCTTGCCGACCACGGCGGGCAGCACGATGCGCGGCTTGGGCGCGGACGCGGCGGGGGCGGCGGCAGCGGCTGGCACGATTTCCGGCTCGGCGCCGGGCCGGGAGTCGGCGGCGGCGCTGCCGGGCGGCGGCTCGGGCAAGGATGCCGCTGCCGGCTCGGGTGCGCGTTCGGTTTCGGGGGGCGGTTCCGGTGCTGCTGCGGCTTCCGCTTCCGGTTGGACGTTGGCTTCCGGGCTGGCTTCGGCTTCGGTTGCTGCCTCGTTTGCTGCCTCGTTTGCCGTTTCGCTTTCCGTGCCGGCGTCCGCATCGGCCTGCCCGGCCGGCTCGATCTCCGCCACGGCGGCATCGGCAGCCGGCAGGGCTTCATCGGCCCCGGCGGCCTCGCCGGAAGACTCGACCAGCAGGTTGGCATCGAGCACGCTGTCGGCGCCCTCCTCCGTGCCTGCCTCGGGGCGGACCGCCATTTCCGGCTCTGATGTTTCCTCGTCGTCGGCAAGCAGGCTGGCGTGGAGCGATTCGGCGAGGCCGTCCGCGGGCGCGGCGGCGTCGGGGATCACCACGTCGTCGACCGCATCCGGGGCCTCGGCCACGTCGGCGGCTTCGCTTGGCGCAACCGCCGGCGCATCCGGCGCGGCGGCCGTGCGCGGCACCGGCGTGCCGGCGGCCAGGGCCTTCAGTTCGGCCATCAGCGTCTCGGCTTCCAGGCGGATCTGCGCCAGCGTGGCGCGCCGGGCTTCGTCGTCGGCATCGTCGGCATTGGCGGCATCGACTGCGGCATCGGCGGCCGGGATGGCCACGTCGCCCGCGGACAGCACGGCGACCGGCTGCGGCGTTTCGGGCAGCGTGGGCGCGGCTTCGACCACCTCAACCACCGGCGCAGCGCTTTCGGCCACCGCCACCTCGCTTTCAGGCGCGGCGGCGGCTTCCTTCTCTGGCTGCGCCGGGGAAGTCTCCGCGAGCATCGCGGCCGTCGCTTCCCGCGCGACGGCCGCGGGCTCGACAGTCTCCTGCGGCGCGGGCGGCGGCGCTTCCTTTGCAGCGGCCGGAGCGACCGGGACAGGCCGCTGCGCCAGCGCAGCGGCCTCGGGCAGCGTGGTGATGGCCGAGCGCGGCGTCAGGTTCGGCTGGCGGAACGGGCTGCTGACCACGGTCGCGCGCGGCGCGCCGGCGGCGGGCAGGCCCACGGCGGCGCGCGCCTGCGCGACCGCGGCGGCGCGGCCGGCGGCGCGCGTGGCATCCTCCGGCCGCACGGCCGGGCGTTCCGGCGCCGGCCTGGCGGGCACGCGCGCGGCGGGCGCGGGCGCGGCAACGGCTGGCGCCGCGGGTTCGGGTGTGACCGGGCCCGGCGGCGCGGCCTGCTGGAGCCAGATCTCGCCCGGCTGCGGCGGGGAGCTGCGCGTGCGCGCGGGCGGCTGCCAGACCGGCTGGCGCCGCGCCGACACCGCTTCGATGCCCTTGTGGCGCGGCACATAATCCACCGCGCCCGGCATGGACGCATGCGCGGCGCCGAGGCGGGCCGCCTCGCGGCTGTCCGGCTCCCGCATGGTGCGCGCGGGCGCGCGCGGCGGCGCGACATCTTCCTCATCCGGTTCGGGCGCCTGCGGCTTGCGCGAGAACAGGCTGCGCCAGGTCTCGCCGAACACCATCGGCGCGGCCAGCGCGAGCACCCCGAGCATGACCAGCAGGCTGGCGCTCCAGCCGAGCATGCCGGTCAGCAGTCCGCCGAGCGCGCGCCCGGCGCTGCCGCCCGACGTGCTCGCCGCCATGCCGCCCTCGCCCGCGGCGCCCGTGAGGGCTTCCAGCGAAGCGCTCGCGCACAGCACGATCAGCGTGCCCACCCAGACGCGCAGCGAGCCGCGCCCGCTGAAAAACCGGCGCTCGCCGGCGAGCAGGCGCGCCACCGTGCGCCACAGCAGCGGCAGCAGCCACAAGGTCGAATAACCGAACCAGCCAAAACCCATTATCGAAACGCCATCGTCAAATACCTCGGGCAGCGATTGTAGCGGCTCTGCGCGCCGCGGCGCCGTGCAAGATGCGCGGCCGTGGCGGAATCCCCGCAGTCGCGCGCCGGCGCGGCGGGGCCGCGGCGCGCATGCGGACCTGCCCGCCGCGCGGCATGTGCGCTACTATGGGCGATGCCCGCCACGGCCCGACCGGCCGCGGCCTGACCCACACGCAGCCGAACCCCGGGCGCCCGCCGCCGCCGAGCCAACCATGCAGACACGCTACGCCGGACTGTCGGCACTGGTGGTCGATGACCACCCCTTCCAGCTGCTGGCGGCCGAGCAGTTGCTGAGCCAGCTCGGCGTCGCCGACATACGCTGCGCGTCCGACGGGCGTGTCGCGCTCGACCTGCTGGCCGCGCGCAAGTTCGACCTGGTGTTGTGCGACATCGAGATGCCGGGGATCAACGGCCCGGCCATGATGGACGAGCTGACCCGGCGCGCCGGCCAGGCCTTCGTCGGCGCGCAGCCGCTGTGGGTATGGGTGTCGGCACTGGAGGACGACATCATCGATTCTCACGTGAGCCTGGCGGACTCGGTCGGCCTGGCCCACGTGCGCGCGGTCCACAAGCCGATCTCCGCGGTGGTGCTGGAGGAAATCCTGCAGGACGCGCTGGCGCGCGACCTGACCGCCGCGCCACCGATGGCCGCGCTCGACCAGCCCGACGATGCCGACCTGCTGGACGCGCTGCAGACGCCCGGCGCCATCTTCATCATGCTGCAGCCGCAGTTCCATATCGTCAGCGGCAAGCTGGCCGGTGCCGAGGCGCTCTGCCGCTGGCGCCATCCGTCGCTGGGGCTGGTGCGGCCCGACCTGTTCGTGCCGCGGCTGGAAATGCTGGGCAAGGCCGATGCGGTGTTCCAGCTGGCGGGGCAGCAATGCCTGTCGGTGCAGCGGCAGTTGCTGGCGCGCGGCGTGCGCATCGCCCTGAGCATCAACGCCTCGGCGCAGACGCTGTGCCGGCCGGGCGTGCTGGACGCCTTCGATGCGATGGTGGAAGCCAGCGGCATGCCGCGCCAGTTGCTGATCATCGAGCTGACCGAAGGCTATCCGGTGCCGGACCCGCGGGCGCTGTCGATCGCGCTGAACCGGCTGCGGCTGCTCGGCTACGGCGTGGCGATCGACGATTTCGGCATCGGCATCGCCACCCTCAAGCTGCTGGCCGACCTGCCCTTCACGCAGGTCAAGCTGGACCGCTCGTTCGTGGTGGCGCTGCCCGGCAACAGCCAGCGCGCGGCGATCTGCCGCAACATCATCAACCTGGCGCGCGACCTCAAGCTGGAATGCGTGGCCGAGGGCATCGAGACGCCCGCGCAGCGCGACGCGCTGCAGGCGCTGGGCTGCGACCTGGGCCAGGGCTACCTGTGGTCGCCGGCGCTGCCGCCCGACATGTTCGTGGCCGAGACCCTGGGCCGCTGGACCACCTGAGCCGCCGCGCGCGGCGGCGTCAGTTCCAGCGCCCGGCGATGCCGCCCACGCTCAGCCGCCCGGCGCCGAGCAGCAGCACCGCCAGCGCGCTGGCCAGGTACATCGCCTGCAGCTCCAGCGCCCAGCCGCCGGTATCGTTGACCAGCCCGAACTGGCTGGTATGCACCAGCGCGATCGCCACCACCATGTTGACGGCCACGACCAGCGCCGCCAGGCGCGCCCACAGGCCCAGGATCAGCAGGACCGGGGCCACCACTTCGCCGACATAGACCAGGTAGGCCACGGCCGGCGGCAGGCCGGCCTGCGTCACCACCTGGGTGACGAAGCCGGGGCCGTGGATCAGCTTGGACACGCCGTGGAAAAGGATCAGCGCGCCGAGCACGATGCGCAGCACCGCCTTGCCGAGGTCCTGGGATGTCTGGGTTCCGCTCATGGTCGTCACTCCTTGTCCGCTCTTGTTCGCGCTCTTGCACGGTATCGGAAACGCCGGCTGCCGCCGGCGGGGCCAGCCAGCCCATGCGCCTTTCGCGCCACGCCGGGCGCCTATGTACCTTAGTGCGCGGCACCGTGAAGGTAAAGCCACAAGTTGCGGGCGCGCCGCGGCGCGGGAAAGGCCGCCACGGCTCAGGCCGCGCCGACGGGACGCCGGTGCATGCCCGGCTGCTGCAGCTGCATGCCGGCCTTGCGCGCGGTCTCGGGCAGGATCTCGGCGAGAAAATCCAGGAAGCGCCGCAGCGCCGGCGGCATGCCCTTGCGCGACGGAAACACCGCGTGCAGCGTGCCGACCGGCGTGATCCACTGCGGCAGCAGCAGCTCCAGCTCGCCGCTCTCGATGGCATCGCGGCAGAACATGCGCGGCAGCATGGCCACGCCGATGCCGGCGATGGCCGCCTCACGCAGCAGCGCGAATTCGTCGGTGATCAGGCGCGGATCGTAGGCGATGTGCATGGCCTGGCCGCTGTCGCAGGTCAGCGTCCAGACGTGCTTGCCGTCGTGCGGCTTCTGGTTGACGCCGGGCATGCCTTCCAGCGCCTGCGGCGTGCGCGGCCGGCCGATGCTGTCGAGCAGCGCCGGGCTGGCCACCAGCATGAGCGGGCTTTCGCCGAAGTTGCGCACCACCAGCGAGGAATCGTCCATCACCTCGCGCACCCGCAGCGCGAGGTCGAAGCCTTCGCCGATCACGTCCACGCGGCGGTTGGTGGCCTCGATCTCCACCCGCACGCCGGGGTTGGCCTGCATGAAGCGGCCGATCTCCGGCGCCAGCAGGCTCTGCGCGATCGCCACCGGGCAGCTCACGCGCAGCGTGCCGCCGGGCTGGTCGCGCGCCTGCTCGATGACCTCGCGCGCGCCTTCCGCCTCCGCCAGCATGGCGCGGCAGCGTTCGTAATAGGCCTCGCCGATCGGCGTCACGCGCACCTGGCGCGTGGTCCGGCGCAGCAGTTGCACGCCCAGTTCGCGCTCCAGCTGGGCGATGCGCCGGCTCAGGCGCGACTTGGGCACGCCGCTGGCGCGGCTGGCGGCGGAAAAGCTGCCGTGCTGGACTACCTGGGCAAACAGCGAAAGATCGTTCAGGTCTTGCATCGTCGTGACGGCCTCTTGCAGTGGCTGGGGGCGGCGGACCGGGGTTTCCGGGATGTCCGCGGGCCGGTCGTGCGTTCCGGCACTGGAACAATAATTTCTATTTTGCACCACTACCGGCATCAATGGCGGACCGCTATCGTTCCCTTCACCTAATCCCGAAACACCGATCCACCTGTGGAGCTGAACATGAACATCCTGCAAATCGACTCGAGCGTCCTGGGCGGCCATTCCGCTTCCCGCAGCCTGACCGCGCAGGTCGTGGCCGACCTGCTCGCCAAGAACCCCACCGCGAAGCTGACCGTGCGCGACCTCGACCAGGACGCGCCCGCCCACCTGTCCGGCGCGCTGCTGCCGGTGCTGGGCGGCCCCAAGGAGGGCCTCGACGCCGTGCAGGAAGCCGAACTGCAGCGCACCGAAGCCTTCCTCAAGGAATTCCTGGAAGCCGACGTGCTGGTGGTCGGCGTGCCGCAATACAACTTCGGCATCCCCAGCCAGCTCAAGTCGTGGATCGACCGCATCGCCCAGGCCGGCCGCACCTTCCGCTACACCGAGAAGGGCGCCGAAGGCCTGGCCGGCGGCAAGCGCGTGATCGTGGTGTCGTCGCGCGGCGGCGTGCGTGCGGACGCTTCCGCGCTGGACCTGCATGAGCAGACCGTCGACGTGGTGTTCCGCTTCCTCGGCATCACCGACATCACCTACGTGCGCGCCCACGGCCTGGCCTTCGGCCCGGACGCCCGCGAAGCCGCCCTGGTGGCCGCGCGCGGCCAGGTGGCGGCGCTCAACGACGGCGCCCCGCTGGCCGCCTGACCCGGCCCCGGCGGCGTGGCGCCGCCAGGGGATGCGCAAGACAGGACGCCCGCCCGCGATGCCGCCGGCGGGCGTCCTGCGTTACGGACACCGGCGCCGGGCCGGCCCGCGCTGCGCGCCTGTCTCCCGGCCCGGCCCGCCTTGCTGCAGGACGCTCGCCGGCTGTACCTGCCGCGCATTTCAGGTCTATGATGGTTCCGGACGCGCCCGCTTTGGGCGCGGATCCCCCAGGGGCAAGCCCGCACAGCCAGGCAGCACGGGCCCGGGCAGCGGCCTGCCCGCCCTCCACCAGCCACGGCCGGCCGCATGCGCGGGCCGCCCCGCGGCAGACGCCACGTCCGATCCGGGAGCCCGCATGTCTTCTGCCCTGCTGCCTGCCAGCGCGCTGCATCCCCCGCACGAACCCGCCCTGCTCGCCCAGTACCGCCACGTGCGCGCGGCGACCGAGGCGATGGTGGCCGACCTCACCGACGCCGACGCCACCGTGCAGTCGATGGAAGACGCCAGCCCGGCCAAATGGCACCTGGCGCATACCACGTGGTTCTTCGAGGAATTCGTGCTGGCGGCGCGCCTGCCGGACTACGAGCCGGTCGACGAGCGCTACCGCTACCTGTTCAACTCCTATTACGAAGCGGTCGGCGCGCGCCACCCGCGCCCGCGCCGCGGGCTGCTCACGCGGCCGTCGCTGGACGAGGTGCTGGCCTACCGCGAGGCCGTCGACGAAACCATGCTCGGCCTGCTGATGCACGCGCAGACCGATGCCGAGGCCGCGCTGATCGAGCTTGGCCTGAACCATGAGCAGCAGCACCAGGAACTGCTGCTGACCGACATCCTGCACCTGTTCGCGCAGAACCCGCTCAAGCCCGCCTTCGCGCCCGAGCTGCTGGCGCCGGTGATCGCCGACCCGCGCCCGGCCGCCGAGTGGCTGCGCTTTGCCGGCGGCGTGGTCGCCATCGGCCACGACGGCGACGGCTTTGCCTTCGACTGCGAAGGACCGCGCCACAACGTGCTGCTGCAACCGTACCAGTTGTGCTCGCACCCGGTCAGCAACCGCCAGTGGTTCGAATTCATCGAGGACGGCGCCTACCGCACCGCCGGGCTGTGGCTGTCGGACGGCTGGCGCTGGGTCAACGAGCAGGGCATCGAAGCGCCGCTGTACTGGGAAGAGCGCGAAGGCACGTGGTGGCAGATGAGCCTGCGCGGCATGCAGCCGGTGGACCCGGACAGCCCGGTCACGCATATCAGCTTCTACGAGGCCGACGCCTTCGCGCGCTGGGCCGAGCGCCGCCTGCCGACCGAGGCCGAATGGGAACACGCCGCGCGCAACCTGCCGGCCACCGGCAACTTCGCCGAAGGCCGCGTGCTGCGCCCGCTGCCGGACCGCCAGAATACGGCCGGCGCGCTGCGGCAGATGTTCGGCGACGTGTGGGAATGGACCGCCAGCCCGTTCCAGCCCTATCCGGGCTTCCGGCCGGGCGCCGGTGCGGTGGGCGAATACAACGGCAAGTTCATGTGCAGCCAGATGGTGCTGCGCGGCGGCTCGTGCGTGACGCCGGAATCGCACATCCGGGCGAGCTACCGCAACTTCTTCTATCCGCACCAGCGCTGGCAGTTCACGGGGGTGAGGCTGGCCGACGATGCGTAGGCGCGGCGGCCGGGTGCCCGGCCGGAGCCGGCGCCGCTGCGCGCTCGCCTAGATCAACTGCCGGACCGTATCCAACGGCAGGACAAGCCGCCGCGGCCGGTTGGCGAGCGGCACGAAGCCGTATTTCTCGTAGAAGTTCGCCGCCGGCTCGTCCACGGCGTCCACCACGACACACTGCACGCCGATGATGCCGCCCGTGGCGACCACCGCTTCCAGCGCGTGCATCAGCAGACAGCCGCCGAGGCCCTGGCCTTTGCTGCTCTTGTCGACGGCAAGCCGTGCCAGGAGCACGGCGGAGACCTCCCTGGGAAGCTTCCTGCCCTGCATCCCGTCGGTCTGCACCAGGGTCGCCGCCAGCGCGTAGTACCCGACGACCCTGCCCGGATCGTCGGCGGGAACCGCGACATATGTCCGCGACAGGTTCTTTTCCTGGTGCTGCCTGGCCGTTTTTTGCAGCCAGTCGTTCAGCGAACCAGTCCCGCAATCAAAGGTGCTGCGGTCATCCTTCAAGTTCAAAGGTCGAATCTGAATTCTCAATTTTCGCCTTCCTGAAACGCGCCATCGCGCGCGTCAGCGCCTCGTTCGGCTTTGCCGGTTCATCGAGCAGCGCAAAAAAGCGCCTGGATTCGTCCACCGTCAGCTTGATTGCCCGGATGGCATCCTCCTGCTCGATCACCTGCTCCGCCGCGCGCAGCGCCGATTGCACGACGAACTGACTGAGGGTACTGCCCGACAGATCCGCAGCTAGCTGCAGCAATGCTTGCTTGTCTGCACTCAAGCGGGCGGTGATGCGCCCGCGACCTGGAACCTCCAGGGCGCTCTCGTGCTTGTTAGCCATTTGCTACCTTCCTTTCCCCGGACTTTTCCGGGCGCCGCCACGGCGCACGGAGGTGTCCATTCCCGTTGGGGGCCACCGGCCCCATCCAAGCGCCAACCTGACGCTTCTTTATTGCCAAGGAGCTTGCAGCATAGCCAACATGGTGCCAAAGTGCAACCAGTGGTGCCAGAATGACACCACTGGATTTGGTAGCGCGGTATCCTTGCCCCAAAACGACAAAGCGCCACGGCATATGCCGTGGCGCTTTGTCGTTTTGCCGGCCTGGCTCGTCAGGATCGTGGCCTTCTGCGATCTCAGTTCGCGCCCTTCCGCGGCGCCGGCGCCTCCATCGGCGTCTGCGGATACAGCTTCTGCCAGCGCGATTTCAGCCCGCTGGCGATCTCCGGCTGGTTGTAGCGCTCGGCGAAATCGATCACGGTCATGCCCTGCTGGTTGCGCAGCCGCATGTCCGCGCCCTCGTCCAGCAGCAGCTTGACCGTCTCGATGTGGCCACCGCGCGCGGCCATCATCAGCGGGGTGCTGCCGTTGGGGCTTTCGGCGTCGATGTAGGCGGCGTGGTCGACCAGGTACTTGACGATCTCGTTGTTGCCGTTGGTCGCCGCGTAGTGCAGCGGCGTCCAGCCGGTCTTGTTGATCTCGACGTCCATCTGGTCGACCATCAGCTTGACCATGTCGAACTCGTTCTGCAGGCTGGCCATCATCAGCGGCGTCTCGCCGGCGGCGTTGGTCTTGTCGAAATCGATGTTCTTCGCGCGGATCAGCACCGCCGCCACCTTCAGCGACTTCTCGCGCAGCGCCACCACCAGCATCGGGTTGCCCTTGGCGTCGAGCCCGTTGGGGTCGACCCCGCGCGCGAGCAGCTTCTGCGTGGCGCTGGCATCGTCGAATTCCACCGCCTTGCGCAGGTCGTCGGCGGGCGTGCCCCAGGCGGCGCAGCCGGCCAGCAGGGCCGCGCTCGCGGCCAGGCATCGCAGTGACTTCATGTTAAGCATGAGAATTCCTGTCTATATGCTTGAAAAGGCGGAAGAAATTATCGGTCGTTTGCTCCGCCAGCTGTGCTACGGGAATACCGCGCAGGTTGGCGATGAACTCGCCCACGTGGCGCACCCAGGCCGGCTGGTTGGTCTTGCCGCGGTACGGCACCGGCGCCAGGTAGGGCGAATCGGTCTCGATCAGCATGCGGTCCAGCGGCACCTTGCACGCGGTTTCCTGCAGCTCCACCGCGTTCTTGAAGGTGACGATGCCGGAGAACGAGATATGAAAACCCTGATCGAGCGACTGGCGGGCGATCTCCCAGCTCTCGGTGAAGCAGTGCATCACGCCGCCCACGGCGCCGGCGTCTTCCTCGCGCATCAGGCGCAGCGTGTCGTCGGCCGACGAGCGGGTATGGATGACCAGCGGCTTGCCGGTCTGCCGCGCGGCGCGGATATGGGTGCGGAAGCGCTCGCGCTGCCATTCCATGTCGGCGATGCTGCGGCCGTTGAGGCGGTAGTAGTCGAGCCCGGTCTCGCCGGTGCCGACCACGCGCGGGTGCGCGGAGAGCGCGAGCAGGCGCTCGAGCGTGGGGTCCTCGCCTTCCTCGTAGTCGGGATGCACGCCGACCGTGGCGTAGAGGTGCGGATGCTGCTCGGCCAGCGCCAGCACGCGCGGGAAGTCTTCCAGCGTGACCGAGATGCACAGCGCGTGCGTGACCTGGTTGGCCCGCATGTTCTCCAGCAGCTCGGGCAGGCGCGCGGCCAGGTCGGGGAAATCTAGATGGCAGTGGGAATCGACAAACATGGGGGACGGTATCCGGATAGCGGCGGCGCCATCGGGCCTGGGTTCGGCCTGGGGCGGCGCCGCCTGCCATTGTATCCGGTCGCACCCCGCTGCCCGCCGCCGGATGTTCCGTTTCAGCCGGCCAGCGCGATGGCGGCGCTGGCGTGGCCGAGCGTGACCGGCGCGTCGCCGAGCAGCAGGTCGCCGCAGGCCGAGTCGGCCAAGTCGGCCAAGCCGGCCATATCGGTGGCCGCCGGTGGATCGGCCGGCAGCAGGCGGTGCCGCAGCAGCGCATGGGCCAGCAGCAGCCGGCGCGCGTCGGCGCCGGGCTGGCTGGCTTCCCAGGCCATCAGGATGGCGGCGCTGGCATGGTAGAGCGCGCTGGCGGCCCGGCGGGTGTCGGCTTCGCGCGCGCCGTCGGCCGCCGCCGTTCCGGCCAGCGCGGCGGCGCGCTGCCAGGCCTGCCACAGGGCCTGGCGCAGCGGCGCGGGCATGTCGGCCTGCTCCAGACGGGTGGCCAGCAGCGCTTGCAGCGCATGGTGCGCGCGCGCCTTGCCGACGGCCTGCCGGATGGCGTCCAGCGCGTCGATATTGCCGGTGCCCTCCGGCCACGCGCCGACGGCCTCCTCGACATGGCCGCCGCTGCCGCGCACCGCCATCGCGCCGGCGGCCACGGCGACGTGGTCGCGGCCGGCGCGCACCCGAATCAGCGGCGTCAGCAGACGCAACGCCTGGCGCGCGCCGCCATCGCCCTCGCCGGCGCGCCGCATGGCGTCGGCGGTGGCCATCACCATCGACAAGGCGGCCTCCGTGGGCACCATCAGCTTGAGCAACTGGCGGCGCAGCAGCGGATCGCCGATGACCTCGCCCCCGAACGCGCCGCGGTGCCGCGCGGCCCGCAAGGCCTCGTTCAGGCCGCGGCGCATCATGGCCGCGGCGCGTACCGCGTGCGACATGCGCGACAGGCCGGCCAGTTGCTCCATCACCGGCCCGAGGCCCTGGTCGAGCGCGCCGACCGGATAGGCCAGCGCGCCTTCGAGCCGGACCTCGCCGCCGGCCATCGGGCCCCCGAGGCGGACGATGCGGCAGCCGTTGCGGCTGCCATCCTCCAGCCGGCGCGGCAACGCGAACAGCGCCGGCCCGCGCGTGCCGGCGGGCACGCCTTCGGGCCGCGCCAGCAGCAGGGCCACGTCGGCATCGGCAGGCGGGCAGAATCCCTTCTCGCCGTACAGGCGCCACTGCCCGCCCGCCTCGCGGGCCACGGCCTCGATGGCGCCGGCGTCCGGACCGCCCGCCATCTCGATCGTCCCTTTCCACAGCACGGCCGGATCGGTCGCCAGCATGCGCGGCAGCAGCCACTGCTGCAAGGCCGGGCTGCCGAATCCGCGGATCAGGTGGATCGCGGCGTCGGTCGCGCCGACCGCGCACATCCGGGCGGCCCCGGACTGCGCGAACAGATACTGGAAGGCGTACCTGGCCGCCGGCGAGAACGGCGCGCCCCAGCCCAGCACGCCGGCGCGGTGGCTCATGGCGTGGAGCTGGAAATCGCCGCGGGCGATGTGCTCCATCTCCTGCCAGGCCGGGTGGTATTCGATCCAGTCGTGGTCCTCGCCCAGGCGCGTGCGCGCGTGCAGCACCGGGCCGTGCCCGGAGGCCACGGCCGCCAGCGCGTTCAGCCGCCCGCCGGCCAGTTGGCCCAGGCGCCGGAAATGCGGCAGCAGGTGGCGGTGCTCGGCGGCCGGCAGGTAGATCGCCAGCAGGTCCTGTACGCCGCGGTCGAGCGCGAAGACATCGAGGTCGGCGCAGTCGGGCGCCAGATGGCGGGCGCCGGTTCCGGCATCGGCCGGGCGGGGGCTGGTGGATTCGGCGTCGCTGGCCTGGAACGGCATCGGGGTCTCCGGCGGGGAACGATCGGGGATTGGCGGCCAGGCGCGCGCCGGATCGTGGCCGGTCGTAGCGAATCGTGGCGGATGGGCGTGCAAGGCACGGCGATGCGGACGGGGGCGGCCGGGCCGGAAGCCATTCTGGGCGGCGGGCGTTGCGCCGTCCAATCGCGTTTTTGGCACGATCGAGATAGGGACTCAATCAATCCCCGGTCCCGCATGGCACGCGGGCGGTCGCGCGACTTCGCCGCGGCGGGAGGAACCGCGGATGCCACCGGCCGCCAGGCTGGCGGCGCGGGTGGCCGGGATGGAGAAGGCGGAGAAAGCCGCGGGAGGCGCGGCCGGCCCGGGCTAGCCTGCCGGCTTGGTCAGGTGCCGGCCAAGAATCACGAGATCGCGCTCGATGCCGTCGAGCACGGCCACGCGCGGCAGGTGGCCCCAGCGCTCGAACCCCAGCGAGGCGAACAGGCCCAGGCTCGGCGCGTTGTGGCCGAAGATGAAGCCCAGCACGGTGTGCACGCCGATCTGCGGCGCATGGGCGATGGCCTGCTGCAGCAGGTGCCGGCCCAGGCCCTGGCCGCGGCTGCCGGCATCCAGGTAGATCGAGACCTCGGCGGTGGCGCCGTAGGCCGGGCGGCCATAGAAATCGGAGAAGCTGAGCCAGCCCGCCATGCGGCCGGCGCCGTCTTCCGCCACCCACAGCGGGCGGCGCGCGGGCGGATGGGCATCGAACCAGGCCTGGCGCGACGCCACGCTGACGGGCTCGGTATCGGCCGTGACCATGCGCGATGCGACCGTGCTGTTGTAAATGGCGACGATGCCGGCCAGGTCGCGCGGCTGGGCGTCGCGCACCGTGAAAGCGTTTTCACTCATGTTGTTGCTTCTTCTCTGACTGCTTGTAAATCAATGGCCTGGACGCGAAACCCGATGTTTCACCTGATGTTTCACCCGATGCTCCGCCCGGCAGGCCCGCCGGTCTTGCCTACAGCGTCTGCGTGGGCCGGCTGGACTCGATGGCCTTGCCCAGGATCTCTTCCACCGCGCGGCGCAGGTTGCGGCCGTTGTCGTCGTCCGGCAGGTGGATGCCGATGCCGGGCGTCTTGTTGGGCGTGCCGACCGGCGTGATCCATGCCACCTGCCCCGCGATCTGGTATTTCTGCGGCCGGTCCAGCAGGGACAGCACGAGGAATACCTGCTCGCCCAGCCGGAACGGCCGGTTGCTCGGCACGAAGATGCCGCCGCGCTGCAGGAACGGCATGTAGGCGGCGTACAGGCCCGCCTGGTCCTTGATCGAAAGCGAAAGCACGTTCGGCCGCGAAGCCGCGCCCGGCACCGTGGCCGCGCCGATCCCGCCCGCCGTGGGCGCGCCCACGCCGGCGGCGCCGGGCACGCCCGGGCCCCGGCTTCCTGTTGCTGCTGTACTCATGACTGACCCCTTGTTGCTGACCGTGGCCTTCAGGCCTTATCGGTATGACTAACGGACACCACCCGGCAAACACAAGCAAGATGACTGCCAGGCCAACTACTGAAACATCTGCCGGTATTCCAGGAACACCGCTTCCATCACCAGGCGCGCGGCCAGCGGATGGTTCTCGCTGCGCCGGTGGTTCACCAGCCGCGCCAGGAAGGCCTGCAGCCGGTGCGCATCGGTAGCCTGCGCGCAGCGCGCGACGGCGGCCTGCTCGCGCGGGAAATAGCGCGGCGCCTGCGCCGCCGCCAGGCACGCCGACAGCAGATCGTACGTCCAGCGCTGCAGGATGCCAAGCACCGCGGGCACCGGCATCTTCTGCACATGCTCGGCGGCGCCCAGCGCGTCGAAGCCGGCGCCGCCGCCAAGCTGGCTCACCAGCCAGCGCTGCAGCGGCTGTTCCTCGGCCTCGGCGGCGTGCAGCGCGGTCAGCGGCGAGCCGCCGGCCAGCGCCAGTTGCGCCTCGGCATCGCCCACGCCCTGCCCGCGCAGCCACGCCAGCGCGTCGGCCTGCGTGGGCCGCTGCACGGAAAACTGGCGGCAGCGCGACAGGATGGTCGGCAGCACGCGGTCGAGCCGGTCGGTGACGAGCAGGAACACGGTCGACGGCGGCGGCTCCTCCAGCGTCTTGAGCAGCGCGTTGGCGCCCTCGTTCTGCAGCGCGTCGAGCGGATACACCACCACCAGCCGCAGGCCGGCGCGATGGGTGCCGATGCCGACGGTCTCGATCAGCGCCCGCACCTGCTCCATGCGGATGACCTTGCTGGGCGCCTTCTTCTTGCCGCTGTCGTCGGTCTCGGCGTCGCCGGCGGCTTCCAGCGCCTCGGGGCGGACCACGGTGAAATCGGGATGGTTGCCCTGGCTGAACCAGTGGCAGGCCGCGCACGTGCCGCACGGCTGCCCGTCGGCGCGCGGCGTGTCGCACAGCAGCCCCTGGGCGAAGTGCAGCGCCAGGTCGCGCTTGCCGATGCCTTGCTGGCCGTGGATGAGCAAGGCGTGCGGCAGCCGCTCGCGCAGTCCGTTCAGCCGTTGCCAGTCTTCTGTCTGCCAGGGATAAAGCATGCGAATCAAGGAGTTAGGGAGTGAACTTCATCCACTGCGTGGAGTGCTGCCGGTGGTATCAGCCTGCCATGATAGTGCCGCCGAATCAAAGCGTTGCGAGAATTTTCTCAAGTTCGGCCTGAATCTCGGCGATGGTGCGCGTGGCGTCGATCACGCGGAAGCGCTGCGGCGCCTCCGCCGCGCGCCGCAGGTATTCCTGGCGCGTGCGCGCGAAGAAGGCGCGCGACTCGGCCTCGAACTTGTCGGGCTCGCGCGCGCCGGCCAGGCGGGCGCTGGCGGTTTCCAGCGGCACGTCGAACAGCAGCGTCAGGTCGGGCTGCAGGCCGTCCTGCACCCAGCCTTCCAGCACCTCCAGGCGCGCGCGCGGCAGACCCCTGCCGCCGCCCTGGTAGGCGAAGGTGGCGTCGGTGAAGCGGTCGGACACCACCCAGTCGCCGCGCGCCAGCGCGGGCTCGATGACTTCGGCGATGTGCTCGCGGCGGGCGGCGAACATCAGCAGCGCCTCGGTTTCCAGGTGCATCTTGCGATGCAGGAGGATCTGGCGCAGGTCCTCGCCCAGCGGCGTGCCGCCGGGCTCGCGGGTGGTGACCACCGCCGCGCTGCCGACCAGGCGCGCGCGCAGGCGCTCGGCCACCCACTCCACGTGGGTGCTTTTGCCGGCACCGTCGATGCCCTCGAATGTGATGAATTTTCCGCGCATGGGAGAGACTTATTTGCCGCGCTGGTACTTGTCGACCGCGCGGTTGTGTTCGGGAAGCGAGTTGGAGAAATAGCTGCTGCCGTCGCCGCGCGCCACGAAGTACAGCGCGTCCGACGGCGCCGGCGCGGTCGCCGCGGCCAGCGAGGCCAGCCCGGGCAGCGAGATCGGCGTGGGCGGCAGGCCCGCGCGCGTGTAGGTATTGTACGGGGTGTCGGCGAGCAGATCGCGCTTGCGGATATTGCCGTCGAAGGCTTCGCCCATGCCGTAGATCACGGTGGGATCGGTCTGCAGCATCATGCCCTTCCTGAGCCGGTTGACGAATACCGCGGCGATCATCGCGCGCTCGCCCGGCTGGCCGGTTTCCTTCTCGACGATGGAGGCCATCACCAGCGCCTCGTAGGGCGTCTTGTAGGGCAGACCGGGCGCGCGCGCGTTCCAGGCGTCGGTCAGGCGGCGCTGCATCGCGCGGTAGGCGTGGCGATACAGTTCCAGGTCGCTGCTGCCGCGCGCGAACAGGTAGGTGTCCGGGAAGAACATGCCTTCCGGGGCCGGCTCGGGCGCGCCGATGGCCTTCATCAGCTCGGCGTCGGACAGGCCGCGGCTGTCGTGCTTGAGCGCCGGATGGGCGTCGACGGCGGCGCGCATCTTGCGGAATTCCCAGCCTTCGATCACGGTCAGGACGTAGTGGGTGACTTCGCCGCGGGCGATCTTGCCGAGCACCGACAGCGGCGAGGCGCCGCGCGCGAACTCGTAGCCGCCGGCCTTGAGGTCGGCGCCGTGGCCGGTCAGCCGCGCCAGCAGGGCGAACAGGCGCGCGTCCATCGGCACGCCGCCGCGCTGGATCTGGCGGCCGACGCTGGCCACGCTGGAATTGGGCTTGATCACCACTTCGACCGGCGTGGCCGGCAGTTCGAGGGGGCGGTTGGCCCACCAGGCGAAGGCGCCGGCCGCGGCGATCGCAAACACCAGCGCGGCCAGCAGCAGCCGCAGGAAAATACGTTTCATGTAGGCAGAAGGTAGCGGCGCCGCGTGCGCCCGCGCGCACCGCGGCAAAGACGGCGGCGCGCGGCAGGGGCCGCGGGCGCGCCGGCTGAAATGGCGACAGCCCCATATAATACCGGGAGCCTTGCGCCGCCACGAGCGCGCGCCGCCTGCCGCACCCGCCATCCGGCGCGCCCGCGCGCGCCGTCCGTCCAGATACGTGCCACAACGAGCCAGATTCCTGCCATGAACTCCCCTGCTCCCGACCTTGCCACCCAGTTCGAAGCCGCGCGCCAGGGCGGCGTCGTCTGCCGTCCCGCGCACCTGGGCCTGATCCGGGTCGCCGGCGAAGACGCGGCCAGCTTCCTGCACACGCAGCTGACCAACGCCATCGACGATCTCGGCGCCGGCAGCGCGCGCCTGGCCGGCTATTGCTCGCCCAAGGGCCGCCTGCTCGCCAGTTTCCTGGTGTGGCGCGACGACGAAGGCATCGTGCTCCAGATCTCGGCCGACCTCCAGGCCGCCATCCAGAAGCGCCTGAGCATGTTCGTGCTGCGCGCCAAGGCGCGCCTGTCCGACCTGACGCCGACCGTCGCGCTGCTCGGCGTGGCCGGCCCCGGCGCTGCCGCCGCGCTGCGGGCAGCCGGCCTGCCCGCGCCGGACGCCCCCTGGCAGGCCGCCGCCGCGGCCGGCGCCACCGTGATCCGCCTGCCCGACGGCGACGGCCTGCCGCGCTGGCAGATCGCGCTGCCCGCCGAGCAGGCCGCGGACCGGCAGGCCGCGCTGGCGGCCACGCTGGCGCCGGCCGACAGCGCCGTGTGGGACTGGCTGGAAGTGCGCTCCGGCGTGCCGCGCATCGCCGCGGCCACGCAGGAACAGTTCGTGCCGCAGATGATCAACCTGGAGCTGGTCGGCGGCGTGAGCTTCCGCAAGGGCTGCTACCCGGGCCAGGAAATCGTCGCGCGCAGCCAGTACCGCGGCACGCTCAAGCGCCGCATGTGGCTGATCCACGGCGAGGGCGAAGCGCCGGCCGCCGCCACCGAGATCTTCCGCCCCGAGGACCCCGCGCAGCCGTGCGGCATGGTGGTCAACGCCGCCGCCGCGCCGCAGGGCGGCTGGGACGGCCTGGCCGAACTGAAGATCGACGCCGCCGCCGGCGCGCTGCACCTGGGCAGCGCCACCGGCAGCCCGGTGCGCCCGGGCGAGCTGCCCTACGCGGTGCCGGTCGGCGAGGCCGCCTGAGCGCCGGCGCGCCGCAAGACACAGGCAGGACCATATGAGCGATCACCTCTACGTCTATTTCCGCGTGCCGGAAACCCTGGCCGAAGAGGCGTTGCCGCACTGGCACCGCTGGATGGAGACCGTTGCCGAAGCGGGTGGAATTGGTGGTACGCTCTTACGCAGGCCGGAGACGCGCAACGGCATGCAGACCTGGATGGAAGCCTACGCAGACGTGCCGCCCGCCTTCGACATCCTGCTCGACGGGCTGTGGCGGCAAAGCGGCCTGCAGCGTTTCCTCGGCGGCGAGCGCCAGAGCGAGCGCTTCGTCGACCTGGACCAGCTTTGAGCCCCCCTCTGAACCGGCCTCGCGGCACCAGGCCGCGAACGGACAGGCAGTGAACGAAGTGAATGCAGCAAATGCAGTAAAGGAAGCACTATGTGCCTGATTCTGGTCGCCTGGCAGTCTCACCCTGACTACGCCCTGGTGGTGGCCGGCAACCGCGACGAGTTCTACGCCCGCCCCGCGGCGCCGGTGCACTGGTGGGAAGACGCCCCGCAGGTGCTGGCCGGCCGCGACATGGCGGAAGTGATCGGCGAGCCGGGCACCTGGATGGGCCTGGCCGGCGACGGCCGCTTCGCCGCCCTGACCAATTACCGCGCGCCGTCCGAGAAGCGCACCGATGCCCGCTCGCGCGGCGAACTGGTGGCCGGCTTCCTGCGCGGCGACAGCGACCCGCACGCCTACCTGGCCGGGCTGGCGCCGCGCGCCGGCGTCTACAACGGCTTCAACCTGCTGACCTGCGACCTGCGCGAGCTGTGGTGGTACAGCAACCGCGGCAGCCGCGGCGCGGCGGCGCAGCCGCAGCGGCTCAAGGCCGGCCTGTACGGCTTGTCCAACGCCCTGCTCGACACGCCCTGGCCCAAGGTGGTCAGCCGCGTCGGCGCGCTGGCCGAGACGCTGGCGGCCGACACCGGCCAGACCGGCGCCAGCGCCGAACCCTACTTCGACCTGCTGGCCGACACGCGCCAGGCGCTGGACTTCGAGCTGCCCCGCACCGGCGTCACGCCCGAATGGGAACGGCTGCTCTCGTCCGCCTTCATCCGCTCGCCCAGCTACGGCACGCGCGCCAGCACCGTGCTGCGGGTACGCCACGACGGCCGCTTCGAGCTGAGCGAGCGCAGCTTCGATGCCAACGGCCGCACCGGCGAAGTCTCCTACCGCGGCCGCCTGCGCGTGTCGCGCGACGCCGGGCAGGTGCCCGCGCCCTGAGACCCTGAGTCCGGGGCCGAGCCGGCGCCCGTTTCCTTCCGTTCAGTATTGTCGCGCCTGCAGCCCCCAGGGCCGCAGCGCCGCGCCGAGCGCGCGGATCGCGGCCGGGTCGTTGCGCACGGCCAGCAGCCAGGCGGGATCGCCGCACCCGAGTTCCAGCAACTGCATGCCGTGCGGCGCCAGCTCGCGGTTGAGGTGCGCCAGGTAGAGCGCCGCGGGCTCCATGTCGAAATCATCGTCGTCGCCGCCGAGCGGGATGCCGTCCTCGTCGTAGAGGCCGTCCACCTCGAGGCTGGACACGCGCGCCGCGCGCAGCACGGCCAGCCCCGCCACGGCGCCGGCGCCGTGCGTGCTGAATTCGCGCCAGTCCACCGCCACCAGGCAATGCCCGGCCAGCCAGGGCGCGAGCCAGGCCGGCAGCAGCGCGGCCCCGGCCGGCGGATCACCGGCCGGCGCGGCGGCGGGGTCGATGGCGGGGATGGCGTCGGCAAGCGCCCGGAGCAGGCGGGAACGGTTCTCTGGCATGGTGTGAAGCGCGGTCAGGGGCCGCCGCAAGGTCGGGAATGACGCGGCGGAAAAAAGAAGACGGCGATGATACCGCTTCCTCGGGCCGCTTCCGCCAACCGCGGCGGCAGCGCGCGCGAAGCTGCCCGGTTCCATGCCGATGACCGAGCGGCACGGCTGCTGGCCAGGCCGCTGTTCCCGCGCGCGCAGCGCCGCCGCTCAGGGTTGCTCAGCGCAGCGACTTGCGCATCTCCACGTGCGGAATGCCGACTTCCTCGAACGGCTCGCCGACCGGCGCGAAGCCCACGCGCGCATAAAACGGCGCCGCATGGCTCTGCGCGCTCAGCACCAGCTCGGCATAACCAAGCTCGGCTGCCTTGTCCATCAGCGCCGCCAGCACCCTGGCGCCCACGCCGGTGCCGCGCGCCCGCTTGAGCACCGCCATGCGCCCGATATGGCCGTCGGGCAGCAGGCGGCCGGTGGCCAGCGCGGTGCCGTCCTCGGCCAGCGCCAGCGCGTGCCAGCTCGGCTCGTCCCATTCGTCCCACTCCATCTCCACCGGCACGCCCTGCTCCTCGACGAAGACGGCGTAACGGATGGCGCGCGCGGTTTCGCGCGCTTCGGACCAGGGGACGAGGCGGATGGAGATGGTCATGATGTGTCGTGAGCAGTGCAGGAAAAAGGCGCCCCGGAGAAAGCCCGGCGGGGCGGTCGCCATGATACCGCCGGGAGGGGGCGGCGGCATGGCGGGCGGCCGTGACCGGGACGGAAGAGACGGCGGGTCGGTCGGGCGCGCCGGGAAATTTCCCCAGCCATCCGCCGGCCGTCAATCTCTGGCGGCTCCGGGTAATCCCCGATCACCATCCTCGCCCCAAAATTTGTATGATGACCATATCACCAAATCACTTGGCCCCTCCGTGTTCCAGAAAGTCCCCGCCCGCGCGCTGACCGATACCGTCGCAGAACAATTGCTGGAGAAGATCAACGACGGCGCCTTTGCCCGCGGCGACAAGCTGCCGACCGAGGCGGTGCTGTCGGAGGAATTCGGCGTGAGCCGCACCGTGATCCGCGAGGCCATCGCGCGGCTGCGGCATGAGGGGGTGGTGGAATCGCGCCAGGGCAGCGGCGTGTTCGTCACCGAGCAGGCCGGCATCCGGCCGCTGCGGATCGACTACACCGATACGGCCACGCTGGAATCGGTGCTGCAGATCGTCGAACTGCGCCGCGCGATCGAGGCCGAGGTGGCGGCGCAGGCCGCGCGTTGCCGCACCGACGCGAGCATGGCGGCGATCGACGCGGCGCTGGCGCGCATCGACGCGGAGGAAGCCGCGGGCGGCGACGGCGTGGCGGCCGACGTGGCCTTTCACCGGGCCATTGCCGGGGCCACCGGCAACCCGTATTTCCTCAAGACGCTGGCGTTCCTGAGCCAGTACCTGGAAACCGCCACGCGCGTGACGCGGACCAACGAGGCGCGCCGCGCGGATTTCTCGCGGCAGGTGCGCGAGGAGCACCAGTCCATCGTCGCGGCGATCCGCGCCGGCGACGCGCTGGCCGCGCGCAACGCGGCGCAGACGCATATGTACAACGCGGCGCGGCGCCTGTCGCAGGGCAGCCAGCCCGGTCCCGACGAGACCGCGCGCGGGCCGTCCAACTGATCCCGCCTTTTTTCGCAGGAGTTTCCATGAGTCAATCGATCGGCGTCATCGGCCTTGGCGCGATGGGCAACGGCGTCGCGCGCAGCCTGCTGCGCGCCGGCTTCAAGGTGCATGCCTTCGACCTGCGTGCCGAGGTGCTGCAACGCTTTGCCGACGCGGGCGGCACGCCCTGCGCCAGCCCGGCCGAGCTGGGCCGGCTGTGCGACGTGGTGGTGACGCTGGTGGTCAACGCCGCGCAGACCGAGGCCGTGCTGTTCGGCGCGGATGGCGCGGCCGCCGCGATGCGGCCCGGCACGCTGGTGATCGCCAGCGCCACGGTGCCGCCCAGCTTTGCCGAGGCGCTGGGCCAGCGCCTCGCCGGGCACGGCATCCTGCTGCTGGACGCGCCGGTATCCGGCGGCGCGGCGCGCGCGGCCAGCGGCGAGATGACCATGATGACTTCCGGCCCGGCCGAGGCCTACGCGCTGGCCGAGGACGTGCTGGCGGCGATGGCGGGCAAGGTCTACCGGCTGGGCGACGCGCATGGCGCGGGCTCCAAGGTCAAGATCATCAACCAGTTGCTGGCCGGCGTGCATATCGCCGCGGCGGCCGAGGCGATGGCGCTGGGCCTGCGCGAAGGCGTGGACGCCGCAGCGCTGTACGAGGTCATCACCCACAGCGCGGGCAACTCGTGGATGTTCGAGAACCGCGTGCCGCATATCCTGGCCGGCGACTACACGCCGCTGTCGGCGGTGGACATCTTCGTCAAGGATCTCGGGCTGGTGCTCGATACCGCGCGCGCCAGCAAGTTCCCGCTGCCGCTGTCGGCCGCGGCGCACCAGATGTTCATGATGGCGTCGAGCGCCGGGCATGGCGGGGAGGACGACTCCGCCGTGATCAAGATATTCCCCGGCATCGGCCTGCCGCAACGCAAGTCGGAGTAAAAACAGCAAGATGACCGTATCCGTCCAATCCCCGCGCGCCCTGCTCGGCTGCATCGCAGACGATTCCACCGGCGCCACCGATCTCGCCAACACGCTGGTGCGCAACGGCATGCGCACCGTGCAGACCATCGGCGTGCCCGCCGGCGCCGCGCTGCCCGGCGTGGAACAGGCCGACGCGCTGGTGGTGGCGCTGAAGTCGCGCACCATTCCCGCCGCCGACGCCATCGCGCAATCGCTCGACGCGCTGCGCTGGCTGCAGGCGCAGGGCTGCCGCCAGTTCTTCTTCAAGTACTGCTCCACCTTCGACTCCACCGACGCGGGCAATATCGGCCCGGTGGCGGAGGCGCTGCTGGCGGCGCTCGGCAGCGATTTCACCATCGCCTGCCCGGCCTTCCCCGAGAACGGCCGCACGATCTTCCGCGGCCACCTGTTCGTGGGCGACGCGCTGCTCAGCGAGTCGGGCATGGAGAACCACCCGCTCACGCCGATGCACGATGCCAACCTGGTGCGCGTATTGCAGCGCCAGAGCAAGGGCAAAGTGGGCCTGCTGCGCCACGACACGGTGGCGCGCGGCAGCGTCGCCGTGCAGCACGCCATCGGCGCCCTGCGCGGCGACGGCGTGCGCATGGCCATCGCCGATGCGGTCAGCGATGCCGACCTGCACACGCTGGGCGAGGCCTGCGCCGCGCTGCCGCTGCTGACCGGCGGCTCCGGCCTGGCGCTGGGCCTGCCGGCCAACTTCCGCCGCGCCGGCCTGCTGCCCGAGCGCGCCGACGCGGACAACGTGGCGCCCGTGACCGGCCCGGCGCTGGTGCTGGCCGGCAGCGCGTCGAAGGCGACCAACGCCCAGGTCGCGCTGTGGCTGGCGCACCAGCGCCCCGCCCTGCGCCTCGATCCGCTGGCGCTGGCCGAAGGCGCGCCGCTGGTCGAGCAGGCGCTGGCGCTGATCGCCGCGCATGCCGAGCCGGTGCTGGTCTACGCCACCACCTCGCCCGAGCAGGTCAAGGCCGCGCAGGCAGCGCTGGGCGTGGAGCGCGCCGGCCATCTGGTCGAGCAGGCGCTGGCCGACATCGCCGCGGCGGCGAAGGCGCGCGGCACGCGCCGCTTCGTGGTGGCCGGCGGCGAGACCTCCGGCGCGGTGGTGCAGGCGCTCGGCGTGCAGGCGCTGCGCATCGGCGCGCAGATCGCGCCGGGCGTGCCGGCCACCGTCACGCTGGAGGCGCAGCCGCTGGCGCTGGCACTCAAGTCCGGCAACTTCGGCGGCCCGGATTTCTTCGACGAGGCGCTGCGCCGCCTGGGAGGCGAGGCATGAGCCGCGAAGCGACCCTGCGCGAGGAGATCTGCCGCATCGGCGCCAGCCTCTACCAGCGCGGCTATACCGTGGGCAGCGCCGGCAACATCAGCGCGCGGCTCGACGACGGCTGGCTGATCACGCCGACCGACGCCTGCCTCGGCATGCTGGACCCGGCGGCCATCGCCAAGGTGGACGGCGCCGGCGCGTGGGTGGCGGGCGACAAGCCGTCCAAGACGCTGACCCTGCACCGCGCCATCTACGACAACAATCCGCAGGCGCACGGCGTGGTCCACACGCATTCCACCCACCTGGTGGCGCTGAGCCTGGCGGGCGCGTGGCGCCCCGACGACGTGCTGCCGCCGATCACGCCCTACTACGTGATGAAGGTCGGACACATCCCGCTGATTCCCTACCACCGCCCCGGCGATCCCGCCGTGGCCGCGCGCGTGGCCGGGCTGGCCGCCGAGGTGCGCGGCGTGCTGCTGGCGCGCCTGGGGCCAGTGGTGTGGGAGTCCACCGTCTCGCGCGCCGCGTTCGCGCTGGAGGAACTGGAAGAAACCGCCCGGCTCTGGCTGATGCCCGGGGACAAGCCCGAGCCGCTCGACGAACACGCGCTGGCGGAACTGCGCGACACCTTCAAGGCGCGCTGGTAGCCCGCGCCGGCCGCCTCGCGTTCCGGCGGGCAGGCCGGCGCGCTTTGTGGCACCGTATGCGCTGCGCCGCCCGGCGCCCCCCCCGCGCGCGCGCGGCCGGGCACGGCGGCCCGGCCACAACCGCATCTTTCCTGGAGCACCGCATGCCGCGCTTTGCCGCCAATCTCTCGATGATGTACACCGAGCACGCCTTCCTGGACCGCTTCGCCGCCGCCGCGGCGGACGGCTTCAAGGCGGTGGAATTCCTGTTCCCCTACGAGCATCCCGCCGCCGAGATCCGCGCGCGCCTCGACGCCAGCGGCCTCGCGCAGGCGCTGTTCAACGCGCCGCCCGGCGACTGGCGCGCCGGCGAGCGCGGCATGGCCGCGCTGCCCGGGCGCGAGGCCGAGTTCCGCGACACGATCGCGCGCGCGCTGGAATACGCCGCGGTGATCGGCAACGACCGCATCCACGTGATGGCCGGCATGGTGCCGGCCGGCGCCGACCGCGCGCGCCACCGCGCCTGCTACCTGGAAAACCTGGCCCATGCCGCGCGCGCGGCCGCCGTGCAGGGCGTGACCGTGCTGATCGAGCCGATCAACGGCCGCGACATGCCGGGCTATTTCCTCAACCGCCAGGACGACGGCCAGGCCATCTGCAAGGAGGTCGGCGCGGCCAACCTCAAGGTGCAGTTCGACTGTTACCACTGCCAGATCGTGGAGGGCGACCTCGCCGTCAAGCTCAAGCGCGACATGGCCGGCATCGGCCACATCCAGATCGCCGGCGTGCCCGAGCGGCACGAGCCGGACCTGGGCGAGCTCAATTATCCCTACCTGTTCGACGTGATCGACGGCCTCGGCTACGACGGCTGGATCGGCTGCGAATACCGCCCGCGCGCCGGCACCACGGCCGGGCTGGGCTGGGTCAGGCCGTATCTCGAGGGCTGATTCCCGGCACAACGCATGCCGCCGCCGGGCGGCGCTGACGGAGGACAACGATGCACGTACTGATTACCGGCGGCGCCGGCTTTCTCGGCCTGCGGCTCGCCCGCCTGCTGCTCGCGCGCGGCACCCTCGACATCGGCGGCCGGCCGGTCGCCATCGAAGGCCTGACGCTGCTCGACGTGGCGGCCCCGCCGCCGCTCGGCGACGCGCGCGTGCGCGTGGTCACCGGCGACCTGTCCGATCCCGCCGTGCTGGCGCGGGCCATCGACGCGCGCACCGGCGCCGTGTTCCATCTCGCGGCCGTGGTGAGCGGCCAGGCCGAGGCGGACTTCGCGCTCGGCATGCGCGTCAACCTCGACGCGGCGCGCGCGCTGCTGGAAACCTGCCGCGCGCTCGGCCACCGGCCGCGCGTGGTGTTCACCAGTTCGGTGGCGGTGTACGGCGGCACCCTGCCCGCGCTGGTGCAGGACGACACCGCGCTCAACCCGCAGTCGTCCTACGGCGCGCAGAAGGCCATCGGCGAGCTGCTGCTGTCCGACTACAGCCGGCGCGGCTTCGTCGACGGGCGCGTGCTGCGCCTGCCCACCATCAGCGTGCGCCCGGGCAAGCCCAACGCGGCGGCCTCGTCGTTCGCCAGCGGCATCATCCGCGAGCCGCTCGCCGGCGAGGCGGCCAACTGCCCGGTGGCGCCGGACACGCCGCTGTGGCTGCTGTCGCCGCGCGGCGCCATCGCGGCGCTGGTGCGCGGCATGGAACTCGACGGCGAGGCCTTCGGCGAGCGCCGCGCGGTCAACCTGCCGGGGCTGTCGGTCACGCCGCGGCAGATGGTGGCGGCGCTGCGCGAGGTAGCCGGCGATTTCGTCGCCGACCGCGTGACCTGGGAGCGCGACGCGCGCATCGAGAACATCGTCGGCACGTGGCCGGCGGCGTGGAACACGCAGCGCGCGCTGGCGCTGGGCTTCGCCGGCGACGACGGCTTCGAGGCCGTGATCCGCGGCTATATCGAGGACGCCGGGATCGCGCCGTAGACAAGGCGTGGCGCGCCGGATCAGCCCTCCGGCGTCACCACCTCGTAGGCCAGGATCTTCTCGCGCACCGCGCCCGGCACGGGCGTCGACTTGCGGCTCTCGGGACCGGCGCACACGTAGACGATCTCGCCGGTGATCAGGTGCTCGTCGCCGCGGTACATCTCCACGCGGAACAACATGCTGGAGCGCCCCATGCGGGCGATCCGGCCGCGGATGTCCAGCACGTCGTCGAAGCGCGCCGAGGCGTGATACTCCAGCGTGGACTTGACCACGAAGATGTCCACGCCATGCGCGTGCAGCACGTCCTCGGGATAGCGGATGCCCACCGCGCGCCAGTATTCGGTCACGCAGATGTCGCAATAGGTCAGGTAGTGCGCGTTGAAGACGATCGACTGCGGATCGACCTCGGCCCAGCGCACGCGCAGCGGCATGCTGTGGCGGAATTGTTCCTTGGCCATGAAAAAAAAAGCTCCTGCTGAATGGAAAAACGGCGCCGGCCCTGGCGGGACCGGCGCCGCGCGCATGTCCGCGGCGAGTGCGGCGGATGCGGCGGGCCGAAGCCCGCCCGCGCCTCACTGCGGCTTGTTCAGGCCCAGCTTGTCGATGATGGCCTTTTCCTTCTTCACCGTGTCGGCGGCGAAGTGGGCGTATTGCTCGCTGCTCATGTAGTACGGCTCCATGTCGAACTTGGCGAGCGACTCGCGGTAGTTCGGCATTTCCATCGCTTTCTTGAAAGTGTCATGCAGCTTCCTGACGATCTTCGGGTCGGTGCCCTTGGGCGCCACGATGCCGAACGGCGAAGTCTGCACGATGCCGTAGCCGAGTTCCTTGAGCGTGGGCACGTTGGGGAAGCGCGCCGAGCGCTTCTCGCCCCAGGTCGACAGCAGGCGCAGCTTGCCGGACTCCACGTAGGGCGCCCACGCCGGCGTGTCGGCCACCGACATCACGTGGCCGCCCAGCAGCGCCTGCATCGTTTCCGAGTTGCCCTTGTACGGGATATGCGAGAACTGCACGTTCTGCTTCATGGCCAGCTCTTCCATCGTCAGGTGCAGCGTGGTCATCGAACCCGGCGAGCCGTAGGTCAGCTTGCCCGGGTTGGCGCGCGCGTAGGCCATGTAGTCCTGCATGGTCTTGATCGGCGAATCCACCGGCACCACCAGGCCGAACGAATAGCCGGCCAGGTTGATCACGTAGCTCAGGTCCTTGACCGGGTCCCAGTTGATCTTGGTGGTGTACGGCAGGCGGTAGACCGGCATGGCCACCTGCGCCAGCGTGTAGCCATCGGGCTGGGTCGACTGCATCAGCTGGGCCGGCAGCACGCCGCCCGCGCCGGGCTTGTTCTCGATGATGACGGGCTGGCCGAGGATCTTGGAGGCGTTTTCCGCCAGCACGCGGAACGGCAGGTCGGTCGAGCCGCCCGCGGTATAGCCGATGATGAGGCGCACCGGCCGCTGCGGGAAATTGTCCGCCTGCGCCTGGACCGGCGCGCTGGCCAGGCCGAGGGTTGCCACGGTAGCGGCGAACACGCCCGCTTGGGCGAGGAATTGGCGGCGTTGCATGAGTCTGTGTCTCCTGTTTCTACTGTTGCTACGACTACCGCCGCGGGCGGAACGCCCGCGGCGCATTGGGATAAAGCCATGAATCGGTGGTTCTGAGACCGCTTCGATCCGGCTGCCGGTGTCGGCCGGCGGCCGCGCTCAACCGCTGCCGAAGGCGGCGCGCAAGGCGGCGACGGCGTCCGCGTGGGCGTCCGCCACGGCCGGGACGAAACGCCCCAGCTTGAAGAAATCGTGGATCATGCCCGGGTAGTCGGCCAGCGCGGCGGGCACGCCGGCGGCGCGCAGCTTGGCCGCGTAGGCCACGCCCTCGTCGTGCAGCGGGTCGTAGCCGGCCACGGCAATCCAGGCCGGACAGCAGCCGCGCACGTCGGCGCCGTGGCCGCCGCCGTCGAGCGGGGCGAAGCGCCAGTCGTCGCGGCTGGCCTCGCTGTCGAGGTACTGCGAGAAAAACCACTGGATCATCGGCGCGGTCAGCAGGTAGCCCTCGGCCAGCGCGCGGTGCGAAGGCGTGTCCTGGCGCGCGCAGGTGCCGGGGTAGATCAGCATCTGCAGCACCGGCGCCAGCCCCGCGTCGCGCGCGTGCACGGCGCAGGCGGCGGCGAGCGTGCCGCCCGCGCTGTCGCCGCCGAGCGCGATGCGGGCCGGGTCCGCGCCGAGGTGGGCGGCCTCGTGAAAGATCCACTGCATGACGTCGAACGCATCGTTGGCGGCGTAGGGAAACTGCCATACCGGCCCGAGCCGGTAGTCCACCGACAGCACCATGCAGTCGCCCCGCGCGCACAGCAGGCGGCACAGCGGGTCGTGCGAATTGACGCTGCCCACGGTGAAGCCGCCGCCGTGGAAGTACAGCAGCAGCGGCAGCGGCTCGACCCAGCTTGCCGCGCGCGGCGCGTACAGGCGCAGCGGGATCTCGTAGCCGTCGCGCGCCGCCACCGTCAGGTTTTCCACGCTGTGCACCGGCGTCGGCGCGATGTCCATGATGGGCGCGCTCTTCTCGTAGGCGGTCTTGGCGTCGATCGGGTCGAGCTCGTGGATGCCGGGCCGCTTGACGCGCCGGATCAGGTCCAGCAGCGCCGCCACCTGCGGATCGAGCGCGGCCGCGGGCATGCCGGGCGTGCCGGGCATGTGGGGGATGCCGGACGCGGCGGGAGCGGACTGGGCGAACCCCTGGGGCGAGGCGGGAACGGCGGTCATGGGCGGTCGATGCGGGCTGGGTGAATCTCCGGCGGGGCCGGATTTCCGGCGGCACGGAAGCGGTGGCGCGGAAGCGGCGCGCAGCCGGAATTCAAATTGTGAACGGTCGTTCGATTTTAGTATGATTCCGGATGTTTCGGCAGCAACACAATGGAAATTTACCGCGGGACTGGCCAGGGTGGCCGCTTTTGCGCGATCATCGGTCATCGCCGGATAAATACAACACCGCACGGACGGAGACAACCCAGATGGCCTTCATCTACTACCTGACGCATATCCATCTCGACTTCGGCGCCATCGGCCAGCTGCCGGCGGAGTGCGCGCGCATCGGCATCCGCCGCCCGCTGCTGGTGACCGACAAGGGCGTGGTCGCCGCCGGCGTGGCGCGGCAGGCCATCGACGCGCTCGCCGGCCTGCCGCACGCGGTCTTCGACGAGACCCCGTCCAACCCCACCGAGGCGATGGTCAAGAAGGCCGCCGCGCTGTACCGCGAGAGCGGCTGCGACGGGCTGGTGGCGGTCGGCGGCGGCTCCTCCATCGACCTCGCCAAGGGCATCGCCATCCTCGCCACGCACCCGGGCGAGCTGACCACCTACGCCACCATCGAAGGCGGCAGCGCGAAGATCACCGAGCGCGCCGCGCCGCTGATCGCCGTGCCCACCACCGCCGGCACCGGCAGCGAGGTGGCGCGCGGCGCCATCATCATCCTCGAGGACGGCCGCAAGCTCGGCTTCCATTCGTGGCACCTGCTGCCCCGCTCCGCCATCTGCGACCCCGGCCTCACGCTCGGCCTGCCCGCGGGGCTGACCGCCGCCACCGGCATGGACGCCATCGCGCATTGCGTGGAGACGTTCCTGGCGCCGGCCTTCAACCCGCCCGCCGACGGCATCGCGCTGGACGGCCTGGAGCGCGGCTGGAAGCATATCGAGCGCGCCACCCGCGACGGCCAGGACCGCGACGCGCGCCTGAACATGATGAGCGCCTCCATGCAGGGCGCGATGGCGTTCCAGAAGGGCCTGGGCTGCGTGCATTCGCTGTCGCATCCGCTCGGCGGCCTCAAGATCGACGGCAAGACCGGCCTGCACCACGGCACGCTCAACGCGGTGGTGATGCCCGCGGTGCTGCGCTTCAACGCCGACGCGCCGAGCGTGGTGCGCGAGGACCGCTACGCGCGCCTGCGCCGCGCGATGGGCCTGCCCGAAGGCGCCGACGTGGCGCAGGCGGTGCACGACATGACCGCGCGCCTGGGCCTGCCCACCGGCCTGCGGCAGATGGGCGTGACCGAGGACATGTTCGACAAGGTGATCGCCGGCGCGCTGGTGGACCACTGCCACAAGACCAACCCGAAGGAGGCCAGCGCGGCGGACTACCGGCGCATGCTGGAGCAATCCATGTAAGTACGGCGGCGGGCCGGCGAGAGCAAGGCAATGCGTGGCGCGGGACCGCCGAGAAGATCCGGTTTCATCCAGGCTCATCCAGCTTCATCCCACCAGCACGGAGAGACGTCATGACAGGGGAACACCTGCAGGTCTTGCACGGAGATATCACCCGCATGGAAGTTGACGCCATCGTCAACGCGGCCAACAGCGGCCTGCTCGGCGGCGGCGGCGTCGACGGCGCCATCCACGGCGCCGGCGGGCCCGCCATCATGGCCGCCTGCCGCGGCATCCGCGAGACCCGCGGCGGCTGCCCGACCGGACAGGCGGTCATCACCACCGGCGGCCTGCTGCCCGCGCCCTACGTGATCCACGCGGTCGGCCCGGTCTGGGAAGGCGGCAGCCGCAACGAAGACGCGCTGCTCGCCAGCGCCTACCAGGCCAGCGTGGCGCTGGCCGCGCAGCACAAGCTGCGCACCATCGCCTTTCCCAACATCAGCACCGGCATCTACGGCTTTCCGCGCGAGCGCGCCGTCGACATCGCCATCGACGCGGTGCGCCAGGCCCTGGCCGCGGCGCCCAGCATCGAGCAGGTCAGCTTCGTCTGCTTCGACGAGGAGAACTACCAGCTGTACCGGCAGCGCCTGAGCTGAACGCGGGCGGCCACGGCGCCTTCGCGGCAGCCGGCCGCGACAGCGCCGCGCCTGCGCTATCTCACCAGCGCCTTGATCGCCAGCTTCTTGGTCATCTGGAACATGACCGGGAAGCGCGTCTCCACGCCCAGCACGACGCGGCTGCCGAGGCTGTCCATGTCCTTGGGGCAATGGAACTGCATGCCGTCGAACTGCTTGAGGTTCAGCGGCTTGATGCGCGACTGGAACTGCAGGAAGCGGTGCGACTGCGGGATGTAGTGCGCGGTCAGCGAGTTGCGCGAGAACTGCGGGCGCGTGGTGCGCAGGCTGCCGTGGATGGTCATCGAGTGCCAGAACAGCACGTCGCCCTTGCGCAGCGCGGGCGCCTCGAAGCGCAGCCCGTTCTCGGCGATCACCTTGCGGATCAGCCCCTTGTACTTGTCGTGGTTGAAGGCCACGTCGAAGTCCTTGCCGTTGCGCACCATGTCGAGCCGGTGGCTGCCCGGCACCACAAAGAAGCGCCCGGCGCCCGCGTCGATGTCCTCCAGCGCGTACCAGCTGCCGGCCATGCTGCCGATGCGCTCGCTGTCGAGGTAGTAGCTGTCCTGGTGCGGCCAGGTCTCCGAGTTGCCCTCGAAGTACATGCTCTGCACCAGCTTGACCTCCTCGTCGAGCAGCGCCCGCCCGATCTTGCGGATCGGGTCGCTGGCGAAGACCCTGACCGCCAGCGACTTCAGCGGCGCGAAATCGAGCTGGCCGAGCGACTGGAGGTTGAGGATCGGGTTCATCACGAAGCCGAACTCGTTGATCCGGTTCTTCTCGGGATTGGCCGTGGCCTGCCGGTAGATGTAGCCCGGATACGGCTTCACGGTCCGGGCGAACGCATTGCGTATGGCGTCGCAGGTGGCCGGCTCGACCACGCCGCGGATCACCGTGTAGCCGTTCTCGTCGTAGTAGCGCCGGGCCTGGGCCAGCTGGTCCAGCGTGAAATAGCTGGCGCCCTCTTCGGCACTTTCTGGAATCGTGATCTCCGTCCCGACGGGACTGATGATGGTATGCATACCTTCCCCCGGCCTGTGTGCTTTCCGTGCCGTTCAGCATGGCGCGAGGCCGGCGCCATGCCAAGCCGGATTCGCCGCGAAGGCCGACGGCGGCTATAAGCCGTCCGGAGGAGATGGCATCGGCCAGAGGAATGAACCACGGGCGGCGCCGCGCGCCGGGGGATCCGCGCTATGGCGTGGCGGCCGCGGCACTCGCCGCGAGCGCCCCTTCCAGCGCCCGGCTTACCGCGGCCTGCGCGTGCAGCGCGGTGGTGTCGAAGACCGGCAGCGGCACGTCGTCCTGCCCGATCAGCAGCGCGATTTCGGTGCAGCCCAGGATCACGCCGCCCGCGCCTTGTGCCCGCAGGTCGTCGACCACGCGCCGGTATGCGTCGCGCGAGTCGTCGCGCACGATGCCGTGGCACAGCTCGTCGTAGATCACGCGATGCACCAGCGCGCGCGCCTCGGGCCCGGGCACCAGCGCTTCGATGCCGTGCCGGTCCAGCATGCGGCCGCGGTAGAAATCCTGCTCCATCGTGAAGGCGGTGCCGAGCAGGCCCACGCGCGCGATGCCGGCCGCGCGCAGCGCCTGCGCGGTGGGATCGACGATGTGGAGGAACGGGATGTCGAGCGCCGCCTCGATGGCGGGCGCCACGCGGTGCATGGTGTTGGTGCACAGCACGACGAAATCCGCACCGGCGGCCTGCACCTGCAGCGCCGTCTCGCGCATGCTTTCGGCAAGCTCGTCCCAGCGCCCGGCATGCTGGAGTGCCTTGACCTGCTCGAAGCTGACCGTGACCATCACGCTGCGCGCGTTGTGGTGGCCGCCGAGCCGCCGCTTCATGTCCTGGTTGATGAGCCGGTAGTACTCGGCCGAGGATTCCCAGCTCATGCCGCCGATCAGTCCGATGGTCTTCATTCCGTGCCTTCCCCGCGCGCGCCGGCGCTGTGCGAACCGGCGCCACTGTAGCAGGCGCCGCCGCCGCGGCCCATGCACAGTCGCGCGCGCGCCGACCGGGCCAGCGCCGCCGCGCCGGCCGGCATGCGGCCGGTGTGCGGCCGGTGTGCGGCCATGCATGCGGCCGGTGCGCGCCACCGCGACGGTCAGGGCAAGGCGCTGCGGATCAGCAGGTTGATGCGCTCGGGCTGCTCGTGCACCACCCAGTGCGTGCCGTCGGGAATGCGCTCGAGGCGCATCTCGGGCACGAACCGGTCGAGCCCGTCCAGCAGGCTCCTGGGCAGCGCGGTGTCGCGCTCGCCCCAGATCACCAGCGTGGGCACGCGCACCGTGAAGGCGGCCGGGTCCAGCCTGGAGATGTCGGGCGGCGTCTCGCCGGGGCCGGGCGGGTGCATGGGCGAGGCGCGGTAGTAGTTCACGCCGCCGGTCAGCGGATGCGAGCCGCGGGCGCCGGGCTGCGACCACGCCGCGTGGTATTTCTCGCGCGTCTCCCCGCCGAACCACGGCGCCGGCTGCCCGTCCGGCCCGTGGAGGAAGCGCTCCAGCCTGGCGAAGCCGTCCGCCGCCAGCGCCTCCTCGGCGCCGGGCTGGCGCAGCCAGTTCATGTAGGCCGAGGCCTTCTGCTGCTCGGGGCTGCCGAGCAGCGCCTTGGCGAACACATAGGGATGCGGCGAATTGATGATGACCAGGCGCTCGACCAGTTGCGGGAACTGGATCGCGAGGTTCCAGCAGATCGCCCCGCCCCAGTCGTGCGCCACCACCACGCAGTGCGAATACCCGAGCGCGTTGACCAGCTGCACCAGGTCCTCGACGATATGGCGCGGCCGGTAGGCCTCGACTTCGGCCGGCTTGCTCGACAGGTTGAAGCCACGCAGGTCCGGCGCCACCGCGAAGTGCGTCTTGCCGAATTCGGCGAGCTGCGCTTCCCACTCGTACCAGAACTCCGGAAAGCCGTGCACGAACAGCACCAGCGGCCTGCCCCGCTCGCCCGCGCTGGCGTAGTGCAGGCGCGTGCCGTTGGGCAAGGTGGCGTACTGCAGGTGACGGATGACTGCAGCCTTGGACATGGTTTCTCCTCCCTTGCCGCGATGAGTTTGTCTGCGTCGGGCACGCGGCAGCGTGGGGTAACGCACGAACCGTGCCCGCGCGCCGCCTATCCGCGCAGCGCCGCCACCAGCCCGGCGCGCACCTCGGGCTTGTCCGCGAACGGGTCGCCGGGGTTGCGCTGGCCGATGATGTCCCCGAAGCGCTGCCGCACCGGATCGAGCTGCTGCGGATGCGAGTAGATGTAGAAGCCGTTGTCGCGGATCGCGTCGAAGGTGATCTGCGCGACCTCGGCGGCCGTGACCTTGCCCGAGCTGACCGCCTTGTCCGACATCGCCTGCGACACCAGTTGCGAGCGCGTGAGCGGCCCCTCGTTGGCGAGCTCCGCGGGCCGGTTGCGGCCCGACCTGGTGATGCCGGTCGGCACGAAATACGGGCACAGCACCGAGCAGCGCACCTGCTCGCTGACCAGGCTCAGGTCCTGGTACAGCGACTCGGACAGCGCCACCACCGCGTGCTTGGACACGTTGTACACGCCCATCGCCGGCGGGCTCAGCAGGCCGGCCATCGAAGCCGTGTTGACGATGTGGCCTTCGAACGACGGGTCCTTCCGCGCCGCGGCCAGCATCAGCGGCGTGAAGATGCGCACGCCGTGGATGACGCCGTGGAGATTGACGCCGAGCACCCAGTCCCAGTCGCGCTCGGTGTTCTCCCACAGCAGGCCGCCGGCGCCCACGCCGGCGTTGTTGAACAGCAGGTTGACCTGGCCGAAGGTGGCGATGGCGGCATCGGCCAGCGCCTGCACCTGCTCGGCCCGGGACACGTCCACGCGCACGCCGATCGCCGGCACGCCCTGCGCCTTGAACTCGGCCACGGTGGCGTCCAGCGCGTCTTCCTGCACGTCGGCCAGCACCAGCTTCATGCCGAGGCCGGCGCCGATCCTGGCGAACTCCTTGCCGAAGCCGGACGCGCCGCCCGTGATCACCGCCACCTTGCCCTGGAATTGCTTCATGTCGTCTGCCTCTCGTCCTGTGTCGTCGCGATGTCGCCGCAATGTCGCCGCGACATCGCCGTTATGTCGTAGCCATGTCGTTCCGGCGGCCCTGCCGTTGCCGGATGCCGTCAGTCCAGCAGGTCGGGCTGTTCCTTGACGATGCGCGCGTACAGCGGCTGGAACTGGAACCAGCCCGCCTGCGCGGTGCCGACGATCGAGTACGCCTGGCGCGCCGCGGCATCCGAGATCATCTTCAGCGGCGCGTTGGTGCGCGCGGCGGCGGCCTCGGCCAGCAGCTGCACCTGGCACGAGCGCTCCATCGTGATGAACCACCACGCGGCCTCGTCCACCGTCTTGCCCACGGTCAGCAGGCCGTGGTTCTGCAGGATGGCCGCCTTGTTGCCGCCGAGCGCGTTGGCGATGCGCTGGCCTTCGTCGAGCTCCACCACCACGCCGCCGAAGTCGTCGTAGACCGCGTGGTCGTTGTAGAACGCGCACACGTCCTGCGTGAGCGGGTCGAGCGGGCGGCCCAGCGTGGACCACGCGCGCCCGTGCGTGCTGTGCGAGTGCGCGGCGGCCACGGCGTCCGTGCGGGTCTGGTGCACGCGCGAGTGGATGGCGAAGGCCGCGGCGTTGACCGGGTGGGCGCCCTCCACCACGTCGCCGTGGTGGTCGCAGCGGATCAGGTTGGAGACCTTGACCTGGCTGAAATGCACGCCGAACGGATTGACCCAGAACGTATCGGGAAACTCGGGATCGCGCGCGGTGATGTGGCCCGCCACGCCCTCGTCGAAGCCGAATTTCGAGAACAGGCGAAACGCCGCCGCGAGGCGCTGCTTGCGGTGCAGGCGCTCCGCGGCCGGCGTGTCGAACTGCGGCGGGCGCGGCAACATGCGGTACCGCGCCTTGACCTCTTCGGAGAGGCCGGCGGCGATGTCGTCGGGGTTGTCCTGCGGCTTGGTGTGGTCTGCCGGTGCGTTCATGGGGAGTCTCCTTTCTTATGTGGTTGGCTGGCCGCGCCCTGGCGCGCCTACACCAGCTTGACGAGCTGCTTGCCGAAATTCCTGCCCTTGAGCAGGCCCATGAAGGCTTCGGGCGCGCTGGCCAGGCCCTGCGCGATGCTCTCGCGGAACTTGAGCTTGCCCTGCGCCACCGCCGCGCCCAGTTCCTGCAGCGCCTGCGGCCACAGTTCCATGTGCTCGGACACGATGAAGCCTTCCACGGTCAGGCGCGACACCAGGATCAGTTGCGGGTTCTTCAGCGGCATCGGCTGGCCGTCGTAGCCGGCGATCATGCCGCACACGGCGATGCGGCCGAAGGCGTTCATGCGCGCCAGCACGGTGTCGAGGATCTCGCCGCCGACGTTCTCGAAATAGCCGTCCACGCCGTCGGGCGTGGCTTCCTTGAGCATGGCGTAGAGTTCCTTGCCGTCGCGCGCGGCCTTGTAGTCGATGCAGGCGTCGAAGCCCAGCTCGCCGGTCACGTAGTCGCACTTGTCCTTGCCGCCGGCAAAGCCCACCACGCGGCAGCCCTTGAGCTTGGCGAGCTGGCCCACCACGCTGCCGACCGCGCCCGACGCCGCGCTGACCGCCACGGTCTGGCCGGCCTTGGGCGCGATGATCTTGTTCAGGCCGTACCAGGCCGTCACGCCCGGCATGCCGACCGAGCCGAGATAGGCGGACAGCGGGATGCGCGTGGTGTCGACCTTCTGGATGCCGGCGCCGTCGCTCACGCCGAGCTCCTGCCAGCCGAACATGCCCACCACCTTGTCGCCCACGGCGTATTTCGCGTTCTTCGAGGCGATCACCTCGCCCACCGTGCCGCCGATCATCACCTGGTCCAGCGGCTGCGGCGCGGCGTAGGACTTGCTGTCGTTCATGCGCCCGCGCATGTACGGGTCGAGCGACAGGTAGTGGTTGCGGACCAGCACCTGGCCATCCGCCAGTTCCGGCACCGGCACTTCCTCGAGGCGGAAATTGCCGGGCGTGACCGCGCCAGCGGGACGCGAGGCCAGCACGATGCGCTTGAAGGTATTCGACATGATGGTTTCCTTGCAGTGAAACGGGCGATGGCGGATGCGCGCCGCCCTTCGTTGTCGGTGGAACGCGCCGGCGGCGCGGCTTGTTTCAACAGGGCGGGCGCGCGGTGCGGCCGGCGCGCGCGGCGAGCGCAGCAGGCGCGGTCGGTCTCAGGCGCCGCGCGGCGGCGGCGGTCCGTTCAGGCTGCATCTTGTCTCCGTTCTCTGTTGTCTTTATCGGTGCTGCGTGCCGGCGTTTGCCGCCGGTCTGGGTATCGTTTTCCTGCTCCCCCTCCTGGCGCGCCGGCCTCAGCCGTCGGCGCCGGTGTCGGCGCCGGCGCTGCTGGCGCGCTGCGGCGGCACGCGCCTGACGTACTTGAACGTGCCCGAGCCGCGCGACACGGTCTTGCCGTCGCCGTCGACGATCTCCGCCTCGCAGAACGCCATCGTGCTGGTGCGGTGCACGCACTGGCCGCGCGCGATCAGCCTGCCGCGGCCCGGCGCCATGAAGGCGGTCTTCATCTCGATCGTCACCACGCCGCGGCCGTCGCCGTCGGCCGCGCGCCCGGCAATCGCCATCGCCACGTCGAGCAGCGTCATCAGCACGCCGCCGTGGGCCATGTCCCAACTGTTCTGGTGGCGCTCCTCGAGCGCCAGTTCGATCTCGCTGCCTTCGCGGTCCATGCGGTTGCATTGCACGCCGAGCGCGGCGAGGAAGGGAATCCTGAGGGGAAAGCCGTTGGTCTGGTTCATGGATGGTGAATAGGGCTGAAAACGGGGTCGGCGCGCCGGCGGAAACCTGCAAGCGGCATGCCCGCCGCGCACCGGTTGCATTAAAGCATGGCTCAGACCGCGCTGACGCCCCCGTCCACCGCCAGCACCTGGCCCGTGATGTGCTTGCCGGCCGCGCTGGCGAACAGCAGCGCGGCGCCCTTCAGGTCTTCGTCGTCGCCGAGGCGGTGCAGCGGCACGCCGGCGCACATGGCGTCCACGCCCAGGCGGTCGAGCGAGCCCTGCGTCATCTTCGAGGGGAAAAAGCCCGGCGCCAGCGCATTGACGGTGATGTTGTGCTCGCCCCACTCGGCCGCCAGCGTGCGCGTGAAATTGACCACCGCGCCCTTGGAGGTGTTGTAGGCGATGGTCTCCATCGTCCCCGGCGGGTTGCCCGCCAGCCCGGCGATGGAAGCCACGTTGATGATGCGGCCGTAGCGGCGCGGGATCATCGACAGCTTGCCGATGCGCTGCGACAGCAGGAACAGGCCGCGCACGTTGAGGTTCATGACCTTGTCCCAGGCCTCCACCGGATGGTCCTCGGCGGGCGCGCCCCAGGTGGCGCCGGCGTTGTTGACGAGGATGTCGACGTGGCCGAGTCTCGCCAGCGCCTCGTCGGCCAGGCGCGCGATGTCCGTGTCGCGCGCGCCGTCGGCGGCGATCCATTCGGCGTCGATGCCGCGCGCCTTGAGATGCGCCTGGGCCGACTGCAGCTCGTCGGCCTTGCGCGCCGACAGCACCAGGCGCGCGCCCTGCTCGCCGAGCGCCTCGGCGATCTGCAGGCCGAGCCCGCGCGAGCCGCCGGTGATCAGCGCGGTCTTGCCCGTGAGGTCGAACAGTTGCTGGATGGTGTGCATGTTGTCTCCCGATCTGTCGTGGCGCGCGCCGCAGCCGGCGCGCGCGGGTCTTGTCCGTCTTGCCTGCCCGGTATGGCGCCGAAGCGTCAGAACCAGGCGTCCTGCATGTCCAGCGTGGTGCGGTCCAGCGACGCCAGCAGGTCCAGCTGCGGGCCGGCCTTGGGCAGCTCCCAGCGGAAGAAGTACGCCGCCGCGACCAGCTTGCCGCGGTAGAACGCCACGTCGTCGCCGCCGGCGGTGGCCAGCGCGGCCTGCGCCAGCAGCGCCTGCTCGAGCCAGATCCACGCCACCACCACGTGGCCGAAGGCCTCCAGGTAGACCGACGCGTTGGCCAGCGTCACGCTGGCGTCGCCCGCCGCCCACAGCGCCTGCGTGACCTCGGCCACGCGCCTGACGGCGGCGCCCAGCGCGCGCGCGTGGCTGGCCAGTCCGGCGTCGTCGCCGGCCAGCGCGCGGCCGATGGTGGCCTGGATTTCCGCGCCCAGCGCCTTGAACGCCGCGCCGTCCTTCATCACCACCTTGCGGCCCAGCAGGTCCAGGCCCTGGATGCCGTGCGTGCCTTCGTGAATCGGGTTGAGGCGGTTGTCGCGGTAGAACTGCTCGACGTTGTACTCGCGCGTGTAGCCGTAGCCGCCGTGCACCTGGATGGCCAGGCTGTTGGCCTCCAGGCACCATTGCGACGGCCAGCTCTTGGCGATCGGCGTGAGGATGTCGAGCAGCAGCGCCAGCCGTTCGTGCTCGGCGCCCGCGGCGGCGCGCTCCTGGTCGACCAGTTGCGCGCAATACAGGTTGAGCGCCAGCCCGCCTTCCACGTAGCTCTTCTGCGCCAGCAGCATGCGACGGATGTCGGCATGCTCGACCAGCCGCACCTGCGGGCTGGCCGGGTCCTTGCCGCCGGGGCCGACCGGGCGGCCCTGCGGGCGGTTGCGCGCGTAGTCCAGCGCGTGCAGGTAGCCGGTGTAGCCCAGCATCACCGCGCCCAGGCCCACGCCGATGCGCGCCTCGTTCATCATGTGGAACATGCAGGCCAGGCCCTTGTGCGGCTCGCCCACCAGGTAGCCGATCGCGCCGGCCTTGCCGCCGGGCCGGTACTTCATGCCCTCGCCGAAGTTCAGCAGGCAGTTGGTGGTGCCGCGATAGCCCATCTTGTGGTTCAGGCCGGCCAGCACCACGTCGTTGTGCTCGCCGAGGCTGCCGTCGGCGTTGACCAGGTACTTCGGCACGATGAACAGCGAGATGCCCTTCACGCCGGGAATCAGCTTGCCGTCCGGGCCGGGGATCTTGGCCAGCACGAGGTGCACGATATTGTCGGAGAGCTCGTGCTCGCCGGCCGAGATCCACATCTTGTTGCCGCGCAGGCGGTACTGCGCGCCCAGCGGCGATTCGCCCTCGTGGTCGGCGCGCGTGGTGATGTCCGACAGCGACGAGCCGGCCTGCGGCTCGGACAGGCACATGGTGCCGAAGAAGCGCCCTTCCATCTCCGGCTTGACGAAGGTCTCCACTTGCGCCGGCGTGCCGTGCGCGAGCAGCAGGTTGGCGTTGCCGATGGTCAGGAACGGATAGGAGCTGGTGCCGACGTTGGCACCCTTGAAGTAGGCGAAGCCGGCCTTCTCGACCACCACCGGCAACTGCATGCCGCCGATCCCGTAGTCCTGCCCGGCTGCCATCAGCCCGGCCTCGCAGAAGGCCTTCAGCGCGGCCTTGACCTCGGGGATGATGGTGACGGTCTCGCCGTCGAAATGCGGTTCGTGCTGGTCGTTCTTCTTGTTGTGCGGCGCGAACAGGTCGGCGGCGATCTTCTCGCAGGTATCGAGCGCGGCGTCGAAGGTCTCGCGCGAGTGATCGGCATAGCGCGGGATGCGCGCCAGTTCCTCGACCTTGAGCCACTCGTACAGCATGAAGTTCAGGTCACGGCGGGAAAGGATCAGCGACATGGCAGGAACGGGCTCCTGGTCTGGAAGCGAAAATCGATGATGCGCGCCGCGGGCATGCCGGCCCGCGGCGTCGCTGTCTCCACGGCGGCGCGCTGCGTGGCGCGCCGCTTTTCTTGTTCTTGCGGCAGCGCGGCCAAGGACGCGCGTCAGACCGCGCGAAAACGACCGCACTCCGCGTGTTGGCTTCCCTCCCCCATGCAATGGGAGAGGGGAGCCAACCGCCGGCAATGCCAAGGCGGTTTCTTACAGGACCTCGAACAGCCCCGCCGCGCCCTGGCCGCCGCCGATGCACATCGTCACCACCACGTACTTCACGCCGCGGCGCTTGCCTTCGATCAGCGCGTGGCCGACCAGGCGCGCGCCCGACACGCCGTAGGGATGGCCCACCGCGATGGCGCCGCCGTTGACGTTGAGGCGGTCCATCGGGATGCCCAGCTTGTCGGCGCAGTACAGCACCTGCACGGCAAACGCTTCGTTCAGTTCCCACAGGCCGATGTCGTCGACCTTCAGGCCCGCGCGCTTGAGCAGCTTGGGCACCGCGAACACCGGGCCGATGCCCATTTCGTCGGGCTCGCAGCCGGCCACGGCAAAGCCGCGGAACACGCCCAGCGGCTGCAGGCCCTTGGCCGCCGCCACCTTGCCGTTCATCACAACGGCCGCCGAGGCGCCGTCGGAGAACTGCGAGGCGTTGCCGGCCGAGATCACGCCGCCGGGCACGGCGGTGCGGATCTTGGCCACGCCTTCGAGCGTGGTGTCGCCGCGGATGCCTTCGTCGGTGGAGACCGTGACCTCCTTGGTCATCAGCTGGCCGGTGGCCTTGTCGGCCACGCCCGCGAGCACCGTGATCGGCACGATCTCGTCGTTGAACTTGCCCGCTTCCAGCGCGGCGAACGCGCGCTGCTGGCTGCGCACGCCGTATTCGTCCTGGCGCTCCTTCGAGATGTTGTAGCGCTTGGCCACGTTCTCGGCGGTCTGCAGCATGTTCCAGTAGATTTCCGGCTTGTTCTTGGTCAGCCAGCTTTCCTGGATCATGTGGCGATTCATTTCCTGCTGCACGCAGGAGATCGACTCCACGCCGCCGGCCACGAAGATGTCGCCTTCGTCGGCGATCACGCGCTGCGCGGCCATCGCGATGGTCTGCAGGCCGGACGAGCAGAAACGGTTGACGGTGGCGCCGGGCACGGTGACGGGGCAGCCCGCGCGCAGCGCGATCTGGCGCGCGATGTTGGCGCCGGTGGCGCCTTCCGGGTTGGCACAACCCATCAGCACGTCTTCCACTTCGCCGGCGTCGATCCGGGCGCGCGCGATGGCGTGCTGGACCGCGTGGCCGCCCAGGGTGGCGCCGTGGGTCATGTTGAACGAACCCTTCCAGCTCTTGGCCAGGCCGGTCCGTGCGGTGGATACGATGACTGCCTCGTTCATTTGTTGCTCCTCGGATTCTTGGTATCTGCGCAGGCCGCGCCTGCGCGTTGTTCGGTTTGTCCAGCCGGTTTGTCTAGCGCGCGGGCGCGGCGGCGAGCACGTCGGCCGACTGCACGCGCTGCACGCCGGCGGCGGCAAGCTCCTGCCACGCGCGGGCCAGCGAGCCGTCCAGGTCGATGGCGCGGCAGGCGTCCTCGATCACGGCCGCCTCGAAGCCGGCGGCGCGCGCGTCGAGCGCGCTCCAGGCCACGCAGTAGTCGGTCGCCAGGCCCGCGCAGAACACGCGGCGCACGCCGTGCTCGCGCAGGTAGCCGGCCAGCCCGGTGCGCGTGGCGCGGTCCGCCTCCATGAAGGCGGAATAGCTGTCCACGTCGCGGTGGTGGCCCTTGCGGATCACCAGCCGGGCATGCGGCGCGCGCAGGCCCGCGTGCAGCGCGGCGCCCGGCGTGTCCTGCACGCAGTGCACGGGCCACAGCACCTGCTCGCCGTACGGCAGCGCGATGGTCTGGAACGGCTGCGCGCCGGCGTGGCTGGCGGCGAACGACGCATGGCCGGCCGGATGCCAGTCCTGCGTCACCACCACGTGCGCGAACGCCTGCGCCAGCCGGTTGATGACCGGCACGACCTCGTCGCCGCGCGGCACGGCCAGCGCCCCGCCCGGCATGAAATCGTTCTGCACGTCGATCACCAGCAGGCAATCCTGCGCCCCGTAGCTCATGGTTGCTTCCGCCCCTGCGTTGCCCTTGCCATTGCCCTTGCCCTCGCGTCCGGCTCAGTCGTTGAAGCCATTGCCTTCGGCCGCCAGCTTCTCCAGCAGCGGCGCGGCCTTCCAGGCTTCGCCGTGGTAGCCCTTGGCGTAGCGCTTCATCGCCTGCGCCACGTTGTACAGGCCGACCTGGTCCGCGTACAGCATCGGGCCGCCGCGGAACAGCGGGAAGCCGTAGCCGGTCAGGTAGACCATGTCGATGTCCGAGGCCTTCGAAGCGATGCCCTCTTCCAGGATCTTGGCGCCTTCGTTGACCAGCGCGAACACCAGGCGCTCGACGATCTCCTCGTCGGAAATCTTGCGGCGCGCGATGCCGAGATCCTTCGAATGCTGCACGATCATCTCGTTGACCTGCTGGTTCGGATACGGCTTGCGGTCGCCCGCCTTGTAGTCGTACCAGCCCGCGCCGGTCTTCTGGCCGAAGCGGCCCAGCTCGCACAGCAGGTCGGCGGTCTTCGAGTACTGGATGTCCGGCTTGTCCACCGCGCGGCGCTTGCGGATGGCCCAGCCGATGTCGTTGCCGGCCAGGTCGCCCATGCGGAACGGGCCCAT